>Ga0209379_10000076_pt1 | contig 138209 bp, 102 predicted proteins | sample tdDd001_FD_187124 | JGI IMG/M metagenome (GOLD analysis project Ga0209379, IMG submission 187124) | Marine sediment microbial communities from the Atlantic coast under amendment with organic carbon and nitrate - tdDd00.1 (SPAdes)... | ecosystem: Environmental > Aquatic > Marine > Coastal >...
AAGCAACCATAGCTGCTGCCAGTGGAGGAAAACCCAAGCCGACCAAAAGCGGTCCTGCCAATGCTGCTGGGGTTCCAAAACCAGCTGCACCTTCGATAAAGGCTCCAAACATAAAGCCAATGATAATAGCCTGTATACGTCTATCAGTTGTAATACCATTAAAACCGTTATTAATGGCTGCCATGGCACCTGATATCTTCATGGTATTCAGGATTAAAATGGCACCGAATATGATGATGAGAATATCAAATGCCTTTAAAAATCCAAAAAAGGAATATCCTAAAACATGGTGGAGGTCTATTTTCCAAACTCCAAGTGCTATGGTTATTGCAAGTAATAATGATAAAGGCAGTGCCTTTTTGGCCCCCCAGTTAAAACCAACCATCAGAATGATGGTCAACAGAATAGGAGAAAATGCTAGTATTGCGTTCATAAATTATATTTTGGGTAGTGATTAGTATTTGTAAGCTTATCTTATATGCAATGGCTGTGTTTCTTTCTGCTTCTCACTGATTGGGTAGTCAGTATCATGGTGATATGTTGTTTTAAATTCTGTTTGCATGATACCATCCAAGGCAACAAGTTTATGTTTCAAATCCGCTAAATCTTTATTTGTTTCTATCTTATTTATATGATATTCCATAGGGCTCATTTTTTATTTATAATTATTCAACAACAACCAGGTGATTTTCGATAAATTCAGTAAGGTGCATGACCTTTACCGCTTTCTTTTGATGCATTAATCCGCCATTTATCTGCATAACACAACCAGGACAATCGGTTACCAGAATTTCGGCTTTTGTGGCATCAATATTTTCAATTTTCTTATTCAATATTCCATTTGAAATGCTTGAAAAGTCAAGAGAATAGGTTCCTCCAAATCCACAGCAAACATTACTATCGGTAAGGGGAATAAATTGTTTGCCAAGCACAGATGAGAGGAATGCTTCTGCTGAATAACCCAAAGATCTGGAATCGTGACATGGCGTATGATAAGTCACATTTTTCTGACCCAGAACCTTGAATTTAATGCCATTGTCTTCCAAAAACTTACCTACAGGCGTAACCATCTCTCCTAGTTGAGAAGCCTTTTTATATCGATCAGGATCTTCTTTTGTAAAATCTAAAAACTCATGTTTGATAGCTCCCCCACATGTTGGGCAAAGAACTAATAAAGCTTCATATCCCGCTGTCTCGTTTAGCTTATCGAGAGTGTTAAAGATCATTGTTTTGGCATTATCAGGATCCCCTGAAGCAATTGCAGGAATACCACAACAGGCTGCTGTTTTCGGAATATCAACCTGAATACCGCTCTTCTGAAGTAACTTGACCATAGCCAATCCCATTTCAGGATAAAAATATTCGATGGCACAACCAGGATAAAAGAAGACTTTACGTTGTGAAGAAAACTGATCATAACCCTCCTTGAAGAAACGCTTACTAAAGGTTTTGGAAGCCAGAGCAGGAAATTTTCTAAAATCCATTTCTTTAGGTAACATAGGAACGGTTTTGATTATTTTTTCCTGATTTAACTTATGGGTAGAGGTTAAAGGAAATTGGAAATTTGCTCCCAGGCTTAAAAGAGATTTCATCGTTTTAGGTTTTGCAACGACACTTTTAAACACCTTCTTTTTTATGGGATTAATACCATACTTTTTACCAACAACGAGTTTCAAATCCGAGATCAAACTTTGAAGATCTATTCCCGAAGGGCAATTAAAAGAGCAGGCTCTGCAGCCAATACACATCTTAAGAATGTCTTTTGCAGCCTCATCGCCTTGATAAAGCGCTGTAAGAATCAGTCCAATTGAGCCAATATATCTGTCTCCATAAACATGACCACCAACCATTTCGTAAGCAGGACAAATATTGGCACAGCTACCACAACGAATACATTTTAAAGCTTCCTTGAATTTAGGATGTTCCAAAAAAGCCAGTCGTCCATTGTCCAAAAAGACATAATGCGTTTCTTTAATCCCATCCTCGTTTTTATGAGATGGGGTTCTTCCCTTTACCCAGGTTGTATAGGACGTAATGATCTGTCCCGTTGCACTTTTAGGTAAAACACGAACAATATCGAGAGCCTGTCCAAAATCATCACACAGCTTTTCGTAACCTACCAAAACAATATGCACAGGAGGAACTGTAGATGACAATCGTGCATTTCCTTCATTGGTTACCAAACCAATTGTTCCCGTACTGGCAACTGCAACATTTGCACCAGTCATTCCAACTCCGGCTTTGAAATAGTATTCCCGAAGGAACCTGCGGGCAATCTCGACCATTGCTTTAATATTCTCAGGATCGACCTCTTCGCCCGTATAATCGGAGAATATTTTAGCAACCTGCTGACGGGTTTTATGAATGGCTGGCATCACCATATGAGATGGATGCTCATTTGCAATCTGCAAGATCCATTCGCCTAAATCTGTTTCAATAGGACTTAACCCCTCTTTCTCTAAATACTGATTCAGTTGAATTTCTTCAGAAGTCATGGATTTGCTCTTGACCATATATTTGACGTCATGGCTTTTCATGACATCAGCAATATACCTACAGGCATCATCACCTGTTTTAGCTTGAAATACTTTACAACCATGCTTCTCAACCTTCTCCTTAAATTGGTTGAACTGTTGCATGACTTTGCTCAAATCACGATCCTTTAAATCATGAACCTTGGTTCTTAATACTTCAAAGTCCAAATCTTTATAGGCATTCTCTTTTGATGCTTTATAGGCAGTAGCAAAGCCCTTAAGGTTCTGATACAAGACCTTATCGTTTAATTTCTCGTCTATTTTGGTATGTATTGTCATGGCTTATGCTTATAAATCGTTCAAAATAATTACTGTCATTTCCTTAGGTCCATGTACGCCAACAGTCAGTACCCTTTCAATATCTGCTGTACGACTAGCTCCTGTTATAAACGCAACATAGCCACCTGCTCCTGAAGTTCTTTCTTCAAGGAATTGGGCTACATCATGCATACTGGCAACCAGTTTGCTTAAAGGAAAAATCACGTCAAGTTTTTCGGCAAGGCAGCTTGCCAAACGTAAATTCTCATTGCAGCTATCGATAACGACCGACCCTGTTTCCCCAATGGCAAAATCTGCTTCGATTAGAGCTCGCTTTATGCCAACTTCTCCAGCACGTATATCAAGGGACTTATTGAAGCTTGGCAAGTGGATATATTCAAAATTTTCCTTTTTAAAGTCTTTCTGGAAATCCTCCATTTTCATGATGAGGTTTTCATTTCCAACAAGGGCAGATTTCTCCAAAAACTGATCTAGTAATTTCATAGCTGTCTTTATAATGAGGGTTAGTTTTTCGTTTTGTTGTGACTTCACTAACCAATAGGAATGCCAAAATATCAGCCGTACTGTTATATAGAATCAGTCTAAGAGATATAAGGTTCGACTCCAGTACATTAAGCTTCGAAAAGGTTTGCACAGAGATCGATTTAAATCGTTTTCGACACTGTTCAATTTTGAACACTACTGAAATACAGGCTGTGCCATCCTGAACAGTTGGCTATTTCTGAACAGAAAAAAACAAGTCATTCTGGAATGATTTTGACGATAATTCTGACCTATTTGAAAACAAAAAAAAGTCGCTGTTTATTAAATATCGAGGTGAAAATGTTCTCTTATAGTAATGAGCATATATTTCAACAATCCTTAAGTCAGTTATTATGCTTTTTTAAAACAGATTCTAAATTATGTGTGCATCACTTGCAGAAGCAGCATAAAATCAACGACACGATTTTATTGAACATTACGGATAAAAAGAGGTGTATAAATATGCGATTAGGGGGAAAGAGGTATAATAGTATAAACGGTTAAGTTATAGGGGATACATCAAAAGTAGAATTATAATGAATATTCATTTTAAAATCCCACATCTATGTATCATACTATACGTTAGACTAGTTTTGAAGTGACTTAAGTGAATGAATAAAAGATAATTGCTACCTAACGAAGTGAGAATATGAATTCTAATAAAAAAGATTTCATGAATAAATTCCCAACTCTTTAACCCCGGATTACTAACATGTTCATGAACGGAGTGAATAAATCTGGGGGCTTCAATGCTTTTATTTTGAAATTAATAATGAAAAAACTCTGTTATTGAATTTCCCCAGGAGCTCCTGTACATTTGCAATGTACAGGTCTTGATTTCAAGGATTTGCAACCCCTTTAAAAATACTGTTATAATTAAAACTTAGCCGTCTAAACAGATATGAACAGGGCAAGCACAGACAGAATACAAATTAATTGGTTGGTATAAAAAAACCTCCACAATATGGAGGTTTAAGCAAACAGACAAATAGTTTAAAATTCTTAGAGATCCTCGATGATATAAACCGATGTTTGAAGATTCTTAGAGGAGAAACTAAGTTCATTATTATAAGATATGGCGGAATTGCTCGTAATGCCTCGGAACATATCAGTGGCTGGCTTTCCATTCATTAACTCGTGATCAGTCATGGAATAGAGAATTTTACTGGACGGAAGTATAATATGCAATGATTCAGCCAATAGCATTTTCACCAAAACATCAGAATCCTGTGTATCAATCACCAGTTTGCCTGAATCAGCTATTCCAAAATCGGCTTCCAATATGGCACTCCTGGAATTACTCATATCTATAGATGCTTTTTTTAAATCAAAACTCTTCAATCGAATAAATTCAAACTGAACATTTTTTTGACTTGCAGCTTCAACAAACAAATTCCTGTCAACTTTCAGGGAATCGTGTCCTAAGTTTTTTGAATTCAAGAGAAATAAATCCAAAAGATTTTCATTCTGATTACATCCTAATGTTTTTTGTGCCCGTATATCCGTTCTTACATCCATAACCATTTTAATTTAAGTGAGACATCTACTTAACAGGAGGCAAAAGAAGTGCCAAAGATCTGTTTGGAAAATCAAAACGACTAAAACAAAACACTAAAATCTCATTACATGACACTTACAGTTACATGATCTATTTGAAAGCATGTGAATGAGATGTTCAATTTTGCACAGTTCAGGAATATCCTATTTCCAAAATGAACATCTGCGCCAAAATGCACATAAATAAAGCCAATCCTGCATATGTCAAATACACATGCAGGCTTGGCTTTAAGATAAGTGATAGAATACTTTCGTTCCTTTTAGAGCATAAGGAAGAGTGCTATAGTTTATTCATTCTACTCCTAAGCGCACTTCTCGTAATACCAAGATAGTCCGCTGTTTTAGATTTGTTATCATCAAACTTCAGTAGGGCTTTCCGAACAATTTCCAACTCCAATTGTTCAATATCCAATTTATCGTCAGGTAAAACAATTCTTCCAGGAACCAGAGGCTGTTCTGAAGTCACAAAATCAGTCTCATCTGCTTGCAAGAATCGTAAATGCTCAGGTTTTAATTCAAGATCATTAAATAGTAATGTCGCCCTTTCTATTGAGTTTTTAAGTTCTCTAATATTTCCCGGCCAATCGTATTCCTGTAACATTTTTTTTGCATCCTTACTTAGGAATCTGAATTTACGTCCTCGTTTTTTGGAGTACTGATCCAAAAATACTTGTGCAAAGGATAGAATGGCCTCTTTACGTTCTCGCAATGCAGGAATGTACAATCTGCCTGTGTTTAAACGATAGTAAAGATCACTACGGAATGTTTTTTCAGCCACCATTTGCTTCAGATTTCTATTGGTGGCAAAAATCACCCTGACGTCCAGATTTATGGCTTTGTTACCACCTACACGATACATCTCCTTTTGCTGTAGTACCCGCAACAATTTAGGTTGCATATCCAAAGGCATTTCGCCAATTTCATCCAGAAATAGCGTGCCCCCTTGTGCCAATTCCAATTTACCTGGCTTTCCATCTTTAAGTGCTCCTGTAAATGCACCTGTTTCGTAGCCAAACAGTTCACTTTCAAACAAAGTTGGTGAGATGGCCGAACAGTTAATCGATATAAAAGGCTGAAGATTATCACTTCTTTGTCCAAAATGTACCAAACGAGCCAGGACCTCTTTTCCTGTCCCCGTTTCACCTTCAATCAATACAGGAACTGTCCTGTCTTCATGAAATTGTTCTGCCATTTTTACGACGCCGCGCATAGCATCAGAAAAAACCCCCACTTTACCAACACTGGTTATATCACGAATTGTTGTTTCATAGTATTTAATTCGTTCCGCTTCCTCTTTTTTTACATTCGAAATCTCACGCTTAAAATTCTCTTTTAATTCGCAATTTTCTTCTTTCAATCGTATATTTTCAGCAACGCGTTCAATAAGAATAGCTACTTCCTCAATATTAACAGGTTTTAGAAGATAATCGTAAGCACCACCGCGCAAGGCTTCAATGGAGGTTTCCATATCACCAAACCCCGTCATAATCACAACTTCAATTTGCGATCCCTGGGGCAATGCCTTAATCTTTTTTAAAAGATCCAATCCAGATATGCCTGGCATTCTCATGTCGGAGATGACCATTTGATAATCATCGTTTTTTAAGCACAACAAGGCATCATCTCCATTGTGGCAAAGTTTTATTTTGTACCCCAACTGCTCCTCAATAAATTCCGCTACCGCAGATCCACTGGATTTATCATCATCAACAATAAGAATGTTCATCTGTTTATAATTTTATATTTTTACATTCTGTGGCTTTAATGAAAAAGTTGCCCTATAGCCGATATTACACGCCTGGCTCCTTTCACATATCAAACCCGGAATACCAATCTATTTTCGATCTTGTAATTTAAATCTCAAGATAAAACTGGCACCCCCATCTTCATTATTATAGTTTGATATTTCTCCTTGAAATCTATCAATAAATAATTTAACAATAGCCATGCCTAAACCACTCCCTTTCCCTGAGCCCTTAGTCGTGAATAAAGGGTCATATATTTTCTCACGAATGGCATCGTCAATACCTTTACCATTATCATGGATTTCCAGGATACCATGACTGGAATCCTTATAAACAAAGAGTTTGATCTTTTTATTATCCTTCTGTACCTGATCTAGGGAATGCGTTGCATTAACAATTAAATTCACAACAATCTGCTCAAACTGCACATAATTTGCACAAACCAGAACTGAAGCTTTGGGAAGCTCATCAATAAGTTCAATACTATGGTCGCAAACCTGACGTTTAACCAAAGACAAAGATCGCTTTACCCCTTCAACCATATCTATGGTCTCATTTAAAACCACGGTTGGCTTGTCATAGAAAGTTCTCATATGCTTGATGATGGCATCTATACGAGACGTTTCCTCCGAAATTGTATTGATTTTCCTAACAAACATTTCAGGCAATTGTCCCGGATTTCTCTTCTGCCAATACAGAACACTATCTGCAGAAATTTTAATGGCATTTAGAGGTTGGTTTATTTCATGAGTAATACCTGCAGACAAAACCCCTACTGATGCCAGAAGAGAAGATTCCTCCAACATTCTCATAGCTTCAACATTTTTCTGCTCTGCCTCCAGTCTTCCATTCATTAAGGAATGACGTTCCCATGCGTTCGCGATCATGTTGACACTTGAAAAGAAAAGACTGATTTCATCACGAGTCCATTTATGAACTTCATTTTGTGAAAAACCCATCAAGCCTAAAACTTCATTCTCAACTACAACTGGCAAAAGAACAACAGCCTTTATATTTCTTTTGCTATAATACGCTTGTTCTTTTTCATTTAAATTTGATAAATCAGTAGATACAACACTGAGGTTCATCTTCACACGGGAAATGGCATTCTCAATTTCAGAAAAATAAAAGCGATCAACATCCTTTATCCGATCTCCCTTAGTTAAAACCCGGCTATTGATTTTCACAGCTGCATCCGCAGAATCGTTGAAAGAATAAAGACTGATTCTTGCGATATTTAACTCATCAGTCATCAATTTCAAGACATCATCCAACACATTTTTAAAATCTTCCGATGCATTTAATAAACGTCCAATTTTACCCAGTAAACGCTCATGCATCACCGATATCTTCAATCGTCCCTGCTCTCTCAACAAAGCTTTTTCAGCTTTAATTCTTCGTAATATCGCTCTGGATAGAACCAGAATTATGATCGTTGCAACAAGAAGGATCACGAAAACAATATGTATCCATTCCTTGTTATCACCATAAAAAGTTTGAGGTTCATTAACCAAAACAGTTTCAGAGGGAAGAGTAGTCTTATTGACATTAAAGCGCTTCAGTTCCTCGTAATTGATCACATACTCATCAAGTGGTTCACGGTAAATCAGGATAGAGTCTGCAGGTATTCCTTCAATGACCTTATGAACCATTTTGGCAGCCATTTGCCCATGGAGTTTACCACTAACCACTTTGCCTCCAAGCACTCCGTCGGATATAAAAAATGCCCAGGCAACATAAACGGGGACGCTGCTTTGAGTAACAAAAACATCCAAATTGTCCTGAAAACTAATGAACTTTCCGTTTTTATCTTTATTGAAAGTCAGTAACAAAATGGAAGTGTCACCTTTTACTTTTTGAATGTTACCGACCAACTCTTCAACGCTTTGATCCTCGTAATAAACAAAATTCAGCCTCTTCTTATATTTATTTTCAAGATCGAGCAACAACAGTTTATTCAACTTGGCTGTCGTCGTTTTGTTGTCGTTAATGACTAGAAGATGTGTGGTGTTCGGTCTGGTACTCAAAATCAAATCAACAGTCCCTTCCAGGTCTACAGCCTCGGCAATTCCAGTAATATGATTCAATCCCTGAATCAATGCATCTTTAAAATGATTAATCCCACAAAAAATGATGGGTGTATTTTGAAAATATTTTTGTCTATGATCTTTTACAAAAGACAAAGCATTATTATCTGAAACAATAATGGCATCGTATCTCTCCTTTTGAAGTTTAAGGTCGTAGAGTTCAATTATCTTATTAAGATACTCAAGGGAGGGATTCCGTTTGGTATCCAGATATTCATAATCCAATTCAAACTGATTCCCCAATGAATCCATAACTTCCTGAATACCTGAATTCACATTATCAGTCCACTGCAAACCCTGATGATAGGAATGCAATACAAGAACTTTTTTACGTTCTGAAGAAAAAGATTGAAGAGAAAAAAGTAGAAAGCAGCCTAAAGCGATATAGTGTATCAGCTTCATAAATGAGATTTTAGAATTGGGAAATTTAGAAGCCTAAATTTAGAATTATGATATTGCAATCCCGTTCTAATTGATCATTTTTTTAAAATAATTCCAATGATAATGGGTTATTTTAAGAGGTTCTAAATATAAACACGACGCTACCTGGTATTTATACTCAAAATTATGGCTTCCTTAATAAGTGAATCAGATAAACAGATCATTGCTTCTGTTTAAATCAAGATCCCTTTTTTTAATTCCACTTAGAACCGTAAATAATCGGGTGATAATCCTTAATGAAATGGGCTAGCTCTTCAGCTGAAATACATATAGGGTAAGACATCATTAAGAGTTGCAGAGGCTGATCTCCTTCATGATAGACTGGCTGCTGATAATAATGATCAGTCAAATGAAAACCGATTCGTTCGTAAAATTGAATACGCCTTTGCTCAATCTCCTCATCGGGAAGTTCCACTTCCAAAACGATAAGTCTCGAATCTCTTTGTATAAACGACTCCAATATTTCTTTGCCATATCCCTTTTCCCGATGAGCAGGCAATGTCGCAAAATGCTCAATATACCTTAAATCATCAAATCCCCACCAGAGTAGTATTCCCAGGAAACAATCATCCTGTAAAATCAGTTCAAAGTGATAATTGGGATGATTCATTATAGTGATCTGAGAGATGATCAAACGTCGCTCCTCCAAAGGGAAAGCTTCCTCGTATAATGCCCAGGCTCTGGCAAAATACGGATGCTTAATATCTCTTAATCTAATCGTCTCCATAATCTATAATAAAAACATGAAGTCACAGGTTGGTACTTTTACAAAACACCTTCCCACTCCTGATAAAATTGCTCCAAATAGCCCTTCATAAATTCGTGTCGCTGTTCTGCCATTTCTCTTCCGGCTTTGGTATTCATTCTGTCCTTAAGCAGAAGGAGTTTTTCATAGAAATGATTTAAAGTTGGTGCCATACTGTTCTTATATTCCTCTGTAGTCATATTCAAATTTGGAGCAATTTCGGGATTGTAAATTTCCCTGTTTTTATGCCCCCCGTAATTAAAGGTTCTTGCAATCCCAATCGCCCCCATGGCATCTATTCGGTCAGCATCCTGAATCACATCCAGCTCAGCTGACTTAAATTGCTGTGCTTGATTTCCACCTTTAAAAGAGATATGGGATATAATATTTTCAACATGAAAAATTACGGACTCATTAACACTTAATGACTCTAAAAAAGCTCTGGCTTTTCGAGGACCTACCGTCTCATCACCGTCATGAAATTTGGAATCTGCAATATCGTGAAGCAAAGCACCTAGCTCTACAACAAACAAATCGACTTCTTCGGATAGTGCGAGTTGCTTGGCAGATTTCCATACCCGATAAATATGCCACCAATCATGACCACCCTCAGCATCAGCTAATACTTCCTTTACAAATGCTATCGTTTCTTCTATAATTTCGTTCTGATTCATCCGGTAATTTTTGATATTTATTGAGCTATAAAAGTAAGCCGAAAGTCAGAATATATTCATCACTTACAGCCTCATTTTAAAAGTAAAAACAAGCTCGAAAGCAGAGTGATAAACACACTAATATTTTTAAACAAAAGTGGTGAGATCAGATGATTTAATCTTTTCCCTAAAAATGAACCCAGATAAAGTATAGGAAGAAATAAAAGCGTCATTTTAAATGTTGCCAGCGTTAATAGCCCCAATAGACCATAGCCAACAAGAGCAATAAAAGCTGTCACAATACTAAACCAGGAGAAAATCTCTCTGAACTCCTGATTGTCAACACCAGCTGAATGCAGAAAAAGAGCTAAAGGAGGCCCGCTAATGGATATACTACCGGTTAAAAAACCAAGAAACACACCTGCAATTTTATAGGAGCGATCTGATAATTTGATAGAATACCTGATGCCTAAAAAGGAGCCTACTGATAATAAAATAAAGAAAACACTCATGAGTGTAATTAAGATGTCCTCTGATATGTATTTGAGTGTTAGTACACCAACAAGGGTAAATAAGGCTCCAAAACCTATTAATGACTGAAATTGTTTATTCACCAGTTTTCTGTCCTTCTTTTGTAATACAATAACTAATGAAGCAAACAGGTTACACAGAATTAATACCGGAATTAACTCCTTAGGCGAATACCAAATCATTAAAGGGGGCATCGCTATTAAGGCAAATCCAAATCCTGTAATCCCTTTAACTAAACTTGCGACTGATACAATTATAATAATCCAGAAGTATAGCATAACGTTCAGAAATTAGAGGTAAGCATAAAAAAAGAAGCGACTCCAATAAGTAACCAGAGCAAAATGCCTAAAACGAAACTTCTAAATCCGGCTTGCTTCGCTTCTGCTATTGATATATTAGACCCGATTAGAAAAAGAGCGACTACCATCCCCCGCTGACCTAACCAATTTAAATGAGAAAAAGTTGTTTGCATGTTAGGAAATAGATAAGCGATAAGAATACTGATAATGAAAAGGCCTATAAACCATGGCAATTTAATTTTACCATTGGGCTTATCTTTTTGAACAAAGACTATCGCGATAGATAGTGGAATAATCCACAAGGCTCGTATTAGTTTCACTGTGGTTGCAATTTCAAGTGCTTTGGCTCCATATGTTGCGCCTGCACCAACTACTGAACTGGTATCGTGAATAGCAATGGCCGCCCAATAACCAAATGTTTCCTGGCTTAAATTAAAATAATGACCAATAATTGGGAATATTATTAAAGCTATAGCGTTTAGTATAAAAACCACAACCAGTGCAAAAGAGATCTGAGCATTTTTAGCCTTTACTACCGGAGCTACAGCTGCAATAGCACTTCCCCCACAAATAGCAGTTCCTGCTGATATCAAAATACATATTATAGAATCAACCTTTAACAACTTACCCAGAAGGAGCCCACATACCATAACGAACACAACTGAGATAGCCGTATCTGCAAGACCTGTTCGTGAGGTATGGATAACCTGCACTAAGTTCATTCCGAAACCCATAAAAACGATTGATGCCTGCAAAGAAAAAGACGTATACTTTGCAATATTGGCTTGTTTTAAGCCAAAGCACGAAAGGAGGATCCCAAAAGTTAATGCTATGGCAGGAGAGATAAATGGCATAAAGCAGAGAAAAAGCATGATGCCATAGATAATGCGGATTTGTTTTTGATTGAGTGTCATATTTGTCAACTTTATTTGTGACAAACCTACACGCAATACATAACCAAAGCAAATATCAAATTGTTATAAACTATAACTAAAAGTTATATGCAGACAAGAATTCTATAAATAGTTTTGTAGATGAAACGTCATGACCCTGCAAAAGAGCGACTCTGAATTTCCTGGTCAGATTAATATGCTTCAAGTTAAGCTTTGTAATTTCTTTTAATCTGAGTTCTTTCTCAATTGATTTTTCAGAAACAAGAGCTATCCCGTCAAAATCGCCTAAAAAACTCTTAATACCTTCAGTACTTCCCAAGTGGATTACGATATTAAGTTTATCCAGGTGGATACCGTAGTTTGATAAGGATTTCTGGATAACCTCAAGCGTTCCCGATCCTTTTTCCCGAAGAACGATGGGGAGGGTCTGAAAATCTGAAACAGATATTGATTTCTTTTTCGAATAAACACTATTACTCCCCGTCACAACGATAATCTCATCGTCGAGGAAGTCGATATACTTAATGTTTGACTGTGAAGATTCATTTTCAACCAGGGCTACATCGATCTCATTATCAATCAATTTTTGTTCCATCTCAAAAGAATTCCCATTGAGCAGGTGAAGTTCAATCTTTGGATAGCGCTTGTGAAAGGCAGCAATAACTTTAGGAATCAGATATTGTGAAATGGTTGAACTTGCGCCTATACGCAATGTGCCTTTAAAAGTATCATTCAGCCTACCGAGCTCATATTCCATCTCCCGATATTCCTGTTTTATTTTCTTGAGATAATTATAAGTCAGTTTTCCGGCCTTAGTTAAGTAAATTTTATTGCCTTTCCTTTCGAATAAAGCCAGATTCAACCTGGATTCCAATTCCTTGATATGCTTGGTTACAGCAGGCTGACTAATAAATAAATCTTCTGCAGTTCTGGAAAAGCTTAAATTCTCTGCAACCAATAAAAAAACTTCATCTCTATAATCCATATGCCCTTTACAAATTCAACCTGTCTAAACAAAAACAATATTCTCTTTCAAACTTATTAAATCTCGGGGAGCAATCTATGCTTTCTATAAAACAAAATGACGATTTCCGGTTTTTAGACTCAATCAGAATTCATATCTCTCTAAATTTTTCTCAACTTTGCGGCCTTACAATGCCTTTCATGATCAATCAAAATCTCCCAAGCGATAAAAATACGATACAGGAACAGCTCTTGCTTAAAGCTCAAATTGAGGCTTTGAAAGAGGAACTGGAAACTGTTGAACAAGAAACGAATGCTTTCGAGACCTTACTGCGCTCAAAACTGATTGATCTGATTATAGAGGAACAAGAACTCAGTGTGCTTTACCGAAATATGCAGAAAGCCAAAAAGGAGAAGCGGCTGGAACAAAAAAAGCGAGGCAAAAACTACAAGGAACCCCAGGGCTTAAAACGACTCCCCAAAAGAGAGCAAATTTGTACAGACACAACTGAGCTAAAAAAAGAGAAAAAACGCCTCTATCGTGAAGCTATGCTACATGTGCATCCAGACAAGTTCTCGATGAATGAAGACAAAATTGACCTGGCTACTGAAGTAACAAGCAAATTGATTCAAATCTACCAATCCGGAAGTTTAGAAGAGCTTCGTTTGTACCACAATCACATCTTCTCGGGAAATGCCCTCATGCAATCAATCGATACATCAAACATGCGTTTAAACTCAGCTCTAAAGGATTTGTATCTGGAAAAGGAGAAAGAAGAGCTCGAAAGACAATTAATACATGCCAAAAACAGGCACACCTACAGAGTGTTTAAAGAGTATGAAAATCCGATGAGCTTTGCCGATGAGCTGAAAGCCTACTACACGGATCGACTTTTTAAACTGAGAAAACGAACAAGAAAAGCACGTGTTTAGAACTCCCCAATTCGATTAAGCCTAAGCTTGCCACACACACAAAAAAAAAGGAGCTTTTTTCAGGTTAGAAAGCCTAAAAATAGATTGGATTACTCATTTATAGTCCAGAAAAATAAGTCGCAAAAACGTGGATTCGTTTTTTTTGAAAAAAAGTGAAGTCTTTTTTTAATTTATTGATTTTTAAGCCTAAAAAAGCTTGTCTTTTTTCCGGGAGAAGACTTTTAGTCCTAAAAAATGAAGCCTTAAAATAAAAACAAGCCTTTTTTCAGAAAAAAAGCTTCTCATAATTCAAATTGCTCATTGCTTACAAAACAAAAGCCCAAAACGACAGAAGGACTGCTTGTCTACAAGAAAAAAGCTTGCCTGTATTAATATTGCTCATCAAGTCTCCGATTAAATGCATATGCAGAAAAAATTGGCGATCATCAGCTGTGATCGGCGGGAGACAAAAAAAAACTCACAAACCTTTCTCCTCCTTTTCAAGGAGGAGTACCCGAGTTCTCGAGGGGGAGGTGGTTTTAGACTATTCTTATTTAATCGAAATTTTGTGCGAACAAATGAATTTGAAAACCACACCGTCTCATTTTAGTCATACCCTGACATTTACAACTTATAAATAGTCAGAGCATGACAGAGGTAATGCCTTTGGTTCTGCGATAATCAGCGTGATCTGCGGGAGACAGCAAATCTTAAATCATTTTCAAGATCCACAATTCAACTTTCTCTTCTCCACGCCAGTTCTGGTTCCGTTGTGTTTTATTCGAGGCAGCTTTCACGCTCTTTTGCAATAATAATTCCTGTTGAAAACGTCCGCCTTCGGCAAGTTCCTTTTTGATAGGATGATCCTCTCCTGCTTTGGTTATTTCGCCCATATTTGAGAATAATAAGGCTACTCTACCGCCAGGATTCAAATGTTTTATGGCTTCGGCAAAAAAGCGGGGAAACAAATCCTCATCGTAATAAATGGCTTTATCTATGCCTTCCAAATCATGGGAAGCTGGCAACCAGGGTGGATTAAAAACGATCAGTTCGGATTTTTCAGAGCAATCAGCAAACAAATCCCCATGCATTAACTCAACTTTAGAATCAAGTCTGGAGCGTTTCAGTTCTTCGTTTACGCCCACAATCGCATTAGGATTCGCATCGGTACCATAAAGTTTCCCAAAACCATGTTTCAACATCTGTAAAGAGAGGACACCACTTCCAATTCCTATATCGATAGCCGATTTTTTTTCACCCTCGTAGCGTTTCAACCAATTATCAAAAAGAATCAAGTGTTCGAATCGTGTTGGAAAATAAGTGCCGAAAAAAGGACGAATCTTACGACCTAAAACAGGAATAAAAATCCCTTTTTCGAACCACTGCCATGAACTGTTTAAACCTTGTACTTGTGGAAAAGGCAATAAGAACTCATCCATATCGGGATACAGGCTCTTAAGCCAGCCAATTTCCGGCGACTTTCTAACCGTCAGTTTATTGTTGCTGACCAACAATAATAAACGATGTGAGAGTTCACGAAACTTGGAACGGTAATCACGCTGACCCTGGAAAGATTGATCAGAATATTCCCTTTTAAGGTAGGCTTTTAGTGCATTTAAGACTGTCAGTCCACTACTGAAGTAATCTACAATTAAAACATAGTCACCATCAAGCAGTGCTTCGATAGCATCCATAGGATCCATTCGACGTTTATAGGCCAGAACATCAACATCCATAATCGGTTCCGGACGGTCAATTTGAATGGTCTTGTTCGATATGGTCAATTCCAATCCTAATGGTTTCTTTAACATGTTACTTATGGTATTTTTGCGTTTTGCATAATCAGGCTAAAGCCGTATAAGCTAAGGTATAATCGCAGTTGTGGTTCAATTTTGATGCAAAACTAGTCTATTTATTGCTAAGATTAGTCTTTAGGTTCAGATATAAAGCTTTCTGATCAACACAGCCTTAATATTCAATTCATATTTTCAGGGACAAGTCAAAACTAACAGAGAAAGGGATTTTCAGTTTTAAATCTCCAGAGAGCTAATATTTTTCAGTGCTTTCAGCACTTCATTTTTGTAGTTACGACCAATGGGAATCTCCTGATCGGCAATCTCAATATGCGCAGATGTATAGGCGGCTACATGGCGAATCGCCACCAAAAAAGAGCGGTGAACTCTGAGGAATTGGTCCTGAGGTAACTTCTCTTCAAATTCACTAATTTTCTTGTAGCAGGTAATCTTCCGCTCGGTGGTATGAACCTGTACATATGAGGCCAGACTTTCGATATAGAGAATATCCTTAAGGAAAACCTTCACCATTTTCTTATCCGATTTCAAATAAACAAAGGCATCCTGTTCAGCATGAACCGTTTGCACAACAGCTTCAACATGAGGAAGATTCGTTACCTGCGGAATAGCTTTATTTACAGCTCGCAGAAAACGATCAAAAGAAATGGGTTTTAAGAGGTAATCCAATGCATTGAGTTCGTAACTGTCCAAAGCATATTCACGATAGGCAGTTGTGAAGATGACTTTGGGTGGATTGGGCAAATTTTTCACCAAATCGATACCCGTCAAACGAGGCATTTGAATGTCCACAAAAATCAGATCGACCTGCTGCTTTTGAAGGATATTAAATGCCTCTATAGCGTTCTGACAACGACCAATCAATTCCAAATTATCCAAACGACTGATATAGTCCTCAAGAATATCCAGGGCCAACTGCTCATCATCAATTATCAGACATCTTAATTTCATTTCCTCCTATTTAGTATTCATCATTCAATTAACCTTTCGACCTTTTAAGCTTTCTACTTTTGGACCTTTGAACCTTTGAACCTTTAGACCTTTGAACCTTTAGACCTTTATACCTTATTGATCCTACAAAGATAAGTTTAAAACCACCCACCAGGACGATTCATCCTTCACTGTTTTCAGTTCATAAGCTCCCGGATAAAGAATTTCCAGTCGCTTTCTTAAATTACTAAGACCAATACCCTCAGGCAGTCCCTCAATCTTCTTATCGCTTTCAAGTGAGATACTATTCTCCATTTTCAGACTCAATCTCCCCTTCTCTACCCTAAGGTCAAAGGTGATCCATGCCCCACTAATTTCACGATTGACACCATGTTTAAAACTATTCTCAACAAAAGGCAATAGAATCAGAGGGGCGATATAGCTCGTGTTTATATCACCCGAAGTCGTAAAACTCAAGTCGAATCGACCTTCGTATCTTACTTTCTCCAGATCGATATAATTGCGAATAAAGTCGATCTCCTTTGCCAAAGCCACCTTGGGCTGATTGGCATCATAGAGCATGTAGTGCATCAACTCAGAAAGCTTCATCACCACCTCAGGCGTTTTCTCAGAGCGTTTCAAACTCAGGGCATACAAACTATTGAGTGTATTAAACAGAAAATGCGGGTTGATTTGAGATTTTAAGAGCTTCAATTCTGCCTGCAACTTCTCCTTTTCCAGCATCTGCTTTTCTTGTTGATTCAGATACCAATATTTTAACAACTTTGCCGAAGAGGGAATAATCATGGGAGTCGTAATGCCCATAATGGCACCCAATATACCAGAAAGATTAAAATAGCCCTCGTGTAAACGTTCCGGCCAATACAGGGGATCGATCCAATAAAAGATGAACAGCCGCTGAATTAATCCTCCGACAAGAAGAAAAGCCATCGATAAAAATAAGAAATCTATATATCGCTTCTGAAAAAGGAAACGTGGCATCAAGTAGTACAAATTCAGGTATACCAAAATCATTTTCACAGGCAGCTGAATCAGCTCAACACTAAATGTTTTCAGGTAATAATTATCGTAGGTTCCCCATATAAAGCCAAAGAAACAAACCCACAAAACCCAATACAAAACATGTAGAAGCACTTGGTGTTTTCCAAAATATACAATGAGGTTGGTATTATCGAGAAATCTATCGTTCATTCAGGTGGCTATTTTGTGTCCCATTCTAAAGCGCATAATCATGCTGACATGACGCCCAAAATGCATCTAAAAATAGACATATTTCACTTAAGACGCTTTGCTAAGTGGCTAATTTCAATCGACAGCATGCTTTTCACCACAAACGACAGGTTTTTCATCGCTTACTCCACTTAACAAGGTCTAACTGCTATAAACAAAGCATAAGTATCCGGTTGTTAAACTTACTTGCCCAAACGAAATCGATTGTAGACATTCAAACTCGAAATAAATTAAACGGTTTCCATACCAACAACAAACACAAGCAATACGAATGCAATTAAAACCTTACTTCCTTCTAATCATTTTTGTCTGCACTTTGTTCAGTTCACAAGCACAAACTCATCCCCTTCGAAAGAAATTTGATGCCAACCGATGTGAAAAAGCACCTAAGATCGATGCCATACTGAACGATGCAGCCTGGCAAAATGCTTCATTCACTGAAGATTTCATTCAACAAAGTCCGCTCAATGGGGCTCAACCTACCGAACGTAGCCACGTAAAGCTGACATATGACGACAAAGCCTTATATATTGGGGCGATTCTCTATGATGCTGCTCCTGACAGCATCCTGACAGAATACGGTTTACGCGATGCTGGTGATCAACTCAATGCCGACCTTTTCTCCATCGAAATAAATCCCTGGAACGATGGTCGTGCATCTGAGGAATTTATGGTGACAGCTTCCGGTATCCAGATGGATTCGCGAAATACCATATATGCCATGAATAAAAATTGGAATGCTGTATGGGAAAGTGAAGTTCGCATCAGTGAGCAGGGCTGGATTGTAGAAATACGTATCCCCTACTCGGCACTGCGTTTCCCAAAGCAGGAGGTGCAGACTTGGGAAATGAATTTCTTCCGCCTGATAAAAAGAAAGAACGAAGGTATCACCTGGAATTTTGTAAACAAAGAAGTGTTTGGCTGGCTCAATCAGGCTGGTGAACTGCATGGTATAAAAGGTGTGGAACCCCAAACCCGTCTTTCTTTCACCCCCTACCTGAGTTCCTATATCGAAAAACAAAGCAACAGCAAAGATGTTTCCCGTTCCTTAAAGGGCGGTATGGATGTGAAATACGGTATAAACGAAAGCTTCACGCTTGATATGATGCTGATTCCTGATTTCGGACAAGTACAATCAGATGACCAGCTACTAAACCTAACACCCTTCGAAACATTCTACGACGAAAAACGATCTTTCTTCACAGAAGGAACTGAAATATTTAACAAGGGAAATATCTTTTATTCGAGACGACTTGGTGGTTCTCCTATCAATAAAGATAAAGCCTATCAGGACTTAAAGACAAACGAAATTATAACAGATAACCCCAGCGAAACTCAAATTCTGAATGCGACTAAAGTTTCTGGACGTACAAACAAAGGACTGGGAATTGGCTTCATAAATGCTATGAATTCGAATACCTATGCCAAAATTAAAGACAGTCTTACTGGTGATTCGCGTAAATTTTTGACTCAAGGCTTTTCGAACTACAATATGCTGGTACTGGACCAATCCCTGGGAAATCAATCCTACATCAGTCTGGCCAACACCCATATGATTAGTGCAAAATCAGATTACCGGTCTATGGTAACGGCTACAGAATTTAAACTGACGAATAAAGCCGGGAACTATGCACTGTCGGGGAATGCGGCTGTCAGCCAAAACAAAGAGGAACAGAATAACAAGGATGGACTCCGATATCAATTGCAATTCTCCAAAGTCAAAGGGAAATTTCAGTTCGATCTGACACATTTACTTGTGGATCACAAGTTCGATCCCAATGCCATGGGTTATTTGGAGAAAAATAATGAGCTAACCAATATTGCGACACTAAAATACAATATTTACAAACCCTTCTGGAAGATAAACGAACTGAGCAATAAATTAGAAATAAGTCACAACAGTTTATATCATCCCAACAAATTCGCACGTATCGAGATCTATTGGCAAACGCAAGCAGTATTTCGCAACTATTCTACTTTAGCACTTGAATGGAGTTTAACACCAGTGCCCAAATACGATTTTTATGAAGCCCGTGTGCCTGGATGGAAGTACAAGGAACCTACCGATTACTGGATGCGATTAAGCTATAATACCGATCATCGAAAATCATTTGCTTTGAACTCACAGGCTGCCATGTGGCATGGCAACAGCTTTAATAAATCCAGTTTTTGGCTGGAGCTGGCACCACAATGGCGCGTGAGTGACAAGCTGCTATTCAAACATCAGTTCAACTACGAAAACAATACAAACAATCTTGGCTATGCCGGACAGAACGAAGACGCAAGCAGCATCTATTTTGTGAATCGTGATGTCAATACCTTTATTAACACCTTAGAAGGTCGTTGGATTTTTAACCAGAAGGCATCTCTAAGCCTGAGAGCACGCCATTACTGGTCGGAAGTGGAATACAAGGAATGCTATCTATTGAATAAGGATGGCAGCATGAACCCGAATACGGATTACGAGAACCACAATCACATCAATTACAATGCCTTTAATGTGGATATGACCTATACCTGGGAATTTGCCCCCGGAAGTGAACTGGCTATCGTTTGGAAAAACAGCATCCAAACCAACAATCAACGTATTGATATGAATTTGTTTGATAACTTTTCGAAAACACTGGGAAGTGATCAAAACAACAGCATTTCCTTGCGTGTGCTTTATTATATCGATTACCAAAAGCTACGCAGGAAGTAAACTTCAGAAATGAAGGAAGATAAATAAGAAGTTAGTGAAAGCCTTAAAATCGGTATCCCTTTGATTACGAGCATTGGGATACTGATTTTATTATTTCTAAACTTAAAAAAGAGGCTCTGCACCTTTTAGAGTAAGCTTAATCTGATTTTGATTAGATGAATTTAAAAAATACAGGTCGTCCCTACGCGACTACGAAATGTTTCATCTTTATTTACTACAAACAGACCATCCCTCTGGGATTTAAATAAATACGGAATCATTTTCAGAAACCCCCTTTAGGATTGAACTATCTATAGTATATATTCCAGAGTATATTTTAAGTCTCGTAAGACTTTTATAAATATGGAATAGTTGTAAGATAATCCCGTTAAGGATATAATATTTATGGTCTATATTCTTTAATAAATTTTAAGCCCAATAAGTATGAGCTTAATCAAGAGGTTATGTGACCTTGAGATGGTAGAAATTTACAGATCGTCCCTACGCGACAACGATTTGTTTCATCTTTATTTACTACAAACATACCGTCCCTCTGGGACTCTTATAGATATGGAATCATTATAAGTTAATCCCGTAAGGGATGTACTATCTATAGTATATATTCCAGAGTATATTTTAAGTCTCGTAAACTTTTATAAATATAGAATCGTTGTAAGATAATCCCGTTAGGGATGTCCTGTTTATAGTATATCTTTTAAAATGAAATAGATCGTCCGCCTTAGGCGGACGATCTATTTTAATTTACCTTCTTAAAATCTTATAAGTCCAAATTAGTTCATAGAAGCAATTTCTGCTTCAGAGTACTTTTTCTTTTTTAACTTTAAATTTACAGGCGTGATGTTTCTTAAGTTGTCTGAAACAGGACATCTGTCTTCGATTGCCTCCATCCATTTTGTCAAAACCTCAGGTGAAGCATCACAATCAGGTTCGATAGAAACATCAATCCCCTTATAGCCGGCTCTGTCATCAAACGATGTTCCGAACAGACGGTTAGGGTTTAATTCTCCAGCCATTTTTATCTTAACCGATCGCAATTCAATGTTCATCTCTTTAGCAATCACATGAGCCATCACATTGATACACCCACAGAATGCTGCAAGGATAAATTCAACAGGGTTTGCGCCTTCATTTGTTCCACCAAGATCAGCTGGCTCGTCAATAACAATCTCAAAACCTCTTGCTTTTACAATCGTCTTGGTTGGGTTTTCGCTATGCGCCTTTACTCTAAATTTTAAATCTGACATTTTATATTAGTTTTAGTTGTTGAATTAACTTAACCATGCAAAAATGTGTCATCTTCATCTACTATAAAACTATTAAACGAAGCATAGATTCATTATATTTGGTGTAATTTCACATCAAATTAAGATGTGATTTTAAATTATATAAATTCCAACAATGAATTTTGAACATCAAATAGACAACTATCAAAGGGAATATCAATCATTTAGCGCAAAGGACTGTTTTGACTCCCTAACTCCTGATCAAAAAAAAATGGTGGAAAAAGCCACCACCTTGCTTCAATTTGCTAAGGGAGAAACCATCATAAAGCAGGGGTATGTAGCATCTCATATCCTTTATATTGAGAAAGGTTTAGCCAAACTTGATGTGACAAACGATTCAAAGTTATCTACCTTAAAACTATTAAGTAACGATTCCTTTGTAGGTATCATGTGTAGTTTTTCATGCAAAAGTCTCGATTTCTCAGCAATCGCACTGGAGGATACCACCATAAGAATGATTAATATGGATCTCTTTTTAAGCCTAATTAAAGAGAACGGGGAATTTGCTCTTAAACTGATGCGTCATATGTCATCTTTAACGAATCATATCATGCACAGAACAAGCCGATTAGCTGGTAAAAATGTGGAAGGCTCTCTGGCTATGATTTTACAGGAATTCAGTGAAATATATGCAAGCAATAGCTTTAGCTTACCTGTTACGCGAATTGGGCTAGCCTCTTTGGCTGGTTGTTCAAAGGAAAGTACCATACATACTCTGGCTAAATTTCATAACGATGGCATTATTCTTTTGAAGGATAAACTCATTTCAATATTGAAACCAGAAAGTCTTGAACTCATCATTAAAAATGGCTGATTTTTCCCTTTCCTAAGACATCAAGCATATTTTGACAACCACGAATGAACGAATTAAAATACTTTTTAATCTGACAGGCTCTATATCGTGTGTTTAGTATGTAATTCTTTATTCATAATCCCAACAATTAAAACGACAATTCTTGAATTCGTGGCAATTATCAAAATGGGGAAATCAAATTTACCCGGCTTATTTCAATTGCCCTGCCAAATATCCGGTTGACCAGGCAGCCTGTAAATTATAACCTCCTGTAATAGCATCAATATCCAACACTTCACCAGCAAAATAAAGGTTCTTGCACTTTTTAGATTGCATGCTTGCCATATCTACACTCTTCAGACTCACACCTCCACAGGTCACAAATTCATCTCTAAAAGTCGTTTTTCCTTTTACAGCATACTCATCATTGGTCAGCAGGTTCAGTAATTTATTTAGCCCTTTCTTTCCAAGTTCTCCCCATCTTTTATTGGATGATAAATTTCCTTTTTCCAACAAGAACAACCACAATCTGTCAGGCAAAGCATAGGGTCTGTAATTGGCTAAAATCTTATTGGTATGCTCCTCAACAATAGCTGTCAATTCATCTATTACCAAATCGTAGTTTGTTTCATTCACCCAATTGACCAGGACATTAAATTCATAATTCTTCTCACTTAAAACTCTGGCTCCAAAAGCCGATAGCTTTAAAATAGCCGGTCCACTCATACCCCAATGCGTAATCAGTAAAGGACCTCCAGATTTCAATTTGGTGCCCGGGAGCGTAACCAAAGCATCCTCCACCACAATACCCATGAGCTTAGTAACAGTTTCATTAGGCATATTAAAGGTGAATAATGAAGGAACAGGATTCTCGATTTTATGACCTAAAGCTTCCAGCCATTCCAATCCCTTTCTTTGAGGCGAACCTCCTGTGCATACAATCAGCTTATCAAATGTCCCGGATAAGACATTCTCCTTATCAAATTCCAATTCGAAATGCTCATCCACGGATCTAATTGATTTAACAGCCAAACCTTTTTGAATTTCAACACCCAAGTGTTTGCAATCCTTCAAAAAACAGTCGATAATACTTTGGGAGTCCTGAGAGACAGGAAAAATACAATTGTCATCCTGAGTGACTAGAGGCACACCTCTGGATTCGAACCACTCAACACAATCTCTGTTATTAAAAAGATTAAAGGCTTTTTTCAAACTTCTTCCCCCTCTGGGATAAGCTTCGTAGAGATCCTTCGGATCGCAAGCATTGGTCAGGTTGCACCTGCCACCACCCGATATCTTAACCTTGGATAAAAGCTTTCTTGATTTTTCGATTATCACAACGCTAGCCTCAGGGTAGTTTTCTTTGGCGGCAATTGCTGAAAAGAAACCTGCAGCTCCCCCTCCTATAATTCCGATTCGCATGTATCTCTTATATTTATTCAGATTACCAATTCTAATATAATACTCTTGAAAACTGGCACTGTTTGGTTCGTTATATATCCCCAATTGATTTGGATTGGAAACTTGCGGACAAAATTACGTAGAAAATTCGGATCACTATCCCTAAGCCCACAAATAGAGATAAATCCTAGCCTATTATATAAGGATGACCTTAGCCTATCGAGAGAAATCACATGTTATAAATTTATTATAAAAGCTTCCCCAATGAAAAATGAACTTTAATGACAGTAAATTATATATCAACATTTAAAACAAAATCATCTATCAAAAATGGAATCTGATTTCACACCAGAACTGAAATATTATTGACTGACCAACAGGAAGTTACTAACTTGCATATTGCAATTCCATCTTTTATTCATTCCACACCTTGCTAACGATGTACATAACTATATACCACCGATATTAACTAAAACTGACTGCCTATGAGAATTATTACAAAACATTAAAAAGTCTTCGTATTATTCAAAATTCAAACAAAACCTATCATGAAAATCTTCAGTTTATTTTTATTAGTATTATTCATCTGTGTTCTTGGCTGTAACGAAGATAATCCCCCTTCTGAAAAGCTAGTGCAAAATGAGCTCCTCCTGTCACCTTTAACAAAACATTATATCAGCGAAGACCAGCCCGTTATCACACAGCAATCAAAAAGAAACCCAATAAGCAAAACCATTAAATTCTTCGAGATTTCGGGAACAATTGAGTTTGATTCTAGTCCGACAAACCCATGCGCTCCGTATGTCAACGTATTGATTTTGGGAGATGGAAATGCTTCACATCTGGGACATTACACAGTTCTGAACACATACTGCAGTGATGGTGTAAACCCAGTCAGTCCAATCTACGGTTTTATAACTGCTGCAAATGGCAATGAAATTCACACACAGGTAATTGAATCTGGTGTAGATCCTGTACTCGGATTATATTTTAACTATATCATTTTAGGTGGTACCGGACGATATGAAGGTGCTACTGGAGTTATTAACATGTACGGTTATGTAGATGTCCCAAACCTCGTTTGGACTCTTGAGGGTGAAGGCTCTATTACGTATTAAAAGATTCCTGATTCTAATCAGACCCAACCAACTTCAAAGTTTCTATTCAACGACACACTTTTGGTCTGATTACCAATCAGCAGTTCCGAGACTTAGGAAGCGAAATATTTGTAGAAAATAAATCGAATCACAAAAAAGAGCCGCACTCGGTAAATTCTTAAGAATTTACCGAGTGCGGCTCTTCATATATTGAAAATTCCATTAGGCTACAAACAGTTCGCAGCTACGCTGCTTATTAACCGAGTCAATTTATGGTATTTCATTTCCCTATAAAATACGTCTTACACCAACTCAACTTCACTCACCCCATTACTCTTTTTTAGCACTTTAATTTGTGCAGGAATACGTTCCTTCAGGTTCTCAACATGAGAGATTATTCCAATCATCTTGCCCTGAGCCTGCAGGGTTTCCAGTGTCGAAATCACTGTCTCCAGAGTTTGACTATCAAGGGTACCAAAGCCCTCATCGATAAACAGGGAATCGATACTCACATTATTACTGGCCAGGTCTGATAGCCCCAAAGCTAAGGCCAGACTGATCAGGAATTTCTCCCCTCCACTTGAGGTGTCCACATAACGCGCCTCATCGGTCTGATAATGATCAATCAACTTAAAATAAAGCTCCTCTCCCGGTTTATAGGTCGCATCCATTCTTAGGGAATAGCGCTTATTAAGCTTGTACAAATGCACATTTGCCAAATGAATCAGATTATGAAGGGTTAATCGCTGAACATAGGTATTAAAGGCATGCTTCGAACCTCCCAATAAGGTCATTAAATCCGTCCACTTTTTAAGCACTTTCTCCTGTGCAGAGATCTCTGAAGTCACCGCTTGGTTTCGTTCTTTAATCTGCTTGTCCAATTTGAATTTCTCATCGATTTCCCCCGTACGTTTCATGAGTTTATTCTTATCAAGCTCAATCTTCTGTAGCTTTTGTTCTGCCTCATCGGCTGAGATCTCAAAGTTTTTCAGCCCCTCCTGTTTTACTAAATCTTCTTTCAGTCTATCACCAAGGGTTTTCAATTCCAATGTTCGATCCTCTAAGCCCTTTACGATCTTCACAAAGCTAGTTTTATCCTCCAGACTCAATAGAGCTTGTTCCATAGTTAGTCGAGATTCAAAATCACTGGCTTCAATTTCTTTCTCCAATACTAAAAGTTGCTCGCTTAAACTCATCTTCAAACTCACTTGTTCTTTCAGAAGATTCTCTGTCTCTTTTGTCTTACTGACCTGTTCTGTATTTAAAGTCTGAAGTGATTGCTGAGCATGATCAAATGCTTTTTTCGAAGTCTCTTTTGCTTTTTGCAACTGCTCTCTCTTTACTGTAATATTCATTTCCAGAGGCAAGATGGCTTTTCTCTCTTCTATAAGAGCCTTTAATTTGACCTGAATGGCTTCATCTTCTTTTTCAATCTTACTTTGTGCTTCCTTCTTCTCTTTTACCTGACTTTGATTATTAGTGATATCAATGCTTAGTTGAGCAATTAGATTCTTTAGCTCGACTTGCTCTTTGCCCTTGGCTTGATAGGTCGTAATATCATTATCAATAGCCTTAACAAAAGCAGAACTCTCTTCCACACTTGGCAAAGCCAATTCGTATTGAGCCAAATCATCTCTCAGTTGAGTCTCTAACTCTTTCGTCTCCTGACTGATCTTCGCGAACTCAGCCTGTTTTTGCTTCTGTTCAAGTTTCAGATTTCCCAATTTCTCGGACAGGGTAGCTAGCCTTGTTTTTAAGTCATTCACTGACTCTTTTTGTCTTTTACAAGCAGTATCCTGCTGATCTTTTTGCTTTTGCAGCTTCTGTCCTTCAATAATCTTTTTGGAAAGCTCTACACCTGCCTTTTCCAGATCAGCCAGCTGCTTGCTTATATTTTCACCTTCTTCAATCTTGCAGTCGATATTCAGAGACTTAAAGCTATCAAAAGTCTTTTTCAACTGCTCCGCCAATGTCTTTAATTGGCAGGCATTCGCCTCTGCCGTTGTTTTAATGGCAACCAGGCGAAGTTCAATTTCCTTTTCTACTTTTAGGATCTGCTCAAGGGCTTTTTTCCGTTCATCAAGCTGAGCTTGAGTTTTAGAAATGGTGATGCTTTCATATTGTGCCACATAAGGATGCTCAGTAGAACCACACAAATGGCAAGGCGATCCCTCAACCAGTTTCTTACGCTCGGCATCAAAACTCAAAATTTTCGATTCCAGTTCAAGAATTCTTTCAGCATCTTTCAAGGCTGACTCTGCCCCAGACTTTTTGACTTTCAAATCCTGATTTTGTTTAAGCAAAGCCAGATTCTCTTTTTCCAAACCACTTTGTACCTGATTCAAAGTCTTTTGGTTCTCAGCATACACCTTTGCTTCTTGCGAAAGCCTTAGCCCATCTTTCCAATCAGCTTTTTGCTTATCAATCTGCTCCCTTTTTGTCAAAAAAGCCTCCACGGGATTCGCCTCGAGAAACTGTGATATTTTTGCAAATATCTCGTTTAATTCTCCAAGCTTAACCTGCTCTTTCTCAAACAAAGCCATTGCCTCTTTCAGATCCGTTTGACTTTTATTCAAAGCCATTTCTGTTAGATTGAGACTTTTGCTCACGTCCGTCATTTGCTCACAATTCCTTTTACGGATAATCAAATCGGAACGCCAATCACCAATTACCTTCTCCAATTGCAGACTATTCTTATGCAGCTGTAAAAAGTGTTCTAGCTCACCAAGCTGCTTTGTCTTCTCAAGCTGCAACTTATTTTTTTCCTGAAACGAGAGATCAAGTTTAGCAATTTGCTTCGCGTATTCCTTTATAGATTCCTGTACCAGTACTTTCTTTTCATTACCATGCTGAATAGTCGAATCGAGTTTAGACACCTGATCCAGTTTGGGTAACCAGAGATCAAAATTAGCTTCTGTTTGGCTATGCTCCAGTTTAAACTTAGCCTCTTGTTTTTGGGCTTCAATAATCCTTAAAGTCAGATTCTTTAAGGATTCCTGTAGTTCCAGAAGTCGTGTTTTTTTGCTTACCAACTCTTTCTCTAATCGTTTAATACTTTCGAGAGACTCTTTATAAGGCTCTGCCTTTTCGTGCAGTTTTAAAGCTTCAATAGTCGATTGGCTCCTCTGCTTCTCTGTCTCCAGAACAGCGATACGTTGCTCCAGTTTCTCCTGCTCTTTGCTTAGCTCAGCTTTCTTCTTATACCAGTTCGAAATGAGCTCTATCTGCTTTAATTCTGCCGACAGAGCTTCCATATCTTTTATCAGCAAAGCCTGCTCAGCCTTAAGTTCCTGTCTCACCTCATCTGTCAGTAAATCTTCACTATTGATTTTAGCTCTGATTCCTTCCAGTTTTTTTCTTTCATCGCCAATCCTGATGCCAATAGCATCGCCAATCTTTTTGTAGATGTCCTCTCCTGTAATCTGCTCAAGCAATCTGCCTTTTTCTTGCGAATTCGCAGATAAAAAGGCAGCAAATTCCCCCTGAGCCAACATTGCTGATCGTAAAAATTGCTGGTAGTTCAGCTGAGTCAGTCGCTCCACTTCAGTTTTCACTTCCGTTTTTTTCTCAGCGATAATCTTCCCTGTCGACAAATCCTTCAACCTGACCTCCTCCTTGGGGTTGGTCAGTAGCTTCCCTGCTTTTGTGGTCAGTCTCATGCTCCAATGCGCCTCGTAGCGTTTGCCCTGGTTTTCGAAACTCACCCTTGCCATGGCTTCGTTAGCTCCGTAGCTCACAACATCGCGCAGATTGGCCTTCACAGTAGAACTGTTAAATCTTGGCACGTTATGATACAAGGCTATGGTTATGGCATCCAATATGGTTGTTTTCCCTGCACCCGTTGATCCCGTAATCGCATACAAGCCAACATCTTTAAACAAGTCACTCTCAAAATCGATGACGGTAGGCGTATTCGATTTCAATGAATTGATGTTCTGTAATTCAATTTTAATGATTCTCATATATTGGCAAGTCTAATTCTCTCTGGCTATTTGTAAAACTTCATTAAAGGCATCAAAAATTTCAATATTTTCATCAATATCGAAGTCCTGTTCCTGGCATTTCATTTTGAAAACCTCGATGGGTTGCAACTCTTTAATCTGTTTTGAACTCTCAACCAACGCCTCAAGGCCGGCTATCTCCCTTTCGTTCTTCAGACTGATTTTCAAGACTTCCAAATCGAGATCCTCCACCGCCTTATTGATTTCCTGACTCTCAATTTTAGTGTTCATTGCATTGTCTATCACCACCTCAACCCAAGGCTTTAACTCGTAGCTAGCCTTGTCAATTTCCTGCAGCTGAGCAATACTTTCAACTACAGATCCTTTTACCCGAAGTATCTCTCGAAACTTAGGTACAAGAATATAATCTATGGTCAGGGACTTATCGCCATCGCTCTCAATTAGAATCACATTTTTGTCGTAGCCAATTTCACTAAAACTTAAGATAGTAGGAGAACCCGAATAGCGAATATAATTTGTCCCACCTACCTTTTGAGGCCGATGCAGGTGTCCCAGGGCCATATAATCAAAAACCTCAGGGAAATCAGCTGCGCCAATATCCCCCAGATTACCAATATAAATACTCTGCTCGCTCTCTGATGTAGAGCCACCAATGGCAAACAAATGCCCCATACCAATCACAGGTACGTTCTCGGTTTTTAGACTCTCGCAATAGGCCCCCACCTCGGTATAATGTTTCACTAATGCCATTTTGTATCGATCCCCAATCTCATCAAAAGATTCACCCGAAACTGCTCGCCTGATATCCTGGTCTCTCAGGTAGGGAACGGCTGCAACAATCACCTGTTCATCACCAACTGAGAGTTTAAAAACTTCATCCTCGATATTCTCGGTCACCTTACCAATCACCTGAACCTGCAAGGCAGACAGCAACTCCTTTGGTGCATTGATTGTGCCTGGGGCATCGTGGTTTCCTCCGGTAATCACCACATGTTGGCAGGGACTCTGACTCAACCTAATCAGAAAATCGTAGTACATTTTCTGGCTTTGAGTTGAGGGCACTCCCGAATCGAACACATCACCCGATACCAGCAGAACTGACACCTCCTCAGACTTTATGTAAGCCTCCAACCAGTCTAAAAATTGTGTTTGCTCCTCGTGTTGCGATTGTTCGTGAAGACGATGCCCCAAATGCCAATCGGATGTATGTAGTATTTTCATATATGCTTTGGTATTCTTTTTTTCTTTATAAAATCCTGTCATTGCGAGGGAGCATAAGCGACTGACGCAATCCTATCCTAATGGCACTTTCCTTTAATGAAATAATAATTCACTTCACCATTTGGTAATTCTTCTTTTATTTCTTAATTGAATCACAATATTAAAGCCCCGAAGGGGGTGTATATCTATCAAGGATGGGTAAAACCCATCTCTACAAGTAAATTACATCAACAAAAGCCCTGAAAGGGTGTAATATTTAAGATAACAAAAGTAAATTAATTATCTCATCGGATAGTATTATTCCCAAAGATAAAGCTAAGAGAAAACACCCCTTTGGGGCTCTATTCCATTTTTAATATTTTACTTACACCTCTATAATAGTCCTCTTGGGGGGATATCACAAAAAGCCAGCACGAATGCTGGCTTGTTATAGAATTACTATCATTATTAATTTCTCCCCCTGCTAGAAAATTTTAATGAGAGAAAATTTAAATTCGATCTAACTGACTTTGTTATTTAAGGTGAAGATAAAGTTCGAGCCGATATTTTCTTCACTTTCGACCCAAATCTGGCCACCATGTCTTTCAACAAAATCTTTGCAAAGTATTAAACCTAAACCTGTACCTAGCTCGTCTTGTGTGCCAGGTGTTGTGCATTTTTCGTCGATTCTAAATAGTTTATTCAAACATGACTTAGATATGCCAACCCCAGTATCACTTACCTTGATTCTATAATGTCCATGTTTCTTTTCTGCAGAGATACATATTTTACCTCCGGGATTTGTGTATTTAATCGCATTGGAGATCAGGTTTCTCAAAACCGTACATATCATCGACTTATCAGCACAAACAGGAAGTTTCGAAACTATTTCTGTAGAAACACTTATCGACTTTGCCTTGGCAATCTGCGAAAAAATAAGAACCGTTTCGTTGATAATATCTTGTAAGTCGATAATCTTTGGATTGTATTTCATTCGTCCTGTTTGAGAACGTGACCAGTCCATAAGATTCGTTAATAAATCCAAAGCGATATGAGACGACTCCAGAACAATCTCGGCATATTTCTGGATGCCCTCAGTATTATTTTCTTTAATTTCTTCTACCAGAAGTTTACTAAAACCAACAATCGCATTAAATGGACTTTTTAAATCGTGAGCAATTATAGAAAAAAACTTATCCTTCTCTGCATTGACTAATTGTAGTTCATCATTTTTAGCCTGGATTTCCTGTTCCTTTTTTTTGCGCTTGCTAATATCAAAAAAGACACCCGTCCATATGACGTCTCCATCAGGTAACTTTCGGGGAATTGATTCAAAATGCCCCCAAATCATTTCACCATCGATGAGCAATCGCCCTTCCCATATAAAAGGAATAAGCTTTTGATTAGCCTCTACATTTTTTTTAGCGAACTCTGCTTTATCAATTTCGAGTATGAAATCGTTTATAATTCCAGGATTGTTTTCAAAAACGGTTCTATCCACTTTTAGAATTTCACAAAATCGGTCGTTAAAAAATTCAAACACGAAAGGAGATTCATCAGAACTTCGCCATTTCTTTTCATCTAAGCTTGTGGAACTAAAAGCACGTAAACGATAAATACCAGTAGGTTGAGAGTTAGCCAAATCCATATATAATTGACGTTCCTGATCTAATGCTTCCTCAATCTTTCTATGTTTTTCTTCAATCTGATCCACACCATTAAGATTGTTATTAGCTTGAGCTAATACATCAGTTATTTGTTCTTCTTGTTTAGATCGAGATTTCATATCATTTCATTTAGAACTGTGCAATAAGCATAAAATTGACCAGATGATAGACTGGCTATTAATGGGATGAAATTTATTAGGTCTTATGACTTAACAGTAATAAAGATAAACCATAAACTGAAATTATACAATTAAATTTTCCCCAGATCACTGTTTATAGGCAAAATATTAGAATATTAATCTTAAGACAATTAGATTTTAATGCATTATAAAGAATGAATAAAAACTAAGAAATTGGTCTTTATTTATTTGGAATTACCAGACTAATGCAACTAATCATTCATCTGCAAATATTGTTAAACAGACACATGAGCAGTAGATTCACTTTTAAAGAATAGACTTCATAAAGTTTGGTTTAAGCCCAAATTGGGGTTAGAAGTACTTTATGGAAAAAAGATAGCATATTGAAAATAAAAGAGCAAAGTTCACACAAGACACACTTAACAATATAAACTTCAACATAGACTTTAAGTAACAATCAAGATTATCGTTTCCTTTTGACTCCACGGATGGCCTCAGCCTCGCGGGGATCTTCGGGCCAGTAGTGCTTGGCATATCTAATTCTCAACTCCTTACGAACTTCAAAATAGGTATTTTCCCAAAAATTAGGCAGATCAGAAGTAATTTGAATGGGGCGCGAGGCAGGAGACAAAAGATGCATAAGCACAGCTACCTTGCCCTGATTCACCTTAGGGTTTTCAGGCATGCCAAATACCTCCTGAATACGAACTGCCAATACAGGTGATTCCCCATTGGCCTGATATTGCAATCTGATTTTTGATCCACTAGGTACCGTTTGGTGCTTGGGTGCCAGAACTTCCAATTCGCTTTGTTTTTCCCATGGTAAATAATTCTGTAAGACTTCCTCCAAATCGATCTTCGCTATATCTTCTGGTTTACGTATGCGATTGAGGTAGGGACTCAGCCAGAGCTTATTGCTTTTCAACAAGCTGGCTGTGCTCACATCTGGCCACTCACCATCAGGCTGCCATTTACGAACACTCAAAACCCGATTTTGCCACTGGGTGAACTCGGGGCTGAAGTTCAACAAGCTGCCTCCCTCCTTCTCCAGTGCTTTGGAGATGGCTGCCACTACTTGCTCCTCATCAGGCTGACGAAGCGGCTTCGATTGCAAAACGATTCGCCCAATTCTCAACTCCTTATTGGCAAGTAGTCCACCTTTACGACTATCCCATACAATACTCTCGCGCTCTTTAACCAAAGGAGCTAAATCCTGAGGATTGAGAGCTGAAGCCATAAAAATCTTTCCCCCACGTTCACGGTCGTCTACATGTGCAATAGCCAACCAGGGCTCGTAAGCCAAATCATCCTGATGACTGGCCATAGCTTGCTTGCCATTGGCCATCATAAAACGGGCATTTGTTCCCGGACTGGCATGGGCAATTCGCTCAGGGTAAGCCTGAACCAAAATCACCCCCGTTTCGTAGGGATCAACGGGCCCATTATCTGGCTTTATATTGAATAGCTGCCTGTAGGATGCAGCCACTTTCTCAATTCTATTCAGAGTTCTTAGAGTTCTATCCCCCTTACGGTGACGTCGTAAAGCCTCAATTCTCAGATTGATATCAATACCCGTCTCTCGAGGCAAAGGATCTCGCTCTTCAAGCAATGCAGCCAAATCAGTAGCCAGGGGTAAAAGATCTTCCTCTTGCGCTTTAAGTAGCATATGTGCTATTCGGGGATGGCATGGTAATTTCTGGATCTGACGCCCATGTTCTGTAATCCGATCATTCTCCAAAGCTTCGAGCTCGTGCAAACTTTCACTAGCCTGTGTAATCGCCGCTGCTGGTGGCAGACTCAACCAGGTGAGATCTTGAATATTGTCCACACCCCAGGCTGCCATCTCCAGTACCAAAGAACTTAAGTCAGCTTCCAATATTTCGGGAATGCGATGCTTTTTCAATCGGGTATGAGTAGCTAAAGGCCACATACGATAACAAACCCCTGGTCCCAATCGCCCGGCACGTCCCGCACGCTGATCAGCAGAATCCTTCGATATCTCAATGGTCTCCAGTCGAGATAAACCTGTCTTTGGATCGAATCGTGACACCCGACTGAAACCACAATCCACAACCGTGTGAATCCCCTCTATAGTGAGACTGGTTTCAGCAATAGCCGTTGCCATTACAATCTTTCTTCGCCCTTGCCTGTCGGGCATGATAGCAGCCTGTTGCTGACTCCCTGCCAACATTCCGAATAAGGGATAGATCATAAAATCGGAAAGCTGTGCCTTAAGCAAAGCTTCACATTTTCGGATTTCACCCTCACCAGGTAAAAAGACCAGGGTATCGCCAGCCTGTTCCTTTACTGCCCTTGCAACCGTATTCGCTGTTATCTCGGGTAGTAGTCTCACATCGCTGGCATCGGTATAAATCAGATCTACGGGGTACTGTCGTCCCTGGCTTTCGAGCACCTCTGCCTTTAGGCGATCGCTCAATTCGGTGCTATTGATAGTCGCAGACATGAGCATGATGCGCAAATCGGGTCTCAAAATCTCCTGAGATTCCCGACACAAAGCCAGAGCCAAATCAGCATGCAGACTTCTCTCGTGAATCTCATCGAAAATAACCATACCCACGCCTTCGAGCGCGTTATCAGACTGCAGGATTCGCGTAAGAATACCTTCTGTCAACACCTCGATGCAAGTAGCCTTTGACACCCTTTTCTCGAAACGAATACGGTAGCCAATGCGCTGTCCCACTTCCTCTCCCAAAAGAGAAGCCATACGTGTTGCAATACTTTTAGCTGCCAACCTTCGAGGTTCCAACATCAGAATCTTCTGTCCTTTCAGCCAGGTTTCTTCCATCAGCGCCAGGGGCAGCAATGTACTCTTCCCTGCTCCGGGAGGAGCCGAAATAATAAGCGTATTCTGATTCGCCAGATGATCTCTGGTTTCTGAAATTATTTCTTTTACGGGTAAATCTATGCTGAAAGGATTGAAAGTCAAATTGAGAAGCTTTTATTAAATCTAGTTGCTTGTAATGAACAAAAGCTCCGAAGAGTTATTGCTTGAGACTGCAAATTTAGTAAAAAGGAGTCAACAGCAAATACAGCACGAATGGATGTCTGAATTTTAACGCAAAGAGCGCTATTAAATTTCGCAAAGGACGCAAAGATTTAAAGATCTTAGGGGGATTACAAATCCCCTACTCGAAACCTGCAGATAGCATATCTGCAGGAGCGCAGGGAGTCATAGCACGACGAGATGGTAAATCAGGATGATCACCCCCTTATTTTATAAATAAGACATTTTACCCTACTGAGGAAGTCCATCTCTTTGTATTACAAAAGCTTTAGCCTACTTTTGCACGATTGTAAAAAAACGGGATCGAGTTCCTATAAAATAGAGAGATGAAGATGATGAGATGGATGTTGTTTATTGCTGTTATCGTGCTGAGCAGTTGCAGTAAGGTACCTGAAAGAAGTTTTGAGTTCAACTACAAAGTGAGTCTGCAAGCCAATCCAGATAAAAATATGAAAGTTTGGATTCCAGTGCCACAATCGAATGAGGTGCAAAATATCAGCGAGCTTACAATCGATACAGATTTGGCTTACGAAATCAAGACTGAAAAGCAGCATGGCAACCACTATTTCTATGCGGAACTATGCGAAGGCTTAGCCAAGGCGACTGATATTAACATTCACTTTCAGGTGAAGCGAAAGCAAAGAGGAACTGCTGAGTTTAAGGGTACAGATTCAAAGCGATACCTAGAAGCGAACCGATTGGTACCTGTGGGAAACCGTTTCGATTCAATCGTGAAAGCGAATAACTTTTCTCCTGAAAATATGAATGTAGTTTACGATTTCGTTTTGAACGAGATGTATTATGGTAAACCTAAGTCTCAAAAACTATCTGATCACTATTATGCCAGTTTACCAACAAGTATTAAAAAAGGTATCAGTAAAGACAGTGTTGTGTCCCTGTATCTGAATACGACGAAAATTGCCTGTGAATTCACTTTTGGAAATGGTAACTCAAACTATGCATGTGATATCTCTGTTGGAAACTGTACTGATTTCCATTCCTATTTTATGTCTTTAGCCCGTAGTATGAAAGTTCCTGCACGTTTTCATATTGGTTTTTCTATTCCTGAAGGGCAAGAAGGTAAAATTGGTGGCTACCACTGTTGGGCTGATTATCATCAGAATAATAAGTGGCACCCAGTCGATATTTCAGAAGCTGACAAGGCTCCAGAAAAAGCCGATTTCTATTTTGGGAACTTAGATGCCAATCGTGTTGAATTGACTCAGGGGCGGGATTTAATCCTGGAAGGCTATACAAAAGGTCCGGTCAACTTCTTCGTTTACCCAATTGTAGAAATTGATGGACAAGCTGGTACTTACACAAAAGAATTCTCCTTTAAAGAGATTTAAAAAGAAAAAAACTATTGATGGGATAGGCTGGGGAAACTCAGCCTATTTTTTTCCTCTCAATGTTCAAATTAAACTCTCACAAGATAATGACAGAGTAAACTAAATCGGAGCCATGCTTTTCATTATAAAACTTTGTGCTTTACTTTGTGTACAATAAGAAAAACACAAAGAAGCTCTCTAGCTAACAGATCAATAATGATAGATTTTAAAATTGATGAAAGTAAATGCATCAGCTGTGGACTGTGTGCTCAAGATTGTCCTGTGGGGATTATTGACATGGCTCTCCTGCCAGGTATTCGCAAATCGAAGGAGAAACAATGCCTCAAATGCCAACATTGTTTGGCTATATGCCCTACTGCTGCGGTATCCATACTGGGTAACAAACCTGAAGATAGCATGTCATCAGAAGGTGAGCTCCCAACTTACGAAGGCATGACCCGATTGATCAAAACACGACGATCCATTCGCAAATACCTGCCCGAAAATCTGGATCAAGAGCTTATTCATGAACTCCTTGAAACCACTGCTTATGCTCCAACTGGACACAACTACAACTCTGTGCATTTCACCCTTATCGATAAGAGAGAAGACCTAGAATTGTTTCGAGACAAAGTGTACGAGGCTATCAAAAAAGCAGGCGAAGCGAAAACACTCTTACCACAATTCGAATTTCTCTATGCCATTCAAAAAGTATGGGAAAACAATGGAGTTGATGTGATATTCAGAAATGCCCCTCATCTTTTAATCACTTCGGCTCCTAAGAAAAACTCCTCTCCCCTTCCCGACTGCCTGATCGCTTTAAGCTACTTCGAACTTTTGGCCACCAGCCACGATTTTGGTACCCTTTGGAATGGTATGCTCACCTGGGTATTAAATGATATAGATCCAGGCATAGCCGAATTGATTGGCATTCCAAAAGATTATACAGTTGGATATGGGATGGTCTTTGGAAAATCAGCCGTCAAATACCCTCGTAGTATTCAATCGGAAGGTTTCAGTTTTAACAGGGTGAAAATGGAGCGAAACTAAATCTCTCAATTATCAAATAAAAAGCCCGATAACTATCGGGATACAGATCTTAACTCTATTTTTCCTATTTTTGCAGGAAATAAAAACTCAAAGACATCATGATTAAAAATATTCCCAATATAAAACACACCGAATCAGGCAACTTTTTCCTTTTAGCAGGACCATGTGCCATCGAAGGTGAAGAAATTGCCATGCAAATTGCAGAGCGTATCGTCGAAATCACAAACAAGCTTGAGATTCCTTTTATTTTTAAAGGTTCATACCGTAAAGCCAACCGTTCTCGTTTGGATTCATTTGCAGGTATTGGGGATGAAAAAGCACTTAAGATTCTTAAAAAGGTTAGCGATACGTTTGGCGTGCCAACCGTAACTGATATTCACTCCGCTGAAGAAGCTGCTATGGCTGCCGAATACGTTGACGTATTACAGATTCCTGCTTTCCTTTGCCGTCAGACCGATTTATTGGTTGCTGCTGCCAAAACGGGTAAAGTCGTGAATATTAAGAAAGGTCAATTCTTATCAGCTGAGTCCATGAAATTTGCTGTAAACAAAGTGAGAGAAACGGGTAATGAGCAGGTGGTATTAACCGATCGTGGTAACATGTTTGGCTACCAGGATATGATTGTTGACTACCGCGGTATTCCTGTGATGCAAGAGAACAACTGCCCTGTTGTTTTAGATATTACTCACTCTCTGCAACAACCTAACCAAACTACAGGTGTGACAGGTGGCCGTCCTGATTTAATTGAGACTGTTGCTAAGGCTGGTATTGCTGTTGGTGTAGATGGTATTTTTATCGAAACGCATCCTGATCCGGCCAACGCCAAATCGGATGGAGCTAACATGCTGCAACTAGACTATCTTGAAGATTTACTGACGAAATTGGTTGCCATTCGTAAGGTGGTGAATCAGTTTTAGTCCGGGAGTATTCTCTTAAAATATAAAAATCCCTTGTAAGCCTATTGCCTACAAGGGATTTTCCATTTTAACCATTTACTCTATGTGATTCAAAAAATAAGTTTCAAGTCTTCAGTCAATTCATCCTATCGATAATTCAACATATGACTATCAGACCTTTTCGGCTTTAATACGGCTGACGTTTCACATAACTGGTATGTAGAAGTTCATGCGATTTATGACTCAGTGGTTTCTCAAGAAAATCCTTATAGATCTGCATCACTTCAGGATTCTCGTGTGACTTACGAAGTGCCAGGGACAAATCTTCACTGTAAATAGCATCCATCCTTTTTTGACGGATTTCATCATCAACAGGGAAAGGCTGTCCACCACCACCCAAACAACCGCCCGGGCAAGCCATAATCTCAATAAAATGATAGAAACGATCACCTCTGTCAATTGCTTCCATCAACTGGTGTGCATTCTCCAATCCATTGGTAATGGCACACCTCAATTCAACTCCTTCCAGGAATTCCCAATCGGGAAGCACATTTTCAATTAAAACGACTGCCTCTTTCACCCCTTCTAATCCACGAACAGGTTTAATTTCCAGATTAGCAAAAGGCACTTCACGACCAGTCACAATTTCATAGGCAGTTCGTAGAGCAGCTTCCATCACTCCACCAGTAGCACCAAAGATGACACCTGCACCTGAACCAATTCCCATGATGGAATCGTAATTTTCTTCGTTCAATTGATCAAACTCGATACCCGCCTGCTTAATCATGACGGCCAACTCGCGGGTAGTGAGAACAAAATCAACATCCTTGTGGCCACTGGCCTTCATTTCAGGTCGGTTAGCCTCGAATTTTTTAGCTGTACATGGCATGATCGAAACCGAAACAATATTGGCTGGATCCACATCAATATTTTTGGCGTAATAGGTCTTTGCCAAAGCCCCAAACATTTGCTGTGGAGATTTACAAGTCGATAAGTTAGGCAAATATTGAGGATATTTGTGTTCGATGTACTTTACCCATCCCGGCGAACAAGAAGTCGCCATAGGCAAAGTAACATTCGGATTATCATCAACCAAAGCCCCTTTAAGTCGAGTCAATAGCTCTGTTCCCTCCTCCATAATGGTTAGGTCGGCGGTAAAATCAGTATCTAAAACCGAATCAAAGCCCAGGCGACGAAGAGCTGCTACCATTCTGCTGGTGACTCTTGTTCCAGGGGCAAAACCCAATTCTTCCCCCAAACCAACACGAACAGCCGGAGCTGTTTGAACCACAACATGCTTTTCCGGATCTGCAATCATATCCCACACCTGTTCCACATAAGATTTCTCAACCAAAGCACCTGTTGGGCAATGCACAATACACTGTCCACAATTGGTACAAACCACTTCATTAAGAGGGCGATTAAAAAAAGTGGAGATTTTCATATCAGCTCCTTTGTGGGCAACTGATATTGCACCCACACTCTGAATGTCAGCACAAGTGCGAACACAACGCTGACAACGAATACACTTGCTATCATCCTTTTCTATTGATGGAGAAAGAGAGTCAACACTGTAGTTCTTATCAGGAACTAAATCGATAAAATCCTGATTGGTTATTTGCAATTCAGCTGCAATCGACTGCAATTCACAATGTCCATTTCGATAACACTTGGTGCATTCCTCATTGTGTTCAGCCAACAAAAGCTCAATAATATGTTTTCGGCTATTCCTTACCTTTAAACTGTTGGTATTAATCTCCATACCTTCGTTAACAGGCGTTGCACAGGATGCCACCAGGCGTTCAACACCTGCTTGTTCCACAACACAAACCCTGCAATTCCCTGCCACACAAAGATCTTTATGGTAACAAAGCGTGGGTATTTTTATATGTAATTTCTCAGCTGCTTCGAGTATGGTTTTACCTTCCTCTACGCTAACAGCGATTCCATTGATTGATAAATTGATCATATTCTCCATTGTCATTTTCTTTAGATATGAGAGGCGATAGTCTTCAAAATACAGAGGTACTAAATCGTCTCCAAAAATTGGACATCAAATTCTTCGATTAGAATTCGTTAGTAAATCATCTCCTCCCGGAAATTTTCGACTATAGAGGAAAAGGAATTAGCTACTGATTGCCCCAAACCACATTTTGCTGTCAGGCGCATAGTATCAGTTAATTTTAAGAGCTTATCGAGATAAACAGCTGGCTTTTCACCACGCTTGACGGCTTTTATCCCTTTCAGCAATTGTTGACAACCCACCCGGCAAGGCGTGCATTGACCGCAGGATTCTTCCTGAAAAAAATCAAGATAATTGTCCAACACATTATACATGGATCTTGAACTGTTAAAAATCATCATTGAACCTCCGGTAGGCAACGATACACCTCTCAACTTACCCTGATAACCGATGTTTGATTTTGCAAAGCGTTTACGTGGAACCAGAAAGCCTGAAGCCCCTCCCACCTGAACGGCTTTGGTATCGCCATCACCAAAATCATCAACAAAGTCCTGAACGCTCATACCAAGCTCCAATTCATAAATACCAGGAATAGGCGTATCACCCGAAACAGAAAATACCTTTGATCCCCATGAGTCCTTCACCCCCAGTTCACGAAATTTCTTTGCGCCATATTTCATGATGGTATAAGAGTGCGCCAGGGTTTCAACATTATTAATTACGGTAGGCTTATCTAAATAACCACATTCTGTTGGATATGGAGGTTTATTTCTAGGCTCACCACGTTTGCCTTCCATCGATTCAAAAAGAGCTGATTCTTCACCGCAGATATAGGCACCGCTTCCCATGAAGATATCAACAACAAAATCAAGATTCAATTCAGCCATGATTTGATGGAACTTTTCAATCTCTTCTCTCAGCTGAGGCACTAAATATTTATATTCTCCTCGCAAATAAATGTAGCCTTCTTTTGCACCAATTATTTTAGCACACATGGCCATACCTGCCAGGACTTTATGAGGGACACGAGTTAGAATCTCTCTATCCTTGAAGGTACCTGGCTCGCCCTCATCGGCATTACAAATAACATATTTGGTCTTTTCTTCTGACTCAGCGGTCAACTTCCATTTCAAGCCTGTCGGGAAGCCTGCACCACCACGTCCTTTTAGTCCTGAATTGACCATCTCGTTGATTACCTCTTCGCTGGAACGGTCAAAAGACTTCTTTAAAATCTCCTTACAATCATCTTCATGCTTGAAAATGAGATCTATTCTATTGAGTTGTTTTGTTTTTGTTGTCATAAAACTCAGATTTTAACGATTTTAGAAATAAACATCGGAATTACACCATATCCACTTTCACTTTATAGGAGCTGAGAATATCGATCACCTTATTGGGTGTCAGCTCAGTGTAAACTTCATCGTTCACCAACATCGCAGGTGCCTTATGACACCATCCCAAACAATTGGTTTCTAATATTGTAAAAAGTTTATCAGGAGTGGTTTCACCGGGTTTAATTTTCAGAAAATCTTCCAGAGCTAAAAGAATCTGATTCTTACCTTTCATCGCACAGGTAATGGTTTTACAAACACGAATCACATATTTCCCACGCGGTACAATATCCAAAAATGAATAGAAGCTTGCTGTGCCATACACATCAGCCGCAGGGATTTTTGTTTCTTGGGCTATCTTAAGAATAGCATCTTCAGATAAAAAGCGATCTTTTTCGATCACAGCCTGTAAAATAGGAAGAAGGCTCTCCCTTTCTGTTCCATGTGCTGCTACGAGATCTTTTACAAATTCAGCCTGATCATTCATAGGTTCAATTTTAGTTTTATAAAATGAGCCACCCCAATCTTTTTCGCATCTGTATTTTCTGAGTCTTAGTTATAAGACACAGATATAAATGAAAATTAGCTTTAAGGGTAATCCATAATCTAATTATTGTGTGATTGATTAGTATATATTCTAATTATCGCGATATAATTTCAGATTCAAACTTTATTGAGTTCGACTAAACCAACTCAAAATCAACAGCCTATTTTTTCAATTTCAAGCTTTAATATACAAAAGATTAGAGATTTATTTCTTTAATGAGATTGAATTTGTATACTCTAGCTATATTATTATCCATAATTTCAAATTAAGTCTTAATGACTGTGACTGAAAACATTGAGACTTTCAACATTTCTAATTAACTGTAAAAAAAATTAACGAGACAGTCAATTCCTATTTAGACTTCTTAAGCATTAGGTTTAACAGCAATAAAAAAACCTCCGGAATTGACCGAAGGTTTTATGTATCTATCACAATTAAACAGACTTAGTTGTCTCTCATAAATCACCTCATGGTAAGTTTACAAGCTTTAAAGCGTTTCTTTAAGGGGCTTGCTTAGCAATATTCGTCGGGTTAGTCCCAACAAAATCAGGGAAGGAAGACCAAATACAACCATCCCCATACTGGCCGCCCGAGGTTCCCCCTCAAGCACAGAACTAACTGACCATGCTATGCAAAACAACATCAAAAATACACCTAGACCAAGGAGAGTCCACGCCTTCCAATCCATTTGATATTTAGAATGCGAACGAAAGAAAACCACAATAAACAAACATGTCAGGAATCCCAAAAGGAAAAACAACACTTCAATTCCAGAAAATATCATAGTAATAAGTTTTTTAATTTATTTTAAAATCAACAAGATTAAACCCCGTTGTATTCTCGATCCTTGTCACCCCAGAATTTTTTCACCGCCTTTTCATCAAAAGTATCTCCATAACCGAAAACAATATCCATTTCGCGCATAAAGCTATGCACAGGACCAGGCATAAGTGCCGAAACTTTATCGACCAGTTTATGATGCCAGAAATCAGGCTTATTATAGGGACAAGAAGTGATGCACGTGGCACAGGAGTTATTTCCCTCACACCAATACTCAAAACATGTTTTGGCATTTAAGTACCATTTGTCCACCCCCGGATTATTGAACCAGGTTTCACCACCATGTGTTGGTTTCATCGTTGGTTCCACATTTTTTGGTATCGACTTGGAAGGACAGGCATCGGCACAACGCTGGCATCGCTTACAAAATTCGCGGACACCAAAAGTGACTGGTTTATCATAATCTACAAACTCCATATCGGTATATACCTTAGCAATACGAAAACGAGGTCCATACTTGTAGTTAATAAGAAGACCGTTACGTCCGCCTTCTCCAAGACCTGCTGCTATTCCATAGGGCACACTCAAGCCAAGATCATTACCGGCAGCAACAGCTTTATAGCCTAAATTCTTCAGGAAAACAGATAGCTGAAAAGCTGTAATTGCCATTTGGGAATAGCCTTCACCAATAGCACCTTCAACCGTATAGGATGGAGCTGTAGCAACCGTTTCATAGTCCATTTCTACCCCGATAACAATAACCGATTTGGGCTCAAAGGGAAACTGATCCCATCCAATCTCCTGACCATTAAGAGCCACAAAGTGCTTATCGTAATCCCACATTTTATTGCGGGGCGTAATGCCTACTAAATCGGCTTTAAAATGACGAGCTGCACGTTTAATTACTGCTGATGCTTCTTTTTTGCTCTCAAATTGATGTCGGGTATCATTAATGTAATTTAAATCGAGAAAATTGCTTCGCTCCTCATGTGAGTTTTGTTGCCAACTGTACCAACCCGAGTTGGGAACTCCAAATTTAGATCCCGGTGTCGCAGCATGCTCAATAGCCCATGAACCATGATGAAGAGCCCAGTCAATTCGAGAATAGCCAGGACGAGATTCATCGGTTTCAAAACGCTCGAAAGTTCTGCCAAGAGCAGCCAATTCAGGATCTAATCCTCCAACAGCTCTACTGAAAATGGTATTCTTTTGGCGAAAAGGCTTAAAATCTGATGCCACCTTAACCGGAAATTCATCCATTGCTTTAATTACTGCTTTCTTTGTTTGTTTATCGAGCACCTCACCGGCAACTTTTTGGGGTGCAGCAGCAAGCCCGGCAGCACCTAATACAGCACCTGCAGAACCAATTTTCAGGAAATCTCTTCGTCCGAAAACAACATCCTTTTTTTCCTTTTCTTTAGCCATAACTATCCTATTGAAGTTAGAAGATGTAAAACTTTATATCGTTGATCTTGTATAAGACCGAAGAGTCTTCAGTCATGATATCATCAAGCGATGTGAATTATTACAACAAAGAAAATTTTCTGTAGTACAGACGTCGTTCTGAATCCTGATTTCGTCCTAATTGGAGACTTTAAGAGGCGTTTGAAAACATGATTCGGAACTTCCTGCGATCTGATTACCAGATCGATTCAATAGAATTTAAAACTAGAACAAATAGGATCATCAATTCACTGCATCTGCAAGAAATCACAATCTACATTATAAGTCCAAACCAATATTTAAAGAATAAAGTCAGTAATCATCCTCCATTCATGTTTGTAGAAGTTTATTTTAGACTCACTTCTTTTCTGAATTCGGAAGGGGTTTTTCCTGTGAACTTTTTGAAGGCAGTATTAAAAGTTGTTTTGGATTTAAACCCGGCTTCGTAGCCAAGAGCCAAAACGGTATAATGATCTTTAGAACGATCACCAGCAAGTTTTTTGTATTCCTCCACACGATAATTATTAACGTAATCGTTAAAATTTTGTCCAATAATATTGTTAACTACTTCTGAAATAATACGCGAAGGAATTTTCACTTGCTCACCCAGTTCCTGAATGGTCAAATCGGGATTCAAATAGGGCTTAGTAATCTCCATATGCAAATTCAACTTCTTTACAAATGCTAATCCATCATCTTTATCAACGGTAGATCCCTCCTTCTTTTTGCGAGCTGCCAGATTAAAAACAGAAGGATCGTAATGTAAAACGATAGGATTAGAAATTAGGGAGTATGTGAATATTAAACTAACTGCTGAATATATGAGGACATTCCCAATTTCAAAAAACTCATTGAAAGGGGCATGATAAAACGCCAGATTAACCTCTAGCAAACGAATAATGCCATGAAATATCAAAAGTACGGCAATCAAGCGAATGTGTTTAAAATGCGCTGACCAAACAGGATGATCTTTAGAGAACTCTATAAACTTATTTTTTTTCAACCTGAAAAAAACAGCTAAAGAATACAACACGAACTGAAGACTAACAATATCAGTCCCGATCAGTTGGTAGTATTCAAAAAAACGATCCATTAAAACATCCTGTCCTAAAGGTGTCTTATAATGAATCAGAAAAGGAATTATAAGGAGAACACTCAGGAAAAGAATATACAAGTGTCGGAAGAATTTCAAATTAAAATCGACCTTACGCTTAGCTAAAAGCATAAAATATAGATAAAGGAAGGGACCAAATAATATTTCAACAGGAACCCTGATAGCAAAAAGGAAAGGATAAGAATCGAACCAGCCTATATTTTTAAAAAGGGTTATAGTACAGTACAAACTCAGATTAACCATTAAAGTGGCAAATAGCAGATTAGGTAAATTTCGATGCACTTTTTTTGAAAGAATAAGAATCAAACAAAGGGCTAAAATAATACCAAAGAGAAGGAAATGATTGAGAAGTTCACTATACGCCATTTATGTTCATTTTTATTGTTCTTCACAAAAATAAGATATTTACACGATCATTGGCTTTCGAAGACAAAAAAAACCTCCGACAAATGTCGGAGGTTTTTTTACAGATAATATTTTTTTATATAAATGGTTTTAAACGTATCTCTTAGGCACAACCTCGTCTCTCAATACCATATATCCATTCATTGCAAGAGCTTTCATTTCATCCTCTCCCGGATAAACGACTACGGGAGCAACAAATGAAACCATCTCTTTCACATAGTTCACCAAGTCAGTGTTGTGAGCAATCCCCCCTGTTAGGATAATACCATCAACTTCACCTTTCAAAGTAGCAGAAAGAGCGCCGATAGATTTTCCTACCTGATATGCCATTGCATCTTGAATCAATTGCGCTTTAGCATCACCATCTTTAGCTTTCAATTCAATCTCGTAAGCATCATTGGTTCCCATATGAGCAACCAATCCACCTTCACCTTTGATCATTTTTTTTAAATCATCCAAGCTTACTTTGCCGCTAAAGCAAAGTTTAGCCAAAGCTCCGGCAGGAAGGGTTCCTGAACGCTCAGGAGAAAAAGGTCCTTCACCGTCAAGTGCATTATTCACATCAATAACACGTCCTTTTAAGTGAGCACCAACAGAGATACCACCACCAAGATGTGCTACAATAATGTTAAGATCCTCGTAATTTTTATCCACAGATAAAGCAAAAGCTCTACTTACGGCTTTCTGATTTAACGCGTGGAAAATAGACATACGCTCAAAGTCTGGATGACCAGAAACACGAGCCACATCAACCATTTCGTCAACCACAACTGGGTCGGCGATATAAGCTTTGGCATTTGGCAAAGACTGAGCAATATTATCGGCAATTAATCCACCAAGATTACTGGCATGCTCACCAAGTACTCCTACGCGTAAATCTTCTTTTAGTTTCTCGTCAACCAGGTAAACTCCTGATTCGATTGGTTTTACTAGACCTCCACGTCCAACAACAGCTTCAATTAAATCGATAAGAATCTCAGCATCAACCAATTCTTTAAGGATAATATCCTTACGAAATTCGAATTGATCTGAAATATTCTTAAACTGAGCTAACTCTTCGTTGCTGTGTTTAATATTTTTTAGAAAGACTGATTTGTCGCCTTGATATACGGCAATCTTTGTTGAAGTAGATCCCGGATTAATAGCTAAAATTCTGCGATTTTCCATTAGAAAAAGATAGTTATTTGTTTATGTAGTATTTGACTGCAAAAATACCAATCTCTGAAAGATAACAATGAAAAAATCAGAATCTTTTTCCTGCTTTACATCATGACACAAAAACCCCGGCTTACATACAGATAATCAACATACTAAATCCAACTCTGAATTTCAAATACGGCATCTTCCAAATTAGTTCTGGCAAGTTGCATCGCTTCAGATTGACTTTGCTCGTCTTTTTTAATGGAAAAGATTCTCTCGAATGGAGAATTTGGGAGGTTTTCAGCAGTGCCACAAAACGCAAATACTCTTTTACCCAAATGCTTTGCTTTTTGAGCCAGAACGTAGGGCGCTTTTCCAAAAGCAGATTGGGAATCAATTCGTCCTTCTCCTGTGATTAGAATATCAGCTGTTTCAATAGCCTCATCCATATTTAAACAATCGAGTATCATATCGCTTCCCGATCGTAATTTTGCACCACACAAAGCATGTAAACCAGCAGAAATACCTCCGGCAGCCCCACAAAATTTCATCTTTGTAATGTTGATCTGAAACTGTTTTTCTATCAATCGAGCAAAATGCTGGTGATTCTGATGTAAGAAGACAAGCTCCTCATCCGAAGCCCCTTTCTGTTTTCCAAATACAGGAGCTGCACCTTTTTCACCCAATAATGGGTTCTCAACATCACAAGCAATTTGGAAATCAACATCCAAGAGTCGGATATCGAAATTCCGGGTATCAATTTTTGAAATCAAATTCAGCTTGCCACCTCCCCCTGTTAGCTCATGGTCCTCAGAGTCGAGAAAACGAATACCTAAGGCACGTAAAGCCCCAAAGCCCATATCAAGTGTACCACTGCCTCCAATTGCCAATATGATTTTTTTGCATTTCAAATCCAGTGCTGAACGAATTAAAACACCAACGCCAAAAGTATGGGTGTTTAAGGGTGCGTATTCGGAAGATTTTAGCAAATTCAAACCAGCTACATGAGTCAATTCTATAATGGCAGTTCCATTCTCAGTCAGATATAGGGGGGCATTAATATGTCTATCCAACAGGTCAGTCGTTGAAAAAGAATGAATTTCACCCTTATAGTGATTAGCTAAAACATCAAAAGTGCCATCACCACCATCGGCAATCGGCAAACACCTGCAAGTGTATTTTGGATCAATTTTTAAAAGAGTGGATTGAATGATTTCTGCAACTTCAATGGCAGACAAACTGCCTTTAAAAGCATTAGGTGCAATTAAAATGTTCATTTTGAAGTACAGATTAAAGATTAGATTTGAGTAATCTGATTTTAAAGCTTACTTAACTACGATCGTCATACTCAGAAATGTCATCGAAAACCAACATGGTAGGCTGGGCTTCAAAATAGTTGAATAAATCCTTATCAGGCCATTCTTTAACTGAACGCATCACACGTCTCATCAGTTTATTTAATTCTTTTGGGAAATCGGAGCCCTTCCACGAAGAAGTATTTGTAATGATGACCCAGGTAGTTCCATCAGGATTTTGTTTCAACAATGCAGAACTCCCGGCTAAAGTTCCCGTTCGCCACCAGGTCCCATTCGAACGTGTACCTTTCCAACCTATAGGGCTAAACCCTTTTCTGCTGGGCTTTGTCATATATTCGATACTTTCTTTCGAGAGAATATCAGCTTGTCTGTTATTCCCATCTATTGCCACATAGAATTTCATTAACTCAGCAGCAGAAGCTATCCAGGCACCGGCACCACCAAGGGCTTCAATATTATTTCCACCATTACTTCGGTACACTTTGCCACCTGTTCCATCAAAAGCCGGCACCATTATGGCGTTCGATTGCTCATAGTAGTTTACCTCATTAGGCAATTTATCGTTTCGCAAGTTTTTCCCCAGGTGCATGTCAAAAATCCCGGCAGGATGAAGGATATGCTCTTGCACATAGGTTTCATAGTCTTTTCCTGATGCAGCTTCAATAATTTTTTCAAGAATCACATAACCCAAGTTCGAATAACTCCCCCGACTCCCCGGCTTAAAATGTAATCTCCTTGAAAGGGCAAACTCTATAATAGTTTCAGCACTCGCAGGCGCTTCAACATTCATTTTCTTTGCAATGGTCAGTGGTAAAAACATCTGATCGCCATATCGACTGGTAAATCCTGCTGTATGTCTAAGCAAATGCTCGACATTTATTTTTTTAGCACGCTTGTCTCTGATATTTAAATAATTTTCAGAATTCAGAATGCCATCTTCTCCAAAAACTTTATCACTCAATTGCAATTTATCTTCCTCCTGAAGCTTCATAATTGCTGTAGCAGTGATCAATTTTGAAACACTGGCGATGCGAAATAAATGATCGGGTTCAACCTTCTCTTTATTTTCAAGATCAGCATACCCGTAACCTTTAGCAAAGACAAGTTTCTGATCTTTTACTAAGGCCACTGAAACCCCATTAATTCTCCAATACTTTAAAAAGCGATTAATATGGTAATCGGCTTTTTTTGTAGCATCAGATGAAGAAAGTTCATTTGAAATTCGATGCGAAACAGGATCAAGTTTGCTATCGTAAGGTATATGTAATTCTTCTCTTTTGGATGAGCTGGTGTGGGTATCCAGAAATACCACGCCCAGAACAAAGATTAGTATTATGATTTGTTTTACAGTCATTCTCCACGTTTTATCTTATAAAGCTCTTCTTTTAAGAAACTTTAAGGATAGTTATCTCTCATTTCCTTTTCCGTCACAAAAGTGACCATTTTTTCTTAATTAAAGCAATGAAGATATAACATTTCCCTTTATTACAAGACATAAAAAGATAATTTTTCGGCTAAAAATAAGGCACACAACAGATTTTTATAAAATTCAAAAAATCAGACAGATAGTCCTTCCAAGCCTCTTTTTTTCTTTAATTCAACTAAAGGCACAGGTGATAACAGCTTTTCTCAGGCATCTGAAATGATAATGGTGCTGATTTAGAAAACGAAAAAAAACTCTTTTTATTTTCACAAATTTTAAGATTTTGCACCTAATCTCATCCACTATTTACTTTCGCTTCTGCACCTCAAAAAATGAAATCCACAAGTTTTATCTATATTTGTGGCGGCTTAATCACACAGTTTAGCATATCTAAATATAATCTATTCAATAAATGCAGACAACTATTAATTAGCATAATAGACTAAAAATGCAGAAATGGCTTTTTAACAGATTAAGCAAGTCAAACACCACATCACAAGCTATATGACAAAAGGCAAAAACACTCCAATCAAAGCAACAAAAAAGAGCAGTCCGAAAAGAAAAGCAACTTCATCAAAAAAAAGAAGTCAGAAAAAATCTATTAAAAAGCGATTATTCAAATTTCTATTTTTCTGTCTGCTTATTATTGGCTCTGTTTTTGGTTTATTCTTAGCTAGTATCTATTATGGTGCCTGGGGCAAATTACCCGATTACCATACCCTAAAAAACATTCAAAATGCCGATGCTTCTGAAGTGTATTCTGAAGATGGAAAAATATTAGGGCGAATTTATGCTGAAAATCGTACGAACATCGATTTTAGTGCTATCCCTATCAATGTGATCAATGCTCTGGTAGCAACTGAAGACTCAAGATTTTACAGTCACGAAGGCATAGACGAAATTAGTATGGTTCGTGTGCTTGTAAAGACACTTATACTTGGCAACAAAAGCTCAGGAGGTGGTAGTACACTTAGCCAGCAATTGGCTAAAAACCTATATCCCAGAAGAGATTTTGGTTCATTTTCGATGCCTGTCAATAAAATAAAGGAAGCCATTACCGCATCAAGATTAGAAAAAATCTATTCTAAAAAGAAGATTCTGCAACTTTACCTCAATACAGTTCCTTTTGGGGAGAAAGTATTTGGTATAGAAAGTGCATCCCGTCAATATTTCAGCAAACCTGCCTATCAACTAAAACTTAATGAGAGTGCTGTACTTATTGGTATGCTTAAAGCACCATCGTACTATAACCCCAGACGTTTTCCCGAACGATCGAAACAACGTAGAAATGTCGTGATTGGGCAAATGGCTAAAAATAGTTTTATTTCAGAAAACAAGGCACAACAACTCAAACAACTGCCTCTAAAAATCAATTACCAGCGCCAAAGTACGCACAAGGGGCTTGCTCCCTATTTGCGTGAGAGAATTCGTGTCGAAGCCGATCAAATTCTTAGAAAATATACTAAAGCTGACGGCTCCTATTACGATATTTACAGAGATGGACTCAGAATTATAAGTACTTTGGATTACAACATGCAAAAGTATGCCGAAGCTGCCGTTAATTCGCATATGAAGCACTTGCAATCCTTATTCGACAAACATTGGGGAAAACAAAAGCCATGGGATAGCAACAAGGCCATTTTAACATCAGCTATTGAACGCTCACCCTATTATAAATCTCTAAAAGAAGAAGGCAAAAGTAAGAAGGAGATCAATGCTATTTTAAAGCAAAAGAGAGAGATGAAAATCTTTAGCTGGAATGGAGAAAAAGATGTGAAAATCAGCGCCCTGGATTCGATAAAACATTACCTCAAATTATTGAATACCGGATTTATGGCCATGGAAACCAATACCGGGGAAATTAAAGCCTGGGTAGGGGGTATCAATTTCAAACATTCCCAATTCGATCATGTTACCGGCAAACGTCAAGTCGGCTCTGTATTTAAACCCATTGTTTATGCTGCGGCTCTTGAAGCCGACCTGTCTCCATTCGAATACTATCCAAACGAACGTAAAATCTATAGCGATTTTCAGGATTGGTCGCCCAGAAACGCCGATAACCATTATGAAGGCAGCTACAGTATGGAAGGTGCACTGGCTGAGTCAGTAAATACCATTGCTGTTGATATGATTATGGAAACGGGCATACAGTCCACAATCAATATAGCTGAAGATATGGGCATCAGCTCTCCCCTACCTAAAGTGCCTTCATTGGCCCTTGGGACAGCTAATATTTCACTTTTAGAAATGATACAGGCATACGCTTGTCTTGCCAACAGAGGTCAAAAAGTTGATCCCTATTATATATCCCGAATCGAAAATAACAAGGGAGAAGTTATTGTCGATTTGAATCCTTTATATACAGAACAAAACAGTAGCCTTTCATCTGAAAATGCTGACATCATCAATCACATGCTCACCGCAGTTGTTGATAGTGGTACTGCCAGAAGTTTACGTACGGTTTATGGACTAAAGGGCGAATTTGCCGGTAAAACAGGAACGACCCAATCACAAGCTGATGGCTGGTATATTGGTTATAACCAAAACCTGGTAGCTGGAGCCTGGGTAGGTGCCGATGACATGCGTGTACATTTCAGATCCTTAGCTTTGGGACAGGGTGCAACAATGGCACTTCCTATTTATGGTAAATTTATGCATCAGCTAAATACCAGCAAGAAATACCCAAACTATTGTTCAGCTCCTTTTTTCAAACCCGAAGTTGTAACATTGTCCAAACTGGATATGCCTCATTATCTGGCTCCCAAGGCTGGTTTTTTTGAGAGACTTCTTGGTCTTGACAACAAGAAAGATGATCGATTAACAATCAAAGAAAAAAAATCAAGAAAAAAGAAAGGCAAAAAATCTATTTATGATAAGATTAAATCTATATTTAAACGAAAAAATTAGATTACCTGACCAGACTATCATAAACGAATGCCTAAAGAAATCTTACGTCGGATTATTAATCCGATTTCTAAAAAAATAAAGGAAGAAAAAGATGCCTTAAAAGACAAATCAAAGATTAAGGATCCGAAAGATATCATCACAGCGCATGCCTTTCAACTTGATCCCAGTTTGCTGGGCGTGCCGCTGGCTAGTCCTCGAAAAAGAGCCTGGGCCATTCTTTTCGATATCTTTTTCATTTTCATTATAGGAAAACTATTGGGGTCATTTATTGGTGTTCTGATTGGTATTATTGTATTCAAATTTATTCAAAAACAAAAAGCTGAATCAATATTTGGTCGCTTTATGCGATTCACAGGTGCCTCACTGGCTGGCATCATGATCTTTGCCTTTACCGTCTCAACTAGCGAGGAATTAATCGACAAACTGGAAACATACTTCAACAATACAGAAGATATTACCGTTAATATTAATGATGAAATACCGGTACAGTCTATCCTAAACCCAAAAGAAGACTTACCTGCACATAAAATTGACACCCTAAAAAGTTTAAACGCTTTTATTGCGGCAAAACAAAATTCCGATCTGGCACTTCAAGATAGTTTAAAACCTGTATTAGAAGAAATATTTGCCAGTACTGACACCCAGGAATTAAAAAAACAAAATGAAGATCTTAGGGAAACAATCGCCACACTAAAAGAAGAAAACAATGAACTTGACAACAGTATTTCCAAAGCTGGCTTGCTAAGCTTTCTAAAGAATACCATCGATGCCATGGGACTGTCACTGGGGTGGTTTGGACTCTATTTCATCGCTGCAAATGTTTTTTGGAAAGGACAAACTCCCGGTAAAAAGATTATGAAAATTCAGGTCATCCGACTTAATGCAAAACCCATTAATCTATGGTTCTCCTTTGAACGTTTTGGAGGGTATGCAGCTGGGCTTGCAACTGGTTTATTTGGTTTTTTTCAAATCTACTGGGACAAAAACAGGCAAGCCATTCACGATAAAATAGCTGGAACTGTTGTAATCGATCTGGCAAAAACAAAGAAAATGGAATTCCCAGATGTACCTGTACAAATGTCTATTTTGGAATAGGACTTTTTAAAATTCTGAGATAAAAAAAGAGCAAACCTAAGTTTGCTCTTTTTTTTTATTATTCTATCGCTTCAGTTTAGTAACTGAAAGTCGTTGAGTTTGGCATAATACCTACGGCAAATGACTTTTCCTCTTCGCCATCCTTGTTGTAAACAATAACAGAACCGTCAACACCATAACTCGCCTCACAACACCAGATACTACCATCTTCTGGATTCACATCGATACCATAAAATGTTTTATTGATAAACTTAGTGGTTGGCAAAGCTGTTGCATTAATATCCATAGCATACACTGCATCAGACATATAATAAACCTCTTCAAGATCACTACTAATAGCGATGTTCTTAATACCTGTTGATGTAATATTACTTAACTCAAATGATGTAACCGTTGATGACTTAGCAGTTATCTTAGAAATACCTGAGTTTGTATAGCTCACATCAGGATAATTTGAATAATCAGGTACACCAGCTGAATATACCCATACATTACCCTTTGCATCAACAACCATATCCTTTGGACAATCCTTAACTTCAATCGTTTCTGCAACGACATTGGTATTAATATCAATTACTGAAATGGTTTTATCAGCATTAGACCATCCTCCTGAGTTAGCCACATATAGTTTATCTCCTGACAAAACCATTTTTTCAGGACCAGCTCCAACTTTTAAGGTTTTCACAAGCTCTAAACTAGTAAGATCGATCACCAAGATATCATTCTTATCTCCTGCTGTAGCACCACTTCCGTTAGATACATAAGCTTTATCTCCCACAACAGTAATCTCACGAGGATAAGATAAGTTTGTTATCGAACCAACATGTTTGAATGTACTTTTGTCTACAACCTCAACATAACCTGCACCAGTCGAAGTAGTCACTACAATAAGTGCATAAGTATCTGAAAAAGCCATCGACTGTGGGAAAGCACCCAGAGGCAGATCATTAACTGCTTTAAAATAATCATTACTTACTTCGTCTGTACTCTTATCAATCAAAGAGATACTTCCATTGGTACTCCCTTCATTTAGCACATATATTCCATCAACACTTACTACTTGTACAGAATCATTATCATCATCAGAACAGGATACAAACAAAAGACTTGCGACGATAAGATACATCGCGAGATTCAACACTTTTTTCATCTTATTTTTTATTTTAATTATAATAGTTACTTTATTTCAATTTTATATTGATACCCAAATAGAAAGCTCTCCCTGGCATAGGGTAAAATTTTACAAGCTCGTATGATTTGTCAAACATATTTTCAATTCGGCCATTAAAACTAACATGCGTTCCGGCAATTTTTAATTTATACGTGCCATTAATATCCATTAAAATGTTACTATCAAGCTTATCACCGTCATGTGTAATTGTTTCTGAACGATGCGACGCTAATAGTCCAATGTTCCATTTTGTATGGATCAAATCTGTCCCCAATTTTACAATATGATGAGGGCGATAGGCCAATTCTTTTTTATAATTTAAAGCTGAAGTATCATTATAGTAGGTATCGTTATAGGCATACTTCGTACTGAAATGAATCTGATAATTATTACGAAGATTTTTATTGTAGTTGACTTCCATTTCAAATCCCTGAGAGAGAACCTTACCTGTATTCAAAGGGCTCCAGATACTCCCCTGAGGTTGCCATGAAATGGTATTCTTATTATCGGCTCTGTAATAATTCAAATCTAAATCCATTAAACCATTTGCTAATTTTCGTTTCAACACGACCAGACCAAATTCATAATTCCACCCTTCTTCTGATTTAAGGTTGATATTTCCTCCTGGAATCCAATATCTTTCGTTAAAGGTTGGTCTGCGATAATGGCTTCCAATTTTAAATCGAAAATCAATTACTTTTGGCAAGAGATGTATCAAAGAACTGGCAGCAAACATATTCGGAGGATCCTCCTCACTACTTTTATCCTTACTCCAGGACAACACAAATTTCCCAAACCGTGGAGCATACTTTGCGACCAGGGCAAATTTGGTCTCATTTTCAGTTATGGTGTTCCCATAGGCTGAAGCATCAGCTTCCAAATAGTTATATTTCACATTGGCATCAAAACTGAATTTCTCCAAGGCATACCAACGCACATTCATTTCATTAATCAAACGTTGAGATGAAATTTTGGAATAGATTTTATAGTCTCCGTCAGCAGTCTCCTTATCCGTATATTTCAGGTTATCGGATAAGTAGGCAATCTTAGCTTCTATGCGAAATTTATTAAAGAGATGTTTCCAACCCACATAAGCTCTAAGAGAAGAATCTCGTTGTTTTTGTAGACTAAAAGGCTCTCCGATTCCCATTAAACCAGCGATATTTTTGTCTTTAACCTGATACCAGACTCCCAGATCGATAAAATGTTCTTTCAAATTAAAATGAACATCCTGAATCAGCCCATAATCTTCATTTTCATTATGGTTTAATTTTTCTCTGGGCGAACCATAATCATACTTGTCAGTATATGAAAAATCATTCTTACCATACTTATAGAAAACTTGTCCTGAATAGGAAAACCATTCATTGGAATAGCCTCCATTCAAACCTAGTTTTGAATTGGAAAAGCTACCTAATTCGGTATGAAAATTCAGATGAGATCTATTTTCCCATGAAGGTGAATTGGATAGATTAATGGCCCCGCCATAAGTTCCACTTCCATATAAGGCTCCTGAAGCCCCATAAACCACTTCGACATCATCGAAAGCTCCGGCGCTAACCAAAGAAAGGTCAGCACTTCCCAAAGTGAGTGAATTAATAGGAATACCATTCCAATTGACAGAGGTATGAACAGCCGATGCGCCACGAATGCTTACTGAAGAAGTGGCTCCCAAAGAACCATTTGATGAAACATTTACAAGGGATACCTTTTGCAATAAACCCGATAAATCCTGGCTGCCGTATCTTACAAGGGTTAAAGAATCAACTTTCTGATGCTTTTCCGCTTCAGAAAAATGCTTTAGCCTAGGAGCAATGATATCAACCGACTCAATACGAATTGTATCAATTCCTTCAGCACTGGCTTTAGTAAAGCAAGCAAATACTATTGTAAATAAGGTTATAAAAAGTAGCCTCCTCATCATCGTTCTTATCACTAAAGAAGATTTAAAGGAATGGGTCTATTATTTTGAAGGAATAAACTCACTTCCAAACACCTTCTCCGAATGTTTTAAAAGTTAATTACAAGTTGGCAGGTCTTCTGGCTCGCTTCACTTTTTGTGCCTTCCCATCCGCATTAGGCGGACAGTGGCTTGGATACAAAAAGCTCTATTTTGAAGCTTACAGCTACGGGAACAGCTCCGGATTTTAACCGGATTCCCTTTTCATCTCTCCCTTGCTGCTGCAAGATCAACGAGAACCAAATTTGAGGCAAAGGTATATGAATTTTGTTTGGGCAACAAGCTTATATGATTTTTTTAAGACATGGATATCTTGTTTAAACATAAGTCAGCTGATTGCATTGAACAACAATCTGGCACACACATATACCAGTCAGTTAAACCAACCAACACTTGCATTCCTCGTCAATAAGATAATTGTTACCAACGTACATCTTTCGTAACTTTATAGTTACAATTCCACATCTATCCCTAAAACCTCTCTCCCTATCCTTTTGAGTAAGGATCTGCGATTTTTTTTTGGTATTCATACCGCATTAATTATTATTCAATTAGGAGGCACTCCAATGAAACATCTAATAAACCACCGAAATTTTCCTGCTATACTCTTCATCCTCTTTTTCTGTAACCTCTTGTTAGGCTGTTATCAATTAAAAGAAATTCCAAAATCTGATATTATTAGTTATGAAGATAAGGAATATGTTGTGCTCGTTAGTGAAGAGAAACGTTTAGAACTACAGAATCCTTCTATCTCAGACAATCAATTACATGGAATTCCTTATGCAGTACATTCCAATTATGATCTTAAACAGAGAAAGATTGTTGAAGTATTCGTACCTACTTTTGATCAAATCATTCGTCATGATACCAGTAACATGGTCAGTATACCGTTTGAGCACATAAATAGAGCAGAGGTTCACGACTTGAGGTTAGGAGCAACAATTGTATCTATTGGACTTGGAGTTACTGCTCTAACTGTTTTGATTGTGGCTATAGTTGATGATGGAGACTCTAAACCCAAAAGGAATCCCCCACCTGAAGGGCAATCTTGTCCATTTATATTCATAAAAAACGGCAATACACAGCATTTTGTCGGAGAAATATACGCCGGTGCAACACACTCTTGTCTCGAGCGACATGACTATCTCACATTACAGAAGTTCACACCTACAAACAACAGTTATTCTTTAATGATGGCTAATTATCTACAAGAAATTCAATACACAAATTTACTTGAACTGTTTGTTTTTGATCATCCGAAGGAAACCAATCTACTTGTCGATAAATATGGTAATCATCATACTTTTTCGAATCCAGTTACAGCTATTGATGCAACTGATAAAATGGGAAAATCTATTGCATTTGAACTGAAAGAACAGGATAATATAAAACACCTAAGTGATTTAACTCATAATACAAGCATTATTGAACCCATTTACCTAAGCTTTAATCGTCCGAAACATTGTAAAACTGCCAAACTAATTATAAAGGGTAAAAACACCACATGGCTGGAACACACGATGGGTCAATACATTGACGGCTTCGGGAAGAAACACCAAAAATGGAACAATAGAAAGCTATTAAAATTTAAAGATGAAATCAGACAATGGCAATTTGATCAATCTATTCCTTTATCTGTATATCTAAAGTCCAATAATAAATGGCAATTTGTAGACTACTTTCAGGTAAGTGGTTCTATAATTGATAAAATGGATATTTTAAATCTCGACATTACAAAAGCTACATCCGAGCTAATTGAGATAAAACTTGTTACTGGTTCACTTTTCTGGGAGTTAGATTATGTGGCTATGGATTTCTCTGAGAACATCACAGTTGAAAAATCTGTAATACCTGCTTCAGAAGCCTTTGATCTCAACAAGCAAGATGCCCTCAAGTATATACAACATGATGATAAAAAATACCTTATACAGGCAGATATTGGTAATGAAGTGAATCTTTCATTTCCGACACCTTCTTTAAAAAAGAACTTCAAAAGGAGCATTATTCTACACAGTAAGGGTTATTATAAAGTCATTAATGATGCTTCAGGTAAGCCTGATAAGGAATTTATTATGAATTCGAGTAATCCAAGTCATTTTACGAAATTCTCAAAAGACAAATTTGATGAATTGTATCAGAAAAATGGCAAACAATGAGTTAATCTTACTACTTAAAAAAAAAAGTCAAACATGATTAAGACGATTCAAAAACATGCAATCACCTGAGTAATTGCTAGTTTCATTTTTTTTGGGTATCAACAACTGAGAAGATTCAATTTTCTATTTCTTTATATTTATTGACAAAACCTATCCTATATTTATTTCGACAATTGTTTCTATTACCCTCTCCCCTATCATATTAGGTGTCATAGGTTCTGTGTCGAAAATTATAGAATCAAAATGAAGCATTCCTGGTTTTAGGGCAGCCCTCCAATTTCAAGGCTTCAATCATCTCCCCAAGCGATCCTGAAATCACATTTCGATGCTCCTTATTTCGACAGAAAGGGCAGGCATGCATATTTCCATTACCATCTACAAATAGCCACCTATTGCCTGCAGAAAAACATCCTATTCTCCTTTGGTAATAACCATGATATTCTAGTATTGGCATGGATCTGTATTTATTATCCAGACTCATTTTCAAGAAAAATTGATCCAGAATATGTTGTTGGGCTTCACTAAGGGCAACATCCTTGCCTTCGTAACGCCCTTGGGCTTGGGCCTCTACAATGCGAATAAAAGAGGCTCCAAATTCTCTGGCCAGTTTGGCATACTTCAACAAATTTTCACTACTCACAAAATGTTTGGTTGCACACAAGGATAAGGCAAGCACTAAATGGGCACTTGATACATTTTGTACCGCTTTCTCAACCCAGGCAAATGAACGCCTATTTCCTCGAAATGAGTTGTGCTTGTCCGGGTCAAAATGATCAAGACTCAGTACCACTCCGGTTAATCCTGCCTGTTTTAATCTGACTGCCTTTTCCTTGGTTAATCCCACACCAGAACTTAACAACCAAAAATCAGTCCCCTGTTTAGCTGATTTTATTAGCTCAACCAAGTCGTCAAATCTTAACAGAGGCTCTCCACCGCTGATCTGAATTTGCGCTACGCCATATTCCTGGAATTTCTTTACAATTAATGCAAGATCTTTCTTCGAAAGGCTTTCCTTTTCATTCCTGCAATTCCATTCAGAACAATGTTCACAAGCTAGTACACAATTATTGGTAACGGAAAGAATCATTGTTGTCAACTTACCCTTTACCAAAAGATTCTTGTTTATGCGTTGCAATTCATCTTTCATATTATTTTTAAAGGCAAGAGATGGAAAACTGGGATTGTTTAGATCCCAATAGTAACGTTTATCAACCCGAGCTAGTTTGAGCCTGGAGGTTCCCCGGTATTTCCGTGTGAAACGCCACAGTCGGGCAACAGCTTTAAGAGCTTTTGTGAAATTTCGAAAAGTCTGAAAAGCTAATACAAAAATGTACAACCAAATGACAGCCCCGACAATTGATTGGTGAAAGTTTGACACAACCGGGGAGATCCTATTTTTTGCAAAAACATTTTTTTTGCCCTTGTCGCTAAGTGTATTCTTCATAATACCGTACATCTCGTAGAAAATGAATTCGTTAGCACTTAGTTTTCAATTCCATCTATAGTAATTCCATATTCTTCACAGGTTTCATAAAAACGATCTTTTGAGAATTTGCTCAAAGAACCGGGTTCTTTAAATGCTCTTAATCTCTTTCGATTCGGTTTATTCTCAAAACTTCGGATGTATTCATAATACCCCCTGGTATGAAGAGCTACTGTATTTCTCTTTCCCTGAATAAGTACAGGAGCAGCATAGTTTAGGATAACTTCATTCCCCACATTCAATTGTCTGTAGTAAAACTCATCATCTTCGGCAAGTAATCCTTTCACATCAATCCCCTCCCGATCTGTCGCATAACTGGCAGGAACATGGTAAACCTCAACGGGTTCGTTTGAGGAGAAATCAGCAGCTGCATAGTCTAACTCCCAAAACATAAAACCACTCTCCAATTTTATTCTCACATTTGGGGATGTAGATTTTGAGATATCTATTGGCATAATCATATCTCTTGATGCAAGTGGTCCCACGGGATTGAAATAATCGACAAATTCCCATCCTCCATCGGTTTCCAGGTAAACAGAAATTGGTACTCCCTGCTCCAAGGTCCATTGTTTATGCTTCTCAAAAGGAACCGAATTTTGCTTTTCCGCCCACTTATTGTATTTGTTCCCAAAGAGCTGAGTAAATTCCCCATAGATATAATCCAACCATAGAGAATTCCTGGCATTGACCAAAAGTTTACAGGTATCCGAACGATCCACATTTTCAAACGACAATATGATACTACTCCTATTTGATTGATGTTCAATTTCAGGTTGAGCTGAGGAAGAGTCTTTAAAATAGAAATAATTCTGATCCCGCTCTTGTAGAGTTGGCAAATAATTGACTCCATATGGAGAAACCGCCTCACGAGCTTGCTGCACCGTTCTATAAGTATGCGGCACACCGTATTTATCAAGAAGAACCTGTGTATTGCTATCATGTGAGACTACGATTAGTTCGGCCAGGTTGATGAATTGTCTTTCTTTCAACTTATTGGATATTTTCAATTGATATTGACCATTTTCTGATTCAAAATCGGGAAGAGGGAGGTAATCATCTCTTTCCATTGTAGAAAAAATGGCTCCACTATATATTTCACCACAAAAATTATAAGTCTCATCATTATAAGTGTAAACAAAGGGGCAAGAAGACTTTGTAAGTGCTACGATAGCTAAAAGGACAGCAGGTATCCCAACAACTACTCCTATTGTCCCAAATACCCACGAACTTGTTGTTCTACCTTTATCAGGTTCATAAATTTCAATTTTCTCAATAGATGGAATTGGTATTGCAACTAAATTATTTGAATTTATTAAAGCATCGGGCGAATAAATATGAACTTCTTCAAGTACTTCGGATTCTTTCCTTTTTTTGTATTTATTAGCTTTATCGATTCGCGTGCGTTGGTACATTGTATGTGTTGGAGTTAGTTCATAGAGGGTACCTGTTATGGAATCATTTTTGATTTTTAAATAATGAATATGCCAAACCTCATTTTGGGAGTGAAGAATAAAATATTTCTTCATATTATTCAGTTCTTGAATTCGTTCAGAAGGCACATCGTAACCAGTTCCTACTTTGTAGTAATAATGACAGCCCACTATCAGATTAAGAAAAACCAGCAATAAAAATACTGACAGCACTCTGGTTAATTTGGAGCTTCCCCAACATATCCTCTTAACAAATAAAATAACCTGTTTCTCATTTTTTTTCATTGCACATTATTTTAGTTAGTTATTATTAAGATGGGTAAATACACCTGACACTAAAGCAAAATCATTCTGAAAAAGCAATTAGTGCAGCTAGAACCTAAATCCATTGGGAAATTACAGCGACTCCCAGAATACCAAACACAACGGGTCATTATATCATAGATTAAGTTCCTATTCCAACTTTTTTCAAGAAGACCACAAATGATTCCCAGAAGAAATATCCGGAGAATAAGCCCGGTAGGTTTAAACGTTCTTATCAGCCATTTTCCAATACTTTATCTAAAGAGTAATTCCCAGGTTTATACCTGCCTTTACAATGAGTCCCGAAGAAATGGGATGGAAAGACCTCTGGAGTCTACTCCAATCGCCCTTGTAGGTTTCCCCACTTTCCTTTATCATCCCAGTCCCTAAGCCAAAAAAACTTTCCAAAAACACTTTGGAAGTAATATCCCATTTCCCTCCTAACAAAAAACCGAAAGTTAAACCTGATCGGTACTGATAATCCTCTTCATAAACAGCATAATATTTACCCTCCACATGCTTAAACCCCACATAATTAAAATAGTTAAACTTCACATGATCGTAGGATACAAAGAGTCCCAAATAGAACTCCTTATCTTTCAGAGAATAGTTAAAATCCGGATCCCTTTTTCCTGCATAGGGGTATATACAGTATTGCCCTTCAATACCATAACCGGAAACCAAATCATTAAACGGAAGCACTAATTTTGGGGAAATAACAAAACTGTTCCCTGCGGTAATTGTCTTTTTATAATAAAACTGTAAGGTATTGTTTAGTGGAAGGGAGGTTACATTTACAGCAAGGGAATTACCGAAAACAGGCTGGTCCATTTTTTGTGCCTTTAGATCAGGACATAAAATAGCTACAACAAAAATTGCACATACAAATAACCTCATATCATTAAATTATTTACAGTTTCAACAATAAGTTACAAAATACACACATGAATCCGTACTCTTTTTTTAGTAATAATTCTGAATAGGGATAGAAAATAAGGTGATAATTTATAAGAAGAAATGAAATTAGAGTACATGGAAAAAATTGCATGACCACTTCTCACAACTGTCTTATTTAGAAAAAATAATTAGAAGCTTATAAGTCCAACCTATATGTCTTTCCAAATCTTTTGATTTCTTCCAAACAGCAAGAAGGAACTAATCTGTCATTGTAAAGAATGGCATCGGGGCAAGCATCACACAAATCTCTTTCCCCATTAACAAATGAAGGTGGGTCGACAATGGTAAGAACCTGCATATGGGGTTTCTTAAACAGCAGGAAAGGCTTCCTCATCACTGCCAGTATGTACTTTTTCAAAACCGTATTCATGCCGGCCCCAATTATACCTAAAGAAATCAGTTTAAATATGGAGAGGACATACTTTTGCTTGTTGAGAATGTAGACATACTTCCCCATTTTAAAATGATATATCGATTGAATCAGTTCTATAAATCGTTTGTTGGCATAAGTCAGTACTTTTCTGTCCAAAGAAAACCAGATGGAATACAACCATTTAATTTTCATATCTTCAGCCTGACTTCCTAAAAAGGCATTGTATTTCAGATCCGGTAGCTGGTCTGATATTACACGATGCAAATCAGATAACTTAACAAAATCGGTAGCATTGAGCTTCTCCTGTTCTTCAAATATCACTTGCCGCATAAGAATTAAAACAAGAAGGTTCACCTTTCTGCTATTTTTCTGCATCCATTTAATTATATCAGGTATCTGATCGATATTGGTTTTATTAATCACACAGGTAAATCCAAGAAAGATTCCACCCACCTGGTCCACAAGATCCGAATATTTTTGCCTCAAATTATTTAAGGAAGCCTCTGACATTTCTCCTTCCTCTCTTAAGGCATCCACCCGAATGATTACCCCTGTCATTCCGTACTCCTTAAGTTGAATCAATTTCTCTTTTGTCAATAATTTACCATTGGTAAACAACAAAACCTTCAAGCCTAATTCGTTTATAAAACTCACCACTTCCATGACCTGAGGATGCAAAAGAGGTTCCCCTCCACTTACTGATATGGTTTGGCAATTTCGGATCTCTTTCAACTGAAGAATTTGTTCTTTTATTTTATGAAGATCTTCATGTTCAGGAGAATGTCTCTGGCGATTGCACCCCCTGTAACACCCCGGGCATTTCAAATTACAATCGGTGGTAATCTCTACCCAGCCATTGGGATTGTCATTTTTTGACCAGGGCATTCGATACAGCTGCCCGATATCTATGTTATCCTTCATAATTCTTCAATTTCAAATTTTAACACTCAACATTACATACTAAATGATAAATAATTAATATATTAAATATGGAACGGAACTACAATTTTATTTTTAGGTGAACCAATTAAACGACATTCGAAATGGGCATTACGATTCAACAAATGGAAAGCTACTACGAATATGATCCAACAAAAACCTGTCATGAACATCCTAAACAGGTTTTAAGCCTGGCAGAAAAATCACTCCTCCCCATTTTAAGGGTGAAAATGCCTAAGAAATTAACTCACTTAATAGCCGCAACAACTTGTCCTGATAGTATCGCTCCCTCACTAGGCCAAAGTATTACTCAGAAATATCATTCTGTTTTCGGGAACTGTCATGTAATTGATTTGGTTCAGGGATGCGCAGGTGGCGTAAGTGCCTTAATTTTAGGAAGTCAATTGGCTGAACTACACAAGAGCTCGGTGATTGTGGTCCTCTCTGATGCGGCCCGAAAATCTACTTCACAAAACAGTAAGATGATGAAGATCTTTGGGAATGGTTCATATGCATGCCTAATTACCTACGAAAACACAGCAAAAGGATTGATGCATAACAAATCAAGACAGTATAAAGACCTGGTGGATGTCGTCTCGATAAAATTAGGCCACGATGCGAGTTATGTCATTTCCCAGGAATTAGATATCACTAAAGATCCCAGAAAATATTTGGGCATTAGCATAAACAATTACCTGGCCATCAAATTACTCAGAAAAGCAAAATCCTTTTTCAATGAATTTATTGAAGAATCCTCACTTCCCGATGTAATCATCTTGCATCAGGTAAACCCATCAATTGTTCGGGTATTGAAATCGGTTTTCAAGCCATATCACTGTAAATTTGTGGATACCTCCAAAATTACGGGTAATTGCGGAACTGCATCAATCGGAATCGCTCTTCATACCATAAAGCAGGAATCCCAAAACAAAAAAATATTCTTGTGTAGCTTTGGTACAGGTGGTGTAATAACAGCAGGCCTATGGCAAAATTAATCCGTATTCCCCCAACGTGTAGCTCAATGTATTCAAAAGACGGGATATATTTATTAACCACAAAGAACACTACAATTTTTCACGAAGGATATAAAGGAAGTTGCACTAAATGGCCGGGAGTCGCATAAGAATTTTTGCATTGGAAAGTCATATCAAACTGAATCAGTCAAAGCTTTGACTTCTAAAACCGCTTTTTCCACCAAAACTTCAAGCGTTCTAAAACTTTTACTTCAAGAGCATTATTCTGTGGGATGTACAGACGTTTATTAGCGATTTCATCGGGCAGGTAATCCTGTTCAACAAAATTCCCCGGATAATCGTGAGAATATTTGTAGTCTTTTTTATAGCCTAACTCCTTCATCAACTTAGTTGGGGCATTACGCAAATGCAAGGGTACAGATAAGTTTCCTGTTTCTCTAACCAAAGATTGAGCACGGTTTATAGCCATGTATGAGGCATTACTTTTAGCTGAGGTGGCCAGGTATATAGCAACTTCCGATAAAATAATCCGGGATTCTGGCATTCCAACCAGGTTTACTGACTGAAAACCAGCGTTTGCTAAAAGCAGGGCATTAGGGTTAGCCAAACCAATATCTTCACTGGCTGATATTACCAATCGTCGAGCGATAAACTTGGGGTCTTCTCCCCCTTCAATCATTCTGGCTAACCAGTACACAGCTGCATCAGGATCGCTACCTCTAATCGATTTAATCAGGGCTGAAGCAATATCGTAGTGCTGCTCGCCATCCTTATCGTACATCGATGGGTTTTCCTGAAGCTCTTTAAGAACCAAATCGTTTGTGATATTGATCTTATCAGCAATCTGAGAATTGATGACCAACTCTAAAATATTCAATAATTTTCGAGCATCTCCTCCTGAGAATTTTATGAGCGCATCCTTTTCCTTAACAGCAATATCTTTCTCCTTCAGGTAGATGTCCTTTTCAATAGCATGCTCAATCAAGGACTCCAAATCAGATCTCTCCTGTGCTTTCAACACATACACCTGGCATCGGGAAAGCAAGGGCGAAATCACTTCAAACGAAGGGTTTTCTGTTGTGGCTCCAATTAAAGTCACCGTGCCATTTTCAACCGCACCAAGAAGAGAATCCTGTTGAGACTTGCTAAAACGATGAATTTCATCGATAAACAAGATAGGGTTAGGCGTTGAAAAGAACTTTTGCTTTTCAGCTTTTGTTATCACCTCACGCACATCTTTTACCCCCGAATTTACAGCTGATAAAATGTAAAAAGGTCGGTTGAGCTGATTGGCAATTATCTTCGCGAGGGTTGTTTTCCCAACCCCGGGAGGCCCCCATAAAATAAAAGAGGAAATATTCCCTGATTCAATCATCTTTCTAAGAACAGCCTGATCTCCAACCAAATGTTTTTGTCCCAGATAGTTTTCAAGAGTGGTTGGGCGTAATCGTTCTGCTAAAGGTTGGTTTGGTGTCATAAGACAAGCTTAAAATAAAAAAGTGTAAAGGTTAAAGAATAACGACTAAATAAAAAAAGACTCAGACTTTTCAACATGTTGATCTAAACAACTGAAAGTTACTTCTCTTTATTACAATAGCGTTTAATCACATTGTAAGCATCGAGTAATCCAAGTTCACCAGCCTTACTTAAATCGCCGTAAGCTGATGTTTTGTCATCATTGTACAAATACACCAGACCTCTGTTGTAGTAGGCTTCTTTGAATCTGGAATCTAATTCGATAGCTTTATTGTAGTCAGAAATTGCTTTATCGAACTGCTTCGATTTTGCGTAAGCATTCCCCCTGTTAAAGTATGCAAATATAAAATCTTTATTCAGATCCAGAGCCTTACTGTAGTCATCAATAGCAGAACTATAATCGACAATAATTTCCTTGTTGTGACTTTTATTATCATCGTTTAATCTCAAATTCGTATTAGAATTCACTCCAATGGACTGTATATAATCGGTCATGGCAACAAGCGCATTGGCCCTATTGAAATAAGCGAATGCAAAATCTTCATTTTTCTCTATACAAGCATTAAATGAGGCAATGGCATTGTTGAATTTTCGATTACTCAACTCATAGGTTCCTTTATAGAAAAAGGCTTCACTTTTGCCTGATTTTATTTGATTTTCAGCATCATTTATTTGTTCATCAATCAGTTTTTTCGGGAACAGATAATGCTGATTATTAAATGTGAAAGCTGGTGTATAATTTTGATTCTGGTTGTAGTGCATCAGATCCTGATCGTAGTATTGAATTTTTCCAGCACGCAGGCTATCGATAGACAAATGACTGATATGGAAATTATCCTCAAGTTGTATGGATACAAATTTATCCTGAACGCGTCCTTTTATGATTTCTTCAATAATTTTCTCACGGGAGTTCAGGTCAATTAAACGCTGAAATGTTTCAGTGGTATCAACAAATGCAGCCATGGCCCCTTCGTTTTTCATCTTTTTATATTTGTCAATAATAAAGAGACCTTGATTTCTGTCTTGAATCGCCCCATCCATATCGTTCATTTCACGTTTTGCTGTCGATCGGGCCAAATAGGCTTTTGCAAAATCGGGATAGATTTTAATTGCAGTAGTATAATCAGCAATGGCACCCAGCTTATCGCCAATATCAGATTTAACCAAGCCCCGATTAAAATAGATCAGCATATTGTCAGGATTCATATCCAAAACCATATTAAAATCATCTATTGCAGAATTATAATCACCCACTTCAGATTTTAACAGAGCCCTGTTATAGTACCCATGAGCATTATTGGGGTCCAGTTCGATCACCTTATCGTAATCAGCTAAAGCAGCTTTTAAGTTTTTCGTAAAATAATTCGCAATCCCTTTACCCATAATCAATCGGGTATCTTCAGGATTAATTTTAAGCGCCCTGTTATAATCCTCAACTGAGGCCTCATAGTCCTTATTTCTATACTTTAGGTAAGCTCTGAGTCCGAAAGCATCAGCTGAAAAATTATTCTGTTGTACTGCTTTATTACAATCGCCAATAGCCCCTTCAATATCATCCATCTGTTCACGAACCACTGCACGATTCAAATAGGCGCCAATCATTTTCTTATTGATCTGTAAGGCCCTGGTATAATTATTTTCTGCTTCTTTAAATTTCTTCATCGCAGCCAGTGTGATGCCTCTGTTGGCGAATATGCCTGCATTATTAGGCTTTAATTCTTCAGCCCTATCAAAATCCTTAAGTGCCTGTTCATAATTGTTTAAGTGATTATTAGCAACCCCACGATATAAATAAGCCAAAGTGTAATTGGGATTGATCTCAATAGCCATGGTATAATCTTCTGCAGCACCCTCAAAATCTTCTAGATAGTACTTTGCCAGAGCCCTGAACAAATAGGGTTCCGGCAAGTAGGGCTTAACTCTGATTATCTCATTGAATTTCGTTATTGCCTCTGTATAATCATCAAAATAAATAGCATTTCGCCCTTTATGCAAAAGGTTTTCAGTATTGAGCTGTGCACTAACAGACTTCAAACAAAAAATAAAGCTAATGAGCAAAAGGATTCGGAATTGACGCATAAAAAAACTAAGATTTCAAATGTTGAATTACAAACTTAAAAAACTTAGGCTTTATTGAAGTATAATTAACAGAATTTAAGTCATGGATATTGAAAATATTAAACACTTCATAATTTAGTTTTAAGCTTAATAAACCTGCTGTTAATCTATTTTTATTTTTTTCCTAAATGTCTTAACTTGAAGATGAAAGCTGATATGCTGATCTGATTATAAGTTAATTCCAATATATCAACACATTAAGCATCAACTGCTGACTATTTATAAAAATAACATCTGCACAATACAACTATTGCCTACTAAAAAATACAGCTATGAAAGATATCCTACAGCAATACATGAAAAAACGCTACCAGGCAACAGAAATGGAGCCAAAGAAAAAAACTCCCGGTCCTGTTGTAACTATCTCACGGGAATGTGGTTGTACCGCGATTAATATTGCTGAGGGGCTGGCTGCCAAACTGACTAAGATAACAGGTGAAGAATGGAATGTTCTAACCAAGGAAATATTAGAAGAAGCTGCCCAAAAACTGGAACTGGATCCAAAGAAAATTGAATATGTATTCGAATCAAAAGAAAAATCAACCTGGGATGAAATATTTTCTGCTATGGCAAGCAAATATTACAAAAGCGATAAGAAGATAAAAAAAACCATTGCTGATGTGGTGCAGGGTATGGCCCGCCGAGGCAATTGTGTCATTGTTGGGCGTGGGGGTGTGATTCTGACTCAGGACATAGAAAAATCCTTGCATTTAAAACTACAAGCCCCGCTGGATTGGCGTGCCAAACAACTGCAAAAGAAATATGGAGGCAAGCTCTCTGGAATGAAACTATACGCTCAGAGTACAGATGATAAACGAGAAATTCTTAGAAATTTCTTTAATAAAAAACCCCTTGATCTTAGTCTTTTCGATCTTGTATTCAATTCAATGAAGCTTAGCGATGATATGATTATAAATACAACATTAGAAATACTCGAAGCAAAAAAAATAATTTAACCCACCCTGGTAGTCCATCATGCAATAAACATGATTAAAATCACCAAATAATTTCAGTATTCATCCATCTCATCGAGTTAAATCTTAATAATATCTAAAAACTTAAGCAAAGCCATCATAACAATTGGCTGAGTTTAAGTTTTTGTTATTTTTGCGGTTCAAAAGTCAGATGTATACATTCTGCTTTATTATTGATAACACACCTTGACAAAGAAGACGTGTGATGAGATAGAATAATTATTACTTAAAACAACAATACTATGAATTTTAAATTTATCGCTGTAGCCCTATTAATGGGGGGAAGCCTTATTTCTTTATCAGCTGAAGCCAAGAAAGACAAAGAAGCGGAGAAAAAAGAAGGATATGAATTTACTAACGTAAAACGTATGCCTACAACAACTGTAAAAGATCAGCACCGTTCAGGTACTTGCTGGGCTTTTTCAGGCCTTTCATTCATTGAATCAGAAATGATTCGTATGGGCAAGCCTGAGGTGGACCTTTCAGAAATGTTTGTGGTTTATAACTGCTATTCTGATAAAGCTATCAAGGACGTACGCTTAAGTGGCAAATTCAACTTTGGTGGCGGTGGAGCTTTTCACGATGTGACTTACGTCATGAGAAACTATGGTATCGTACCAGAATCTGTATATGGTGGTTTGAACTATGGCGAAGAAGGTCATACTCATGGTGAAATGGATATCATCCTAAGCAGCTATGTTGATGCTGTAATCAAAAACAAAAACAGAAAACTAACGCCAAACTGGCACATTGGTTTCGATGGTGTTTTGAATGCATACTTAGGTAAATTGCCTGAGAAATTCGAATATGAAGGGAAAGAGTACACACCTAAATCATTTTCAAGCGACTTCGTAGGTCTTAATCCTGATGATTATATCGAGATTTCATCTTATACTCATCACCCTTTCTACGAAAAATTTATAATCGAAGTTGGTGATAACTGGACCTGGGATCAGGTTTATAACCTTCCTATTAACGAGATGATGGAAGTTATGGAGAGTGCTATCATGAATGGTTACACTATTGGATGGGCTTCTGATGTAAGTGAAAAAGGTTTTGCATACCGTAAAGGTGTTGCTATTGTTCCTGAAGCTGACACTAAGAACATGAGCGATTCTGAAATTTCAAAATGGCAGGATATGTCAGACAAGAAGAAGAACGCTAAACTATATAGCTTCGAGGCTCCTGGTCAAGAAAAAGTAATTACTCAGGAAATGCGTCAGGAAGCATTCGATAACTACACCACTACTGATGATCATGGAATGCACATTGTTGGTATTTCAAAAGATCAAAAGGGTAACAAGTACTTTATCGTAAAGAACTCATGGGGTACTGATAACAATCCTTACGAGGGTTATTTCTATGCTTCATTCCCATTTGTATCATACAAGACCATGTCTTTCATGATTCACAAGGATGCAGTTCCTGCTAAAATCAAAAAGAAATTAGGTTTGTAATCTGCAATCCAATTCTTATAAATAAAAGCCCGACTTTCATAGTCGGGCTTTTTTTTGTCTAAGGCTGATTACTCAACGGAATCCGAATGAAAATTTCATTTTTGAAGAACTTCATAAATTGAAAAATTTAATATAAATTCGTCTATCTGTAAAGTTTACTATTTTAGAGATGAATTTATAAGTAAGAAACTCATTAGAATATTAATACAAAAATCCTACACTATGAAAAAGTTATTATTGGTAGCAGCAATCTGCTTATTTTCATCGGCATTGTTTGCCCAGCTGTCTTCTCCTATCAGCCTTGGTGTACATGGAGGTATTGTTAGTACCAAAATGGATACAAAAATTCCTTCTGTCTCAGATTTGAAAGATAAAGCCGATAATGGTATGATGTTAGGTGCTTTCATGAGAATTAACTTGAACAAATGGTACATTCAGCCTGAACTAAATTTTGTTTCTCGCAAAAGTGAAATTGTTGTAGAAGGTGTAAGCGGAGAATTCAAAAGTAAAAGTATGGATATTCCAATGTTACTAGGATATAAAATTGTAAAAGTTCCAATGTTCAAACTAAGAGCTTTTGCTGGGCCTGTAGCTTCATTTAACATTGATGATAGTTTCTCATCAACACTAAAACAAACATTTAAGGATGAAGATGTAGAAGGTGCAGTTTGGAATGCTAAAGTTGGTGCAGGTATTGACGTTTGGAAATTAACGCTTGATGTTGATTACGAATTTGGCTTAACTGATGTGTCTTCAGAGTTCCTAAAGAAGAACAAAATGGTGAATGTGACTCTGGGATTCCGTTTTTTCTAGATCTATTCTCGTTATAAAACAGACAAACCGCCACGAAAGTGACGGTTTTTTTTGTGTGTTTATATTTCGAAACTCTCATCCCAAATTAACATCAAAAACAAACTCTATGAAATGTTTCTTTTTCAGCCATAAGTAATAAGAATCAATAAGAGACCTATTCCTTTGTTTAAGTGCCAAAATCAATTTATTTAAAGGTCTTACAAATCTTGCAGGTATCCGAATGGATTTGATTTAAGGCCTTTCAAGCTTGTAAAATGCCATTGTAAAACTTAAAAACGCTTTTACAATAGCTTAAGTTATCATTTTGAATCTTTTTAGCCTCCAATAAAAACATAAGATGTAAAAAAGAAACTTTTTGGCTGTTTACACTTTTGCAGGCTGCCAAAAAGATTCGTTTTGGAGCTCCACAAAAAAATTAGTCCCCAGAAAGAATTGAAATAAGCATTTACACTTCAATTTTATCTCATTTTAATTCTGTCTTGATGTTTGAAAAAATCGATAGTCGTGAAAACAAATTAATTCGAATCCTTCTATATACACCAGGACTAAATCCATCAGAGAAAATGTGGCACACATAAAGCAATATTATCTCAATAAAGTATTAGGACCATTAGCCACTATGAAACAGTTGATGGATCAGTTTATTAGTGATAATACAGATACTGAAATCGTTAAATCAATAATTCACACTTCATTCTTTAACGAATTAATCAAGAAGTGTTTTGATGTTTACTTGGTATTCATTTAGAATTCGCTCAATATCCCACCTGTCATTCTTACCAAGCTGGTTTTCGATTGAATTAGGTTGAAAATTGCACTAAGCCTTGCAAGTGATGCATTCTGATAGCTTATTTGAACATCGCGATAATTGAATGAATTGATACTTCCTGACTCGTATTTCTCTTTAGAAAGTTGCATATTAATCTCTGTTGCCAATTTGTTTTCCTCAGCTAAATCTAACAACTCTTTACGCAACTGATACAATTCAAAATTCTGAGCTAAAGTATTCGTTAAACTATGTTTGAGATCATCTGTTTGTATCTTCGAAATTTCCTCTTCAATTTTAGCTATCTGTAAAGCTCTACGATTAGCATTACCATTGAATATTAAATAATTCAAACTCAAATTGGCATACAGATTATGAGATTTTGTATCAATTTTAGGAGCCACATCATGCTTCTGTATAAACTTATTACCTTGTACTCCCGCTCCCAATGAAACTCGAGGATAATAATTCGATCGTGCCATCTCTATATCTCGCTTCTGAATAGCCTCTTGCATATAACGGTTTTTCAGATTATTGTTATTAGCAAACATTTTATCAAGCAAATCAGCCAATCGATAATCCGTGACATTTGTCATAAAAGCATCAGTAAAAATATACTGGGTACTTTCCTCAACGCCTAATAGAAAATTCAAATCACGAACTGTATTATTATAATTCACCTGCTGAGTTAAATAATTGGACTTATCCTCCAAATAGGCATTCTTAGCTAAAAGCAGTTCATAACTTCCCTTTGTTCCCAGTTCACTGGCAATTTTCTCATTCCCATATCTGTCTTCAGAAAGCTCCTTAATTCTTTTGCTCACTTCCATGCGTTCCTGTTCCATCAAAGCTTTATAATAAGCCAGAATAATCAACTGAATTTGACTCTCAACAGCAACTATAGTATTTCCCTTAGAAAGAGCAGCAAGATCATTGAATTTATCCTTACGGATTCTAACTGCAAAACCATCGAACAAAGTCCAGCTTAGATCTATTGAAGGCGTTAATATGTTTTGTCTGAAGTCATCGCTTTCGTTATAATCCTTTTTATAATTAGAACGAAAATTGAATTCTACTTTAGGATATTGCCCTGCATTACCCCAGGTGTTATTCAGATCAGCAATTTTTTCTGATTGACGAACTACCTGTAAGCTGTAATTTTTTTCAAGACCAATCTCAATGGCCTGAGATAGGCTTAAGTTGTTTTGTGCAGAAATGGAGGCTGCACAAAATAGCATGAGTACGAGTAATATATATCTATTCATTGTTTCTATATTCTAAAAGTCCAAAAGGTCTGAAAAGTCAAAGAGTCAAAAGGACTAACTTATAAAACCTCATTTTATTTAATCCAAAGTTACTTTCGCTTCCTTAATAGCAGGTTCTACATCAATAGGCTCTACTTTTTCCCCTGTCCATATTTCCTTAATCTTACGTCTGATATCATTCAAAACAAGAATGATGATTGGGAAAAGTGTTAGGATAAAGAAAGTTCCAACCAATACCCCATAAGCTAAAGCGATAGCCATTGGAATTAGGAATTGAGCCTGAAATGAATTCTCTAGAATTAAAGGATACAAACCAACTGATGTGGTAATGGTTGTCAGAACAATTGCTCTAAAACGTGCCTTTCCAGCACCAATGACAGCGGCTTCGGGATGCATGCCTTCCTTCAAATTCGAATTGTATTTGGAGAGAAAGACGACGGCATCGTTAATAATCACACCGGAGAGTGCAACCATACCCCAAACACTAAGCATGGAAACCTGAACACCTTCTATACCATGTCCCCAAGTCGATCCAATAATCCCCAGAGGAACCATCATTAAAACAATAAGTCCTTGAGTAAAGCTTCGGAAGTGAATCATCACTATAAACATGATTGCAATAAAAGCAACCGAGAAATAAGTTTTCATCTCTGCAATATCTTCAGCTGAACGTTTTTGCTGACCTTGATACTCTGGTCTTACACTTGGAAACTTCTCCTTAAGTACTGGAAGAATATTATTCGTCACCTCTTCCAAAATTGGAGGTACAGGTTCATTAGGATCTAACAAATCAGCTTCGACACGAATCTCCCGGGCACCATTATAACGCTGAATACTAACCGGACCACGCAATATTTCATATTCAATGAGTTCAGACAAAGGATACTCTCCTTTCGGTGTCCTGATTCTCATGCTTTCCATTTGTCCAATAAACACTCGATCGCTCTTAGGGTAACGTACCCAAACTTTGATCTCATCTTTACCTTCCTGTAAACGCTGTGCCTGACCACCAAAGAATCCTTGACGAACCTGGGCTGTTATACCACGCAAATTCATTCCCAAATAGAAGGCCTTATCTTTTAGTTTCAATCGAACCTCACGACTTCCTAATGGGTTATTGTCATTGATGTTATACAGAGAAGTCATTTTCCTTAGCTCATCCTGAAAATAGATATTGGCAGCATTTAGTTCTTCCAGATCGTTACCCAAAAGACTTACCGAAACAGCGGCACCCCATCTGTTAAAAGCACCAATGGTAAACTTCTCTGCTGCATTAACATCACCAATCTTTTTCTTAACTCTGTTGGAAATACCAAAGCTGGAAATAGGAGATCCTTCCATATCGCGAAGGGTAACGGTTATATTCCCCGCATGTGGACCTGACTCCTGACCACTAAAAGCAGTACCTGCCGTTAGATTCGTATATTTTATAAAATCTGTGTCCTCATTAAATTCTTTCTTCAGCTCCTTATTCACATCCCAAACAACCGCTTCAAAATCTTTAAGGGCCTTAACTGTAATTGCCTTATTGGTTCCTGGTTTATAAGCAACATTGATATTAAAAGTATCGAAACTTACATTTGGAAAGAAAGTGCTTTTAATAAAACCACCACCAAATAAGCCCATGGTTATGAAGATGAAGGCTACAGGAAGAAATACAATAATCCAACGCCATTTAATAGCTCGCCTTAAAAATTTCATATAAAGGAAATCACGCATATAGATAATCCCTTTTTCTATTTTATTACGGAAGCGGTTAAAAACAGTATGGCTTTTTCTCACATTGAGCACCTTTTCGTTACCCACATGACTTGGCAGCACAAAAAGACTTTCGAATAGAGAAATACCCAGACAAAATACTACCACAAAAGCCATCTCGTAAAGAAATTGCATATTACCCGTAACGAGTAATAGCGGTGTAAAAGCCACCATAGTCGTTGTTACTGAGGTCAGAACGGCTGGTACAACCTCCATGGTTCCATCAATGGCTGCCCGACGAGGACTCTTCCCTCTTTCGAAATGCGTATATATATTTTCACCGATCACAATTCCATCATCTACCAGAATACCGATGATAAGAATCATACCAAACAATGAAATCATATTAATGGTCACCCCCATTAGGTTTGCAAAAATAAACATACCTAAAAATGAGGCAGGAATTCCCCAAGCCACCCATAAGGATAGACGAAAACTTAAAAATAAAGCTAAAGCAAGTACGACAAGAGCTAGACCATAACCACCATTCTTATACAGCAGGTTTAGTCTTGATTGCAACATATTCACATAGTCGAAGGTTATCTCTAACTTGGCATCAGTATGATCCGCATTAAATTCCTTTGCGTAATTATTACAGAAGATTGAAATTTCCTCCAAATCCTCGTTATTCAACTTATTCACTCGGATTGAAACGGCTGGATTATAATTTACATAAGAAGATCGTGGTACATCCTCAAATTGAAAATGAATATCACAAACATCTCTCAACCGGATGTACGATCCATCAGGATTTGCACGTAGAATGATCTCTCCTATCTTATCCGGATCAACCGAACGGTTACGAGATCGAATCAAAATTTCTTCTCTGGCATTTTTAATGACACCACCAGATATATCGATATTATTACTAGCAATAGCTGTAGATATTTCAGAGAAAGTCAACTGATGACGACGCAAATTATCCTCCTTAACCTCAACAGAAAGTTCCAAACGAGGTAAACCCGATATTGAGACCTGAGACATTTTCTTCGAACGCATCAAATCGTCATAAATCAAATCAGAATAGCGCTTAAGTGTCAACAGATCCACATCGCCTGTAACTGCCATTCTCACAGCTGGAGTCGTCGCTCGGAGTTTAGCTATAACGGCTTTCTCCGATCCTGAGGGAAATGAGGGAATCCCATCAACTGCATTCTTTACATCGGCAAGGGTTTCATCAAGCTTGTAATCACCTGTTGTGGTGATGGTCACCCGGGCAAAACCTTCTGATGATACCGAATTCATTTCTTTAATACCCACAATGCCTCGAATGGCATCTTCAATTCGAGAGGTTATGCCCTCTTCTACCTCTTTGGGAGAGGCTCCGGGATAAACCATGGATACGGTAACTGTTTTAGACTCCGTTTCCGGGAAAAACGACTTCTTCATATGATACAGGGAAGAAAATCCAGCAATAATAAACAGTGAAATAATCATCTTCCCATAAAAAGGATATCTGACAAAATGAGATATAATATGCTTCATAAATTTAGATTTGAGAATTAAGACTTAAGATTATTTCAGAATCTGAACCTTCATGTTTTCAGCAGCTTTTACAGGAACCGTTGTCACCAAAAGTTCTCCTTCAGCAAGGCCATTGAAAATCAAAGTATTTTCGTTTCTCTTAAGCACATTAATTTGCTTCTCTTTCAACATATTCTTCTCAACAACAAATACTCTATTTGAGCGAAATACGGCATTTCTAGGTATTTCCATAACCTGATCGATCAGTTTGCCATTAAACTTAGCAGTCAGATACTGACCTTGATAAAGTTCGCTGGTGCTTTTTTCTAAACCGACAAAAACGGCTATAGACTGAGTGCCCTCATCAACAAATTCTGACTTTCTGATTAGTTTTCCAGAAGCTATTTTCTCTCCATTACTTGATAAGATGTCTACCTGATCTCCAATTTGCAGCCATTTGATATCTTCAGATTCAACGGGAACCTGTAATTCCAACTTGCTTGACTCAATAATACCCGCCAACTTAGATCCCATGCCGGCAACAGCCCCTTTTTGCGTATTCACCTGCACATACGAACCCGTGAATGGCGCATAAATGCGGTATTTTGACAGTTTAACTTCGCTGGATTTTATGGCATAATAGTCGCCTAAGATATTTCGGCTGGCCAGGAATACTTTTTCTTTCCCTGTAGTGATTTCGGGTAATTCCGGCAATGCCTTCTCCAAATCGATTGCATTAAAGAAATCCATCCAGGCATCGAACCTTCCATTATAATCGATACGAATATCAGGTAAACTTTGAGCCAGCTTATTCAGGAATTGACTCTTCTTTGCCTGCAAATCCATACGTGCGTCTGTATCGTAGATCTGAATTAGTAAATCGCCTTTCTTAAACCTCTGTCCCACTTTCAATGGCACACCGACCTCAACAATTCGTCCTGGAACCTCTGAACTCAAATTCACTTCCAGGTTCGACAATAAACGTCCTTTCTCTACAATAGGCGTTGCAATAGCCTGATAATTGACTTGTTCAACTTTCACAAAAGGAACTTTCTTTCGGTTTATATCCTTTTGAGGTTGCTTTTTTAGGCTTTTTAAACCCATCATACCCGCATAAGCTAAGGCTAATATAAGAACAACTGAGACGACAATAACGACTTTCCGATTCATCTATAAATAGTGTTTTATAATTTCGATTATTTAAAGTACTAAAGTAGTTCAATTTTGGTTTAAATCGCATCTACATATCTTAAGGACTTGTTAAAATTTTAAGAACTAGGATGACAGGAAAAGTCTACCCCATTTTCTTTCGGGCTAGAAACTCCACTTAAGACGTAGAAAAAATGCCTGTCCGATATTCCCGTATTCCGTAAAATCACTGCCAAAAAAGTGCTGACCTACAAGCAAAAGATCCAGATTGGTCACTAGAGAATAGCCTAAACTGGGATTCAGTACAAAGGATCCATCAGAAGGATTGGCAATAACCGAAAGCGAAGTCGTAAATAGAGGGGTAACCGGATAGGAAATCTGCCCAAATATGGCATTTTCCCCCCGACTCAATGCCCTTGGAGAAGCTGCGTCGGCAGCAAATAAGCCTGATTGATAAATTGGATCGTTTGTACCCGTACTGTTGTATAAAAATCCTGCATGCAGCATCAGACTACTCGGAAAACTATAATCACCCGATACTGAAGCAAGAAGAGCTTCTTCGCCTCTGTTTTCCCGAGGAACAAACCAGGTGAGTTCTCCCCGAAAACCACCACCATAAATATCTCCTGACCATCCTGTTCCAAATACCAGGTCTTCTTCAACCCAACCTCCCAGTAACTGGAAGTCGTAATTCCACTTATTAAAGCGAAAACGAGTAGCCAGTGCCCTTTCATCACTATTCTCTCCCATTTGATAAACCAGCTCCAGTGAGGAGGTTTCACTGGTATAGTATTGCACTTTTAGAGCATCGGTTCCGGGGCGTTCCTCATAATCAAAATTCAGAAAGGAGTAGGTATTGAAGACATCATTGGGATTCCAAACCAAATTGATACCCCAGTTGATTCTCTGCCGTCCAAAACGAATCTGCAAATCTCCAATAGAATAATCCAGATAAACACGGTCGATCATGGAATGAAACACTGAACCATTTCTATCTATCAACAGAGTTGAAAGATCCCAGAAACCATTATCCTGATCAATCAACTGGCCATAGCCGGGTATATCTCGAACTAACTTGCCAGTGAAAAACCTATTCCTCATCTCGGCCACTAAAACAATAGAAGACGAGGGATACCATTTAAAGTTCAGTCGATTGTGCACAAGGTTCTGATTCGTCCAGCTTTGCGTGGGTTCAGCATAGTAGATCAGTTGCATATCCTTCAGATAACCATTTAAAGACCAGTTCTTGTCCTGCCCCCAAAGGAGCCCGGAAAAGAAAAGCATAACAGTTATGATCAAATATCTACGCATAACTAAGAAAATGGGGGTTATATGTTGTTCGGGGCAATACGCTCATCGCTAACCACGCAACCATCCTCAATGGTAATTACTCTCCGGGCTTTCCTTACAACCCTGGAATCATGGGTCGAAAAGATAAAGGTAATGCCCTCTTCCCTATTCAGTTTTTCCATGATATTGAGCAAATTCTCCGTCGATTTGGAATCAAGATTTGCCGTGGGTTCATCCGCCAGCACAAACTGGGGTCTGGACGCCAAAGCTCTGGCCACAGCCACCCGTTGCTGCTGGCCCCCGGAAAGCTGAGCCGGACGATCATTCACACGATCTCCCAGATCAACCTCATTCAGAAGCTGTTGCGCCCGCTTTCGCCTTTCATTCTTACTTTGGCCTTGCAATTGAAGGATAAACTCTACATTTTCGATGGCCGTAAGAACCGGAATCAGATTATAGGATTGAAATACAAAACCAATGTTTTTTAAACGAAAATCGATTAGCTGACGAGAGGACAGGCTGGCAATATTCTTTCGGTCTATGATAATCTCTCCTTCAGAAGGCACATCAATACCTCCAAGAATATTCAAGAAAGTGGTTTTTCCAGAACCTGAGGGGCCTACAATTGCAGCAAACTCACCCTTTTCAAAACTCAAATCGATGCCATTCACGGCATAAACAGGAACCTTAGTTTCTGTGTACACTTTCCGGATATCTTTCACTTCTATAATTGCCATCACTTATCCAATTAATTGATTACAAACTATTTCCTATTCCATCCTCAAAGCCTTTGCAGGTTGATAACGCAAAACTTTCCATGCGGGGTAAACTGCGGCACCAATTCCCATCCCAACAACCATAAAACCGATAATAAAATAGAATCTCGACTCCAGTTCGGGATACACTTGCGATGAATAGCCCCACGATTCGAAACCTTCGGCAAAGAGCCCCAAATCTATGCCTGCATGGTTAAAATATTCAATCAGGACGAAACTGATACCATCCCCTACGATACCGCCCACCAAACATAGGAATACGCTTTCGAGAATGATCATTCTAAACACCCTGCCCCGATTCATACCTATGGCCATTAACATACCCAATTCACGAATTCTCTCCATCACAACCATCAGCATGGTGTTGACGATAGCAAAACCAAGGGCCCCTAAAATGATACTCATAAAAATGACGAAATACTCAGCCATAAAATCAGTTACCATAGCCAGGTCGGGCTGTATCTTACGCCAGGGTAAAAACTGAATATCCTGACGACTTTTCTGAAATTGTTTACTAAGTATTGGGGCTGTATCCATCTGCCTGAGCCATAAGGCCAACTCGTTCACCTTATCATCCTGATATTCAGAAATTCGTACCAGATCTGATCGTTTAACAAATATCTGTCCCTGATCGAACACTGAATTATTGGTTTTATAAATGCCTACAATTCGGAAAGCTCCACGTGCAAGCTCCCCCTCCCGGGGCTGAAAAGTAAGGACTATTTTCGACCGTAACCGAACTTTCAATTTCCTGGCCAGTTTCTCTCCGATGATAATGGGATTCCGTCTCCCCTCCAAATAAGAGCCCTCAACCAAACTTTTATGAATTCGGGTAACTCTTCGTTCCTCATCCGGCTGAATACCCAATATCATTACTCCCACTCCCGACTGAGCAGAACTGGCCATACCCGGTATTCTCAAGCGGCTGCATACCGCTTCCACTTCTGAAGAACTCATTAGTTTCTGCTGCAATTCTATTGCATTGGGTACGACATATTGCATCTCGTAGTTCTCGGTAAACTTTGGATGGTGAATCTGCATGTGAGAGATCTCATTTTCAATGATGTTTTGCACCCTTTGGTTTATCATGCCATACATCATGGCCATTGAAAAGATACCACCTACCAGTCCAAGACTAACCGAAACAATTACCACAAAGCTTCGCAGTTTGTTACGCCAAATATTTCGCCAGGCAATAATTAAAAGCATATTCCAGACCTAGATTTTATCGTACAACTTAAATTGTAAAACTGTATATTATTTACTTTTTAGAGCATTAGCAGGCTCGAGTTTTATCACCTTATAAAAGGGATACAATGCTGTTATCAGAGTAATAACCAATACAACAAGTGCTTGATTAAAATAAAAAGAGCTTTCCCAGGCAAATGGCATTATCGGTTCTACACCAAAACTCTCAATACTGGCTGCCGCATCTCCAGTTAGACGAATGGGATTTAAATAGTAATAGTAGATAAAGGGCATACTTAAAACTGATCCCAAAATAATCCCTATTAAGCCCATCAGAATCGTCTCAAACAAAACAACCAAGCCCAGCTTGAACTTTTGCATACCTACAGCTACCATCACGCCAAACTCACGAATCCGCTCAAGAGTCATCATCATGATAGTCCCCATAATACCAAAAGCAATAATCATGTATAAAATCCCCAACATGATCTTTCCACCTGCATTATCCGATTCAATGATCTGAACCAGTTCTGGCATCATATCTTCCCAACTCATCACCTCATAAGATTGTGACAAAGCTTTCCTTATTGCATCCCTGGTTTGGGCAATGATCTTGGGATCGTGTCTGCCCAAAAGCACAACATAGGAAGTCAAGCGCTCCTCCGTTCCAAAAAATACCTGACAATCTTCCAGGTTCATATACACCAATTGCTTATTCAGTTCGGGAGAGGGAAAATGCAGAATCCCTTTCACAGCATATTTTCCTGCAGCACTTACGCCATGATAGCCTTTACTAATCAGCACAAGCGTATCGCCAAGTCCTAATTTCAGGTAGGAAGCCAATTTCTCAGCCAGCATCACTTTACCGTCTCCGTTTTCCAGATAGTTCCCGTCCACAATTTTTTCAGACAATCCTGTAAACTCATCCTCCTTTTCAGGAATAATGCCTGTTAAAAGAGTGCCTTTGGTCACATTCTCTGAGGAAGCCAGAGCAAAAGACTCCAGCCGTGGAACCAATCCTTCCACATTCTTTAGTTGACCGATCTCTCGCTCTGGAAACTTACTGGCATCCAAACTTTCGTCAATGGTTTTCTTATCCCAGTATTCAGCACCATGAATCTGAATGTAGCCCATATAACTACCTACAACATTATCCACCATATTTGCATAGGATCCTATTTGCATGGATCGCATCACCAGGGCAAAAAACATGGCAAACAGAATAGAGCTTATCGTGATGATAGTCCTTCTCTTGTTACGCCATAAGTTGCGCCAGGCCATTATGATATAAGTTATACCCATCTGATAGCAGATAATTATATTATCGCGATAATTCACATTACCGAACCCGTTTCATGTTCTGTTGACTAAAAAAACTCTCTTTGATATCAATGTTAAATTTTACATTCCTGAACTCAAAAACGGTTTTGTTTCCTTCCTTATCAACGGGAACCATTTCCATTCGTGTGGGGATTTCCCGATCATCCATTTTCCTAATATCGAACAGGTTTTCCACATTAATCAGGTAGGAATCTTCATCATAGTATTCCGTTTTAAGACGATGGTAATCTTTCGTACTGATCCACATCACCAACTTGCCCCAAACCACAGGAGCTTCCTCCTTTGGATACATTTCAATTTTATAACAAGGGTATCCCCTTATGTTTTCCTGTCCGGACAGCTCATGACGATAGTCTTTCAAAATTGAAGATTCCTTCAACAAATCATCATTGGTGAAATCTGATCCCATCCAGGATTGCATCATCATGGAAGGAGGAATTTTAATCAGCCGTTCAATAGAAGGTACCCAATTCCACATGTCTTTTTCCCTTTTCAGAAAAACCTGCCCCTTCTCTCTTGCCGGGGAAGTGATATAAATCATCGAATACTCAGTTCCTTTAGACCAGGATTTCATGATTACCGTTCTCGACCAGGTGGGCCGAACAATTGTCATACTGTATTCCCCCTGACTGCTGAGGCCACGCATTTTTTCATCTGCAATCCTCACAATCTCCTTTGCTGTAACACTATCTTTCTGAGCCAAACACGGGAAAGTCAGCAAACAGAACAAAACCGCTATTATTGTGACAAACAGACTATGCTTAAAGACTATAGTGAATTTCATTCATTAAAATATTAGGAAGTGCGAAGAACGGGTGAAACCGAGATAGAGCAGATTAAAAGAACTCCCCATTTTGGTTCCATTACCTTAAGTAATTTACAAACTATGATTCAAATCAGACATATTTTATAATTTATTTTTTTCATAAATGCTTAATTAAACACGCTTTATCCTGAGAATTTCGTCTTATCTTAGCAATTAGAATCCCCTGAACCTCCTACCCGCTTAATGCAAAACAAAAATGTACGGAATTATAGCCACGGAGAAGAAGCCCATAAAGCTATGGCTTTCAGATGCAGATCAGGGAACCCTTGAGCAGGCACAAAACCTGGCCAACCATCCCTGCACGTATAGCCATGTAGCTCTAATGCCCGACAGTCATGTTGGTTACGGCATGCCCATTGGCGGTGTACTGGCCACGCAAAATGCCATTATTCCCAATGCAGTTGGGGTAGATATTGGCTGTGGCATGTGCTCACTGAAAACATCTCTCACTGAAATCAACCGCTCAGCTTTAATCTCAATCCTGGCATCAATCAAAAGTATTATTCCACGGGGACACAAATGGCACAAGTATTCTCAGGGGGATTGGCTTTCCACCAAGGAACAAAAGGAACTTCACCACTCTATTGTTGAAAGAGAATACAAAAACTCGCTTCAACAACTGGGAACATTGGGAGGTGGGAATCACTTTATAGAAATTCAAAAGGGATCAGACGGACATATTTGGATCATGATTCATTCCGGAAGCAGAAATCTGGGCAAAACTGTGGCCGAAATTTATAACCACAAAGCCATTGATCTCAACAAGAAATATAAGCAGTGCATTCCAAAAAAATGGCAACTCGATTACCTCCCACTGAATTCTGAGGAATCCCAAATTTATCTGAAAGAAATGCAAGCCTGTGTTAATTTTGCTTTTCTAAACCGGAAAAAGATGATGGCCTGGGTTAAAGAAGCCTTTTTTTATCATTTTGGAGGTCACAAGCCAATAACTTTCTCAAATTTCATAAATATCCCCCATAATTACGCTGCTTTGGAAAATCATTTCGGTCAGGATGTTTGGGTACACCGAAAAGGAGCCACTAAGGCAAGTAAAGGACAGACCGGAATTATTCCCGGCTCACAGGGCACAAAATCGTACATTGTTGAAGGTTTGGGTAATAGCGAAAGCTTTGAAAGTTGTTCACATGGTGCAGGTCGCAAAATGGGGCGCCGGGAGGCCAAAAGGAAACTGAATTTAAATGAGGAAATTGATTTTATGAATGCAAAAGGAATCATACATGAAATTACCTCCACACGCGATTTGGATGAAGCCTGCAGTGCGTACAAAGACATTGATCAGGTCATGGAAGACCAAAAGGATCTTGTGAAAATCGTATTGGGGATGACCCCACTGGCGGTCATCAAGGGCTAAGGGATGTTCAATTATCAATTTGTAATGAATGAATAATTAATCATGATTGATTAAGCGATCTTTGGTCGATAAAATAAAATTGATAAATAATCCACCACTGAGTTCGAAGGCTTAATATCACCCGAATTGCCCTGGCGAAGCACTTTCACCTTGGCATCCTTATGAAGCATTCGCGAATATTCAACCAGAGTCATGATGGGACCAAAACCACATACCGAAATGCGATGACGCCTAACAGCATCGAAGATCTGTTGCGAATCGAGTTTTCGAATGGCTTTAACAACCAGTTGATCCAACTTATAAGCTAAATCAGGAGTGAGGAAATGGGAAAAATCAGATGAAGCCAATACCAACAACTTACGCTTCATAACCTGATTGGCTTCCACAATCAGGTTTGCCAGCTTAAGGGCACAGTTTACAGTCTGGTGATTCATACAAATGGGAAGGATTTTGAACCCCTCTCTCAGAAACAGTTGCAAAAAGGGTAACTGCACTTCAGCCGAATGTTCATTCTGATGGGCTACCTTATTCATAGGCAATTTCAGCATCTTTGCAAATTCGCGATCCACCTCAAGTTTGCCCAGTGGCGTTTCCCAGGCTTCGCAGCCTGCAACGCATAAATCCTCTGCCACAAGAGCAGTATGATTGGGATGAAGAATGATAATGGTGTCAAAAGCTATTTCCGAATAACGGATCAATTCGTAGAGATGAACCGCCTCGTAACCGGAATACATATAACCGGCATGAGGCACGACCCCACCAAGAATATGATTCTTCCCCAAAGAGTAATCGATTAATTTGGCTTCCTTGTTCAGCAGGTGCCGAACCATATCTACCAATTGTTCGGGTTGATCGGGATAAAAAGTACCTGCAACCCATGCTTTCCGAATATCCATCATCACTTATTTTATTTCGTTCACAAACTCAGCAAGTAAAAATCTGCTTCTTACAAGCAGTACAACACCCATTTTCCATTCCCACCACCTCTACCCTATAGTTGAGGCGACGTACCAAATCCTGTCCGCAATGATGACAAGAGGTATCGCTTCCAAACCGGGTATTCATATTGCCCAAATACACATAATTCAGCTGATCTTTGGCAATATCGTAAAAGCTGTGCAACAATTCTACTGGTGTAGGATCGATAATCAACTGGTAAGCAGGAAAAAAACGGGAAAGATGCAAAACAGTATCGGGTCCCAGTTCACCGGCAACCCAAGCAACGAGTTCTTCAAACTCTTTGGCATCGCTGTTCAGTTCTGGAATAACCAGATGGGTTAATTCCATATGCTTGCCACTATTCCGAACCAATTTCAGTGTCCCCAGAACAGGATCCAATTGCGAATGGGTGTATTTTTTATAAAACCCTCTCCTGAAGGCTTTCAAATCTATATTAAAGGCATCCATATACACCAACAATTCATCCAGTGGATCAGGATTAATATAACCATTGGTAACCATTACATTCTGCAAGTCATTCAACTTCACTTTACGAGACAGTGAAATCATGGACTCAAAAAACACAGTGGGTTCGTTGTAGGTATAGGCAACGCCGATGCAATTGCTACTTTCTTTTGCCATCTCCAAAATTTCTTCATCCGACAGCACTCTCATATACGGATAATCACCTGGTACAGCTTGAGAGATCTCATGGTTCTGACAAAACTTGCACCTCATGTTACAGCCTTTAGTCCCAAGAGACAGTATTGAGCTACCTGGGAAGAAATGATAGAGGGGCTTTTTCTCAATGGGGTCCATATTGATGGCAGAATATCTCCCATCAACATCGGTAAACAAGATGCCATCCCGGTTCATGCGAACATGACAGATACCGCGAAGTCCTTCAGAAATGTAACAAAAATGGGGACAAAGGGTACATCGCACCCTCTGATCACTCAGGGTTTCATAATATAGGGCTCTTTCCACAACAAAAGGTTTACTTAGAGTATACGAAAGGGACAGATGCAGGGTTTCAGGTACAGGAACTTGATTTGTGATTCACGATTAATAATTAGTGATAATGGGAGGATTGTGAGTCAGATGGTAAATTGGAGGCTAGAATGTATTCTTAAAACGACTCCAAGCAAATGATTATAGCGTCTTTTTCTCCATGAATGCCTTTAGTCGATTATTGATAAAATACTGCCATCCCTGTCGGCAACTCTCACTTGAAAATTCAGGAATAGACTGAGAAAAACTGCCAACTCCCACATGACTAACACGCAATCTGGTTAGACTATTCTCTTCGAATAATTCAAAGCATACGAAAGATTCACCTTCATAGCCTTCATATTTCCACAGGTAAACAATCTTTTTCAAAGGGATCACTTCGGTGAGCTTCCACAAATGTAGAAAGTTTCTGCCCTCAGACTTTACATTAAATTGAGTCTCAAATCCAACTTCGGCATTGAATGACTCTATATTTTCAAAAAACCACTGCCTCATCTGATCAATCTCACTAATGGCATCCCACACCTCACTAACAGATGCCTTAAAACTTTGTTCTATAACAATTGCGTTCTTAGTTGTATTCATAACTTACTCGATTAGTGAAGAGTGAAGAGTGAAGAGTTAAGATAAAAAAAACTCCCTTAGCACCAGGCTGGGGAGTTTGTACAAGTTTATTTTTTTAGAAGATCACGAATTTCACCTAACAAGACTTCCTCTTTGGATGGCGCGGCAGGTGCAGATGGCGTTTCTTCTTTTTTCTTTTCCATATTGTCTTTCATTTTGTTATATCCTTTAACAAGCATAAAAATAGCAAAAGCCACAATTAAGAAAGTAATGATTGTATTTAAGAACAAACCATAACTGATGGCAATTTCTTTAACACCATCTCCTGCGCCAGCTACAGATTCCGGAACTGCGGTCTGTATGATATATTTTAATTCTGCAAAATCGACACCACCCATGAGCTTTCCAACAGGAGGCATAATGATATCATTGACTAATGATTTAACAATTGCACCGAAATAAAGAGCCAGAATTAAACCTACAGCCATGTCAACTACATTTCCTTTGGTAATAAATTTCTTGAATTCATCCATGATCAAATTGTTTGGTTAATAAAACGAAATAAAAAGTTACGTAACTTTTTAATAACTAACAATATATCACACATAAATCCAACTGCAATTATTCAATATATCTCGCTATTGCATTCAGTCCTCCCATAAAACTGAAGCTGTTAAAAGCTAAACCAAAGAGGCATCAGATTATAAAGACACTATTTTAACTTACTGATTGTTCTTAAATTAGCATATACAGATTATAGATCTATTTAAACCATGATTACTCAAAAGCATATTTACTGGATATCAACGGTTTTCTTATTTGGGATGTTAATCCTGACAGGTATTTTATATTTTGTGTACTACGACACCTTGGTGATGTATTTTAATCGTTATGGCTACCCAAGCTATATTATTTATCCTCTGGCTATTGCTAAAATTGCTGGCTCTTTGGTTATCCTCTATAATAAGAACAAGCTCCTGAAGGAATTAGCTTATATGGGATTCTTCTATAATTTTATATTAGCTTTTTTTGCTCATTACATGATAAATGAGTTCGATCCTTTCCCTACAATTTCATTGATATTACTACTCACATCTTACTTTACAGGAAAAAAGGTACGTCCATAAAACAATAGCTTTTGTCTACCCTAACTGACTCATAACATCCTGTAATTCCAGACACATTCATGCTCCATATATCTTAATGAAAGCCAAATCAGTTTAATCAAAATTGCTTAATAAGATATTTCCCCCCTGATAAAAAACCAGACGATTGTAAAACACAAGACAGAAAAACATAACCAGGCAAACAAATCTCCTATTACTGCATAAACCGTTTGAACCCCTCTAATAGGGATTTGAGATTTCATAGCATGCACATCGGTATTAAAATGATCCATTGCAGCCAGGGTACGTCCTTGGTAATCTACTGCGATTGAAAGCCCATTTCCGGTGTGACGGACCATGGAAAAACCATTTTCAATGGCACGAAAAACTGCCATTCTTGAATGTAGAGGGTCAATAGCTTTCCAATCCCAGGCAGGAACCAGCATGATATCAATGTCAGACTTACCTGCTTGATGTATCAAAGCTGTAAAGTCCATATCGTAACAAATTGCTGCACTGACCCTACCAAATGGCGTGTTCGAAATGGGCAGCACACCATCTCCTGCTTTATCAGTAGAACCAGGAACGGGATGTGCTTTTAAGTACTCCCATTCAACTTCTCCTTCCGGATTAATAAAAACTGATTTATTTTCTCCCAAACGGCCAGGATTATCCACCGGAATTACAAAATAGGCCATCAACAGGTAAACATTTTGAGTAACTGCCAAGTCCTTTCCTCTGCCAATAAAATCAGTTTCATCTTCCTCAAGAACCTTTATCAGTCCTTCAGGCCAGAATGTTATAGAAACATCTGAATCAATAAGTTTCTTATTATGCTTAAAAACCTCATCATAAACCGAACTTAGGAGTACAGACTGGCTAGAGCGATCTTCTACAGCCATACTAACTGAAGAAATATAACCTCTCATCTCCAGTTCACCATAATATCCTTCAGTTTCTTTTGTTGCTGTAAAAGAGGCTATTGTAACGGTTGGTGATTGAGGAGGAAAAACTTCCAAACGAAGGCCTCCGTATAGCATGATCAGAGAAAAAATAACAGAGAAGGTGAGTAAGCCTTTTCTCACAATTAACCACTCAAATTCATTATCAATTATCCAGTTGACCACCGAGGCGAACCACATCACTATAAAAGTAATACCCCATACCCCAACAACAGATGCGATCTGAATAAGTGCCAGATTATCAAATTGGGTATAGCCTATAGTCGCCCATGAGCCATACACTAAATTATTGATAAATTCAAAAGTAACCGCAGAAACAGGCAGAACAAGTGTTGACACAAAACCATTCAATCTGGGAGCAATTATTCTGTGAACTAAGTATGGTAAGAACCAAAGAACAGCATAGTAAATTGTCAGGATATATGTAAGGACTCCAAGTAATGATGGAATAATCCCGAAGAGCATTATTCTGGACGCTAATGCAATTGATATGAATAGAAAAATTAAACCATGAAAAGCCTTTTGATATCTTATATATCGCAATAGAAAGATTGGTGCAAGCCAGGCGGCAAATGAAACGCTCCATCTACCGTTAGAAAATATAAATAATGAGATTCCAACAAGTAGAAAAATATAGTGTATTAATTGACCGGATTTTACATTTAACGATTTCATATCAAGAATGTTTTATACTTGCTTATACCATAAGCCTTATCAGCCTTATCTCTCTATAAACTATGAACTTATCACACAGACTAGCTATCTGCCTATCGTCAAACAAATAGAGTTAGTGTTTTTATATCTACTTTACCTATGGTTCTTGTTATTCATCATCTCATTATGCTTCATTCAAAGTCTCTGCAACTTAAAAACTTAGTTCAATTAGCAGATACCAGTCTTAGATTCTGCTGTTTGATTTATGAGTTTGGCGATAAAGTCAAAATCGATTTTATCTGGGTTTGAGAACCGGATGCAACCTTTGCCGTGATTAAGTCCTTTTAAGCCTTCCTCATTATTCAGCATAACTTCATGAATTAGAATATAGACACAAATATGCTGTTTCTGGCTTGCGAAGGCGACCTCTACCTGATTATTTCGTTTATATGAAGGCATGTTGTAGACCATGGTTTCCTCGTGATCAGGAAGATGAGTCAGGCAGAGTTCTCTGATTCTATTTAATGCATCAAGCCTTTTTTCCGGCGCATGTGTCAGGTATTCATCTACGGATTTTGCTTCACTTTTCATTTGAATATTATTTTAATTTGACAACCATCCTGATAGCAATTAAAAGAAGCTTACCAACAACTATACCTTTGAGTATCAGAATCTAAACACGGCTCGTTTCAAATCAATTTTTTAAACAGTTCATCTTTTATGGTTTTGCCTAGCCAAAGGTCATTGTGTTTCTCAATAATTAATAATCCTGAATGAGAATCATCTAAACTTTCAATTAAATCACCCTTTTTGTTCCAAAATGCAGTTTTTCCACCCGCATCAAGCTCATATGATTTTCCACAAAAATTTGACATCATCACATTCATGGAATATGTTTTAGCATACTGACTTAATTTTTCATGAGCTCCTGAAATCCCATTGAGTGTATAAAATATACTTGGAATATATAGGGTACTTTTTGCTTCATGAGCATTCTCGGCATGCAATCTATTTTCAATATCTGCACAGATCGCCAGTGAAATTCGTTCATCTTCTATTTCAATCATTGGATTATAAGCAAATGATGAATCGAAAAACATTTCTTCTCCTGAATGAAGAAATTGTTTGGTGTAAATCGATATGGAGTTGTCCGGGCTAAGAATAAAAGAACCGATATACAATTCTGAATTTATTCGAATGGGAGCTCCCACAACAATTATCATTTGATAATCTACGGCCAATTGTCGCAATTTATTTAATCGTGAATCGCTTTCCGTAAATGAAAGTTTATCAGCATACTCTCTTTCATATCCTGTTAAAGACATCTCAGGAAACAAAATAAGATCAACATCATGTTCTGAAGCAATTTCTATCAGGCGGTAATGGTCATTTAAATTCTCTACAATATCGCCTTGAGTCGGTTTTGTTTGTGCGGCTGCTAAAATCATTTTTAAATGGGATAATATTTAATTGTAGCATTTTTTATAAACTATAAGGTCACAGTGCATTATACTGCATGCTGTGTGCTGCATCTATTTCATCTTGTATATCATTTCAAATTGTTTTCCTCGTAGTGGAATTGAATTTGAATGCAAAAAACCCGTAACTGACTCACAGTCAACCTCAGTATTTATGATTTTCACCGAATCATGTCGATTATATTTTATGACCTCTTTTAGTAAATTTGTCGCGATTCCATTTCTTCTATATTTCTTAGCAACTGCTATTTGAGTGATATCGCCAGAATTAGGTTCAAATATGCAATAACCCAATAATTTCTGCTCTTTAAATACTCCAACACTCTTAAAATCATCAAGTTTTCGGGATATTGCTTCAAAGCTATTTTGCCATGAGGGATTGAAATCAAAAAATTCAAACATAGATTCACTATGAGCCAAATCTATTGGGTCTATATAGTAGCTTGAATGCATATTTTTTGAACTAATTCTGATATTTTCATTTTTTTGCAAAAAGTAATTAAATTCTCGACTGACCTTAAACCCAAGCTTCTTATAGATTGAAACTGCTTTTGTATTATGCTGTAAAACCTCAAGTAAATATTGAGAAACACCTGCCTCTTTGAGAAAAGGGATTGAATGTGAGAATATTTTAGATGCAAGCCCTTGCCCTCGATATTCTTTTAATGTTCCAGTTCCGGTATCATAAGCAGTTTTAATATTATTAAAAAAACCAATCCCGTTTAAAGTAAAAGCAATAAGTTCTCCATTTTCAAAAGCTCCAAAAGACAGTTCAGGAACAAATCCTCTTCGCCTTAACATTGTCCGCAATTCTTCTTTATTTAACTGCACCTCATAGTCTTCAAATGCTTTATTGAATGCTGAAAATAAAGTATCAAAGCTTATCTCATTTAGTCGATTTATAGTCTCCATTTTTATTGATTATTTATGTTGTGATGCACAATATGACTGCTAAAGTTCGGCGAATACCTATTTAGGCAGATTACAGAATACATTCAAAAGACTCCTCACCCCACCCCTGTACAGAACAGCCTATGGGGTATAAGTTCTGTTGAGCTTAGTTTTTAATCTTCATGATATCTTTATTCAATTCTGCAATTAAAAACTGTTTTTCTATCCTTCCTTCAAGATTATATATTTTGAGAATATTAGTCTTGTTATCAAATGTCCATTTACCTTCCTTCATACCATGTCTGTCACTTGAAGATAAATGAAACCAAGAACAAGTAAAATCCTTTCTTAAATCCATTTTAAACCGAAATCTTGAAAAGGGAAATTTCTTATAATCACATGGTCTGTAAATATTCAAACCTGAGTCTGGTAAATTTTCTTCTCTTGAATCAGTCCAACAGCCAATCAAATCAGATTGGTTAATTTTCGATTCCTGGCCTAATAAAGAGCTCGTTACAAACATCAATATCAACAGCCCTACCATGCTTAAATTAAATTTATTCATCAGTTATAAAAATCTAAGTATTTATTGATCAATCTTCTTATTCAATTTTTGGGCAAGAACTCAAGTATTATGTCATCCAAAATAAAGCCCAATGGGTGACGCTATGGAATCTAATATCCTTTTGATTTAGCTTTCAATAATTATAAAGGGCAAGATATCTATTTTTCACATTTCATTTAACCATAACAATTCTAAAATAACAACTTATTGTTCCCCATTTAAAGCCTAAACTTTGGACAAGAGACAAAAAAAAACAAAGCCCGGAATCAGGCTCTGATTCTCCTATAGCTCTTTTAGACATTAAGTGTCCCTTACCTCTTTCATTTGAAACAACTTCCTTCACAAAACAGACATTGATACTTTGACTACTTGACCTCTGGACTTTAATCCATTTTTAGTCTTACTTCTTCTTCCGCTCAGCACGTCTTTTTTGTCTTCTTTCTTTAGCCAATTGCGTCTTGCTTTTAATCAGGCTCATCTCGTCAGGGGAATCAATTACAGATGTGTTATCACAACGACTCTCATTATCATCTGTGGCAAATCGCCCTTCACTATGACGCCCTCCACTATTTCTCGCGATATCTGTGACTCTATAACTTGTAGTTTCTTTGCTAAGAATCGAAGTATAAGCTGTGGGAAGTCTTCCTTCTCCTTGGCGTCCACCACTGTTTCTGGCGATATTAGTAACTCTAGAACTTTTAGTTTCTTTGCTAAGAATTGAAGTATAATCTGTGGGAAGTCTTCCTTCTCCATGACGTCCCCCACTATTTCTCGCTATATCTGTGACTTTGGAAGTCTTTTTTTGTTTGATACGATTTAGTTTAACATCCTGAGCTTTACTCTCATCACGTGCACCTGTACTGGTGGTATCCGTGACTATCGAATTTGTGTTGACATTCGATTTGTTAACTGTCGCACAACTTCCTTCACCATGACGCCCTCCACTATTTCTGGCGATATCGGTAACTCTAGAACTTTTAGTTTCTTTGCTAAGAATCGAAGTATAAGCTGTGGGAAATCTTCCTTCCCCATGACGTCCACTACTGTTTCTGGCGATATCAGTAACTCTAGAACTTTTAGTTTCTTTGCTAAGAATCGAAGTATAGTCTGTGGGAAGTCTTCCTTCTCCATGACGTCCCCCACTATTTCTCGCGATATCTGTGATTTTAGAAATCTTTTTTTGTTTGTTACGATTTAGTTTAACATCCTGAGCTTTACTCTCATCACGTGTACCTGTACTGGTGGTATCCGGGACTATCGAATTTGTGTTGACATTCGATTTGTTAACTGTCGCACGACTTCCTTCACCATGACGCCCTCCACTATTTCTGGCTATATCAGTGACTCTAGAACTTGTCGTTTCTTTACTAAGAATCGAAGTATAATCTGTGGGAAGTCTTCCTTCTCCATGACGTCCACTGCTGTTTCTCGCGATATCAGTAACCGGGGAACTTGTCGTGTCTTTGCTAAGAATCGAAGTATAGTCTGTGGGAAGTCTTCCTTCTCCATGACGTCCACCACTATTTCTCGCGATATCAGTGACTTTGGAAGTCTTTTTTTGTTTGTTACGACTTAGTTTATCATCCTGAGCTTTACTTTCATCTCGAGCACCTGTACTGGTGGTATCTATAGCCGTAGAATTTATGTAGCCTTTCGATTTGTTATCCGTAGCAGCTTTTCCGCTACCATTACTCCCAGCATCATTAGAATCGGGGGCATTTACAGAAGAGTTATAGCTTCGATTGGAGTTGTAATCCTGAGCTCTGCAGCCACTATTCAAATAATCTTCATCAAACTGATAAAATCTTCGCTTGTACATAGGATAATCTGCCACCATACTAAAGTCATGGTAGATAGGAGTTGAGCTTCGTCTGATTCCATTGCTGCCCAAAACAATCCTTACCCCAAAATTTACATTCAGCATAGATAAGGACAGGCTTTCGTTTTTATAGGGAAGTCCGCTTGCTAAATCGGGATCAAATGAACCATCAGCTCTAAAGGCTTTAGAAAGATCACGTGTTTGATAATCTAAATTGCTGTTCAAACTGGTAGAATATTCTGAACTGAAATATAAATTCAAGCCCTGGCAAATTTGGGCAGTCATATTAGCCCCCAAACGCGTCATCAGAGCTGTGCTCTTGTATTCGTTAAGATTTGTAATCGTGATATCTGTTTGAGGATACATCACCAATAGTTCAGGAGAATTAACGATAGATAATCCTGATCGACCATAAAATTCAACAGCAATTTTACCTAAAGTCAGACTGTATTGTGGACCTATATCGAAGGAAGTTGCTCTCATTTCTTTATGAGAGGATCCCTGCATAGATCCAAAACTTTGTCGATGATTAAAGCGACTATGATTAGCACTAAAACCTATAGATAGTTTCTTATAGAAATTTTTATGAATCAGAATACCACTGTTAAAACCGTCCTTCACAAAATCATTCAATTCCCCCTGAGGGAAACTTAAACCATTAAAGAAATCGAGAGAATAAGCCTTTTGCGTATTCAGTTTCATATTCGGAGTGATATCCCGACTTAGGTCATGATCTTGAGCAAAAGCAATAGGAATAATCAAGAGTAATACCAGCATTAAGATTATCTTTTTCATAGCTCTGGATTTAGGTTGAACACTGTCAAAGTCAACATATTCTGATGAGGGGGATTTTTGACATTCGTTCTTAAGTTAGTAAAATCGGCTGACAACAACAAGAGCTTAGGGCCTAAGCTGTGAAAACTAAAACAACAGTCATACACCTAAAGCTCACCCCCCAATGCCCGTCAGCTTTACAATAGAGATGATTTGACAAGTCAAACAAAATACGGATCTAGTGTTATAATATTCCTTTGTATTTGAGGGATTTTGAAAAATCTTTTCGACTTTTGCAGAAAATAAAATCAAGCATATCATGAATCAAGAAAAATACAACCAATTGCGCGATCAGCTTATTGAATCGACCCAATGGCCATCCTTATATATGTTCAAATTTATTATTCCAAATAAGGATGAGAAACTGGATGCAGTAAAAGCTCTTTTCAAAGCAGGAACTCAATTCGCCTTTAAAACATCGAAGGATCTTCGTTTTATTAGCATTACCGTGAAGATTAAAATGAAGGATGCGGATCAGGTGATTGCCGTCTATGAGGAAGCTAAAAGTATTGAAGGCTTATTGGCCTTGTAACAGTCTAAAGGTCATTAAGTCCAAATAGTCGCAAGAATCTCGACTTTGTGACCTTTTCAAACCTTTCTTATTTATAAAAAACTTAAGCACTAATTTGCCCTTAAAAAAAAAGGCATAATAAACAGTCAACATCAAGCATGTTGACTTTTCAGACCGTTGGACCTTTAATACATTAGACCGTAAGAAAAAAATCCTCCATCGTCTTAGGAGCCGACTCCAGATTGAGCCTTTTCGTCAATTGCAAAATCAAAGGCATCTCCAAGCCAGCCTCATCAAGTATATTTTGATTTTTCAAGAGCTCCTGTGGCTCTCCGGTTGCCATAATTCTCCCTTCTTTCATCACCACAAGTTTATCTGCCCATTCGTAAGTAAAGTTAATGTCATGGGTAGAGATAATGATGGTTTTATTCTGCTCATGCAAGCGATCCAAAACCTGTATGGTATTTTTCTTCTGCTGATTATCCAACCAGGCAAAAGGTTCATCTAAAAGCAAGACTTCAGGTTTACAAGCCAATACACCTGCAATAGCCACTCGTTTTTTCTGACCATAACTCAGCTGATGTGGTGGTTTCTTTCTTAAGTCGTATGTTTGAGTCATCTCCATCACCTCATCCATACAAGCTTGCAATGCATCCCCCTTCATCCCGGTATTAATCGCTCCAAAAGAAATGTCCTTCTCAACCGTCGAAGCAAACAATTGCACCTCTGGATCCTGAAACACATAGCCCACCTTTCTAAAAAGCTTGTTCCTATCCTTACGCTTACATTTTTGCTCTTCTCCATCAATAATATAACGCCCGGTTTGCGCATGATGAATACCACAAAGACACAGAAACAAAGAGGATTTCCCTGAGCCATTTTCACCAACAACAGCCACTTTTTGCCCTTTCTCAATATTCAGGTTCACCTGATCGAGAGCCAAAGTTTGATTCGGATATTCGAAACTGATATGTTCTAGTTCTAGGTAAGACATTTTGATATGGTAATTGGATGATGTGACTTGCATTGAGCGTAGTCGAAATGTGATTTGATGATGTATTAATATGTTGATAGTGATTACAAATCACCAACTTATAAATCCCAGATTGCAAATCTGGGATAGCTTAATATCTAAAGTCTTAACTGTCCCAGTGCAATCAAACTGATTAGTAATAATATTGGCACTAATGTACGCTTGAGCAAAAAGGGTTCATGTGATTCCAGAAACTTCATTTCCCCTCTATAACCTCTATTCAATAAAGCTTGTTGGGAAAAATCGGCATGAACCAAAGACTTAACCAAAACCGAAGATACCAACATGCCCAAAGATCGAATGGATGATGAGAATGTTCGGTAAGCCATTCTCTTCTTCTGAGACAAATAACATTGTCGGGAAAAAAGAAGTAAAATCGTGATAAAGCGAAAGGATAAAACAAAGAGCTCTATTAGCAATTCAGGTAATTTCATTTTCCTCAACAAGTACTCAATCTCATCTATAGGACTAGTGAGAATCAGGAAATAAAAAGCAAACATGGCGCCCATGGCTTTTCCAACAATATAAATACCCGTATCTAAACTGACTTGAGAAAAGCCAATAAAATACTCGCCAATCTGAGTGATATAAATGGCTTCAAAACTTTCATGACTGATAATACAAACAATACTTAGTACGGCTACCAGCATAAAACTCATGGGGAGAGCCGCAATTTGCAATAAAGCTTTCAGAGACAAACCATGGGAAAGAAAAAAGGCCGAAATGCAAGCAACAACAAGAAAAGGTGTCAGAATATTCTGCGTCAACAAACTACCCAATAGAAAAGCGACAAAAAAAGTCATTTTTTCGAAAGGATGCCAAGTGAGTTTGGCTTGTAATAGGTTGTATTTTTCGCTTATAAACACGCTAATTGTCGATTTAGGAATTTAGATTTAGGATTGATGATTAAAATTGTATTCAGAAATCACAAATCATCATTTCAATGCTTTCTTTTTCCCTTTATAGTAGCCAATCACATAAGCTACAATGCCCGTTCCGATTGCGGCTTGCAACGAAAATAAAAGGCTTTCAATTTCACCACTTGGTGGTTCCCAGATATTCGAAAACCAAGGTTCGTAATTGGGCTGCGATTCAGTGATATAATCTTCTGCTAAACCATCAGCTCCCATAAACTCTGCATTGGGAAAAAAGTATAAGGTTAGCACCACAATTAAAATGATAGCGCCTATTAAAAGCAGGTTACTTGTTTTATTACTCATCATATCTAATTTATATCATCAAATTATCTTATCAACACATAGCTGAATCAACCTCTCTTTTTATATTGACTTAAAAAGTCGAAACGCATAGGAACATGATCGGATAATAAGTTCAAAACCACTACTGTCAGTAAACCTTCAATTATGGCAATAGGAATCTGAGTCAGTCCAAAAATGCTAACAAACTTATAAAATGCTGTCGTCACGCCATTTACCACATCAGGATGTGCAAATGCCAATTGTGCAGAAGTACAAACGTAGGTTGCCATATTTCCAACAAATACAGCTAAAAAGACAGCGACTTTCTTATTAACACCAAGCTTATTGCTGAGTGAGAATATGAACCAGGTAAATACAGGGCCAATAAAAGCCATCGAAAAGGCATTAGCTCCTAAAGTAGTAATACCGCCATGTGCAAGAAGTAAAACCTGGAACAACAAGACCAAAACACCAATAACCGACATCACCCAGGGCCCAAACAAAAGGCTACCTAATCCCACTCCTGTAGGATGTGAACAAGATCCACTCACCGATGGCAACTTAAGAGCTGACAAAACAAAGGCAAAGGCCGTTGCCAAAGCCAAAAGCAATTTCAATTCTGGTTTCTCAATCAATAAAGCTTTAATCTTTCTAAAGCCTAATATGAATATGGGTAGGTAAACGACTGACCAAAACATCGACCAAAAGGCAGGTAAGAAGCCCTCCATTATGTGCATACTAAATGCCGGAAGCGGTGCAAGTATGGCTAAAAGTATAAACAGTTTTTTCATTTTATTTTTCGTTTCTGAACGCTGACAGGAGTAAGTACGCTGTCAGGTTTTAAATTACATTTCGTCTCCGCTCAGGGTGAAACATCAACATATCATCAAATCAACTCATCATTAAATTATCTCCCCTTTGATATTCATCAAGAGTAACTCAATTTTATAATCTTCAATTTCCTTTTCCAGTACTTTGCAACATTTACTTTTCAAATGCTTATAGAAAATCTCATTCTCCGTAAAAGGGAAGATACCCTCTAAATCCCGAGCCATATTCACCTCTCTAATCTGATTGACGTAGGACTCATCGTAATTGGCATCCTTCGCAAGCTGGGTTAAAAAGTCCTTATTGAAAACGACTTTCTTACTGTGTGTATCCAAATGACCTTCAGCTAGCTTCACTGCCTTGCCCATCATAATTCCCATGCTTACTTTTTCAACACCACTCCCATTTATAGCATGAATGGTATCACCTATAAAGTTTCCGTATTGGATATAAGCTTGCTGAGGCATTTCAGGGAATTTTTGCTTCAGATAACGCTCACTTCGACCTCCCGAGTTGATAAAGACCTGTGAACTTCCGTTCTCTACAGCAAACCTTACATGTTTCTTAATGGTTTCGATATAAGCTTCCGCTGAAAAAGGTTTCAAAATACCAGTCGTTCCAATGATTGAAATACCCCCTTCAATTCCCAAACGAGGGTTAAATGTTTTCTTAGCCAGCTTTGCTCCCATTGGTACAAAGATTGAAACATCAACACCTTTCCTTAATTGGTATTTATTCAATATCTGATTTAGCTCTCGTTCAATTATCTTTCTAGGCGTTGGATTAACTGCTGGAGCACCCACAGGAATTTCCAGACCCGCCTTGGTCACCGTTCCAACACCTTCGCCTTTAACAAAGCGGATATCACCCGAATCGTTAAATGAAATACGACAACCAATCTCGGTACCATCTGTAACATCCGGATCGTCACCAGAATTCTTAATCACCGTGCAAATACCATAGTCTGAAGTAAATTCTGTACAGTGAATGGGCATCATGGCTTCCCTGTTGTTGGGTAGGTCAACACGCTCCCATTGCATAGCCTTCTGATTAATCAAAGCTAAGAGAGCAGCTTTCGCCGATATAGATGCACAAGTTCCCGTGGTGTATCCATGAGCTAACTCCAAACGTTTTATACCAAAAGCCTCATCCAAATAGGATTGAAATTCAGATCGGGTTTTAATGATCTTATCGTAGTCTGGTAAATCAGGACGTTTCACGATAAAGAGAGGAATCTCATGCTTAATCGCCAGATCCATTTTCTTATTGAGTAAACCCGAATAACCACTCTCCTTAGTCATGATAGCCTGTATACCATGCTCAACTATTAGCTCTTCTTCCAATAGCAGGTTTTCGAATCGAGATGAAACAATCAACCTCTCCTCTCTAACTTGAGCTTCATTCGCAATACGAATGGATTCGGGAAAGTTCAAAATACGAAACCAAATGTCACAGTCAGGTAAAGCTTTCTTTATTTTTGGAAGATTTTTAACACCTACCAAAGAAAGAACACGTTCAATACCCTTATTCTGAATAGACTCAACACAAGCATTCATCGATGTCAAATAATGAATATGGTCGTGTTCTAACCTTTCGACAAATTCACGTTCGATTCGAACAATGGCGATATCAAGCTCACTGGCCACTCGATGCAAATTGACATGCAAATCAGCTGCAAAAGGATGAGCTGCATCCACAATCAGTTTAATCTCCTGATTACGGCAGAATTCAATCATCTCTTGCTCATTCATACCACCCGACAAACACTCACCCATCTCTGAAATTAGAGGATGGCTATTGGTCTTTGTAGAATAATAGAATGGCTGCTTCAGGTCACTCAACCAATTGGCTGTTTTACGTCCTTCTGTCGTCCCTCCAAATATTAAAATCTGCCTTTTCATACTTAGTGATTAATGATTATCAATTAGTGATAGTTGTAAATTGCCTTCGACTCCGCTCAGGCACCAAATCAACACATCACCAAATCCACATATCATCGTATTAGCTCTTCTCTCTAAAAATATGTCTGAAAGTTGGATCGTAAAGTTTCGATCGGTTCTTTCTATTATCAATGGCCTCTCCCACAACAATCATAGTCGTTAGTGTCAGCTCATTTTCTTTTACGATTTTAGCCAAATCCTTAAGCTTCCCTCTCCAGATTTTCTCTTCCTGCCAGGTTAGTTTATAACAAATAGCAACTGGTGTTTCCGGTGGATATGCTGCCAGTAAATCAGCCTGAACCTGATCAACCAATGTTGCACTTAAGAACAAACAAATGGTTGATTGAAACTTAGCCAACTCAGTCAATTTCTCTCTCTCTGGCATGGCAGTACGCCCTTCACCACGAGTTAGAATAATGGTTTGAATACGATCAGGAATCGTAAACTGTGATTTCAGACGGGCAGCTGCCGCTTGAAATGAAGAAATACCTGGAACAATTTCATAAGACATATGGTTGTGATCGAAGAAATTCATCTGCTCCTGAATGGCTCCATAAATACAAGGATCACCCGTATGCAAACGCACAACTGAATGCCCCATTTTGTAATGCTCATGCATGATATCGAATTGCTCCTCAAGTGTCATCGATGCCGAATTACGAACCACACAGCCTTCTTTAGCGTATTCAGTTAATCGACGTGGAACCAAACTACCTGCATAAAGAATCAAGTCTGCATTTTGCAATAGTTTCTTTCCCTTAACCGATACCAATTCCGGATCGCCTGGACCAGCACCTACAATCGTCACAAAACCTGCTTTTCTTTCCTGACGAATATCCATTGCCAAAGCAAGCGTAAAATGTTTGCCAAAAGAATCCACATGCTTCGATTTCGCTAACAATAAGTCTTTAGCACCCGATGCTAAAAGGGCTGAGGCCTCACTCACATTATTAGCTCCTGTTGCGGCATGAGCGGCTTCTGAGAATAATAGATCAGCATCAACTTCATTCAAATCTTCTGCTCCATAATAGTTGAAAGTCAATGCATGCTTTTCACTCATAGCTTTATAAGCAGCCTCATCTTTTTTCAGGTCAACCGTATTGATTGCCATCAATGAATGCTTGGAGTAATTTTGTTCTTCAAGAAAGTTTAAAACTTGCGCTTCGTACTCATCAGCATTGATGTTCTTTTGAGCACCTGTTCCCAAATGCAGGCATTTTGGACGGAAGAATAAAACAGGAAGCGTTGTTTCATATAGCTTTGGTGTCAATGCAATAATCAAATCAAAATCCTTGGGATTAATTGCTGAGAATTCATAAAAAACCTCTACAAAATCAGGAAGTGTTCTTTCCAATTGTTCAGATCCTTCATCCTTTATATCGAGCAATAAGGCTGTCTTTTTACCATTTACAAAAGCAGCAATAAAGTCATTTTCAGTTGTATTAAAATACTCGTTTGTCCACTTGTATTTTCTACCAATAATATCTAAAGCCCATAAGTTAAGCGTATCGCTAGCAGTTGTAATCAATGCAGTTCCACCAGATATGCTGGCAATGGTTTTTGCCAAGTGATTAGCTCCTCCTTTATGTCCTGACAATACAGATTGAACATACTTACCTTTCACATCCATATTGATAATGGCAGGATCAATCTGCTTGTTTTGAATAAAAGGTGCAATAGAACGCACACAAATACCCAAAGCTCCTATAAACACAAAAGCATTGTAGTGATTAAAATCTTTTTCAAGAAAATTAGCAATCGACTCAATTTTAGTTGTCCCATCATAGGCACCTACTGAGAAAATCTCAACTTGATCCAACTCTTTACGAAGCGTATCAGCGACTTCAAGCGATTGCTTATTATTTATGATTATGGCTATTTTATCCATTCTGTATCTGTTTACATCTGCATAATTACAGAGATATATTTTGTTGAACCCCTTCAGGGTTCTTTCATATTTTCATAGATATACCACGGGTTTCACCCGCGGTTATTCATATTTAACCACTTCGTGGTTTCTTGATGATGAAAAAATCATTTATCATCAAATTTTCATATCAACACATCATCATATCATTAGATGCACGACCGTACGTATCTACATTATTTTTGTAGCCTTTAATATTTCGATCGGATTAAAATCATCCAATTGGATACGACTCGATTTTTCCATTTTCATGCCCAGTTGATTTGCTGAATCTATAAATGCCGCAATGGTTTCATCACTCACTGCATTAAATACGATACTACCTTTGGGTTTTAATAGAGCGTGAAGTTTTTCCATCATTTCAGGAAGTCTGCCGCCGTGTCCACCAATAAAAATACGGTCGGGAGCAGCTAAGGCTTCAATATCTTGCTCGAAGAAATCACCATTGTGAATATCGATTCCCGGAACATGAAAGGTTTTCATGTTATTTCGAATAATAGCATCAGACTCCGTTCTTTTCTCAAAAGAAATCACCTTTAGCTTTGGGAAAGCTTGCTTGGCTTCAATAGAAACCGATCCTGTGCAATAACCCACATCCCAAAGGACAAAGGCTGAATCCAGTTGAAGGCTCGATAAACTAGCCAAACGAATCAAACTCTTGGTCATCATTTTAGGACGTCCATCAAGTGTTTGGAAAGCCTCATCAGGAATCCCAAACTGACGAACAATCGCTTCTTTCTGAACGAGTATCAAACAATTAGGGTGAACGAAATTAACCTCTAGAAGTTCTTCTATACTTAGCTTCTGACATTTCTGATTGGGTCCACCCAGTTTCTCACCCAAGTAGCAATCGTAATTGTCAAAACCATAATCAAGCAAGTACTGGGCAATGGTATTGGGTGTTCTCTGTCTGTCAGTTAAAACCCCAATCATTTGTTCTCCCCGAATCAATGGCAAATCAATCTCTGGCCAATCGCGTCCGGTTAGAGTCGCAATATGCATTTTGCCATATTCCAACTGGTAATGATGTGCTAAAAGTTGAAGGCTATTGTGTGCTGGGAAAACCAAGAGTTCAGCATCAGGAAATTCACGCTTAATGGTATTTCCAATGCCATAGAATAAAGGATCGCCCGAAGCGATCACCACAATAGTTTCATCAATTTGCCTGTACTGATCAAAGACAGTACTCAAAGGCACTGTGATGTTAATCCACTCAGCATTTTCTGGTAAATAATCCTGAATCAGCTCCTTATGGCGTATGCCTCCCGAGAAGAAACGAGACTCAGCAATATGCTGAATCGCCTCTCTGTTCAGGTTAGGATGTGGCATATCAGTAATGCCAATAACCACAAATTTAGACATCGCGACCCGGTTTTAATTCTTTAGCATCGTCGAGACTTAGCACCGAATTAACGATAGTAGCTGCCAATGTTGAGCCACCTTTTCGTCCTTCGATAATAACCGATGGTAATGTTGCAAAACTTTTCACTCGATGTTTTGATTCTTCTACATTCACGAAACCTACTGGCGATGCTACAATTCCCATTGGAGAGAATTTCTTCGAACGCATTAGAGCTGTGAGTTCAATAAGAGCCGTTGGTGCATTACCAAAAACATATAAAGCATCAGGATGATCTTCAACTGCTAAACGAATACCAGCTTGGGTACGTGTAATCTTATACTTTTCGGCCAATTCTGCCACACGAGGATCGTGTAAGTAGCACTTAACTTCTATGCCCATACGCTCACAGGCAACCTTACGAATACCAGAAGTTATCATGGTAACATCCGTAATAATAACTCCCCCATTTTTCAACTTTTCATGCCATACATTCAAGGCATCGTTGCGTACCTTCAACAGATCAACCATCTGGAAATCTGCCGAAGTATGAATCAAATGCAGTAGAGCCCACTTCGTCTCCATAGGAATATCCTTCCCTTTCAGCTCCTCAGCAATTGTTGCAAAACTCTTTTGCATGATCAGTGGTCCTGGCTTACCATTCTCACTGTATTTAGAGTAGTAACCACGTGGGGTTATAAACTTATTTCTTTTTGAAACATAGGATTGTGAGTTTCCAATCACAACCAATGAAAACATATCAACCTTTTCCAGATCAACTTCTGCTAGCGTACTTATCTCAATATGCTCTTCGTCACGTCCAACCTGACGCACAATAGCCACAGGTGTTTCAGGACTACGGTCCTCAAGGAAAATTTCCTGTAGACGATAAATCTGCCAGTAACGGCCTTTACTCTTAGGATTATACAACACAGTCACAAAATCGCCAAAAGCAGCCGCTTTAATACGTCTTTCGATCAACTCCCATGGGGTTAACAAGTCAGATAAAGACAGGATAACGGTATCGTGACCAATAGGAGCGCCTAGTTTTGCAGCAGCAGCCTGGAAAGCAGAAATTCCAGGAATCAATTCGATTTCAACATTCGAATCACGTTTTTCAGCCATCTCATAAATCAGTGGCGACATGCCATAAATACCTGCATCACCTGAACTTATTACTGCAACGGTTTTACCTTGCTCAGCGTATTCAAATGCGATCTCAGCTCTTTGGGTTTCTTGTTTCATTCCCGTATCCAAACATTCTGTTCCTTCCTGAAGGAAAGTTTGAATAAACTGGAAGTAGTATTTGTAACCAATCACCACATCTGCCTCTTTTATGGCATTGATAGCTGGATTTAAAAACATATTTGGATCACCAGGACCCAAACCAACGATATATATTTTTCCTTGCATCTTATTCTTTGTATTAAATATCGAAACTCCAAAGTTGAACCCCTCCAGGGTTCTGTCCAGGAGGCTATATTCACCACGGGTTTCACCCGAGGTTATTAAAATTAAACCACTTCGTGGTTTATAGCTTAGGCTGACGTTTCCACTTTTCTACCTTTTCACCCTTTAACCTTTATCCTTTTTTAACCTTCTTCAGGATGATGATAGTGAAATAAGGGATTCTTCTATCTCTAAGCTCTTCCGCATTATCAGTGATATATTCCTTATCAGTTCCTAAGTATTCACCGTAGAATAGTTCAGGTTGATGTTCTAAAATAAAGTCCGCAATCCAGGTCTTTACTTTCGACACCTTCATCAATACGATGGTGTCATTTTCGTCCAAACGCTTTAATAAATCTTCACGGCTATCCACATTCGGATCTACCAGAACTTTATCGCTTAATGTGCAAATCGGTAATTTTGATTTAGCTCCTGCCAAAATAAATGCAGGCACACCTGGTATCATCTCATATGAGATAGCATTTGCTTTAAGGTGCTTTAAGAGATAGGCAAAAGTGCTGAAGAACGAGATATCGCCCTCACTCACAACAGAAACGTGCAGATCCTGTTTAACATCTTCTTGAATCTTCTCGTACAGAGTATAATACACTCCTTCTGCTTCCGATCTGTCATATGACATTTTCAGAGGAATCGGATGCAATTGCAAATCGTTTAAACCTAATTCTTTCAAAATAGGTAGCGAGAAACTCGAATTCCCTTTTTTCTCTGAAACACTGGCTGGATAATAAATTTTATCCGAGTGCTGAAGCGTTTTAAGAGCCTTTATTGTAATCAATTCGGGGTCGCCTGGTCCTAAAGAAACCCCATATACTTTACCACTTGTTTTTGACATGTGTTTGTTGGTTGTCGGTTATTAGTTATCAGTTTTCACTTTAACCTTTACCCTTTTTTACTTTATCCTTGTTAGTGCTTATGATCGTGTGAATGTCCGTGATGGTGGTGTCCATGAGAGTGCCCATGACCATGATGGTGATGATGTGAACAGGCAGAAGGATCTCTACTTTCAATCAAATCCACCTTGCCTTCTTCTACCGCTTTTAATCTCAACATCAGAATATCAATCAGCATATCACTCTCGCCAATTTTAGGACATAAAATGAACTCCTTTTCAGGATGTCTTAGTTTGAATTCTTCTATGCTTCTGATTGCATTATCGAGGTAAACCCCCGGGAAGAAAATATAAGGTAAAGCGATAATACGCTTATATGATAATTGATCTAAAACAGCCAAAGCATTATCTATCGAAGGGAAAGTCATACGAGAAGTAAAGGCATTAATCATGAATGATATCTTTAGCTCTTCCTGAGCCAAACGAGATAGCTTCATCATATCACCATTGGAATCAGCCATTGAAGCACCAATACCAATTGGGAAGAAAGCCGTATCACTCATATCTTCATCTGAGATACTCTTTTTAATTAGATCCAATGAAAGATCAACCATCTCCTGACAAACACCAATATAATTAGCCAGTTTGATGGTCACCTCATGCTTCTCCTGAAGCTCGTGAAGCATATTCGGAATATCAGAAGCGATATGAACACCATTGAATAAGAAAACAGGCACGGCAATAATTTCTTCTACATCTTTTGCTTTTAGCTTGCTTACGCCCTGTTCAAAATCAGGTTGCGAAAGTTCCAGGAAACCATATTCCACTTCATAGTCAGTTATCGTACTGGCAAATTTCTCTGCAAAAGCTTTAAAAGCTAATTCTCCAACTTGAACACGAGTACCATGCCCACACAGTAATATTCCTTTCATTTTCCTTCGATTTAATTCAACTCTTCGATTCTCAATTATCGAAACCAGCATAACTGACTTAAATATTTTTCTCGTTTCAACTCTGTCAGGTCTCCCGAAGAATCGGGATCGGCTGACGCTTACAGGTTTTCACCTTTTTACTTTTAGTCCTTTAGACTTTTAGACCTTTATACACTTCGACTCCGCTCAGTGCATCGCTTTAATAAGCCATTTGAGCTTCTTCAGCCACAGCCATCAGTTTATCTGATATAGAAACCACTTCGCCAACAACCATAATGGCTGGTGGACGAAAGTCTAATTCTTCCATTTTTGCAATGATATTATGCAACTCGCCTTTTACAACTTCCTGTTCAGGACAAGTTCCCCAGCGAATTAGAGCGACTGGTGTTTCTGCACCACGTCCATTTTTCATCAAATTATCAACAATGATGGGAGCATTGGTCACTCCCATATAAAAAACAAGGGTATCAATCCCTGTAGAAATTTTATCCCACTGTAAATCTCTTTCGCGACGCACAGGAGGGTGGCCTGTGAAAAAAGCCACTGAAGAAGAAACATTACGAGCCGTTACAGGAATACCGGCATATGCAGGTGCAGCAATACCTGAAGTGATACCTGGAATCTCTTCAAATTCAATCCCATTTTCAAGCAATTTGATTGCCTCTTCGCTCCCTCTACCAAATACGTATGGATCGCCGCCCTTCAAACGTACAACCGTTTTTCCCATCTTAGCGTAATCCACAATCATCTGATTAATGTCTTCCTGCGGGCAAGTGTGTTTCTTATGCTTTTTCCCGACATAAATGCTTTCGCAGCTATCCTTGCAATAGTCCAAAAGTTCGATATTAACCAGGTAGTCGTAAAACACGACATCAGCAATTTTTAAGGCATCAGCAGCCTTTACTGTAATAAGACCTTTATCGCCCGGACCTGCTCCGGTTATATATACTTTTCCGTTCATTTTTATTCTCTTAGTTCAAGTAGTGGTATCAGCTATCAATTGATGAGTCGAAAATGATAATCAACTCTACAGGTTCCAGTTATTGTTATCAACTTTATCCAAAAGCACTTCAACTTTTTGTAGTAGATTGGCCTGCATCAATGCCTTCTTTTCTTTTTCATTAAATCCGGCACTATCCTTCACCAGTTGGTTCCTTAGTCGCCCAAGCTCCAGAATCTCTTCCTCCAAAGACTTATCAAATTTCTGTTCGAGATACTTACGGATTTTCTTGGCCAGATAGGGGTTTTGCCCCTTGGTTGAAACGGCTATTTGAATATCGCCGCACTGACTGGCAGCTGCAGGATAAAAATTGGACGTGTCAGATGAATTGACTGAATTAAATAGAATGGATTGCGCTTCAGCATCTTCACCAATAGCAGAATTGGTTTCCGGACAATCGGTAGCTGCTATCACCAGAAAAAAACCATTCACATCGTTTTTCTGATAACTACTTTTCAGATAATGATAGGTACTTGCCTCATGCATTTCCTGCAATTCAGCATTGAGTTCCGGGGCAATTAAAGTCACATTAGCTTCTGCCTTGACTAAGGATTTCAACTTACGTTCTGCAACTTTACCACCGCCAACAATTAGACAATTTCGGCCCTTTAAATTCAGGCTAACAGGATACCAGCTCATCGTGCAATAGGATTTATGAATAATTCGATTTCAAAAAAAATCGATAGCACGGTAATCGAACGTCTACTTATTGGGGTATGTGAATCTATTGAAGATATGTATATCTACAAACAACTCCCTTCCCCAGGAGTTTTAGGTTTGATTACCATTTTGGCAGGTTTCCTGACTCGTTTTGTAGATCAAAAGATCGGTTTTATTCCTTCCCATTCTTATCGATAAACATCGAGTTCAAACAGTGGATGTGGTAAAAACCATAAAAAACTTACAGTAGCGGGGGCTGTCCCGGAATTTAACCGGATTCCCTTTTAAAGCTCAATCGAAGATTAAACTTTCACCAAAACTGGGTCAAATGTAATAGTTTTTTATTCTCCCTAAAACAATTTAAAGACGTTTTGTTCTTTTTTAGATTTGTTATACAACATCACAAAACAATTTATTAAGACTTAAGGTCTTTAGAGCACTTAACATTCTAATTACTCAGTTAATTATACTGCTCTTCATAATTTAATCCTATGTGTAACCAGTTTAATCGATCACAACTTAATTTATAGACAAACACAAGAATAAAAGTTTTAGAAAACTAAAACATCTTTCTAAAGCAGCGTTTACGTTTGTGCTGAACGTGATCGAATGACTTCCAGAGCTGAATGGCAACATGGTTATTTTCCAACATACCTGTTGTTTCAGCAAATCTTAAGCCATCGCTATTCGATGTCTCCAACAATTCACTCATTAATATGGATACATAACCCAATTTTTGACATTCATAATCGACACCAGTAAGCATTAAATCCATCTCAGTTGGATGTTTCAATGCTTTTCTCAAATGCCACCATCCGAAAGGGAATAACTTACCTTTGGCTTTCTGTAAAGCCTTCGATAATGAAGGCAAAGCAATAATGAATCCTACCAACTCATCCTCTTTATCCAAAATAATCTTAACATATCGGGGATTAAGAATGGGGAAGAATTTTCCAATATAAAATCGAATAAGTTTTTCGGGCAACTTAAATGTCCCAAACAAATCGGCAAAGGCATCATTAAACACCTTGAATATTTTCTCTTTATAGGGCTCAAGTTCTTTTTTGGTTTTAAAGTTTACGGACTGCAAGCCGTATTTTCGCTTAATTAATTGAGCAACCCGCTTTGCTTTATCTGGAGGTGTTTCAGGTAGATTAATTCTAAACTCTAGCCAATCCATTTCCTTTTGGTAAGCTAGCTTTTCGAAATGGCTTTGATAATAAACAAAATGATAATCAGAAGCCATAGAAGGAAGCCATTCATGTCCTTCGATTAAAACACCAGAATGATCCAAATTTGAAAAGCCCAAAGGTCCACTGACGCCAACCATGCCTTCTTTTTTCAACCATTCTTCAGCCACCGAAAAAAGCATTTCAGACACTTCGTATTCATCGACAAATTCCACACGCGTAATTCTCCCAATCTTTTCAGCCTGTTTCTCAATGGCCAATGTGTTAACAATGGCTCCAATACGCCCTACAACTTTACCATTCTGATAAGCCAGCCAGAATTTTGCTTTACAAAAATCAAAGGCTGGATTTTTATCTTCCATCAATAAGTCGAGTTCTCCTGATTTTAAAGGGGGAACCCAAAACGCATTACCTTTATACAACTGATATGGAAAATCAACGAAAACTTTGCGTTCGCTCTGATTCAGAACTTCTACAATTTGGATGGTCATAATTATGCTTGGTATCTCTATTATAAACTAAATGGGACGCAAATTACGTTATTCATATCAAAAAATCCCTCTTATTTAATAGAACTAATTAACATTATTTAAAACAAACTTAACAAATATGATAATTGAGGCTACTTAAAAAAAAGGTGGACTTGCCATAAGTGCCGTTTAACAATTCAAATTTCACCAACAATATTTTACATAGAGCTAAATAAAAACAGTATCTATGTATCACAAACGAATATTTAAGTATTAAAATTAAGCATGGCACCTCTTCAAATATTTTCCATTACCCTACTGGCAATCTATGTTATTCTCATTATCGGCTCATCCGTTTTCTCCAAGAAAAGTGATTCCGTCGAAGGCTATTTTTTGGCCAACAGGAAGCTCTCATTCCTGGCGCTGGCAATCACCTTTATTGCTTCGTGGTGGGGAGCTGGTTCGGCGATAGAAACGGCCGATCACTCCTACTTGAATGGGATCAGTGCCTTTTGGATATATGGGATGCCTGTCTTGTTCTCAACCGGACTGCTGTTTGTGTTTGCAAGAGCCATACGAAAGGTTGGTAGTATTACCCAACCTCAACTTCTTGAGGAACGCTATGGCAAGACGCCGGCCCTGATGCTCTCAGTGCTCATCTTCTTATTTATGACCATCACGGCAGCCTCTCAAATTGTTGGAATTGGTATTTTCTTCGAAAAATTCTTACTGATCGACTATAAAACATCAGCCATAGTTGGAACCATTATTGTGTTGCTCTACTCCTTTTTTGGAGGCTTTAATGCTGTGGTGCGTACCGATATTATACAGTTTGTTTTCCTCTTATCCGCTTCGCTTTTGGTCTTTGGCTATGCCTACTTCTACTCAGGAGGTGTTTCGGCCATTCAAAGTATAGCCGAAACGAAACAATTGACGCACTACTTCTCGTTCAGTCACCAGCTTTCGAACAATATGGTTTACATCATCACCTTTGGGAGTGCCTGGATGATACAAGCCAATGTATGGCAACGGATTTCGGCAGCACGTTCGCCATTGGATGCCCGTAAAATGATTGGACTCAGTTTTCTGGTCTACATTCCGCTTTACCTGATGGTGACCTTTACAGGAATGCTGGCCCTTGGCCTGTTCGAAGAGATGCCCCAGGGAGGTGTTATTTCGGGGATTATTAACGACTACATGCCTCCACTTCTTGGTGCATTAATCTTTGTAGGCATCTGTTCAGCCATCATGTCGACTATGGATTCTTTAATCAATACCGGAGCTATGGTGCTTTGTGTGGATATCTACAAAAACACATTCAAACCCGGGGCCAATCAAAAACAATTGCTAATAGTTGGGAAAATGGGGACCATCGTTGTCACCTTTATCGCTTTGCTTATCGGACTTGAGATTCGTTCCATATTGAAGGTGTCCTGGCTTGCAGCCGATCTGTTATCAACAGGGGCTTTTGTGCCACTAATGCTGGGCTTTATCTGGAAAAGAGGCACAACAGTAGGCGCTATGGCATCGATGCTTTTCGGGACAATCTTTTCCTTATACAACCTGGCTGTAGCCCTGGGAGCCAAACTGCCTCTTCCCTGGGAAATTGGAACAGCCAAGCATGTTTTGGTGGGTATGTTGGGCTCTGCCCTGGTCTATTTTATTGCCAGCTTCCTCAGTAAAGCAGAACCTGAAAAATCGGCATCATTTATTGCTAAAGCTGCTCTCAAGAAATAGTAAGATTGTCAGATTATTTAAAGGTTAAATAGCTAGAGTGTTAACAACACAGCTTATTTCTAGAACTGCACTTTATAAAGCATTTTCGACTGTTAGACTATTAGACTGCTGGACCTTCTGACCTTTAGACTGTTGGACTGTTAGACTACTGGACCTTTTGACCTTTAGACTGTTAAACTCCCGACTCTCGGGACCATCGAAGCTGGCTTTAGACTACAAAGTTACAGCAATCAGCCTCCAGCCTGTATGGCTATAAAATATATTGGGCCGATATGCATAAATCCTATCGACCCAACAAGTATCACAAACTAATCCTCAATATATTATTTATAGACTTATCTGAATATGCCACAAAAAGAGGCGACCCCAATCGCTAATTTATAACGAAAACATGTCTGATCATTTACGGGGTCCCCTACTTTGTTGAGTTACACAATTAAAGCCTAATATTGGATATTAAGGATGTTATATCTCTTTGCGTTTAAGATTAATTCAATTCTGCCAAATATCTCTCTGCTTCCATAGCAGCCTGACATCCTGATGCCGCAGAAGTAATCGCCTGCTTGTAATTAGGATCCTGAACATCTCCACAAGCGAATACCCCTTTAACATTAGTCATTGGCGTACCTGCATGAGTAAGGATGTATCCTTGTTCATCGGTATCAATATAATTGGAGAAAACATCTGAATTGGGATGATGTCCAATTGCCAGGAAGAATCCATCAATAGCAATCGTCACCTCTTCTTCTGAAGGAGTACCTCCTTTTTTAATTAGTGTACAAGCTTCAACACCATTAGCCCCTGTCAATTCTTTTGTAGTATGCTCAAACATGATTTCAATATTCTCTGTATTGAAAACGCGTTCCTGCATGGCTTTCGATGCTCTCAAAAAATCTTTGCGAACAACCAGATAAACCTTATTACACAAGCCTGCAAGGTAAGACGCCTCTTCGCAAGCCGTATCTCCACCACCTACTACAGCAACATCTTTACCACGGTAGAAAAAACCATCGCATGTCGCACATGCAGAAACGCCTGAACCTTTATACTTCTCTTCGCTCTCCAAACCAAGGTATTTGGCTGTTGCACCGGTTGCAATAATCACAGTATCAGCCTCCAAATCTTTATTTCCATCAATCTTGAGTTTGAATGGCCGCGCAGACAGGTCAACATCCGTAATTATTCCCCATCGACAATCGCAACCAAAACGTTCCGCTTGCGTCTTCAATTCGCCCATCATTACCGGACCTGTTACGCCTTTAGGATATCCGGGAAAATTATCAATCTCGGTAGTTGTCGTTAATTGTCCTCCGGGTTGTAATCCTTCGTACACAACAGGACTTAAATTAGCTCTTGATGCATAAATACCTGCAGTATAACCCGCTGGTCCCGATCCAATAATCAAACACTTTACTCTTTCAATATTCTCTTTGCTTTCCATCTTTTTCTTTAATATCTATTCTTAGCAAGCTTTTTTCATCTTCTCTAACATGGTCTTAAGAATCACATTATCTGTTATCTCCATACCTTCAGTCGCTAAACGACCAATATTACGGATTGTATCTTCAACATCTTCAGCTACAATACCATCCATACTATTTAAACATTGACTGTTTAAAGCTAATAGAGATGACTGAATACCAGCACTTACACTAGCAGATATTTTCTGAGCACAACTACTGTTAGCACCATCACAGATCATACCTGTAACACTACCTGACATATTCTTTAGAGTAGAATTCAAATGATTCAATTCGCCACCCAACATGTAAGTGATACCACAAGCAGCACCTGAAGTCGACAATAAAACGCCACACAGAGCAGATAACTGTCCGACGAAAGATTTCATATGAATTGAAACCAATAGTCCTAAAGCTAAAGCTCTAAGTAAAGTTTCCTCATCCACCTTTAATTTCTCAGCGGCCACCATAACAGGTAAAGTCAAACTCATACCTTGGTTTCCGCTACCACAATTAGACATAACAGGCAAAGCACAACCAGCCATTCTAGCATCCGAACCAGCAGCAGCCATCATGACTGACTTATTGATGATATCCTCAGAAAGAATGCCTCTGTTCATATTAAGCAACATCGATTTTCCTACTTGCAAGCCATAACTTCCTTTAAGACCTTCCTCTGCAATTTTCTTATTCAATTCAACGCCTTCAAGAAGAAATTTGAGTTCAGAAATTTCAACTTCTTTAATGAACTTATAAATGGATTCAACACTCCAACCTTCTTGTTCATCAGTTTCTTCATGGCTTTGATGGGCTTCCTTAGAAAAAATAACCTCACCATTACGCTCTACCAAAATGATGTTCTCATGTCGTTCCTGAATGACAACACGACTCGTATCATTACCATTATAACTTACACATTCAACATGAAGTTTAGGAACATCATGTAACATATAAATCTCAACCTTACCATCACTAACAAAACTTTTTGCTTGATTAGCGATCTCTTCACTAATATTTGTGAAAATCTCCAAACCGTTTTTCGACTCACCACCTAAAGCTCCCAAAGCAGCTGATATGGGTAATCCCACCATGTTGGAACCAGGTATGCCTACTCCCATCACATTTTTAAAAACATTGCCACTCACCTTCATTTCTAATCTTTCAGGTATCGCATTCAATGTTTCACTTGCCTTCGCAGCTGCTAAAGCAATCGATGCAGGTTCAGTGCAGCCAGCGGCTGGCACAAACTCTTTTTTTAACTTTTGTAAGTAAACTTCCTTCATTTTATTTTTATATAAAAAGCAAATGCTCGCTTTTAAATTGGTTCATCGTGATAGCAGATCGTATCATTCCTTTCACCCTTCTATTTCGCATATAAGATTCGAGTTAGAACAATTATGCTTACTCTATACTCCTGGAAAATAATATGTAGGGCCGATAAGCATTAATCTTATCGACCCAACAACTAACACAAACTAACAATCAAGATTATTCTGCAGCAGGATTCATAATCACTTCTACAGTATTCGTTTTCTTGAACAGTTTCTTTGCAAACTTCTTCACAGCAACGGCATCGATACCTTCAATCAATTTTTTATAGTCTTCCTTAGGAGTAAATTCAGATCCTAACATCTGGTTCTTTTTAATAGCACCTAACCAGAAACCATTTTGTAATTCCGCTTCTTCTCTACTTTTTATGAAATTGTTCTTAATCTCATTTAAGTCAGCAGCATTACACGCTTCTTTTTGAATTCTAGTGATTTCATCGCCAACAATCTCAACCAAACGATCACGTTTTCCGGGGTCACAATCAAAATTGATGCCTATAGAAAATTCTGGACTTGGTAATTTTGATGCTGAAGGACGTACGCCCACACCATACGATCCACCTTCTTCTTCACGAATGGTTGTCATATAACGCTTAGAAAGAAGTTGAGACACCACATTCAGCATCAATCTGTTCTTTAAAGTATAATCAAAATCACCTTGTACCGAATAGGTAACAGTCGTTTTAGGTACAGCCATCTTGCGATCAAAAATCTTGCTTGTTTTTCCTTTAGCTGGTCCAACTTTATGATTTACGAAAGATTCTTTTCTGTGTGTAGAGCTAATGTTACCAATATATTTTTGAATCATTGGCAAATGTGTCTCTTCGTTGATATTCCCAACAAAGATGAATGTAAAGTCACTTGCGTCAGAGAAACGCTCTTTATAAATGTCAGATGCTCTATTGAAGTCAATCTTATTAATGAATTCTTCACCAAAAAGTAATGTCCGTGGAGAATAATTCGTTTTTGCCAAAGAGATAGTATCTTGAAGTGCTTTCTTATTATCCACACCAATATTTGCAACGTAGTTTCTCATACGTGCCATCTGTGCATTATAAGGAGCCTCTTCGAAACGAGGTGCTTCAAAGTTCAAATAAAGCAATTGCATTAATGTCTCAAAATCCTGGGGAGAAGCAGATCCTGAAAAACCTTCAGTTAACTCACCAAAATTTGCATTCAAACGAACAATTTTACCCGCAAGTTTCTTCTGCAATTGTGTTGCATTGAATTCTCCAACTCCTGACATTTGAACGATACCTGTTGCCATATCAGCAGAAGCAAGATCTTTATCAGCGATTAATGAGGTGCCACCAAAACTAAATGAAGACATTGAAATATTGTCCTTAGAATAATCTGTAGGAAGAACAACGACTCTTGCTCCATTTTCAAGCACATAGCCTTTTGCATCAATTCCTTCAATTTCGAATTGTTTTGTAATCTTTGCAGGATTTAATTCTTTATCAACAAGAGGTTTATCACCAGCATCGTCTGTATAAGCTTCAACATCAGAAGACTTTACTTTAGCGGCAATAGCTAATAACTCTTCTTTAGTTGGGTAATACTGTGTCGCATTATCAGGGCCTTTTAATATTAAAGCAGAGTTAGCTTCATTAGAATATGAAGAAACAAATGCATTTACCTCTTCAAGCGTAATTGCAGGAATGGTTTTGGCAGCAAAAGCCATCTCCCACTCAATTGAAGGGAAGGATTTTGCTTTTAGATATAAATCACCCAATTGTTTAGCCCATGAATCATTACTAATCTTGCTACGGTTAGCGTAATAAGACTCATATGATCTCATAATCTGAACCTTTGTTCTTTCCAATTCAGAAGCAGTAAATCCGTGACGTTTAACTCTTTCAAGTTCTGTAAGAATCTCAGAAAAAGCCTCAAGTTCTTTACCTAGTTTAGGAGCCACATAAATGTAATCACCACCTTTAGTTCTGGCCATATCAAATCCGCCAAACTCCATGCCTACAGATGAACACTCAAGCTTTTTGCTTAACTCAGACAGACGAGACTTAAGCATACTGTTGAACATCCCCTTAGCCATTTCGTTTCTTTCAGTGGCTTCAGTTTTAACAGCATCAAGATCACGACGGAATAACCACATGATACTAAGGCTCTTTTGTTCTTTATCCTTAGCTGCAACATAGCCTAATTCTTTAGAATCTTCAACCTGGCAATAAGTACGTTCAGCTGCATCCTTCGGCATTGGAATTTTTGAGAATAAAGCCTTTACTTTTGCTTCCATCTTCTCAGCGTCAATATCACCAACAATAACGACTGCCTGAAGATCCGGACGATACCATTTCTCGTAGTAATCACGTAATACTGAGTGGTCAAAGTTGTCAATCACATCCAAAGATCCAATCACATCACGATCAGCATATTTTGACTTATTATACATCACTGCATTCGTCTTATTTCTCAATCTGAAACTTGCGTTACGACGCGTTCTCCATTCTTCATGAATCACACCACGCTCCGATTCAATTTCTTTAGCTTCCAGCAATAGACCACCAGACCAATCATGTAGTACCAATAAGGCTGAATCCAATAAATTTTCGCTGGCAACAGGAATATTACTTAAGTTATAAACCGTTTCGTCTTGAGCCGTATATGCATTGATATCACGACCAAATAGAATACCGTTTTTCTCTAAGTAATCAAGCATATTCTTACCAGGGAAGTTCTTTAGGCCATTGAAAGCCATGTGCTCTAAGAAGTGAGCCAAACCATTCTGTGGATCATTTTCAAGAATCGCACCTACATTCTGAACAAAGTAGAAACTTGCTCTATCCTTAGGTTCTTCGTTATGCATGATATAATAAGTCATGCCATTCTCAAGCTTTCCTGTCTTTACTGCCTCATTGGTAGGTACAGTAGTAGTAAACTGAGCAAAAGAGCTCAATCCTGCCAGGCAAAAACAAAACAGGAGAGAAAATTTACGTTTAAAATTCATATTCCAAGAATTAAATTCAGATTGGTAATCGACAAATAAAGTTGCTTCTAAATGTGGTGTTTCAACTCTGTTCGACAATTGTCTTCTGAATATTATTTAATAAGATAAACTTAGTATCTGTTTAACTGGTTCACTTAATATCACTGTATCTTCAAGACTTGTTTTATCAGTCATCATTTAAATATCTTCCGATAAGAAAGGACAGAATCCAAGAGCTCGTTTTCAGTTTCTATAAAATCAGATCCGACCAAAGATGATTTTAAGGAAGTTTGTGTCAATAAACACCAAACGATTCTAAACGGACTCTGCCCCTCTACCGACTAACTAAAAAAAATAATTGAAAAACTATTGCATATATCTAAGAACGGAAGTGCTGCACATGATGACGCCTTGATTTACACTTGAAAACTAGATTGCAGCACTTTTCCCGTTCTTAAAATTCTTTATTCCTTCATCAAGGAATTCAATAAATCTGTCTACATCCAAATCATAAGCTCTGGGTGTATTTAAATCTTGACCATTATTATCTAAAAGCACGTAATAAGGTTGTGCATTCATATTGTAATTCTCAATTTGGTAATTGGCATTCTTCTTACCCAATGTCTTTTTCACTTTACCGTCATAATTAGAGGTAATCCATTCTGATTCAGGTAAGCTTTTCTTATCATCAACATACATGGCAACGATCACATACTCATCTCTCAAACGTCTCAAGACCTCAGGATTTGACCATACGTTCGACTCCATTTCACGACAGTTTACACATCCGTGACCAGTAAAGTCGATGAACAATGGTTTATTCTGTGCCTTAGCTGCTGCTTTAGCTTCTTCCATATCGAAGTAGCCATTCAAACCATGTGGCAAGTGTAGGAAATCGGCGTACTTGGCAGTATGCATATCCTGGTGTGAATTTCCGCCGGAATTTGAATTGTTACGAACTAAAGTTTGAATATCGAAATCCAGACTTGCTTTAGGAGGCATATATCCGGATAATGCTTTAAGTGGTGCTCCGAATAAACCAGGAATCATATACACAACAAAAGAAAAAGAAGCAATCGCTAACATTAATCTTGGTACACTTACATGCTTAACAGGACTATCATGTGAGAACATTAATTTTCCTAACAAATAGAATCCCATCAATGTGAAGATCACAATCCAAATAGCTAAGTAAACTTCTCTATCTAAGATTCCCCAGTGGTAAGTCTGGTCTGCAATACTTAAGAATTTCAATCCTAAAGCCAATTCCAGGAATCCCAATACCACTTTTACTGAGTTCAACCATCCACCAGACTTAGGCATATTTTTCAACAATCCCGGGAAGATTGCAAATAAGGTAAATGGAAGCGCAAATGCTAATGAGAATCCTAACATACCAATAATTGGCATCAAAACCTCACCACCTGCTGAAGCAACAAGAATAGAACCTACAATGGGTCCGGTACATGAAAATGAAACAAGAACTAATGTAAAGGCCATGAAAAATGAACCCATGAAACCACCCTTATCTTCGTTAGAAACCGATTTGTTGACCATCCAGCTTGGCATCGTAATTTCGAACATACCAAAGAATGAAAAAGCAAAGACAACAAAAATCAAGAAGAAAAACACATTAGGAACCCAGTGTGTACTTAGGAAGTTGGCAAAACCTGGCCCCATCACAACAGCCAGAATCGTACCAATTATGGTATAAATAGCAATAATTGAGAAACCATAGAAGAAAGCATTCATTCTTCCCTTAGCCTTATTACCACCACCAGAGTGCATAAAATAGCTCACAGTCATTGGAATCATTGGGAACACACAAGGTGTTACAATTGCAATTAAACCACCTACGAAAGCAGCAATAAAGATGGTCCACAGACCTTTGCTCTCTTTCTTCTCTTCTTTTACAGGAGCTGGAGTTTTAGCTTCAGACTTAACTTCTTTCTTAACAACAGCAGCAATTTTCTTAGGCTCTTCTTTTTTAACAACAGGCTCCTTAACAGCTGCTTTAGCTTCTGTTTTTTTAGCCACAAGCGCTTTAGCTGTCATCGAAATATTAAAGTCTTCCTCACCAGTCACACAGCGACCATCCACATCAGTACACGCCTGATATTCGAATGAGCCAACAATTTTCACATCAGACTTAAGAACTTTAATTTTCTGACGGAATTCAGCTTTATCTTCAAAGTAGCTGACATCACCTTCCCAAAGCTCGTCGTAATGTTTGTGAGGTTTAATTGGAGTAACTCCACCAAGCAATTCGTACGAATCGTTTTTTCCGAAATTAAAAGTCGCAACGATAGGACCTAAATCCGGATCGAAATCATTTGAATAAACATGCCATGTTTTTTGAATATCACCCTTGATCAATACCTCAAGAGTCTCTCCTACTTTAACATCTTTCTTTGAAAACTCTACCTTCCACTTTGCAGGCTGAATAATTTGACTAAAAGCACTCAAAGTAATCATACTACTCATGATGAAAATGAGAGCGAACTTAAAATTGAACTTCATTGGTTTTTGTTTTTTGTTAGTTGTTTGATTTGTGATCCATAAATGACCACTTGTAATATTTTTAAAATGTTCTGTGCTGAACATTCTCATGATTGTTTTCTGTTTTGTCTACACTCATAAGACCCCTATTCCCCCTAAATGGGTGAATCGGGAAAGAAAAAAATTTGTTAACAAATATTAAACTCAGCATGATAGCTCAGATAAGATTAAACAATCACCCAACACGTATTGTTAACTACAATTCACACAATAAGCTGAGTTCACTCAAACTTACAGCTTCAGATATAATCCAGATTAGATAAAAATAGGAAGCGCCATTTTTTTGAATAAAAAGGTGCTTTTTTTTGAAAGTTTTTTTCAACCCGCATTGAAATTGGACGAAAATGGGGTGTATTCAGAAGAGATTCACACAAAAGCAAAGTCAATTTTCATCGATTTCAGATCATATTTAATCAGCATCAAGGAAATAAAAGGGTCTAGCGCAGCAAACTGTTTGTAGCTAAATAAAAAAAATTCCAAGCCTTTCTCCTCCCATCCCAGTTTTGGGATCTGGAGGAGTACCCTCAGGGGGAGGTGGTTTTAGACAATTCATTTTTAGTCGAAATAAAGACGCAGATTAATAATGATTTAAAAAATATTTGCAGCTGTATATTAAATCAGAAATAATCATATTTGATCAGCGTCAAAAAAATAAAGGGGTGCAGAGCACCCAACTGTTTGTAGAAGAACAATGATGTTGTTATAAAAGCCGCAGGCTGAAAAATCCCTGGGGATTTTTCAGCCTGCGGCTTTTGGTGGTTATATCACCTTATAGCTACAAACATGACGCTGCGCTGCAGCTTGATTTACACTACCCTTATCGTTATATGCATAACAGTTAAACATCAGCAATCCCCAAAAATCATAAATAATCATATTTAATCAGCATCAAGGAAATAAAAGGGTCTAGCGCAGCAAACTGTTTGTAGCTAAATAAAAAAAATTCCAAGCCTTTCTCCTCCTTACTTTCAAGGAGGAGTACCCTCAGGGGGAGGTGGTTTTAGACAATTCATTTTTAGTCGAAATAAAGACGCAGATTAATAATGATTTAAAAAATATTTGCAGCTGTATATCAAATCAGAAATAATCATATTTGATCAGCGTCAAAAAAATAAAGGGGTGCAGAGCACCCAACTGTTTGTAGAAGAACAATGATGTTGTTATAAAAGCCGCAGGCTGAAAAATCCCTGGGGATTTTTCAGCCTGCGGCTTTTGGTGGTTATATCACCTTATAGCTACAAACATGACGCTGCGCTGCAGCTTGATTTACATTACCCTTATCGTTATATGCATAACAACTAAACATCAGCAATCCCAAAAATCATAAATAATCATATTTAATCAGCGTCAAAAAATAAAGTGTGCAGCGCACCCAGCTATTGGTAGCATAACAATTAGATCAAATCCTACAACACAAAGCCTCAATCATACCAAAACAGTCATTTTATGAAACTTGACAGATTTGACAGGAGGAGATAAAATAATTTTTTACTTAACTTAAATGTTCCTTAAAAGTTAAACGACATGATTTTTCTTTTGGGGAATAAAGATAACCCATTGGCAGGTCATCAACCGGCAAAACCTTAACGAGACAAACTGGAAGAGGAGGCCAATGGGCCCTACAATATAAACTTATTATTATTAAATTATGGATTATCAAAACGATTTTGAAACATGGAAAGAAAGAATTGAAGCGCTTCCGCTAAGAGAAGTTAAACTGCCTAACCAACCTGTTGACGAGCTAACTGCCAGTGCGGAAACATTGGCCAAAGAGGCTGCCAAAGACAAGAAGGCATTTAAAAATGCAGGTATGGATGTATTCCTTATTGATGAACTGGCCTCCTTATCAGGCGCCTTGCGTTATTGCCAGGCACAATGGATGAGCGAATATCGTGCAAGACAGGAAGCTCAAAAAGAGTGGCTGGAACAGTCGCCTACCGCTTATGAGTTAAGAGACGAAATGCTTCATCACTTTAGTTTTGCTTATCGTAATTATCCTGACATCAAAATAAAGGTGTCACGAATAAAAGAGGGTAGCAGTCATGCCGATATGATTCAGGATTTAATTGAGTTAGCTGTATTGGGGGAAAAGAATCCGCAACCTCTTACTGACATAAATTATGACCACAGTCTGAACGAAAAAGCAAGAGTCAGTTCAAGAGCAATGTCCGAATTGCTAGCTACAGCCAATGGTTCTAAAGATGAAAGTAGTAGCAACAAACTAATGCGCGACAAAGTATATACGGTTCTTACCGGACACATGAGAGCCATACGTGAATATGGGAAATATGTGTTCTGGAAAAACGAAGAACGCAAAGAGAAATACTTATCAAACTACAAAGGATAAGCAATCCCTTATAAATACAAGTCCCGAGGCAGTTTTACCCTGCCCCCGGGCTGTTTTTCTATCCCAATTGTGAAAAAATCAAAGGCCATGGCTCACATCACCCCTCCCCTGACTTAAATTTCAATCTCAATTTGAAAAAGGCACCCCATAATTTAATTTTTCATGCCTCCCCTGACTTGAATTTCGATCTCAATTTGAAAAAAGCACCCCATAATTTAATTTTTCATGCCTCCCCTGAGACGAATTTCAAATCCAATTTAAAATTTCAGCAAGTCAACCAGTCATTTCACTATCCCCCTGACTTGAATTTCGATCTCAATTTGAAAAAGGCAGCCCATAATTTAATTTTTCATGCTTCACCTGAACCAAATTTTCGATCCAATTGGTCATTTTAGCCTTCCAATCGGTAAGTATGACCCGCCCATTGGTGATTTGACACAGATAATTGTTAAAACCATCACAAAACACAACCGATGATTTAATTGAATCCTAATACCGATTGTTTTTTTTAATATGTCTTCGGCACGCTACACTCCCACAGACATTTAAAAGATTCATCGGCATGATACCCTACAATTTTCACAAGTGGTATCAACCACAATAAGAAAAACACCCCCCTCAGTTTAAATGCGCTGAGGGGGGGGTGTTTTTTTTAATCTACCCGAGACCTGACAGGTTTTAAAAACCTGTCAGGTCTGTCGTATTTTTTAATTGAAATGATGGGTTAAATGTGCCCAAACGGAGCGGTTTGGGGAAGAGTTTGATCACCCCCCTTGACAATTTAGCTTTTGTTACCACACGTTTGTAACTTACTTCATCATCAGCTCTTCACCAATTGAGAATAGAAAGCAAAAAACAATAGATCAATCTTGGGAAATAATGTCAAAATCATATGTCTCATCGTAAAGTTCCCTAGGTATTATAATTTTTCAACTTTATTCTTTTTATAGTATCTGATGTATAATTGTAAAACCGAAAAAGTTGAACCTATCATTAAAATCATCATCATTATATTCTTTGCTTTCAACGGACTTTCGGTGAATAAATCAGTCAGCACTAGTACTAAAAGCATATTGCTAATAAGCCAAAGCAAACCAAATATTATAAGTGTCTTTTTTGTTGGATTTTGATACCAATTAATCTCTTTTGTCATAGTTTTATTCTTTGGTATTAATTACTACCGTGTTGGCTATCATATCGTGAAAAGCTCTTCTTTTTTCATTTGTGAACATTGTAATAATTTCTACCAGAAACCATATTAATGACAAATAGACTAAATGTGTATTGTAAGGTTCCATTCCAGATTCTGAATATGAACCAATCCTTAATATATTGATGAATATTAATATCATTCCAATCACCTGTAAAACGATATAAACGCTATCCCTTAAGAATGCTTGTTTTAGTGTTAGTCCCTTTACTTCAGAAACATCAACAACCTTTACATTCATTGCATTTTTACCAATCGTTTGTCCAGTTTTCCAATGAAAATAGATTGAATAAAGAAAAAAAGAAGAATAGCTTATTAGAATCCATATTAGTACTAATCCAATGTTACGATTTGGGGTTAAAAAGTATAAATCAAGTAAACCGATTGGTAATAATATTAGCCCGTCAATAAATCCAGCCCAAAATCTACCTGAAAATGTATTATATCTCTCCATCATTTTTTTTAATTATGCCTATCCTAGTTTGTGACAACACTATTGTTGTTATTTCTCTAATAGCTTATTATGATATCCCGATTAAGATGTCATCAATCGGGTTTAAAAAGCGGCTTAAATTTCACAAGCCTCACTCCTGATGCAAGCCTAACATTTAAAGCCAAGTAAATTTATGAAAAGCAGGAGACAAACAATATGTTTTGTACAGGAAAGTGGATAATGGCCTGTAAAATAGAACGCATCTACTTAGGGGAGAAAAGAACTCACTAGTTTTTCTCCTCCTTATTTCCAAGGAGGAGTACCCGAATTCATGAGGGGGAGGTGGTTTTAGACTTTTCTTTTTTCATCAAAACATGGGTTGAAAATTATTTTGAAAACCACCCCGTCTCATTTTACTCGTTCCTCGTAAAACAATCCACCCCTCCTTAAAAGCAAGGAGGAGAAATTTTATGAGGGCGAGGTGGTTAAACAAATGTAAGGAGGCGAAACTGTTGACCGGATAGAGTTATGCTGGTATCAAACACACAAGAAAAATCCCAAACGGAGCGGGTTTGGGAAGGGCTTGGGCGAACAGTTGGAATTAAGAATAGTATCCGACTGCTGGCTTTTTATTTTTCATTCATAATTCTTTGATATTCATCTACGAATAATCCTACATGATAACCGTCCATAAGGGCATGGTGAACATGAATTGAAATCGGCATATATTTTCGTCCTCCTTTATCTGTCATTTTCCCAAATATAATTTTTGGACAACTATCAGGAATTGAAAATCTTCTCGCATGCGATAATGAAGTAAAGTTCAACCAGGGTAATGAGGAAAAATGGATTACATTTTCACCTGAAACTGCTGCCTTTATTCCTGATGTATTTCTTACCCGTTCTATTTCCATTTTTGCGACTTTATCAAAATCAAAGAACTCTTTTTTATAAAGCATGTAAGAAAAGCCAAAAGTCCCATTTTCCCGGCTTATTGTAGCGGATGCATTTATTGTATCATAAATAACGACCTGGTCATTTGAAATTCTGTATCGGAATGGCTCAATTTCATTTGCAGCGACTAAGGATTTGTGCAAATAATAAATAAAAAAGGAGTTGTTATTTTCTTTGCAATATTTGTAAGCATTGGTGCAATCAATCTCTACAGTCAGTCCAAAAAATGGCTCTTCAAATTCTTTAAAGAAGTCAAAATGATCTTTACGGTCCCATTTCTCTATATCTAGCAGCTTTTTCATTTATTATGACATATTAAATAAACAGTATTTGTTTTGCTTTCCAAAACCTTAAATTTTATGTCTCCAAATTAATAAAAACAAGGGAATAGACGACATGCTTTGGATAGGAAAGTGGATAATCGCAAGTGAAATGAAAAGCGTCTATTTGGGGGAATAGAAGGACTGAGACCTGACAGCCCCGATGTGTCGGGACTGTCAGGTCTGTCGTATTTTTTAATTGAAATGATGGGATAAAAAAAACCACAAGCCTTTCTCCTCTTCGTTCCCTGTCCCGATAACTATCGGGAGGAGTCGAAGGGAGGAGGAGTACCCGTAGGGTGAGGTGGTTTTAGACTTTTCTTTTTTCATCAAAACATGGGTTGAAAATTATTTTGAAAACCACCCCGTCTCATTTTACTCGTTCTGGAGTTGCTATATTTACGTAGACAGTAGGTTAAGATATAGGCAGTTGAATAATTTATATCTTAGAAAATGGAAAAAGAAAGACGCACATTTAGTAGAGAGTTTAAGTTGAATGCTGTTGAGTTAAGCTATTCAAGAGCCAATATAAAGGAGCTAGCTCATGAGCTAGAGGTTAGGCCCGAACTCATTTATCGCTGGCGAAGTGAATTTGCGAGCTATCAGGGGACAAGTTTCCCCGGTAATGGAAATCCTAAGCTTACAGAGCAGGAGTCTGAAATATCTCGCTTGAAGAAAGAACTTGCAGAAATGCGAATGGAGAGGGATATATTAAAAAAAGCAGTTCGCATCTTTTCCAAGAGCGATGGGAAATTTACCAATTCATAAGAGATCACAGCACCGAATTTCCTATTGAAATGATGTGTCGGGTTCTTCACGTGAATCGGAGTGGCTATTATATATGGCTTAAATCAAAACCTTCCCCAAGAACTCTGGAAAATAAAGAACTTACAAAGCAGATACGGCTTATATATAGAGAGAGCAAACAAACCTATGGCAGTCCTCGGATGACCAAAGAGTTGAAGGCTCGGGCTTTTTCAGTCTCCAGGCCACGGGTTGCACGGCTGATGAAAAAGGCGAGAATTAAAAGTATTGTAAAAAAGAAATTTGTGGTGACAACCTTCTCTAAACATGGTTTTGCACTGTCTCCGAATCTCTTAAATCGGGATTTCAACCCCAAACAACAAGGAAAGGTTTGGGTCTCGGACATCACCTATATACGCACTATGGAAGGCTGGCTGTATCTAACGGTCATTATTGATCTGGCAGATAGAAAGGTCATTGGTTGGTCTACCAGCAGGTCAATGAAAGCTTCTGAAACAATTATGCCTGCCTGGAGAATGGCGGTTATAAACAGACCAATCCTTAGACGGCTAATGTTTCACTCTGACCAGGGTATTCAATACGCCTGTAATGAATTTAGAGAGCTCCTGCAAAAAAACAGACTCGTTATACAAAGCATGAGTCGAAAAGGCAATTGCTGGGACAATGCCTGTGCAGAGAGCTTCTTTAAAAGCCTAAAAACAGAATGGGTCTACCGTTTTAAATACCGCTCCATTAGGAGTGCTGCACTATCAATATTTGAATATATAGAAACCTGGTACAATACACAGAGAAGGCATTCTTCATTGAACTATTTATCTCCCCTGGAATATGGGAGATTGTTGAATGCAAAAGAAGTAGCGGCATGACTTAACCTTTTGTCCATAATTTTGTTGCAAGTCCATTCCTCGTAAAAACAATCCACCCTTTCTCCTCCTTTTTAAGGAGGAGTGCCTGAGGTACGAAGGCGAGGTGGTTAAACAAATGTAAGAGGGGAAATTATTGATTGGATAAAATTCATATAAAAGAAAAAACCACCTCCGAAGTGGAGGTGGTTAAAACTTGAAAAACTACGAAAATATATCGTACAAATTAAGGCTGGTTTTCTGTTTGGTGTTTTTGTGTTTTGATGTCTGGTATTTAATAATTTAATTCGTTCGATTAAAGCTTAATCAAGTATTTCAATCTGTTTTAGCCTTGCTTGGCCATTTAAAGCCTTCTTTTAATTTTATAGAAAGCTTCTCCACGACGAGATTATTTTCAGGACTATCTGCTTTGTTTATATTTTCATCCTCATCTACAAAATGGTCATACAATTCTCTGGCAACCAGCTCGCCCCTTTTGCTCCGTTCAATATCCCAATTGTACCATTCAACGTATCTGTAACGATTGGTACGGATGGTATATCCCATTTTAGAATCGTTTGGGTCTTTCGAAAAGTGGTGTGCATGTCGCATGAATTGGCTATAGGCAGCATCTTTCCATTCTATTTCGGTATCATCCAGAAGTGGAACAAGGCTCGAACCTTCCAGGTTTTCGGGAAGGTTTAAACCTGCCAGTTCGCATAGGGTTGGATACACATCTACAAACTCTGTTAAAGCATTGGATTTCTGTCCTTTGGATTTAACCCCTGCACCTGAAATAATCATGGGTGAACGGGTATCAATCTCATAATTGCTTTGCTTACACCAACTATTGTGTTCTCCCAGTTTCCATCCATGATCGCCCCATAATACAATGATTGTATTTTCTTTTAAGCCTTGCTCTTCCAAAGCATCCAATAATCGACCAATTTGAGCATCGACATAGGAAACTGAAGCAAAATAGCCATGCTTTAACAATCGCTGCCTGTCTTCCGACAAGTTTTCACCTTTCGGATAAGGAATGTCGGTAAAATCGTCACAGTACCTTAGTTCATAACAGCTATTCATGGCATATTCAGGGCTATTCTCAGGTACATACTGGTTCTTTGCCAAAGGGATGGCATCCCTGTCATACATATCCCAATACTTTTTGGGTGCATTAAAAGGCAAATGTGGCCGGTAATAGCCTACGGATAAGAAAAAAGGCTCCTTCTTATCTTTTAAGTCTTGTAATTTTTCAATGGCCAGTGTGGTCTGTGCTCCATCAAAATAAGTATCATCAGGCACATCTGCCATTTCAGTGGCAAAGGTTTTTAAATACCAGTGCCCTAACTGATCAATGGTACTTTTCCCTATGCTGATATAATGTTGCTTCTTTTCTTCTATCGATTTTTTACCCTTTTCTGATGCATACACAGCGTCAGGATCAAAAGGGAAACCATGTATATGTGGCTTTTCACTCCAGGAAAGAGTATCCGGCAGGGTATTGTGAAAGGTTTTTCCAAGTCCAACGGAAGAATATCCATTATCCTTAAAGTACTGAGGTAAGGTAACCACATTGGGCACATGGTCCCTGAAGTCTGTCTTTAGATCCCATACCTGAATCGCGTCAGGTCGCATACCGGTTAATAAGCTTGCCCGGGAGGGATTACAAACGGCCTGTTGGCAATAGGTCCTGGTAAATACAACACCCTCCTTCGCAATCCGATCGATATTGGGCGTTTTAATGGTAGTATCCCCATAACAGCCCAATTCGGGTCTTAAATCATCAATGGGAATAAATAAAACATTTGGTCGGTTTTTTGTGTCGGCATTCTTATTCTCCTGCGCTAAACATGAAGAAAAACATCCTGCAAAAAGTCCAATACCTATTATGCTCTTTTGAATTGTATGGTGTTTCATATTCTATAGTGTAGTGTTGCAGAAAAGATGAATAATAAATGACTAAATTTTACAGGATAAACTCTGAATGCAATGAAGGTAAGTCCCAATAAAAACTATCAAATTTCATTGGGCTTACCATCATCAAACATTATGCTATTAATGTGAATCAAGAATTGAAATTGTTATTTTCATATGAATAAAATTTCATGTTTTAGCCATATGGAAGCCGCCAATAAACATCTTCCTGTGCTTACGCTAAAGCTTCAGCGACACGCGTGTGTGTAGAGGCATTCTGCATGGCTCGATTCATTACGCTTATCAGGACCACATTCATTTTAATAGCTTGTCATGTATTTTAATTGACCCCCTACGGGGATCTTGACTTACTTTATCAATTCCGTGGGTGAAACCCACGGTTATTTAAATTAAACCACTTCGTGGCTTTAAAACTTGCCTCAATGGGGCTAAATTTGAATAACTCTGGGTGCAACCCAGTGAAATAGTGGCTATTTCTTTAAGATCCCTGAAAGGGATCAACTCTTGATTCGCATTATTATAGAAGTTCTTCCAATTTCTTGGCGAGAGCTTCTCCTCTTAGGTTTTTAGCAACAATTTTCCCATCAGGGCTAAGTAAAAAGTTGGCTGGAATAGATGAAACATTATAAATGATTTGCGCATCCTTTCCTTTTTCTTTTATCGCTAAAGAATTGGTCCAGGGGAATTGTTCTTGTTCAGATGCCTTTTCCCAAGCTTTTTTACTTGAATCAATTGAGATACCATAAATATCAAATCCTTTGGAATTGAAATGAGAATAAGCCTCTTTCAAGTGCGGGATCTCTTTTCGGCATGGACCACACCATGATGCCCAGAATTCCAAAAGAACATAGTTCCCTTTACCTACTACAGACGACAGGGTATGCGTTCCTCCATTAATGCCTAAAGAGTTCACATCCATATAGGCTTGTCCAATATTAGTTTTAATTTTAAGCTTTTCTTTCTCGATAAGGGCAGCCAAATAAGTTGAATGGTAAGAATCTTCACCCATTTCAATTTTCACTTTTTCAAGTAAATCAGTCGCCGCATTAATCTGGTCGGTACTTGATAAACCATAAGCCTCTAAAAGAAGAGCTTTATAGAGTAAACTTCCTTCAGCTTTTACTTGCTCATTCACAAATTCAGCAAGCGCCGCTTTATATTCTGCATACCTCTTAAAGTAATCTTCGACATACACATTGACTTCATTTTGAGGTAGTCCTTCACTTTTCTTAATCCAGGCGTATGTGTAAACTGCTTCGGAATTCTTCTTTAAGTCTGCAAGTTCTTTCTTTTTAGTATTTATTTCATAAACCTCATCTTGCATGATACTACCACTCAATTTCCTGTTAGTATATTCTTTCACCCAGGATTCGTAAACCATCTCCTTATTTTCTACTATGATTGCATCAGTTGAAGCAATCTTAGTTTTCTGAGTCGCACCTTTTCGATCTTTATATTCAATATCAACAATAAATCGTAAGTAGCATATAGAGGGAGTTTCCAACTTCCCCTTTAATAGAAACTTACCATCCTTAACAATACCAGTGGTTATCGTATCGCTGTGCCAGGTAGAAGTGTTTCTACGCATTAATATGACCTCTCCATTACTCCCATCATATAATGTTCCATCAAGAACAAAACCTTCTTCCGTCTGAGGTTGACAGGCTATGGCTAAAAAGAACAGACAGGCTAAATACCAAAAATTTTTCATTACTCTAATTTTATTTATTATGCAATACACTATTGTATTTCCTAAACTATAATTGCCATCGTTTTTCCCTACGACTTGCACCTACCAAGCTCCTTAACTTATATAAGGGATATAAGTTAAGGAGTAAGATTTACAGACAGGAACAGGCCATAATTAGTAAACCCGTTCTCTGGCTACGCCGGCTAATAGTTGTTAAATAAGAGCTTGTCTGTTTTTATGATTTAAACAGACAAGCGTGTGGTTTATTTATTCACGTACTTATAAGAGAATACGATATAACCGTCAGAACCATCACCGATAGTTCCTTCGTTAATCTCAGTAATCTTAATTGCACCAATCACATCCGGATTTATACGAGTTAATGCATCACCATCAGGATTATAGCCACCAATTGCCGCATTATCAAAAGTGATGACATCACCTACTTGTACTTCAATACCAGATCCATATGATGTGAAAATATCTTCTGGATTAAAGGCATTGTAATCCAATTGATTGTACAATGTGAACCCCTCAGGAGTACTAGTATGACGTCTGTGAGGTTTCCAGTCACCATCTCCCCAAAGATTCATTAAGGCTGTTTCTCCTGGCATAACAGCACCTGTTGCTGCCAACATAGCTTTTGTGGTCGAAACGCCATCTACTTCAGTAATTTTCACATATGAATAAATATCCAGTGCCAGTTTCAGCGCATCGTCACCCTCAAACGATTCAGTATATGAATAAGTACTTCCGTCGTCGAATCGAAGTAAGCTCTTCTTACTTTCATCTCCGTAAAGTGAATACAATCTTACATCGTGCACCTCGGTAAATGAATTTGTTATACTAAAAATAACATCCGTTGCAGTAGTGGTTTTCAAGTTAATATCACCCTCATTCACTGCAGTCACTGCAAAATTGACACTTACTGAAGCCCCTCCTTCATAAGGTACCTCGTACATATAAGTGACGTCTTCGGTCGTGTTGTAAACATGGCTACTTAAACCATTAGATGAACCACCAGCAATACTCGGTGTAATCACAAGCTGAGACAAAATGCCATCAACAGGAGCAGCCTTTATTGTAAATGTAAGCATTGTACCGGGCATAAACTCATCGCCTTCCTGGTCTACACTCACCTCTATCGTTGGGTTTGATGGAAGATCCAGACTTTCGTCCTTATCGCAACTTGATACTAGTCCTGTAAAAGCAAACAGGGCTAGAACTAAAAATTTCATTTTTTTCATAATTATTTTTTTTTGAATTAGATAGCAATAGAATTTAGCGTATACACTTCCGTAATGACACAAAGCTTAGCCAAACTTTGTATCACTAAAAAAGGGGACAAATGATCCTACTAACTACTTAAGATTAGGGTTTTGATTTATTATATCCGGGGAAATATTAACAACATATTTACTGGAGCCTGGCTCTAAACTATGGAGCACTCCGTTTATTGTTCTCGTCAGTGTTTTATTATACCTGCCATCCACAGCAAGTCGTTTCATATCATACCATCTGTGCCCCTGTAACATTAACTCTCTTTGTCGTTCTTCAAGAACTAAACCGATAGCCTCTTCGGAACTTGAAGCACTTAAAGCAATAGCTGCCTCGAAGGCTGCCTGGTCGGCATAGGCATTTTTATCAAAACGCATTTTTCGCAAGTGCAATAAATCATCCATCGCTTCAGTCATATTCCCTAAACGGGCATTGGCTTCAGCTCTGTTCAGATACATTTCAGGAGTAGAGATACCTGTGAGCGGAAAAATATTAGCTGAATTGGCAGGCGAATAGATGTATTTTCCATTATCACTTCGTTCTGTAAAAAACGAAAATCTCAGGTCGTTAGGCTCGAAAAGATATACCAGATCATCCATTAAAAACACTTCATTTTCCCGACAATACGATTGTGTACCGCTTTTAAAAAGTATCATTTCAATATTATCCGTTCTATTTAGGTTTCGTGTTTCATCAGCATTCTCCTTTGTATAATCGTTGTAATCATACATTACACTGTAGTTATTCAAAGCTTTGCTGGCATATTCGGCAGCCTTACTCCATTCTGCTCTATAGATATAAACTCTTGACAGGGTACCACAAACTGCTGTTTTCGACTGGTTTGCACGCATTTCAGGTACTAAATCAGATGAAAATAAATCCTCAGCCAACAGTAAATCACCTAATATTTGATTGTAAATATCAGCCACACTCGACCTTGGTAAACTAGCCTTTAAGTCATCTTTTAACAACATAGGTACAGCCAAATCGGTTGTTGCGGTTTGAGGATTATAATGCGCTCCGTAAACATTTACCAAATTAAAATACTCAAATGAACGGATACTTAAGGCTGAGGCTTTAACGTTGTTACGATCGATCTCTGATTTTTCTTCCAAATCAGCACCATCAATCAGACTTAATACATAATTGCACAGGTAAATTTTAGAGTAAGCATCCCGCCAGTCCAAATCCGTGTCACCTTCATCGTAGAGAGGCTCCCATAAATAAGCGTTCTTATGGATTTTGTAAAAGTTGCTATACTCATCATCAGTAACAAAAAACTCATCCCCCATCATGGTAGCAGCTCTGGGCGTACTTGCAAATGAAGATTTACCAATTAAGAGTTGCCCTAACTGCTCTACTGATGTAGGACTTACGACACCTTTAGGTTCTATATCAAGGTAATTATCACAACTCATGAATGCGAATAATATCCCAACAAATACTATGTATATGCTTGTTTTCATTTTAATCAGTTTTATTGATTTTCTTAAGGCTAATTCCATCTTATACATGTCTTAAGAGATTTAAATATTTAACTTAAAACCAAGTGTGTATGAGCGGGGATCGGTAAATCTTAGCTGCCCACTATATGGGTTGATAAAATCAGGATCGATGTCTAAATCATTTTTTGTCCAGACCCAAACATTCTTCATTTCGGCAAAAAATTGAATACGCTTCTTATCCTTCGCACCAAAGTGGGTATTGTATGAGAGAACAATTGTTTTCAGTCTCAAAGAGGTGGCATCAAATACTCTTGCATCGTTATTAAAAGCACCTGCGATCCATGTTGATTGAGTTGAAACAGTGCCTAACATGGCTGGCAAGATTCCGGGTTTATTTTCGTCACCTGCTCGTCTCCAACTCTTAGCAATACTCTCATGAGTATTTAAAATTGAAGCGGCATAGCCGTAATTAGGAATAGGCATACGAGAAACATGTCCTCCTTTATAAGACAATAACAAGTCGAGTTTGAATTTTTTATAATCAAGGCCTGCCGAAATTCCACCATAATATTTAGGTGTAGTCTGTCCGGAGTTAACCAAATCTTCAAATAATAAAGTAGACGCATCGGCTCCTGTAACAACATCACCAGCCTTATTATAAGTCAGGTAATCTCCGGAACTATTTATTCCTGCAGATCTGTAATTATAAAGTGAGGATATGGATTGCCCTAGTTGTGCAGCATCTGCTCCACCTGCAATAAATAATCTTGAAGTATTTTGAGCATTTTTAATTTTGGTCAGTTCATTTTTAACAAAAGTATAGTTGACTCCCAGTCTCAATTTCAAATCTTTCTGATCGATAATCAAAGCATTGACATCCATTTCGAAACCTTTGTTTGATATGCTGGCATAATTCGAAAACAAACTATTCCAACCCGTCGTCGCATCATTTTGTGTGGAACCAAGCACATCAGTCGACTCTCTGGTAAAATATTCAAGCGTACCAAAGAGTTTATTTTGCAAGAATGAATAATCGACACCGATGTTAAAGGTTCCTGTTTTTTCAAAACTTAAATCATTATTCTTTGGCGCCTGCATCTGCAGATACTTTTGACCATAGATATCTGTAGCATACCTGGCTGTGGCAAAGGATTTGGCATTATGATCTACATTTCCACTGAAACCGTAGGATAATCTCAAATCCAATCGATTAAAATAGTCCGGAAGAAAGTCTTCCTGAGTCATAGCCCATTTGAAACCTACCGACCATAAAGGATTGTAACGAAAACGTTTATCAACCCCAAACAAGTTGGTTTGATCGATACGGGCAGAGGCTGTAAGAGAATACCTGTCAAGATAGGTATAACCTAAATTGGTAAAATATGACAGATGTCTCTCTTTATTGTATGAAAACATACTTCTAAAGGAATTTACCGGGAAATTAGCATTGTCTCCTGAATAAGTGGGCACTCTACCCTCCAAATCGAGGTCCTGATACTGAAGAGATCTATCATCATAACCTACATGTACCACCTTTGAGCCTTCCCAGGTCGCTTCGCGAATCTCAAATCCAGCCATTGCATTTATATAATGCTTTCCTTCATTCAAATTTGTTGTATAGGATGCAATATTTCTAAACGTATGAGTGCTAAAAGGATTACTCGTTTCTGTTAATATGGATCCTACAGGAAATGTATGTTCCAACTCACCTGTCGTTTCGTCATACAAGGTATATTTATTAACAAAGTCTGCCGTATTCCAAACCGATTGATTCTCTATTTTCTTACCTACATTTTTCGAAACCTGATACAGAAAGGAAGTATTTAAACTTAAACCTTCTATGGGTGTTGCATAATTAAGAGAAACATTAAAGCGGTTATCTAAAATCTCCTGAGTATTATCATAATTATCGATTTCCTTTTTAAGGTTATAATCCCAATTTAGATAGCCTAATTCCTGAAACGTATCGGTATATGCCTTATGGTGCCCATGAGTTTGAGGCAAATACTCTCCATCTTCACCCATAATTAATTCATAGGGCTTGCGTTGGCTGATGGCTGAAGTCGATATCCCATTCAGTTTTCGATTTTGTAATGTGGTATTTAGGGAAACTTTAAATGTTATATCATCAGTTAAACTATAACGATTTTTAAGATTCAGATTAAACCGATTACTAGAGTTTCCTATCATATTATCTCTAATGACTTTCGTATTTAAAGAAGCATAAAAGGTATTTTTCTTGCTTGCATTCTCAAAAGAAACACCAGCCTGATGAATAATAGACCGCTGCATTAAGTATTTCTCAACCTGCTTGGTATGATCGATCTTACGTAGCGCATCCAATTGTGCGTTTAAATCAGCTGGTTTATCCATTAACAATTGATAAACCGGTGAAACAGGGTTGTGCAAATTCGCCACAGTACTTGGCTTGATAAAACCTGTTAAAAAAGAAAGGTATTCAAAATCAACCAATTCAGAAGACGAAGCTAATTGCAGATCAGATAAATCGTTCATCCCCCCAATGGTCATTGAATAATTGACATTGATTTTATTCGACTCCTTAAGTTCACTTCCCCCCTTGGTCTCAACAACGATAACTCCATTTGCAGCTCGTGTTCCCCAAATAGAAGCAGCAGAGGCATCCTTCAAGACATTTATTGATTTGATATCATTGGCCTCAATATCTGACAAAGATCCCTCAATAGGTAAGCCATCCACTACGATTAATGGATTCATATTAGCCTTTAGTGTACTCTGTCCCCTAATCTGAATTATCGTGTTGCCATCCCTGTCTTTGTCTACTAAAAGACCTGTCAATTTCCCCTCTAGCTTTGAAGTAATATCCAGAGATGAAATTGACAGGTCTTTT
>Ga0209379_10000077_pt1 | contig 136965 bp, 110 predicted proteins | sample tdDd001_FD_187124 | JGI IMG/M metagenome (GOLD analysis project Ga0209379, IMG submission 187124) | Marine sediment microbial communities from the Atlantic coast under amendment with organic carbon and nitrate - tdDd00.1 (SPAdes)... | ecosystem: Environmental > Aquatic > Marine > Coastal >...
TGTTGTACTTGGTTCTGGTCCTGCTGGTTACTCAGCTGCATTCCGTTGTGCGGACTTAGGTCTAGAAACAGTACTAGTTGAACGTTACAGCACTCTTGGTGGTGTATGTCTAAACGTTGGTTGTATTCCATCTAAAGCACTTCTTCACGTTTCTAAAGTAATCGAAGAAGCAAAAGCAATGGCTGAGCACGGTGTTGTGTTTGGCGAACCGCAAACTGACATCAGCAAAATCCGTATCTGGAAAGAAAAAGTTGTAAACCAACTGACTGGCGGTCTTGGTGGTATGGCTAAGATGCGTAACGTTACAGTAGTTAACGGTTACGGTAAATTCACTGGTCCTAACTCTATCCTTGTAGAAGGTGAAGGCGAGTCAACAACAGTTAACTTCGACAACGCTATCATTGCTGCGGGTTCACGCCCAATCAAACTTCCGTTCATCCCACATGAAGACCCACGTATTTGGGATTCAACAGATGCTCTAGAGCTGAAAGAAGTACCAGAAAAACTGCTTATCATGGGCGGTGGTATCATCGGTCTAGAAATGGGTACGGTTTACCACTCTCTAGGTTCTAAAGTTGAAGTTGTTGAAATGTTCGACCAGGTAATTCCTGCGGCGGATAAAGACATCGTTAAAGTCTTCACTAAGCGTATTAAAGACAAGTTCAAGCTAATGCTTGAGACGAAAGTAACAGCAGTTGAAGCGAAAGAAGACGGTATCTACGTTTCAATGGAAGGCAAGAAAGCACCTGCAGAAGCTGAGCGTTACGATGCAGTTCTTGTTGCTATCGGTCGTGTTCCAAACGGTGCACTTATCGATGCTGAAAAAGCGGGTATCGAAGTGGACGAGCGTGGCTTCATCAACGTTGATAAGCAGATGCGTACAAACGTACCTCACATCCACGCGATCGGTGACGTAGTTGGTCAACCAATGCTTGCTCACAAAGGTGTGCATGAAGGTCACGTAGCGGCGGAAGTTATCTCTGGTAAGAAGCACTACTTCGACCCTAAAGTAATTCCTTCAATTGCCTACACTGAGCCAGAAGTAGCATGGGTTGGTAAGACTGAGAAAGAAGCGAAAGCAGAAGGTATCAACTACGAAGTTGCGACTTTCCCTTGGGCAGCTTCTGGTCGTGCAATCGCATCTGACTGTGCAGATGGTATGACGAAGATGATCTTCGACAAAGATACTCACCGCGTAATTGGTGGTGCAATCGTTGGTACTAACGGTGGCGAGCTACTAGGTGAAATCGGTCTAGCAATCGAGATGGGTTGTGATGCAGAAGATATCGCGCTAACTATCCACGCTCACCCAACTCTACACGAGTCTGTAGGCCTAGCTGCTGAAGTATTTGAAGGCTCAATCACTGACCTTCCAAATAAGAAAGCTGTGAAAAAGAAGAAGTAATTCCTCTTGAATAGTAAAAGTAGTCTTAAAGACTGAATAGTAAAAGCCGCTGATTATTCAGCGGCTTTTTTGTTGTTAGTAGGATCAGTGACTGATCTGCAGAGTCATTTGTACCAGCTAATAAAAAAAGCCGACGTAGTAACGTCGGCTTTTGGTTGTTAACTTCGCTCTGATTTACTCAGTGCCTTTGTAGATACACAACATATCTAAGTAGCTTTGAGTCAGGCGAATCACTGCTTGCTCATCTCGGACACGGTTCGCTTGTACGAACAGCGAGTAGCAGATGCCATGAAACAGCGTTGCAAGATCGGATGGGTCATGGCTATCACATACTTCGCCGCGTTCAATTGCTTTGATAAACATATTTTGTACCAAAAGCTGATTGGTGCGGTTCGTTGTGACAAATAGTGGCCATACTTCATCGCGAGTTGATGCACTCCACTCAAACCACACTTTAAGCCAGTGGCAGTCTTCAACGACCAACTGAACCATAGCGGTTGTGATATTAGTGAGGTTCTCTTTCGCGTGAAGGTCTAAATCGATATTGTCCGAAAGGAAGTTCGAGAATTGGCGAACGACGTAGTTTAGTACGTCATCGACGAGATCTTCGCGAGTAGGGAAGTAGTTAAACACAGTTGCAACGGATACCTGAGCGATCTCTGCAATGTCAGCGTGACCACCGCGGCCAATGCCACGACGAGCAAACACTTCCAGCGAGATTTCCATCAGCTGTTGCTTACGTTTTTGTGGAGATAGACGCGTACGCGGTCGTTTCTCTATAGAGTCCATAGTTATTTCCTTGCCAAAAGAGTTGTTTATAGTTATTGGGCTTTTCGCCCTATTTAGTATTTTATTAATTTTGCTATGACGCTTTATGAGTGTAATGGTGCATATAGGCAAGGTCAACGATTTCAGGCTATTTTATAGGCATCTTTGTTAATACCGTGCTAATGATCAACATGCCATACTCCAAACAATTGGGTTAATTTGAGGCAAACGTTTTTCCTCATGGCTCGCTGGTGTTAAACTACCCGCCTGCAAAATCAGACCGTATTTGAGTGGCTATAATTACGCTCAACACGACTAACGCGAAAAACGAGATTGGTATGAAGCATACAGTAGAAGTCATGATTTCTGAGCAAGAAGTCAGCAAACGAGTACAAGAGCTAGGTAAACAGATTACTGAGCACTACAAAGGCAGCGAAGATCTAGTCATGGTTGGCCTGCTACGTGGGTCATTTGTATTTATGGCTGACTTGGCACGTGCAATCGATATTACTCACTGCGTTGATTTCATGACGGCATCGAGTTATGGCAACACAATGGAAAGCTCGCGTGATGTTCGCATCCTTAAAGATCTAGATGACGACATTAAAGGTAAAGATGTCTTACTTGTTGAAGACATCATTGATACGGGCAACACACTGAACAAGGTAAAAGAAATCCTGTCACTACGTGAGCCTAAATCTATCGAGATTTGTACGCTACTAGATAAGCCTTCTCGCCGTGAAGTAGATGTAGACGTTAAGTGGATTGGTTTCGAGATTCCAGATGAGTTCGTCGTTGGTGTGGGTATCGATTACGCTCAGAAATACCGTCACCTACCATTTATCGGTAAGATTGTACCTCAAGAGTAATCCTGCTCTAGTGCAAGAATAAACAAACGCCCGCTAAGATTTGCGGGCGTTTTTGTTTTGGCTAGTTTTAGCTTAGCGACACAGAAGCTTATGCTCTGGGTTGAGAATAGACTCCATTGCCACTTGGTAGGAGGTATCAACGCTTTCTCGAGAGTTAGAGCGAACACCTAAGTACTCTAACTTACCATCGCCGATGCCATAGACGACACCGTGGATCTCGATGTCTTGGCCACGTTCCCATGCGTTTTGCATGATGGTGGAATTGGCAAGGTTATAGACTTGCTCGGCAACGTTAATTTCACCTAACTTGTCAGCACGATCATCCTCTGGCATTGCTTCTAAGTAATTACGGTGTTTGAAGTAGAGGTCGCGGATATGCAGCAGCCAGTTGTTGATCAGACCAAGCTGTGGATTATCAATCGCCGCTTTTACGCCACCACAACCGTAGTGACCACATACGATGACGTGTTTAACCTTTAATACATCGACTGCGTATTGCACTACAGACAAGCAGTTTAAGTCGGTATGAATAACTTGGTTAGCTACATTACGGTGTACAAACAGTTCTCCGGAGTATAGTCCGGTTAGGCGCTCTGCAGGTACACGGCTGTCTGAGCAGCCAATCCATAGAAAGCCAGGGCTCTGACCCTCTTCAAGCTTCGCAAAGTACTCAGGGCGTTCCGCTTTAATTGATTCAGACCACTTTGAGTTGTTTTCAAATAGCTGTTTAATTTCCGGCATCTCGTTCGCAATCCTTAAAAAATTCTTGCATCACTATACACAATGTTACAATTTCGTTCCCGCTAATATTGCTCGAAAAGGCACTCATCTGACGTGTTTGAGCGCCAAAAATCATAAACTTAGCACTCATCCTAACTAACAGTTATAACGTATGAGTGATGAGATGTGATTAACACTTATCTCTCTGAAGTAACATTTGTTAATATGATGAAATTAGCTACATTTCGCAGCGTTTTGATTACATTTTCTGCAAAATCTAGCTACAAAGTTTAGGGTTATTCTCGCTTACCTCTAGTGTATAGCAGCCTAGCCTAAAAGTAAGATGTCGTTATTGCACCTCACCGAGTTTGAATACTGGGTGATTGAACGCATGTGTTGCGTTTAAGGTGCGCACAGTTAGCAGGGAGTAGCATTGTGTTCGCTAGTCGTTTTGAAGACATGAATCTCAAAGGAGATCTGTTTGGTGGCGTGACCACCGCTATTATCTCTTTACCTTTAGCGCTTGCCTTTGGTGTTGCATCCGGAGCGGGGGCAGAAGCGGGTCTATGGGGCGCTATTATGGTGGGCTTATTTGCCTCACTGTTTGGCGGCTCAAACACGTTGATCTCGGAACCAACCGGTCCAATGACCGTGATCATGACTGCGGTATTAACCAGCATGATGGCCAAGTATCCTGAAACGGGCATGGCAATGACCTTTACCGTGGTCATGATGGCCGGCGCTTTCCAGATACTTCTTGGAACATTGAAGTTAGGAAAATACGTTACTTTGATGCCATATAGCGTGATATCGGGCTTTATGTCGGGTATTGGCGTTATTCTTATTATTCTCCAGCTCTCACCATTACTTGGCCATGCCGCTCCTGCTGGTGGGGTGATGGGAACCCTTTCCGCGCTGCCTGATACCGTTGAAAACATGAAGTTCAGCGAGCTATTTTTAGGTTTGCTAACCCTTGGTATCTTGTTTTTCTTCCCTAGACGCTATCGAAAGTATGTACCGGCTCAGTTGGTGGCACTGGTAGCGGTAACACTCCTTTCCGTTATCTTTTTTGATACTGACACGATACGCCGAATCGGTGAGATCCCAGCGGGGTTGCCATCTTTAGTCGTGCCGCATATTGATGCTTCGATGTTCACTGAGATGGTGATTGACGCTTTGGTACTGGGTACACTGGGTTGTATTGATACGCTTTTGACAGCGGTAATCGGTGATTCGTTAACACGTAAAGAGCACGATTCAGATAAAGAGCTGCGTGGCCAAGGCCTAGCTAATATGATTTCAGGCCTGTTCGGTGCCCTACCTGGTGCAGGTGCTACCATGGGTACAGTAACCAATATTCAGGTTGGTGCTCGTTCACCATTGTCCGGTGTGGTTCGTGCATTGATGCTAGCGCTGGTAGTACTGGTTGCGGGTGGATTGACTGAGCCGATTCCAATGGCAGTACTGGCAGGTATTGCAGTCTATGTTGGCTTCAACATCCTCGATTGGAGTTTTATTCAGCGCGCGCACAAAGTGAGTTTTGCGGGCATGGCGGTCATGTATGGCGTGATGCTGTTGACCGTGTTTGTTGATTTGATTGTTGCGGTCGGCCTTGGCGTCTTCATCTCTAACATTATTATTATCGAGCGCTTGAGTCGTGAGCAAGTACGCCAAGTAAAAGCGATCAGTGATGCTGATGAAGATGATGTGCCGCTTAGTGACAGTGAACGTGGCTTGCTTGATATGGCCAACGGCAAAGTGCTGTTTTTCTATCTGTCAGGTCCAATGATCTTCAGTGTATCTAAGGCGATATCTCGTCAGCACACCAGTATCTCTGATTATGAAGTGATGATTCTTGATTTGACCGACGTACCTATGATCGATGTGACGGTAGGTCTTGCGTTAGAGAATGCGATCAAAGATGCGCTAGATGCTAACTGTCAGGTTTACTTGCTCTGTCCAAATGATAAAACGCGCCAGCAACTTGAGAAGTTCCATGTTATCGACTTAGTACCGGACGAAAATACGTTTAAGTTCCGTTATGAAGCGCTTAAAGCTGCGATCAAGCATGTTGAAACAGACGAACACCAGACTGCTATTGTCTGATTAACTATCTGTTTTATAAAAAACGCCGCTGAGAAATCTGTGGCGTTTTTTATTTCTGTTCTCCGATAACTATAATATTTCCAAATTATTCGAAAGGTTTAATTGTAATCATCGTTATTCAACGATAAACTTATTTACGATTGGATAAGCAATGGCAATATTATTCTATGTATGCACTCGAAATTGAGCAGCTTCGTAAGACCTACGCGGGAGGCTTCGAAGCGTTAAAAGGTATCAGCCTTAATGTCAAAAAAGGCGACTTCTACGCGTTACTCGGTCCTAATGGCGCAGGTAAATCGACAACGATTGGTGTTATTTCATCTTTGGTCAACAAGACCGCTGGTAAGGTGAAAGTCTTTGGTTTTGATATTGATAAAGACCTTGAACTTGCAAAACAAAACCTAGGCTTGGTACCGCAGGAATTCAACTTTAACCAGTTTGAGACGGTTGAGCAGATCGTCCTGCAGCAAGCGGGTTATTACGGTGTGTCTAAATCTCTCGCCAAAGAACGAGCAAAAAAATACCTAACTAAGCTCGACTTGTGGGAAAAACGCAGCGAACGTGCACGTAACCTATCAGGTGGTATGAAGCGACGTTTAATGATTGCTCGTGCCTTGATGCATGAACCTCAGCTACTGATTCTTGATGAACCAACCGCTGGTGTTGATATCGAACTGCGCCGCTCAATGTGGGAATTCTTAAAAGAAATTAACTCTGAGCAAGGCATTACCATTATTCTTACCACTCACTATCTCGAAGAAGCGGAAATGCTGTGTCGCAATATCGGCATCATCAACAAAGGTGAGCTGATTGAGAATACCACCATGAAAGCCTTGCTCGGTAAACTGCATGTTGAGACGTTTATTCTTGATCTTGAAGAGGGAAGTGCTGAACCGAAATTGGATGGTGTAAATAACCAAACCTTTATCAATGGTTCTTTAGAGCTTGAGATTGAAAAGAGCCAAGGGTTGAATGGCATTTTTACTCAGCTTTCAGAGCAAGGCATTAAAGTGCTGTCGATGCGCAACAAAGCCAACCGTCTTGAAGAATTGTTCGTCAGTATTGTACGAGAAGGGGGCCAATAATATGTATCGTTTGTATTGGACTGCGTTTTGCAGCTTGTTGACTAAAGAAGTGAACCGCTTTACTCGTATCTGGGTTCAGACTTTGGTTCCGCCAGCGATCACTATGACACTTTATTTCATTATCTTTGGTAGCTTGATAGGTTCGCGCATTGGAGATATGAACGGATTTAGCTACATGGAGTACATAGTGCCGGGCTTGATCATGATGTCGGTGATCACTAACTCCTACTCAAATGTCGCCTCGTCATTCTTCAGCGCTAAATTCCAAAAGAACATCGAAGAGTTGCTTGTCGCACCAGTACCCAACTATGTGATCATCTTAGGTTTTGTCATGGGTGGCGTTGTTCGTGGCCTATTGGTTGGAACGATCGTCACGTTTGTCTCGCTATTCTTTGTTGATCTGCAAGTCGATCATTGGGGCATTATTATTGCCACAGTGTTTATGACCTCAGTAGTGTTTGCACTAGGTGGTTTGATCAATGCGGTGTTTGCCAAGACATTTGATGACATCTCGATCATTCCTACCTTTGTTCTGACACCACTGACCTACCTTGGCGGCGTATTCTATTCGATCAGTTTGCTGCCTGAATTCTGGCAAGGTGTATCTAAGATCAATCCGATCGTCTATATGGTCAACGCGTTCCGTTATGGTTTCTTAGGTGTGTCGGATGTCGGTATTGTGACTTCGTTTAGTGTGCTTGGTGTATTTGTTGTAGCACTTTACGCGGTGGCGCACTATTTAGTGACACGCGGAATTGGTTTACGCAGTTAGAAACAAAAAAGGGTTGATGCTTTCACATCAACCCTTAATTTTTAGCTTGTCACGAGAGCTATTCAGCGCTTTCTGATGGTGTTTCAGGCGCTTCTTCTTCCTTAGGCTCTACAATCATCTCAACCACTTGGTTATCGATCAAGCGAGCTTTGCCAAGGAATGCAGACATTAGAATAACAGCTTGAGTCGTCTCTTCAGTTACTGCTTGCAGTGAGCGAGCATCACGAATAAAGATCTCATCAGGATGCAGGCCTGCTGCGCGTAGTTGATCGCTGGCATCTTCAATCACAGAAGCGTAATCATCACGACCGCCACGCATAGCACTACTGATCCAGCGCATTGTACGTGCAAGCACAGGAGCGCGTTGACGTTCATCGATCGTCAGTAAGCCATTGCGAGAGCTCATTGCTAGGCCGTCCATCTCACGTACTGTAGCGACGCCGATAATTTCGATATCCATTGCCAAGTCTTCAGTCATCTTACGAATGACTGCAAGTTGCTGGAAGTCTTTCTCGCCAAAGCAAGCTACATCTGGTTGTACGATGTTGAATAGCTTCGTCACTACAGTAGCAACACCACGGAAGTGACCTGGACGAGAGGCGCCTTCGAGGATGTTAGAAAGTCCTGGAACTTCCACTGAGCTCTGAGTTTCTACACCATGTGGGTAGATAACCTCAGGTGTCGGGGTGAAAACTAACTCAACACCTTCAGCGGTTAATTTACTTAGGTCGTCTTCTAACGTGCGTGGATAATTATTTAAATCATCAGCACGGTCAAACTGCATCGGATTGACAAAAATGCTGACAACAACGATATCCGCATGTTCGCGCGCTTTGCGTACTAAAGTCAGGTGACCTTCGTGCAAGTTGCCCATGGTTGGGACAAATGCCACTTTGCGGCCATCACGTTTGTACTGTTTGATTTGCTCACGAAGAGCGGCAATTTCAGCAAAAGTTTGCATGGCTAAATCCTTACGCGATGGTGTGTGCTTCGCTAGGGAAGTCACCACTTTCTACATCTTCCTTGTATTTAGCGACAGCTTTACGCATGTCTCCAGTTTCAGCAAGGAAGTTTTTCGAGAATTTTGGCATGTAGTTCGCTGCAATTCCAAACATATCGTGCATAACTAGGATCTGACCGTCAGTTACGTTACCTGCGCCGATACCAATGACAGGTACGTCACAAACTTCAGTAATTCGTGCGGCGAGCTCTTTAGGCACACATTCAAGCAAGATGATTTGTGCACCGGCTTCTTGAAGAGCGAGGGCATCGCGTACCATGCGGTCAGCTTTATCTTGCTCGCGGCCTTGAACTTTGAAGCCACCAAAGATATTCACTGATTGAGGCGTTAGGCCTAGGTGCGCACAAACGGGTACTGCACGTTCTGTAAGAGTCTTAACGGTATCAACTAACCAATCGCCGCCTTCGATCTTAACCATGTTTGCTCCAGCACGCATTAGCGCAGCAGCGCTCTCACACGCTTGCTCAGGCGTTGCATAGCTCATGAATGGCATATCAGCCATTAATAGGCAGTTCGGGCTACCAGCGCGTACACAGCGCGTGTGGTAAGCAATATCTTCTACAGTGACAGGTAGAGTAGAAGATTCGCCTTGAAGAACCATGCCTAAAGAGTCACCAACCAGCAGTACTGGCATCTCTTGGCTTTCGAATAGCTGGGCAAAGCTTGCATCGTAAGCGGTAGAGGTCGCAAATTTACGGCCTTCTTGCTTCCACTTCATCAGATCATTGATGGAAATTTTTTTCATGATTTTTCCTTACAGAATTTGGCTATGATTGCCAAATACGCAGACCGTTTTGGGCAACGACTTTGAGTAAGTCATCCAGTCTAATCCCACATGGGAGGGTTAAATTTGGTGCGATTTCTGCGAGCGGGTAGAGCACAAACTCACGCTCTTTCATTCCATAGTGTGGAACGGTCAAACGCTCGGAATCCATCACCTCATTGCCATAAAGAAGAATATCGAGATCTAAGGTTCTTGGGCCCCAGCGTTCTTCTTTACGGACGCGCCCTTGCTCTAACTCAATCCTTTGAGTGCAATCGAGTAGTTCAAGTGGCGTCAATTCTGTTGTCAGCTCGACAACCGCATTGATGTAGTCAGGTTGATCCTGAGGCCCCATCGGTGTGCTGCTGTAGAGCGACGAAGTTTGTACAAATTGCGATTTAGGCAATTTTTTTAAGGCATCAATAGCTACGTTAGCTTGAGAAACAGGATCACCAAGATTACTGCCAACAGCGATAAATACTGTGATCATGATGATGCCTTAGGCTTTTTCTTGCGGTAGTTTTTACGGCGACGCTGACGCGGTTGACCGTCGCTGCTCGCATCTAGGTCGGCAGCCATTGCTTGGCGCATGTTGCGACCAGCATTCTGGAAAGTTTCCCACCACTTAGCGAGTTCTTTGACTTCACCTTGCTCAATCTCACCACGCATTTCTAAGAAGTCGAAACCGGCGCGGAACTTGTTGAGTTCCATTAGGCGGAAGGCACGTTTACCATTACGGCGAGGCATACGTAGCTGTAGCTGCCAAATCTCACGGATAGTCGCAGTGTGGCGACGAGGAATCGCAATGGTACGTACTTGATCATCAAGAATGTAGTTACTTGCTTCCATGATCGCATCGTAAGAAGAGAGTTTACGTTTCTCCATCAACTGCTTCGCTTTCTCTTGCAGTGGATACCACAGCATGGCAGCGAACATAAACGCTGGATTGATACGCTTACCTTCTTCGATACGTTGGTCGGTAGAATCAAGCACTAGGTCCAACATCTGCTCAGTCGGTGAGTCATACTCTTCAGTAAAGAACTCGGCAATCGTTGGGAATAGCTGCTGGAACAGGTTGTACTCACGCATTAAGTGGTACGTCTCTAGACCATGACCAGATTGCAGCATTTTCAGTGATTCTTCATACAGACGAGCTGCCGGAATATCTTGCAGTAAGGTCGCCATCTCTTCGATTGGCGCAGCAGTATCTTCTTCGATATCAAAATCGAGCTTCACCGCAAAGCGAATCGCACGCAGCATGCGCACTGGGTCTTCGCGGTAGCGTGTCTCTGGGTCGCCGAGCAAGCGAATAAGCTTATCTTCTAAATCTTCGTGGCCGCCAGCGTAGTCGTGAATAGAGTAGTCACCGATGTTGTAGTACATCGCATTGACGGTGAAGTCACGACGTTCAGCATCTTCATCGATGGTGCCATAAACGTTGTCACGAAGTAGCATGCCTTCTTTCGACTGCTGAGAAACATTTTTGCTTGGCTCTTGGTGGTGGCCACGGAAAGTCGCGACTTCAATGATGTCACGACCAAACATAATGTGTGCGAGACGGAAGCGACGGCCTATCAGACGGCAGTTCTTAAACAGCTGTCGGATCTGTTCTGGCGTTGCATTAGTCGCAATATCAAAATCTTTAGGCTGCTGTCCCAGTAATAAGTCGCGAACGCCACCGCCGACTAGGTACGCATCAAAGCCAGCACCATTCAGACGGTATAACACCTTCAATGCATTATCACTGATCTGTTTGCGCGAGATGTTATGTTCTTGGCGAGTAATAATATTTAAAGCGAGCTCAGAGAATGTTTCTGTTTCGCTAGGTGTATAATCGTTTTTGTTCATGTGCATCTGGCAATAATTGGTCAAGCCAACCTTGCTTGAGTTTAATATTTTGGGCCCATCAGGGGCGAATTTGCGGCTAATAATAGCTTACAGCGAGCGGTTTGAGAATATTGGTGTGATTTCAGTCGCTTTAGGCAGTTGAACTACACGCCAATTTTTCACGCCCCACTCAATGATCTCTTCCACGCTAGCAGATTGAATTTCTTTATCAATATCAAAGCCTAAGAAACTCATTGCATCCAATAGTGCAGGTTTAGGATTGCTATTATCAATCGCTTTTGCATGATTTTGTTTGGACAATTTATGTCCACTTTCATCTAACGCTAATGGCAGATGTAAGTAGCTGACTGGCTCTGCATCGAGCATTTGATAGAGACTAATCTGACGTCCAGTCGGTTCGATTAGGTCTGCGCCTCTCACCACTTCGGTGATGCCTTGTTCGATGTCATCTAATACTACGGCAAGGTTGTAGGCAAATAACCCATCTCGACGCTTTATAATAAAATCTTCATCTGCCAATGCGGTGGGAATACTTAAAATCCCATGACGCTGATCTTCAAATTGGTAGATCGGATGTGTCATGCGCAGTCGAATTGAACATTGCTGATGATTTTTCAGAGCTAAATCGCGACAGGTACCGGTATAAAAACCACCCGAAGCTTTAATTTGTTTACGAGTACATTGGCAGTAATACGCTTGCCCAGACTGAAGCCAACGATTGATTTGTTCTTGATACAGTTCATGACGCTGGCTTTGGTAAACCACTTCGCCATCCCAGTGGAGCTGATACGCTTCTAAAGTCTCGAGAATAAGTGAACTCGCGCCTGGCATTTCTCTAGGCGGATCAAGATCTTCAATGCGAACTAACCACTGGCCTTGTTGTGACTTTGCTTGAAAGTAACTGCCGAGTGCAGCAATCAGTGAGCCAAAGTGTAATGGACCAGAAGGAGAGGGGGCGAAACGGCCAATATAACTCATAGATGGATACTGTTTTTAATAAACCAAAAAGGGAGCCAAGGCTCCCTTCAATAGTCAGACAAAGCAATAATTAGCCTTGCATCTGCTTTTCTTTGATTTCTGCAAGTGTTTTACAGTCAATACAAAGGTCTGCAGTTGGGCGAGCTTCAAGACGGCGGATACCAATCTCGATGCCACAAGATTCACAGAAGCCAAAATCATCTTCTTCGATTTTATTTAGCGTCTTTTCAATCTTCTTGATTAGGCGACGTTCACGGTCACGGTTACGTAGCTCTAAGCTAAACTCTTCTTCTTGAGAAGCACGGTCAACGGGATCTGGAAAGTTTGCTGCTTCGTCCTGCATGTGGTGCACAGTGCGATCAACTTCTTCCATGAGCTGGTTGCGCCAAGCTGATAAAATTTTTGTAAAATGAGCCATTTGCTCAGGTGACATGTATTCTTCACCTGCTTTCTCTTGGTATGGCTCAACCCCTGCAATGGCTAGGATGCCTAGCGCTTTTTTCTTTGATTCTGGCATGCAGCATCTCCTACTAACACCTAGTCAACTGCGCTCGCAGTTAATTTAAGGCGGGTATCTATAGCAAAAAGAGTCATCAGAGGCAAATACTGGTGAGTAAAGTTATTGTCAATGTGAAGGCGTCATCACTTTTAGCCGTTAATGACTGAAATTAAGCGCTTCGACTAATTTTATCTCACTGTTGGAAAGTTCTGCTTTGTAGCACAGGACTTCCACTCCTTGCTCTTGTGCGTCTTTTAGTAATTGTGAATATTTGGCGTCTATATGGGTTGCAGGTGAAACTTTTTCAATACCTGAATGTAAAACAGTAAACAAAAGTATCGCTCTGCTTCCACTTTGCGCCATTTCTGTGAGTTCTCTCAGATGTTTCTGACCGCGTGTTGTAACGGCATCTGGGAAATACCCTTGCCCCGGCTTTTCCTCATCCAATAAGGTGACGCTTTTAACCTCTATATAGCATTTTGGTGCATTTTCTGAATTGAGCAAGATATCAATCCGGCTATTTTCTTTGCCATACTTCACTTCAGTTTGAAGTAGGTCGTATCCTTGTAGCTCTTTAATGACACCAGACTCGATAGCTTCAACAGCGAGTTGGTTCGCTCTCGCGGTATTAATGCAGATGCGGTGACCCAATGCGGTTTCGGTCAGTTCCCAGCTATTTGGGTACTTTCTCTTTGGGTTATCAGAGGTGGAATACCACACTTTATTACCTTGAGTCGCACAACCTGTCATCGCACCCGTGTTGGCACAATGGATAGTACGCTCGCTGCCATCTGGCAAACTAATGTCAGTCAAAAAACGTTTATAGCGCTTGATCAGTGTTGCTTGTTCTAATTCTGGTTCGAACTTCATTTGGGACTGGTTACTGTTTTTATGTACAATAGTTGCCATCATTACACCACAAGGTTTCCCCATTGTCACAATTGCCTATTCAAGGCGTGATGCCAGAACTACTCTCTGGTGTACGCGAAAGTTCTCAACTGATTTTAAAAGCGGCTCCTGGTGCAGGTAAATCGACCTATTTCCCTTTGCAATTGCTCCTAGAAAACGTAGTTGATGGCAAAATCATCATGCTGGAACCAAGGCGTTTAGCGGCGAGAAACATTGCTCGTTATCTTGCAAGCCAACTGGGTGAAAGTGTCGGTGAGCGTATTGGTTATCGTGTCCGTGGAGAGAACAAAACCAGTGCGCGAACTCAGCTTGAAGTGGTGACCGAAGGGGTTCTGACTCGCATGATCCAATCGGATCCGGAACTGTCAGGTATCGATTTGGTTATTTTTGATGAGTTCCATGAGCGTAGTATTCACGCCGATACCGCGTTAGCTTTTTGTTTGGAAATCCAAGAGGTGCTGCGTGACGATCTTAAATTGGTAGTGATGTCTGCAACACTCGATCAGCATGCGTTAGGAAAATTGCTTCCTGAGGCGGCTTTTATTGAGTCGCATGGGCGCAGTTATCCCGTTGAGTATCGTTATATCAATACCAAAGCTAATGAGCGCTTAGAAGATTTGATGGCAAAGCAGATTTCTAGCCTAATGAGTAGCGAAAGTGGATCTTTGTTGGCGTTTTTGCCCGGCGTTGCCGCCATCAAACGGGTTGAAGAGAAATTGCAAACTCTCCCATCTGATATTCAAGTGTGCCCTTTATACGGACAGTTGGATTTCGCTCAGCAGCAAGCGGCGATTCAACCTGCAACAGATGGGCAACGTAAGGTCGTTCTGGCAACCAATATTGCGGAAACATCATTGACGATTGAAGGTATCCGTTTGGTGGTCGATTCAGGTTTAGAGCGTGTCGCTAAGTTTGATCTAAAAAGTGGTGTCACGCGCTTAGAGCAAGTACGAATTGCTCAATCTTCTGCAGAGCAACGCGCAGGACGAGCGGGGCGTATCGAAGCTGGTATTTGTCTCCGCCTCTACAGCGAAGGCCAACTCAATCAGCAACCTTATGTTCCTCAAGCAGAAATTGTTCACAGTGACTTATCGAATTTAGTTCTAGAGCTCGCACAGTGGGGCGCACAAAACCCAGATGACTTAGGCTGGTTAGATACTCCTCCTGCTGCGGCGGTCAATCAAGCCAAGGCGTTATTGCTGCAGTTGGGCTTAATCGATAGCAAGGGCCAGCTTACAGATGCGGGCATACTCGCGGGTGAGCTTGGATTAGAACCTAGAACCAGTGCGATGCTTGCTAATGCGGGTGGTGAGTTGAACACTGCGCTGGCGATTAGTGCTTTACTCGAGGAGCCTGAGCGAAACACGCTGGACTTTATGCATAGTGTTCACCGCTTAAAGTCCGCGAAACACAGTAAGCAAAAGCTAGTGACTCAACGAGCCAAAACGCTAGCGGCAAAAATGAAGCATCGCTTTGAACTATCACAGGTCAATGAATCTCAAGTTGCTTGCTTACTGGCGATCGCCTTTCCGGACCGAATTGCGCAGGCGCGCCGTAATCAATTAGGTCGATTTGTTCTTGCCAATGGTCACGGCGCGCAAGTTCAAGAAACAGAGCGTCTTGCGGGGAGTGATTATCTTGTTGTCATCGATCTGATGCGTAGCCAGTCCGATTCATCGATGATCTATTCTGCGCTAGAGTTAGATATTGCTCAGCTGCAATCGCGTTGCCCCGGTTTATTTACTGCTATTGATAGTGTTGATTGGGATGAACAGAAAGGACGCTTGGTTGCAGAGCAGCAAACAAAATTAGGTAGGCTTGTTATCGACAGCAAAGCGCTGCCTGAGCCATCTAGCGAAAAAATGACCGAAGCTTTACTTACTTTTATTCAGCGTAAAGGGCTATCGGTATTAAATTGGCCCCCAGCGAGCCAAGAGCTGTTAGAACGGCTGCGTTGCGGACAGGAGTGGTTACCAGAGCAGTCATGGCCTGAGCTTGACGATACGAGTCTGTTGGCTAACTTAGATGGTTGGTTAGAGCCTTACTTGAATGGCATTAACTCAGTTAAAGCATTGGCAAAAGTCGATCTTGAAGCGGCGTTATTGGCGTATATAGGTTGGCCACTGAATCAAGAAATTGAACAGTGGTTGCCAACTCATTACCAAGTTCCAACCGGTAGCAAAAAGAAAATTCGTTACCAACAAGGGCAAGAGCCCGTATTATCGGTGCGCATGCAAGAAGTATTTGGCGAACAAGCGTCACCAGAAATCGCGCAAGGAAGAAAGCGACTGGTATTGGAGTTACTCTCTCCGGCTCAAAGGCCATTACAAGTAACCCGAGACTTGGCAAGCTTTTGGGCGGGCGCTTACAAAGAAGTACAAAAAGAGATGAAAGGGCGCTATCCAAAACATGTTTGGCCGGATAATCCAGCGACACATGTAGCGACAACTAAAACCAAACGACAGTTAAATTCATGACCAAGAAGAACACGACGGCGAGTGCAAAAAGTAAAACAACCAAAACTGCCAAAAAGCCAGCTCGTAAATCGAGTCGCAAACCAACTAAACGTAAAACGAATAACTCAGGTCAGCGCCATTGGCTGAAAATGCTATGGGGAATTGGCTGGAAGCTAGGTATAGCAGTATTCGCTGTGCTGTTATTCGTCGGTATTTACCTTGATAGCGTCGTCAAACAGCGCTTTGAGGGACAGTTGTTTGATTTGCCTACGGTAGTGTATGCGCGCATCTTGAATCTTGCGCCGGGTGATTCGATTACTATTCAAGAAGTGCGTAACGAGTTGGATGTGTTGAACTACCGTAAAGTGCGCCAGCCTCGTTATCCAGGTGAATACTCCTCATCATCAACCAAAATTGAGCTGATTCGTCGACCGTTTGAATTTAGCGATGGCCCAGAGCCTGATCGTCATGTGATGCTGCATTTCGATTCTAACAGCCTAACCCGCATTCAATCTCTGGAGCAGAAAGGGGATATGGGTTATTTGCGTATTGAACCAAAAATGTTGGGGATGTTGGAAAAGAACAACGATCAACAACGTCTGTTCTTACGTCGTGACCAATTCCCAGAAGTGATGGTTGATGCATTGTTGGTTACAGAAGATCGCGACTTCTATCAGCATGATGGTGTGTCACCGTTGGCAATTGCTCGTGCTTTAGTTGCTAACGTCAAAGCGGGCCGCACGGTTCAAGGTGGTAGTACCTTGACGCAGCAGTTAGCCAAAAACATCTTCCTGTCCAGTGACAGAACGTTATGGCGAAAAGTTCGTGAAGCCTATATCGCACTGATCCTCGACTACCGTTACAGCAAAGATCGCATCTTAGAAGCGTACCTAAATGAAGTTTATTTAGGCCAAAGTGGCGGTGAAGCGATACATGGTTTTGGCCTTGCCTCGCGCCTTTACTTCGATCAACCGATTCAAGAGCTGCGCATCGATCAATTGGCTTTGCTGGTGGGTATGGTAAAAGGCCCATCTTATTATAACCCGATTCGTTTTCCTGAACGTGCTAAAAAGCGTCGTGACTTAGTCCTGCGCTTGATGATGCAGCAAGATATCTTAACCGCGAATCAATTTGATATGGCGGCGAGTCGACCTCTGGACATTCAAGATAATCCACGTATTGCCAGCAGACAGCCTGCTTACTTCCAACAGCTCAAGATTGAACTGAAAGAAAAAGTTGGTGAAGCGTTTCAGTCGGATGTCGGCCTACGAGTATTCACCTCACTTGATCCGGTTTCACAACAAAAACTGGAGCAAGCGATCGCACGCAAGATCCCTCAACTAGCCAGTGTTGCAGGTAAGTCATTGGAAGGTGCAGCGGTAGCAGTTGATCGTCATACAGGTGAAATCCGCGCTATGGTTGGTGGCAAGCGCACTGGCTATGATGGCTTTAACCGTGCGCTAAATGCCAGTCGTCAAATTGGCTCGTTAGCGAAACCAGCCGTTTATCTAGCCGCGTTAGAGCAGCCGGAGAAGTATAACTTAGCAACTACCTTGCATGATAAGCCGATTAGCTTAAAGGGCAGCAAAGGTAATGTTTGGTCACCAAGAAACTATGACCGTAAGTTCCGTGGTGACGTACCGCTTTACACGGCATTGGCCAAATCACTCAATGTCCCAACGGTTGAACTTGGCATGCAGGTCGGCATACCTAGTGTGGTGAAAACCTTAGAAAAGCTTGGCGTTGATAAAAGTGAAATCCGCCCAGTGCCATCAATGTTCTTAGGTTCATTTACGCTGACGCCATTCCAAGTTGCGCAGATGTACCAAACGCTGACCAACTCTGGCAAACAAGCGAAGTTGTCCGCGCTACGTTCAGTGATTGATCTTGATGGAAATGTACTATTCCAATCGCTGCCACGAGTTTCTCAAACTGTTGACCAACAAGCAGCATGGCTCACCACGTATGCGATGAAACGCGGTGTGTTAGAAGGCACCGGACGCTACCTCAATAGTCAATTCTCTTGGGCGGCGTTAGCGGGCAAAACCGGTACCAGTAATGACACCAAGGATAGCTGGTTTGTTGGTGTGGATGGCCGTGAGGTGACCACAATTTGGTTAGGGCGTGATGATAATAAGTCGACTAAGCTAACGGGTTCGAGTGGTGCGCTGCGAGTTTACGCTGAGTACCTCAAGCATCGTATTCCTCAAAAGCTCGCATTGCCTTGGCCACAAGAAATCTCAACATACGGCTTTGCCAAAACTGCACAAGGCAACTTGGCTCTCGATTGCGGTAACGAGTTTAAGTTACCAATCTGGGATGCCCAAGGTTCGTTTAAAAGTCAGTGTGACAACCAACCGAAGCAGTGGATAAAAAAGCTATTTAGTTGGTAGTGATCAATTTGATGAATAATTAAAAGAATTAGGCCTTTACGCCAATTTACGCACCCAGTATAAACGTAGGAACGAACTTAGAAAGGAACTCGCACTGTGAGAAAGATGACTTACCTCATCATAAGCATATTCAGCATGATGACATTTGGTGTGATGGCGCAATCGACAGAAAAGGAAGCGTCACGACCAAAAGTTGCTTTAGTACTGGCTGGTGGTGGAGCAAAAGGTGCTGCACACATTGGCGTGCTAAAAGCGCTTGAAGAGCTCAGAGTTCCTGTTGATTACATTACTGGTACCAGTATGGGTTCCTTTGTCGGTGGTCTGTATGCAACAGGGATGAGCGCCGAAGAGATCGAAACCTACATTGATACGGTAGATTGGAATAGCGGTTATCGTGATCGTGTCGATCGCAGTCAACGCAAAGTGCAAGACAAAGAGTACGAAGATAGATACCAACTGACAACTGATCTTGGTCTACGCTGGGGGGAAATTCGCGGCACTAAGGGCATTGTTCAAGGACAGGGCATGCTCAAGTTGTTACGTGAAACCGCGGGTAACCTTCCTCCTTTCCAATCGTTCGACCAACTCGCAATCCCTTATCGTTCAGTTGCGACTGATATTGTTAACTTAGAGCCCGTGATTATTGGTGATGGTTATCTTGTCGATGCGATGATGGCGAGCATGTCGGTACCGGGGGCTTTGCCTCCATATAAGTTAGATGGCAAGTTGTTAGTCGATGGTGGTGTGACCAACAATATGCCAGTTGATGTTGCTCGTGAGCTCGGCGCTGACATCGTGATTGCCGTTGATATCAGTACTGAATATAAGAATGAGGAAGATTTCACCAACTTATTCAGCGTCGCTGATCAGCTTTCAAACTACTTAGTTCGCAGTACCACTAACCATCAGGCTGAGACGTTAACCGCGGATGACTACTTCCTTCGCCCTAAAGTGGGCAAGATGGAAACCACTGAGTTTGATCGAATGCCCGAAGCGTTCGAGAAGGGCTATCAAGAAGCGATGGCGTTCAAAGATGAGCTAGGCAAACTTAGTTTGTCTACCGCTGACTACCAAGAGTATGTTGAGCAAAAACAAGACGCGCGACGCACGCTACGTTATGGCGACAATATTACGGTTGAAAATATCGTGATTAATAACAATACGCACTACTCTGATGACCTGCTTGAGAAGCGCTTAGGTTTAGAAGAGGGGGAGCAGTACAAAATTGCTCAAGTGGAGGATAGTGTTCAATCTCTGTATGCATTAGATCGTTTTGAATTGGTGACTTACCGCTATGATGAAGTCGATGGTCAAGATAGCTTAATATTCGATGTTAATGAGAAATCATGGGGGCCGAATTACCTCAACTTCCGTTTTTTCTTGGAAGATGATTTTTCTACCGATAGCCAGTACTCATTGGGAACATCCGCTAACTTTACCAACCTCAATGAACATGGTGCTGAGCTGAGGGCGAACTTTGAAATCGGTACCGATAAACGGATCGAATTTGAGTTCTATTCGCCATTCTTATCCACTCAAAAGAGCTTTACCACCCTAGGCTTTTCTTACAATAACGAGAAACGTAATGCGCCAGTGACGGGTTTTGAAGATACCTCTCTTGAAGCGACCGAAAACTATCTACCAGTCTCTTACCATGAGTGGGCAGCGGAGTGGGCGATAGGTTATCAAGATACCTTGTGGCGTCGCTTTATGATTGGTGCTCGTTATGTGGATGGTGAAGGAGAGTTGTCGACTTTACCACTCTATGGGGATGTTGCCTTTACTCGCTTAGGTGCTTTTGCAAGCTACCGAATTGATACCTTAGATAACTACAGTTTACCGACTAAAGGTGTTTACTTAGATCTTGATTACATGGTGTCACATGATAAGAGTGTTGGCGAAACTGAATTTGTCGAACAGCAGAGAGAAGAGGATACTTCTTACGAATTTGGCGCTAAGTTAATCGCAGCGCGCACCTTTTCTCGCCATACTTTGGTCGCAAATGCGGAGCTTGGGTTTGTGACCAGTAAGAACTCATCGGTGCCGATTGATCCGAAAGAGATTGGCGGTTTTTTGAATCTGTCGGGTATTCCGCGCAATAGCCTAATTGGTGAGAACAAGGCGTTTGGTAGTCTGATATATCGTTATCGCTGGTTTGATAATGACTTTGGTTTGTTCACCTCACCTTTCTATGTCGGCAGCTCGTTAGAGTATGGTGGTGTCTGGTCTGGTCAGGATACTGATCTAGGCGATGCGCCGTTATACGTTGCAGGTTCAGTGTTCGCTGGGGTCGACTCACCGATTGGCCCGATTATGTTTGGTTATGGCCGAACAGAACAAAACTATGACTCAATCTATTTGATCATAGGCACGACCTTTAAATAGTCTCAAAGGTATGTCTATTAGCAATATCCCATTCTCACTGGGTGGGATATTGCATTGAGTTAGTAACGAAAATCATAGAACTTTAGTCTTAAGTTGCTATGTTGGTCAAAATGATGAGATTTTAATTTAACGTTAAATTTGCTATCCTACCGCCCACAGTTTGGCCTCTCTGGCACTGTTTCTCAGTCAGCATTGAATGAAAAATATGGCAAGGAGAGCCAAGTTTCCAAGGATGTTCACTCCCTTATTCTTTGAATAAATAGTAATAAGAGGGAGGAACCGCAATGAGAGGAAAAAAGTCGTGCTTGAAGCCTACCGTAAACACGTCGAAGAGCGTGCTGCCGAAGGAGTTGTTCCTAAACCACTAGATGCTGAGCAAGTTGCTGGCCTAGTTGAACTTCTTAAAAATCCCCCTCAAGGTGAAGAAGCATTTATTCTTGACCTACTAGAGAATCGAATCCCACCTGGTGTTGATGAAGCTGCGTATGTAAAAGCAGGTTTCCTAACAGCTATTACTAAAGGTGAAGTGTCATCTCCACTTGTTAGCAAAGAGAAAGCGGCGGAGCTGCTGGGCACAATGCAAGGTGGTTACAACATCGAATCACTGGTTTCTCTTCTAGATGACGCTGAGCTAGCTCCTATTGCAGTGAAAGCACTATCACACACGCTACTGATGTTTGATGCATTCTATGATGTAGAAGAGAAAGCAAAAGCAGGTAATGCTTCTGCACAACAAGTGCTTCAGTCATGGGCTGACGCTGAGTGGTTTACTGCAAAAGAAAAAGTTGCAGAAAAGATCACGGTTAAAGTATTCAAAGTCACTGGTGAAACGAACACTGATGACCTATCTCCAGCACCAGATGCATGGTCTCGTCCTGATATCCCAGTACACGCGAAAGCGATGCTGAAGATGGAGCGTGATGGCATTAACCCTGATGATGCAGGCAATGTTGGTCCAATCAAACAAATCGAAGAACTACAAAAAGACGGCATCCCACTAGCTTACGTAGGTGATGTTGTAGGTACTGGTTCTTCACGTAAATCTGCGACAAACTCTGTGCTTTGGTTTATGGGTGAAGATATCCCATACGTACCGAACAAACGCACTGGTGGTGTATGTTTAGGTGGTAAGATCGCGCCAATCTTCTACAACACAATGGAAGATTCAGGTGCACTACCGATCGAATTGAATGTACAAGACATGAATATGGGCGATGTGATTGATATCTACCCATACGAAGGTGTTGTACGCAAAGGCGACGCAGAGATCTCAAGCTTTGAATTGAGCAAAGTACTACTTGATGAAGTGCGTGCTGGTGGTCGTATCCCACTGATCATCGGTCGTGGCCTAACAAGCCGCGCTCGTGCATCTCTAGGTCTAGAAGAGACGGATCTATTTGCTAAGCCTGTTGATCCATCAGCTTCAGATAAGGGCTACACACTAGCTCAGAAGATGGTTGGTAAAGCATGTGGTGTTGAAGGCGTTCGCGCAGGTCAATACTGTGAGCCTAAAATGACAACGGTTGGTTCTCAGGATACTACGGGTCCAATGACGCGTGATGAGCTAAAAGACCTTGCATGTCTTGGCTTCTCTGCAGATCTTGTGATGCAGTCTTTCTGTCACACATCGGCATATCCAAAACCAGTTGACGTTAACACTCACCATACTCTACCTGATTTCATCATGAACCGTGCAGGCGTATCTCTACGTCCGGGCGATGGTGTTATCCACTCATGGTTAAACCGTATGCTTCTACCTGATACAGTAGGTACAGGTGGTGACTCGCATACTCGTTTCCCACTAGGTATTTCGTTCCCTGCTGGTTCTGGCCTTGTGGCGTTTGCTGCTGCGACAGGTGTTATGCCGCTTGATATGCCAGAATCAATCTTGGTGCGCTTTAAAGGTGAAATGCAGCCTGGTATCACGCTACGTGACCTAGTACATGCCATTCCACTATACGGTATCAAGCAAGGTCTACTAACAGTAGAAAAAGCAGGTAAGATCAACGAATTCTCTGGCCGCGTTCTAGAGATTGAAGGTGTTGAGCACCTATCTGTTGAGCAAGCATTTGAGCTGTCAGATGCATCGGCAGAGCGTTCTGCTGCGGGCTGTACAGTTAAGCTATCTCAAGAGTCTATCGAAGAGTACCTAAACTCAAACATCACTATGCTTAAGTGGATGATCGCGGAAGGTTACGGTGACGTGCGCACGATCGAACGTCGTATCACAGCAATGGAAGAGTGGTTAGCAAACCCTGAACTTCTATCTGCGGATGCAGACGCAGAATACGCGCATGTCATTGAGATTGACCTTGCTGATATCACTGAGCCAGTGTTATGTGCACCAAACGATCCTGATGACGCGCGTCTGCTGTCTGAAGTTCAAGGCACAGAGATTCAAGAAGTGTTCATCGGTTCTTGTATGACTAACATCGGTCACTTCCGTGCAGCGGGTAAGATGCTAGAAGAGTTCAATGGTTCTCTAAGCACTCGCCTATGGGTTGCGCCACCAACTAAGATGGATAAAGACCAGCTAACGGAAGAAGGTTACTACGGTATCTTTGGCCGTGCAGGGGTTCGTATTGAAACTCCGGGTTGTTCTCTATGTATGGGTAACCAGGCACGCGTAGCAGACAAAGCAACAGTAATGTCTACATCAACGCGTAACTTCCCGAACCGTCTAGGTACAGGTGCCAACGTATACCTAGCGTCAGCAGAACTTTCTGCAGTTGGTGCGATTCTAGGTCGTATCCCGACTAAAGAAGAGTACCTAGAGTACGCTCAGAAGATTGATGCGACGGCTGCTGATACTTACCGTTACCTGAACTTCCATAAGATGGGTCAGTACACGGAAAAAGCGGATACGGTTATTTTCCAAGAGCCAGCATAATCCCTTGTCATACTTGATTGAGGCATAGAATTGAGAGCGTCTACTTCGGTAGGCGCTTTTTTTGTGCTTTCGAGCTGAACTCTATATACTGCGCCGCAAATTATTTGAGCAGGGCGAACCTATGGAATTCGAGTTTATTAGAAACACATTAATGGGCGAATACTATGTTAAATCGAGCATGGGGCATGAGATTGTAGGTCGCTGGCTGCAAGAAGAAATCGGTAAAGATTGGCAAAAAATAGATAAAGTAGAGAATCTGCTTGAGCAAGTTCGCCAAGCGCCTCAATTAGAACACACGCTTGTCGGAGCTGAGATTTCACTCAATGCCCAAGGTGACGAGATTGTTGTGCAAGAAAATGTGCTTGGTCACGGCCAAGAGATGGATGCAGGCAGCGAGTTTGATTTTTATGACAGTGAAAGTACCGCGAGCTGCGGCATTGACGATTTCGAAGACCTTATTGAACAATGGAAGACGTTCTTAACGACTAAGTAGTGCACTTAATTGGTGAACGTTAGTGATGTTGCTTTAATGTTGTGAAAAGGGCGCACCGATATGGTGCGCCCTTTTTGTTTTTATGTTGTTCTATAAAGATGTTTTTTATTTAAATCAATGAGATAGAAACTTGGCACGCACCTTGGATTGTATAAGACAAAAGGATGACAGCTTGCAGAGAGGATGCGATGAAACTTATTAATGCGATTATTAAACCATTCAAGTTAGATGATGTTAGAGAAGCTTTGGCTGATGTCGGGATCGAGGGTATGACTGTGTCAGAGGTAAAAGGTTTTGGCCGTCAGAAAGGTCACACAGAGCTTTACCGTGGTGCGGAATACCAAGTGGACTTCCTACCTAAAGTAAAACTAGAGATTGCGACTCAAGCGGAAAATGTTGATCGAGTGATTGAAGCGGTATCTAAAGCTGCGCACACCGGGAAAATTGGCGACGGCAAAATCTTCGTTTACGACCTTAGCCAAGCAGTACGTATTCGTACCGGTGAAATGGACGCTGAAGCGCTATAAGAATTCAAAGGACTGGAGACAATAAGATGGAATTATCAACAACAGTAACTGAGTTACGTTACGCACTAGACACTTTTTTCTTCCTCATTTCAGGTGCGTTAGTAATGTGGATGGCAGCGGGTTTTGCAATGTTAGAAGCAGGCCTAGTTCGCTCAAAAAATACTACCGAGATCTTAACTAAAAACATCTGTCTATACGCGATTGCTTGTACCATGTACCTGATTGTTGGCTACAACATCATGTATGTCGACAATGGCGACAGCAGTTGGCTACCATCGTTTGGTGCACTGATCGGTACTCAAGGTGAGGGCGCAGACCACTCACTTGAATCTGACTTCTTCTTCCAAGTGGTATTCGTTGCAACAGCAATGTCAGTGGTATCTGGCGCAGTAGCTGAACGTATGAAGCTTTGGTCATTCCTTATCTTCTCAGCGGTTCTAACGGCGTTTATCTACCCAATGGAAGGTTACTGGACTTGGGGTGGTGGTTTCCTATCACAAGCGGGTTTCAGTGATTTTGCTGGCTCAGGTATTGTTCATATGGCAGGTGCTGCGGCGGCGCTAGCAGGTGTACTACTACTAGGTGCTCGTAAAGGTAAATACGGTAAGAACGGCGAGATCTACCCAATTCCAGGTTCGAACATGCCTCTAGCAACATTAGGTACATTCATCCTTTGGTTCGGTTGGTTTGGTTTCAACGGCGGTTCTCAGTTGATGGTTTCTGATTTTGAGAACGCAACAGCAGTTGGTCAAATTTTCCTAAACACAAATGCAGCAGCGGCGGCAGGTGCCATTGCAGCGCTACTTGTATGTAAAACGACTTGGGGCAAGGCAGATTTAACCATGATTCTAAACGGTGCATTAGCAGGCCTTGTAGCAATTACTGCAGACCCTCTGTCACCATCACCACTATACGCGGTTGCAATCGGTTCAGTTGCGGGTGCACTAGTGGTATTTAGCATCATTGGTTTAGATAAGATTAAGATTGATGACCCAGTAGGTGCGATTTCAGTTCACGGTGTGTGTGGTTTCTTCGGTCTAATGGTTGTGCCGCTAAGCAATGCAGACGCGACATTTAGTGCTCAGCTACTTGGTGCAGCAGTGATCTTTGCTTGGGTATTTGGTGCAAGCTTAGCGGTCTGGGCTATCCTTAAGGCGACTGTAGGTATTCGAGTTTCAGAAGACGAAGAGCTAGAAGGTATGGATATGCATGACTGTGGTGTTGGCGCTTATCCTGAGTTTGTAACGGTTAAATAATTTACAAGCTGTTACATATTTCTAAGGCAAAAACCTGCTCAGATGAGCAGGTTTTTTTGTTCCTAGTCATTGTTTTCTAAATTATGATGAATATAATAACGCAACTGATAAACGTTATCATTACGATGTTAAAGGACTGAACCAATGAAAAAACTGCTAACTCTTTCTGCTTTAGCTTGTGCGACAATTGCACCAACAGCGGCAATCGCTGCAGAAGAAGTGAACGTATACTCTTACCGCCAACCTTTCCTAGTTGAGCCTATGTTCAACGAGTTCACTAAAGAAACTGGTATTAAAGTAAACGTTAAGTTTGCAAAGAAAGGTCTAGCAGAGAAGCTAGCTCAAGAAGGTGAGTACAGCCCAGCTGACGTTATCCTAACTGTAGATATCAGCCGTCTATCTGAGCTAACTAAGAAAGATCTTGTTCAAGCGGTAGAAAGCGACGTTCTTGAGAAAAATATCCCTGCTCAGTACCAAGACACTGACAATGAGTGGTTTGCTCTAACAACTCGTACTCGTAGCGTTTACTCTTCACGTGACCGTGTTGGTCGTCTAGGTGAAGACTTCACATACGCAGACCTAGCAAAGCCTGAGTTCAAAGGTAAGATCTGTACTCGTAGCGGTAAGCATCCATACAACGTATCTCTAGTTTCTGCGATGATTGCTCACAAAGGTGAAGCGGAAACTAAAGAGTGGCTAGAAGGCGTGAAAGCAAACCTAGCTCGTAAACCTCAAGGTAATGACCGTGCACAGGTTAAAGCGATCAAAGAAGGTCTATGTGACGTTTCTCTTGGTAACAGCTACTACCTAGGTAAGATGGTTAACGATAAAGAGCAGAAAGCTTGGGCTGACGCGGTATACATTAACTTCCCTAACCAGGAGACAACAGGTACTCACGTAAACATCTCTGGTATGGCTATGGCTAAGTACTCTCCTAATAAAGAGAACGCAGTTAAGCTAATGGAATTCCTAGCAGGCAGCACAGCTCAAAGCATGTACGCAGAAGTTAACTACGAATACCCAGTGAAAGCTGACGTTAAACCTTCTGAGCTAGTAGCTTCTTGGGGTGAATTTAAAGCAGATACTGTCTCTCTAGATGCGATTGCTGATCACCACGAAGCGGCAATTAAACTTCTAGACGAAGTTAAATTCGACCTATAATAGTCTTAATAATGGGTCTTTGACCGATTAGAGTACAACCTCAAGCTGTCTAGATTTAAGGCACTTGGGGTTGTTTGTTTTATACTGAAACACTTCCATTGCACGCTAATGCTCAGTGTACCTTGAAGTCACTTACGTATATCGGTATAAATACCCCTAGACTATCAAAGGGATATGAGATGTATTTGCAAACGCATTTATATTTCATACGGCCTCGTTGTAATTAGGCGATGAAAGAAAAGAATTACTTATGGAAAACCAGTAGCGGAGCTTTAGCTGTGCTACTGGTTTTGCCGATCTTAGCAATATTCACCACAGCTGTTGGCGAAACAAATGAGCTCTTCTCTCATTTGATGTCCACAGTGATGCCCACCTATGCCTACAATACGGTTGTCCTCGTGTTAGGCACTATGGCGCTTTCTCTTATTCTCGGTATTCCTTCTGCATGGATTATGGCGATGTGTCGTATTCCCGGTGAGAAAATACTGCAATGGGCACTGGTGCTTCCTCTTGCTATGCCTGGTTATATCGTCGGTTATATTTTCACTGACTGGTTTGATTTTGCAGGACCAATTCAAATCCTATTGCGTGATTTGACTGGTTGGGGGCCTGGTGAGTATTGGTTCCCAGATATTCGCACTATTAGCGGCGCCATCATTGTTTTGTCGTTAGTGTTGTATCCGTACGTCTATTTGCTATGTCGCGCTGCGTTTATGGAACAAAACGTCTCGTTATTGCAGTCAGCCCGTCTACTAAAATGTTCTCCTTGGGAAAGTTTTCGTCGTATCTCATTGCCTCTAGTTCGTCCCTCGATTGCTGTGGGTCTTTCTCTGGTTGCGATGGAGACGATTGGCGACTTTGGTACGGTAAGTTACTTTGCGGTGAATACGCTCACTACTGCCGTGTATGATACTTGGCTTGGTTATTCGAGCTTGACCGCCGCCGCTAAGATCTCTGCGATTATGCTGGTGGTTGTTATCTTGCTGCTTAGCTCTGAGAGATACAGCCGCCGCAAGCAGAAGCTATTCCAAAATCAATTCAGCAGTCGTGAAGATTTTCGTTACGTGTTGGTAGGGTGGAGAAAGTGGTTAGCGGTCTCTTGGTGCTGGGGATTAGTTTGTATCGCCTTTATTTTCCCGCTTGGTCAGCTCATCATCTATGCTTACAAGTATTTTGCCCAAAGTTGGACTGCAGAGTTTCGTGAGTACGCACTGAATAGTTTATATGTTTCGTTCACTGCGGCGATTATTGGTGTCTTCGTTGCGCTGGTGGTTAACTTCTGCCAACGAGTAAATCCGGGCCGAAGAAGTTTGGCATTTATGCGTATCTCATCGATGGGCTATGCTGTACCGGGAACTGTCCTAGCGATTGGTGTCATGGTTCCAGTTTTGTTTATGGATCATTTGGTGAATGATATTGCCAAGTGGATGGAGTGGGGCAGACTGGGACTGATTTTCTCAGGCTCAATGTTCGCACTGATTTTTGCCATGGTAGTTCGCTTTTCTGCGGTAGCGATTGGTAGCATTGAAAGTAGCTTGAGTAAAGTCTCTCCTTCGCTCGATATGGCCTCTCGCACTATGGGCTGTAACGCTAACTCAATGCTATGGCGCATTCATTTTCCATTGGTTCGTCGTGGTGCTTTGATTGCTGGCTTACTTGTCTTTATCGAGTCAATGAAAGAGCTTAATGCAGCGCTACTGCTAAGACCTTTTAACTTTGAAACCTTGGCTACGTATGTGTATAACTTTGCCTCTGATGAGCACTTGGAACTGGCAGCGATGCCGGCGGTGTTGCTTGTTCTGGTTGGTTTAGTTCCGTTAGTCATTGTTAACCGTTCTTTGGAGCATTCCCACTAATGAGCTGTGCACTATCCATTAATAACTTAACGTGTAAATACGACGAGCAGACAACGGTTTTGGAGTCGTTGTCACTTGAAGTGGTTCAAGGTGAGATTGTTTGTCTGCTTGGTGCGAGTGGTTGTGGTAAAACAACCTTACTTAAAGCCATCGCAGGTTTATTACCATTAAGTTCAGGCACTATGAGCCTAAACTGCATGATGATCGATGATGGGGCGAATTGGTTACCGCCGGAACAGCGTAATATTGGTATGATCTTCCAAGATTATGCGCTATTCCCTCACCTGACTGTGGCAGAAAACGTCGCTTTCGGTCTTCGTGATGCCTCTGCGGCTGATAAAAACGCCAAAGTTGCCGAGATGCTAGAGTTAGTACATCTATCTGGTTATGCAGAGCGTTACCCTCACCAGCTCTCTGGTGGCCAACAGCAGCGTGTCGCGATTGCGCGTTCACTGGCGTATAAGCCTGACTTACTGCTACTGGATGAACCATTTTCTAACATTGACACTCAAGTACGTCATGAGTTGATTGGTGAGATCCGTAAAATCTTCAAGAAGCAGGGGGTGACCGCTATTTTCGTTACTCACAGTCGTGAAGAGGCGTTTGCATTTGCCGATAAAATGGCGGTAATGAACCACGGTGTTATTGAGCAATATGGCACGGCAAGTGAGCTTTACTACCAGCCATCAAGTAAGTTTGTTGCTGATTTCTTAGGTGGCGGTAGCTACTTAAGCGCGACTCGCTCATCAGAGTCTGAATTTGAAACTGAGCTTGGCTTGGTGGAAGCGACAGCGCAGCAACATATTCAGATTGGCGATCAGTGTGAGCTACTACTGCGTCCGCAACATGTGCAAATTAGTGCTGCAGAAGAGAGTGCTGTGACCGTGCTTGAGCAACAGTTTATGGGGGATCATTGCCGCTACGTGATAGATGCTAGCGGTAGTCGTCTATTAGCAAGCTCAGCAGAGCCATTAACGATTGGCCAACAGGTGTCAGTCAAGGTCGAAACCCAAGGTGTTCTGGCCTTTTAAAATTAAAAAAGCCCGGCGTCAGTGCCGGGCTTATTAGTACTAAGTCGCGTTACGGTTATAGCTGCAAGAAGTCTTTCACTTGCTGAACGGCTTTCTCAGCGGTTTCTTTATCCGCCATTTCAGCAAAGATACGCAGTAGTGGTTCAGTACCAGAGAAGCGAGCGATCACCCAGCCACCATTCTTAAAGTACACTTTGGCACCGTCGTCATAGCTCACCTTGTCGATCTCATACTCAAACTCAGGTAACTGCTTTTCAACATAGATACGGTTGTACAGCGTCTCTTTCTGGGCAGGTTTAAAGGTGCAGTCACCTTCTGCGGTATAGGCGTAGCCATATTTACCGTAGATCTCATCAAGCAGCTCAGACAATTTTTTGCCAGTAACGGATAGCATCTCTACCAATAGACTTGAAGCGAACACGCCATCTTTGCCTTTGATATGACCGCGAATCGTTAGACCACCAGAACTCTCACCACCGATCAGTGAATCATCTGCTTCCATCTGCGAGCTAATGTGCTTAAAGCCCACTGGAACCTCGAAAGATTTCTCACCATGATCTTCAGCGATCTTATCGAGAATATGCGTAGTGGCAATATTACGTACCACAGAGCCTCTCCAGCCTTTGTACTCTAATAGATAGTAGTAAAGCAGCATCAGCACTTCATTTGGGTGAATAAAGTTACCTTTTTCATCGATGATACCTAAACGGTCAGCGTCGCCATCAGTACCAATACCAATATCGTAGCCTTCAGCCGCTACAAGATGTTTCAAGCGGTATAGGGTTGCTGCGCTTGGTGATGGCATTAAGCCGCCAAAGTCAGGGTTTTTACCATCATTGATTACGTCAACATCACAGCGACCATTGATCAATACTGTCTGTAGCGCGTTTTTCGCCACACCAAACATTGGGTCGATCAGTACGCGTAGGTTAGCCTTTTTGATTGATTCGATATCAATGAAGTTAATGATCGAGTCAACAAACTCGTTCATTGGGTTAATGACTTCAACTAGTTTATCTTCAACGGCTTGTTCAAATTCGACCGACTTTACTTTAGCTAGCGTTAGTTGAGCGATTTGAGTTTCGATCTTTTCAGTAATGATTTCATCCGCATCACGTCCGCCTTCAATAAACACCTTAATACCGTTGTAGTCGGCCGGGTTATGAGAAGCGGTAATACACGCAGAGTAGGCACAGCCCATCTCTTTGGCTTTGAACATTACAATAGGAGTTGGGACAAACTTATCAATAAAGCTAACTTTGATGGCGTTTGCTGCGAGTACTTCTGTAAACCAGCGGCCTGCTTTGTCTGATAAAAAGCGGCGGTCATAACCGACCACGAAGCCTTTATCTGCCACTTGTTCGTTGTTAATGATGTTTGCCAGTGCTTGGGCGACGAGTTTGACATTGTCTTTGGTAAACTCTTCGCCGATAAATGCGCGCCAGCCACCTGTTCCGAACTTAATCATGGTTTAATCCTTTAAGTAAACAAAGAGCCTCTGTGAAGAGGCTCTGCTGACAATTAACCGAGTACAACAACAACGTCGTTGACGCTGCCATCAGCTTGAACTGGAACAGCATTACCAGTGATAAGCTCGCCGTTAACAGTGATTGATTTAACGCCTTTGCTCACTGAGCTTGGGTTTTCAACCTTGATGTTGTAAGTCGCACCTAGCCATTGACGAGTTACCTCGAAACCAGGCCAGTCCGTTGGGATACATGGATCAATCGTTAGACCATCGAAGCCTGTACGTACACCAAGGATAAAGTTGGTTACCGCAAAGTATGCCCAACCAGATGTACCCGTTAGCCAAGGGTGGTTTGCACGGCCATGATCTTGGTGATCGCGACCCATGATGAACTGAACGTATGAGTATGGTTCTGCGATACGTTTTTCGATGATGTCATTTTGGTTGTATGGGTTAAGTGCATCGTAGAACTTCATTGCACGGTCACCACGGCCAAGCTTCGCTTCAGCAACCCATGCCCATGGGTTAGGGTGTGAGAAGATAGCGCCGTTCTCTTTTACACCTTGGTATACACGAGTCACGAAACCAATATCATCGTTTGGCGTTGCGAATGATGGAGAATTTAGGTGCAGACCGTATTCAGAGAATAGGTTTTCATCTACTGCATCCATCGCCTTCTCGCCACGCTCTTGAGACACCGCACCAGAAAGAACTGCTAGTGTGTTTGATTCTAGGTGTACACGACCTTCTGCTTGTTGCGCTGTACCAATCTTATCGCCATCTTTAGTCAGACCGCGGATGTACCAACCGCCTTCGTCATCCCAAAGGTGACTTTCACATGCTTCACGAACGTTCTCAGCCATTTCAGTGTACTTAGCGACATCTTCATCTTTACCAAGGAACTTGGCTAAGTCGATAAACTCTTGTAGAGCCCAGAAATGTAGGAATGAAACCATTGATGATTCACCACCACCTAGGTTTAGACAGTCATTCCAGTCTGCGCGAAGACCTTTACAGATGCCTGTTTGGCCTACGTACTCAGCAGAGAAATCTAGTGCTGCTTTCATGTGTTCATAGACAGACGCATCGTCGCCGTCTGCGTATGGAATCACTTCATCAAAGAAGCTGTGCTCACCCGTTTCCATTACGTACTTACAGATAGTTGGAACTAGCCATAGGTGGTCATCAGAACAGGTGTCTTCTATGCCGTGGATCTTGTCATCGTCTGATGGTGTAGGAACAACGGTTGGAGATTTTGAAGGCGCGACATCGGCTTTCTCTGGATCGAACCAGTCTGGATCAAATAGGTGAAGACCGTAACCCGCTTTCACCTGACCACGTAGTAGATCAACGATACGCTTACGTGTCATTGCTGGGTTGGCATGCGGAACAGAAATCGCGTCTTGGGCAGTATCGCGGTAGCCAAGACCGGTACGTCCACCAACTTCAATAAATGAAGCAAAACGAGACCATACAACACAGGTTTCTGCTTGGTAGAGTGTCCAAGCGTTGATCATAGTGTCTAGACCTTCGTTTGGAGATTTCACTTGGAACTTCTCACAACGTTCGTTCCAGTGCTGCTTAATGCCAGCAAATGCAGCATCAACATTAGCAAGATCTTGGTATTTCTCACGTAGGCGCTCACCATTGCCTTTACCGATACCTAGAATGTAAGCAAAGCGTACTTCTTCACCCGGCTGGATAGTGAACTGCTTATGTAGTGAACCACAATGGTTGTAACAAGTTTGCGCTGTGTTCGAACACTTACCTTGCTCTACAGCAATTGGATTTGCTTCATCGCGGTATAGACCTAAGAAGCTATCGCGTTGGCCGTCGTATGAGTCTGGGCTAAATGTTGAAGCTAGGTAGTAGAAACCTTCAAAGTCATTGGTGTTGTAGTAAAGGTCGTATTCGATCACGCCTTCACGATACTCAGTACCCGCAGAGTAAAGGGACATCTGATGGTTCTGGTTATCAGATTGAATGTGGCTAAATGAGAACTCTACAAATGAGAACGCACTGATGGTACGTGGCTTATCAGACGTGTTCTTAATCACGACATCCCATACTTCTGCGTCTTCACCTTTAGGCACGAACAGTGTTTTCGTTGCTGAGATGCCGCTGTAGTCACATTTGAATTTTGAGTAAGAAAGACCGTGACGAACTTCGTAGCTTGCCTCGTCTAAGCTCTTTGCCACTGGCTGCCAAGAAATTGACCAGTAATCACCAGTTTCATCATCACGTAGGTAGACATAGTGTCCAGGGCGGTCAAACGTTGCGTTCGGACGGAACTTAGTAACACGGTTATACTCTGGAGAGTTGTAGAAAGAGTAACCTCCAGCGTTGTGTGAGATAACGGTACAGAACTTTTCTGTGCCTAAGTAGTTAGTCCATGGCGCAGGGACATCAGGGCGAGTAATGACGTATTCGCGATTGTCGTTATCGAAATAGCCGTATTTCATGTTAATTTCCTTTTTACCAAGCTACCAGTGGGGTAGCCAAAACTTTAAGCTAGTGAAAACTGCGAATGGACACCATTCGCTCAGTTGTTATTTCCACGGTTGGCGGTATTCAATCTCTTGTTTATCAAGTAGAGCTAAATGACTCTTCAACCGTGATAGATAATCTTCCCAATCCCGCGCTGGCTTTTCGGTCCAACAGGCTTCTGCCATAGCGGTCAATCTTGGGAAAATCATGTAATCCATGCGAGATTGGGTCGTGACAATCTCACTCCATAAGGCACATTGAATGCCTAAAATACGTTTACGAATCGGGTCATGTTCAGGAACCTGAGCCAGTGGTTCGTAGCGATATGCGCTTTCTAACGGAATCACAGCGGCCCAATCGACACCAGGCTCTTCCGGACTATAGTCTTGAGTCATATCTAGATACGTTGACTGGCCCGGCTGCAAGATTACATCGAACCCTTGCTTTGCACAGTTAAGGGCGGCTTCTTCGCTAAGCCATGAATAAATCACCGTATCTTTACTGACCTTGTCGCCATGTTGCGCTTCTTCCCAGCCAACCATGCGCTTGCCAAGTGAACGAAGTTTTTTCTCTGCGTAGCGAAGGAGGTGGCCCTGAAGCTCTTTAGCACTTTGGTAGCCTTCCTGCTTCATTAATGCTTGGCAAGCTGGGCTTTCAAGCCAAACGCCATCTGGCACTTCATCTGCGCCGATATGAATCCAAGTCGAGGGGAATAGCTCAGCCACTTCTTCCAAGACTTTATCTAAGAACAGGTAGGTTCCTGGTAGCGCTGGAGAGAGCACATTGTCGTTGTAGTGTTGAATACTGCGGTATTGAGAACGATCTTCTGGATCCGCAAGTAGCTCAGGTAGTGATTTGATCGCTGCGCGACAGTGGCCGGGAATATCGATCTCTGGGATGACGTTAATGCCTCGCTCTTCCGCATAGGCGATCACTTCTTTGATCTCTTCTTGGCTGTAATAACCGCCATACACATCTGCTAAATGACTATATTGTGGCTCGAGCCTAGTTTGAGTACCGCGGTAAGCGCCGACAGATGTTAGCTCTGGCAGTGATTTGATTTCAATACGCCAACCTTCATCGTCGGTAAGGTGCCAATGAAAGGTATTGAATTTGTAGTGAGCAAGTTGATTGATCAGTCGCTTAACCATCTCTAGTGAATGGAAGTGACGAGCACAGTCCAGCATCATGCCACGGTATTTAAAACGTGGGCGGTCGATGATTTTAAGATAAGGGATCGAAAGATTGTTCTGTTCATCGACTTGAATTAATTGAATCAGAGTCGCACTTGCATGGACAAAGCCAGAGCGAGAACCTGACTCTAGTCGAGCGCCTGAGCTATTGACCGTTAATTGGTATTCCCCTTCATCAAGGGTCGGATTGTTGCGATAAACAATGTCACTTTGACCAATTGCTGGTGCAGTGAAGTCATACAGTCGCGTCAGCTCTTGTTGTAGCCAAGTCGCCGCTTTTTCAGCCAGTGATGCCTGTAGAGTGATCTGGCTTGAGTGAGTAAGGGAGAAATAGCCATCTTGAACTTCGATGTGATTCGGCTTTGGAATCAAGGCTAACTCACTTGGTTTAGCTTGTGCGAGTTCGCTGCGTTCACGGAAAGGTGAGGCTAAAGCAATCGGGGTTAGGGTAACAGGGTATTTATTTTCACCACCATCAGCCAGAATCAGAGCATCCTTAAAACCGTCAGTGTAAAAACGCAGTGGTGCGGTATTAATGCTGAATTCGCAGTAGTAATGCTGGTTCGCAGCTAGGCAATCAACATCGGGTTGCACGGTGCAGAAGCTACCAATTTGCACCACTTCACCATGAGTAAAACTGTCAGGTAAAATAAAGCGATCAATGATGAATTGCAGGCGCCAGTCGGTTAAATCCTTGTCACTTAGGTTATGAATAGTCAGACCGAAGCGGCAAAATTGCTTTTGCTCGGAAAGTACTGCAAGTTCAACGCGGTAGCTCATAGTTCTCGTCCTTAATACAAGTTATGTTCAGGCTTGCCTGCAAACATAAGTGCGCCTTCAATTGCATCAAACTGTGGTTCAACAACCCAAGCTTGTACGGGTGGAGATAGCCATGCTTTGATTCGTTCAGCGATACTGCCCATCAAACAGATACGCGTTGCTCCTTTGCGGTTCAGTGCAACAAGAAACATCTCTATATCAGCAGCAGTTTGTTGCAGCATTTTGATCGCTAATGGATCGCCTTGATGGGCATGTTGGAAGATTGCTGGTGAAAACTGACCATAATCTCGTGGCAGTGCGCTCTTAGACCAAGCTACGATTTGATCGACATCGTGGTTAAAGTGAGCCATTACATGCTGAGAAAGAGGTGTTTTCTCAATGATATCGTCTTGTGCGAGTAGAACTTGTTGGATCAGATGAAGGCCCATCACCGCGCCGCCACCTTGATCGGAAATTGGAAATTCTCGGCCACCAACAACGTGCTGTGTACCACCAGCTAGGTAAATGCCGCACGAACCGGTACCTGCAATCATGATCGCGCCATCGTCCCCGTTATGTGCACCAACACATGCACCGTAAGCGTCGGTATTAAGAACCATAGAGGCAAATGGATGAGGCAGAGCCATAAATTGCTGCCAAGCTGACTTTTGCTCTGCACCTGCCAAAGCAAGGCCTACGTGCATGGAGCCAAAATCAGATTCACTTAGGTCACCTTGTTTAGCCGCTTGAGTAATAGCGTCGACAATTGAAGTCATTGCGACATCGACGCCTAATAAAATATTCGCGCTACCACTTTTAGCTTCACCGATAAACTTGCCACCTTCAGTGCGAATACGTGCGCGACAAGAAGTGCCACCGCCATCAATGCCTACATAATAAAGCGTCATGACTTGTCTCCTTGAGCGATGAAGTAAGTTGAGTGGTTAAGAATTGCTAGTAGATACCAGGCACCATGGGGGATCCATTGCTCACCCCAACGCCAGTTCTGCAGCATGTCGTCTTTTTGTTTCGGTGGATTAAAGGCAATGTCTTCTTCATCCTCAAATCCACCAGTAATTCCGTTACAAACTCCGCCTTTGGCATTGAAAAAACCAAGGTCAGGTAAGTAATCTGGGTTGTTATGTCCATGACCATCAAGCATGCACATGTCGTAAGGATTCAAGCCTAAGATCCAGTTGAGGCAGTCTTGTGAGAAAGTCATCAATTGCTGTTTCAGCGTAGGGTCTTGCAGGTATGGCAAGGCAAAGAAAACCATGCTGCTCAGAGAGCCTAAGCGCGCATTTTCACCCTGCCACCAGTAACCAGTTTCGTTGTTGTGTGCGACGAAGAAGGCATCACGTTTGTCACTATCAACCGCTTTGACATATTGGCGTGGGTAACCAAATGGGTTCGCTACATGGGCAGTTATCGTAAGTTCAAACTGCAGTGCTTTAGTCACTGTATTGAGTGCAGCTGCGTAAAGCGCTTCATCAGATTCAATTGCTAGGTATTCACATAGGGCGATGACAGGTAAGCCGGCTTCAGCTGCGTGATAATATGGACGACTGCCATCACTATTGGCTGACCAGAAGTAATTAAATTGCTCATCACAACGCTGGCGCTGCTGAAGTTTTGCGCTCCATTGGCGACATTCAGTTAAAAATTCAGGGTTGTTAGTGCTCTTGTATAATTCAATGGCAGCAAGTAGCGCACAATACTCATCAATGATGTTTTCTTCGCCATCATTTAGGTACTGATGGTTGTATTCTTTTAAGTGCCAGTAACCGCGCGTGGCGGCATCTAAATAATCACAAGATTGGTATTCGCCATGCTCTTCTTGGCGCGAAGCTGCGGCTAAAGCTGCGATAGCGACACCACCACCTTGTCGGTATGCCGCTTGATAATCTTCTGACTTAACGCCTTCTTGGGTTGCATAAGCACAGATTTCACGCTGCTTGATATCTTTCGACCACTTGTCGAATACCGTCATATAGAAGAAGCCTGCTTCATCTTGCATGCGAACTAAGAAATCAGCACCGAATAGTGCTTCTTCGGTCAGGCGAACTTTAGAAAATAGCGGGACGTTATCATTGTCGCTAATGAGCTCGGCACCTTTAAACATATTCCACACAACCATTGGAATTTGTTGCGGGTTAAGGTAGTTCGCGTAAGAAAGGTGGCTAAGGTATTTACTCACGTCACCTGAGGCATCATACCAACCGCCATGGACGTCAGCGGTTTTGTCTGAGCCAAGGAGTGGGACTTGACGATCTTGTTGGTCAAATCGGCCACCACAACGTTGAGACTTAAAGTAATGTAGAACGTCAGAGAAGGTACTTTTCAATAGTAAGCCTTCAGCTACCTGAAAGATTTCAGAGCGTAAATTGTCGACTCTTAGGTAGTAACGCCCAACTTGTTCAAAGTGGGAGAATTCGATGCGAAAAAAATTCCCTTGGTGCCAGTTGGCGACCTTAGTACCCTTATTGATACTAAAAGACGCTACAGTTTGATGACTGTCCGCACAGACTAACAGCGCAGTGGTAGAAGAAAGTCGTGGCTTACGTGTCATCAAAACGGCCTGCTTAGGCCCAAGGGCTTCATAACCAATATGGTTAGTAAGTAGCAGCATCAAAATCTCCGAAATTAATATGTTATAGGTCTAGTTGAAGCGCCAAGAGCCGAAGCCCTTGGCGTAGGTCATTAATTTTCGTATAGGTAACAACGGACAAAGTGGTTCTCAGACAGCTGAGTCACTGCTGGTAATTGTTCACGGCACTTGTCTGATGCGTGTTGGCAGCGGCCAGCAAATGGACAGCCAGCAGAAGCAGGAGTCCAAAGAGGGATTTCCCCTTTGTTGCCTTTCAGCTTCTCATGGATCGATTTGCTTGGATCTGGTACCGCTGAAACCAATAGTTGGGTGTATGGGTGTTGAGGGTTATGAATGATCTCATCAGTGTCACCCCATTCCACCATATGGCCCACATACATAACCGAAAGGTCTTCAGCGATGTAACGTGCGGTTGCGATATCATGCGTGATGTAAAGTAGAGACATCTGCTTTTCAAACTTCATCTCTTCCATCAGGTTTAAAACACCTGCACGAATCGATACATCAAGCATCGACGTCGGTTCATCAGCCAATACCACTTCAGCGCCAACAGCAATGTTACGAGCAAGGTTTACACGCTGACGTTGACCACCAGATAGTTGGTGAGGGAACTTCTGCGCTGTCTCTTTTGGCGGGATCAAACCTACTTGTTCTAGTAGATCGTAAACGCGCTCTTCCTGCTCTTTCTTATTGCGTGGATCGACTTTTTTGTGGATCAGCAAAGGACGCAAAATATGGTGAAAGATGTTATGAGTTGGGTTAAGCGAACCAAATGGGTCCTGCCATACCATCTGCACACCTTCGCGGTAGTTCATGACATCAGAACGCGAAGTGATTTTTTGAATGTCACGTCCTTTGTATTCGATGGTGCCAGACGTAGGTGCGTACATTTTGGCAATCATCTTCGCGGTGGTTGATTTACCTGAACCAGACTCACCCACAACAGCAAGGCCGCGACTTTTATACATTTTGAAAGACACGTCATTGATTGCACGCATCATAGGTTGTTGTAAGGAATTACTATTGATCGGGAAATCCTTAATTAGGTTTTTTCCTTCGACTAGTAGTTCACCAAATTCTTTGCTCATGATTGTCTCCAGTAATCTTTATTATTATTTCTCAATCGCTTTCTAGAGCTTTGCCTGAGCGATTGGCTCACCATATAGGTGGCAGTTTGAGAAACGATTTGGCTCAATTTGTCTCAGCTGAGTAGGGACGCGAGTACAAGCTTCATGAACACGGTCACAGCGAGCTTGGAAACGACAGCCTTGAGGTACCTCTAGAAGGTTTAGAGGGTTACCAGGAATACCCGTTAGCTTAGTTTTAGGGCCTGTTAATGGAGGGAAAGAACTACCCAAACCTTTCGTGTATGGGTGGAAAGGACTTTCCAAGATCTCTTTTGATGGAGCAACTTCAATCAGTTCACCGGAGTACATGATGCCGATGCGGTCCGAGAATTCGACCATCAAAGAAAGATCGTGAGTAATGAATAGGATAGAAAAGCCAAACTCTTCTTTTAGCGCATAAATCTTTTGTAGGATTTCGCGTTGTACAACCACATCTAGTGCAGTTGTTGGCTCATCCATGATGATCATTTTCGGGTTAAGCGCGAGTGCAATCGCAATAACTAGGCGCTGACGCATACCGCCAGAGAACTGGTGAGGGTAGTCATTAAGACGGCTAGGGTGAATATCAACGATTTCCAATAGACCTTCAGCGCGCTTACGTGCTTGTTCGCGAGTCATGTTGGTATGACGCATGATTACGTCGCAGAATTGGTCTTCCATTGTCAGTACTGGGTTCAGCGCGTTCATCGCACTTTGGAACACCATAGACATCTCACTCCAGCGGAACGACTGCATACGATCATCGCTGTATTTCAGAATATCTTCACCGTTGAAGATTACCTCGCCACCAGTAATAAATGCTGGCGGCTTGTGAAGGCGCATTAGTGAGAATGCGACGGTTGATTTACCACAGCCTGATTCACCTGCTAGGCCGAAAACTTCGCCTGGTGCAATATCAAAGCTCACATTGTTACAGGCACGGACGTCGCCCGCTTCTGTAATATAGTCAACGCATAAGTTGCGGATAGAAATGAGTGGTGCTGTCATGATTATTTATCTCCGCTCCAAAGTGCATTTTGAGGTGGTAGTTCTGGCTCACGCTCTTTTTGGTCTTGTGCTGCTAGCTTCTTCCAACGCTTCATCCCTTTGTGTGAACGAAGTTGTGGGTTAGCAATTTCATCGACTGCGAAGTTAAGGAGTGCTAGGCCAGTTACTAGAATTGTTAGTGCGATACACGGTGCAACAACTTCCCACCATGCGCCAATTAGCATTGCAGATGATGTTTGTACGTTGTACAGCATGATGCCCCAACTGATAGTGCTTGGGTCGCCTAGACCTAGGAATGAAATAATAGACTCCATACCAATTGCATACATTACTGAACCAATGAAGCTTGCGCCTACGATTGGGATTAGGTTCGGTAGAATCTCAACGAAGATGATTCGGAATGAAGATTCACCTAATACTTCAGCGGCTTTTACGAACTCTTTCTCACGTAACGCTAGAGTCTGAGAGCGTATTACCCTCGCACCCCAAGCCCAGGAGGTACAACCAATGATGATTGCAATGGTTAGTGGGCCTGCTTCACCGATGAAGGCTGCAAGAACGAACAGTAGCGGGTATTGCGGAATTACCAGCATAATGTTCATCGCAGCAGTGAGCACGTCATCGACGCGACCACCAAAGTAACCGGCTGAAATACCGATAATGGTTGCTAAGAAACATACTGTTAGACCTGCACCAAAGCCGACACCTAGAGAGATACGCGCACCGTGAACTAGCTGTGACCAAATGTCACGGCCCATGCGGCTAGTACCTAAAACGTGATCCGCTTTCTTTGACATGATCATCGTACGGCGGTCAGTCGCCAAGTTTTCAGCAACCCAACCATTTGGGTTAGCTTGTGCTGATTTAACAATGTAGCTTGGGTATTCGTGCGGGTTACCCGTACGTTTATCAGGAGCATGCTTAGCGATAAGCGGCGCGGCAAGAGCCATAAAGATAAACAATGAAACAATCACTAGGCCTGCACATGCGTATGCGTTGCCAAGAATAAGTTTGAATAGGTCTTTCATAATTATTTCCCTCCCTTACGAAGGCGAGGATCTAGAACAACGTAAAGCATGTCGGCAATAAGGTTAAATGACAGCATGAATAGCGTCATGATGATCAACTGTCCTTGCAGTACTTGGTAATCACGAGCGTGGATAGCATTAAGAAGAACTGTACCAAGACCTGGGTAGTTAAAGATGATTTCAATGATTAACTGACCACCGATTGCCATACCTAACGACATAGATAGAGCGGTAACACTTGGTAGTAATGCGTTACGAGCTGCGTAGTTGAAGACAACGCGGTTTTCACTTAGGCCCTTACCTTTTGCCATTGTGATGTAGTCTTCAGCCAGTAGGTTGATCATGTTGTTACGCATGTTCACTAGGAAGCCGCCGATTTGGATAATAGATGCACAGAAAAGAGGCAATACGGCGTGATAAGCAACGTCTTTATAGAACTCCCAGCTTGTCCAGTCGGGTGTAACACCAGCTGTGTAGGCATAACCTGTTGGGAACCATTTAAGTCCGATAGCAAAGATGAATAGCGCCATCATTGCGATTACAACCTGAGGTACTGCCTGAATGATTAGCATACCTGGAGTAACAAAAGCATCGTATTTACTACCGCGTTTCCAAGCTGCGAAAATACCCAGGATTGAACCTAGCGAGAAAGAAAGGATAACCGCAGAGCCAGCTAAGAATAGAGACCAGCCAAAAGCGCCACCTAGTAGTTTATTTACTGAAAGCGGGTAGAACTGGATAGAAGTACCTAGCTCCCAGCTCAAAATGTTTTTCATGTAGGCAACATATTGTGCAAATAGACCGCCATCGACAAAGCCTAGTAGCTCTTTCATAGCAGCAATACGTTCCGGTGTTACCTGTACCGAAGCGTTAGCAAACATCATGGTGACCGGATCGCCCGGCATCGCACGAGGAATAATAAAGTTTAGTGTCGCAGCAACTAATAACGCGACAAAGTAAAACGACAAACGTCTTAAAAAATAACCCATAACTCACACCTTACTCACCCAGATTTTCCCTGTTTCTGGTTTCAGGTCGCTCCTAGCGAAAACTCAAATTTAGAGCGAATAATCCCCTGACGACTGGCGCCATATTGTAAATAACTCATAGAGTGGGGGATTGAGTGGCGCACAGGAAGTGCGCCACAAGATAGAACAACTACTTATTTAACTGGTTTTAGGTCCAGTACGTGTAGTAGACGCTCTGGGATACCAGCCCAAATGTTTGGACGGCCTTTTGGATTTTCTTCGTTCCACCAACCAGTAAAGCGAGTTGTGTTGTACTGGAACATGTAAGCACCAGATAGAACAGGAATCGTTACTTGGTCTGCAGCGATGATTTTTTGGATACCATGAGCGATGTCTAGCTGTTCGTTCTTATCAGCTGTTTTGTAGAAGCTGTTTAGAAGACCATCTAGCTTGTCGTTCTTGTAGTAGTGCATTGCAAAGCGAGGCATACCGTCACCAGACTGTAGCTCTGAGTTGTAAGCACTGTTCCAGTATAGGTGTGGATCCGCACCGTGGAAGTAGTTGGTGTAAGCTACGTCGTACGTTGCTTCAAGCATAGCTTGGTTGTACACAGAGAAATCTGGAGTACGAGCTTTCGCTTTGATACCAACTTCTGCTAATTGCTCAACTGCTAGCTGAACAGTGTTGTTAAAGTCTGTCCAACCGTTAGGAGATTGAATTAGAAGCTCGAAAGACTTACCAGACGGAGTGTCAACGAAACCATCTTTGTTTACGTCTTTAAAGCCAGCTTTCTTAAGTAGCTCTTTAGCACCTTCTACGTTGTACGTGTTGTAGCCTTGGTATTTCTTATGAATTCCCTCATCAGACCAAGTCTTAAATGCGTAACCTAGGCCAGATGCGAAGTCATTCACTGTACCGCCACCGTAGAATGCGATATCAATGATAGTTTGACGGTCAAGAGCCATAGAGAATGCGCGACGGAAGTCTACGTTAGTAAGTGCTTCGTTCTTCGCAGCATCAGGGTGCTTGAAGTTAACTACGAATGCCTGTGTACCTGCTGGCGGGTACCAGTATTGGTGGTTAGGGCTTGCAGCCGCGTAAGTACGGTCGATATCTGGAATGAATGATGAAGTCCAGTCCATTTCGCCGTTTACAACTTTACCAAGGAATTGGTCGTTGTTCGCGATCTGTGGAACACGTAGACAGTCAACGTCTAGGTTGTCTGCATCCCAGTAGTTAGGGTTTTCACACTGAATGTAAAGCTGTGGAGTAAACGTTGCGATTTCAGTAAATGGACCAGAACCTACAGGGTTTTCGTTAGTGAATGTTGAAGGATCTTTAATCTTGCTCCATACGTGCTGTGGTACTACAGGCACTTTCACGATTTCGTAAGGAGCGTTTGAGTTAGCTTCTTTGATGTTGAACTTAACTTGGTAGTCGTTCAATTTCTCAACGCTAGAAACCCAAGAGTTGATACCGCTTTGATCTAGCTCTGGCTTCTCTTTAACTAGGTTGAAAGAGAAAATTACGTCGTCTGCGTTGAATGTTTCACCGTCAGACCACTTAACACCTTTACGTAGGTCAAATACAACACTCAGTAGATCGTCAGCAATTGTGTAGTTCTCTGCTAGACGGAATACAGGAGTGTTACCTTGCATTTCGTTGAATACTACTAGTGGCTCGTATAAGAAATCAGTCGTAGTGTGTAGGTTAGTAGCACCTAGGTACGGGTTAAAGTTACGTACAAAAGTGGTGAACTCTTTAGGGTGGATCGTTAGTTCACTGCGCTCAGCGGCTGCTGCAACAGATGTGAATCCGGTTGCTGCTGTTGCAATAATTGCTGTTGCTAGTGCTGTTTTTTTAATGTTGGCAAGCATAGCTGTTCCTTACTATTTGCTTTCATTTCACTTATATGGATGGAATGTCATCAATTGATAAACACTCACTAAGGCCTACCTCTCTGTCTGAACATCTTCCGGAGGAGGTCGAAGTTCGAGAGTGGCCTGTAGGCCTTAGGCACAGTAAGAAAACACCTTAACGTTAATTTTCGCAATTGCTATTCCCGTTAAAACCGTTAAAACCTTATCTAACATCGTTAATTCCGTTGAAAAGTTTGCTTTTGCTGTTTTTTTGTTCGCAATTTGCACTTTGAACTGAGTCGCATAACATCCTACCTTGAGTTAAGGTTGTGAGTGTTTACTTACTTGCTGTGTATTTACATGTAAGGGGTTTTTGGTCTAATTATAATCTTGAGATCTTGGTCACTGGTGTGAGTTAGTGTTAATTTACGTGCCTAAATAAAAACTGCCGTCTTGTTGTGATTGCCTTCGCAATATGAACTCTTTTTATCCAACCAACGAGTTTTTAGGCAATTTTAGACGCCCTGTGGACGCCTATATACCACTACTGGTTGACGTGAAATAGTGTTGTTTTACGCAGCGTAATAACTATAAGTGAAGCCTACATTGTCGATTTCTAGCCAATAAAAAGCCCGCACATGGCGGGCTTTTTTTAGTGTTGAGATTTTCTTTAACTGGTGAGTAAATGCTGCAGTTTATCTCGTAGTGCTTCGATATGGCTGCGCTCAGGGCTTTGCTCATTACAGTGTTCTAAGATGTAATCTAGCGAGCTTAAAACCGTTCTCCAGCGAGGGGTTTTTGGCAAAGTCTCTGGGCGTAGATACTTATCAAGAGTACGTGTTTGCAAGGTGCTACGGTCAAGGTAGACACGCCATAATCCACTCTGCTCGGCGAAAGCGAACTTGGTTTGCCCCGTGACAGACTCCCAATACGAAAGCGCACTTGTCATTGCATCAACCAGTACTTCACGCATGATATCTTGCTTCGACTTACTGTCACTAGCAACGCGGTCTGCAAGGCGGGTAAACTCGCCGCCTAGCTCTTTCAGCTCTTGTAGCTTGGCTTTATCACCTTCGAAGGCAAAGCTAGAAAGTGCCTCTATCGCTGTCTCTAAATTATTGATGCGAGACGCATTAATGCTGCCGCCAACATTAAAGATGTACATCGACTTCAAGCCCGCGCCTTCTGGCAGTTTAAGAATGTCAGCAGAGAGGTGCTGTCTGACATCTTCCACGTAGATATCAATAATGCCGCAGTAATGTTCCTGCATGACATTTAGGAACTTAGGTGCGATCAATTCGTCAGCATTAGAGCGTTTCAACTGCTCAGTCGAACGCTTGAATAGTCGTGAAGCCGCTTCATTAGCAAAGCGAATCTTATTGTCATCACGGACGCAGACAATCGCTTCAGGAGCGGTCTCTAATTGCTCTAGCAGGCGGCCTTGCGTTTCTAGCAAGCTTGCTTCAACCATCGCACGTTGTTTTAGCTCTAATTGCAGAGCTTGGTTTTCTAAACGACGTTGCTCTGCTTTGCTTGCGGTTAAGTGTGCAACAATACGTGCCGCCAACTCTTGCTTATTAAATGGCTTCGACAAGTAGTCATTGGCGCCGACGCTAAAACCACGAACTCGATCATCGGTTTGATTTAATGCTGTCAGCATGATGATAGGAAGCGCAGCATGGTCGTAGGTTTCACGCAGAGATTCACAAACTTGGTAGCCGCTCATACCTGGCATCATGATATCGAGTAGTAATAGTTCAGGCTTTTCTTTTTCAACCGCAGCAAGAGCTTCATGACCATCTTTTGCAGTACGAACGCGGTAGCCTTCAAGACGTAAGAAGCTGTCTAATACTCTTAAGTTGACCGGTTCATCATCAACCACAAGTAACAATGGGCCATCCGGGTTTTCTGGTAGGCTTGCAGGCTCTGCTAATTCAATGTTGCCAGTTTCTGGTGCTTTAAAATGCGGCGCTTCGTACTGGTTGGCAACTTCGATTTGTTCAAGTGACGCGATTGGTAGGGTAAAGCTAAAGGTGGTGCCTACCATTGGCTGGCTGCTCACATACAGTGAGCCGTTCATCAGCTCAATTAACTGACGACTAATCGACAAGCCGAGACCAGCGCCTTGGCGGTAACGGCTAGAATCACTGCCTGCCTGAATTAACGGTTCAAAGATATGTTCAAGCTGATCGGCTGGGATACCTTGACCAGTATCGACCACTTGTACACGAATATTGTCATCAACCACATTAGCTGAAATAACGATTTTACCTTCACTGGTGTACTTGATCGCATTGCCAACTAGGTTATACAGCACTTGCTCTAAGCGTTGAGGATCTGCGCTAACCCAAACCGGTTCATTCGGCACTTGGTTAATGATACGAATCGGTTTACTGCCCAATAAGTGTGAAGAGAGCTCAAGCACAAGGCGTGTTGAACCAGCAAGATCAACCGCACTGGTCTCAATGTCTAAGTTGCCATAGCGCATCTTGTGGTAGTCGAGTAGGTCATCTACCAAGGTTGCAAGGCGTTGTCCGCTACTGATGATGATATCAAGTTGATACTTGTGCTCTGAGGTGATTGGTCCGTTTGCACCAGAAGCCAAAGCTTCGGCGATACCCACCATACCGTGCAGAGGAGTGCGCAGTTCGTGAGAGGTGGTTGCTAAGAACTCATCTTTCAGCTTGTTGGCCAGTTGTAACTCATCGTTTTGTTTTTGAATAAGCTTAAGGTTGCTTTCCAGCTCTTCGTTTTGCTGCTTGATGAGCAAGATCTTTTCGCGAATCGAACGTTGCATACGTTCAAAGCTAACCGCAAGTCGGCCAATCTCATCTTTGCGCTGAGTATTGGTCATATCTGCATCGAGGTCGCCCGCCGACACTTTCTCCGCTGCCCAGGTCAATTTAAGCAGTGGTGCGGTAATAAAGTTAGACAGGTAATGAGAGGCCATTACTACCAGCAAAATAGCGGTTAACATAGCGAAGATAAACAGCGTTTCGAGTTGGTTAACTCGCGCAAAAGCCACACTTTCAGGCACTTCAACAACAATCGCCCAATCAATGCCTTTTAGGGAAATTGGACTGTAAGCTGCGATTATCGCTTCATTTTCTGTATTGGAATATGTACCAACATTTGTCAGTCCTGATAGGGCGAGATCGACCACTTGTCGGCTCTTATCAATATCTTCTTGTTGATAAGCGAGCGTACGAGATAGGTGATCACTACCCACCAGCAATGTTTTCATTGAGGCAATGTTGTTGGTATCAGCGATTAGCTTGGTGATGCCATTATTCGGTAAGCGGAATAACGCATAGCTGTGCAAATAGCCTTGCTGGATGATAGGTGCACCGAACCAAGCGACTGATTTACCTTGTTCTTGTGAGAAGTCAGAAAGGACAACCGGAGTAAAATCTTCGTTGGTTTTGCGTTTTTCCGTCACTAGGCGATTTAGCTTAGCGAAGGTTTTACCTAAGTTGGCGTCTTTGTACTTTCCGGTCAGTAAGTTGGTACCGTAGTTATCGTACTTATAGATAGAGTAGGTAACGTTACCCTCTCTATCGACCAAGAGAATGTCGTCAAAGTCAGAACGTTTAAGTAGTTCCTGATACGCCCAGTGGTAGCGTTTATGTAGCAGTCGGTATCGTTCCGTGCCATTGTAGTTGCTCGATTGGGGCAATATTGACGTTTTGATCTGATCCCCAGAGCCTTCAATGTAGCGCTTTTGAGCATATTGACGTGCTTGTTCGATATCGATACCGAGACTTTGAAAGGCGTTAACCAAACCGTAGAAGCGTCCGCCACTCGCGTAAGCCAGCTCTGAGCGGACGAATCCCATCACTTCTGACTCTTTGGCATACAAGTAGTCAATCACTTGCTGCTGCTTGCTATCTCGGACAGAGACTAGGTGCGACGTGCTCTGTTCTTGCAGATCTTTGGTATGAGATTGTAAGAAGAAAATGGCGATAACAGTAAGAGGGGTAATGCTCAAGACGAGAAACGCGAGCATTAAGGTATTCTGCAGACGCTTAAATTTTTGCTTTCGATACAGCTTAAACATGATCTATTTAGACTTTCCGTGAGAATTCAGCTTGCCGCGTCAAATTGCGCATCAACAAGCTAGTTGAAAACGTTATTTTCCTAAGATGACAAAATTAACGAGTTTTTTTACTTTGACAAGTAAGTTGCAAGGAAAGCGTGGAGGTAAGCGCAATTTTAGCGAATTACGCTGAAGGTTTGCCCAATCAAAGCTGCTGATCGGGCAGTTGCATTACTTTTTTGCCTGATAGATAGCGAACTTGTTGGTCTTATTTAGCGTCTCGCAATTACCGAATGCTTTTTCAATAATTGGTGGGTATTTCAGAAAGCTATTGGCAACAATAAACAGCTGACCTGCTTTAGCCTGATAGCTTGGCGCTTTGGCAAGTAAGGTCTCAGTCGCACTGTAGCTAGTGTCTAACCCTGCGTGGAATGGAGGGTTGCTGATAATAAAGTGATAGTCGCTGCTGGTGTCAGAATAGACATCGGACGCAAACACTTTGCCGCTTAAGCCATTGGCAGCTAGCGTTGCTTTGCTTGATTCAACGGCTAATGCGCTAATATCGCACATCTCCAGTTCGATCTCTGGGTTGAGTATTGCCATGACACTACCAATAACCCCTGCACCACAGCCAAAGTCGAGCACTTTGCCTGAAAGAGCTGGTAGTGTATCAAGCAACAGTTTGCTGCCAATATCGAACTCACCATGGCTAAATACGCCCGGTAAGCTTTTGATTGTCAGAGAGCTCTCTTTGTAGCTTACTTGATAGCTCTTGAACCACTCATTGATCTCAAAAGGTTGCGGTGCTTGTGTACATTGACCCCAGTAAAACGAACAGCGTCGCGCAGAGTCGTATTTGGTTATTGGGCCGTAAGGTTTGAACATCTTTTCAATGCTCTTAATACCTGAGCGGTTTTCACCAACAACAACAATTTCAGTGTTTTCCCCAAGCTTGCTCATGAGCATCGTAAGTAAGTACTCAGCTTCAGCCTTAGCCTTTGGCCAGTATAGCAACACCATATCTGCTTGTGTCTCTTGATCAAACTCCGCACCAAACACACTTTTGATATTAGGTTGCGACTCAAGCTGTCTGTAATAACCATAGTTAGTGGTAAACACAGTGACTGAGTGGCAATGATTCGCTAGTTCAACAGGGAAAAGATCTTCGGCTTCTCCAGCAACTAGGACGTGTTTACCTTCAAAGTAAGCAAGTTGTCGCTGAGCAATTTGGCTAGGAGCGATGTAAGCAGACATAATGAACTCGGTGTAAAAAAGTGAGGGAGGATTTTCGCATAATCCTCCCTCCTCGTGTAGTGGTAAATCTCGTTGAATGGCTAGCTACGATCTTGCTGATCTAGGAAGCCCTGAAACTCTTCTTCATAGATATTAAATAGTACCATGGTGATGGCGAAAATAAGTGGGCCGTAAATTAGGCCAATCAAGCCAAATAAGTGCAAGCCACCTAGTAGTGAGAAGAAGATCATGAGTGTGCTCATGCCGGCATTACCGCTGCCCTGCATCAGTAGTGGGCGCAGTAAGTTATCGATAGAGCCAACAATTGCGACACTCCAAACGGTTAGGAATATAGCCCATGTGGTATCTCCAGTGACGTATAAGTAGATAGCCGCTGGAATCCAAATCAGTGCGGTACCCACCACAGGAATAAAGGAAGCAAAACCCATCATGGTTCCCCAGAACAACCCCGGGAAGCCAGCAAGCCACATACCTAAGCCTCCCGCGACACCTTGAGCGATTGCTGTGAGGAATGAGCCCATAACCGCTGACTTTGAAACTTGTTCAATTTCATCCAGCAGCTTGTCTTCTTGGCTGCGAGACAGAGGCAAGATGTGACGCATGGCGCTGATGATCTTGTCATGATCACGCAGTAAGAAGAACAGCACGAACAGCATTAGGAAGAAATCCATTAGGAAGCTTGTTGCATCGCCTAAGATTTTTGCACTAATACCGACGAGGTTGCTACCAAACGACGTGGCAAATTGCGCCACTTTCTGAGCGACCTCTTGTGGTTCGATGGTATCGAAAGGTAAGTAGGTATTGACTAGAGATAGGCCTTTCACCACCCAAGGGTGTTCGAAAATCGCTTGAATACCACCGTTAGTTACCCACTGGTAGACATTCTGAGAGAAGGTGGAGCCTTGTTGGACTATCGCGGCAAATACAAATAATAGCGGCACAACGACAATAAAGGTCAGCACAATACACGATAGTAATGAGGTGATGTTATGGTGATTGGGCAGACGCTTCTCTAGCCACTCATGGATAGGGAACATCAATAAAGAGATGATGAATGCCATAACAATTGAGTTGATATAAGGCTCTACAAGCAAGAAGCAAGCAAAGCCTGCAGCAAGTAGTGCAACAATCAATACCCAATGACTGGAAGTTATTTTGACCTTATCTGACACAATAGTTGTCCAATGATGCGATTTTATACCAGTATAATGGCTGCAAAATTTCCAGTCTTCAATTCAAAATCAAAAAGTTATCCATGAGGCGTTTATTTATGGGATGTTGTAACAATGAGAAGTGCGCAAGTGAGGCTACCGCTAAGAGACGTAAAATCCCTTGGTTTAGCGTACTAATCGCAGCTTTAGTAGTCTTGGTTGCACTTAACTGGCAATAAAAAAAGCTGCACTAGGCAGCTTTTTTTATAAGTAAGAGGGAGCTACTTAAGCTTCTTGAGCAAGGATAGCAAAACAGCGGTCTGCTGCTTCTAGCGTTGCTTCAATTTCTTTACTGCCGTGCGCTAGTGAAGTAAAGCTTGCTTCAAATGCTGAAGGCGCTAGGTAAACACCGTGCTTAAGCATTAGGTGGAAGAAGCGCTTAAAGCGTTCGATATCACACTTAGTTACGTCTTCGTAGCGAGTGATTGACTCTTGTTCAGTGAAGAAGAAACCAAACATACCGCCTACTTGGTTAACGACTAATGGGATGCCATGGCTCTCTGCCAGCGCTTTAAAGCCATCAGCCAATTGTTTAGTCTTAGAAGCAAGGCGTTTCTCGTTGCCTTCTTCTTTTAGTAGGTTAAGACATGCGAAGCCCGCTGCCATTGCAACTGGGTTACCTGAAAGTGTACCGGCTTGGTAAACTGGACCTGTTGGAGCGATGTATTGCATCACTTCTTTACGGCCACCAAACGCGCCTACTGGCATACCGCCACCAATCACTTTACCTAGCGTAGTTAGGTCTGGCTTGATGTTGTAGTAACCTTGAGCGCCACCAAGAGCAACGCGGAAGCCTGTCATTACTTCATCAAAGATTAGTAGTGCGCCTTCTTCATCACAGATTTGACGAAGACCTTCGTGGAAGCCTTCTACTGGTGGAATACAGTTCATGTTGCCCGCAACTGGCTCAACAATGATACAAGCGATTTCACCTTTGTTTGCAGCAAACAGCTCACGTACAGAGTCAAGATCGTTAAATGTTGCGGTTAGGGTATGTTTTGCAAAGTCTGCTGGCACGCCTGGAGAGCTTGGTTGACCTAGTGTTAGCGCGCCAGAGCCAGCTTTAACTAGTAGGCTATCTGCGTGGCCGTGGTAACAACCTTCGAACTTCATGATTTTATCGCGACCAGTGTAACCACGAGCTAGGCGAATCGCACTCATCGTCGCTTCTGTACCTGAGCTCACCATGCGGATTTGCTCCATTGAAGGCACTAGCTCTGACACAAGCTCAGCCATAGCGATTTCCATTTCGGTAGGAGCGCCAAAGCTAAGGCCGCGCTGCGCTGCATCGATAACTGCTTCACGGATCACGGCATGGTTGTGACCTAGAATCATAGGACCCCAAGAACCAACGTAGTCAATGTACGCCTTGCCATCAGCATCAAAAATCAAAGGGCCATCGGCACGCTCAACGAAAATCGGTGCGCCGCCAACGCCATTAAAAGCACGTACTGGAGAGTTCACTCCACCAGGAATGGTTTGTTGTGCTTTTTGAAATAGATCTGCTGATTTGGTCATGGGATATCCTCTTTTGATTGCTCGGACCAATTTGGTTCGCATTGTACCTGCCCAATCCAATTCAATAAAACGCTTTGCGCCACATTCTGAGTACTTTGGCAGCAAATAGACCAGTTTTTGCGTAAAAAATAGCTTCAAAAGTGGTGAATACTTGAACGCTTCACTCAGGTATTAGATAATCAGCCTAATATTAGAATAGAAAACTCCAGATGGTGAGAGCGGTCTGGGTATAGACGACTGAGAGAGGTCATCGTGAGCGAAGTAAATATCCCACTAACATTTTCAGACGCAGCCGCTAACCGAGTTGGGGCGCTGATTGCTGAAGAAGAAAATCCGAATCTAAAACTGCGTGTTTACATCACAGGTGGTGGCTGTAGCGGTTTCCAATACGGTTTCACTTTTGACGAGAGCGTCAATGAAGGTGATACAACAATCGTAAACAGCGGTGTGACCTTAGTTGTTGACCCTATGAGTTTACAATACCTAGTTGGTGGCCAAGTAGATTACACTGAAGGCCTAGAAGGAGCTCGCTTCTTTGTTAACAACCCGAATGCGACAACAACCTGTGGCTGTGGTGCATCATTCAGTGTTTAATCACTCATTATTTTTCTAAGGCTGCATTCGCAGCCTTTGTTTTATCTAATATTCCTTATCTTAGTTCCGTTATCATTCCAGAAACTGAGACCTGCCCTAAATTACTGTCCAACTGTATTTTATTTTTCACTGGTTAATTTATATCCTGATAAATAGTTCTCGTTTAGTTCTGAGCTGCAATACATAAAAGATGATGTTTTAACCGCATTTAACGCGTATCTAAATACTAAGTAGCAACACTAAGGACAGTTATGGCTAGTATCTCTCCACTGCGTTTTTTCGCAGTTCGCCCCTATTTGATCTCCCTGATTCTGGTAACAATACTGACGCTTTGGCTTGGTGTAGGTATGTTGAATGCTGAGGACACGGCTCCTCAGAAGGAAACGGAACAGATTCCACTCGCTAAAGTGGCCTTTACCACCTTTACTGCCCAATCTACGCATAAGTCGATAGATCTCTATGGCCGCACTGCGCCGAACAAACAAGCTAAGTTAGGTGCAGAAATTGCCGGCAAGATCATTCAGCTTAAAGTGAGAAAAGGGGACAGCGTTAAGCAAGGTCAAGTTATTGCCCTGATTGATAAAGGCGATCTCGAGATTCAACTTCAGCGTGCTCAAGCGATGCTGAAAGTAAAAGAAAAAGAGTATAAAGCGGCCCAGTCTCTGAAAAGCAAAGGCTTACAAGGTGAAGTCGCATTTACCAATGCCCAAGCTGGACTGGTCGAAGCCAAGGCAAGCGTGAGTAATGCAAAGATTGCATTAAGAAATACATCCGTTACCGCTCCTTTTGGTGGTGTGGTGGATCATTTATTTATCGAGAAAGGTGACTTTGTTGGTGTTGGTGATCCGGTGGCGACGCTGATTGATCTAGAAAAAATCATTATTGAAGCGGATGTCAGTGAGCGCCATATTCAAGATTTACTCGCAGATCAACAAGCTAAAGTGCGCTTTATTAATGGCCAAGAAGCGATGGGGACAGTGCGCTACATTTCGCGTGTTTCATCTTCTTCGACCAATACCTTTCCAATTGAAATCGAAATGGCCAACCCTGAGCAAAAAATTCCAGCCGGTATTAGCGCCGAAGTGACATTAAACCTGCAAGATCAGTTGGCGATTAAGATAACCCCTGCAATGTTGGCGCTTGATGAAGCGGGCAATCTGGGCGTCAAAACCTTAGTTAAAGAACATATCGAGTTTGTGCCTATCCAGTTGGTGAAGGCCGAGCAAGATGGTGTTTGGCTAACCGGTCTTGGTGAGCGAGTCAAAATAGTCACCACTGGACAAGGTTTTGTGCGTGATGGTGACCAAGTCGTAGCCATCGAGCAGCAAAACTAGGAGGCACAATTATGTTTGCATTAATTGATGCCGCGATGTCGCGTACCCGAACCATGATGGTACTGCTGATATTCATTTTGCTGGCAGGTATCGGCACTTATATCACCATTCCTAAAGAATCGAGCCCGGATATCACTATCCCGATTATTTATGTTTCGGTTGGTCACCAAGGTATTTCCCCTAACGATGCTGAGCGCTTGCTAGTTCGACCTATTGAGCAAGAGCTGCGAGCGATTGAAGGGGTGAAAGAGATGACCTCGACTGCTTCAGAAGGCCATGCTTCGGTCATGCTTGAGTTCAGTGTTGGTGTCGATTTGAATAAAGCGATGGCAGATGTCCGTGAAGCGGTCGACTTAGCCAAGCCTAAGTTGCCTAGTGACAGTGATGAGCCAACGGTAAATGAAGTAACGCTTGCCTCAGAGGAGCCTGCGTTATCCGTGGTGCTTTATGGCACTGTACCGGAAAGAACCATTGTACAAATTTCCCGTCAAATAAGAGACAAACTGGAAAGCTATCGTCAGATCCTTGAAGTCGATATTGCTGGTGATCGAGAAGATATTGTTGAGATCATCGTCGATCCACTGTTGATGGAAAGCTACGGTCTTGATCAAGCGGATATCTACAATCTAATTGCACTGAACAACCGTGTGGTTGCCGCAGGCTTTGTTGATACGGGCTATGGGCGTTTTTCAGTTAAAGTGCCATCGGTCTTTGATTCATTGAAAGATGTATTGGATTTGCCGGTTAAAGTTGACGGTAAGCAGGTAATTACTTTTGGCGATGTGGCGACGGTCAGACGAGCATTTCGTGACCCTGAAAGCTATGCGCGATTGGATGGTAAGTCTGCCATCGTTATGGACGTGAAAAAGCGTGCAGGCGAGAACATCATTGAAACTGTTGATTTGATTAAGCTGGTATTGGAAGAGGCACAGAAGCGACCTGAGTGGCCAAATAACTTATTGGTTAAGTACACTTGGGATCAATCGAAAGATGTCAAAGTGATGCTCAACGATCTGCAAAATAACATCTTGTCAGCGATTATATTGGTGGTGATTGTCATCATCGCTATCTTAGGAGTCAGAACTGCATTTCTGGTTGGAGTTTCGATTCCCGGATCTTTCCTGACTGGTTTATTAGTGCTTTCCGTATTCGGCTTAACGGTCAATATCGTGGTGCTTTTCTCATTGATCATGGCCGTAGGTATGCTGGTGGATGGCGCGATTGTTGTTACCGAGTTTGCTGACAGGCGCATGCAAGAAGGGACGCCAAGACGAGAAGCGTACCGAGATGCTGCTAAGCGCATGGCTTGGCCGATTACCGCATCAACAGCCACCACACTAGCTGCGTTTGCTCCGCTACTATTCTGGCCTGATGTCACCGGCGAGTTTATGAAGTATCTGCCTCTAACGTTGATCGCGACGCTCAGTGCTTCATTAGCTATGGCGTTGCTACTTGTACCAGTGTTAGGCAGTTTGATTGGTCGACCGCAACATGTGACTAAAGAGCAGCGCGAGAAAATGGTGGCGTTACATGATGGTGATTTTTCTAAAGCGACAGGGCTGACCAAACTCTATTTCCACACATTAGATATTGCTATCAAGCATCCGCTAAAAATCCTGTTTAGCGCTATTTTACTCGCTATTGCAGTAGGCTTTACCTATGCCAAAGCAGGGCTTGGTGCAGAATTTTTCCCTGAAGTTGATCCGCCGTTCTTTACCGTCAAAGTTCGCTCGTATGGTGATTTATCTCTTGATGAGAAAGATGTGATTATGCGTGACATTGAAGCGGTAATGCTTGGCCATGATGAGTTTGAAAGTGTTTATACGCGTACCGGTGGAGATGATGAAATCGGTCAGATTCAGATTACTCCGGTTGATTGGCAGTATCGACGTAAAGTGAAAACCATCATTGAAGAGCTAAAACAGCAAACCGATCATTATGCAGGGGTAGAGATTGAATATAAGTTCCCGGACGCAGGGCCTCCAGTAGCTCACGACCTAGTGATCGAAATGTCAGCTCGCATCCCAGGTGAGTTAGATAATGCGGCTAAGTTAGTCAGACAGTGGGCGGACAACCACCCCGCGTTTACTAATATCAGCGATACTTCTAGTAAAGAAGGCATCGACTGGCAGATTGATATTCGCCGTGATGACGCATCTCGTTTTGCAGCGGATGCCACATTAGTTGGCAATACGGTTCAGTTTGTAACTAATGGCCTCAAAATTGGCGACTACCTGCCAGATGATGCTACCGAAGAAGTCGATATTCTGGTTCGTTATCCAGAAGAGAAGCGCGATATTGGTCGGTTCGATCAGCTGCGGGTAAAAACGCCCGCTGGATTGGTGCCGATCACCAACTTTGCCAATATTGTTCCTGAACATAAGCAAGACACTATCCGACGTATTGATGGTCATCGCGTGATCAACATAATGGCTGATATGAAAGAGGGCTATAACTTAGCGCTAGAACTACCCAAGATAGAGGAGGCGGTTGCACAGCTTAATTTACCTTCAGGGGTGGAGTTTAAGATTCGTGGACAGAACGAGGAGCAAGAGAACTCTTCTGCTTTCTTGCAAAATGCGTTTATGGTTGCACTTGTTGTGATGGCGCTGATATTGATCACTCAATTTAATAGCTTCTATCAGGCATTCTTGATTCTAAGTGCAGTGTTGTTCTCAACCGTCGGTGTATTTGTGGGTTTGCTAGTGTTTCAAAAACCATTCGGCATCATTATGTCGGGTATCGGTGTTATTGCCTTAGCGGGCATAGTGGTAAACAACAACATCGTTTTGATTGATACCTACAATCAGTTGTTAAAACGTGGACTAGATAAACGAGAAGCGATCTTACGTACTGGTGTTCAGCGTCTACGCCCGGTTTTACTAACGACCGTGACGACGATTCTTGGCTTGTTGCCTATGGTGCTGGAGATGAATATCGACTTGATTAACCAGAAGATTGAGTTTGGTGCACCAAGTACTCAGTGGTGGTCGCAGCTTGCTACTGCAGTTGCGGGTGGACTGGCGTTTGCCACCGTTTTGACCTTGGTTCTAACCCCATGTTTATTGATGCTAGGTAGGCAACACAAGGTTGAAGAACAAGCTAATACGGTGATAGAGGCTGATTAGATTTAGGTAATTAAATAGCAAAAGACCCGCACTAGGCGGGTCTATTTTGTTGGCATTTATTGTGTGGCGAGCAGCTCACCATACCTATCTAACTTCTCTAATCTGATTTTCGCATTGGCAATAAAGGTGGCCTTTGTTTTACCAGTTAAAGACTTCGATTGAGGTAACTTCACAGTACGTGGGTTTTTGTGCACCCCATTTACGAGGAATTCATAATGCAGGTGAGGTCCAGTCACACGGCCCGTGCCGCCCAAAGTACCAATCGTCTGTCCTTGTTTGACACGTTGACCCGTTTTGACCGTACGCTTGGTTAGGTGTAGGTATTTGGTAATGTAAGTATTACTGTGCTTGATAAATACGTAGTTACCATTGAATTGGTTGTAGCTAGATTTCTGAACAATACCGTCACCAGCCGCCCAAATCGGCGTGCCTACAGGCGCTGCGTAGTCTGTACCACGGTGTGCTCGGACTTTACCTGTCACTGGGTGGCGGCGAGTCGGGTTAAAGTTTGAGCTTACGCGACGGAAATCAAGCGGCGAGCGTAAAAAGGCTTTCTTCATCGCACGGCCGTTTTCATCATAGTAATTCCCACTCTTATCATCACGGACGGCAGTAAAAGTATCGCCTTGGTTGGTAAAGATCGCCGCAATGATTTTACCTCGGCCAACCACTTCGCCTTCGACCACTTTTTCTTGGTAGAGGATTTTAAAGTTATCGCCATTACGAATATCGAGTGCGAAATCGATATCCCAACCAAAAATCCCAGCTAGCTCCATAATTTGATTGGCGGTCAAACCCGCGCTCATACCCGCATTCCAGAAGTTGGACGTAATTTTGGCTTCGGCGTAGTTATATTGAAAGTGGACGTCTTTTTTATCGATGGTGGAGGTGTAGCCATTCTCAGACTTAGTTACTAAGAAAGCTTCATAAGGGCTAAGCTGGCGCTTAATTTGAATCAGTTGATTGTCTGCATCAAAACCAAACTGAAAAGAGTCACCGGGTCTTACTCGCGTTAACTGGCGTTCAATATCTTTGTTGGTCGAAGTGAGCTCATACAGTAGGCGAGAAGATAGTCCAGCACGTTGAAATAACAGCGCCATGCTATCACCGGAGCCTATGGTGTGTTTTTCCCAACGTAGTACAGCAAGCGTAGGTACAGAGGATTGCTCTGTGAATATCCCTTGATCAATTTCGATCGGGTAAGCCTTGCCGATTTGGTAATTGCTTTCCTCCTCTCGAAGATCTTTCGGGGCAGGAAGAAACAGCGCGACAACAATAACGGCGCTAAAAAAAGCGATGAGAGCTCGGTGAATCCATGGAAGTCGAGCGAAAAGCGACAACATCTTATGTCCGTTCTAAAAAATTCAATAAAAAAGCTAAGCTGTTTAGTCTAACTGGTTTCAAAAAGCATCGCTATTCAAGTAAGATGGCAAACTAACAAATTTTTGCCAAATCTGTGGGAGTGAACAAGAATGGCGAGCATTGAAGCTGCACTAGCCGAGATTAAGCGCGGTGTTGACGAATTAATTCCAGAAGAAGAACTGATTGCTAAATTGAAAGAGGGTCGTCCTCTTCGCATCAAATTAGGTGCCGATCCAACTGCTCCTGATATTCACCTAGGTCATACAGTTATTTTGAACAAGCTGCGTGCTTTTCAAGAACTAGGTCATGATGTAACGTTCCTAATCGGTGACTTCACTGGCATGGTTGGTGACCCAACTGGTAAGAACACGACTCGTCCACCACTGACTCGTGAAGACGTTCTGCGTAACGCTGAAACGTATAAAGAGCAGGTGTTCAAGATTCTTGATCCAGCAAAAACTAAGATTCAATTCAACTCTGAGTGGCTATCTGAACTTGGTGCTGAAGGTATGATTCGCCTTGCAGCTAACCAGACTGTTGCTCGTATGCTTGAGCGTGATGACTTTAAAAAGCGTTACACTGGCGGCCAGCCAATTGCTATCCACGAGTTTATGTATCCACTCCTACAAGGTTATGACTCAGTAGCAATGGAAACGGATGTTGAACTTGGCGGTACTGACCAGAAGTTCAACCTACTGATGGGTCGTGAATTGCAGAAAGCACATGGTCAAAAACCTCAGGTTGTTCTGACAATGCCACTTCTTGTTGGTCTTGATGGCGAGAAGAAGATGTCTAAGTCAGCGCACAACTACATTGGTGTGAGCGAAGCGCCGAGTGAAATGTTCGGTAAGATCATGTCGATTTCTGATGACTTGATGTGGAGCTACTACGAGCTGCTGTCATTCCGTCCTCTGGAAGAGATTGCAGACCTTAAAGCTGGCGTTGAAGCGGGTAAAAACCCACGTGATGTGAAAGTTGCGCTAGCAAAAGAGATCATTGCGCGTTTCCACAGCGAAGCTGATGCTGACGCTGCAGAGCAAGAGTTCGTTAACCGTTTCGCTAAGAACCAAATCCCTGACGAAATGCCAGAGTTTGAGTTTGACGCAGGCCTTCCTGTGAGCAACCTGCTAAAAGAAGCGAGCCTATGTGCTTCTACTTCAGAAGCGATGCGTATGGTCAAGCAGGGCGCAGCGAAGATTGATGGTGAGAAGGTAGCAGATTCTAAATTTGCACCAGAAGCAGGCACATACGTATTCCAAGTTGGTAAGCGTAAGTTTGCTCGTATTACTATCAAGTAATCGGTGATGAAGTCATCAAACTGACTGTTATTGAAAGCGCCTAATTAGGCGCTTTTTTTATACGTGCCATTCGACTTATAAGTCGGTCAAATGTTGTGCTTTTTTTGCCTAAAGTGACTGATTTTTTGTTTTGGTTTTGTTACTATGCCCGCGCTGCTATTACAGCAGTTTATTCGGAGACTTTTATGAACAATATCGACCATCCTCCTAGTATCAAGGGAGAAAAATAAACCTCATCGGTATTGTCATATTTGCCTCTACCTATGTGGTAGAGCAGTCCGCTTTTCTCTGATTCCTCTCATTTTTCTCCATGAAAACTAGTACTTAAATACTCAGCTAGCTTCACTGAACCGTTTAGTGAATGTGGTTAGTCGTGAGCTAACTTCTTCTACACCGCCATATTTGATAGCTAGCTGGTGTTTGATGGTCGTTACCTATTGCCAATCGGGAGATTCGCCATGACGGTAATGAGCAATACTTACATTGAAAATACACCTCACTTTTCCAATGAAGAGATCGGGGCCGCTCGCAATGCATTTCTGCGTTATGAGCAAACTCAACAAGTTCACCTGCTAACGGTAATGCCTGTTGAAGAAGCGGTAGCCATACTTCACCACTGTTCTATTGGTTACGTGCAACAATTGATTTCAGCTTTAGAAGTAGAAGGACATGACAAGCTAGCAAGGCATTACGCTCACCAGCTTGGCTTTATCCATTCTGAAGTTGAGACGCCAAGCAGCTATCTCGATACTACGGTGATTGAGCATGTTAAGCAGCGTATCGGTTGGATTATCGCTTTGGCGTTATTAGGGATAGTTTCTGGGCTTATTATTTCCCAGTATGAAGATACCTTAAGCCAGCTTGTGCTTTTAGCGATTTACATGCCAGTTATTGCTGCAGCAGGGGGAAATACCGGCACTCAGGCAGCGACCTTAGTTATTCGAGCTTTGGCAACAGGAGAGCTGCGCAAACGCCAATGGTTAGCGGTATTTTGGAAAGAGAGCCGAGTGGCGTTATGTTTAGCACTAGCCATCGCTTTGGTGATTGTTGGGAGAATCTTACTCTTTAGTGATGCCAGCACTACAGGTGGTTTTGACCTTAATCTTATTGCATTGGCGATAGCGGTGGCGCTGTTTATCCAAGTGACCATGTCGACTACGTTAGGTGGCTTACTGCCGATCTTAGCCCGAGCATTTAAACTGGACCCAGCGGTTCTCGTGAGTCCAGTATTAGCGTCAATTGTTGATATCTCAGGTATGTGGATCTATTTCTCTGTGGTGAATTACTTCTTAGGCATTGCCTGACTGAAGTTCACTACATCTTGATAGAACAGAGTTTCAAACTGAGTAATGGGAGCGACGGTAGGTTTACTGTCGCTTTTTACTTTAGGGGGATGATAGTCAGCGACAAACTGAACAAACAGTGTGCTTGGCTTGCCAGATTTATCTAAGCCAAATCCTGCCATATTTGAGCTGCCATATAGCGAACCGCTTTTGGCGGTGATCTCACCTTTAACTGGCGCTTTACGCATGCTACGACGGTATTTTAATGTGCCATTTGTGCCAGAAGTTGGCATTAAGGCTATCAGGTCTAATTCATCATCATGTTGCCAGATATAGCGTAAAACTGCGGCCATATTTTGGCTGGTAAAACGGTTGTTGCGTGATAAGCCAGAACCGTCTGCCAATGGCGTATGCTCGATATCAATTCCTGTATTAGCAAATAAGATCTGCTTGATCGCTTGAGTACCATTACCAAAGCTGCCTGGTTGGATATAGAACTTAGCGCCAATGGTTTTAGTTAGGTTATCGGCAATCAAGTTATCAGATTTACGTAGCATCACTTCAAGGAGCTCAGGTAGCGTTTTTGAGTTATGAGTCGCTAACTGTTTGCCCTGTTGATCAACTGATCCAACTTTAATACTCCCCTTGAGCTCAATATTCAGTTGAGAAAGCAGTGTATTGACGACGCGTTGGGTGTACAGCGAAGGATCTTGCACCGCAAACTTCAGTGGCAATGGCTTGCTGCGTTGCTGCAGACACCCTTGTAGTTGATAGTGATTGTCTGGAGAGGTGAGGAGTTCTAAATCGCACTGTAGGCTCTCTCGTTCGCTCTTGGAGACAGTAGCAGCTTGTGTGGTTACATAGATTGGTTGATGTTCAGGTACGTAAACGCGGGTTTTGCCATCATCTTGGGTATAAATCGACGCTTGTACACAGTTGTCATCAAGCGTAATGGCACTTGCAGGCGCGCTATAGCAGACGCCAAGGATATCCCACGGCCAACCTACCGCGCGGTCATAGCCAGTAAACGCGCTATTGTCTAACCACAAATCTCCTTGAATTGTTTTTACGCCACTATCTCGCATAGTGGTGAGGAGCTGCTTAAGATCTTTGGTCGTTAAGGTTGGGTCGCCACTAAAGCGAATAATGACGTCTTTGCCTGATTTATCGATACTGGTTTGATAATAGAAGTTATCACCAAGTTCTAGCTTTGCAGCTAAAGCAGTGACGATTTTAAGGGTACTGGCTGGTGGAAACAGCTGGCTTTGATTGTCTGTGGCGACATAACTTTTATTGTTTGAGAGTCCTTGCACTTTAAGCGCTGCGCGACTGCCTTGGGGCAATTCGTTGAGTGGGGAATACGAAGACGCTACGGCAAACGTAGGAAGACAAAGCGCCAACAAAGCAAGAGAAAGTTGCTGTAAGGAGTATCGCATAGTTAAAGAGCCACTATTGAGTCGAGAAGTTTCAGTATAACGAGTAAAAAAAACGCCCGCTATAGAGCGGGCGTCTTAGATTCATGACATTAAGCCATAAATTAGAAGTCGTAACGTAGACCGATTGCTAGTTCGTCTTCTGCGTCTACTTTAGATGCTGTACCTGTAGTTAGGTTCTTCGTATCACCAAACTTGTCGCCTTCACTGATTAGGTTGAAGTTGTACGAGATGTAAGTACGGAAGTTAGGCTTGAAGTAGTAAGTCGCATCGATAGCAACGTTATCAGCAGCAGTTTCGTTATCAAATTCTGCGTTGTTGTACGTTAGAGTAAATGCTGTTTTCTCTAGTGTGTACGCTGTTGCGAATTCGTAACCAGTGTAGTCACCGTTATCTTTCGCTAGCTCACCATCTGTGAATGTACCTGCGAAGTAAAAATCACTGATGCGGTAAGATGCCGCAAGCATGTATTCATTCTGCTCGTTTTGGTCAGCGTAACCAGCACCTAGCTTAACGCCAGACTCGCCTAGAGCGTAGATAGCTGATAGAGAGTAGCCGTCGTCTTTATTTTCTACAAAATTGCCTGCAACTTCGTCGCGGTCAGCAAAACGGTAGCTTGCTTTTAGACCTAGATCAGCAAATTGGCCTTTGTAAGAAATCATGTTGTCTGTACGGTCAGCTACTGCGATTTTGTGTGCAGCAGAGTTACCGTGGTAAGACATGATATCGGTAAAGTCAGTGATAACGCCTAGCGCACCGTCGTTTTTACCGTAAGTTACTTCACCGAAGTCACCGCCGATACCAGCGTAAGTGTAACGGTGGTCGATATCATCAGCGTTGTTAGTGTCTTCAGTTGTGAATTCACCTTCATAGAAACCAACACCGTATAGGCCGTCAGTGATCTGAGTTTTACCTAGGAAGTTTAGACGTACGCGAGTTTTGTCATCAGCTTTGCCATCTTGAAGAGATAGACGAGCTTCAGCACGACCACCGATCTCTAGAGAGTTGCCGTTTGAGCTGTATACTGAAGTACCTTCGATACCGCCAGCTTGCTTACCATCTGCCGCGTGTGCGCCAGTTGCCACTGCTGCAGCTGAAACTGCTAGAGCAATCAGAGTTTTGTTCATCTTATTAGTCCTAATTTACTGTCCATAAATAGTTGTTTTTGCGAGTGATAACTCACGTGTGGGTTATCCTCTACTTATTACACTCGTGAATCAATGTTCATATGTGAGACTTATGTCAAAATTATGAAGCATCCATGATTCTCGATGAGCAATCGCTGCACAATGTTTTAACGCTAAAGTTCCACGGTGGGGTAGTAAAACGATATAAAAGGCGATTATGAACAGTGTTTTATTTGTGGTAAAAAAATATCAAGTCATTGTTTTTGAAGTGTTTGATAAGTTTTCTAATTGAATTCGGATTAGAAATAGTTTTAGTTTTTTTTATTCAATGATGCTTGAGTTAGAGTTTTTTGAAGTTTTTTACAGTGCTGGTTAATTTGGCACCGATCTCACTTTTTGGGCCGCGGTTGATTTAAGGTGATTTAGTTGCCAAGTTTGTTTACACTAGAAGAAATTGTTAGTTAACACACTACCTAGTCCATCGGATTAGGTAGTTTTGTTTTGTCCAAAGATTGCTTTGGCAAAGAGGTACATAATGGAAAAAGTCCCAATGACACTACGTGGCGAACAGCAGCTACGCGTAGAATTAGACCGTTTATTAAAGCTTCGTCCACAGATTTCTGAAGCAATTGCAGAAGCTCGTGAACTTGGCGATCTAAAAGAGAACGCTGAATACCACGCTGCTCGTGAAGAGCAAGGTATTTGTGAAGCACAGATTCGTGATATCGAATACAAGCTGTCTGTGGCTCAAGTGATTGACGTAACTAAGATGGACAACTCAGGTAAAGTTATCTTTGGTTCAACAGTGACTCTAATTGACTGTGACACTGAAGAAGAGAAAACTTACCAGATCGTTGGTGATGACGAAGCGGACATTAAAGCAGGCCGTATTTCAGTAAGCTCGCCAATCGCACGTGGTCTAATCGGTAAGATGGAAGGTGACGAAGTCGTCATTTCTACACCGGGCGGTGATCGTGATTTTGAAATCGATAGCGTAGAGTACATCTAAGCTAGCAATATCTATTGCACAAATATCAAAAAAGGTCGCTATTGCGACCTTTTTTATTGCCGATGACGTAATATTACTTACGTGGCAATTCGATTTTACGCTCTTCGCCTTGGCGGAATAGTACAAGAGTTTTACCAATGACTTGTACTTTTTCTGCGCCAGTTTCACGAACGATAGCTTCAATGATCAAGTTTTTAGTGTCGCGGTCTTCAGATGCAACTTTCACTTTGATCAGCTCGTGGTGGTCAAGAGCAATTTCGATTTCCGCTAGAACAGCTTCAGTTAGTCCGTTAGCGCCCATAAGCACAACAGGTTTTAGACTGTGCGCTAGGCCTTTTAGATGCTGCTTTTGTTTAGTGCTTAGGTTCATTACGCGGCCAATTTTCTTTAATATAAGGGTTGAAAAATACCATTTTAACGCCATCTAACCCTGAAGACTATAATTTATTGGGTTAGTTGTTCCCTCTATCTATTAGGAAACCAATGAGTAAACAGAAACACTCGGCCAGTTCTGGTCGCTGGTTGAAAGAGCATTTTGATGATAAGTACGCTAACGAAGCGAGAAAAAAAGGCTATCGTTCACGCGCTTACTTCAAGATTGAAGAGATCCAAACCAAGGATAAACTGCTAAAACCAGGCATGACGGTTGTCGATCTTGGTGCAGCTCCGGGCGGTTGGTCTCAATATGCTGCTAAGATAATAGGTGAAGAAGGACAGATCATTGCATGTGACCTACTTCCAATGGACCCAATCGCTGGCGTAAGCTTTTTACAAGGTGATTTCCGTGATGAAGCGGTACTTGACGCATTACTTGAACGTATCCAACCTTCAATGGTGGATGTTGTAATGTCGGATATGGCACCAAACATTGCTGGCAATAACTCAGTTGATCAGCCGCGCGCTATGTATTTAGTTGAATTGGCTTTAGATATGTGTCGACAAGTTCTAGCACCTAATGGTAGCTTTGTTGTAAAGGTTTTCCAGGGTGAAGGCTTCGATCAATTTGTGAAAGAAGCTCGTGACATGTTTAAAGCTGTGAAAATCCGAAAACCCGACTCATCGCGAGCTCGCTCACGAGAAGTCTTTGTTGTAGCCACTGGTTACAAAGGTTAACTATTTTGGCCTCTAATGGCCGAGTTAACACTATAGCTACAGGTTATAAACTGTAGTACCCTACCTTTAATTACAATTAGTTATCGAGAGGCTGACACCTTGAGTGACATGGCAAAAAATTTAATTCTGTGGCTTGTTATCGCTGTCGTATTGATGTCGGTTTTCCAGAGCTTTGGCCCTGGAGAGAGCAATGGCAGAGCGGTGGATTACACCACGTTTGTACAGGAAGTTGGCCAAGGCCAGATTCAGGAAGCAACTTTTAAAGACGGTGAGATTAGTTTCACTCGTCGTGGCGGCGGCGCGCGTTATGTTACTTACATGCCAGTCTACGACCAAAAGCTCCTTGATGACCTAATTAACCAGAATGTGAAAGTACAGGGCACACCTCCAGAAGAGCAAAGCCTACTAGGTACTATCTTTATTTCTTGGTTCCCTATGATCTTACTGATTGGTGTATGGATTTTCTTCATGCGTCAAATGCAAGGCGGCGGCGGTAAAGGCGCAATGTCTTTCGGTAAGAGCAAAGCTCGAATGATGAGCGAAGAACAAATTAAGACCACTTTTGCTGATGTCGCAGGCTGTGACGAAGCAAAAGAAGATGTAAAAGAGCTAGTAGACTACCTACGTGACCCAAGCCGCTTCCAGAAACTGGGCGGTAAGATTCCAACGGGTGTGCTGATGGTTGGTCCTCCTGGTACAGGTAAAACGCTACTTGCAAAAGCGATTGCAGGTGAAGCGAAAGTACCGTTCTTTACTATTTCAGGTTCTGATTTCGTTGAAATGTTTGTTGGTGTTGGTGCATCCCGTGTACGTGACATGTTCGAACAGGCTAAGAAAGCGGCACCTTGTATTATCTTCATCGATGAAATCGATGCGGTAGGTCGTCAGCGTGGTGCTGGTGTTGGTGGTGGTCACGATGAACGTGAACAAACACTTAACCAAATGCTGGTTGAGATGGATGGTTTCGAAGGTAACGAAGGTATTATCGTTATCGCCGCGACTAACCGTCCTGACGTGCTTGACCCTGCGCTATTGCGTCCGGGCCGTTTTGACCGCCAAGTTGTGGTTGGTCTACCAGACGTACGTGGTCGTGAACAGATTCTTAAAGTACACATGCGTAAAGTTCCTCTAGCAGGTGACGTAGAGCCATCTCTAATCGCACGTGGTACTCCTGGCTTCTCTGGTGCAGACCTAGCTAACCTAGTTAACGAAGCTGCATTGTTCGCGGCTCGTGGTAACAAGCGCAACGTTTCTATGGTTGAGTTTGAACTGGCGAAAGACAAGATTATGATGGGTGCAGAGCGCCGTTCTATGGTGATGTCTGAAGAGACTAAAGAATCAACAGCGTACCACGAAGCAGGTCACGCAATTGTTGGTCGTCTAGTACCTGAACATGATCCTGTCTACAAGGTATCGATCATTCCACGTGGCCGAGCGCTAGGTGTGACTATGTATCTGCCAGAGCAAGATCGCGTAAGTATGTCTCGTCAACACCTGGAGTCTATGGTTTCAAGCTTATACGGTGGTCGTCTTGCTGAAGAGTTGATCTACGGTGCAGACAAAGTATCAACGGGCGCTTCAAACGATATCGAACGTGCGACTGATATTGCGCGTAAGATGGTGACTCAATGGGGCTTCTCTGAAAAACTTGGTCCTCTTCTTTACGCAGAAGAAGAAGGTGAAGTATTCCTAGGTCGCAGCGTGACACAGACTAAACATATGTCTGATGACACAGCGAAGCTAATCGATACAGAGATTCGTCAAATCATCGACCGCAACTACTCTCGTGCGAAACAGATCCTTGAAGATAACATGGATATCATGCACGCAATGAAAGATGCGCTGATGAAGTACGAAACGATTGATGCTGGTCAGATTGATGACCTAATGGATCGTAAAGAAGAGATTCGCGAGCCAGCAGGTTGGGGCGATAACGCCAACAAACCTGAAGAAAAGTCAGAAGTGAAAGCTGAAGAAGCACCTGCAGAGCAGGCAGCGGATAAACCAGCAGAAGAAAAAGTAACTTCTGAAGAAACGACGACTGAAGCGCCAGAGAAAAAAGACTCTGAGTAATTCATTGCTTAAGACCAAACCCCGGGGAAACTCGGGGTTTTTGCATTTATTATGATCTTGAAAGCCAATCATAAATCTCTCGATTTATCCCAGCCCCAAGTAATGGGGATTCTTAACGTTACACCTGATTCATTTTCTGATGGTGGTAAGTTTGACACACTAGATAATGCGCTGACGCAGGCCAAACGTATGATTGAAGCCGGTGTAACTATTATCGATATCGGCGGTGAATCGACGCGTCCAGGAGCTCCGGATGTTGCGTTGGAAGAAGAGCTGCAACGTGTGATTCCGGTCATTACTGCTATTCGCCAGCATAGTGATGTATGGATTTCGATTGATACCAGCAAAGCAGAAGTGATGCGCCAAGCTATCTTAGCGGGAGCTGATATCATTAATGACGTTCGTGCACTGCAAGAGCCAGGTGCATTAGAGGTAGCAGCGCAAGCGGGTCTACCGATTTGTTTAATGCATATGCAAGGCCAGCCTCGCACCATGCAAGCGAACCCTCACTACGAAGACTTAGTCAAAGAAGTCGGAGAGTTTTTGCAAGAACGCATCGAGGCTTGCGAGAAAGTTGGTATTCAACGTGAACAGCTGATTCTCGATCCCGGTTTTGGTTTTGGCAAAACTCTGGAACATAACTATCATATGCTTGCTCACCTTGAAGAGTTCCATCGGTTTGGCTTACCAATTCTTGCGGGTATGTCGCGTAAATCGATGTTGTTTAAGTTACTTGATAAAGCCCCTGCTGAGTGTGTCGCTGCTAGTGTCAGCTGTGCAACGATTGCTGCTATGAAGGGCGCACAAATTATTCGTGTTCATGATTTTGAACAAACGCTTGATGCTATGAAAATTGTCTCTATGGTCAAAGCAAACCATTGAGAGTTATAAAAATATAAAGGAATAACTATGTCAGACAAGAGACGTTATTTTGGTACCGATGGTGTCCGTGGCAAAGTAGGCCAATATCCTATTACTCCTGATTTTGTCTTGAAGCTAGGTTGGGCTGCAGGCCGCGTATTGGCTAAGCAGGGCACTAAGAAAGTGATCATTGGTAAAGATACTCGTATTTCAGGCTATATGCTGGAGTCAGCGTTAGAAGCCGGACTTGCAGCTGCAGGTTTGAAAGCAACCTTTACTGGCCCAATGCCAACGCCTGCTGTTGCGTACCTGACACAGACCTTCCGTGCTGAAGCTGGCATTGTTATCTCTGCATCACACAACCCTTACTACGATAATGGCATCAAATTCTTCTCATCTGAAGGTACTAAACTACCGGATGACATTGAGTTAGCGATTGAAGCTGAGCTAGATAAAGAGATTGAATGTGTCGAGTCATCACTGCTTGGTAAAGCGACTCGACTTAATGATGCTGCGGGACGTTACATTGAATTCTGTAAGAGTACTTTCCCAACAGAGTTAAGCTTAGCAGATCAAAAAATTGTAGTCGATTGTGCACATGGTGCAACTTACCACATTGCTCCAGCGGTATTTAGCGAGCTAGGCGCAGACGTGGTTGCCATGGGTGTTGAGCCAAATGGTACTAACATCAACCATGAAGTTGGCGCTACCGATGTTCGCGCGCTACAAAAACGTGTCGTTGAAGAAGGTGCTGCTCTCGGTCTTGCTTTTGACGGTGATGGTGATCGAATCATCATGGTTGATCACTTGGGCAATAAGATCGATGGTGACCAAATTGCTTACATTATCGCTCGTGATGCGCTACGTCGTGGTGAACTCAAAGGTGGTGTTGTTGGCACATTGATGACTAACCTAGGTATGGAAAATGGCCTTAAGCAGCTAGGAATTCCATTTGTTCGTGCCGCTGTTGGTGACCGTTATGTGATGGAGCAATTGCTGGCGAAAGGTTGGAAGATCGGTGCAGAAAACTCGGGCCACGTCATTCTACTAGACAAAGTAACTACAGGTGATGCGATTGTAGCTGCACTACAAGTACTTGCTTCTGTCGTTGGCAGTGATATGTCTCTGCATGACCTATCACAAGGTATGACACTCTACCCGCAGGTGCTGGAAAACGTTCGTTTTGAAGGTGACTCAAACCCACTTGAAGCGGATGCTGTAAAACAAGCGACGGCAGAAGTAGAAGCTGAGCTAGGTGATAAAGGTCGAGTGCTATTACGCAAATCAGGTACTGAGCCGTTGATTCGTGTCATGGTGGAAGGAGAAGATGGCGAACTTGTACAAGCCTCAGCTCTCAAGATTGCTGATGCAGTGAAAGCAAGCTTCTAACAATAAGCGCAAATACTAATAAAAAGCCACCTGACGAGGTGGCTTTTTTTATATCTAAATCGTTACTCTTCTTCAGTGCGCTTTTTGCCCCACACTTCAATTTTTGCTTTTTTGCTTAAGCCGACTGCGCTCAGCGTGTTGCTGCCCCAGCTATCATAAGTCATATCGAGTTTTTTAAACTTAGCCTTTTCATCACCTGGTAAAGTCCATGCTCGAGTCGACATACCTTTGGTCAGGGTGCCCATTGATTTTAGCTCTTTAGTGCTGCCATCTGACATGGTGACAACCAGTTCTTTAAGGTTTACTGTGCCTTGAACAACTTTGATTTTTAACTTGCTGAAGTTTCGTTCACTGATATAGGCCAAAGGCTCAACAGTATCGGTTTCAGCTTTATAGTTAACGACTTTATCGCTGATTAATACCCAACCATCGGCCTCTTTAGCGAAACTGTGCGGAGCAAAAAATAGAACCAGTGATGACAGTAAAATAGTGATGATTTGTTTCATGTTACCTCTGCGTTTTGTGTTAGGATTGCCTCGTTTAACTTAGTGACGATTCCTTATGCCACACCACGAGATACAGTATTTACAAGAAATGGGAATTCAGTATTACCAACTGAACCACCCAGAAAGGCTGCAAGGCTATCAATCGCCAAATTTAGTATTGCAAGAGTCTTGTAAACTTTTGCTGGTATCTCCCCAATATCCGAAAAAAGAGACAGCTTTAATGTTTGAGCGGGTCTTGAAAAGCATCAAATTGGACTTATCACAGGCGTTACATATTTACCCAGAGCAGTTTGAACAGCTGGATCAGCCTTTTACTGGATGGGTATGGTTCGCTGGTTGTGAAGCGCCGTCGCAAGTTGCAGGACAGGTGTTAACGTCTCCTTTGCTCAGTGATATTGATGGCAACAACGAGCAACGTCGTGCTCTTTGGCAACAAATTTGTTCATACCAAAAATGAAAAACTCAATCCTTCCTTTAGATAACGGTCACTTAGACAGTGTACTCCGTATTGAGCGCGCAGCGCATACTCACCCTTGGTCTGAAAACCTGATTCGAGACGTAAACAGTCGCGGTGCCAGTCACCATGTATTACTGCAAGATGACAAGGTAGTAGGGTACTTCTACGCGCAAAACATTGTCGGTGAAGTGACTTTGCTTAACATCGCGGTTGATCCTAATGAGCAGGGAAAAGGTTATGGGAAGCAGCTGATTGAGGGCTTCCTAACAATGTGTGAGGATGCAAAAGCAGACAGTGCGTGGCTTGAGGTGAGAGAAAGTAATACTCGCGCGGCAGCATTGTATGAGGCGGTAGGCTTTAATGAAGTCGATCGACGCATCAACTATTACCCGACGTCTACAGGCAAAGAAGATGCGATCATCATGAGCTATATCTTTTTCTAGACTACTTCTGTACTGCTTTGATCACCGTCGGCTCATCAACAGGGTAGAAGTTCTTTTCAAATCGCGCAGTTAATTCTGCAACGGGAAGAGGCTTGTCAAACAAGTAGCCTTGGAATTGGTCGCAGCCGAGTTGTTTCAGTGCTTGCAGTTCGTAGGCATCTTCGACACCCTCTGCAATGACTTCTAGGTTGAGTCTTTTGGCTGTCATAATGATGGTGTCGACGATCGCTTGGTCACTCTCATCTAAGTGAAGTTGAGTGACGAACGAACGATCGATTTTCAAAACATCAACAGAAAGGTGTTTGAGGTAACGGAGTGAAGAGTAGCCCGTCCCGAAGTCATCGATAGAGGTTTTCAAATTATGTTGTTTGAGCTCCTTCATTTTTTGTACCGTTCCTTCGACATTCTCTAACAGCAAGTTCTCGGTAATTTCGAGTTCAATATGCTCACCACTAATGCCCGCCTGTGCCATTGAATCGACGATATGTTCTACAAACGAGCTTTGTGAAAACTGCAAAGGGCTGATATTGATTGCCAAGCGGCGGAAGGTATCGGGTAACACGTCTAGCTTCTTCCAAGAGGCATATTGATAACAGGCTTGTTCAATAATCCAGTTACCGATTTGTAGGATCTGTCCCGTCTCTTCTGCAATTGGCATAAAGACTCCTGGTGGCAACAGACCTTTCTCTGGGTGATTCCAGCGAATCAAAGCTTCAACACCAATAATATGGTGTTTGTCATCCACTTGAGGTTGATAGTAGAGCTCTAGCTGACCTTTATTAATCGCTTCATGTAGTCCTTTCTCTATTTCCAAGAATGATTCAACTTGAGCTTGCATCTCAGGCTCATAGAACATGTACTTGTTACGGCCAGCAACTTTGGCTCGATAGAGGGCAGTGTCAGCTTGACGAAGTACATCAATATTGGTGCCGCCCACAGAAGGGAAAACAGCGATACCTACACTGACCGTACAATACAGTTGGTGATCGTCAATCGAATAAGGGTTGGAAATAAGCGCTAGTAGCTGTTGAGCCAGTTCATGGGCTTTATCTACTGATGTGTTGGGAAGGAGTATGGCAAATTCATCGCCACCGATGCGAGCGGCAGTAAATTCTTCTTGTAGCCAGGCTTCTACGCGCATTGATATCGCTTTGATCAAATGATCGCCGATGGTATGTCCAAGAGAGTCATTAATGGTCTTAAAGCGGTCTAAATCGAGATAAAAGAGTGCCCCGGCTTGATTGTCCTTGTTGGCGTGAGTAATGGCTTCTTCCAGCATTTGTAGCAACAGGCTACGGTTTGCTAAGCCCGTTAACGAATCATAGTAAGCAAGTTGATTGAGTTTTACCTCTGCGGCTTCTCTATCTTTCCATAAAGTATGAAAGGTTTGTGCGAGGTGGCCGAGTTCATCATCGCGATATAGCGTAGGAGGAGGAAGAACACTGTCTTTCCCCTTATTCTGTAACGAACGCACCCAATCTATCAGGGTGACTAACGGCTTTGACAGTTTTTGATAAAAGAACATCAACAAGATCGAAGTCAGCAGGATATTTCTGAACAGATCAAACAGCAGAATCTGAGTTGTCTTAGCAATAAAGTCTTTGGCGATATAAGCGCCGTTCACCGAAAAGCTTAAAGTACCAACTACAACATGAGAATTAGGTTGGTGCAGGTCTGTTTTGTAAATTGGTGTCGTTGGAGTTAAGTAACTTGAGAGCGCTTCGGTAAAATCACCTTGCTGTGAAATATTTTTTTCCCGTTCAGTCAGAGTGTCACCAAAGTCGTCAATAATCTGAACTTTGTAGATAGCATTATCCATCATCAAGCTAGATGCGACTTGCTCTGCGAGTAGTTGATTTAAGTGATACGCGGACTGGCTGGCATTCGAGTAATTCTGCAGGAGCTTAAATTGATAGTGTTCTTCAATGCGCTTCTGCTCCTGATGGAGATCCACCAAAATATGATAGAAGCTAAAACAGATCCCCAAAATGACCGATACGAGGAAAACCGTTTTAGCTTGTCGAAAAGCGAGTGAGTTAATTTTTTTGCTTTTTGGCATAGTTGAGATAAGTTCCTTCTACTTCTTTAGTTATAGTCCATATTTATTGATATTTTAATTTGTAGTGGAATAGAAACTCTTTTTACGCCATTTTCATTGATGAAGTTGCCCCTTAAGTGAATATAAGCGAAAATACCGCGCAAAGTTGAATCGAACCGCTAGAGCTAGAGTTGTGACTCGCTCGATATAGCTCATAGACAGAAGAAGAACCCTTTCATGTCAAATACTCCTTTTCTTGGCGAAGTTTCTAAACGTAGAACTTTCGCTATCATCTCGCACCCAGATGCGGGTAAAACCACCATTACAGAAAAAGTACTGTTATTCGGAAACGCAATCCAAAAAGCAGGTACAGTAAAAGGTCGTGGCTCTGCTCAACATGCGAAATCTGACTGGATGGAGATGGAGAAAGAGCGTGGCATCTCGGTAACAACCTCTGTGATGCAGTTCCCTTACAATGACTGTCTAGTAAACCTACTTGATACCCCGGGACACGAAGACTTCTCAGAAGATACTTACCGCACGCTGACAGCGGTAGACTCATGTCTAATGGTTATCGATGCAGCGAAAGGTGTCGAGGATCGTACTCGTAAACTAATGGAAGTAACGCGCTTACGTGATACTCCAATCGTGACCTTCATGAACAAATTGGACCGTGATGTACGTGACCCAATGGAAGTGCTTGATGAAGTAGAAAGCGAGCTAGGCATGGCGTGTGCGCCAATTTCATGGCCTATCGGCTGTGGTAAAGAGTTCAAAGGTGTTTACCACATTCACCGTGATGAAACGATTTTGTATGAATCTGGCCATGGTCACGAAATCCAAGAAGTACGCATCATCAAAGGTCTAGATAACCCAGAGCTTGATGAAAAAGTCGGTGCAGACCTAGCGGAAAGCGTCCGTGAAGAGCTTGAACTTGTAATGGGTGCTTGTCCTGAGTTTGATCTAGAGCTTTTCTTAGCGGGTGAACTAACGCCTGTATACTTTGGTACGGCACTAGGTAACTTTGGTGTTGACCATATGCTTGATGGCCTAACTAAGTGGGCTCCAGCACCGAAAGCACGTCAAGCGGTAGAGCGTGACGTAGAAGCAACAGAAGATAAGTTCTCAGGCTTTGTATTTAAGATCCAAGCAAACATGGATCCTAAACACCGTGACCGTATTGCTTTCATGCGTATCGTGTCGGGCACTTACACCCAAGGCATGAAAATGAACCACGTGCGTACTGGCAAAAACGTCAGTATCTCTGATGCGGTAACCTTTATGGCAGGCGATCGTTCTCGTGCTGAGAATGCTTACGCAGGTGACATCATTGGTCTACATAACCACGGTACGATTCAGATTGGTGATACCTTTACTCAAGGTGAAGCACTGAAGTTCTCAGGTATTCCAAACTTTGCTCCTGAGCTGTTCCGTCGCATCCGACTAAAAGATCCATTGAAGCAGAAGCAGCTACTAAAAGGTCTGGTTCAGCTTTCTGAAGAGGGTGCGGTGCAAGTATTCCGCCCACTACAAAACAATGACCTTATCGTAGGTGCGGTAGGTGTGCTTCAGTTTGATGTGGTTGTTGCGCGTCTAAAAGCAGAATACAACGTAGAAGCTATCTATGAAGGTGTTAACGTTGCAACAGCACGTTGGGTAGAGTGTTCAGACGGTAAGAAGTTGGATGACTTCCAGCGTAAGAACCAAACCAACCTAGCACTGGATGGTGGTGATAACCTGACGTACATCGCGCCAACTATGGTGAACTTGAATCTGGCGAAAGAGCGTTTTCCAGAGGTTGAGTTCCGCGCGACTCGCGAACACTAATACTCTTCATATTTGAAGCTCTGGCAGCGTTAACTTCACTCATCCGCCCCAGTCACATAGCGTACTATGCTCCTGGGGCCGGATTCGTTCGTTGCCTTGCCATAACTCCAACTATTATGAGTATCTTCTGTGTTTAAGGTGAGTTTACTTGTCGCCTTGCTCTCACAATAAATGCTTTGAAGAACTGCCTACTAAATACCGTCTTGTTAAGGCGGTATTTTTGTTTATAAAGGCGATTGGGCGTCATTCTTTAGAACGGCGAATGAGTGAGTAAGGAATCTCTTAAAGCGATTCGTAAGTTTGATGAGATCCCCAACTCGTTCGTGCCTCACTCTTGAGGATGACATAGTCTTAATGTGACTGAAAAAAGAAAGGGCTGATGCTTTCACATCAACCCTTACTCATATTATTTAAATCGAAAGATTACTTTTTCTTCTTAGCGACTTTCTTCTTACCTTTAGCGGCAGTTTTCTTCTTGTCGTCTTTCTTCTTGTTCTTTTTCTTAAACACAGGCTTTTTGTGTTTAGGACGCATCTCTTTGATAAAGCGCTCTTTGATCTCTTCTTTTACGTAGCGAGCAACGCGATCTAGCATTGGTTGGTCGTGCGCTTCAACAAGAGATACCGCATTACCTTTTTTACCAGCGCGGGCAGTACGGCCAATTCGGTGCAGGTAAACGTCAGCACTACGAGGCATGTCGTAGTTGATCACATGGCTAACATCAGGAAGGTCGATACCACGAGCAGCAACGTCGGTCGCCAGTAGTACGTTCACTGTACCATCACGGAAACGGGCGATAGCGTTATTACGACGATCCTGTGGCATTTCACCTTGAATCCAAGCACAAGGAATTTGCGCTTTCTCAAGTTCAGCACGAAGCTCAGCAAGACGCTCACGAGTTTTTAAGAACACAATTGAACGCTCAGCTTGATCCGTGATGATCTTTTTAAGCAGCTCAAGTTTATGGTTCATATCATCCGCACGGTGGTACCACTGTGCAATTTTCTTACGCTCACGGCGAGATGGTTCTGCGTCAATTTCTGCAGGCTCTTTTAGTAGGTCGGCAGTGAAGCCTTCTACACCTTTACCTTCAAGAGTTGCAGAGAATAGCAATGTCTGTTTACGCCAGCGACATTCTGTAGAAAGACGATCAACTGTTGGGCCAAAGCCCATATCTAGCATGCGGTCAGCTTCATCAAGGATCAGCCACTCAATCGCACGACAGTCAAAGCGCTCTGCGTTGATGTATTCCATCAAGCGTCCAGGTGTCGCTACGACGATATCTTGGGTTTTGCCTAAGATATCAGCGTGCTCTTGGTACTGAACACCACCAGTGATTGTAAAGATGTTGAGCTTAGTATGCTTTGCTAGTGCACGTGCTTGGTCTGCAACCTGCATCGCTAACTCACGTGTTGGAGTCAGGATCAGCACACGAGCAGGTCCCGGCTTGCGACGAGGAAAATCTTGCAAATATTGCAGGGCTGGCAATGCAAATGCAGCAGTTTTACCTGTACCTGTTGGGGCAGAAGCCAAGATATCTCGGCCATCTAACGCTTGCGGAATGGCTTCAGCCTGAATTTGTGTTGGGCGGTCATAACCCATTTCTTCAATGGCGAGGAGTAGGTTAGGGTCTAGCTCCAATTCAGCGAAATTTCTGATCACTATAAGGTCTCCACAAGCGAGTTGGTGTGAGCATTAAATTTAAGGGGTCGTATTATAGAGTGTTCGGTGATAAGGATCACACCTTATTTTCTACATCTTTAGATAAAACGCTTTTGTTAGCTGGATAAAGTCATCGCTATAGCTGCCACTCTCATGAATGGTCAAGGTTGAGTGGTCCTCTGTCATGGATGCTTTATTCAATTGAATCAGTAGCCTAGATACCTCTTTCCGCTCAGTTGGCTTAACTTGGCAAAGGCGCTGTAGTGACCAACCTTGTTGCTTGGCTAAGGCGATAAATGCTTCCCCTTCAACTTTGGGCAGTACAAAGCTAGCGTAACCTTGATCGGTTAATAGATCCCAGCAGCGCTTGAGTAAGTCTTGATGGCTTAGGCTACTTGTGTGTCTTGCGGTTGCTCGGCTGATATTTTGCGCTTGTTCGCCACTATTAAAGTAAGGTGGATTGCAGATAATGCAATCAAACCGGTTAGGAAATGAGTGGGTCAATACATCCCCAGAATGCAGCTTGATACGCTCATACCAAGGAGAATGGGTAAAATTGTATTGCGCCGCTTCCACAGCATGACTGTCTATCTCAATCGCATCAATGCTTAAAGATAGGTTACGTTGGGCACACATCAGACTCAGTAGTCCAGTACCAGTACCAATGTCGAGTAAGGTTTTAGAGCTCTCCAGTTCAGCCCATGCACCCAATAGCACTCCATCGGTGCTGACGGGCATCCCCGAGTATCCTCCCGAGACGCTAAATTGTTTAAATTCAAAACTTTTTGTCTTTTTCATAAAAAATTATGTTTATCGGTCAATGTTCTATTTTTAAGTTAAATGATCTGTTGTTAATTAATTGTGCGGTTTTTTGTTCTGATTGTTTTCTGTTTGTAGTGCTTATTAGTTAGTTAATTGGCCTGGTAATTTTTGTTAGTCTAGTGATATATGCTGCATTTATGATGATTTTTTGAATTTATATGGCGTTTTTGGTCGATGACTTGCTACTGAATCAGGATTTCGTCATTATGCGCGCCTAAATTTTATAGAGTGGACATTTATTTGTACTACTCAACAAACACAACATCGACTAAATAATAATGAAAGGGTCTACAGTGAATCAGACTTTAAAATTAACAGATATTATTGCGGTAGGCTTTATGCTTTTCGCATTCTTTTTAGGTGCAGGTAACATCATATTCCCTCCATTGGCAGGTCAGCTTGCTGGTGAGAACTTAATGCCGGCGATGACTGGTTTCCTTTTAACTGCGGTAGGTCTTCCTCTAATTACCATCGTTGCTATTGCAGTTTCTGGTGGATCTTGGGAGCTCTTAACGAAAGATTTGCCAAAGCGCGTGGCGATGACCATAGCGGTGTTGATTTTCATCATCATTGGTCCGGCATTTGCTGCTCCTCGTACAGGACTTGTCGCTTACGAAATGGCAGTTAAGCCATTCTTTGTCGATGCAGCGCAAATGCATTTGACGGTTTTCTCTATCCTATTCTTTGTTGTCGCGATGTTTTTTGCATGGTCTCAGGGTAAGTTGATCGATGTAATTGGTAAAATTCTGACGCCAGTTCTTTTCTTGGGATTGATTGTGCTTGCGGCTGCGGTATTTATCGACCCGCAAGGCGAAATGATCGCTGCGCAAGGAGAGTACCTCACGCATCCTCTACAAAAAGGTTTCCTAGAAGGTTACAACACCATGGATACTTTTGCCTCGCTGATGTTTGGCGGGCTTATCGTAGATGCACTTCGTAAAAAAGGTGTTACTGATCAAAAGGCGACGACAAAGTATCTAATTAGCGCGGCATTTGTAGCAGCAACCGGCTTAGTATTTGTCTATGTATCACTGTTCTACTTGGGGGCAACCAGTGCGGCTGTAGCTGCCGGTGCTGACAACGGTGGTGCGATTCTTAGCCTGTACGTTCAGTCTCTATTTGGTCCATATGGTCAAATTGTGCTGTCTGTGATTGTACTGCTTGCATGTTTGACGACGGCTATTGGTATTATCTCTGCATGTTCTGATTACTTTAGCTCTATTACGCCAGTTTCTTATAAAGCTTGGGTAGTGATCATTGGTGTTGCCTGTGCAACGGTAGCAAATGTCGGTCTATCGCAACTGATTTCTCTATCTGTACCAGTGCTATTTGCGCTATACCCAGTGGCGATTGCGTTAGTGGCATTGACCTTCTTACGTAAGAAACTACCAAACCCTAAAGCGGCATACCGCGTAGTGATTTTAGTGTCTCTAATGTTTGCTCTGATTGATGCGGCTAAAGTGGCTGGTGTTGACGTGTCTGCACTGAACATGCTGCCGCTATTTAATATCGGCATGGGTTGGTTGCTACCGACCGTTGTAGCGATGATTGCGATGATGTTTGTAGGTAAAGCTGAACAACCTGCAATCGCAGAAGAAACTGCATAATAACTCAGTAAAGCTGAATCAATGATCCCCTGTCGCGTAAGGCGTGGCAGGGGATTTTTTATATCGGTGGATTTTTATTCGCCAATAAAAAATTCCTGTATCTTCGTCACACTTTTGAGTACAATTCTTCGGTTAAATTCTACTCATAAATGTTGAGCAAACATGTTTGAAATCAATCCTATTAAAAACCGCCTAAAGGACGTGTCTGAGCGCACTGATGTCCTGAGGGGGTACCTTTGACTACGACGCTAAGCAAGAGCGTCTAGAAGAAGTCAACGCAGAACTAGAACAGCCGGATGTATGGAACGAGCCTGAACGTGCGCAAGCGCTGGGTAAAGAACGTTCTTCATTGGAAGCGGTTGTTGAAACGATTGATCAACTTGAGCAAGGTGTCGAAGACGTTGAAGGTCTGTTAGAGCTTGCTGTTGAAGAAGAAGATCAAGAGACGTTTGACGAAATCGAACCAGAATTGGCTGAACTTGAAGCGAAGCTTGAGAAGCTTGAATTCCGTCGTATGTTTTCTGGCGACCATGACTCATCGGATTGTTACATTGACTTGCAGTCTGGCTCTGGTGGTACAGAAGCGCAAGACTGGACATCAATGATGCTACGTATGTACCTACGTTGGGCTGAAGCAAAAGGCTTTAAGACTGAGGTTATCGAAGTATCGGAAGGTGAAGTTGCTGGCCTTAAAGGCGCGACAGTCAAGATCTCAGGTGAGTACGCTTACGGTTGGTTACGTACTGAAACTGGTGTTCACCGTCTTGTTCGTAAGTCTCCATTTGATTCTAGTGGCCGTCGCCATACGTCGTTTGCTTCTGCGTTTATCTATCCAGAGATTGATGACAACATTCAGATCGACATTAACCCGTCGGATCTTCGTATTGATGTTTACCGCGCATCAGGTGCGGGTGGTCAGCACGTAAACACCACTGAATCTGCGGTACGTATTACTCACGTACCAACAAATACTGTGGTTCAGTGTCAGAATGACCGTTCTCAGCATAAGAACAAAGATCAAGCGATGAAGCAGCTTCGCGCTAAGTTATTTGAATTAGAGATTCAAAAACAAAATGCTGAGAAGCAAGCTAATGAAGATGCGAAGTCTGATATCGGTTGGGGTAGCCAGATCCGTTCTTACGTTCTGGATGACTCACGTATTAAAGATTTACGTACTGGCGTTGAAAATCGTAATACTCAAGCGGTTCTTGACGGCGACCTAGACAAATTTATTGAAGCTAGCCTGAAATCAGGCCTTTAAGCTTTTCACCGAAAAAACTATTTTTCATATAGAAAGACAGGATACATCGAAAATGACTGATGCTGTTCAAAACGAAAACGTACAAGAAGGCTCTTTACCTGAAGAGAACAAGCTAATTGCTGAGCGCCGCGCTAAATTGGATCATATCCGTCAGAGCTGCAAAGCAAACGGCCACCCAAATGACTTCCGTCGTGACGCACTAGCGGGCGACCTTCAAAAAGAGTTCGGTGAAAAGACTAAGGAAGAGCTGGAAGAGCTAAATCACGTAGTTGCAATTGCAGGTCGTGTAATGGCTAAGCGTGGTCCTTTCCTTGCGATTCAGGAAACATCTGGCCGTATCCAAGCATACGCAGCGAAAGATGTACAAAAAGAGCTTAAAGAGAAGTACCAAGGTCTCGATATCGGTGACATCATCGGTGTTAAAGGTGCTCTACATAAGTCAGGTAAAGGCGATCTTTACGTGAACATGGAATCTTACGAGTTGCTAACTAAAGCACTTCGTCCACTTCCTGAGAAGTTCCACGGTCTAACTGACCAAGAGATGCGTTACCGTCAGCGTTACGTTGACCTAATCGTGAACCAAGATTCGCGCGACGCATTCATCATTCGTTCTAAGCTTGTATCGGCTATCCGTAACTTCATGAGCTCAAAAGGCTACCTAGAAGTTGAAACGCCAATGATGCACGTGATCCCTGGTGGTGCAACGGCTCGTCCATTCATCACACACCACAATGCACTAGATATCGACATGTACCTACGTGTTGCTCCAGAGCTATATTTGAAGCGTCTAGTTGTGGGTGGTTTTGACCGCGTATTCGAGATCAACCGTAACTTCCGTAACGAAGGTCTATCGCCACGTCACAACCCAGAATTCACTATGATGGAATTCTACCAAGCGTACTCTGATTACAAAGATCTAATGGATCTGACTGAAGAGATGCTAAGCACAGTAGCGATGGATGTTCTTGGCTCAACATCTATGCCTTACGGTGATGAGACTGTTGAGTTTGGTGGTAAGTACGCGCGTCTAAGCATGTTCGATGCTATCAAACAGTACAACCCTGAGCACGCTGAAATTCAAGCTCTAACAGAAGCAGATCTACAAGACCGCGACAAGATGGTAGCAATTGCTAAGTCTGTACACGTTGAAGTCGAGTCTTTCTGGACATGTGGTCAGCTTCTTGAAGAGATCTTTGGTGAAACCGCTGAGCCTCAGCTAATTCAACCAACGTTCATCACTGGTTACCCAGCGGACATCTCTCCACTGGCTCGCCGTAGCGATGACAACCCGTTCTTCACTGACCGTTTTGAGTTCTTCATCGGTGGCCGTGAAGTTGCAAACGGCTTCTCAGAGCTTAACGATGCACAAGACCAAGATGAGCGTTTCAAAGCACAAGTAAATGCTAAAGATGCTGGTGATGACGAAGCAATGTACTACGATGCAGACTACATTACTGCACTAGAGCACGGCTTACCGCCAACAGCTGGTCAAGGTATTGGTATTGACCGCCTAGCGATGCTATTCACTAACACGCACACTATCCGTGACGTGATCCTATTCCCAGCGATGCGCCCACAAGCGTAAGTGCTGAAATAGACCACTTTAAAAAGCCATCTTCGGATGGCTTTTTTATTGTCTAAGAAATGATACCCTCGCAAAATATCATCCTGTAACATACTGAAAACCAAAATAAAGTCACAAATTTCTTTGAGACCACTCTCACTATGTATGGAAAAAGGCCGATTCAGTCACTAGTCTTATTATTGAGACAGATTCTCTGTTCGAGTCTCTATAATGTAACCTCATAAGTTGTTATGTGCTTTTGTGTGCACATTATTTACGTTATCAATAATAAGGAACTAGCTTCATGGGTAGTCAATTCCGGATGGATTCCGTTCCAGGCTCTTTGGTTGTAGTTGGAGGAACCTATGAGCCCTGGCTTTCAGTCTTAGAGCAAGTTGGTTGGAGATGCACTCAGTGTGGCGATTTGCGCAAAGCAGATGAGCTGTTTACTGAAACGGGTCCTTGCATCGGCATTGTGGATTTGAGCCACGACGAGTTTAGCTTAAACGGAATTGCTAACTTGGTGAGCAAACATAAGCAGGTTCGCTGGTTAGCCTTTATTCGAGAGTCACAACTGAGCTCAGATACTATCTGCCAGTTTATCGTTAACTTTTGTATCGACTTTTTCACCGCCCCAATTCCTGATGCACAGCTATTAAGCACCATTGGTCATCAGCTCGGTATGCTTAAGTTAGAGAAAAAAGTCTGGCCTCACTATGGCAATCAAAGTGATATGGGGTTAATCGGTGATTCGATGCCTGTTAAGCGTCTGCGTGACCAAATAAAGCGTATTGGGCCAACTGATGTCAGTATTCTTATTTATGGTGAGAGTGGTACAGGTAAAGAGACCGTTGCTCGCGCGGTTCATCGCACTTCCGCACGTGCCAATAAAGAATTTATCTCGGTCAACTGTCGCGCAATGTCTGAGCGCCGTATCGAAAGTGACTTATTTGGTATTAACCGTGAAGACGCGTCAGAACCGTCAATCCTAGAAAAAGCGCACGGTGGTACGATTCTGCTCAATGATATTCTTACCTTACCTAAATCTCAGCAGTTTAATTTATTGCGCTTCTTACAAGAGGGCACAGTGGATACTGCATCAGGTCGTAAAGAAGTTGACGTACGCATCCTTGCAGCAAACTCTGCAGACATTGAAAAAGCCCTAATCGATGGTGATTTCAATGAGGAGCTTTATCATTACATCAATGTGCTGAGAATTAATGTCCCGAGTTTGAAAGAGCGAGCAGGAGACATTGTTATCTTAGCCCGTCACTTCTTGCAGGAATACTCCAAAGAGTACAATGCTCAGGCTCGCAGCTTTACAGAAGAAGCGGCACGTGCTCTGACTCGCTATCATTGGCCAGGTAACGTCCGTGAATTGATGAACCAAATTAAGCGAGTGGTATTGATGTCAGATACCGTGATGCTTGATGAGGTCAACCTTGATTTACCCAAGCGCAGCGATAGTCGCCGAAGTTTGAAGAGCATTCGTGAGCGTAGTGAGAGAGATGCGCTGTTGTTAGTACTAGAGTCTCACTCGGGTCAAGTGTCGATGGCGGCCAAAGAGTTGGGAGTTTCGCGTGCAACAATGTATCGCTTGTTAAACAAACATAATCTAATCTCTGATATACCTGCCTAGTTGATTGATTTGTCAATAAAAAGCCGCGCAATATCTTGCGCGGCTTTTTTATAAAATCAAGATTATCTGTCGAGAGTTGGATATTCCTTAGCTGAATATCTTATAGCTAAAACAACGAAAAGGTTAATTATAGGTAAAAAAATTGTTTTGAAATTTTATGCAATAAAGTGGTTGAAATATCACCTCTGATGCTTAGAATTTAACCATGAGCTCGGGCTCATACCCATCAAATTATTTTGGATTATTACATTAGCTAGGAGGCGCACAATGAAACACATTACTGTTAAATCATTTATCTGTGCGTCTGTCGATCAAACCATTCCTGCAATGGGTGCCAATAAGCACACCCCTGCTATGGCCGATCGAAAACTAGGTAATTTAGTGTAATTAATCCGTACCCTCTTAATTTTAATTGGCTGCGGAAAGGCAGCGAATTAATAATCAATCTTTCTAGATTCGTTGATCTTTCCCCAGCATATACTCAACTGGAGAAAACTCATGAGTCATTCTGTATATCTAAAGCTAGCCACCGTCTTAGTAAAGGCCGATCTTAAACGTGAAGAACGTGAATGGAAGCGAAAACTGCGTCGTAGTGCCTACGATCTTCCATGGGAAAATGCTCGCTTACTTCGAGACATTGGTTTAGAACAAGATGGCCGTCCAATCGGTTTTTCTGAACCTGACAGTGTCAAAGCCGAACGCCGTGTACGTCATCTTCGCCGTGTACTCAGTGCGCGAATACCAACGTAAATAAAAGGGGCAGGTTGCTTCACCTGCCCCGAATTCTATTACTGCCTATGATTAGCTAGACAGTTTATGGACAAGGATTGGAGTAAGTCGTCCCAATCTCTTGAATTCCTTGAAGCAACTCATCCGTTAATACGACATCTAAACTATCAATATTTGATTTAAGCTGTTCAAGGTTTGTCGCTCCAATGATGTTGGATGCGACAAACGGCCTCTGATTGACGAAAGCTAACGCCATTTGAGCGGGATCTAGGCCATGCTCTCGGGCTAAGTTGACATAGGCTTGCGTAGCCTGAATGCCTTGAGGCGTAAAGTAGCGAACAAAGCGTTCAAACAGAGAGCATCGAGCGCCATCTGGACGAGAGTCATTGAGATATTTACCACTCAAGCAGCCAAACGCAAGCGGTGAGTAGGCCAAAAGCTGAACCCCTTCATAGTGGCTGATCTCTGATAGTCCGACTTCGAAGCTTCGATTGAGCAAATTGTATGGATTTTGAATTGATACAACTCTAGGTAACTCGTGCTTTTCTGCCAGGCGTAATAAGGTCATTAAGCCCCAAGGCGTTTCATTAGACACTCCGATATAGCGAACTTTACCCGCTTTGATAAGTTCAGCGAGTGCTTCCAAAGTTTCGATTAGCGTAACTTCTTCTTGTGAGTCAGGGTAAGGGTAATTGAGCTGACCAAAACAGTTGGTTTGACGTTGAGGCCAATGCAATTGATATAAGTCGACGTAGTCGGTTTGTAAGCGTTTAAGGCTGTCATCAATCGCCAGATGGATATTTTTTCTATCCAAGCTCATGTTATCTCGGATATACGGCACGTTACGCGGACCAGCCACTTTTGTGGCTAGGACCACTTTCTCACGTTTGCCTGATTTTGTTAGCCAATTGCCGATATACTGCTCGGTCAAACCTTGTGTGGTGGCCTTTGGTGGAACCGGATACATTTCCGCGGTATCAATAAAGTTCACACCGCGCTCAAGGGCGTAATCGAGTTGGCTAAATGCTTCTTGCTCTGTGTTCTGCTCACCAAACGTCATCGTGCCAAGACAGATCTTACTTAGCTCAAGAGTCGAGTGAGGTAACTTATTGTATTGCATCGATCTTCCTTGTTATGGCTTTAAAGTGATACCACTATAGGTGATCTTTCTTCGGTTAGAAAAGGTATCAGATAACAAATTCGCAAAATTTGATAAGTTGGCTAATACTGTTTCATGGAGGTGAATTATGCAAAAAAGTCAGTTAGATAAATGGATCCACGGACACCATAAAGATAGCTACCATCCACCGAAGGTATTTGTGATTGGTTGTTCCGATTTATCTCAGTATTTATTAGCCGTCGAATATAAACACAAGCTTGAGCCAATTAGAGTGGACGATGAACCGGTTCATTTTGATTCGTTAGAGTTAGTCAAAGAAGAGCTAATACGGTTAGGAGTAGAGAGAGCATTTCTGCGTTTGCATAATGCCTACGATGAATTTGGTGTCGGGGATGGGCCGTTATACCACGATGTAGAGTTGTCTCTGACGACGCATTAAATAAAGTGCTGTTCAAGAATACGAGCAGTAAATTGCGTTCTTAGGTAAAACCCTCTTGGTAGGGTTTTTATTGGTTTGCCACTTGCCCCATATGCTTCAGTCAATACTCGGCTGTTGGCCGCTTTGGGGCGTAATTGAAGCATTTCACCATGCCGGGCGTTGATCTGTTCAACACGACCCAGCACGATCATTTCCATCAACTCTTCCCAGTCCGTTTTAAGCTGCAGCTCTTCTTCTTCACTTGGTGACCAAATGAGCGGTGAACCGACGCGTCGTTCTGCTAAGGGAATTTCACGCTCTCCTTCGACAGGCACCCATAAAACCCGAGACAACTTATTTCTAACGTGACTAGTTTCCCATGTCAGCCCGTGGACACCGACTAAAGGGGCAACACAGACAAAGGTGGTTTCTAGAGGCTTTCCTGAATAACTAATGGGGATGGTTTTTAATTCGATCCCTAGCTGCTCAAAGTCTTGAGTTGGTTTGCTTCCTGCAGTAGCACCTAAATGCCATTCGAGCAGCTGACCGACCCAGCCCTTATCGCGGCGAAGATCTGGCGGAACCTCGATCTTTGCTTCATCAGCGAGTTCTTGAAAGCTAATGCCTGCAATGTTGCTCGCTCGTTCAAGCAGTTCTAGTTCTGACTGAGGTTCTGATTTCATGTGCCGTCGATTTATCTAGGAAGAGGGCGCTATTGTAGCGGAATCTATGCAAATTTCTAATCGGCCAAGATTGATCGTTATGTGCAAAAGATCATCACTCAACCGGTTATCCACAGGCTTAACAGTAAAATAGTCTATATTTGTTAGTTATGTATAAATTAACAGTGTTTTTGCGGTGATAAAATGCTTGTGTTTTCAAGTTATTACTTGGTCTGTTGTAAGTCAGTGTGGATAAATGCTGTGTTGATTGATCTTTAACCGATCTGTGTAGCGGATATTATTTTTAGATCTTTTCCATCTTATAATGTGTCTGTTTGTATGTAATTATATGTTTTAAAAGGTATAATTAAAATTCTTTGATGGCTAGTAATCCAGCTCACTCCGAGCGTGCTCGTTTATTGATCACTTTCTCATTGATTCTTCACATAGTTATACACAGAAAAGGTGAATAAATGTGGGCTATGTCTCACATGCGTGTGAGTAACCTCTTATTTGATTAAAAGTTATTCATTATTTAAGAGGAAGGTAATATTTTTTGTGTGAGTCACACTAGTAAGTTTGCTCCTACTGGGGATATGTGGAAAAATCACTGTAATTAAGAATTTATTAGAGGTTGGCCAGTGATAGATGGCGATGGTTACCGCTTAAATGTGGGAATTGTAATCTGTAACAGCCATGGTCAGGTCTTCTGGGCAAAACGATACGGACAACACTCTTGGCAGTTCCCACAAGGTGGAATTGATGAAGGTGAAACCCCTGAACAAGCAATGTACAGGGAGTTATATGAAGAGGTTGGTCTTACTAAGAAAGATGTCAAAATCGTTGCGACAAGTCGTCACTGGTTAAGGTATAAACTACCAAAACGACTTGTACGTTGGGATTCTAAACCTGTTTGTATCGGCCAAAAACAGAAATGGTTTCTACTGCGCTTGGATTGTGATGAGTCACGGATCAATATGCAGCGAGGTAGTTCCCCTGAATTTGATGGTTGGCGTTGGGTAAGTTACTGGTATCCAGTGCGACAAGTGGTCTCTTTTAAGCGCGATGTATATCGCCGCGCAATGAAAGAGTTTGCATCGATGGCGATGCCATTTAAAGAACGCAGAGTCAAAGGTAAACGTAAACACCGAAGAGGATAGACATGCTTTCTCAGCTAAGGGACATAGTTGAACAAGTATCTAAAGTAGATGAGGTTCATCAAGCTTTAGATATTCTAGTAAAGCAAACATGCAGTGCCATGAACACTGAATGTTGTACTGTCTATCTTGCCAATGAAGAAATGCAGCGCTTAGAGCTAATGGCGACTCAAGGGCTGCGTTTCAAAGGTGACAAGATCCATATTCGTTTCAGTGAAGGTTTGGTTGGTTTAGTTAAACGCAGCGCGGAACCTTTGAATCTTGCTGAAGCGTCGAAACACCCCAAATTTAAATATTTCTCAGAGCTAGGTGAAGAGATTTACCAAAGCTTTCTCGGTACACCGATTATTTACCGCAAGCAGGTGCTTGGGGTATTGGTCGTCCAGCAAAAATCACCGCGCTTGTTTAATGAAATGGAAGAGTCCTTTTTGGTGACTCTAGCGGCTCAGCTTGCGGTTATCATCGCTCATGCACAAACCCAAGGCCATTGGCGTTTAGAGAAAAAACAACAAGCGATCCGTGGTGTGCCTGCCTCATCTGGGGTGGCAATTGGAGAGTTGTGGTGGGATGACACTCAACCAGAGCTCTCAAATGTCTACCCTGCATCCACACTTGATATCGAACGTGAACAAGAGTGGTTACTGCTGGCCATCGAAGAGGCGTTGGGCGATTTTCGTCGAATGCGTAAAAAATTAGACAGTGAAATTAACAAAGATGCACTGGCTATTTTTGACCTTTTCACTCACTTACTGAACGACCCTATGCTGCGCAAAGACTTAAAAGCGCAGATTCAAAAAGGGGATCGAGCTGACTGGGCGCTTCGTCAAGTTGTTGAGTCTTACTCCAACCGTTTTGCTCGCATGTCGGATGTTTACCTACGTGAACGTGCTCAAGACATTCGTGAGCTAGGCCAGCGCTTATTATTCTTTTTGCACAATACCGCGCAAGATCGCCAGGTTATTGAAAAGCCAGTGATTTTGGTGGTTCGAGAGTTAACGGCAAGTTTGCTTGCATCGGTACCCAAAGAAAAGCTGCTTGCAGTGATCTCGCTTGAAGGTGCGGCCAACTCCCATGCTGCAATCTTATCCAGAGCGTTAGGGATTCCTGCTGTTATGGGCGCTAACCTTAATCCTAAAGTGATTAAGGGGAAATTAGGCGTGGTCGATGGCTACAGCGGCAAGATCCTGATTTCGCCTAACAAACAGTTATTGAGAGAGTATCGTTCACTGGCCAATCAAGAGCGTGAGTTAGCCAATAAGGTTAACCAACGTATCGAAGAGCCAGCGTTTACTAAAGATGGTGAGCGAGTCGAAGTGATGCTCAATGCTGGCTTGAGCGCTGATGCTAATATTGCCATCAACCAAGGTGTTGATGGGGTGGGGTTGTATCGAACGGAAATCTCCTTCTTACTTCAGCATCGCTTTCCATCTGAAGAAGAGCAGACTCAGCAGTATCAAGCGGTCATGAATAGCTACCCTGATAAAAGGGTGGTGATGCGTACTCTTGATGTTGGCGGCGATAAGGCTTTGCCATATCTGCCAATCGAAGAAGACAATCCATTTTTGGGATGGCGTGGTATTCGCTTTACCTTAGATCATCCAGATATCTTCTTGATGCAGATTCGCGCCATGATGCGTGCCAGCGCCAGTCATCAAAACCTGAGCATTTTGCTGCCAATGGTTTCAGGTGCGCAGGAGCTTGATGATGCAATTGAGCTAATAGAGCGCGCTTATGATGAAGTCTCTGAGCTTGATGAGCGTGTTCGCATGCCAGAGATAGGCGTGATGCTTGAAGTGCCATCGATGATTTACTTGCTGCCATTGATTGCGAGTAAAGTTGATTTTGTTTCAATTGGTACCAATGACTTAACCCAATACTTATTGGCCGTGGATCGCAACAATGCTCGAGTGGCAGACGTTTACGAATCGATGCACCCTTCTGTGATTATGGCGTTAAGTCATATCCATAAAAGTTGTCAGCAACTGAAGCTTCCGGTATGTATCTGTGGTGAATTGGCCGGTGACCCTATCGGAGCTTTGCTAATGGTTGGCTTAGGTTATCGCAGCTTAAGTATGAACACCTCAAACGTAGCCAAAGTGAAGTACCTACTGCGCCATACCAACGTAAGTGAACTAGAAGCGCTTGCTGACAAAGCGCTGATACAGCCTTATGGTCGTGACATATATACTATGATGCAGGCATTTTTCGAAGATAAAGGTTTTGCTGGCTTTATCCGAGCTGGTAATAAGTAAGGTTGTTTGTGTTAATTGAATTATTTATCGCATTTATGGTGCTTGGTGCCATCGTCGGTGTGATGGCTGGACTATTGGGCATCGGTGGCGGTTTGATCGTTGTACCAGCGTTGCTATTTTTGCTACCTATGGCAGGGATTGATCCAGGCATTAGTATGCACATTGCATTGGCGACTTCTCTGGCGACCATCATTGCAACCTCGGGCTCATCGGCTTTAAACCACTTTAGACTCGGCAATGTAGATATGTTTGTGGTGAAGTGGTTAATGCCAGGCGTGGTGCTCGGCGGCTTCTTAGGTGCTAAAGTCGCGGAATGGATACCTTCTCAATACCTGCCTAAGGTGTTCGGTGTGATTGTGTTATGTCTTGCTGTGCAAATGCTGTTTTCACTTAAAGGCAAGGCCTCTAAACCCATGCCAGGGAATGCAGTCACTATGGGGATTGGCACCGGAATCGGCATGATCTCTAGTCTTGCGGGTATAGGTGGCGGTTCTTTGTCGGTGCCTTTTCTTAATCGCCATGGTATTGAGATGCGAAAAGCGGTCGGTTCTTCGTCTGTCTGTGGCTGTATGATTGCGATTTCAGGCATGCTAGGTTTTATTATGCATGGTTATAAGGTCGAGTCTTTACCGGAGTACAGCATAGGTTATGTATACCTACCAGCGCTTGTTGCCATTGCTTCGACGTCTATGTTGATGACTCGAACAGGGGCAAAATTGGCGACATCTTTACCGACTCCAACCTTGAAAAAAATATTTGCACTGTTTTTAATGTGTGTTGCTGGAACTATGTTGCTGTAAGGCACTCTCATCTATACGCTTCATGATTATCTAAACTTAATAAGAGTAAAAGTCCTATGTCTCAGGGATACCTTTCCTTTCCTAATATAGACCCTGTATTAGTCTCTATTGGTCCTCTTTCTATTCGTTGGTACGGTTTAATGTACCTAGTGGGTTTTGCTTTTGCTCTTTGGCTAGCAAACCGACGTGCCGATCAGCCTGATAGCGGTTGGACAAGAGAACAAGTTTCAGACTTGCTTTTCGCTGGCTTCCTAGGCGTAGTGATTGGTGGTCGAGTTGGCTACGTGCTGTTCTACAACTTTGAGTTATTCCTGCAAGACCCTATTTACCTATTCAAAGTTTGGACGGGTGGTATGTCATTCCATGGCGGATTGCTAGGTGTGATTACTGCAATGTTCTGGTACGCGCATAAAAATGGCCGCACCTTTTTTGGTGTAGCAGACTTTATTGCACCGTTAGTACCATTTGGTTTAGGCATGGGGCGCCTAGGTAACTTTATGAACAGCGAGCTTTGGGGCCGTGTAACAGATGTTCCTTGGGCATTTGTCTTCCCTAATGGTGGTCCGCTGCCGCGCCATCCTTCGCAACTGTATGAGATGTTCCTAGAAGGGATTGTTCTGTTCTTTATCTTGAACTGGTTCATTAAGAAGCCTCGCCCTCTTGGCTCAGTATCAGGGCTATTTTTGGCGGGATATGGTACATTCCGTTTCCTAGTAGAATATGTACGTGAACCTGATGCACACTTGGGTCTGTTTGGTGGATTTATCTCAATGGGACAAATTCTATCTCTACCTATGGTGGTCATTGGTATTCTGATGATGGTCTGGGCGTACAAGCGCGGCCATTACAAAGACGAGTTACCACAACAAACGAAGTAAGGAATTGGTGTGAAGCAGTATTTAGATCTCTGTCAGCGTATCGTTGACCAAGGTGAATGGGTAGAAAACGAACGCACAGGCAAACGTTGCCTAACCGTGATTAATGCCGATCTAACTTACGATGTTGCCAACAACCAATTCCCTTTGGTGACTACACGTAAGAGCTTTTGGAAAGCGGCGGTTGCAGAGCTACTTGGCTATATTCGTGGTTACGATAATGCCGAAGACTTTCGTAAGCTAGGTACTAAAACTTGGGATGCCAATGCCAACCTGAATGAAGCATGGCTGAATAACCCTTTGCGTAAGGGTGAAGATGACATGGGACGCGTGTATGGCGTACAAGGTCGTGCGTGGGCTAAGCCTGATGGCGGTCATATCGATCAACTACGTAAGATTGTTGATGATCTGACTCGTGGCGTTGATGACCGCGGTGAAATTCTTAATTTCTACAACCCAGGTGAATTCCATATGGGCTGTTTACGCCCTTGTATGTACAGCCATCACTTTTCGCTACTAGGTGATACTCTGTACTTAAACAGTACTCAGCGCTCATGTGACGTTCCGCTAGGCCTTAACTTCAATATGGTTCAGGTCTATGTGTTTCTCGCGATTATGGCGCAGATCACGGGTAAGAAGCCGGGTCAGGCCTTCCACAAGATTGTGAATGCTCATATCTATGAAGATCAGCTAGAGCTAATGCGTGATGTTCAGCTTAAGCGTGAACCACTCAAGGCTGCGACTTTCCATATCAATCCAGAGATTAAGTCTCTTGAAGATCTGGAGACTTGGGTAACATTGGATGACTTCTGGGTAGAAGGTTACGAGCACCACGAAGCGATTAAGTATCCGTTCTCAGTGTAATCGAATCCGTTTCGTTTGATTGAAAGGCTGCCACTGTGCAGTCTTTCATTTGTAATGCTTGGCTTGCTTACTATTTATAAAACCCATAATCTTGTGGGGTCTCTTCTAACCACAGAACTGCTATGACTCGCTCTCATTGCTTTGTATTGCAACATGACTTTCCTATTTCATTCTACCCTGATAAAAATCAGTTGGTGATTGATGATGAGGCGATTCATCTAGAGCCATTGCAAGCTAAATTGCTGAGCTATTTTATTGAAAAGCGTGGGCGAGTGGTGAGTACGCAGCAGATCGCTACCGATGTGTGGCAAAGAACGCATGTATCCGACAATTTGGTCAGGCAGGTCATTAGTTTACTGCGTAGTCAGCTTCAAGATAACTCTCGTCCGTATCGCATTATTCAGACTATTCCTAAACAAGGTTACCTGTTTGATATTGAGGTGACTCAGCCGAATGCTGAACCTACTTCTGTCGAAGATGCCTCAAAACCTGCAACTGAAACCCTCGCGCCTTATTGCAAAAAGAAGATCATCCCCTTCATTGTGACCGTAATATTAGCGGTTGGTATAATAGCGACTTGGGCATGGAACAAGGACTTCCAAACTAATGAACCAGTGGCGATTACCGCCCGTCAGGCTAATGTGATTCCCGTTTATATCCATGACATTACCCTCGATTCGGTAAGCGATTATGATATGTCGGAAAGTGTATATAACTATCTTTTCTACGGGCTGAACTCAGCTAGAAACCTATCGGGGTACCACTTTTCTCAGCTATCTAAACAAGGTAAGCAATCACTTGCGAATAATGGTGTCGAGCTCAAAAGCTGGCTAAAGAGAAAGGATGGGGACTATGTATTGAGCGTGCTTGTACAAAACAATGCTCAACCCAATCAAAGCCATAGAGTAGAAAAGAGCTTCAGCCAAGATAACTTCTTCGATGCTATTGGGGATGCCATTCTTGAGATTAAAGCCATTATTGCCCCTATGAGCTCTGAGTATGGCGTAGCAAGTCATCGAGTGACCTCTATTAATAACTACGAGGATTGGAGTGTTATCTCTGAAGGGATATCACTGTTTTACCAAGGCAAAGGTGGTCAGCCATTTGAAGACATCGCAGTTCAGTTGGATATGATTCAACAACAAGGACGAGATAACTATTTGATTAATGCCTTACTGTCGTATTCCGAGTCTTTAGCCTATTTGCAAAACAGTGAGCAAGAAGATCGCGAACGTGCTCTACAACTGGCAAAGCAAGCGTTTGAGATGAATCCGCGTTGTGATATTGCCAACTTGACTCTGGGGCTTGCATTGTTAATTAACCAACATGCCAATCAAGCTTTCCCTTACCTTTCTTATGCGGCCGAAAGTACGCCGAGTCCAATTAGCTTTTATCTACTGAGTGTTGCTGACAAGCTGTCGGATAACCCAAAAGGCTCGCAATACAACTATCAGCGTTATATCGAAGTGAAAAAAGAGAATAACGGTCAACTTTTTGATCTTATTGAATCTTTATAAAAACCAAACCTTTTCTAAGCGATCAAATACTCTTTGAAGTTAAGGTATGAGTGAGCGCTGGTGGCACGGTAGTTATGTAAGGTTCCCCAGTCCCAACTGGCTTCTTAACATGTTTGTTTATTGTTTGTAGTCAGCCTTGGTTGCCTTGCATCAAGGGTAAGTAAATCGACTTACACATACTGGTACCCAAATCATTCATTATTTAGGGTATACACATGTTGAAGAAGTTTGCTTTTCAGATCATTCCAATTCAGATCTTCTTGTTTGTCTTTTGGTTCAAAAATGGCTTTATCGATAAAGTGATGGGCGTGTTACTTGGCTTTGTCACGCCAGATAGCGCTTATGCAGGAGACTCCTGGGCTGGTTGGAAAGGCTACATTGTTGGAACTTGGGATAAGAGCCAAGTCGGTCATGTTTTACTTAGTCCAACGTTCGATTTTATGTTTCCTATTCTGATTGTTTTGCAATGTGTTCCATTTTTACTGATTATTCGCTCGGTGTTTGCGGGCGAGTTTATGGTTGGTAAAGAGCGTCCGTGGTTAATTTATGCTGCCTTTGCTTCTCTGTTTGTAACGGCTTGCATGGCGTTTACTCAAACTATTACAGGTGCAAGTGACGGACAGTATTTATGGCAATTTATCTGCTTTGGTATGGTTGCAATCATGTATATACGCAATGAGCAAGGTAAGTAATCTGTCTTGAAAGGGTTATTGAGGCACAGGTAAGCGAGATGCGAGACACGAAGAGCGTGTTTAGATGCGAATATCATAAGTTATCGTCATTCCCTATCACGCTCGTGCCTCGCTGTAGGGAATGACGGTATTTATCTGCTTTTTTTTCGTTACTCGATTACGCATATCCCTCATCTGCTGCACAGAAAAGAAAAAGCCCTCAACTTTCGTTGAGGGCTTAGCAAGCTATGGTGTAATTAACTTTCTATTAAGCTGTCAGCGCTAGGATAGTACCTGGTAGCGCAACGAATACCGCTAGAAGGTAACCAGCAACAACTGCTTTGTTCTTCACTGCCATGTCAGAGATAAGGTCAGCACCTTTCACTGGAAGTTCACGTAGGAACGGGATGCCGTAGATGAATACTGTTGCCATGATGTTGAACACTAGGTGCACTAGAGCAATCTGTAGAGCGAATACTGCGAACTCGCCAGATACTGCTGTTGCTGCTAGTAGAGCCGTAATACATGTACCGATGTTTGCGCCAAGAGTGAATGGGTAAACGTCACGTACTTTAAGAACGCCTGAACCAACTAGTGGAACCATTAGACTTGTTGTCGTAGAAGAAGACTGAACAAGTACTGTTACTACAGAGCCAGACACGATACCGTGAATTGGACCACGACCGATTGCATTCTTCAGGATTTCACGAGCACGGCCAACCATTAGACTCTTCATTAGTTTACCCATCACCGTGATTGCAACGAAGATTGTTGCGATACCCAGAACGATAAGTAGCACGCCACCAACTTGGTCACCAAATGTTGCTAGCGGCTCTTTAACAGCACTTACAACTGGCTTAGTAATTGGTTTGATGAAGTTTAGGCCTTTGATGCTCATATCACCTGTTGCTAGGAATGGAGAAACTAGCCAGTGTGAGATCTTATCAAGAATGCCGAACATCATTTCTAGAGGTAGGAAAATTGCTACCGCTAATAGGTTGAAGAAGTCATGAATCGTCGCACTTGCAAATGCGCGTTTAAATTCTTCTTTGCAGCGAACGTGGCCTAGAGAAACTAGCGTGTTCGTTACTGTTGTACCGATGTTTGCACCCATAACCATTGGGATTGCAGTTTCCACCGGAAGACCGCCGGCTACTAAGCCCACGATAATGGAAGTTACTGTACTTGAAGACTGGATAAGTGCGGTTGCAACTAAACCGATCATCAAACCTGCTACAGGGTGAGAGGCAAATTCAAATAGAACTTTAGCTTGGTCGCCAGTTGCCCATTTGAAGCCGCTGCCTACCATAGATACCGCTAGAAGTAGCAGATACAACATGAATGCCAAGTTAGCCCAGCGCAACCAGCGAGTAGTGCTCGAAATCGGCGCCGCTGTAGTAGTAGCTTGGTTCATAATCATTTTCTCCGTGGACCGTTAATGTCTTTGTTTTGGTCTGTTGTTGAAACTGAGGCCGATGTTAGAGGGGAAATATTTCAGTAATATTACAGTTGTGTGTAATGGTTTTTTTTTTGCTCGGGTGACGGGTTTTTGCGTGTAATTGGAAATTTACATTGAATTTAAATTGTTGAATATTAATGGTTTTATTGGGTTGTTTTGAAGGGCAGAAAGGTGTGACGAGAATCGAAAAAAAACACAAAAAATTTAGCGTAAGTAGAAGTTTATGACAGTGAATTGTCATATTATAAATTCTAACTTCGGTAAAACTTAACTAAATCATCATTTAGCACTAGTTTTGTCGAGTTATTGTTGTCATGGTTTGCTTCTGATATAACCATCGTATTCGCTTAACAAGAGTATCTGTTGATGTCGCACTTAAACTATAACCACCTTTATTACTTTTGGATGGTGTGCAAACAGGGATCAGTCACCAAAGCGGCTGACGCATTATTCCTGACCCCGCAAACTGTCACTGGACAGATTAAAGCACTAGAAGAGCGTATGGAGGGTAAGCTTACTAAGCGGAATGGCCGCAGTTTAGAACCAACAGAGCTTGGGCAGCTAGTGTTTAAATACGCAGACCGTATGTTTGGCTTGAGCTATGAGATGCTGGATATCGTAAATTACAGCCAGCGTTCGAATATCCTATTTGATGTCGGTGTGGCAGATGCGTTATCAAAGCGATTAGTGAGTAAGATCTTAATGACCACAGTACCGGATGATAACAGCATTCATCTGCGTTGCTTCGAGTCCACCCACGAAATGCTGCTTGAACAGCTTGCTCAACATAAGCTAGATATGATCTTGTCAGATTGTCCAGTTGATTCGAGCCAAAGCCCTGGTTTGTATAGTAAAAAGCTTGGTGAGTCGAATATGAGCTTCTTCTGCTCTGGTAATGTCGATAACGTCAGTTTCCCTGCGGTACTAGAGCAAAGAAAATTGTTGATCCCTGGTAGCCGTACTGCGATGGGGCGTAAAGTGCTGCAATGGTTTGATCGACAGGGTTTAAAGCCGAATATTTTAGGTGAGTTTGATGACGTCGCATTAATGAAGTCATTCGCCCGTTACCACCATGACGTGATCTTTTTAGCGCCTTCTATATATGTAACAGAGGTTGAGAGTGACCTGCCTTTACAGTTGATTGGCCATATCGAAGAGTTGAAAGAAGAGTACTACGTCATCTTCGCAGAGCGGATGATCCAACACCCTGCAGTGAAGAATGTTTGTGATGCAGACTTCACAACCTTGTTTAATTAAGAACTTTTTTCATTTGAACAAATAGATTAGTTGTAACAATTCGATTAATATTTGAAATATTCTCGTTAAATGCCATTACTATCATTATGGTTATTTATCCCCCACAGGGGAAAGCGGAATGTAATTCTTGTGGTTAGATTGTTATAGAGGTAGTAGCCGATGAATTTACAAGAGATGGAAAAAAACTCTGCACAGGCGGTAGTACTACTTAAGGCGATGGCAAATGAGCGTCGTCTTCAGATTCTGTGTTTGCTGCATAACCAAGAACTTTCTGTCGGGGAGTTGTGCAGTAAGCTTGAACTAAGTCAATCAGCGCTTTCTCAGCACCTAGCATGGTTAAGACGTGATGGGTTAGTGAATACTCGTAAAGAAGCGCAGACCGTTTATTACACGTTAAGCAGTGAAGAAGTAAAAGCTATGATCCAGTTGCTGCATGATCTTTACTGTAGCGAGTAAATACTTCTTTGGTTGAGTAGAAAACCTGAATTTTAGATATAAAAAAACCGGCGCAAGCCGGTTTTTTCTTTCACTGTATAATCAGAGTTCTAATTAAAGAGCTTTGATTGCAGCAGCGAAACGAGACTTATGACGAGCAGCTTTATTCTTGTGAATAAGGCCTTTAGTTGCCATACGGTCTAGGATTGGTGTAACTGTAGCAAATGCTTCAGTTGCAGCAGCTTTGTCGCCAGCTTCGATAGCAGCAACAGTTTTCTTCATGTAAGTACGCATCATTGAGCGACGGCTAGCGTTGTGCTGACGACGTTTCTCAGCCTGGATAGCGCGCTTCTTAGCAGATTTACTATTTGCCAAGGGTCTAACTCCCAAAAACTTAGTTCAGTGACAATTTAAGGGCGAGGAATATCCCCTATTTGCTCTTAAATGTCAAATAATTTGTGCAAAAACCAATCGAGCCAAACAAATTTTGGAATGAAAGGTCTTCACGGTTAAGATGGCGGGGATTCTAACAGTATTTTTTTTTCAATGCTAATACTAATCTGCTCTGGTTATGACATTCCTAGTGTAAAGTAAGGCAAAATTTTTAAATCCCGAGGTTATTGTGAGTAAACGTCTACTCAAGTCAGGCATGATTGTAAGTGCCATGACATTGATTTCTCGCGTTTTAGGCTTAGTGCGAGACGTTGTTGTTGCCAATTTAATGGGGGCAGGGGCGAGCGCTGATGTCTTCTTCTTCGCGAACAAAATTCCTAACTTTTTGCGTCGATTATTTGCAGAAGGGGCATTTTCACAAGCCTTTGTTCCAGTATTAACGGAGAGCCACGCGGCTGGGGACATGGACAAAACCCGTGAGCTGATCGCTAGAGCAGCGGGTACCCTTGGGGTGATTGTCTCTATTGTTACGTTACTTGGCGTCTTAGGCTCGGGTGTAGTGACTGCGCTGTTTGGTTTTGGTTGGTTCCTTGACTGGATGAATGGCGGGCCTTCGGCGGAAAAATTTGAGCTAGCGAGTTTTATGCTCAAAATTACTTTCCCGTATTTGTGGTTTATTACCTTTGTCGCTCTGTCGGGAGCGATACTCAACACCATGGGCAAGTTTGCGGTCTCTTCTTTTACGCCTGTCTTCCTTAATGTCATGATCATCTTGTCGGCATGGTATATCGCGCCTCAATTAGACCAGCCTGAAATTGGTCTTTCCATTGGTGTGTTCCTTGGCGGCCTTGTGCAGTTCTTGTTCCAGATTCCTTTCCTTATAAAGGCAGGCGTCATGGTTAGGCCAAAGTGGGGGTGGCGCGATCCAGGCGTTGTAAAAATCCGCACTCTGATGATCCCAGCCCTATTTGGTGTGTCAGTGAGTCAAATTAACCTTTTGTTTGACACCTTTATTGCCAGTTTTCTACAAACAGGCTCAATCAGTTGGCTTTACTACTCAGACCGCTTATTGGAGTTCCCTCTAGGTTTATTTGGAATTGCGATTGCGACGGTAATCCTTCCTGCGCTGTCGCGTAAACACGTTGATGCACAAAGTGACGGTTTTGCCCAGACGATGGATTGGGGCGTGCGTATGGTGACGCTGCTTGGTATTCCTGCGATGTTGGGCTTGATGGTTCTCGCTAAACCTATGTTGATGGTGCTGTTTATGCGTGGTGAATTTAGCCCGCAAGATGTTCAGTTCGCGTCGATGTCTTTGATTGCTTACGCATCTGGCCTATTAAACTTCATGCTGATCAAAGTATTAGCGCCGGGGTATTACTCTCGTCAAGACACCAAAACCCCAGTTAAGTACGGCATTATTGCCATGGTCACTAATATGGTGTTCAACGCTATTTTTGCTTGGTTCTATGGCTATGTGGGCTTAGCGATTGCGACTGCGCTGTCGGCATTCGTCAATATGTCATTGCTCTACCGTGGGTTACATCTTTCTGGGGTGTACAAGCTAACACGTAGAACCGTCTTATTTATTGCCAAGTTAGTGATTGCTGGTGGCTTAATGGTCGCTGCTATATTGTGGCAATTAGAAGATATGTCCGTTTGGCTGACTTGGAACTTTGTTGAACGGGTAACGGGACTGGCACTGTTGATTGGATTAGGCGCAGCGGCTTATCTTGCAACCTTGCTACTTTTAGGTGTTCGGTTAAAAGACTTAAAAGCAGCGACAGAGTGAACCTGATTAGTATATAATCCGTCAGTTTTACGCAACATGACTCTTTTTCGAAGAGTAATTAATACAAAGATAGGTTTTTAGCGGTTTCCAATGGAATTGATCCGAGGCATTCATAACATCAAACCACATCATCAAGGGTGTGTATTGACGATCGGAAACTTCGATGGTGTGCACTTAGGCCACCAAGAAGTATTACGCCAAGTGTCTGAGCAGGCAAGCGTATTAGGTTTACCGTCAACGGTGATGACCTTTGATCCTCAGCCTTTGGAATTGTTCGCTAAAGATAAAGCGCCAGCACGTTTAACTCGCTTGAGAGATAAATATGTTCAGTTGAGTAAGCTCAATATTGAAAGGCTGCTTTGTGTTAATTTTAACCATAGGTTTGCCAACCAAAGCGCTGATGAATTTATTAGTGACTTGTTGGTAAAGCGTTTGGGTGTTAAGTTTCTCGTCGTAGGTGATGACTTTTGCTTTGGCCGTGGCCGTGAAGGCAACTTTGCAATGTTGCAAAGAGCGGGCAAACAGTATGGCTTTGAAGTCGTGAGTACTCAAAGTTTTCGTTTGGAACAACTGCGAGTCAGCAGCACTGCCATTCGTAAAGCATTAGCGAAAGATAAGCTTGACGCCGCAGCAGAAATGCTAGGGCGAGATTATAGTATTAGCGGCCGCGTATCACATGGTCGCAAATTAGGTCGTACGATCGGCTTTCCTACGGCGAATATTCCCCTAAAGCGTTGCGTATCTCCTGTTTCTGGTGTGTATACCGTTGAGGCTCTTGGTCTTGGTGAGCAACCAATAGGGGGCGTGGCGAACATTGGTAATCGACCAACCGTAAATGGGGTTCGCCAACAACTAGAAGTACATCTATTCGACTTTAAAGCCAATTTATATGGTAAACAGCTAGAAATTGTACTTTTAGATAAGATTCGAGATGAGCATAAATTTGAATCATTCGAAGCTTTAAAACAACAAATTGAATTGGATGCTGAAGCAGCAAGGGTGTGGCTGCGTCAGCGTAAAGACCAAGCGGTTTAGTTCGCTGCTTGGCATAATGTCTAACTGTCACCCAACACAACGGAATTAAGAATCGATGAGTGAGTATAAAGATACCCTGAACCTTCCTGAAACAGGGTTTCCGATGCGCGGCAATCTGGCGAATCGCGAGCCAGAAATGCTTAAGCGTTGGTACAAAGAAGACCTTTACGGCGAGATCCGTAAAGCGAAGAAAGGCAAAAAATCTTTCGTTCTGCATGATGGCCCTCCATACGCAAATGGTGACATCCACATTGGTCACGCACTAAACAAGATTCTTAAAGACATTATTATTAAATCCAAAACACTTTCTGGTTTTGATGCGCCGTACATTCCTGGTTGGGACTGTCACGGTCTACCAATTGAACTAATGGTAGAAAAGAAAAAAGGCAAACCAGGCCAAAAAATCTCTGCGGCAGAATTCCGCGAAGAGTGTCGTAAGTACGCGGCAGGCCAGGTTGAAGGTCAAAAAGAGAGCTTCAAGCGCCTAGGTATCATGGGTGAGTGGGATAAGCCATACCGCACTATGGATTTCGCAACAGAAGCGAACATCATCCGTGCACTAGGTAAAATCGCAGACAACGGTCACCTACTAAAAGGCTTCAAGCCTGTTCACTGGTGTACTGACTGTGGCAGCGCGCTTGCAGAAGCGGAAGTAGAGTACAAAGATAAAGTATCTCCATCTATCGATGTGAAATTCACAGCAGCAGATGAAGCCGCTCTTCTTGCTAAATTTAACCTAGCAGAAGGTCATGAAGGCCAAGGCGATATCTCTATCGTTATCTGGACTACTACGCCATGGACACTGCCAGCAAACCGCGCAGTATGTCTACGTGATGATCTGGAATACGTTCTTATCCAAGTAGAAGCAAACGGTGAGCAAGCAGCGCAACGTATCATCGTAGCGTCTGAGCTAGCAAAAGACGTAATGGATCGCGCTGGTATTGAGCACTTCCACAATCTTGGTTTTGCTACAGGTGCAGATCTTGAACTGACTCAGTTCAACCATCCATTCTACGACTTCACAGTACCAGCGATCCTTGGTGAACACGTGACGACTGAATCAGGTACAGGTGTTGTTCACACTGCACCTGGCCATGGTCAAGAAGACTTTGTGGTTGGTAAGAAATACGACCTAGAAATCGCAAACCCAGTAGGTTCTAACGGTGTTTACCTACCTGATACTGAGCTATTTGCTGGTCAGCACGTATTCAAAGCGAACGATTCAGTTCTTGAAGTTCTGAAAGAGAAAGGTGCTCTACTACACCACCACGCTTACGAGCACAGCTACCCACATTGTTGGAGACACAAAACTCCAATCATCTTCCGTGCAACACCACAGTGGTTCGTATCTATGGACCAAGCGGGCCTACGTGCAAAAGCACTAGAGTCAATCAAGGGTGTTGAGTGGATGCCTGAGTGGGGTCAAAGCCGCATCGAAGGTATGGTTGAAGGTCGCCCAGAGTGGTGTATCTCTCGTCAACGTACTTGGGGTGTGCCAATCGCTCTATTCGTTCATAAAGAAACAGCAGAACTTCACCCGAACACAATCGAACTGGTTGAGAAAGTTGCTCAGCTAGTCGAAGAGAAAGGCATTCAAGCATGGTGGGATGTGGAAATCGCAGACCTACTAGGTGAAGAAGCCGATAAATACGAGAAAGTGCTTGATACGCTAGACGTATGGTTCGATTCCGGTGTGACTCACTACTCAGTCGTTGATGCTCGTGAAGAGTACAACGGTGCAAGTGCTGATCTATACCTAGAAGGTTCAGACCAGCACCGCGGTTGGTTCCAATCTTCACTGATCTCATCTATCGCGATGAAAGGTGAAGCACCATACAAGCAAGTACTAACACACGGCTTCGTTGTTGATGGTCACGGCCGTAAGATGTCTAAATCGATCGGTAACGTTGTTGCGCCAAAAGACGTAACGAACAAGCTAGGTGCAGATATCCTACGTCTATGGGTTGCTTCAACAGACTACACGGGCGAAGTTGCGGTTTCTGATGAAATCCTGAAGCGCAGCGCAGATGCATACCGTCGTATCCGTAACACAGCGCGTTTCTTCTTAGCGAACCTAAATGGCTTTAACCCAGCAACTGACATCGTTCCTGCAGAAGAGATGGTGGCACTTGATCGTTGGGCGGTAGGTCGTGCACTGGCTGCGCAAGAAGAGATCGTGAAAGCGTACGGTGAATACAACACGCACGCAGTTACTCAGCGTCTAATGCAGTTCTGTTCGATTGAAATGGGTTCATTCTACCTAGACGTGATTAAAGACCGTCAGTACACAGCAAAACTGGGTGGTCACGCTCAACGTAGCTGTCAGACGGCGCTTTACTACATCGTAGAAGCTCTTGTTCGTTGGATGGCGCCTATCATGTCATTCACTGCGGATGAAATCTGGAACGAAATGCCTGGTGAGCGCGACAAGTTCGTCTTCACTGGTGAGTGGTTCGAAGGTCTATTCGGTCTTGCTGAAGGTGAAGAGCTAAGCAACGAATTCTGGGCAGAGATCCAAGCGGTTCGTGGTGGCGTGAATAAGTTGCTAGAAGATGCACGTAAAGACAAGACTATCGGTGGTTCACTACAAGCAGAAGTAACCCTATACGCAGATGATGCGCTAGCGGCGAAAATCAACAAGCTAGAAGATGAGCTACGCTTTGTTCTTCTAACGTCTGCAGCGACAGTGAAGCCTCTAAGCGAGAAGAGCGAAGCAGCACAAGCAACTGATGTTGAAGGCCTGTTCGTAGAAGTCGCAGCAACGGAAAACGAGAAGTGTGACCGTTGTTGGCACCACACTCCAGACGTAGGCACAATCGAAGGTCACGAGAAGATCTGTGGTCGTTGTGCAACTAACGTTGATGGTGAAGGTGAAGTTCGTAAATTCGCATAATTTAGCTCAGCTAGAAGTTGAACTTTATTGAAATATTATAGCCCCAGTACATACTGGGGTTATTTTTAGGCACCATTCTTAGGGCTCATTTTTTAGGGGATAAGATGTCAAATATTCCATTAAAACTATCAGGTGTACGCTGGCTTTGGCTAGCGATTGTTATCTTCTTAGCAGATATTGGTATCAAGTTGTTTGTGATGGACAGCATGGGTTATGGCTGGGCAAATCGTATCGAAGTGCTGCCTTTCTTTAATCTGCTGTATGTACACAACTACGGCGCAGCATTTAGCTTCCTAAGTGATCAAGCGGGCTGGCAGCGTTGGTTGTTTACTGGTATTGCTTTTGCGGTAACCGCAATGCTGACTTACTGGATGAGTAAACTACCAGCGAAAGAGAAGTGGAATAATATTGCTTATGCGATGATTATTGGTGGTGCGGTAGGTAATGTATTCGACCGCGTAGTGCATGGATTTGTCGTTGATTACCTAGATTTCTTCTGGGGAGACTACCACTGGCCTGCATTCAACCTAGCGGATACTACCATCTGTATCGGTGCGGCTATGATTATTCTTGATGGCTTTCGTAAGAAAGAAGAAGCCAAAGCATAATTCGTGATTGATCGAATAACCTTAAGCGCTGTCGGTTGATTCGGGCAGCGCTTTTCTTTATGTTGAAGCGCTAATCGGTGTGCCTTTCTAGCATCGATAAAATAACAACAACTCCAAGGAAGCAGTAACGTGACGACAATAGCCCAAGATTCTGCAGTAACTCTGCACTTTACCATTAAAATGAAAGACGGCTCGGTTGCAGACAGTACCCATAATATGGGTAAACCAGCAAAGCTTGTTATCGGCGATGGCAGCTTAAGTGCAAACTTTGAGCAGTGCTTAATAGGGTTAATAACCGGAGACCAAAAAGCGATTGAGCTAAAAGCTGAAGACGCATTTGGTATGCCAAACCCTGATCATATCCACCATATGGATCGAGCTAAGTTTGTCGGTGATGCTGAGGTTGAAGTTGGTACTATTATGGCATTCTCTGGCCGTGATGGTATGGAGATCCCAGGTATCATTACCGAAATCGCTGGTGATTCAGTAACAGTAGACTTCAACCATCCACTTGCTGGGCAAGATGTGACTTTTGAAGTTGAGATTTTGTCAGTAGAATAAGCGCCCAAAGAAGAAAACGACTCCATGAGCAATGAAATGAAAATTAAGTTAGCTAACCCTCGCGGTTTTTGTGCCGGTGTAGATCGTGCCATCAGCATCGTTGAGCGTGCTTTAGAAATGTACCAACCACCGATCTATGTACGTCACGAAGTGGTACATAACCGCTTTGTTGTGGAAGGTTTAAAGCAGCGCGGGGCTATCTTTGTTGAAGAGTTAAGTGAAGTGCCAGATGACAACATCGTTATCTTCTCTGCTCATGGCGTATCTCAGGCAGTGCGTAAAGAGGCTAAACAGCGTGATTTGACGGTGTTTGATGCGACTTGTCCGCTCGTGACTAAAGTGCATATGGAAGTGGCTCGTGCGAGCCGTAAGCATATGGAAGTCGTCTTGATTGGTCATGCTGGTCACCCTGAAGTAGAAGGCACGATGGGACAATACGCCAGTGATGAAGGCGGTATGTACTTGGTTGAAAGACCAGAAGACGTGCTTAAGCTTAAAGAGTTGGTTAAAGACCCAAGCCATCTGCATTACGTAAGCCAAACCACGTTATCTGTCGATGAAACGGCAGATGTGATTGAAGAGCTGCGTCGCGTATTCCCTGATATTCAAGGTCCACGTAAAGATGACATCTGTTACGCGACACAAAATCGCCAAGATGCGGTGCGTGAAATGGCTACTGATGTAGATGTGGTGATTGTAGTTGGTTCTAAAAACTCTTCAAACTCTACTCGCTTGAAAGAGCTAGCTGAAAAGCTTGGCACGCCGGGTTACTTAACGGATTGCCCTGAAGATATCGAACCAAAATGGTTTGAAGGTAAAGTGAAAGTTGGCGTTACTGCTGGTGCTTCTGCTCCTGAAGAGTTGGTCAATCAAATCTTAGATCGTATTAAAGATCTGGTTGGTACTCGCTCGGTAGAAGAGATTCAAGGCCGTGAAGAGAACATGTTCTTTGAAGTGCCTAAAGAGTTGCAAATTAAGCAAGTCGATTAGCCGTTAACTCATACTTAAAGCCAGCATCTATTGCTGGCTTTTTTATTATCTGTGAAAAAGAAAAGGCTCCCGAAGGAGCCTTAAAAGTTAGCAAGCGAAGTGCGATTAGCTTATGCAGTTTCTGTTACTGCTTGTGGTTTTTCTTCATCAGCCAGGTCAGTTTCGCCTTTACCTTTTGAACGCTTAATTACGTAAGCAGTCACAGCTAGAGTAAATAGAAGCCCCGAAACTGTTGATACTTGAATTGGTAGACCAAAGCCTAGCGTACTGTTGTTAAGAATGAAGGTCGCACACACAGTGGTCATAAACATCGCAGGGATAGTGGTAATCCAGTGCATCTTGTTGTGGCGTAGTAGGTATGCAGACGCAGTCCATAGCATCATTACAGCCGTTGATTGGTTAGCAAAACCGAAGTAGCGCCAAATAATACCGAAGTCAACCTGAGTTAAGATGCCGCCGATTACAAACAGTGGCACTGCCATCATTAGGCGATTACGTAGGGCTTTTTGATCTACGTTGAAGTACTCAGCTAAAATTAGACGGCTTGAGCGGAATGCTGTGTCACCAGAAGTAATTGGTAGAATCACCACACCTAGGAAGGCAATCACACCACCAAATACACCCAGTAGGCCAAATGATGCGCTGTATACCACGTTACCCGGGCCGCCATTCTTCACTGCTTCAGACAGTGCGTCGAGTGAGCCGAAGAAAGAGAGAGCAATAGCACACCAAATTAGAGCGATAACACCTTCTCCAATCATTGCACCGTAGAAAACGAAGCGGCCATTCTTTTCGTTCTCCATACAACGAGCCATCAATGGTGACTGTGTTGCGTGGAAGCCAGAGATCGCGCCACAAGCAATGGTAATGAATAGCGCAGGCCACAGCGGCATATCATTCGGGTTTAGGTTTGTGAACATGTCAGAAACTTGGAAGTCACCCATAACAGTATGCTCGCTTGAGAAAGCAACTGCAGTCATTAGGCCAACAGACATGAAAATCAGTAGAGCGCCGAATAGTGGGTAGAAGCGGCCGATGATCTTATCGACAGGAACAATTGTTGCGATGATGTAGTAAGCGAAAATCGCGATAACCATTGTGGTCATGCTGACGCTTAGGCTAGTTTGATCATTAATTAGATTGGTGATCATACCCGCTGGAGCGGAAACAAACACAACGCCTACGAGTAGCAGCAGGATAATGGCAAAAATGTTCATAAAATGTTTTGCGCCATTACCTAGGTAGCGACCAGTAATTGTTGGGACTGAAGCACCGCCATTGCGAACGGAAAGCATGCCAGAGAAGTAATCGTGTACTGCGCCAGCAAAGATACAACCAATCACAATCCAAAGCATTGCCGCTGGGCCATACAGAGCACCCATGATAGGGCCGAAGATTGGACCAACACCTGCTATGTTCAATAATTGAACTAGGTAAACTTTCTTCGTCGACATTGGTACGTAGTCAACGCCATCCGTTTTGGTATGGGCAGGTGTTTGACGCTTTTCGTTGATACCAAAAATCTTCTCAACGAATGCACCGTAAATAAAGTAGCCGCCGATTAAAGCTGCAACACAGGTTAGAAACCACAACATAACACTTGTTCCTTGGTGAAATTGATTAAGCTCACGATGAATACTAAATAATCTCATCCCAAGCTTCATTCGCTTCACAAGTGAACGGTCATATAGCAGATTGAGTGGTTTGCTGAGAAACTAAATGGTTTTTCTCTAATCTCAGTGGCATTTATGTAAGTTTAGTGGTTTGATGGCTAGGTTTACCTACCTTAACCAGCAAAAAAACAAGGAAAAACAATGAGAAAAATAGTTATCGCTGCGATGGTGGCACTCGTTACGGCTTGTACAAGCAGTCCTGAGCAGTTAGCTGAACAAGGAGATTGGCACCAAATTGGTTATCAAGATGGAGTCAGTGGTCACACACAGCGTTCGTTTAAAGAGCTAGCAAGTTTGGGCAGTGTTAAACAAGCGGATTATGACGAAGGCTATTTAGAGGGAGTCGGTGAATACTGTAACCCTGACTTTGCTTACCAAATCGGCTTATCAGGTCAATATTATGAGGGTGTTTGTGAAGGTACAGAAAACGCGCAAAAGTTCCGAATGGAGTGGCAGCGTGGTTGGAACGAACATTCTAATCATGCAAATTAACCTGTCTCATATTTGAGAGGGATTATTAGAAAAGCCTGACAGAGCGAGTTGTTGATCTTTGCTATTTTGTTTTGTAAATCAAACACAAAGTAACATGAGATTAGAATGAGAAAGTATTGGATACTTGCGCTCTGTTTCGCCCCACTGATGGCAAATGCGGGCAACCCATTAAAAGATGCGGTGAAAGCCAATCGTAGTTACCAAGCTGAAAAGCAGCAAATTAACCATCGCATCAATAAAACTAAGCGTTCGTTAAAGCAAGTTGGTGATGGAACCTATGTTGACGACAAAGTGAAACAGAAGGTCAATCAAGCATCAAGCAAGTACACCCATAAGATTAACAATGCTAAGAAGCTAACGGACCCTAAACAACTTAAGCGCAAAGCGAACAACAAGATAAAGCAAGAGAAGCGCAAAGCCGTCGATAAATGGTTATATGAAGATTAATAAAGGGAGCTTTGTGCTCCCTTTGTCGTTCATTGTCTTTTAAGCATTATGAATTTTGATGGCTTTGCACTGCTTTGCGTAAGAAGCCATCTTGTTTTTCTAGCTGTTGGCGGGCAGTCTCTAGTGGCATGCCGGTTAACAGGACTAATATGGCAAGCTTCACATCATAATCGGTTTGCTCTAATGTTTTGGTCGCTTCACTTTCGTCACACTCTGTCGCTTGCATAACGATACGAGACGCGCGAGCGATCAACTTCTTGTTGGTCGCTTTTACATCCACCATCAGGTTTTGATAGCTCTTACCTAAACGGATCATACTCGCTGTTGTTAGCATGTTGAGCACCAGCTTTTGCGCAGTACCTGATTTTAGTCGAGTGGATCCCGTCAGAGCTTCGGGGCCAACAACGGGACTAATGGCTATTTTAGCCACGTCAGCAATTGGAGAGTCTGGGTTACAAGATAGGGCTACGGTTGTTGCGCCTATATCGTTGGCATAGTTTAGCGCGCCAATCACGTAAGGTGTACGTCCACTTGCTGCGATGCCGACCACGACATCCTTCGCGCTAAAATCGATCGATTTCAGATCGTCGACACCAAGTTCAGCAGAATCTTCAGCGCCTTCTTTTGCCTTCAAAATAGCTTCAGGGCCACCGGCAATCAATCCAATCACCATTTGATCTGAGACGCCAAAGGTTGGTGGACACTCGGATGCATCCAGCACACCCAATCGCCCGCTGGTGCCTGCACCCATATAAATTAGGCGTCCACCTTGTTGAAATGCCGCTGTGATTTTATCTACCGCTTGCGCTATTTCAGGCAACACTTTTTCTACTGCTAAAGGAACAAGCTGATCTTGTTGGTTAATTCGCTTTACTATCTCTAAAGAAGGCAGTAGGTCGATATCCATGGTTTCTGGGTTTCGACCCTCTGAGACAAGGTGAGATAGGGCTGCAATAAGTGCGTCGTTCGTCATGTGAGTCCTTATTTATCTGCGGGGTAGATAACCCCAAGAGAAGCCAATTTAGAGGCTCCTGTCACTTCGGGCAGATTGCTTGGTAAGTTATGAATACGGCGGTAGGCAAGCCAGGCAAAGGCCATCGCTTCCATATAATCACTGTCGATGCCTTTGTCGTTTGTGGTCATCACTGTCCAATCTGGGAGTAGCTGAGACAATCGCTCCAAAAGTAGCGGGTTCTGCGCGCCGCCGCCACAAGTGAGTAGCTCTGGCTTATCGCCGATTTGATACTTCTTCACTTCCTGCGCAATAGAGATGGCGGTGAATTCGCATAGAGTTCGTTGCACATCGTGGTGAGGTAATGGATGCCTAGCCAAGATGGTTTCTAACCAGGTTAAGTTAAATAGTTCGCGGCCAGTGCTTTTCGGTGCAGGCAATGACAAGTAAGGTTCGCTGAGCAGTTCAGCAAGCAGTGAATTATTCACCTTACCCTGCAGAGCAAACTGAGCATCTTTATCATAGGGCTGCTTGAGGTGCTTCATACACCACGAGTCCATCAGCATGTTACCTGGCCCAGTATCGTAGCCAATCACGGCTAGGCTAGGACGAAGTACCGAAATATTCGCAATGCCACCGATATTAAGTACCACCACACTAGAGTGAGTGGATTGAAAGATAGATTGATGAAAGGCAGGGACTAACGGTGCGCCTTGGCCACCTAATGCCATATCTTTACGTCTAAAATCCGCTACCGTATCAATACCTGTAAGGGCGGCAATAATATTGGCGTCACCGAGTTGCATCGTAAATGGGCTGTCACTGTTAGGCTGGTGGAATACAGTTTGGCCATGATTACCAATGGCGGTTACTTGTGATGCGGTATAGCCAGAGATATTCAGCAAGTTATTGATGGCTTTTGCATAGAGCTTGCCGAGTTGGTGATCGATTTCACCCACTTCAATTAGATTGGTTTGTTGGCCAGTACAGATATTGAGCACGCGCTGTTTAAGCTCATCAGGTATAGGGTAGTCTTGCGATGCTAAGAGGCGCAGTTGATTATCTTCAATTTCGACAAGTGCGGTATCAATGCCATCAAGGCTAGTGCCCGACATGACCCCAATATACAGTTCTTTATTGGTCATCTCGCATCCTAAATTCAAATGGTTGAAAGGTATTGTAATGCAAAATTAAACAGAATAACCTCACTCAACAAGACAAATTGAATCAAGGCCTAGGAGTTTATATGGGACCGCTATGGGTTGATGTTGAAGGTTATGAATTAACATCTGAAGACAAAGAGATATTACAGCACCCAACGGTTGGTGGTTTGATCCTATTTTCGCGAAACTATCATGATAGTGAGCAATTGCTGGCGTTGAACAAATCTATCCGCAAAGCAGCTAAGCGTCCAATCCTCATCGGCGTTGATCAAGAAGGTGGTCGAGTGCAGCGCTTCCGTGAAGGTTTCTCGTTGATTCCTGCCACAGAGCAATATGCCAAGCAGGCAAACGGTGAGCAGTTGGCAGAGCAGGGCGGCTGGCTAATGGCCGCAGAGCTTGTCGCTCACGATATCGATTTAAGCTTTGCTCCTGTGTTGGATAAAGGCCATGAGTGTAAAGCGATTGGTAGCCGAGCATTTGGTGATGATGTTGATACGATTATCCGCCATAGCCTCGCGTATATGAAAGGGATGAAATCCGTTGGTATGGCGACCACCGGCAAGCATTTTCCTGGCCACGGTGGGGTTGTCGCAGACTCTCACTTAGAAACACCATTTGATGATCGAGATAATATCTTCGCTCAAGACATGGCAATCTTCAAAGCTCAAATTGAAGCCGGAATATTAGATGCGATGATGCCTGCGCATGTGGTGTACCCACATTATGATGATCAGCCTGCGAGTGGTTCAGAGTTCTGGCTTAAGCAAGTGCTGCGTCAAAAGCTGGGCTTCAATGGGATCATTTTCTCTGACGATTTAACCATGGAAGGTGCGGCGATCATGGGTGGGCCAGCAGAACGAGCTCACCAATCGCTGGTGGCTGGGTGTGATATGGTTTTAGTATGCAATCAACGTGATGCTCAAGTTGAAGTACTGGATAACTTACCGATTATGGAAACTCCGGGAGCAGAAAAGCTGCTTAAAACGCAGAGTTTCTCCCTAGCTGACTTGAAGCGCAGTGAGGCTTGGAAGCAAGCGTCACAAGCTATGCAGCGATTGATGGATGCATAATCAAAAAAGGGCCTCATAAGAGGCTCTTTTTTTCGCACTATTTTAGTGGAAGCCAAGCATCTCTTTTAAGGTTTTAAGGTAGCGGCGACTGACAGGTAGAGGGTGTCCACTCACCGTGATGATTTCAGCCAAACCATTTTCCAGCAATTTGATCTCTTTGATCGCCTGAATATTTACTAGAAACTGTCGGTGGCAGCGGACTAGGTTAGTTTTCTCTTCCAGCACCTTTAAGGTCAACTGAGAGTCGGCCTTTTGATCATGAGTTTGAATGTGCACACCGCTAATGTCGCTATAAGAAAACTCGACATCTTTAGTTGGAATGATGACGATGCGGTTAAGGCCAATGCAAGGAATCTGATCCAAGCTTGGTGGAGTTATCGCCGCAACTTGTTGTTTGTTGACGGTTAGTTGGGATTTGATCAGCCGCTGTATGGTTTTATCTAAACGGCAGGTATCGACGGGCTTGAGTAGATAATCAAACGCATTGTCCTCAAAGGCTTGGATAGCAAACTCATCGTACGCGGTGACAAAAACAACCTTTGGCATGGTATCAGGGTCGAGCATTCCGAGCAGTTCAATGCCGGTGATTTGTGGCATCTGAATATCGAGAAAAACCACGTCAGGTTTTAGCTGATTGATTTTTTTGAGGCCTTCAATGGCGTTGCTGGCTTGATCAATTACTTCGATATGACCCGTTTCTTCGAGTAATTCAGTTAACTCCTCACGAGCCAACAATTCGTCATCAATGACTAAAGCAGAGAGCATAGGGATACCTTAATACGTGTTCTCATCAGGAATAATAAAGCTCATTTGGGTTAAGTGATTCGGTTTCACCTCAATATTGAGAGCTGCCGCGCGACCAAATTTGTTGGTTAATCTTTTATCGACGATCTGCATACCCAGCCCGGCATGATCTTGCGAAGGGGCCACATAGCTGCCGGCATTGTCTTTCACTACGACTTGCACTCCGCCTGATACCTTCTGGCTGTATATGTGGATTTGACCACCTTCAATCAGGTTTGAGATGCCGTGCTTGATGGCGTTTTCGACCAACGGTTGCAAAGTAAACGTTGGCACCTTGCGCTTCAACAAGCCTTCATCAATATCAATATTGACCTCAAGACGATCGGTAAAGCGGGCTTTCTCAATCGATAAGTACGCGTTAACGTGCGCAAGTTCTTCTTTAAGCGTCACCGTTTCAATATCTTGCTTTAAGTTACTACGGAAAAAGTGCGACAACTGCTGGATCAGATCACGTGCTTTGGTTGGGTCTCGTCGAACCACGGCACTAATGGTATTCAAGGCGTTGAATAGGAAGTGAGGATTGACTTGAGCATGCAGTAATTTGATTTCAGCTTGAGAGAGTAAGGTCTGCTTTTGCTGATACTCACCAAAGAGAATTTGGCTTGAGAGCAACTGGGCAATGCCTTCCGCCATCGACATATTAATGGTTGAAAACAGTTTTCTCTTCGGCTCGTACAGCTTGATGGTACCAATAACCTTGTCGCCAGTGCGCAGAGGAATTATCAGCGCTGAGCCTAGTTTACAGTCCGCTGAGAGTGAGCACTGGTACGGCTTTTCTTTACCATCTAGGTAGATAATGTCGTTTTTATTGATCGCATCTAATGTGCTTTGTGAAGAGATTGGCGTGTTCGGTTTATGGTGGTCATCGCCAATTCCAACAAAGGCTAGGATCTTTTGTTCATCGGTGATCGAAACGGCGCCAACATTGGTCTCTTCATAGATGATGCGAGCAATTTTATCGGCATTTTGCGAGTTAAATCCGGAAGCAAGAATACCGACTGAACGTTCGGCAATATTCAGCGCACGACGAGAAAAAGTCGCTGAGTACTCTTCAAAAATAGTTTTACGATCTTGCAGGATACTCATAAACAGCCCCGCGCCGACAGAGTTAGCAATGATCATTGGCGCCGCAATAGCCGAAACAAGCGCGTAAGCTTGATCGAAGGGCTTAGCCACGATCAGTATGATCGTCATCTGTACCACTTCGGCGATTAATGTGATGGCAAATACCACACTTGGATTGAACAGTTGCTGTGATTTGCCTTTTCTTACAAAGTAGACGTGAAAAAGGCCACCAATCAAGCCTTCTGCTGTGGTTGAGATGGCGCACGCTAAATCAGTAAAGCCACCAAGCGAGTATCGGTGCAGACCGCCGGTTAGGCCGACGAAGAAACCCACGACAGGGCCACCAAACAAGCCTCCCATAACCGCACCAATGGCCCGTGTATTAGCGATGGCATCATTGATCTGCAAACCAAAGTAGGTGCCCATGATGCAAAACAGAGAAAAAAGAACATAGATGCTTAACTTATGGCTAAGTCGACTGGAAATATTAAGCAGAGGCAAAAAGATAGGGGTCTTACTTAGCATGTAGGCAAGCATTAGGTAGACACACATCTGTTGCAATAAGGAAAGGATTAAGTCCATAGCGATAAAGTCAGCGGCATTTGAGTGCTATTTTAGAAAAGAATGTTGTGAGAAAACATGCTTAGTTCATATTTCTGGTAGAAAAGTCGATAAATGGATGTGTGTAAATTTAATTTTACAGTGTGTTTTTTATTGTTTACATCTTGAAATCTATTTTCATGCTGTTATGTTATGGTTATTCCAGCCAAGTTAATACGGAACATGCTTGGTGTAAAAAATAATATACAGGTTAAGGTTATGCAGAAAAGTGAATTAAGCAATATTAACATCAGCGATGAGCAGGTGCTGATTACACCAGAAGAGCTGAAAGCAAAGTTACCGTTAAGTGATAATGCTCGTCGCTTTATTCAAGAGTCTCGCCAAACTATTGCCAATATTCTTCATAAGAAAGATCACCGACTGCTCATCGTCTGCGGTCCTTGTTCTATTCACGATGTTGAGGCGGCGAAGGAATACTCGAAACGCCTTAAAGCACTTTCAGAGCAGCTGAGTGACCAACTGTATATTGTTATGCGCGTGTACTTTGAAAAGCCACGTACAACTGTTGGCTGGAAAGGCTTGATCAATGACCCGCACCTAGATGGCACGTTTGATATCGAGCATGGTCTGCATGTTGGTCGCGAGTTACTGGTTGAGTTGGCTGAGATGGAAATTCCATTAGCAACTGAAGCACTAGACCCGATCAGTCCGCAATACTTAGCCGATACATTTAGCTGGGCAGCAATTGGTGCGCGTACCACGGAATCACAGACTCACCGTGAAATGGCGAGCGGCCTTTCAATGCCAATTGGTTTTAAAAATGGTACCGATGGCAACCTAGCAACGGCTATCAATGCGATGCAAGCAGCGTCATCTAGCCACCGCTTTATGGGGATTAACCGTGAAGGTCAGGTTGCGCTGTTGACCACTCAAGGTAATCCAAATGGCCACGTTATTTTACGTGGGGGTAAGCAGACTAACTATGACTCTGTATCAGTCACTGAGTGTGAGCAAGATATGGCAAAGCATGGTTTAGATGCATCATTGATGGTGGACTGTAGCCACGCTAACTCTCGTAAAGACTTCCGTCGTCAGCCACTGGTGGCAGAAGATGTTATCCACCAAATCCGCGAAGGCAATAAATCGATTATTGGTCTTATGATTGAAAGCCATATCAATGAAGGCAACCAATCATCTGATATTCCGTTAAGTGAAATGCAATATGGCGTATCTATTACCGATGCGTGTATCAATTGGGATACAACTGAGGCACTATTACGTCATGCACATGAAGAGCTAGTTCCTTTCCTAGAAGACAGATTGAAAGGCTAAAACGAGAGCACAAGGAATATCAATGGCCGTTGAGTTGAACGAATTGCGTGATCAAATTGACGCAGTAGACAAACAAATTCTGGATTTATTAGCACAGCGACTTTCTTTGGTTGAGAAAGTCGGTGAAGTGAAAAGTGAGCATGGTTTACCTATCTATGCTCCAGACCGTGAAGCGGCGATGTTGGCTTCGCGTCGTCAAGAGGCTGAGAAGAAAGGTGTACCACCACAGCTGATTGAAGACATTCTTCGCCGTACTATGCGTGAATCCTACGCCAGCGAAAAGGACTCGGGCTTTAAATGTCTAAACCCAGAGCTTCGTTCTGTGGTGATTGTTGGTGGTAACGGCCAGCTAGGTGGCTTGTTCGGGCGTATGTTTAAGCTGTCAGGATACGATGTCAAAGTACTGGGCAGTAAAGACTGGGATCAGGCTGACGATATCCTTGCTGATGCAGGCATGGTGGTGGTGACAGTACCGATTCACCTAACTGAAGGTGTGATTGAGAAACTGGGTAACTTGCCAAAAGACTGTATCTTATGTGATTTAACGTCGATTAAGTCTAAACCGCTGCAAGCAATGATGAACGTTCATCAAGGCCCAGTTGTCGGCTTACACCCAATGTTTGGTCCGGATGTACCAAGCTTGGCAAAACAGGTGATTGTCTACTGTGATGGCCGTGGGGAAGATCATTACCAATGGTTATTGAAACAGTTCTCTATTTGGGGAGCGAGCCTTTGTCAGATTGATGCCAGTGAGCATGACCATGGCATGACACTGATTCAGGCACTGCGTCACTTTACTTCATTTGCTTACGGTCTCCACCTAAGTCGTGAGAACCCGAACATTGATAAATTGCTGCAATTAAGTTCTCCAATTTACCGTCTAGAGCTAGCAATGGTTGGACGTCTGTTTGGTCAAGACCCTAACTTATATGGCGACATCATTCTTTCTTCTGATGAAAACATTGCGATGATCAAACGTTTCCATCGTTGCTTCGGTGAAGCATTAGAAATTCTTGATGGCAAAGATAAGCAAGCCTTTGTCGAGAGCTTTGATCGAGTGAGTGATTGGTTTGGTGATTACTCTAAGCAGTTCTTAGATGAAAGTCAGAACTTGCTAAAACAAGCCAATGATTCGATTCATCGCGGCTAATTAAATCAAACAATAAAAAGAGCGACCTACTTGGTCGCTCTTTTTATTTAGTCTTGTTTACTGAACAGAGATATTTTCTGGCGCTAGTTCAGTTTCATTCTTCACTGTACTCACGGAACTGTCGTGGTAAGGATTGTTGGTCAGGTTAACCTGTAAACGCACCGTATCATCAATCAACTTAACCAGTGGCGCCCATTTCACTTTCTTTTCTTTCTCAAAAAGGTAGTTAAAGTTTTCTGGAGTCCAGTCCATGGTGTATTGAGGGTTTAGTGCCCGACCAAGGAAGCGCACTTCATAATGGAGGTGTGGACCGGTTGAATTGCCTGAGTTACCGCAAGTCGCAATCAGGTCACCTTTACTGACAAACTGCCCACTACGCACTTTGAATCTTTGTAGGTGAGCGTAAGAGCTCATAAAACCGAATGAGTGGCGTAAGGTGAGAAAGTTACCATACCCTTTTGAGCTAGGACGAACCGTTTCTATTACGCCGTCGGCTGGGGCGTAAATTTCTTCTCCACGCTTACAGGTTAAGTCGATACCTGTATGTGTATGGCGTTTACCTGTGATTGGGTTAGTTCGGCGGCCATAAGATGAAGAGACGCGTAGGTAATTCAGTGGTGAATCATTTGGAATCATGCGAAACATGGTCGCGCGTACCGCTGAGTCAATCGCAGCAGCATCAATACGGTTCTCTAGATTGTTTTCATCAATAGAGTTTTCATCCGCCAAACCGAGTACAGACTCAACATCAAAAACGCGCTTGCCGAGAATGCTGACTTGGTCGCGCTTTTCTTCAAGTTCTTGGGAGAGGTTGTGAGTTTCTTGAACTTGTTCTTGATAAAGAAGTTCAAGGTTTTGTTTCTGAGCCTCAATATCTTCAAGTTGGCTGACTAAAAGACGAAACTTTTGCTCTGTTTGGACCTCTTGTTGCCAACTATAGACACCATAGCCGACTCCTAGTGCGAGGGCTCCAATTGTAGCTGCGATAGACACTAATAGTGTGGTTCGAGAAACGTAGAAATTTTGTACCCCTGATTTAGCAGGGATAGAGATGGTAATATTCTTAGACATAACGAGTTAGATTAGGTGTATTCACCTAGATCAGATAAGTGCTCGATGTCTCTATGTAATAGCTCATCGTCACCCACATTTAATTCAACTAACCGCTTTAAATGCCCGATACTTTCAATATCAATATGATCAATACAAATACGAATCACATTGTTATTAAGTCCAACGATGTTCCCTACAAGCTGGATCGAGACATCACTTCCTGAAAGCGAAAAATCCACATCGACCTGTTTATCACTATCGAGCAATTCTGACTGTTCACTCGTCACCAGTAACCCATGTAAGGAAAGGTCACTTATCAAGGCGCTGACTTGAGTTGAATCTTGAGTTAGAACTGCTTGATTCTGATATACAATTCGTGAAAAACGACGTCGTTCAATCATAACTTTCTCTCTTAATTTCGATTCAGAAGAGTATCAAAATTACAGTGGCCACTATGCGTGCTCGTTCGCATTCTTCATGTTTATCAATGCCTGAGTTAACAGTATTGAGATCGATATAATAAAGGCCGCTAATATTAGCGGCCTTTGCATGAATATCAAGCGATATTATTACTTAGCAATACGCTTGTATTTAATGCGATGTGGTTCCGCAGCTTCTGGACCAAGGGTCTTCTTCAACCACTCCATGTACTCAGTATAGTTACCTTCATAGAAGTTCACCTGACCTTCGTCACGGTAGTCGATGATGTGAGTCGCAATTCGGTCTAGGAACCAACGGTCGTGCGAGATAACCATTGCACAACCAGGGAACTCAAGTAGAGCTTCTTCTAGTGCACGTAGTGTCTCAACGTCTAGGTCGTTGGTCGGTTCATCGAGTAGCAATACGTTGCCGCCAGCTTTAAGTAGCTTAGCTAGGTGGACACGGTTGCGTTCACCACCAGAAAGTTCGCCGATGATCTTCTGTTGGTCTGAACCTTTGAAGTTAAAGCGAGAACAGTATGCACGAGCAGGGATTTCGAAGTTGTTGATCTTGATGATATCAGCGCCTTCAGAGATCTCTTGGAATACGGTTTTGCTGTCATCCATTGAGTCACGGAACTGATCAACAGAAGCAAGCTTAACAGTGTCACCCATTTCAATCGTACCAGCGTCTGGCTGTTCAGTGCCGCTTAGCATCTTGAATAGGGTTGATTTACCTGCGCCGTTGGCACCGATGATGCCGACGATAGCACCTTTAGGCATGCTAAATGATAGATCATCAATCAGGACGCGACCGTCGAACGACTTAGTTAGGTTATTTACTTCGATAACCTTATCACCTAGGCGCTCACCTGGCGGGATAAACAGTTCGTTGGTTTCATTACGCTTCTGGTGATCGCCACTTTGTAGCTCTTCAAAGCGCGCCATACGAGCTTTTGACTTCGCTTGACGACCTTTAGGGTTTTGGCGAACCCACTCAAGTTCTTTCTCGATAGTCTTTTGACGAGCTTTCTCTTGTGATGCTTCTTGTTGTAGACGTGCATCTTTTTGCTCAAGCCAAGAGGTGTAGTTACCTTGCCATGGAATACCTTCACCACGGTCAAGCTCAAGGATCCAGCCCGCAGCGTTATCTAGGAAGTAACGGTCGTGGGTAATCGCAACAACAGTACCTGTGTAATCTACTAGGAAGCGCTCAAGCCAAGCTACAGATTCTGCATCAAGGTGGTTGGTTGGTTCGTCTAGTAGTAGCATGTCTGGTTTTTCTAGAAGTAGACGACAGATAGCAACACGGCGGCGTTCACCACCTGATAAGTGTTCAATCTTAGCGTCCCACTCAGGAAGACGCAGTGCATCTGCCGCGCGCTCAAGAGAGTTTTCTAGGTTATGGCCATCTTTCGCTTGGATAAGCGCTTCTAGCTCGCCTTGCTCTTTTGCAAGTGCATCAAAATCAGCATCAGGTTCAGCATAAGCTGCGTATACTTCGTCAAGACGCTTCATTGCACCAGCAACATCAGATACGGCTTCTTCAACGATTTCACGAACTGTCTTTGACTCATCCAGTACTGGCTCCTGAGGTAGGTAACCAACATTTAGACCAGGTTGTGGACGTGCTTCACCGTCGATATCAGTATCAATGCCTGCCATGATACGCAGTAGCGTCGATTTACCAGCACCGTTTAGGCCCAAAACACCGATTTTTGCGCCAGGGAAGAAGCTTAGAGAGATGTCTTTAAGAATTTGTCGCTTTGGTGGCACAATTTTGCTCACGCGCGACATGGTATATACGTATTCAGCCATTGCCGATCGTTCCTAAATAATCAATTTACATAAAGGGTTATTTTATACTAATAGCGCTCAGTTTGTTACCAGAGAAACAACACCTAGTAGCAACAAAAGTTACTGCTGATGAATTTATAGGCAATGGTAAGCATAAAGTCGGCGAAACGTCACAGTAGTGTGAATTTATTAATATTTACACCTAATCGCTTTACACAGATGTTTACAATGAGCATTAATAGGAAATCGCATTAGTATAATCTCAGGATGAGACCATAATGAACCTGACTTTCTCCAAGTCGCTGCAACGTATTCCTTCATCGGTTGTTTTTGTTTCTACGATGACCTGCAGCGCAATTTTTGCAACGTCAGCAATGGCTGTCGACCTGCAAACCCAACGCGAGATTTACGATCAAGCGCAAAAGCTACTCGATTCTCAACAAGTAGCGGAGTACCGAAAGATTCGCCCATCAATCGCTGATTACCCTCTGACCCCTTATGTCGACTATCGCAGCTTTTTAGTCGGGCTAGGTGAGCGTCCACCTAATGAGGTCGAGACCTTTATTAAAGACCATTATTCATTCCCGTTTTCGAAGCGTATTCGTGCGCCATATATTGACCAGCTAGCGAAAAAAGGTGAGTGGAAAACACTACTAGAGTTTCAGACCAGTGAACCAAGAGGTGAAACGTATCAGTGTCATTATTTCAATGCACATGCGATAGCCGGTGACAAAGCGCTCGCATTCCAAGGTGCGGAAAAACTCTGGTTGTCAGGTAAAAGTATTGCCGATGCTTGTGACCCGCTATTTGAACGTTGGGATAAGGCTGGGCTTAGAACGGATCAACTGATCCTTGAGCGAATGGTATTGGCATTTCAGTCCCGCAATGGTGGCTTGATGAAATACCTGAAGAAGCAGCTATCGAGTGATAAAGCTCAGGCGCAAGCGAAGACAATGCTGGATCTGTTTAACAAACCAGAAGCTGTGCTTTCATTTGCTAAAAAGCAGCAAGCCACAGATTTTAATCGCCAACAAACAACATTGGCGTTGCAAAAGCTCGCTCGTAAAGATGTAGAACAAGCTCAACAAGTATTTGCAGGGGTTGTGAAAGCGCAAAAGTTTGACCAACAAGCGAGTCAAAAATTGGCTGATTATATTGCGCTTAGGTTGATTAATACTGACTCTGATTCGTTGGCCAATTGGCGAGATAAGCAAACAGAAAACTCGTCAAGTGACACCTTAATTGAACGCCGTATTCGTTTAGCCATTCAGCATGCCGATTGGCAAGGTGTGGCGGATTGGATTGCGATACTGCCAGAAGGTAAACAGGCTAGCTTACGTTGGCAATATTGGTTAGGTCGCAGTGAGCTTGCGCTAGGTAAAAGAACTGCGGGTAAGCAGCGTATGGAGGCAATCATTGGTCAGCGCAACTTCTATAGTGTTGCTGCTGCCAAAGAGCTCAAGCGTTCGATTGAGTATCCGACTTCGGAGATCATTTTAGATAAGCAACAAGTGAAAGGCTTTAATAGCGATCTTGTTCGGATCGAAGAGTTGATTGCACGAGATAAAATTGCTGCAGCGAAGAGTGAATGGAACTGGCTTCTAGAGCGTGCCGATAGTTCACAAAAAGAGATGTTAGCGGCATTCGCTTCATTCAAAGGTTGGCACCACCTAACAGTGACCGCAAGCATTAAAGCTAAAATGTGGGATAACATTCATATGCGTTTCCCTGTCGCTCATCGCTGGTGGTTTAACTTCTATGCTGATAAACACAGCATCGATCCAATTACTTTGATGTCTTTGGCAAGACAAGAGAGTGCGCTTGATATTGAAGCCCGTTCGCCAGTTGGTGCGCGAGGCATTATGCAGATTATGCCGTCGACTGCGAAGTACACGGCCAAAAAGTACAAACTGAGTTATCAAGGCTCAAAAGAGCTTTATCAAGTGGGCAAGAATATTGAAATCGGTAGCCATTACTTAGATGGCTTACTGGAGCAATACGATAACAATCGAATTTTCGCACTGGCAGCGTATAATGCAGGGCCTAACCGAGTGAAAACTTGGCGTGAGCGTACACAAGGCAAGCTGGACGCTTACGCATTTATTGAGGCTATTCCGTTTAATGAAACCCGGGGGTATGTACAAAACATTTTGATGTTTGAAACATACTACCGAGAGCTTCTTGGAGTGGATGGCGCCTTTTTAAATCAACATGAGTTGAATGCGAAATATTAGTGAGCACCTTATAGATGTCATTAGAGCCAGAGTATAAAGAGTGGCAGCAGATCTTAGATTTGATCAGCGAGAGCAGCCAATCCCAGCAACATGAAATGTTATTAACCATGTTGCTGACCCCTGATGAGCGAGAAGCTTTGGTCGCGCGAGTAAATATCTTTCGCGAGTTACTTAAAGGGGAGCTGTCTCAAAGACAAATTAGTCAGATGCTTGGCGTGGGTATTGCAACCATTACCCGTGGCTCTAATGAACTCAAATCAAAGAGTGCAGAAGAGAAGCAAGAGATTGCTCAACTGCTAGAAAAGAAAGAAGGGTGCCAATAGGCACCCTTCTTATTTGTACTTGAGATTACAAGTTGGCAGGGAAGTGCTCGGGGTTAACAAATGGAATCAACGCCAGAATTAATGCCTGATGATATACAGAACTACGGGTCAGAAGATCATGGGTCAGTAGACTAATAGCTCCGCCTTTTTGCTTAATGTTCTCGGTCGCAAATACTTCATCCATTACGTCCCCCAGTTCATTGGCATGTTGCAGCTTTTCGATTACAACAGGCGGAAGCATCAAGCTCGCTGAGCGAGACTCCCCGCGATGAGTCGCGGATTCAATTACCATCCAAGCGAATGTAACACTGCCTTCGATTCCCGCTTCAAGACCAACATAATAATCGCCATCACTGATTTCCGCTTTCGCGTTTACGACACGATTTAGCGCGCCCGTATGAGTCTCATCATTGGTCATTGGCTGGTCGGCAACACCGCTTGCCACGCTTACCCCAATAAATTCAAATGCTTGATCGCTAAATGATGCCTCAAACGCACTTTTTACAGCGTTAATTTTGGCGGGATTAAGCGAGGCTACAATAACCTTCTTCATGGACATCAAGGTTTCCTTCTTGGGCTTTATGATTGTGTTTTAACTGAGCCAAAGAGAGCGGTGGTGACAAATAATAGCCTTGCATATAGTCACACTTATTTTCCGCCAACCAACGATGCATCTCTTCTGACTCAATGCCTTCGGCGGTTACTATCATAGATTGAGAGTGGCAAAGGTCAACTAGCGGCTTCACCACTTGATGGTTATTGGTTTTGATTAAGGTTTCTAAAAACTCACGGTCAAATTTAATCTTCTGTACTGGGTATTCTACCAACTGGGTAATTGAAGTGTAGCCGGAGCCGAAATCATCAATCGTCAGCTTAAAGCCCATTTGCGCTAACTCATGCAGTAATAAGTAGCTCTGTGAGTCTGAAGCAAAGGTTTCGGTAATCTCAAAGTCAATCAAGTGAGGTGTCACTGGGTGTTGAATCATCAATGATTGAATGTCACTGGCCAGTTGCAATGAATCTAACTCTGCTGAAGAGAGGTTAATCGATAAATTGATCGGGTTTTCAAAGCCACTTTGCAGTTTTGAGAAGTCTTTAAAGGCTTGTTTGATCACCCAACGGTCAATGGTTCCAAATAGGCCAATTTGCTCTGAGATTGGGATGAACTCGCTTGGATTGACCTTACCTAATTGAGGTGAATCCCAACGTAGTAGAGCTTCCACTCCTTTAATGACTTGTCCACTGCGATCGAAGTAGGGTTGGTAAAGTAAGGTAAACTCGTTCTCTAAGTTACCGTTTCTCAATGCGCGCTCTACTTGTGCTCGGCGGCGAGAAACTTCATCAAGGGCTTTGGAGTAATGAGCAATTTGGTTTTTACCAGCACGCTTAGCTTGATACATCGCGGTATCTGCATGTGACAGCAGTTTCGCTAGCTTATTACCATCTTCTGGAAATGAAGCAATGCCTATACTGGCTGTGATAGGAAAATTACCAATTGAACTATAAGCCGGGTTTTGAATGGGCTCTAGCACCGCTTGAGCTAAGTTATCTGCATAGTTAGTGTTGTGAGCTGATGCAACAAAGATGGCAAATTCATCCCCTGACAGCCGAGATGCTAAGCATTTAATGCCGTGACGACGTTCGTACTCAAGACTGATACGTTTAATATGTTCAGCAAAACTGACCAGTAGAGAGTCGCCAATGTGGTGGCCATACTTATCATTGACGTATTTAAAGTTGTCGAGGTCGATATACAAAATCCAAGCAAACTTATGAACTAGCTTCTGCGCGAGAGCACGCTCGACATAGGTTTGGAATTGATAGCGATTAGCCAACTGAGTGAGGTGATCATTTTCCGCCATCGCTTTAGTCTTCTGATAGCTTGAATTGAGCTCTTTGTACATGTCATAGAAACGGATCGATAGACGGCCAATTTCGTTGTCGTTGTTGAGTTTTTCAATGTTGCTACGCCTTTTCATCTCAACATCTTGCAGTTGACGATCAAGGTGAGTAATAGGCTTAATCACATGACGGTAGAGTAAAAACAATAGGATGAGTACCGTAACTAATGACGAGGCGCCGAACGACATCAGCAGTCGTTGTTCGATTTTTGCTAGCTTCTCTGTTGTAAGGTATTGAGCCGGATCGAGAATGGCATGAAGGCCTGGTTTGAGTTCTACCGATTGTGAGAGCCCTGATTTGATCACGGGTTCATCTGCAAAGAAGATACTACTGTCATTATCAAACTCTAAGATGTGCTTAAGTTGATCGAATTTTTCGAGCGATAAGGAAACCACGATGAAAAAAATCTGGTCTTTATTGTAGCTGAGTGGGGAGACTAACGTGCTTCTGTCCAACACATCATAGCGCACTAATATGCTTTGTCCCTGATAGCTCTTAGCGAAGCCAGTATAGGAGTTATACCCAGTATCTTGGTAAATATGCTTAACGTAATTTAAGACGTTTTCATCAAGGGAAGCGAAAGGGTCTGTTTGATTGTCTGCATAGAACTGAATGTTCTGGTTACTATCAACGATGGCGACGGCAATATCATCTTGTATGTTGGCTTGTAAGTTTTCAATCGTTGTCTGTAGGTTGCTAATCAGTTTCATCTCTCGGTAGGGGTTATCCCCTTGACCGAAATAATTACGGATAATGTCGCTCTTAGTCAGGGTTAAAGAGTAGCTGTTGATTAGGGCTAATGATTGACGAAAGTGCCCAGCAAGTTTCTCCATAGAAAGTTGCAGGTAACTATTTTCTCGTTTAATTAGCGCATCTTTTTGATTGATATAAATGCTATAGCTAGAGACAGCTGCACTTAACATAATCACCGGTGCGACAAGTAATAATACTCTAGTGTTTAGCTTCATGACGTTTCAGTAACTGGTTAATCATTTTTACTCTCATACTGATATTTTCTGCCGAGAGTTCACTATCTATTCTGGCGTTTTTCATACGCTCTTGTGATGGGAACAATGATGCATCATCTAAATACCAATCAGGTAATAGTTCTATAGCACTTAAGTTGGGCGTAGCAGCTTTGATATCGGTTGCATTCTTTGCAGCAACACTGGGATCCATCAAGTAATTTAAAAATGCTTTTGCTGCCTGTTTATTTTCGGAATGGCTAGTAACGGCTAGACAATCAACCCAAAGGAACATTTCGCCTTCAGGGATGACATAGTCCCATTTATCTTGACCAAAGAAGCGATTTAATGAGTACTGATCGCCACTGTAAGCCAAAGCGATTTGTAGTTGATTAGGGTCCGACTGACTGCGGATGTAACTCAGGATGTACTCGTATGTTAAGACGCTATCATTGAACGCCATGATGGTCGTATAAGCGGCTTGAAGATCTGTAGGGCTAGCAGTAGTAGGGGATAAACCTAAGCTATAGAAAATAGGTAAAAAGGTCTCGATACTGTCGTTGATTAATCCTATCTTGCCCGCCCATTCATCGCTAGGGTGGATGAACTCCTGCCATGTTAAAGGTGGGGGTTGAATCAGGTCTTTTCGGTAGGCAATCCCAACAGTTCCCCAGAAGTACGGGATAGCATGAGTACCACAAGCTTGGTTCCACTGACTTTTATTGTGCCCTCGATTGGCAAGATGGGACAAATCTTCAAATGAGCCTAGCCGACCATATATCTGAGCGGAGACGTTATCCAGAACCACAATATCAAATGGCAGTTGGACACTCTTCATCATCAATAAGCTTCGTTCATCATCATTATCAAAATGAGACAGTGTGAGAGGCACACCGGTTTGTTTTTCCCAATCACTGCGGACGTTAGGTGACAAGGTGTCTTCCCACATATAAATGTTGAGAGGAGTTTCAGAGGCGAAGCTAATAGAGCTGACAAATAAGAATAGTGATAAGAAAGGAACTCTCATACTGACTAGGTATTACCTTTTGAATAAATCTGAAGGGACAGGCTTATCAGAGTCAGTGAATTCGAGCTGACACAACACTAATATGCAACTTAATATCCAACGATACTAAAAATATTAATAATATGTGTCAGCTAGGAGAGTGTATTTATTTGACCTGCGTAGGTTTATTTATTGTAATTTTACCTGAGTCGGTTTCACATTTTCACTTGGGTAGCAGCCCAATACTTTCAAATGTTTGGTGATTTTAGTTAGTTCATTGAGTGCTTGTTGCATCTGAACTGAGTCCAAATGAGACTCTAGGTCGACATAAAACATCTCTTCCCAAGGGTTACCCATGATTGGACGCGATTCTAGTTTAGTCATATTGATACTGTAGCGCTGTAGCACTAACAGCGTCTCAACTAATGAGCCGGCATCTTGAGACGTTGACATGATTAGGGTCGTTTTCGCTGGGATTTGAGCAGAGACTTCCACTGGTTTACGTGCAACAACGATAAAGCGGGTGTGGTTTTCTGTTTGATTCGCAATGTTGCTCTGGATTGGCTGTAGGCCATACAGTTTGCCACTTGAGGCATTACCAATGGCCGCGACGTCGGTACGCTTCATCTCTTTCACTTTGCGCATCGCATCAGCAGTACTTGCGCATGATTCAAGTTTAACGCCATCGAGCTTGCTCAAAAACTCACTGCATTGTGCGTGTGGTTGAGGGTGAGAGTAGAGCGTTTTAATCTCTTCAAGTCTTAAATCAGCGGTAGCAACTAAGCAATGCTCGATCGGTAATGTTAGCTCACCAACAATGTACAGCGTGGTGTGTTGCAGCAAGTCATACACTTCATTGATCGAGCCAGAGCTTGTGTTCTCGATAGGCAGAACGCCGTAGTCAGCATGGCCTGACTCTACGGTGTTAGCGACTTCTTTAAAGTGCTCGCAGTTGAGTTCGATAAGCTCTGTATTCTTACGACTAAAGTATTCGCGGCTTGCCAAGTGAGAATATGAGCCTTTAGAACCGAGAAAAGCGACTCGCGCTAGTGGTTTACGGCTGAGTTCAGGGTTGGCTAGGTTTTGTAGGTATGACTGCTGGAGAAGAACCGAATCTTCGATAATTGTGTGGAATAGCTTGGTAATGTATTGCGCATCAAGGTCGTATTTCTGATAGCCGTTATTGATCAGTTTAACCAGCAATTGTTGCTCTCTGTCGGCATCACGTACAGGCTTTGATGTTTGGACTTTGCTTTTTGCCACTTCAATACTCATTTGACGACGCTCCGACAACAGCTTCAGCAGCTGGTCATCCAGTTCATTTAGTCGTAAGCGTATTTCTTCAAGCGAGTATTTTTGGTCAGTCATCCTAGTATTCCTCATAAAAAAAGCCTCCCTTTGGGAGGCTTTCTGTTCGTTTTTGACTTATCTTTCCGAAAACGAGAGAGCCTCCAAGCCTAGTGGAGAAAAAAGAAGTCAAAAAAGAACAGAGTCGTATTGTGCATATTCATAGGCTTTGTTGTGAATCTTTAAACACCATAAGCAACCGAGAATGGAGCGTCAAGCAAAAAAATAGCGCCATTCGGCGCTATTTTTCTCAATCCTCTAATTTTATATTTCTATTCTACTTCTTCTTCCAGCTCAGGCTTATCTGTACGACGTGCTTCTGGCTTGTGGCGTAGTTTGTTTAGCTGACGTTCTAGTTTCTGTTCTACCTCGTTAACGGCAGCGTATAAATCTTCATGTGTTGCGGATGCGATAAGTTGGCCTTTCGGTACAGTGATTACAGCTTCAAATTTTTTCTGCTTATTTGGTTCTTCGCTGAAGCTTGCCTGACAACCGATAATATCTACTTGCCACTTTTCTAGCTTTTTAAACTTGCTCTCGATGTGAGTGCGGATTGCAGAGGTGATGTCGATGTTTTTACCAGTGATGTTTACTTTCATAGATGTTTTCCTCTGTGTCATCCCTCATGGGTTAACTCCAGATTACTTATCCCATGAATAAATAACGTGACTTAGATCACCATTTTGCCGGTGCTTTTATTAGCTAAATTCAAACGTGATCTGGCTCAAAGTGTGTGACTATTTTGCATCGAAAAAGCTTGTTTCGTTTAAAAAACTCATTAGATTGGGAGAGGTAAACAACTAAAAATCATCCGCTTTTTAGTGGCTTAATACGGCCTGATAAAAAGCATTGATTAGGATTTGACCATTCAATATTTGTGAATTGAATTCCAGATTTCTCAGCGCTTTATTTTCCTCCCCCTTTCTGACTTTGTACTAATCATCAATCACCAGTGACGGTGAGTTTTGATGATTTTGTGTTGCTTGAGATTCCCTGACTTGTTTTAAAGCATTTAGTTGTTTGTAGATAATGAAATAACGGTTGATGTTCGAGACATAGTGGACGGGTTCACGGCCGATATTTCTTCTTGCCATGATTTCTACGTTTCTAAACCATTTATTTGGGTCATAGCCATTTCTCTCAGCTAAGCGCCTCATCTTACGAATATTAGCTGGACCAGCGTTGTAGGCGGCAAGTGAAAAGTAGACTTGGTCTTCAGGTAGGATCGACTCATCACTAAAGTAACGATCTTTGATAAAACGCATATATTTCACACCGGCATGAATGTTGTTTTCGACTTGATAGATGTCCGGGATGTTGACGTTGGGATCTTTCGCTGTGCTTGGCAGAACTTGCATCACCCCTACAGCACCTTTGTGTGACACTTTACTTTGGTCTAACCCTGATTCTTGGAAGCCCTGAGCAGATATCATCAAAGAATCGAAACTGTATTGCTCAGAGTAGACTTCAAAAATCTTCGATAGTGATTCTAATTTAGTCATATATTGAGGGTTTAACACCCGCTTGAGCCATTTGGTGTTATCCAAATATTTGCCATAGATAACGTTGCCCAGCAGTGTGCCTGACCGATACTTCTTCAAGTATTGATTGACGAAAGCTTCCAATTTAGGGGTGTTTTTTCTCATAGCCCAAGCAATTTGACCTTCTTCTCTCAATGGAATCGCATCATGGACTTGGATGTTGTTCATTACTTTGAGCCAAAGTTCGGTTTTGTGGCTATCTAAAATAGTGGCAGGAAGGTGTCCTTGATTCACTAATTCAACCAATTCTAAATCTTGTAGCGTTTCTTCGATAAAGCGAACAATGACAGGGGCTTTTCCTTGTTTATCCAGTTCTTTATTGAGTTTTTGCAAGCTTTCGAAATAGCTTGAACTAGCACGAACCCAGATCTCTTTACCACTCAGTGACCAAAGTGAATCGATAGGCGGATAGCTTTTATGAGTCACAAGTAACTCATCGACTTTTTTTAACACAGGAGCGCTAAAGTCGACCTGTTCCTTTCTCGCGGAGGTAATCGTTAGGTTAGCCACCACTAAATCGCCAAAGCCTTTTTCTAGTGAAGGGAGTAATTCATCTCTATGAACGGGAATGACTTGAAGATTAAAGTAAGAGGAACGCTGTCTTAGCTCTTTTTCAAAGTGATACAAGAGTTCCGCTAAGATACCTTTTGGCTTGCCACCTTCGACATAGTAAAAACCGAGATCAGCCGCGACAAGCACTCGGATCACGCCTTTTTTCTCGAGATCAGGGAGATCGCCCATGTAGGGTTGTTTTTGCATCGGAGACAAAGATAGCGCGCTCGGTTGACCCGCATATAAACTAAAGATTAAGGCAAGAAAAATTACTCGTAGCATGAAACACCTCTAAACCACATTGATTAAAATGTAGTCCGAAAGTGAAGCTCACGCAAAATACAGGATATAAAAAAACGCCTCAAGTTAGAGGCGTTTTTTCTTATTTTATAGCTGCTTATTGAGGGTTTAGCTCAATCAACTTCTCAGTGCGCTCAATGGCATCTTGTAGGTTAAGTTGCTTATACGCTTCGAGCTGAATCTCAAGCGACTTTCTAGCGGCTTCAGTATTCGGATAGGTCTTTTGGAGCTCTTGAGTGCGGTTGATTGCCGCAATCCATGCTTCTCTGCGCAGGTAGAAATCTGCCGTTGCTAAGTCATATTCTGCAAGACGATTTTTTAAAGCGTACATGCGCTTTTGCGAGTCTTCTGCATATGGACTAGTAGGGTATCGTTCAAGGAGCTTTTTAAAATCAGCAAATGCTTTTTTAACCGGTTCAGGGTCACGATCGCTACGATCGACATTGAACAAGTCGTGCATGAAGTTACGGTCTTGTGCCATATGGGTTAGGCCACGCATGTAAAGTACCCAGTCCAATTTCTCATGGGTAGGGTTTAAGCGCATAAAGCGTTCGATAGTCGCAAGACCTAAAGCAAGATCATCGTTTTTGTAGTATGCATAGATCAGGTCTAACTGAACTTGCTCAGAGTACGCGCCAAACGGGTAACGAGAATCTAGAGCCTCTAGCTTTTCAATCGCAGTTAGCCAGTTACCACTTTGAAGCGAAATCTGTGCATCTGAGTAAAGCTCAGATGGTGGCACGTCTGGAACGACTTCTTCGCTGCTAGAGCAGCCAACCAGTAGTGATAGTGCCAACAAGCCAGATAAAGTATGCTTTTTCATGTCAGGATTCGATTCCTTGAGATAAATATTTCAGATGCTTCCGTTACTTTCTGAGCAGTAACAGATACAATGTCCAATAGTACATTTTTCCACACTAGTGACAATTAGTCTCACAGTTTTTAAAAAAGTTCGATATGGCTCAGCAGATTGAATTAACAAATACAGTAAAAGATAGCCAATTAGGCCAACGCCTAGACCAAGCTATCGCCGAATTATTCGCTGACTTTTCTCGCTCGCGCCTAAAGGAATGGCTGCTTGACGGTAAAGTTAAAGTTAACGGTGAAGTAATATCAAAGCCTCGCACCAAGGTTATGGGTGGCGAGGAGATCATCCTGCAAGCAGAACTTGAAGATGAAGAGCGTTGGGAAGCGCAAGATATCCCACTTGATATCGTTTATGAAGATGACGATATATTGGTGATCAACAAACCCCGCGGTTTTGTCGTTCACCCAGGTGCGGGTACGCCAGATGGTACCGTGCTTAACGCTCTACTACACCACTACCCAAATATCGCCGAAGTTCCTCGCGCGGGTATCGTGCATCGTCTCGATAAAGATACGACTGGTTTGATGGTAGTGGCGAAAACCGTCCCTGCTCAAACTCGTTTAGTTCGCGCGTTACAGAAAAAGCGTAATTTTGTACGTGAATATGAGGCTATCGCGATTGGTCGTATGACCGCTGGTGGTCGCGTAGAGCAACCAATCGGTCGCCACTCAACCAAGCGAACCTTGATGGCAGTGACGCCTACAGGTAAGCCTGCGATTACTCATTACCGTGTAGCGGAACACTTCCGCGAGCATACGCGCATCCGTTTACGTCTAGAAACAGGTCGTACACACCAGATTCGTGTACATATGTCTTACTTGCAGCACCCTCTGTTAGGGGATACTGCATACGGTGGTCGTGCTCGGATTCCAAGTGGTGCATCAGAAGAGCTAGCGAACCACATTCGCAGCTTTGATCGTCAAGCGCTTCATGCGGTAATGCTTAAGTTTGAGCATCCGATTACAAGTGAAGAAGTAGAGTTCCATGCTCCTGTGCCTGACGATATGGTCGAAATGGCAGAAGCACTACGCCAAGATACTCAAGAACACGGCTTAAAAGACGAGTTTTAAGTATGGAAATGATCATCCCTAACTGGCCTGCCAAAAAACAGGTTAAAGCCTTCGCGTCGACAAGAGTTGGAGGCTTCTCGATTGGTCCGTATCAAGGGCTAAATCTGGGTACTCATGTTGGGGATGAGCAACCTATCGTAGTGAAAAATCGCGCCGACTTAGCGCTTGCGGCAAACATGCCATCAGCACCTATATGGTTGAATCAAACGCATTCTACCGCAGTGGAAGAGGCATTCGAGCCAACAGAGCACGTGATAGATGCAGATGGTCTGTTTACAGCTTCTGCTGATGTGGTTTGCTCGGCAATGACCGCAGATTGCCTTCCTGTACTGCTTACTAATATTGCAGGCACACAAGTTGCGGCTGTTCATGCTGGTTGGCGTGGCTTAGCGAATGGTATTGTAGAAAATGCGGTTGCTAAGTTTGATGGTGAAGTCATGGCTTGGATTGGCCCTGCAATTGGTCAGTCTGCATTTGAAGTTGGTCAAGATGTTGTCGATGCTTTTACTTCAGTGATTCCTGAAGCCCAGCAAGCGTTCACCGCTAAACCACAACAGGGAAAGTGGCTTGCCGATATGAATATGTTGGTGACGCAACGACTCAATAGTGTCGGTGTTGATCAAGTTTACTACAGTAACCTGTGTACATTTGAAGATGCTAACCGTTTCTACTCTTATCGCCGAGATGGCATAACAGGCCGACAAGCAACTTTTATATGGATCGAAAAGTAATCGTCTATTTTCATAACGGAAAGCGACGAGCTCCCCTTGAAAATCCCCCAAAGCGTATCCATCTTTCATACTGATTAGTTATTTTTTTCTCAGTTGAGGTAGGAAGGTAGATATGCGTCTTGACAGATTTACTAGCAAATTCCAAATCGCTATATCTGACGCTCAGTCGCTTGCTTTAGGTCGCGACCATCAGTACATCGAACCTGTGCATTTGATGGTGGCATTAATGGACCAAAACGGTAGTCCGATTCGTCCGCTGCTGACAATGCTCAATGTTGATATTACTCATTTGCGTTCTAAGTTAAGCGAGATTTTAGATCGTTTACCTAAGGTGAGTGGCATTGGTGGTGACGTCCAGTTATCGAGTGCGATGGGCACTATGTTTAACCTGTGTGACAAGGTGGCTCAAAAGCGCCAGGACTCCTACATCTCATCTGAAGTCTTCTTACTTGCAGCATTAGAGGATAAGGGCCCACTCGGTTCATTGCTTAAAGAGTCTGGTTTAACTGAAGCTAAACTATCCGAAGCGATTGATAAAGTCCGCGGCGGCCAGAAAATTGATGACCCGAATGCAGAAGAGCTCCGCCAAGCTTTAGAAAAGTTTACTATCGATCTGACCGAACGTGCTGAGCAAGGCAAGCTTGATCCAGTTATCGGCCGTGACGACGAGATTCGTCGTACTATTCAAGTCTTGCAACGACGCACTAAAAATAACCCGGTCATCATTGGTGAGCCAGGGGTAGGTAAAACAGCGATTGTTGAAGGTTTAGCTCAGCGAATCATTAACAATGAAGTACCAGAAGGGTTACGCGGGCGCCGAGTGCTCTCTTTAGATATGGGCGCTTTGGTTGCGGGTGCTAAGTATCGTGGTGAATTTGAAGAGCGCTTAAAGTCGGTATTGAATGAATTGTCAAAAGAAGAAGGTAATATCATCCTCTTCATCGATGAGATTCATACTATGGTTGGAGCGGGTAAAGGTGAAGGCTCGATGGATGCCGGAAACATGCTTAAGCCAGCTTTAGCGCGAGGAGAATTACACTGTGTGGGTGCGACGACACTTGATGAATACCGCCAGTACATTGAAAAAGATCCAGCCCTTGAGAGACGCTTCCAAAAAGTGATTGTTGATGAGCCTAGTGTTGAAGATACCGTTGCTATCCTGCGTGGCTTGAAAGAGCGCTATGAGTTGCACCACCATGTGGAAATTACCGATCCTGCCATTGTTGCTGCGGCGAGTTTATCTCATCGTTATGTGTCTGATCGTCAATTGCCAGATAAAGCGATAGATTTGATTGATGAAGCAGCTTCAAGTATCCGCATGCAAATTGACTCTAAGCCAGAGTCATTGGATAAATTAGAGCGCAAAATCATTCAGTTGAAAATAGAACAGCAAGCGCTGACTAATGAACATGATGAAGCGAGTGAAAAGCGCTTAACCATTCTTAATGAAGAATTAAATGACAAAGAACGCGCATTTGCTGAACTTGAAGAAGTTTGGAATGCGGAGAAAGCGGCTCTGTCTGGTACGCAACATATCAAGTCTGAACTAGAACAAGCGCGTATGGATATGGAGTTCGCGCGACGTGCTGGTGATTTGAATCGCATGTCAGAATTGCAATACGGTCGTATTCCTGAATTAGAAAAACAGTTAGATCTTGCGACTCAAGCTGAGATGCAAGAGATGACATTGCTGAGAAACAAAGTTACCGATAACGAAATTGCAGATGTGCTCTCTAAGCAGACCGGTATTCCTGTTTCTAAAATGCTCGAAGCAGAAAAAGAGAAACTACTGCGCATGGAAGAGGTGCTGCATAAACGTGTCATCGGACAAACTGAAGCTGTGGAAGTGGTTGCTAATGCGATTCGACGTAGTCGCGCTGGTTTATCAGACCCAAATCAGCCGATTGGTTCGTTCCTCTTTTTAGGGCCAACGGGCGTAGGTAAAACGGAATTATGTAAAACACTGGCTAACTTCATGTTTGATAGCGAAGATGCGATGGTTCGTATCGATATGTCGGAGTTTATGGAGAAACATTCGGTGGCACGCTTAGTCGGTGCGCCTCCGGGTTATGTTGGTTATGAAGAAGGTGGCTACCTTACAGAAGCTGTGCGCCGCAAACCTTACTCTGTGATCTTATTAGATGAAGTAGAGAAGGCTCACCCGGATGTATTCAACATTCTACTGCAAGTTTTAGATGATGGTCGCCTAACGGATGGACAGGGTCGAACGGTCGATTTTCGCAATACGGTTGTAATTATGACGTCGAACCTTGGTTCAGCGCGTATTCAAGAAAATTTCGCTACGCTCGATTACCAAGGTATGAAAGAGCAAGTTATGGATGTGGTGAGTAAGCATTTCCGTCCCGAGTTCTTAAACCGCGTCGATGAGAGTGTTGTTTTCCACCCACTTGGCCAAGAGCATATTAAGTCGATTGCCTCTATACAGCTTTTGAGACTTTCAAAACGTATGGAAGAGAAAGGTTACTCATTGGATGTATCGGACAAGGCACTAGATCTGATAGCGCAAGTTGGTTTCGATCCTGTATATGGTGCAAGGCCGTTAAAGCGTGCGATTCAGCAAAGTGTAGAAAACCCACTTGCTAAAGCGATTCTTGCGGGCAAGGTAATACCAGACAAACCGGTAAAACTATTGGTAAGCAATGATCAGATAATTGCGCACCAATAGTTTTCATCAAAGTAATAGATAAAGAAGGGCCTAATTTTAGGCCCTTTTGTGTTCTTTTTATGCTTATTGGTGGATTGTTGAGCTAACGACTTAAAAAACGCATTTTTATTGAAAATAGGGGTTGCGCTTAATTCGGAACTCCCTATAATGCGCCTCCGTTGTCACGGGAAACCAAGCTAACAAGCAGTGACAGCAGCGGCGGTGAAAGTTAAATAATAACTTTCGAAGAAATAACGAAAAAAGTGTTTGACACAATAAGTTATCTCGATAAAATGGCCGTCCGTTTTGAGCAGAGCCCAAAACGAAGTTCTTTAAAAATATAGACCTATCAATCTGTGTGGGCACTCGTTGATGATAATCCAATTAGAAGCTTAGGCTTCAAATTAGGTTTCAATGAAACGAAGTGACCAACGAGTCGCAAGACTCAGCACAGTCAATTCAAACATTACT
>Ga0209379_10000078_pt1 | contig 136801 bp, 106 predicted proteins | sample tdDd001_FD_187124 | JGI IMG/M metagenome (GOLD analysis project Ga0209379, IMG submission 187124) | Marine sediment microbial communities from the Atlantic coast under amendment with organic carbon and nitrate - tdDd00.1 (SPAdes)... | ecosystem: Environmental > Aquatic > Marine > Coastal >...
CTCGTGAGTCCGTCCCTATTAGAAAGGGACGGAAATACGAACGTTCAAAATCTTATAAAGCTAAATTAAAATTCTCTAGAGCTTATACATCAGTGGTTTAACCCTTAACTTAATGACATTGCTCCTTGAGGAGAGGGAAATGGCTGCAACATATTTATACAACCTTTAATTTTTAGTTCCTTCTCCTCGAGAGCCTGTCCCGAGAATCGGGAAGAAGATCCCGACAGGGGGATGAGGTAATCATTCTTGTAGCAGGCACAAAAAAAAGAGGCGCATCAAGCGCCCCTCCCCCCATTTATCTGATCTACCAACAATTCCAATATTGGTAACTGATAATTCTTAATTGATCATTGTTAATTGCTAATTGTTACAAGTTTTCCTTCAAAAAATCCACCATCTTGGTAAACAAATGCAATCTGGTCTGTCCCCCGTAAATACCATGATTACGATTGGTATACAAGAACATCTCGAATTTTTTATTGTGCTGTACCAACACCTCCGACAATTCCAATGTATTCTGTACATGAACATTATCATCCGATGTTCCGTGAATCAACAGGAACTTTCCTTTTAACTGATCTGCAAAATTGATTGGTGCATAATCATCGTATCCTTCCGGATTTTCTTGTGGTGTTCTCAGGTAACGTTCCGAGTAAATACTATCGTAATAACGGTAGGTAGTTACCGGTGCCACTGCAATTCCTGCTGCAAACACATCTGCCCCGCGGAACATACAAAGCGAGGACATCTGTCCACCAAAACTCCATCCATACACACCAATTTTATCGGCAGCAATGAATGGTTGTTTTGCCATGTACTTTCCGGTTTCAATCAGGTCGATGGCTTCCAGATTCTGAATCTGCATGTAGGTACATTTCTTGAACGCCTCTCCGCGTCCGCCAGTTCCACGGTTATCTACTACCACAACCACAAAACCTTCTTGCGCCAAATACTCCAACCAGTCAAATTTATATCTGTCCAAAACTTGCTGTGAACCTGGTCCGCCATAAAAGTGCAACAATGCAGGATATTCCTTGTTCTCATCAAAACCTACCGGTTTCATCATCCATGCATTCAATTTCACACCTTCCGATGTTTCGAACGAGAAGAACTCACGCTTTGGAATCTCGTACTCCTGCAATCTCTTTCTCAAATCCTGGTTGTCTTCCAGGGTGCGAATCAACTTGCCTTTGGCATTGTGCAATGTTACTACGGTTGGCACTCCATTGGCCGAGTAATAGTTGATAAAGTATTTGAATCCCTTGCTGAATTTTGCCGAGTTTGTTCCTTCTTGCTCGCTCAGCTTCTGAGTTCTTTTTCCTTTGATATCTATCGAGTAGATTTCTCTTTGCAATGGAGAAACGGCTGCAGCCTGATAGTAGAACAGTTTCTTGTCCTCATCATATCCAAGGTACTTGCTCACTTCCCAATCGCCTTTGGTTACCTGGCGAACCAATTCGCCATCCATATTGTACAAATAGATGTGGTTGAATCCCGATTTCTCGCTGGTTACAATAAAGTGTTTGTTGTCTTTCAAAAAGGTCAGGTCATCGTTCACATCAACCCAAGCCTTGTTCTTTTCTTCGTACAACAAGTTGGTTTGTCCGTTGTCAGCATTTGCCAGCAACAACTCGTAATGATTCTGGTGACGATTCATTCTCACCAAACTCAAAACCTTCGGATCTTGTGTCCATTTGATTCTTGGAATGTACTGATCGGTTTCTTCTCCCACATCCACCGTAGTGGTTTTCTTGCTTTCCAAATCGTATACATGAACGCTTACTACCGAATTCTTCTCTCCCGCTTTTGGGTATTTGAAAGTATAGTTTTCAGGATATAGTGCGTTTGCTTTCTTTTCAGGATTCATGCCTTTGAACACAGTCATATTAAACTGTTTCACTTCGCTCTCATCAAAGCGCATGTAGGCAATTCTTTTGCCATCAGGCGACCATTGGTAAGCCTGCCAAAACGAGAACTCCTCTTCGTATACCCAGTCTGGCGCACCATTAATAATGTGATTGTATTTTCCATCGAAAGTAAACTGTGTCTCTTTTCCTGATTTCAAATCCTTAACAAACAGATTGTTCTTTCTAAAGAAACACACCATTTCACCCGATGGAGAGAAATCTGCCAATTGCTGTCTTCCTTCCGATAGTTTTTCAAGACTCTTTTTATCTCTGTCGTATACGAAAAACTCTGCCGAGAATGAATGACGGTAGATATCCTCACGATTCGTTGTAATCAAGATCTTTCTTTCGTCTGCCGAGAATTGATAACCATCAATTCCTTTTATATTCTCCCTATTCAAGGCTTTCAAATCAAAAATAAGCTCTTCCTTTTCGCCGGTAGCATAGGCATATTGCTCAATTTTTTGTCCCTGCTTTAATACCGTATAGCTTTCGCCGCTTTTCATCGATCTTAATCCGTAAACCGATCGGGCATAGAATGTTCCTTTGTTGGTAATATCTTCAAGCTGGAAGCTTTTTTGTGCCTGCACACCAAATACGCACAAAAAGGCAAGTAATAGTAATGTTAGTTTGTTCATTGTTGAGTTTGGTTCATTAAAATACAACCCACTGCTACATCAACATGAGCGCGAGTTTCAATTTTTATTTAATTCATTTTTATTGGGAAATAGCCACACAAGGCTATATCTATCCCTGTTTAGAGATAGAGAGGTGTTGCTGTATCAACAAATCCAGCATTCGTAAAGACCTTTGTATGATCTGTTTTGTAGTATGATTGTAATGTCGTGCATAAGTATCGGTAAATCTATAAATTTTTCAGCATTCTAGATTCCATTGTATTTTGTACTGCAATGGATTTATAATGATTCTAATTAATTTATTGAATTTGTACAGACGCACGGCCGTACGTCTCTGCAATATTGGGCGATATGATTTAGACGCACGACCGTGCGTCTCTACCTAATGTACAATTTATCCTTCTTCCAATTCCTTGGATTATCGATGATGTAATTTTGAATTCGATGATATTCTTCAAAATCACGAATGATACGATCGTGAAAACGTGTTTGCCATACTGGCATTTTTGATTGTCGGTATTGATTGATTCTAGTCGTTGCTGCCGATTTAAAACCTGCAACGAATGATGATATGGATTTTGGTGGTCTATATGCCACCCCATTATCATCCCGAAGAGACGCACGGCCGTGCGTCTTTACTACATTTATGTGGCATGGCACAGACGCACTACCGTGCGTCTCTACAGGATCATTTCTATTATTTTTAATTTGCAAAATGGCATGAATATGATTCGGCATGATTACATATTCTTCGCAATACAATTCGTTGCGTATTGAAAATGATTTTAACCACTCTTCTTCAACAATCTTGCCTATTGGTGATAAAGTCATTTGTTCCGAATCAATTTCACCAAACAGTGTTTCCTGATTCTGGGTACAGATTGTAATAAAATACAAACCTTCACTGGAATAATCCCACCATGTGGCCCTTGCCGATGGGATTCTATATTTGTTTTGGAACTTGTTCATTTTTGTGCGCAGATATGAATCATATGTCATTTAAATTTAATGATTTGATATGGTATAAAAAAAAAATAGAGACGTACGGCCGTACGTCTCTACATGTAATGTAATTTCATTAATTATTTGCTATCGCTTAATTGAATTCCGCTTTCAACTGTTCAACCCAATCTTTAATTCTATCGTTGCTCAATGCAGCCTGATTTTCGATATCCAGCGCAAGACCTAAGAATTTCCCATCACGTAAAGCTGCCGATCGTTCGAATGTGAAGCCTTCAGTTGATGTCAATCCAATCACTTTTGCTCCTCTTTCTTCCAAAGCATTGGCTAGAATTCCAATGGCATCCACAAAATTTTCAGGATACCCAACCTGATCACCCAAACCAAACAAAGCAACTGTTTTGCCTTTTAGTTTCAGGTCTTCAATGGCTGGCATAAACTCATCCCAATAGTTTGGCAATTCGCCATCAAACCAGGTTGGAACACCCAATACCATATTGTCATAGCTCAGGAATGTTTCCTCGTCTATTTCTTCAACATTTACTTTGTCGATATCCGCAGCATCACCAAATGCATTCTTAATTTTCTCTGCATTCTTCGCTGTCTTTATTGTATTGAAACTATAGAATAATCCTATTTTTTTCATCTTTAAAAGTATCAAGTACAGAGTAGCAGGTCTCAAGACTATATACAGCTCCGTAAATTAATAATATTGAATAAGAGTGAAATCATTTAATAGCTTCTACTCATAGAGTTTATCATGAAGACTTTTTTACTCTTTCACTTTTTTACTTCCTAATATTCCAACAGATCTTTTACTGCTGCGTAAATCTTATCGTTGTTTGGAAGAATTGCTCTTTCCAGAATTCTATTAAACCCTACAGGAGTAAATGTTGATCCCACACGTTTTACTGGAGCATCTAACTTTTCAAATGCCTCTTCAGTAATCATGGCCGAGATTTCTGCTCCAAACCCTGAGAATACTTTGTCTTCGTGAACAACAAGCACTTTATTGGTTTTCGCTACCGATTTCAATACCGTTTCTTTATCCAAAGGAATTAATGAACGAAGATCGATTACTTCCACCTGCTTGCCTGTTTCTTCCGCTAATTTGTCTGCCACCTCAACACACATGTGAGTGGTGTTTCCATAGGTTACAATCGTCAAATCAGCACCTTCTCTTCTTACACGCGCCTTACCAAAAGGAACTTCGAAATCTTCCGGTACAGGAGTGGCTGCCTTAGGGTCATTGTACAAAGCCTTTGGTTCCATAAATACAGTCATCCCTCTCGAACGCATGCTGGTTCTTAACAAACCTGCAGCATCATCCGCATATGATGGATAAACAATTCGAACCCCAGGTAATGTGGTTAATGCCCCTTCAATATTTTGTGAATGATACAATCCTCCACCAATGTATCCACCTGATGCCAGACGAACGGTAATGTTTGGCGAGAACTGACCTTTCGATCTCCAGTAATCGTGAGTCGTATCCACAAACTGTTCCATTGCCGGCCAGAAGTAATCAGCAAACTCAGCACCTTCAACCACAACTCTGATCTTATCATTGAAACGGCTCATACCATTGGCTGTTCCCATGATATAGTCTTCGGCAATCGGAGCATTGAATACTCTTTCCTTACCAAACTCCTGCTGCATTCCTTTCGAAACGTTGAAGATTCCACCTTTGTCTTTGTTGGCGATATCTTGTCCCCAAATGTATGTATCTGGATTGTGGCGAAATTCTGCTTTCAGGGTTTCGTTCAAACCTTCAATCAGCTTTTTCTCATTCCCTGTAAAATCATGTGTTCCTTCCGGATATTTCTCTGATACGTAGGCTTCAGGCAATACGAAATCATAGATAGATGCTGGATCAGGATCTGGTGCAGTCAATCCTGCTTTGTGCGCTTTTTTAACTTCCAGCTTCACCTCTGCCTCAATGGCCTGAAGTTCCTCTTCGGTAAATCGCTTATAGCGAACCAACATTCTGCGGTACTTCGCCAACGGATCGTACTCCTGAACGTAGTTCAATTCAGCGTTATCGCGATACAGCTCGTGACGATCTGAGTTTGAGTGTGAACCCATTCTCACACAGTTGGCCTGCACAATAACAGGAGTTGAATTTGCCACGGCATATTCTTTGGCTTCCAAAACGGCGTTCATCGAATCAAACACATCCTTACCATTACAGTGAATGATTTTCAGGTATTTCATTCCACGGAAGTTGTCTGCTACCTTACGATTTGCAGTTTGATCTTTCTTAGGAACAGAAATTCCATATCCATTATCCTGAAAAACAAAAACAACAGGCAATTGCTCATTGGTTGCTCCATTAATGGCTTCATAAACGTATCCTTCCGATACCGATGATTCTCCCTGCGAGCTAAACACCACACCTTCGTGCTTGTACTTCTTCATTGCACGACCAACGCCTACTGCATGCAGTGTATGGTTTCCCGTACATGAAGATACATTGTGAATGTTCCACTCTGGTTTTGCAAAGTGATTCGACATGTGTCGTCCACCACCTGCAACATCTGTATCTTTCGAAATTCCGTTAAAGATTACCTCTTCGGCTGTTAATCCAGCTGAAATTGAGGTTAGCATATCTCTATAGTAAGGGAATAAATGATCTGTTTCTTTGTTGAACACCTGACCAATGGCCAACTGAATTCCATCATGTCCTGCATAAGGTGCATGGTAGGACCATCCAATCGCCTGCTTCAGATAGTTAGGTGCCTTTTCGTCTAATGCTCTACCAAGAGTCATTAAATGATACCAACGACCCAACAATTCTTTGGAAGTGTTCTTAATACTAAATTTTTTCGTCTCGGTCATCTTCTTGTTCTTTTCTTTCTCAACTGAGGTTAATTCTAATGTTTCCATAATTAAATAGATCTGTTGATATCAAATTCTTCCAGGTAGTCTGCAATTTTTCTTAGGAATGCTCCTCCTAAAGCTCCATCCACAACTCTGTGGTCGTAAGATAAAGACAGGAACATCTTTTGGCGCGGTACAATTACATCTCCGGCAGGAGTTTCCATTACCGCTGGTTTCTTTTCGATGGTACCAACAGCAAGTATGGCTACCTGTGGCTGGTTAATAATTGGTGTACCCATTACATTCTTAAAGGATCCAAAGTTCGAAATGGTGAAAGTTCCACCTTGAATGTCATCTGGGTTTAGATTATTATTTCTTGCATTATCGGCCAATTGGTTCATATCATTTGCCAAACCAATCAGGTTCTTGTGATCAGCATTTTTAATTACCGGTACAATTAGGTTGTTACTTGGTAATGCAACCGCAACTCCAATATTTATATCTTTCTTTAAGATTACATTGTAACCATCAACCGATGCATTGATTCCTGGAAATTCACGAAGCGATTTTGCAACTGCTTCAATGATAATTGGCATAAAAGTCAATTTGGTCTTTTCTTTCTTAAAGAATTCATCCTTTACTTTACTTCTCCAATTCACCATGTCGGTAACATCAGCTTCAACCATGGCGGTTACATGAGGAGAAGTTTGCTTCGACATCACCATATGATCGGCAATAATTCTTCTCATACGATCCATCTCCACAATTTGATCCTGCGCTCCAACTGACATGGAAACTTTTGGCTTTTCGATTTCCTGTGCTGCAGGTTTTGATGCTTGTACTTCTGGTACTGCTTTCTCAGCAGGAGCAACAACTGATCCATTTCTCTGAGATAGGTAATTTAATACATCTTGCTTTTGTACTCTACCATCCTTACCTTTTCCTTGAATCGAATCTAATTCGTGAATGGAAATGTTCTCATTTTTCGCAATACTCTTCACCAATGGAGAATAAAAACGACCACTTTCTGATTTAAAATCATCTACAACTTCAGCCACAACAGTTTCTTCAACAAGCACCTCTTCCTTGGCACTTTGTTCTTCCACAGGACTATCTGCAACATCATCAGCATCACCCATTGCAATTACTGCAACAACTTCTCCAACAGGAACCAAATCATCCTCTTTAAAGCGAATTTCAACTATCTTGCCTTCTACTGGAGAAGGAATTTCTGAATCCACTTTGTCCGTTGCAATTTCAAAAAGCACATCATCTTCTTCAACCTGATCGTTCAGTTTCACGAACATTTTTGTGATAGTAGCCTCTTGCACACTCTCACCCATTTTGGGCATTAGAATTTCAAAGCTAGACATATAACTTATCGTTTAATATTTATACTCATATTTAAATGTATCGATACAAATATAAAATTTTATTCTTATTTAGACTTGTTTAAGATTAAATATTTTGCAATCTCTAGATTACACTTTTCTATAAGCTTATCGATTTTACTAAATCGTAACATGTTTGAAATCATACAAGTCAGTATTTACAGCAAATTCCCCCGCTTTTTAAGCTTTCTGAATTAATTACAATTAACTAAAGGAATTGTTAGCATTTTGACTTAATTTTGCAATCACAAATCAGAATCTCATGAAAGAATTTACCTATCAATTTAATATTAGCGCAAGTCAGGAAGAAGTTTACACTGCTTTAACCAATTCTTTTCAAATTGAATTATGGACTGGATACCCTGCCACAATGGATGATAAAGTTGGAACTGTTTTTTCTCTTTGGGAAGGAGATATTTCAGGATGCAATTTGGAGATGGTCAAAGACTATAAGATTGTCCAGGAATGGTTTTTTGGAGAAACTGAAAACCCATCAATTGTTAGCATGATCCTGAAAAAGGCTGGAAAAGATACTCGTATTGAATTAACACATACAAACATTCCTGATGATGCTTATGAAGAGATTGTAGAAGGTTGGAAGGAATATTACTTGGATTCAGTGAAGAACTTTCTTGAATTCTATTAATGGTTTTTAGCTTTTGGCTATAGGCCTTTAGCTAAAAAAAGCGCAAGAACTTAAATGGTTCTTGCGCTTTTTTTTATATCGATCGTTATTATTATTCTACGATAATCACCTCATCGAATATCTCAATTTTATCACCTGGACGAATCTTAGCTCGCTTTCTGGTTTCAACTTCACCATTTCGCATTACAATTCCGTCTTCTACAAATATTTTAGCCTGTGCCCCACTTTCACTCACACGGGTTGCTTTTAAAAGCTTAATAAGTTCGATGTATTCTGTATCTATTTTAAATGTGATCATGTTTTCAATTTTTTGAGCAACAAATGTAAGTCAAATCATTTTCTAATGAAAGAACAAATAAGCAATTAATATGGCTGCAATAATTCCTGCAAAATCAGCAATTAAACCACAAGTAACCGCATATCTGGTATTCTTGATTCCAACCGCACCGAAATAAACTGCAATAATATAAAATGTGGTATCTGTTGCTCCTTGCAATGTAGATGCCAACCTTCCCACAAAGCTATCTGCCCCATGCGTCGTCATTGCATCCACCATCATTCCTCTTGCTCCACTTCCGCTCAATGGCTTCATCATTGCTGTTGGTAAGGCTTCAACAAAATCGGGATCTACCGAAAGTAACAAGCAAAGTCTTCTCATGCCTTCTACAAAAAGATCCATTGTTCCTGACGCTCTGAAAACACCAATTGCAACCAATATGGCAATCAAATAGGGTATGATCTTTATGGCAATATTAAATCCTTCTTTGGCTCCATCGATGAAACTTTCATATATATTCACCTTATTTTTAGCTGCCAATAAAATAAATGAAATAATAATCCCAAACAGGAACACATTACTTACAACCGTTGAAACTGTCGTAATCTGTTCTTTTTCCAGGCTAGAGAAATATGCTATGATTCCAATGATAATGGCAGTCAATCCTCCCAAATAAGACAATATGGTTCGGTCCCACAATTTTATTTTCTGCACAATTGACACACTAATTAAACCTGCAATGGTAGAAAAATAGGTCGCCAGTAATATTGGTATAAATATATCCGATGGATTCGCAGCTCCCAATTGAGCACGATATACCATGATGGAAATCGGAATAATCGTCAGGCCCGAAGTATTTAAAACCAGGAACATGATTTGAGCATTCGAAGCTTTATCCTTATCGGGATTGGCTTCCTGCATTTCCTTCATTGCCTTTAAACCAAGAGGCGTGGCCGCATTATCCAATCCCAGCATATTGGCTGCCAGATTCATCATTATTGAACCATGTGCCGGGTGACTTTTAGGCAATTCAGGGAACAGCTTGTTAAAGAATGGTCCTATCAACCTGGAAAATACCCTTACAATTCCACCATTCTCACCTATTTTCATGATTCCCAGCCAAAGGGTCAATACGCCCGTTAATCCAAGAGAAATATCGAAGCCTGTTTTGGCCATGCTAAAAGTAGAATCAATCATTGCCGGGAATACATCCAAGTCTCCCCAAAAAATAAGCTTGATTAAACCTACAACAAAGGCAATCAGAAAAAAGAAAATAAAGAGATAGTTTAATGCCATACTGTGTTCTTAAATAGAATGAAAATACAAAATTACTTTTTGCTTCGTTTAGATTGAATCATTTTAAGCCTTTCTTTTGGATAATCTTCACCCGATTTTAATTGAAGTGCTTTCTTGTAATAAAATCTGGCTACCGTCAAGTTTCCTTTATCAAAGGCAGAATCAGCTTTTGTAATGACTTCCTCATACTCTTTATCCAACTTCTGGTTTTTATTCGATTTCAACAACTCATCAATCTTCTTCAGTTGATTTTTAGGATATTTCTCCTTTTTGTTCAAAGCAATTGCTTTATTGTAATAAAATTTGGCAACCGAATAATGATTCGCAGATAACTCCTTGTCACCTTTTGCAATCAGCTGTTTGTATTCTTCCGATAAAGCAGAGTTCCTCTCATCTCGAATTAATTTGTTAATCTCCTTCAATTGCTTCTTCGGATATTCCCTATCAAACATCCCCAATGCTCTTTCATACATCACTTTCGAAACCGTGTATTGAGAGGTTTGAAAAGCATTGTCCGCCTTTTGAATCAATTCTGCATATTCTCTTTCTTTAATGATAGAAAGTTTCTTCTCGAAATTCGTTGGATTGTTTGCAATTGCTTCTTGTTCTGCATTTTTTAAGGCCTGCAATCTTTCATTGATTTCCTCTAACTTCTCTTTTGGATATTTCTCCTTAGGCTTAATTTCCAATGCTGCTTTGTAATGATGTCTGGCAACACTAAATTGTTCTTTTTTGAAGAAACCCTCTGCCTTTTCCAGTTCTTCACTATATCTTAAATTCAACTCTTGCTCTTTTCTTTCCGCTATTGCTATGCGTTCCAGAATCACTTCAATTTTCTTGATTTGAGTTTTTGGATACGACTCTTTTGGCATTAAGTCCAGAGCCTCTTGATATTTCAGTACTGCAAAATCGTACTCCTCATTGGTAAATTGCTTATCCGCTATTTCAATTAATTTGTCATACTTATTTTTCAACTCTGATTTTGCATTCGCTTTTCTTTCCAATTCAGCTAAAATCGCTTCAATTTCATCTATTTTACTTTGTGGATATTGTTCTTCTGGTTTTAGCTTCAATGCTCCATGATAATCTCTTGAAGCAGAATTCCACTTTTCTGATTCGAAATATTCATCTGCCGACTTAATCAATTTCAGATATTTGTTCTCATTCAATTGCTTCTCCGCTAAAAGCTTTGCTTCTTCCTCTGCTTGTCTCTTTTGCTCAGCAAATATTTCCGAAATCTTCTTTAATTGTTCCCTTGGGTACAGCTCAGCAGGTTTCATATTTAGCGCATCTTTATAGCTTTCACGCGACAAATTGTATTCCTGATTTTCAAACTGAGAGTCTGCCATAGCAATAACAGAAGCATATTTCTCATCCAAGGCTTTCTTCTCTGCTGCCAAGCGTGCTTCTTCATCAGCCTGTCGTTGCTGTTTTGCCAACAAATCATCAATCTTTGCAATCTGTTTTTTTGGATATTGTTCCTCTGCTTTCAATGCCAAAGCATCAGAATAAGATGTTTTTGCTGAGGTATAATCTTTTGATTCGAATTGAGAATCTGCCAAGGTAATGATGGATGCATATTTCTCATCTAAAGCTTTCTTCTCTGCTGCCAAGCGTGCTGCTTCATCAGCCTGTTGTTGCTGTTTTGCCAACAAATCATCAATCTTTGCAATCTGTTTTTTTGGATATTGCTCTTCAGCTTTCAATGCCAAAGCATCAGAATAAGAAGTTTTCGCTGAGGTATAATCTTTTGATTCGAACTGAGAATCTGCCAAGGTAATGATAGCTGCATATTTCTCATCCAAAGCTTTTTTCTCTGCTGCCAAGCGTGCTGCTTCATCAGCCTGTTGTTGCTGTTCTGCCAACAAATCATCAATCTTTGCAATTTGTGATTTTGGATATTGCTCCTCTGCTTTCAATGCCAAAGCATCAGAATAAGAAGTTTTCGCTGAGGTATAATCTTCCGATTCGAACTGAGAATCTGCCAAAGCAATGATGGATGCATATTTCTCATCTAAAGCTTTCTTCTCTGCTGCCAAGCGTGCTGCTTCATCAGCCTGTTGTTGCTGTTTTGCCAGCAATTCATCAATCTTAGCAATCTGCGATTTTGGATATTGTTCCTCAGCTTTCAATGCCAAAGCATCAGAATAAGAAGTTTTTGCTGATGGATAATCTCCTGATTCGAACTGAGAATCTGCCAAAGCAATGATAGCTGCATATTTCTCATCCAAAGCTTTCTTCTCTGCTGCCAATCTCGCTGCTTCATCAGCCTGTCTTTGCTGATCTGCCAACAACTTGTCAATCTTGGCAATCTGTGATTTTGGATATTGCTCCCCTGCTTTCAATGCCAAGGCATCAGAATAAGAGGTTTTCGCTGATGGATAATCTCCTGATTCGAACTGAGAATCTGCCAAAGCAATGATGGATGCATACTTCTCATCCAGAGCTTTCTGTTCTGCTGCCAATCGTGCTGCTTCATCAGCCTGTCGTTGCTGTTCTGCCAATAAATCATCAACCTTAGCAATCTGTGATTTTGGATATTGCTCTTCTGCTTTCAATGCCAAGGCATCAGAATAAGATGTTTTTGCTGATGGATAATCTCCTGATTCAAATTGAGAATCTGCCAAGGTAATGATAGCTGCATATTTCTCATCCAAAGCTTTTTTCTCTGCTGCCAGGCGTGCTTCTTCATCAGCCTGTCGTTGCTGTTCTGCCAGCAATTCATCAATCTTTGTAATCTGTGATTTTGGATATTGCTCTTCTGCTTTCAATGCCAAGGCATCAGAATAAGAAGTTTTTGCTGATGGATAATCTCCTGATTCAAACTGAGAATCTGCCAAGGTAATGATAGCTGCATATTTCTCATCTAAAGCTTTCTTCTCTGCTGCCAGGCGTGCTGCTTCATCAGCCTGTCGTTGCTGTTCTGCCAGCAATTCATCAATCTTTGTAATCTGTGATTTTGGATATTGCTCTTCTGCTTTCAATGCCAAGGCATCAGAATAAGATGTTTTTGCTGATGGATAATCTCCTGATTCGAACTGAGAATCTGCCAAAGCAATGATAGCTGCATATTTCTCATCCAAAGCTTTCCGTTCTGCTGCCAGGCGTGCTGCTTCATCAGCCTGTCGTTGCTGTTCTGCCAGCAATTCATCAATCTTTGTAATCTGTGATTTTGGATATTGCTCTTCTGCTTTCAATGCCAAGGCATCAGAATAAGAAGTTTTTGCTGATGGATAATCTCCTGATTCGAACTGAGAATCTGCCAAAGCAATGATAGCTGCATATTTCTCATCCAAAGCTTTCCGTTCTGCTGCCAATCGCGCCGCTTCTTCAGCTTGCTGTTGCAGTTCTGCCAGCAATTCATCAATCTTTGTAATCTGTGATTTTGGATATTGCTCTTCTGCTTTCAATGCCAAGGCATCAGAATAAGAAGTTTTTGCTGATGGATAATCTCCTGATTCGAACTGAGAATCTGCCAAAGCAATGATAGCTGCATATTTCTCATCCAAAGCTTTCCGTTCTGCTGCCAATCGCGCCGCTTCTTCAGCTTGCTGTTGCTGTTCTGCCAGCAATTCATCAATCTTTGTAATCTGTGATTTTGGATATTGCTCTTCTGCCTTAACAGCTAAAGCTTCATTGTAAGCCATTTTGGCTTCTTCATATTTCTTTCCCCTAAAATTAATATCACCCTTTTGAATAGCTGCATTATATGCTTTTTCTTTAGCCAGTCGCTGTGCTTCCAATTCTGCAGCTCGTCTTCTTGCCTCTTCTTTGGCCTTCTCGATAGCTTCCCTAATCTGAGCATCATATTCTGTATCATATTCAAAATTATCCAACTCCTTGTCGTACATGATCATTGCCATCGGCTGATCAAAGATTGAAAGATCTAATCCTTCATAGGCAGGGAACAGATCAATTGCAAACTTAAATGGAGGAAACTGACTATCCCTGCTCAATACGTCTTCGGGAACAAATGTGGAAATACTAACTTTCTTGGTTACAAAACCTTCCTTCGAGAATTCGAACATATAATCATGTCCAAAATCCATTTCATAATTGAATTTACCATTGCTGGGAATGGATTTAGACTCTAATTTATTTGCATTTTTATAAATTGTCAGAAATGTATTATCAATACTTCCATTTTCGATTTTCACCTTTCCGGTTACTGAATATTTCTCTTGTGCAGAAATAGAAAAACTACAAAAAACCAGAAAAACGACAGTGCACAATTTTATTATAAACTGCAGATTATATTGAGAAAAATTCATATTTATGGATCATTTAAGAATACGTTAAAACTAACTATTGCTTTCAACGTTTTATTCATGTACTTATTATTTTTGATTTAAAAGAAGTTCCCATTTATACATGGGTAAAACTTTCCTAAATCACAATAATCGTAAAGTTATAATTTTGAAGCGGAATTGTAATATAATAAACAAAATAAAGCTGTTTGCCTAAACAAACAGCTTTAAAATTAAAGTGAATTTGTGAAGAGTATTATACTAACAATGCCTCTAAAGTATAGCTAGACGCATATTTCTTTAATAATCGTGTTTCCTCTGAGATACAAATTTGTTCTTTGGTCTTCTCATTAATGCCATTGTAAAAACGTGCCATTTTCCTGTAAAGGCTTACTGTACATGAATGATATTTTGTAAATTCGCTTAACTCAATTGCCTTGTTAAAAAATTCCTCAACTTTCTGAACCTTGTTCTTTTCCTGGTAACAAGTACTCAAAAATGAGTTATAATATATTTGTAGGTAGTAATTTTGAGATGAGTTAACTTCACTTTTACTGTTTAACAAATAGTCAATTTGTTCTTTGCTTATAGTCATTCCCAGTGAATACTGTGCAAAAATCTTATAGCATTGTAACAATTTATAATTCGACGACCAACCCTTATCTTCTTCACTTTTATACAAATGTTCCGCATCATCTACCAATTGTAAAACCTTGTGGTATGATTCCATATAGGTTAATGCCATGCAAAGAATTAATTCAAATTCTCCGTCAACCGCACTATTTACTTCTGCATATTTTAAATATGCCATTTCTCGGTAATAGAACAGTTTAAACAATTCAATATCATCGGTATCATTACCTATAAAATGATTGTACATTAAAACTGCTGCCAATCGTATTGCTATTGTAAAACCTGAACAGCTTGTATCTGCTTCTTCCTGCGCCAATTCATCGTAATAAGCCGTTGCCTTGTCTGATTCATAACTAAACATTGCAGATATCAGCAATAAACTTAGAGATCTAATTCTTAAGTTTTTTGTAGCACCATTTTTCGCAAATATTTCCAGAACTTCCTTCGATTGATCTTTAACATTTAAAGTATCCGAAAATGCTTTCGAAAATATTTTCTCTGACTTCTTATTTTCAGCTAAATGCTGAATTAATTCAAACTTGTATTTTTCTGTATAAATAGAAGAATTAAAAATGGTTTCCAATACACATGGAGCAGAAATGGTATCATCACTTAACTCAAACAGATTTTTTAATTCCATGTGTTTGCCACTCAAAAATGCTGATTCTAGCAAATAAGAAATTAATCTATTTTTCAACTCATAGCCCTGATAATCCTCATCAACTTTTTTAATAAGTTCAAAGTTCAATTCTCCATTCTTCTCAATAAGACTTATTCCAATTAATGTTTCAAATAGTACCTCGTTGGTAATCTTTACATACTTGCAGTAATTGTTCTTTTTATTGGTAGAGATGTATTCAGTAATAATTCCAAAAGATAATAACTCCTGGTAGGCAGCATAGTAATCTCCTGCTGTTTTTAAATGAATTGGAAATTTTTCTCTTAATTCCAATTTTTTAGCTGAGGTTCCTTCCTTACCATGATTTATTAGGTCCAGAATGGAATATAAAATATCAATTTTCTCTTCAGAATAGCGTGAGTAATAAACCTTATTCTTAATGTACTCACGCATCAATTCATATCCTTTATTTAGTTTATGAATGTTATTGGGAGAAAATAGTTTGATAAACAATTCCAAAAAAAATGGATTAGAGATAACTTTCTTCTGCAAGTATGTTAAATCATCAACACTAACATTGGGTGCATATTGAAGATTTAAAGTTTTTTCAAGAACTCTTTGAATCTCTTTATGGTTTAATGGTGGAATATTTGCCTCATTTATCTTTTCGGAATCATCATTTAAATCGTACCAACAATCTTTCAAAGCATTTGATTGAAAAACAAAAGGCATAGCAAATTTTTGCCAAGTTGTATTTCTGGAGGTTAAAATCAGTTTAACTTTATCAGAATCCTTAAAGTTTAAAATAAACTGCTTAAGCTGCAAGAATACCCTCTCCAACTTAAAATTATCATAGGTAATTTCATCCAATGCGTCAATCACGAAAATAATTCTACTCTCGCATGCATTCGGATGTTCAAGGAAATATTTTAAAGAATCCTTTTGTGTAAACTTAAGCTGATCCTGCAACCAATCTTCCAGCTTAAAATCTGCATTCAAAAAACTGATCATCATAGATGCATTCAAAAATAGAATCACATCATCGTTTTTCTTATTAAGCCATTTTCTTTCAAACCACTTGGCAATCATGGTTGATTTTCCAAATCCACCTGGCGCAATAAATGCCAAGGCACTATTGCCTGAATTCAAAAACTTATCTATTCTCAGCTCTGCCTCTTCTCTAGGAGTTACTGCATTAAAAGGAATTCCAGATTGACCCGAAATATATTTGTAAGTATCCGTGCTAAAAGAAATTGCTTTTTTATAAAAATCAGACCAGTTTTCTTTTGGTGCAATTTCTTCTTTTGGTTGATATTCCCAATAATTACAAAAATGCTCCCAACTTTGGTAACCCAGATAACCAGATAAAATATTTAATGTGTATTTGGCAGGTGTAGTAGTGCTTTTTAAAAAACCGAATAATCTTCTAATTGTAGTAGTACTGATTCTGCTACCTGTTTCTTCACAAATTGTATCTGCTAAAAATTTGCAATCTTTGGTGTAAACCAAATCTTCACCAAATTTTTTGAGAATTTCAGATTTTAATTGTTCAATCATAGTAGTGGTTCTTCAATTTCAACGTGAAAATACTGAAGAAAAACAGCCTTTTCAATGCATAATTCGCCACTACGTAATACTAATTTCCGAATACGTAATTTGAGTTTGTGAATACGTATTTCTATTTTTTAGAATCTGGTAAAAAATCAGCTATATTTTTTAATCTTTTTAGGAATTCGGCTTTTCTACCCTCTGATATTTCAATTTCCTCTTTGTTCTCAAGTATCACTTTTCCTCCTCTTCCCTTTACGTAATTATCAACAAAATTTAAGTTGATTAAATGCTTGTTGTGTACTCGACAGAACATTTCAGATGGAAGTAATTCTTCGAAATTAGATAAGGCTTTTGAAACCATAATAGATTCCTCGTCTAAAAAATAAAAGTGAGTATAGCTACCATCGGCTCTACAGTAGACAATCTTTTCGATCTCTACTACCTTTAGTCCATTGGAAGTTGGCAATACAATCTTTTTGTTTTGATTATTCAAACTATCAAACAATACTTGAATCTTTTCATTCAAATCCAAATCTTTATGATTCTCTTTGTAACGTTCAACAGCAGCCTGTAATTCTATGTAGTTAATTGGTTTTAATAGATAATGCAAAGCCGAAAATTGAAAAGCTTTGATCGCATAATCATTAAAAGCAGTTGTAAATACCACTTCGAAATCACGACTTTTGATCTTTTGTAATACTTCAAATCCATCACCATCGGGCATAGAAATATCTAAAAAAACCAAATCCGGATTCAATTCATTTATTGATTCAACTCCTGATTTTACATTATGAGCAAACCCAACAATTTCAATCCCAGTACAATATTTCTCAAGCAACTTATGAAGAGTTGCCTGACTCTTCATCTCATCATCAATAATTAAGGTTCGAATCATAAGCGTAATTGTTTTTTATAGTCAGAATCGAATTTTAAATATACAAAAAAAGCGCCCGAAACGAGCGATTTTCCATTAACATTCTTATTTTTTTTATTCATCAATTCCTATCTGATCAAAAACAAAAGCATATTCTAAAGCTACTTCTTTTAGTCTTTCAAATCTTCCTGATGCTCCACCATGTCCAAAGTCCATATTAGTTTTTAACAACAATGGATTATCATCAGTTTTCACATCTCGAAGCTTAGCTACCCATTTAGCTGGTTCCCAATACTGTACTTGCGAATCATGCAATCCTGTTGTTACCAGCAAAGCAGGATAACTTTGCGCTTTTACATTATCGTAAGGCGAGTAAGATAGCATGTAATCGTAATACTCTTTGTTCTTAGGATTTCCCCACTCATCGAATTCACCTGTAGTTAAAGGAATAGACTCATCCAACATGGTAGTTACCACATCAACAAATGGAACAGCAGCAATTACACCTCTATACAATTCTGGTTTCATATTCACAATTGCACCCATTAGTAAACCTCCAGCACTTCCTCCCCAGGCGAATACCTTATCTTTTGCTGCATATCCTTCTGCAACCATGTGCTCTGCGCATGAATTAAAATCGGTAAATGTATTTTTCTTTTTCAGCAACTTTCCATCTTCATACCAATATCGTCCCATTTCCTGACCACCACGAACATGAGCTGTTGCAACTACAAACCCTCTATCCAGTAGACTTAAACGAACCGAACTGAAATAAACATCCGAACTAGATCCATATGAGCCATAAGCAGATAGCCAAAGAGGATTTTTCCCTTTTTGAAACTTATCTTTTCGATACACCAAAGAAATTGGCACCTTTGTTCCATCTTCAGCTGTCGCCCACAAGCGTTTGGCTTCGTAGTTATCTTTATTAAAACCACCAAGAACCTCCTGTTGCTTCATAATTGTTTTCCCTTTTGTTCCCATATTGTAATCTATGGTAGAACTAGGCATAGTTAGTGAGGTATATCCATAACGCAATACATCTGATTCAAATTCCGGGTTAGCAGAAATCCATGCATCGTAAGTTTCTTCGCCAAAATCAAGATAATGCTCTTTTCCAGTTTCCCAATTGCGAATTCGAAGTTGATTTAATCCATTCTTACGCTCCCCTACAACAAGATAATTCTGGAAAATTTCGAAATTGCTTAAGAATACATCCTCTCTATTGGGTATCATTTCAACCCAATTCTCCTTTGTGGTTTTATTCACAGGAGTTTTCATCATACGGAAATTCTTCGCTTGATAATTTGTTCTGATATAAAAGTGATCTTTATAATGGGCAATTCCATATTCCAAGTCTCTTTCGCGAGGCTGAATTACCTTAAATTCACTATTAGGCTTGCTTGCATCTATATATCTGTATTCTGAAGAAACGGTACTACTAACTCCAATCATGATATATTTTCTTGATTTGGTTTTATAGCAGAAAGTATAGAAAGTATTATCCTTCTCTTCATAAACCAATTCATCATTCTTTGATGAAGTTCCCAAAACATGCTTGTAAACTTTATGAGGCAAAAGTGTTTCCGGATGTTTAACCGTATAAAAAACGGTTTTGTTATCGCTAGCCCAGGTTATTCCTCCTGTTGTATTTGCAATTTCATCGGTAAATACTTTATCACCAACTAAGCTCTTAAACTTTATAGTGTACTTTCTTCGGCTTAAAGTATCTTCTGAGTAGGCTAAAATTTTATTATTCTCGCTTACTGAATAGCTACCAATATTATAATAGCTAAATCCTTTAGCCATTTCCGGAACATTTAACATGATTTGCTCTTTAGCATTCAGTTCCCCTTCTTTTCTGCAATACAAAGGATATTCTGCATCACCTTCGGTTCTGCTGTAGTAATAATATCCGTTTGACTTTGCAGGAACTGATTCATCCGTCTTTTTAATTCGAGCAACCATTTCTTCGAAAAGTTTCGTTTGAAACTCTTCCGTATGTTTCATAACTGCATCGCAGTAATCATTTTCCGCAGTCAAATAATTAATAACTGCAGAATCTTCACGTTGATTTAACCAGTAGTAGTTGTCTATTCTGGTATGGTCATGAATTTTTAGTTCTTTAGAGATTTTATGAGCAACCGGCGGATCTGGTAAGTTAACTTTCTGATTGCATGCCACCATAAACATAACCATTATGGCAATGCTTAAAATTGATCTTGTTTTCATGTTTAGTTTAAATTTAAAGGTACAGGTTAATTAGATTGAACCCTAAATTTAACAAAAACATTTCAATGATCAATAATTATTTTCCAATAGCACAAGATTATGAAGAAGTTACTTTAAGATATGAAATGGCCAAACGTATTTTGTAATACTCTATTTCCTCGCCCATATACATGTACAATTCTTTGATATTTTCTGTATAGTTTAGGGAACGAAATGCATTTTCAATCTGTTCCAATTCACGTGAACTGAAGAATTCATATAAATCGACATCAGCTCCTTTTTCATATAAAGAGGCCAAATGAGAATATATCGTAACCGGATTTACTTTTCGGATACTGGCAATTTCATCAACCGAAAACCCTTGCTTATAATATTCGTAAGTTTTGTAGAATGATTCTCCGCTTTTTTTGGCTTCACGATTTTTGCTTTGCTGAAAATTTAAGATTTCATTAATAAACAATTCTCCATAAAGCTGATATTTACGAACTCCAACTCCCGAAATCAATTTCATCTCGAATTCGCTGGTTGGCTTATCCTGAGTCATTTCATGCAATGTGGCATCTGAGAAAATCAAATATGGCGGAATATTCTCATCCCTGGAAATTTGTAATCGCAGTTTACGAAGCGCCTCAAACAAACCTTCCCGATCAATCTGCTTGCTTGTCTTTTTCTCAATTGGTTTAATCACAGGCTCTGATTTCATTGATGCCAAATGAACCAATTTCACCAATCGTTCTCCAAAAAGTACTTCTTTGGCTTGCTCGGTTAATCGCAATGCATTGCCATGATCGTAAGCAACAGTTATATAGCCAAGATTTAATAGTTGTAGTAGATATTGCTGCCAATCCTGATGCGCAATATCTTTCCCTGCTCCATAGGTTTTAATTTGATTGTATCCTTTGCTAATGATATCCTGACGTGAAGAACCTCGTAAAACATCAATTAAAGTTCCTGCGGCAACTTGCTCTCTCAAACGAACCACTGCTGAAAAAGCTTTCTGTGCAATTATGGTTCCATCGAACAATTGAGGTGGATTTTTACAAACATCACAATTGCCACAATCTTCTTCCAGATGCTCACCAAAATAACTCAACAAAATTTTTCGTCGACATATTTGAGCATCACAAAACTGCTGAATGCGCTCCAGTTTGGCATGCGAAACCTCTTTAAGTTTCGACTCATCAATAAATTTACGATGTACAATTACATCCGAAAAGCTATAAAATAAAAGTGTATCCGCTTTTAAGCCATCACGTCCGGCACGACCAATTTCCTGGTAGTAGGACTCTATATTTCTTGGCAAGTTATAATGAATTACCCAACGCACATTTGATTTATCGATTCCCATACCAAATGCAATGGTAGCACAAATAATAGGCACTTCATCATTAATAAAATCCTCTTGTCGTTTGGCACGCTCTTCGGATGATAAACCTGCATGATAATAAGCAGCATTAACACCAGCATTTCGTAATTTTTCAGCCAAGCCTTCCGTGGCTTTCCTGCTTAGGCAATAGACAATACCTGATTGATGTGGACGTTGGCGAAGAAATCCCAAAATGGATTTGAACTTATCACGCCCGGGAGCAACTGTTAAACTCAAATTTGGTCTGTCGAAAGAAGAGATGAATCGTTCAGGATCTGTTAGATTTAACTGAGAAACAATATCCTTTTGTGTAAGATTATCCGCTGTAGCTGTTAGAGCAACGATTGGCACATGAGGAAACTGCTTCTTCAGATAGGCCATTTTCGTATACTCCGGACGAAAATCATGTCCCCAAACCGAAATACAATGAGCCTCATCAACAGCAAACAAATTTACTTTAAGCTGTAACATCAGATAATAGAAATCCTGACTTAGCAGTTTTTCCGGAGAAACATAGAGTAATTTCATTTGACCTGCAACAAGCTTTTCAATAATTTCTGCCTGCTGATTAGTGGTTTGCGAACTATTCAAAAAATCAGCAGAAACACCATTTGCACGCAAGCCTTCCACCTGATCTTTCATTAAAGCAATCAAAGGTGAAACAACAATGGTAACTCCTTCCATGATAATGGCAGGAATCTGATAACATATCGATTTCCCTCCTCCTGTTGGCATAATCACCAAAGCATCGTTCCCTTGCAAAACAGAATTGATTACCTTCTCTTGCAATGGACGAAATTTATCGTATCCGAAATATTTTTTTAATGCGTTTGATGCTGCTGACATGCCGAAATTTTAATTGGGAAGACAAAGCTAGTACAAATCGGCTGAAGAATAAAGAAGAATTTATCAACAAGCCATAATTTGGACTGTTTTACGAACTATAAACATGACAAAAAACAATATGATTTTGCAACATATTAAGATATTTAAAAAGCTGATAAAGATCATATAAAAAAACTGCATGAATAATATACATTTGCAGCAAATAACAAACTCAAACATACAACCTAAACTATGAACGCAATTAAATCTATCAAGGAGACAGATTTTTTGAAGAAACGAAGGTACGAAGCCGTAATGTTTCTTCTGACATTTTTCGGGATTTTTGGATACATTGGCCATACAATGGGTGTTTCCAATATGCTGAATACAATTATGCAAACAGCATGGGATTTGCTAATGAATACTGTATTCTACATTATGGGAATTACTGTTCTTTCCGGCGCTTTAGGAAAACTATTAATCGAATTTGGTGTAGTAAGATTATTGGAGAAAATGCTTGCTCCATTGATGAAACCATTATTCAATTTGCCTGGAGTTGGTGCATTGGCAGGAGTTCTTACCTTTTTATCGGATAACCCAGCTATCATCAGTTTGGCAAACGATAAAAATTTTAGCAAGTATTTCAAAAACTACCAATTGGTATCATTAACCAACTTTGGTACAGCTTTCGGTATGGGTTTGATCGTGATTACTTTCATGTCAACTCTTAAAATTCCTGGTAACGATGAAAACATGTTTATTCCAGCATTAATTGGTTTGGTTGGAGCTCTATTTGGAGCTGTTGTTTCAACCAGATTAATGCAAAGATTAATCAGAGGAAAAATTCCTGTGCGTACCGACAATGATTTTGAAGGTGCAACAGAAAAAATCAGCTTTAAATCGGAAGGTAGTGTTTTCTTAAGATTCCTAAACTCGATTTTGGATGGTGGTAAATCAGGTGTTGACCTTGGTTTGGCAATTATTCCTGGTGTTTTGATCATTTCTACTATGGTAATGATGCTAACATTTGGACCAAAAGATCCTACAATGGGATATCAGGGATTAGCATACGAAGGAGTACCATTACTGCCTAAACTAGCTGGATATGTTTGGTGGTTATTCGAAGGTTTATTTGGATTCAAATTTCCTGAATTGATTGCTTTCCCAGTTACATCATTAGGTGCAGTTGGAGCTGCTTTATCGCTGGTAAAAGCTTTCTTGGCCAAAGGAATTATTGATGGAAATGTTGTAGCCGTTTTTACAGCAATGGGAATGTGCTGGAGTGGATATTTAAGTACACACACAGCAATGTTGGATACATTAAATTATCGTGAACTAACTTCTAAAGCCTTACTTTCTCATACCATAGGAGGTATTTTAGCGGGTACCTTTGCCCACTACCTATATGTTCTGGTAAGTATGTTGCTTTATTAAAATATTATCACACCTAAATAATTATGCCATCTCGTTAGAGGTGGCATTTTTTATACATTAATGGTAATTATTCAGGATTAAGCAAGAATTAACTCTTCCATTAAGTCCTTAAGTGTAGTTTTGAGCATCAATCATTAAATACATTTCAAATGACAATTCTAAAAAAGCTATTCTACATTCTAATTTTAATTGGTGTTGCCTCGTGTAATTCTTGTGACAAATCGTATAACAATACCGATGCGAGAAAAGAGGAAGTACCAAGTTCTCCGGCAGGAAAATATTCTGCGATTTTTGGTGGAGGCCCTTTTTATACTGGTGGTATGGAAGTGATCAACGATTTGAGATCATCAGGTTTCTCAACTGTAATTTTATGGACCATCCACATCAAAGAAGATGGAAGTATGAATTACAACGATACCCCGATAATCAATTCGGAAGGTGAATTTATTGGTGATCCTGAATGGAAATCTCGATTGGAACAATTGACAACATCTCCTACTTCTGTTGATAGAATAGAATTGGGAATTGGTGCCTGGGGAGCCAAATCGTGGCAAGTGATTAAGGATTTAATTGCCAAAGAAGGCACCGGACCTGAAACAAAATTATATAAGGCTATTCAAAAATTGCAAGATATAACTGGTGCTACAGCAATTAACTACGATGATGAAGTTACTTTTGATGTTGCTTCTACCGTTGACTTTACATTAATGTTAGCCGATATGGGATTAAAAGTTGGCTTGTGTCCTTACAACGAAACTGAATATTGGAAATCGGTTTATGAACAAGTTGAAGCAGAAAATCCAGGAACAATCGACCGTGTTTACCTGCAATGTTATGCCGGAGGAGCAAAAAATAAGCCTGCTGAATGGAACCAGTACTTTGGAAAGCTAAAAGTATCGTATGGACTTTGGTGCCGAAATGGTGAAAACTGCCAAAATGGAGATAATCCAGCCACGATTGGTGAAAAAATTACAAGCGAAAAAGAGAATATCGATGGTGGATTTATTTGGTTGTACGATGACATTCAAAAGTGTGCGGCTTATGGAAAATCCAGCTCGTATGCGAAAGCAATTAATGAAGGTTTAAAATAGATCGCACAATATATAACTGTAAGTGCCATCTCTATTGAGGTGGCACTTACTTATTATCCAAAATATTTTAATTTGTTTTTTTCCAAATCTGAGTTTCTGAAAGGTTCTAATATTGAAAATAGCCCTTCGCTGACTTTCTGAAAGGAAATTACATTGTTTTTTCAGAAATCTGAGTTTCTGGGACTTTTTACAAGGCATTTTTCAAAAATCTGGGTTTCTCAAGGCAAATTTTATTGCAAAATTGACTTCTCTAGATTTCTGAATGCTATTTTTCTTTGAAAATTTAAAAATCTGAGAGTTTTACTCTCATTTTCAAGAAAAATTTGATTCCACTGGATTTCTCAGAACATTTTTACTTGAAAATTTCATGATCCGGCTTTCTGAATGAAAAATTACAAGTCAATTCAACAAATCGGACTCTCTCACTCCCATTTTCGAGCAAAAATTCATTCCTCTGCATTTCTCACTACTATTTGTAAACCATTTTTTACTGCACCAAAACTTTAAAGCAATTACTCCATAGTAACTACCGTAATACCCGAACCTCCCATTTGAATTCTCTCGTCTTTAAAATGGCGAACCAAATCAACGGTTTGCAAGTAATCTCGAATCAATTGGCGCAAAATGCCATGTCCTGTTCCATGAAGAATTCTAAATTCTTTCACATCCAACATGATAGCTTCATCCACATGATCCATTACAATTTGCAATGCCTCATCACCACGCATTCCTCTCACATCAATATCCTGACGGAAACTCAACTTTCTTTTCGAGATGCGCTCCTGAACCAAAGCCGAAGTTTGGTTGTAAGTTTTCTCCTGCTTTTTAAGCTGCGACTTAGAAACCTTAGACAAGCGCTTGGCCTTTACCGAAGTTAAAATACTTCCGAAGGCAACCACTGCGGTTTTGTCGTTAATCTCAATTACTTCCCCTACAGTATTCTGATTATCCAACTTCACCATATCACCTTTCTCAATCACAACAGGGTTGAATTGTTTCTTGGCTTTGGCAATTGGTTTCGAAGCTGATACTTTTTCAGTCGATTCTGTTACTTCTCCTTTTTGACCTTTTCGCTTTTCGCGATTTTTAAGCTTCTGTATTTTGCGATTAATACGCTCTTCTTCCTCTAATTCGGCTTGAGTTAGCTGTACCTTCGTTTCTTCGAACTGTTTTCTTGCCTTTTTGGTTCTTTCCTTCTCAGCCTTACTCTCCTTGATTTCACGAATGGTCTTTTCTATGGTCTTATTCGCATTCTGCAATAAATCCTTAGCTTCCTGCTGCGCTTTTTCGATAATATCCTTACGAAGCTTACTTGCATCTTTCAGCTCCTTATCGTATTGCTCAACCAATTGATTCAACTTTTTCTCGTTGCGACGGATTTTATCACGCTTGCTTTCCCAGTAGCGTTTATCACGAACAATATCACGCAAGTGCTTGTCAAAATTGATATGATCTTCACCAACTTTCTCGGTTGCATCCTTTAGAATTTCCTCTGGCAAGCCAATTTTTCTGGCAATCTCGAATGCAAAAGAAGAACCTGGCTTTCCAACCTGCAATTGGAACAATGGTCGCATCTGGTGCGAATCGTACAACATGGCACCATTCTCAATTCCTTCAGCTTCCGATGCAAAGTGCTTCAAACCTGAATAGTGAGTTGTAATTACCCCATAAACTTTTTTCCTGTTCAGTTTATCTAAAATCGATTCAGCAATAGCTCCACCTAGTGCAGGTTCGGTTCCCGTTCCAAACTCATCAATCAACACCAAGGTATCTGTATCGGAGTGACGCAGGAAGTGTTTCATATTCATTAAATGAGAACTGTAGGTACTCAAGTCATTCTCTATGGATTGCTCATCACCTATATCAATGAAAATTTTATCGAAAATCCCAATCTTGGATTCTTCTTCCATTGGAACCAAAAATCCACACTGGAACATGTATTGTAACAGACCAACTGTTTGCAAACAAACCGATTTACCACCGGCATTTGGTCCTGATATCAGAATTATTCTTTGCTCGTTAGATATCTGAAGACTTAATGGCACTACCTTTCGTCCCTCGTTTTGCAGAGTTAAAAACAGAAGGGGATGCACAGCCTTTTCCCACAACAAAGTTGGCGTTTTAACCATCTTAGGCAATAAAGCTTTTACCTGAATGGCAAACATGGCCTTGGCACGAATAAAGTCGATTTTAGCCATGAATTCATAGGCCAAAAACAAATCATCGATATACGGACGAAGTTGCGCAGTAAACTCTTGTAATATTTTAATGATTTCGCGTCGCTCTGCATACTCCAACTCTCTAATTTCATTGTTGGTTTCAACAATTTCGGCAGGCTCAATATATGATGTTTTACCAGTAGCAGATTCATCATGAACAATCCCTTTAATTTTCCTTTTATGAGCTGAAGGCATTGGTATTACAATACGCCCATCACGCACCGAAAGAGCTACATCCTGATCAACCCAACCTTCTTTTTGAGCTGCACGAAGCATAGACTGCATTCGTTTTGAGATGGTAGATTGTTTTTGAATTAAAGAACTTCTAATTTGCTGCAATTCGGCAGATGCATTGTCCTTTATTCTTCCATTTTTGGTGATAATTCCATTAAGCCTATCGAAAATATAAGGGTACATTTTCACATTCCCGGTCAATTTCATAAGGTATGGATATTCACCCTCTTCCTTTTTTTGAAAGAATCGTAAAATAGAAGAAATAGATTCTAAAGATCGCTTCAGATGGTACAGCTCTTCCAATTCAAGATAAGTTCCATCAATTCGAACTTTCTCCAAACTGCCACGAACATCAATAAAGTATCCCAAAGGGAAATTCTCCTCCTCTAAGCAAATGGTTTTAAATTCGTTGGTTTCGTTCACCATTCGATTCACATTCTTGTATGAATTCGAAAATCGAACTTCATCAACCAAATCTCTTCCCAGGGAACTTAAACATTGTTTCTTAACCAGTTCTCTTACTTTATCGAACCTAAGTTTTGTCTCAAAATTTTCCGGATATATCACGCGCTATCTTTCTGTCTTAGTTTTATTCCTTGCAAAATTAATAAAAGTGACGGATAGGCAAAAAAGAAAGGAATAACACATCAAGCTGTTATTCCTTTTTAATATTCTTTTTTAATGAATTACAAACAAAAAGTAAAACCAACATTAAAAGCTAAATTTTTCGTTTTCAACTTCACATCACTATCTTCCTTATATTTTTGAGTACTATTGGAATAAATCAAACCTAAATCAATTGCAATATTTTTGTGAAAAAATATTGCAAGGCCGCCACCTAATTCATAATTCGAAAGACGATATTCCATCTTATTTGATCCTGTCTGGGTTGTTGATGCACCAACTCCTAATCCTCCATGCAAGTAGGGTTTAGTTTTACTTCCTCCATTATCAAAATAATATCGCGCGAAAGGACCAAATGATATGCTATTTGATTTTGTTTCATCTCCATCCTCATCTTCATTCTTTTGACTCCTGTATGGCACACTTAATCCTATAAGTAATCCGTCACCAGCAAAGTACCCAATACTTGGCGCAAATGTAAATTGCTTAGATTTCATTTCGCTTTTTGCATAACTTCCAGTTTCAAATTCACTATTAACTGAATTAAAACTAATACCTGATTGAGCATTAATATAAAATTTGCCCTGTTCAATTTGAGCTGAAACTAAACTAGTAAAAAATAATAAACAAATCGTGGTAAAAATTATTCTCATAAATTGTGTGTTAAAATTTTGCCTACTCTTAGTGATTTTCGGCTTACTCTCTTTATAATTATGAACCTTTACTTTTTTACTTTACAATTTCGTTCCCAATATTCTGTGGCTTCACCTGAACCTGCATCCATTGCAGATTTCCAATCGGTACAGGCATCATCTTTTTTACCTGCTTGAAAGAGGCTTATTCCTCTATTCACATATGCGGCTGTATAATCTGGTTTTAATTGTATCGCATAAGAATAATCAATAATTGCCGAGGAAAATCTATTCTTTTTTAAGGAAATTGTAGCTCGATTAAAATAATAATGAGGCACCAAATAAAAATCAGAACCATTCATTTTACTATAGGCGATAGCCATACTATATTCCATCATTGCCCTATTTAAATCACCTTGCATTTTATATATTTCACCAATGTAGTAGCTAATCTCATCGTCTTGTTGAAAAATTTTTTTGGCTTTTTGGAGCAAACTCAATGCTGAATCTCTAAACTCCTCACGGTTCGTGGCTAAAGTGTATAGATACAAATAAGGTTTTCGTAAAGTCGTATCTATTGAAATGGCCTTGGTAAGCAATGGAATAGCAGCTTTATAGTCCTGCTTTTGTATGTTTTCTATTGCCTTATTTGCAACTTCCGCAGCCCTATTTCGAGTATTCAAATCAACATTAATATCCTGTCCAATTGCAAAGTAGGATAGAAAAATCAAACATATAAAAATTCTGTATTTCATAAACAATTTAATATTTTTTTATAATTCTTGTGTTTCTTACAAGACAGTCTATTTAAACAAAAAACCAAATATAAACATTTACTATGATCAGTATAACTTCAATTATAATTTATCATTATTCTAATTAAAGGATAAATAAAAAAGCTTACACAAAATTGTGTAAGCTTTTACTAATGCATCTTTTATTAATTACTTTTCAGCAATTTCTTTTTTGCGATTTTTAACATGCTTTTCAAGCCATTGATCTTGTTCCCAAAGCATATGCATAATATTCTCTTTTGAGCGATATGAGTGACTCTCTTTTGGTAGCATTACCAAACGAACAGTTGCTCCTAATCCTTTTAAAGCATTAAAATAACGCTCACTTTGCATCGGATAAGTTCCCGAATTGTTATCTGCCTCACCATGAATTAGCAACAATGCGTTCTTCATTTTTTCGGCATGCATAAATGGAGACATGGTATAATACACATTAGGTGCTTCCCAATAGTTTCTTTCTTCGCTTTGGAAACCAAAAGGAGTAAGCGTTCTGTTGTAAGCTCCACTACGAGCAATACCTGCTGCAAACAAATCGGAATGTGTTAGCAAGTTAGCAACCATAAATGCACCATAACTATGACCTCCACAAGCTACTCTGTTTCTATCGATATAACCCATTTCATCAACAGCATCGATAGCAGCTTTTGCATTAGCAACTAACTGAGTGCGGAAAGTATCATTTGGTTCTTCATCACTTTCACCAACAATTGGGAAAGCTGCATCATCCAAAACTGCATATCCACGTGTTAGCCAAAAAAGTGGTGAGGCCCAATACAAATAGGTAAACTCATTTGAATTAGAAGTAGTTTGTCCTGCACTACTCTTATCTTTAAACTCTCTTGGATACGCCCATAAAATCATTGGAACTTTCTCTTTCTTCTCCATATCGTATCCAACAGGTAAATATAAAGTACCTGAAAGTTCTACTCCATCTTCTCTTTTGTATTTGATTACTTCTTTATGAACACCTTCAATGCTCTTAAATGGATTCTCAAATGATGTAAGCTGCTTTAGTTTCTTTCCTTTTAGTTTTCTGAAAAAGTAATTAGGATATTCAGAGCTAGATTCGATTCTAACCAAAAGTTCCTTTTTCTTGACATCAAAATTTCTTAAATCTTCTATTTTATCAGTGTATTTTGACTGATATAATCTTTCTGTTTTTTGAGTCTTCAAATTAAACTTATCCAAAAATGGGAATTGTCCTTCTTTAGAATATCCGTCTCCCAAAAGGAAAGCATTATCGCCATCCAAGGCCAATGTATATTTACCATATTGGTTTCTGGCAGATACAAAGTTTCCTGGATCACTATACTTATCCTGGTAATTTCTATCGCTAATTTTTATTGGAGCAACGGATGCGTCAGAAGGATTAAATGTATAAGTTTTTGTATTTCTGGTATTCCACCAATAATCATACGCAATTGCAATATTTTCATTCCCCCATTCAATTCCTGCAAAACGATTTATGGTTTTCAAAATACTTTTTCCATTGCCTTTAAATGGAGCTTCTAACTGAAAAACTTCATCGCGATAATCCGCTTTATTTGCTGGATCACCTCCGTCTAATGCTTCTACATAAATTAAAGATGCAGGCATATCTGAACGCCAGCTCACACTTCTTCTTCCTTTACGAACTGCCATGAATCCCTGAGGAAGATCTTCAATTAATGGAACTGTCAAAACATCTTCAACTTTCTTAGCATCCTTTGTATATACAGTAGTTTTTGAAGGGAATCTGTAATAAGGAACCAAGTAAGAGAAAGGTTTTTCAACAACTGAAATCATAAGGTAATTTCCATCAGGAGAGAAATTCACACTTTTGTACATTGCTGATGGCAACCACTTTTCAGCACTTCCATCCATTTTAACCTTGTACAAATCTGACAATGCCAATTGCTCGAAGTTGTACTCATCATTTTTATTTTTCAACAAATCCTGATAAGTTCTGTTTTGCGCTTTTTTACCTGCGTTTTCAGAAATGGTAGGACCTGACGGAACAGAACTTTTAGTATTAATTAATTCCTTTTTATTTTCTGGAACAAATTTTACCAGAACAGCTTCTTCATTTTTAAACCAGTTGATTGGGTCTCTTAAGTTGGCATTTACTTTTGGTTCTGTTATTTGTGCTGCCGATGCTGTTGCAACATCCAAAATCCAAACTGCTACACCTTGGCTACTTGTATTTGTAAAAGCCAATTTAGATTGATCTGGAGAAAAAATAAAATTGCTTAATCTTGGATTCTTTGGCAAACCTTTTACCTGGATAGCTTCATCTGATTTAGACTTTAGCTTTCTCAGCTTAATATTATTACTATAGCTGGTTCTACTGCCAATATTGGTTTTTGGATCAATTCTTAATCCACCCAAACGCATTTCTTCCTGAGATAATTCCTCTATTGTTTTGTATGCACTTCTATACAATAGAATCATATTCTCTTTTTGGTTATCCAAAATTACCGATGGGGCTCTCTCCACATCAGCCAATTCCAAAATCTCTTTTGGAGGCTTTTGAAAATCGATATTGTTTTGAGCACTGGCATTAAGCGCTACAAAAAATATCAATACGTAAATTAATCTTTTCATTATTTGTTGTTTTGATATAGTTAAAAGTCCATAAAGGACGGTTGGTTCATGTAAGGAAAAAAATCAAAGATTAAATTTATGGATTTAGATGCTGAATTCAATTTCTTTTCGATAAAATTATGATCACGGACGATTAACATAGACATCTGCAATATATCCATTCCAAATTTCATAAATATGGCAATTCAAAATAAACTCTTATCTTAGATGACTTTCAAAAAAAGAATCTATTACCCATTACCAATTTAACCTGTATCTATGCATAACCTTAATGATTTTCTAACTTTAATTGAAGGATTTTTAGGAGGAAGCAAATGGTTTCCAATTTTATTAATCGGAACTGGCTTGTTCTATACTATTTATTTAAAGTTTCCCCAATTTCGATTTTTTAAACATGCCTTAAAAGTTGTTACCGGAAAGTATGACAAACCTGGTGAAAAAGGTGATGCATCTCACTTTCAGGCATTAACAACTGCACTTTCGGGAACCGTTGGAACCGGAAATATTGCTGGTGTTGCATTGGCAATTTATTTAGGAGGTCCGGCAGCCTTATTTTGGATGTTGGTGACAGCCTTTTTAGGGATGACAACCAAATTTGTAGAGGTAACACTTTCTCATAAATATCGCGAAACCGACGAAGAAGGATTTATTTCGGGTGGACCAATGTACTACATGAAGAACAAGTTGAATATGCGTTGGTTGGCTGGAATCTTTGCAGTCATGACCATTTTCTCATCTTTTGGTACAGGTAGTTTGCCTCAAATTAACTCCATTTCCAACTCCATGTTTACTACATTTGGTTTTAACAAGATGTTGGTTGGAGGAATTCTTACCATTTTATTGGCATTTGTAATTTTAGGTGGAATTAAACGTATTGCTAAGGTTACCGAAAAACTGGTTCCTACAATGGCTATTATTTATTTTGTAGGTGCACTAGCAGTAATCTTTTACAATTTCGAAAACATTATTCCTTCTTTCTTATCAATATTTACCAATGTATTTACAGGAACAGCTGCTGTTGGTGGTTTCTTAGGGGCTGGTTTTTCTTATGCACTAACCAAAGGTGTAAACCGTGGTTTGTTTAGTAATGAGGCTGGTCAGGGTTCTGCGCCAATTGCCCACGCTGCTGCAAGAACCGAAGAGCCTGTTTCGGAAGGTATGGTAGCTATTCTTGAACCATTTATCGATACCATCGTAATTTGTACCCTTACGGGATTGGTGATTCTATCATCGGGCGTGTGGACAGAAAAATTACCAAACCAATTCCAACCTACTGATATGGTAGTAATGGCAGATCAATATGATGACACAAACGAAGACGATCGCGAAAAACTATATCACTATTTAGGTGGAGCTTCAGACTTACCTGTGTTTACTGGTGATTTAGTTGTTGAGAATGGCGAAATCAAAAATGAATTAAGCATTATTAATGCTCGCTCTGTAGCTGAGAACATTAAAATCTATGACTCAGAAGACAATTTATACAATGGTAAAGTAGCCATTTCCAATGGAAAATATTCATCAGAAAATGGTGTGACATTTAAAGGAGAATCATTGGTACATTCGGCACCATTAACTGCTGAAGCATTTACCCGAAGCTTATTAGGCGACTGGGGAAAATGGATTGTTTCCATCGGGCTGCTTTTGTTTGCCTTTTCAACTGCAATTGCCTGGGCATATTACGGAGGACGATCGGTTACCTATCTGTTTGGTGTTAAAGGAGTACTTCCTTATCGTATCATCTATTGTATTGGATTTTTTATTGCCTCTTTTGCTGATACTACAATCATTTGGACCATTTCCGGTATTACTATCGTTCTAATGGCGCTGCCTAACCTTATCGGGATATTAATGCTGCATAAGGATATGAAATCAACATTAAATACTTATTGGGATAAGTTCAAAAAAGAACATCCTTCAGAAGTATAAACACATAAATCATGTAATAAATAAGCTCTTCCGTTGGCGGGAGAGCTTATTTTATTTTTTGACGACCTCTTCCGCTGGTGGAAGTAATCATTTAATTTTTCGACAAGCTCACACGCTCGCGGAACACATCATTTATTTTTTTGAGGAGCCCCCACGCTGGCGGAAGAATCCAATTAATTGAATAAGTATAGTTGAACACTCTGAAATTCAATACATTTTTTTTCAGAAAGCATTTATCCTGAATATCTGTTTCTTTTTTTGTATTTTAAATCAAACAAAACACAGTTATGAAAGAAATAGATTGGACCAAATTTGTTCGAAAGATTCATATCAAATCATCTATTGATAAAGTATACAAATGCTGGGCAACTCAGCATAAATTGGAAAGATGGTTTTTGAAGAAAGCTGAATTCAAATCAGCAGACAATTTGCCCAGAGCAAGTAAAGAATTTATTCAAACTGGCGACATTTATTCGTGGGAATGGTACAACTGGAAAGGTGTTGAGAAAGGAAAAATAATAGAAGCCAACGGAAAGGATAAAATTGTGTTTGCTTTTGCTGATAATAAAGTAGAAGTATTATTAAAAAGAGAAAAAGGCATGACCTTAGTTTGCCTTACTCAATGTAAAATTAAAACAGATGAGGCAAGCAAAATGAATAATTTCGTAGGTTGTAGTAATGGATGGACATTTTGGATGACCAACCTTAAGGCCTATCTGGAATATAAAATCCTATTGCATAACAAGAGAGATGATCAATCATTGAATCCAAACGATGGTTTCGAGTACATTAACGTTTAAATATTACTAATGTTTCATATCTATTCAAACAGAAGAGATTCATCCTATTTTTCCTTTTCGAATAAAATCCAAAACGAAAACCAGACTTACAAAATATTTTGGCAACGAAGCGGATGTTCACGTATAACTGTTGATGGAATTGCCTACACTATTAAGGAGAATCAAATACTTTTTCTCACACCTCTTAATCAACTTGAGGTGGCAGAAAGCAATTCCAGTTTAAACCAATTGTCATTCAATCGAGAATTTTACTGTATTCAACAACACGATCAGGAAGTTTCTTGCTATGGTTATTTGTTTTTTGGATCATCAGAAGTTCCAATTGTTTCATTGGATTCGAAAGAGCAGGAAAGCTTTGATTTGTTGATAAAGGTGATTCTTGAAGAATTTGAAAATTCGGACCACATCCAAGGAGAAATGCTACAGGTACTACTAAAAAGATTCTTGATTAAATGCACCAGGCTTGCTCGAAAAACATTGACAAATCCAGATATTAACCAGGATAAATTGGATATCATCAGGCAGTTTAATGTATTGGTTGAAATGCATTTTAGACAGAAACACAAAGTTGCTGATTACGCCGAATTGCTACATAAATCACCCAAAACCATTTCCAATTTATTTGGAGAGTATAATGATAAAACTCCTTTACAGGTAATTCAGGAACGCATTGGTTTAGAAGCGAAAAGATTATTTATTCATACTGATAAAACCGCAAAAGAAGTGGCCTATGAGCTAGGCTTTGATGATGCGGCCCAGTTTAGCCGTTTTTTCAGCAAAGTGGTTGGTAAAAGTCCAACTGATTTTAAAAAAAGTACGATAATTTAAGCTAAAAGGAAAAATTGCCAAGCCAGTGGGAAGAATTGCCATTCTTCCCACTTTTTATTTCCTGCACTTTTGTAATAACAAATTAATTATAAAAAGATAGAGAAATGAAAACAATCAATGTACCAAGAGTAAATCAGCTTGACGAAAAAGCACAAGGCATTCTAAACAATGTAAAAGGTCAATTGGGTATGATTCCTAATTTATATGCAACCATTGCTTACTCGAGCGATACTTTAGAAAATTACCTGAACTTTTCTAGTAAAGCTGGTAAAGAAAGCTTTTCTGCAAAAGAAATGGAAGCCATTAAACTTGCTGTATCGGAAGTAAATGGATGTGAATACTGTTTGGCTGCCCATACAGCAATAGCTAAAATGAATGGCTTTACAGAAGAAGAAACCATTCAATTGCGCGAAGGAAGTATTGCAAATTCAAAATTGAAAGCTTTAAGCAGACTTGCTGCTGATGTAGCTATTAACAGGGGAAAAGCCAGTGAAAGTAATTTGGAAAATTTCTATGCAGCAGGATTCAATGAGAAAGCCTTAATCGATTTTCTGGCAGTTGTAATGGAAATATCGTTCACCAATTACACTCATAACTTGACAAAAGTTCCCGTAGATTTTCCAAAGGCAAAAGATTTAAGCAAATCTGCAGCTTAATGTAAGCAAGTAAATATATACAGCAAACCCACCGTGTTGGTGGGTTTCTTTATTTTATTACAATATCGTATTGCTGTAGCAAGCCAGCTAAATCTTGTCTGGAAAACTTAGCCTTTTTTATTTTATTCGACTCGGGATGAATGGAATAATTGCTTGCCAAACTCAAATCTGCTTTCTCTAAATTGGTATAATCAAATACAGCTCCTGCCAAATCACAATTCGTAAATAAAGCTTGAGTCAAATCAGCTTCTGTAAAATCAACTTCATTTAACTGGCTTTTTACAAATCGAATTGCTTTTAATTTAAGTTGATAAAAGGAACTTAGATTTAGCATACAATCGGTAAAACCAAAAGAAAGCAATAGCTTGTTGCAATCATGAAATGCAATGCCCAACATTTTACATGATTTGAATTGAACATCTCTAAAGGCAGAATGATTCACTTTGGCATTACTCAAATCACAAGAATCAAATTCACATTCCAAAAAAATAACATTCGATAAATCAGAATTGGCAAACGTGCAGTTTACAAACCGGCAATTGTCATATTCAGCCTTTGGTAAATTTTCGGTAGAAAAATCTTGGTTTTCGAAAACTTCTTCTTCAATATAATCCATTAGTCTTGTTTTAAATAGATTTCTCCCACACTATAGCTTACTGCATGCCCCGCTATTTTTACACGCTCATCACTATTTGCACAATACAGTACACCTTTTCGATCTGACAATTGATTGGCCAATAATTCATTCTTTCCAAGTTTCTCACTCCAAAAAGGAATCAGTGAGCAATGTGCTGATCCAGTAACCGGATCCTCGAAAATGCTTGCTCCCGGAGTAAAAAAACGAGAAACAAAGTCAACTTCCCGACCAAGGGCGGTACAAACAATTCCTCCATGTCCCAAATCAATGCCTTTCAATTTATTTTCATCAGGTTCCAGTGCCAGAATATCATCTTCATTTTCATACAAGAGTACATAATCTCTAGATTGGTACACCTCTAGAGGTTTAATATTCAAGCTGTCTTCAATAATAGATGGCAATGAAGTTGGCACAGGCATTCTGGAAGGAAAATCCAGTACATATCTATCTCCCTCAAAAGCTACTTCTAAATCTCCACTCGCTGATGTAAAACGAATTTTATCTTCCGGATAATTCAAATGTTTTTTAATGACATGAGCCGTTGCCAAAGTGGCATGCCCACAAAGATCCATCTCTAGCTCTGGTGTAAACCATCTGATATGAAAACGATCGGCTTCAGGCACAAAAAAAGCGGTTTCTGCCAGATTGTTTTCCTTTGTAATATTCAATAACAAATCGTCTGAAAGCCACTCTTGCAAAGGAACTACACATGCAGGATTCCCTCCAAATAGCTTATCTGTAAAAGCATCTATGTGATATTTTTTCAAGTTCATTTGTTTATAATTTTCTTGATATCGGGTTTTGTGTACAAAGTAGATTTAATCACCTTACCATCTTCTCGGTACAAAGGTTTTCCATTCTCGTCTAATTTGCTCATGTTGCTGCGGTGAACTTCTGAGAATATTTCAGCATACTTATCCTGTAGGCCAAATTCTAAAACCGTTCCCATAACTACATAATGAATATCTGCCAATGCATCGGCAACTTCAACAATATTACCCGATTCCCAAGCTGCTTTCAATTCATCAACTTCTTCCTGAATAATATTTTGTCTTAACTCGCATCGTTCAACACTTGGAATATTAGGCTGATCTTCCACATTTACACCGAAGGCATTGTGAAACTCATGTACTTTATCTAATGCTTTCATTCTAATTCTTTATTAAACTTCTAATACAGTAGCGGCATAAAACTACACCATTACAATCTTTGACAAGAAAGCTCCAAAGACAAGGCTTTCAAAGTTTTTGAATCCAAGGAGTTTACTAATTGTAAATGACTGTTTCAAAAACGAGATTAACGCAGTATTTGTAGTTTTCTTGCAAAGATTAAATATCACCAATTCTTTTAAAACAAAAAAGGCTTCCAAAAGGAAGCCTTGTAAATATTATCAATACCTGATCTTATTTCAATGTTACCGCGAAAGTAAGAAATAACTTTTCCGTTGCCGGATTCAAGGTTAATCCGCCACGAATAGGCAATGAAAACTTATCTGTTAATTTAATTTCATCATACATGGTAACATTAACGTTTACCACATTAAATTTATCATCATACATTCCTTTAAATGGCGAAAACCCTAATGCATATGAGAATTTCTTTCCACCAATAAAGTTCGAATATCCCAACTCAAAATAAGTAGAGTAATTCTGATCTCCATTTTCATCCTTATCAAACTCTCCATAGAAAAGCACAGATCCCATTACAGAAACAGGAAATTTTGCACACCCCTTATACTTTGCTGTAGCATCGAACAAATGAACAGAGTTTTCACTGTCGAAATCAAAGAATTTTGATTTTTCGAAATTAGGACGTGGACAATAAAAATCGTAAACACTAAATTGAAATAGCGGAGTGTTATACGAAACATACAAGTCAACCTCCTGGTAGCTATCATCAGTTGCATAAGCTCCCCATGCTCCAAATGTAAAACGACCGGTTTGAATCTCCAGCGTTGGCTCAATAGTAGGTGCTGTACCACTATGACTACCTCTCCATAAGTGTTTACTTACAAAGTCAATACTGCGATTAACTTTAGTTTTTGATGGAAGTTTTTCAGCATTAACTCCCAAACAAATGCATACCAACCCAATTAAAGGGATCAGTTTTTTTAGGTTCATCTGTTAGAATCTTTAAGTGTTTGTGTTTGTTTTAAAAAGAAAGGATATTTCTGACTTAAACAGCTATTTATCACGGCGATTAGGTTCATGATTTATCCATCTCTAAAAATCGCAGCAAAAATAGAAGATTAGAATATTCGAAATCATGACAAATGTGGTCTTTTTAAAGAATTTTTCGCTGTTTTTTAACACAAAACATAAAATACCTAAAAATAGAAGTATAAAAAAAGGAAAGCTATTGCTTTCCCATTATATGTTTTTAGTAAAATTCAATTATAACACTTCGTAATAATCCGGCATTACAAACCAAAGTATAACATAGATTAATAATCCTGGAAATCCTGCACTAAAAATAGAAATTAGCACATAAAGAACCCTTACAAGTGTTACGTCTAAGCCCAGGTATTCAGCAATACCCGCACAAACACCTGCAATCATTTTATTAGATGATCGCTGTAGTTTTTTACTCATTATATTCTTAATTAATCGTCGAATTCTTCGTCGTAAAGATCCTCTTGGTTTTCTAACTCATCATTGTAAAAGGTTTCAGCCTCATCCAACAAATCTTCGATCAAATTCTGATCTTCCGGTGTTTTATCCATCCAGTAAATGGTCTGGTTTGAATTAAAATCTTCTACATCACATTCGATAATGCATTTAGGCGAACGTGTGTGAACGATGAATAGAGTATCTGGTAACTCCTGCGAATTGTCTGCTAATAAAAACTTTGGTAGCATAGTATTTAATTATTAAATGTGCTGTAAATATAGGAAGAGATTGAATTCCAAGCAACAAAAATGAAGCGAACACTCATTAATTTTTAAAACTCATGTAATGGCTTCTTACAAATCAGACTCTTGACCACTTTCCTCCTCCTCCATATCTAAGCCAAAACCATAGTCTACATTCACTTTTATAAGCATATTGTACTCATCGGCACTTATGGGGAAAGCATAAAAGCTCTTATCCGGACCCAATTAAGAAAGTTTTATATCACCTTCAAATCCGTAGGGATAGAAATTCAGAATCCAGTTTCTTAAAGCTTACAATTCTATTTTTCTTTGTCATTATATAATGGCAAATTTAATTCAACTTATAGGATAAAAACTAATTGTGAAGACTTCTTTATTAAATCCTTTATTTTTTTCCAATAAAAAACCGTCTCCTGTAATATTACATCTTTCCATCGTCGATAGACCTTCTGTAAGGCTTGTATTTTAAGGGTAAGTACTTATTCATCTCTGGTTTCAGTACAAGTAATCGAAAACGATTTCAAAACAATGGATATATTCTATTCTGATTTTTTTTTAGATCAGTAGTTTGTAATATTCAAAATGAATTCCTAAAATTGTACCCGAAATAAAGATCGATTTATCCTATTTAAACAAAACAATGAATAACACTCTTGGAAATACAATCACTTCTTCTTTTGCAGGTACAGCTTGTTGTTGTATGTGTATGGATTGTATTGAACTGCAAGAAGGAATTGTTTAAATTTATAGTAGGACATAAATAACAGCACAAGCCTTTTTGCAATAGCAGAAAGGCTTTTTTTATGGATTTACTTATAATCAAAACAGAAAATTTATTCATCAATTGTAACACAAATGCAAAACGAAAAATCACATATCAATCAAATCTCACATCAAATGATGTGTTGTTGTATGTGTATGTTATGGTATCCTCCCTAGCAGATTTCGTTATGCATATAAGTGAACTAGCATACCGAGCCTTTCTGCGAACCAGAAAGGCTCTTTTTTTTATGAGTAAGCTGAATGAAATGAAAGAAAAAACTTACAGAAGTATTGCAAAAACCATTTCGTGGAGGACCATTGGAACAATTGACACGGTGCTGATTTCGTGGCTGGTGATTGGAGATATCACTTGGGCGATGTCGATTGGTGGTGTTGAATTATTCACGAAAATGGGACTCTACTTTCTACACGAAAGAACCTGGAACAAAATAAAGTTTGGAAAAGAAGATAAACACCCGGTTGATTATCACATTTAAAAACAAATTATCATGTCGAAGAAACAATTTTTACCCATAGCAATAGATATTACCAATAAGAAAATACTAATTATTGGTGGCGGCGAAGATGCCTATAAGAAATTAAAGATTTTACAGCGAAGTACTGATTTGGTAGAAGTTCTGGCTCCAAATATCATTAGCTGGATTAAGAATACAGGGATCAAATATCACGAACAACAGTACAATAAAGAGGTTCTGAAAAATTACTATTTGATTTATAGTTGTGTTGAGGATCCAGCCTTTGTGCGACAACTAATTCGTGATTGTAGAGAAGCCAATGTGCTGCTAAATGTTCACGACCAGCCTGATTTTTGTGAATTTGTTTCTCCGGCAATCTATAAACAAGATAATATCAGTATTGCTGTAAGTTCTAATGGTGAGGATGTATTTAAATCCATCAAAATCAGAAATCAACTAAAGGACTATTTCGAAAACTACAGACTTCAAAAACTCTTAATTGCAAACTAGATCATGACAAATCAATATCAAATAAATAGTGAACAGCTTAGCCAAATTAATGAGCTGGTAAAAGAACTAAACAAAGAACAGTTGGTTTGGTTGAACGGATACATTTCAGGCTTGATTAATGGCAACACAAGCAGTGCAAATACACTGGCAACGGCAGTACCAAAATCATCAGAAAAAATTACCATTCTGTATGGCACACACACCGGACACAGCAAAGAAATTGCTCTTGACTTATACGATAGACTTAGCTCCCTAGGCTTTTCGCCTTCGCTTAAGGCCTTAGATGAATACAAGAAAACTGATTTGAAGAAAGAACAGTACCTGTTTCTGGTTGTAAGTACCCACGGTGAAGGCGAACCTCCTATTCAGGCAGAAGACTTTCATGAGTATGTTTTGGGTAAAAGAGCTCCCAAACTGGAAGGAACAAAGTTCTCTGTATTGGCTTTAGGCGATAAATCATACAAGAAGTTTTGTCAAACCGGAGTTGATTTTAATGAAGCATTCAAAAAGTTAGGAGCAAAAGAAATCGTTCCCATTCAGAAAGCCGATGTTGCATATGAAGAGATAGCCAACCATTGGATTGATTCTGTTGCAAGTGAACTTCAAAAAATTCAGCCAGCAGCAAACTCAACTGTTTCCGTTGAAAATACTGCTGCCAAAAAGAAGAAATTCAATCGAACCAATCCTTTCTATGCCGAAGTTCTCGAGAAAGTTAGAATTACAACGGAACAATCGGAGAAAGAGATTTACCATGTTGAGATATCGCTGGAAGATTCAGATATAGAATATCAGGCTGGTGACAGCATTGGAGTTCTCCCAAATAATCCTGTCGATTTGGTTGATTTAATCATCAATCATTTTACAGAAGACCCTGAACGGATCGTTCGAGTTGGAGGTAAGCATGTAAGTTTGTTTAGAGCATTGCAACACAAGCTTGAAATAACAGTTTTAAATCGTGAGGTTCTTGAGAAGTACAACGAGATCGTAAAAAATAAAGAGCTCGCTACTTTGCTGGAAAATGAAGAGGCTCTGGATCAATATCTTTATGGAGCTGATACGATTGACCTATTGGAAGATTTCCCCGGAAAAATTAAGATCGATGAATTTATTGGAATTCTAAGAGTGTTGTATGCTCGCCTCTACTCTATCTCTTCCGGTCCGACTCTAAATCCCGAAGAGGTTCATATCACAGTTGCTTCTCTTAGATACAAGCACAAGAAAAGAGATCGAAATGGTGCATGTTCCACTTACATTTCAGATCAAATAAATGTAGGCGATCACATCCCTGTTTTTATAGAGAAGAATGAAGCTTTCCGATTGCCAAAAGAAACCGATAAGCCTTTGATAATGGTTGGAGCAGGTACCGGAGTAGCGCCATACAGAAGTTTTCTACAGGAGATTGAGCAAAACAACAAGCAAACCAACAGCTGGCTATTTTTCGGAAACCAGCGTTTTAAAGAAGATTTTTTGTACCAGGTAGAGTGGCAAAAATATTTACAAAAGGGAGTTCTAAACAAATTGGATGTTGCCTTTTCGCGCGATCAGAATGAGAAAGAGTATGTACAGCATAAACTCAAACAAAAAGCATCTGAGGTGTTTCAATGGTTAGAAAACGGCGCTCACTTTTACATCTGTGGTGATAAAAACTACATGGCAAAAGATGTGCAGGAAAGCTTAAAGGAAATCATTACCAGCGAAGGTGGAATAACAGCAGAAAAAGCAGATGAATATCTGAAAAAATTAAAGAAAGAGAGACGTTTACTTCTTGATGTTTACTAGAAAAAAAGCAAAATCATGTCAGATCAAAATATAAATTGGGCAGACTTGTCCGAAGTTGAAAAAATTAAAACCGATAGTAATTATTTGCGAGGAACATTGGCTGAAAGTCTTGCCGATCCCATTACAGGGGCAATTGCAGTAGACGACAGACAAGTATCGAAGTTTCATGGCATTTACCAGCAATTCGACAGAGATACCGAAAGGGAAAGAAAAAAGACCAAACTGGAACCTGATTACTCTTTCCTTATCAGGGTAAGAGTACCTGGTGGGTTGGTGAATGCGGATCAGTGGTTGCAGATGGATCAAATTGCAGATGAATACGCCAACGGTACGCTAAAGCTCACTACCCGTCAAGCCTTTCAGTTTCATGGCGTTTTAAAGGGTAATCTAAAACCAAGTATTCAATCTATAAACAAGGCATTGCTTGATACCATTGCGGCCTGTGGTGATGTAAACCGAAATGTAATGGCCAGTCCTCATCCCTATGGTTCCAATGTGTTCGATCAGGTTCAGGATTTTGCCAATAAAGTAAGTGATCATCTTACTCCGCGAACTCCTGCCTATTATGAAATTTGGTTGGATCAGAAAAAAGTGGCTGAAGGAGCGCAAGGGGAAGTTGAACCTTTGTATGGTCCGGTTTATTTGCCGCGTAAATTCAAGATTGGTTTTACCATTCCTCCTTTTAACGATACCGATGTATTTACTCAGGATATCGGCTTTATATCCATTGAAAACAATGGAATATTGGAAGGTTTTAATGTAGTTGCAGGCGGTGGAATGGGAACCACATTTGGCGATGCTGAAACCTATCCCCGACTGGGAACTGTATTGGGCTTTGTAAAAGCGGAAAATACGGTAGATATAGCCGAAAAAATTGTGCTGGTTCAGAAAGAACAGGGGAACCGAAAAATCAGAAAAAATGCACGTTTAAAATATACCATCGACCGATTGGGCATAGATAAATTTAAGGAACTGCTGCACGAAAAGTTGGCCTACAAACTGGAAGCTGCACGAGAGTATGCCTTAATCAGAAACGGCGATAAATTTGGATGGCATCAAAGTGTGAATGGCGACTGGTACCTTGGATTATTTATTGAAGGTGGTAGAGTGAAAGATGTTGAAAGTATAAAGACAAAAACTGCTTTGCGGGAAATTGCTGACTTGAATATTTCAGATTTTCGTCTTTCAGGGAATCAGAATCTGATTCTTGGAAAAATTAAGGGCGAAGACAAGAACAAAATCAATGAAATCCTGAAAAAGTACGATTCACTTCCGAGTACAATATCGGGAACAAGATCGAATTCCATTGCCTGTGTGGCTTTGAACACATGTAGTTTGGCTTTTGCCGAGGCCGAAAGGTATTTGCCGGGTTTAATCGATAAAATTGAAAGTAGCTTAAGCGATTTTGGCTTATTTAAAGATGAAATTGTAATTCGAATGACTGGTTGTGCAAATGGCTGTGGAAGACCTTATGTAGCAGAAATAGGATTTATTGGAAAAGGTCCGGGCAGGTATAATCTTTACCTCGGAGGAAACTTTAACGGAACAAGACTAAATAATCTATATCGCGAAAATGTAAACGAAGAGGAAATTCTTCAAGAGCTTCGCCCCATACTGGAAGATTATTCGCAAAACAAAACGGAAGGAGAACCTTTTGGGGATTTTGTTATCAGAAAGCAATACGTAAAGAAAATCGTAAATCCTAAAGATTTTAAACACTAAACTTTATGCAATGAGTCAAGGAAAAATTTGGATTGTAGGTGCCGGACCCGGCGCCTCCGATCTTCTTACCATACGAGCTTTAAGAGCTTTGGAATCGGCAGATGTAATCCTTACCGATGCCCTAATTACGGATGATATTCGCAGTCTGTTTCCTGAAAAATCGATTGTTATTGAGGTAGGGAAACGTTCGGGCGATGGAATAAATCCTATGGAAAGACAGCAAAACATCCACAATCAAATGATCATGTATCACAATTTGGCTTATCAAGTGGTAAGACTAAAGTCAGGCGATCCGATGGTTTATGGAAGGGGTGTAGAAGAAATCAGGTTTTTATTGGAATCGGATGTAGAGTTTGAATTGATACCAGGAATTAGTGCAGGCATGGCTGCCGCAAATGAATTTTGGGTTCCACTTACCGAAAGAGGAAAATCATCAGGCATTCACTTTCATTCGGCCATTAAAGTTGGAGGAAAGAAAAGCGATTTAGATGGTATTATTAAGGAAATAGAAAATAACGATACGGTTGTTATTTACATGGGATTGGAACGCTTAAGCGAGATGGCGTATGAACTCAACCAAAAGCTTTCGAAAGAAACCAATATCAATGTGATTTCGAAAGTAAGTTATACCGATAGTGATATTTTAAGTGGAAACACAAAGTTCTTTAGTAAAATTGATCCATCAGATTTACCTACTTCTCCAGCTGTTATCATACTGGGAAATCACACAAAAGTACCAGGAAAAAGAACCTCCAGAAGGATGGACAAGAAATCATTAAAAAGCCGTGTGAGAAAATTATTAGCACAGCCTTTCCTGAATTTATTTTAATTCAGAAAAATTTTCATGCAACTGTAAACTTAAGCTTATCGTCTTTACATCAGATCATTTATTGGCCAAAAGCTTCATCATCGAACAATTTTATATCAATTCACCTGTAACTTGAAGCCAACACTTGGCGTCATATAATATGATTAGAAACCTGGAATAAACTATTTCATTAAAATCTTATACGCATGAAAAAATTATTGAAAAAAATGTCCCTTACACTAATTGCGTTAACTATGGTATTTTCGTCAACCGTAAACGCTCAATTCTGGGGAACAAAAGGCAATGGCATTGTAAAAAAACAAAATAGAGAAATTGGTTCTTTTACTGCAATTTCGTCTAGTAGTGGTGTCGATGTTTACCTAAGACAAGGTGATAAAGAATCGGTAACTGTTGAAGCGGATGAAAACCTTCTTGATTTGATTGTTACCCGCATAAAAGGTGATAAGCTGGTTATTAAAACGGAAGATCCAATTCGTAGAGCCAAGAAGCTTAATGTTTATGTAACCTTTGTGAAGGTGAATGAAATAAGCGTTTCGAGCGGTTCCGATCTTGAATCAAGTCACCCACTAAAATTTGAAGATCTTGATATTTCGGTTAGCTCTGGTGCCGATGCAGAACTTGAACTTAAGGCAATAAATCTTACCTGCTCGGTAAGTTCTGGTGCCGATGCTAATCTTTCGGGTACAGCGAATTCTTTCTATGGAAAAGCAAGCAGTGGTAGCGATTTAAGAGCAGCTGATTTAAAAGCTAAAATTTGCAAGGCAAAAGCCTCAAGTGGTGGTGATGTTTCAGTTTATGCAATTGAATCCATCGAAGCGTCGGCAAGTTCTGGTGGTGATGTAAATTACTATGGCGAACCTGCAAAAGTAAATGTGAGCAGCTCCAGCGGTGGAGATGTTAGCAGAAGATAATTTTTCAAATGGAGGTTGTTATATTAACAGCCTCTTTTTTTCTTAAAGTCTTCATTTTTTTAATAAACTAGATAGCGGTACTCTGTACCTTTATATTTGATAATTTGTTAAATGTTCTACAAATATTAAGGTGCTCTGCACCTAGCTAATGTTCAACCAATATTCACCTGAAGAGCAGCAGAGCTGCGTAATCTTTATAGTTTGATTATTAAAACATTTGCCTAGGTGCAGAGCACCGCAACTTTTATTACTGTTGGTGTTCACCTTTATTAATCATGAAAGTTTTTACATCTCAAAAAGTTATTGATAATAAATATCTTATTACATTTATGATGGTTTTAAATCAATAACATGAAAAAGAAAGAAGAAAAAGACGATAGAATTGAAGTACACATTGGAATGGGAGAATATGGTTATTATACTACAAAACAAATAAAGTATATGGCTTTATTCTTATTGCTTTTACTGGGCATGGTAATATTGGGCCTATACTTTGATCTATTATTCTAAAATCAACAAGATATTGCTTTAAAGGGTAATCCAATAAATACAAAACCCAAACTCAATCTTGAGTCTGGGTTTATATGTCTGATAGAAAATTCTTTCTATTTCTTTCTTTTCGCTTCTACTTCCTTCAGGTAATCATCCAAACCTTCAAAAGGCTTATAGTTTTTAGGAATTCCCAATTTTGCCGATGGATCGTTTGCCGATAAATCGACCTTAGCTCCACATTCCGGACAACTTACCGTATGATGATTGGTGATCTCTAAAATCTTTACAATCATTTCTTTTTTGCAAGTCGGGCATTCTATAATTACATCCTGATCGTTAAAATCCATAGTCTTTTATTTTTGTTATCAAGTTTCAAAAATAGCCAAAACTTCCTAAAAGCATTTTTTTCAAACTCATAAAGTTTATATAAAACCGAGTTACGAGGTGTATTTTCTTCCCTGCAGCCTGCAGGAAGGATTTCACAGGGTGTATTTTCTTTCCTGCAGCCTGCAGGAAGGATTATACAGGGTGTATTTTTCTTCCTGCAGCTTGCAGGAAGGATTTTCAGGAGTGTATTTTTGTTCCTGCAGGCTGCAGGAACAAAAATACACTTCATATCTCTACTTTATTGCTCACAATCTTTCATTGATAGTTGAATGCGTTTTCTGGCCACATCAACCTCAATTACTTTCACATTTACATGCTGATGCAATTGAACCACATCGGCCGGATCGGATACAAATCGGTTGGCCAATTGCGAAATGTGTACCAAACCGTCTTGCTTTACGCCCACATCAACAAAAGCGCCAAAGTTTGTGATGTTGGTAACAATGCCTGGCATCTCCATTCCAACTTCAAGCTGGTCTATCTTGTAAATTCCCTCTTTAAACTGGAAAACTTTAATGGCAGTTCGCGGATCGCGTCCCGGCTTTTCAAGCTCTTCCATAATGTCCTTCAAAGTTGGCAATCCTACTTCATTGGTCACATATTTGTTCAAATCGATTTGCTTGCGCAGATTTTGATCAGCAATCAAATCGGCAACAGAACAGTTCACATCTTTTGCCATTTGTTTTACAATGCCATAAGATTCAGGGTGAACTGCCGAATTGTCCAATGGATTTTCGGAATTTGGAATTCGCAGGAAACCGGCACATTGTTCGAATGCCTTCGCACCCATTCGTTTCACTTTCGTGATCTCCTTACGGGATGAAAAAGCTCCATTTTCAGCACGGTAATCTACAATGTTCTGGGCCAACTGTGGTCCCAAACCCGATACGTAGGTCAACAAGTGTTTACTGGCTGTGTTCAAGTTCACGCCTACTTTATTCACACATGATTCAACCACCTGATCCAAACTCTGTTTCAATAAGTTTTGATCCACATCGTGCTGATATTGGCCTACCCCAATCGATTTGGCATCGATCTTTACCAGTTCGGCCAAAGGATCCATCAAGCGTCTACCAATGGATACTGCTCCACGAACAGTAACATCATATTGAGGAAACTCCTCACGTGCCACTTTCGATGCAGAATAGATTGATGCTCCTGCTTCGCTTACTACAAAAACCTGAACTTTTCTATCGTAATGAAGGTTGGTTACAAATCTTTCTGTTTCTCGACTTGCAGTTCCATTACCTATCGCAATTGCTTGTATATTGTAGGTTTCTACCATATTGGTCAGCTTTTTGGCTGCCATTTTTCCCTGGTTTTGCGGTGCATGTGGATAAATGGTTTCGTTGTGCAAAAGATTACCTTGAGCATCCAAACAAACTACCTTACAACCTGTTCTGTAACCTGGATCAATAGCCAAAACACGCTTCTGTCCCAACGGCGATGCCAACAATAGCTGTCTTAAATTTTCAGAAAATACACGAATGGCTTCTTTGTCCGCCTCTTCCTTCGATGCTTTGGCAAACTCTGTTTCAATCGAAGAGCTCAATAATCTTTTATAGGCATCCTTTACTGCAACCTCAACATGATCGGAAGCTTCGTTATTTCCTTTTACAAAGATTCTGTTCAATCTGTCCAATACGTCATCTTCATTGGGCGCTATTTCCAGGCGTAATACGCCTTCTGCCTCTCCTCTTCTCAAAGCCAACATTCGATGCGACGCACATCTTTTCAATGGCTCTTCCGACTGAAAGTAATCTTTAAACTTTACTCCTTCTTCCTCTTTGCCTTTTACAACTTTAGAGCGGATTACTGCCTGACGTTGGAAAATGCCACGAACCGAGTTACGGGAAACTTCATTCTCGTTAACCCATTCTGCAATAATATCACGTGCACCTTGTAATGCTTCATCCTCATCTGCAACCTCATCGTTTACAAACTGACTGGCCCTGGATTCCACATCTCGTTCAAGCTGCTTCATCAGAATTTTAGCCAAAGGTTCCAAGCCTTTTTCCTTTGCTTTTACAGCTCTGGTTTTGCGCTTTTGTTTGTATGGCAAATACAAGTCTTCCAACTGGTTTAGTTCCGTACAAGCTTCAATTCTGGCACGCAACTCGTCAGTCAGTTTCTCTTGCTTATCAATTGCCTCAATAATGCTTTCTCGTCTCTTGTCAAGCTCTGTTAATCGAGCCAGTTCCTCTTTTACATTGGCAATCTGAACTTCGTCCAGGCTACCTGTCATCTCTTTACGATAACGAGCAATAAATGGCAATGTGGCTCCCTCGCCAAGTAATTGCATGGTATTTTCAACCTGAAAAGCCTGCAATTGCAAGCTTTTCGATATTTGATCTATGTATTTTTTCATTGCATAATCTACTTAAGCAAGTTTATTTTTCTTAGCCTTATTTCCTTTTCCGAGTCTAATTCTCCTCTTGGTGATAAACCAATTTGCATAGTATAATATTGAATCGTTTCCTTATCAATTTTATAATTAAATATCTTGCCTATTGGCTGCTGAATATTTAATTTCTTGTTCCAAATAATACAATGAATTGTTGGATCTTTCTTTGAAACTACTACAATAAACTGGACTTTATCCCCATTCCCAACTTCAGTTTTATCTATATAATCTACTACAACAGATTCAAAATAATATTTTCCATCAACATTATAAAAATATGAAAATGAATTTGAAACACTTTTAGTTCCTCCTGAAGGATGACTTTCATAAAATGTTGCAAGCGTAATTATTCGTTCATCTGAATTCAAATGGTTGTTCCATTTATACATTCGTAATCCAATAATCACTACATATATAAGAATACAAACACCTACCAAGGTGTATTGCACCTCTCTCTTTCTCAAATCTTTTAGCTGAAAACTCTTAGCAGATAATTTCAATTAATAATTTTTAACTCATCATTTATAATTCCCAACATATCGCTCAAATTCCTGCTTCGAACGCTCAACACAATCCTCTAAAGAAAGGCCGTTAAAATAGTTTCCTGTGATGTAAATTCCTGTTTCCTCAGCCAACTGCTTAATCTTTGCCATTCTTTCAGTATGGCCAATTTTAATCAGTGGCAATTTGTGCTTGGCCTCCACAGTTTCTGCATCCAAAGAATCAATGCAAAGCAATTCAGTCATGAATTTTTCCTGTTCTTCCTTACCGATATGATTTTCCTCAAAATGAAATGCGAAGCCTCTCATATGATCATGAGTCATTACATCACGCGTAACCATTGAAAAGCAAGGGCCTTGCAATGGAATAATAAAGCTTACAGGATCGAAATTCAACTTTTCTTTAGGCAGAATAACCGTTCTCGACTCAATATTTTGAATTGGATAATCCGCCAGAACAGAAGATAAATCAGAGTTCAAACCTTTACTTAGTTCCGAAGCAAGCTTAGGAGAGACAGCCAAAGCAATATCTTTGGAAGTAAATACATCTCCCAATTCTGATTTCACTTCAAACCCTTCCTGATTTTTAGTAAGCTGATTGATTTTAGTATTGAGTTGAACCTTGATATTCTCATGTGCAGCAAGAGCTTCCATAAAGCTGGTCATTCCTTTTTTAAGAATAAAACTCTTAGGATGTTCCTTGCTTTTGGTTTTGCGTCGTTTTAGAAAATATTCAGCAGAAAAATTATCGGCATTCTGCACAATTACCGCACTAAACATGCGAGTAAAAACATTATCGTAGTTCTTTCGTCCTACAATTTTACCAAAGTATTCCTTCACGGTTTTTCCATCTCGTTTCGAGAAAAACAAATTGGGAACCGATCGTATTAACTCAAACTTATTTACCCCCGACATAATTTTCTCATGCTTATCGGTAAACACTTTCATGCCTACTTTCTCGCGTGCTACTATGTCTTGTTCCAACTCATTTTTCTGAATCAAATCAATTAAATTGGCATAGGTCGCATAAAAGGTATGAGCCCCCATTTCAACCCAGAAGTCATCTTTGTAATAAGTATTTAAACATCCGCCTACCTTTTTGGCAGCATCAACAACTAGCACTTTTTTTCCCGATCGGGCAATATGATTTGCGAGGCTTAATCCACTTATTCCGGCGCCGATCACAATCATGTCGTAAGATTCAGCTTGGGTCATTTTTCTTTGGTTAGGGTTATTAGGATTACTATTATTTGTTTGTTTTTTTTCTTTTAAAAAACTTTCGTTTGCCTTTAGGTTTTGTTTTTGTTCGAGGATTGTACTCAGGTGCTTCTCCCAATTCAGCAGGAACAGGAATTTTAAACACATCCGACTCAATTAAATCCTCAATCTTTTTAAAGTCGTTCTGATCCTTTTCTGTAATAAAAGTTAAGGCAACTCCTTCCGATTCTGCACGTGCCGTACGTCCAACTCTGTGCACGTAATCCTCAGCATCGTTCGGAACATCAAAGTTGATTACCAAATCGATTGAATCAATATCAATTCCCCTGGCAATAATATCCGTAGCAACTAATATTTGATGTTTTCTATTTTTGAATTCGCGCAACACTTCTTCTCGCTCACTCTGCTCCAAATCAGATTGTATACCGGCTGCTTTAAAATTGTGTTTTTTAAGATCTTTTGTAATGGCCTTGACATTTACTTTCGTGGATGAGAAAATAATTACACTTTTCAGATCTTTTCCTTCCAACAAATGGCTAATCAAAGGAATTTTTTGTTTTTCGTGAAGCATGTAAGCAGCTTGTAAAACTCCTTCTGCTGGTTTCGAGATTGCAATATTGATACTTTCCGGCTCAACCAAAATTTCTTCTGCTAACTCTCTGATTTTTGGAGGCATGGTAGCCGAAAACATTAGATTTTGTCTCTCTTTCGGAAGAAAGCTAACAATCTGCATTAAATCCTCAAAGAATCCCATATCCAGCATCCTATCGGCCTCATCTAAAATCAAATGCTTGATCTTCGATGTATCAACATAGCCTAAATTCAAGTGAGAAATCATTCTTCCAGGAGTTGCAATCACAACATCTGCTCCTTCCATCAGGCCCTTTTTTTGCTGATCCCAAACCGATGAATCACCTCCTCCATAAACAGACAATGAAGTAATGGAAACAAAGTATCCAAATCCTTCCATTTGCTGATCGATTTGCATGGCCAACTCGCGCGTTGGAACCAATATCAAGGTACTAAAACCTTCAATTTGATTCTTTTGGATTTGGTCCATTACCGGAAGAAGGTATGCTGCCGTTTTACCCGTACCCGTTTGGGCACAAACAATCATATCTTTTTTTTCTATAATCTTAGGGATAGATAACTCCTGAACCGGAGAAGGTGTTTCGAAGCCCATGGCATCGAGTCCATCCATTATTTCAGGAGAAAAATCAAATTCGGAAAATTTCAACTAGTTTCGATTTAGTAATTAATACGAAGAGAGTATTGCTCTCTTTTATAAGCCATACTGAAGATACAAAAAAATGTCTATTCAACATACAAAACCAAACCTTTCAGGTATTCACCTTCAGGATGGTAAATATTTACAGGATGATCGGCTGGCTGTGTCAATTGATGTAACACACGAACCGTTCTTCCTGCATTAGCCGCAGCCACAAACACTGCTTTTCTAAAATCTTCCTTGCTAACTGCTTGTGAACAAGAGAAAGTGAATAAAATTCCACCTGGCTTAATCTGTTCAAATCCTTTTTTATTTAATCGCTTGTATCCTTTTAATGCATTATCCAACACCTTTTTGTGTTTCGCAAATGCAGGCGGATCGAGTACGATTAAATCATATTTTTGAGATGATTGATCTAAAAATTTAAATGCATCTTCGGCAAATGCCTCATGTCGCTTATCTCCTGGAAAGTTAAGCTCAACATTTTCTTTTGTGATATCAATTGCTCTAGAAGAACTGTCAACGGAATGTACCAACTCCGCACCACCTCGCATGGCATAAAAAGAAAAACCACCTGTGTAGCAAAACATATTTAATACTGATCTTCCTTTTGAATAATGCTCTAGTAAGCTTCTGTTCTCACGTTGATCAATAAAGAATCCTGTTTTCTGGCCTTTCAACCAGTCCACATTAAATTTCAATCCATTCTCTAGTGCGGTAAACGATTCTGTTTCGCCAAACAGGTATCCATTCTTAGGTTCAATTCCTGATTTAAAAGGAATGGTTCCTTCCGATTTATCGAAAACAGTCACCAAATCTTCACCAAACACAGTTTGCAATGCTTCTGTAATTTCTTCGCGGTGCAAATACATTCCAACCGAATGACATTGAATCACCGCTGTTCCAGCATAAAAATCAATAATCAAACCTGGCAATCCATCTCCTTCACCATGAACCAATCTGAATACATTATTATTTTCTGGTCCATACAAAGAAATAGCTCTTCTCATTTCACAAGCAGAGCGGATTTTTTCTACCCAAAAGTTCAGGTTAATTTCTCTCTTTTCGAAGCTTAAAATACGGACTACAATTGAACCAATAGAAATATGTCCGATTGCTAAAAATTCATTTTGATCGTTATATACTGAGACCAAATCTCCCTCTTGCAAGCCTTCATCTACTTTACTTACAGCTCCTGAAAAAATCCATGGATGGAATCGTTTTACAGAATGTTCCTTTCCTTTTCTCAGGTATACTTTTGGATAATCTATCATTTAGAAATGTGTTTTTTACTGATTAACGAATGAAAAGCATTCGTTGTTAACGACTGTAAACAGTCTAGGTATTTTGTGTGAGTCTTACAATTCTTGCTCTGTAGCTTTCAACCTTTCAAAAATCTTTAAAGATACCCAAGCATCGGTTGCTGCATATCTTAACTGACCAGGACTCAAAATTTCTGCTTCCCAATTAGAGACCTGTTGCCTTTTAGAAATTCTAAAGTTTAAAACTATTGCAGACAGTTTTTTTAAAGAAAAGCTTTCGATTCCAAAGTTAGAAACATAGTCTTGCAATTCTAAAAATCCGTTGGCATCAAAATCGTTTAGTTTTTGTAAACCCCTGATATCATCTTTAATTGCAGCCCCTACTTTCACAATATTGGGATTCTTAAGCAATTCTATTATTTCTTCAGGAAGTCCTATTTTATTGATTCTAAACAAAAAAGTTTTCGAGTTAGCTGCCAATTGAAGTAAAGCAACATCGTTAACTTTTCCTTTTTTAAACGATGGTCGAGTTTCCGTATCAAATCCTAAAATAGCATACTTTTTCAGGTATTGAACTGCTTCATCCAGATCTTCATACTCATCAACTAGAATGATATCTCCTTCGAAAGCCTTTAACGGCATTTTATTTGCTTCTTCGCTTGTAATTGATTTTTGAAATGGCAACATTTAATACTCTTTTACTCCGGAATTTATTTTCCTATTCATTGTCTTCGCCCCATTCTCTCTGACGTTGCGAGAAAATAGATCCACTCATATCTATGTTATCTATATCTGAATCAGCCCCTAAGCTAGATTCATCATCTAAATTCATTTTATCGGCAGCTAATTTGTGAATTGCTCTTAACGAATTCACCAATTTTTGTCCCCAATACTCGTAAAAATGATTGTTTAAATCCCAAAGGGAATCATTCATTACTTCAACTGTTCCTATCTTATAAGAAGTAATAAAATCTTTAAGGTCCTGATAAATATCGGCAAAATTTTCAGAAACAGAAGCAACTAATGGGCTATCACTATATTCCATATCATTCTCGAACACCTCTAAAAACTCATCATGAGCTCCCATTTTGTTCTTCACACTAGAATGAATAAACTCCCAATCTGATTCTGTTACAAACTTTTCAACTTCATCTTCCAACTCATTTTCATTGCTCGGCAACATACTTGCTTTTAAATAAAGCAACGGCAATAATTTTTGAGCTGTTTCTACGAACTCAAGTTTTGAAATTTTTGAACTTGTTTCCAATAGCAAGCAAAATTCATTTGCTACTGTTACAAATTCAATTACATTTTTAGAATATACTACGTGTTCAAATTGATCTTCCATCTCTATTTTTTCCTACAACCTTGCAAAAATAACAAGATTTTACGAATAATAAATCCTTAGTTTCCAGTCAGCACATAAGATTTGACAAATAGGCCTGTTCTATCCCCTTATATTATTGGTTAAATTACGAACTAAATTGGAATGTATTTTATTCGATTACCACTTTGGCAATCTACCTCTTCGTTGTCTTTTAAATGTTGAATTACTTCTAAAATCTTATCATCCTTGTATTCTAAACGATCCACAAGTTCATCAATGCATAAATAATCATTTTCAATTAAATTCAAGATCGCATAATAGATTTCCTTGAACTCTTCTTCGCTCAACTCTTTTTCTTCTTTGCTTTTACAGATATCACACATCCCACAATCGGGAGCATACTTTTGCCCAAAATATTCTAATAAAAATTTCGATCGACATATATTTTCCGATTCTGCATAATCAATCACCGATTGAATTTTACTTTCAAGTTTTTCCTTTCTTGCCTGATAAACCTCTTTATTCAATTTAATAAAGCTGACAGGCAATCGCTCCTGGGTATATAATATAAAAGGTGTTTTCTTTCTTGGGATGTATTTTATGATACCATACTTCGATAATTCTTTTAGGTATTCAATTATTAATTCTTTATCGGCTTTAATTCTTTTGGATAAAGTATCAATATTAATAGGAACGTAATCGGTAAACAAACCGGTATACGATCGTAAGAGTATTTTTATAAAGGCATCAAAATCTTTATTGGCCACCTGGAACTTATACAGATCATCGCGTTGGACTGCAAAATGTATTCTCGACTCATGTTCCAAATCATCTGTCAATTCGATGTATCCAGCTCGTTGCAATATCTTTAATGCACTAAAAGCCTGCAGAACATTAAATTTAAAATTCTGACAAAACTGTCCCAAATCAAAGTCGAAAACCGCATCCTTGCCAGCTCCTTCCGCCACTTGCAAAAAGTTCCCCAATGCCTGGTAAGTCCTAACAATCATATCCTTTTCAGGAAATGATGTTTTTATTCTTTTCAGCAACTGTACCTTATCGGGATTTGAATACAGCATTACAGCATAAGCTCTTTTGCCATCTCTTCCTGCTCTTCCCGCCTCCTGAAAATAGGCTTCCAATGTATCCGGCAAATCCATATGTACAACAGAACGCACGTCCGATTTATCGATTCCCATTCCAAAAGCATTGGTTGCTACCATAACTTGCACAATCCCTTTTCGCCATCTTTCCTGACGAAAATCTTTCACTTCGTTCGGCAATCCTGCATGATAGAACTCTGCTTTTACTCTATTATTTTTTAGGAACTCTGCCAACTCCTTGCACTTTTTCCGACTTCGCACATAAACAACCGAACTTCCTTTTTGCTTGTTCAGAATCTTGAGCAGATATTTTGGCTTGTCCTCGGTTTCTCTGACCAGGTACACCAAATTTTTACGCTCAAAACTTTTTCGATACACGTTCTTCTCGGGAAATCCAAGCTTTTCCTGAATATCAGAAACTACATCTTTTGTTGCCGTAGCAGTTAATGCTAAAACTGGAACATCCGGCAAAAGCTCTCGAAGCGAAATTATTTTCAAATATGAAGGTCGAAAATCATAACCCCATTGCGAAATACAATGCGATTCGTCTACTGCAATTAGGCAAACATTCATTTGCACAGCTTTCTTCCTAAATATATCTGAACTTATTCTCTCTGGAGAAATGTATAAAAACTTCACATTCCCGAATAAACACTTATTCAGAATATTTTCAATTTCATGTCTTGAAAGCCCGGAGTATAACAATTCAGCCTTAATTCCATTCTCTCTTAAATTTTGTACCTGGTCTTTCATTAAGGCAACCAAAGGCGAAACCACCAAACAGATGCCTTCCATTGCCATAGTGGGAACCTGAAAAGTTAAAGATTTACCTCCTCCGGTTGGCATTAAGCCCAAAGTATCTTTTCCTTCTGAAACCGATTTAATAATTTCATCCTGCAAAGGACGAAACATTCCATAGCCCCAATATTTTTTTAGAACATCCTTAAATCGATCCATTTATTTATTTTCCAGTTTGTTTATGGTCTTTTTATTCACTTTTTCTAACAATAAAACAGTTTAAAAATACTAACTTTTAGGTGGAATTAATCAATTAACAATTTTTAGTATTTGGAATCAAGTTCTATTCCGCTATTTTTTTGTATTTTCGCATGCAATTTAAATCTAAAATTATTGCATAATGTCATTCGTATCTGATAAAATTATTTCTGACGGTCTAACGTTTGATGATGTTCTCTTGGTTCCTGCTTATTCTGAAGTACTTCCTAGAGACGTAAGTTTAAAAACTAAGTTCTCCCGTAACATTACTCTTAATGCTCCAATGGTGTCTGCTGCGATGGATACTGTTACCGAATCTGCTTTGGCAATTGCCATTGCTCGTGAAGGTGGTATTGGTGTAATTCACAAGAACATGAGTATCGAAGCTCAGGCAAAACAGGTATTAACTGTAAAAAGAGCTGAAAACGGGATGATTTATGATCCAATTACAATTCCTCCTTACAAAACTGTAAAAGATGCTTTGGCATTGATGAAGGAATTTAAAATTGGAGGTATTCCTGTTGTTGACACAGATAAATCACTATTAGGTATTGTTACCAATCGTGATTTACGTTTCGAATTGGATATGGATCGTCCAATATCAGAAGTAATGACAAGTGAAAACATTGTTACCACTTCCGATTCCACAGATTTGGAAAAAGCTGCAGAAATTCTTCAAGCTCACAAAATTGAAAAACTACCAGTTGTTGATTCAAAAAACAAACTGATTGGTTTGGTAACTTACAAGGATATTACCAAAGCAAAAGATAAGCCTTTGGCTTGTAAGGATGAGAAAGGGCGTTTACGAGTAGCTGCTGCAGTTGGTGTAACTGGTGATACATTGGATAGAATTGAAGCTTTAGTTCAAGCAAATGCCGATGCTATTATTATTGATACTGCTCATGGTCATTCGAGAGGTGTTGTTGAAGTACTAAAAACTGCAAAGAAAAAGTTTCCTGACATGCAGTTTATTGTTGGTAACATTGCTACTCCTGAGGCTGCAAAAATGCTAGTTGACGCTGGTGCTGATGCCGTTAAAGTTGGTATCGGACCAGGTTCTATTTGTACAACTCGTGTTATTGCTGGTGTTGGTGTTCCACAGTTAAGCGCAATTTACGAAGTATCTAAAGCTCTTAAAGGAACTGGTGTTCCTGTAATTGCAGATGGTGGTTTGCGTTATTCTGGTGACATTGTAAAAGCAATTGCCGCTGGTGCAGATTGTATTATGGCAGGATCACTTCTTGCTGGTGTTGAAGAATCTCCAGGAGAAACCATCATTTATAACGGTCGTAAATTCAAATCGTATCGTGGTATGGGTTCTGTTGAAGCGATGCAACATGGTTCAAAAGACCGCTACTTTCAGGATGCTGAAGATGATATCAAGAAATTGGTTCCAGAAGGAATTGTTGCACGTGTACCTTATAAAGGAACTCTTTATGAAGTAATCTATCAGTTAATTGGTGGTTTACGTGCTGGTATGGGATATTGTGGTTCTGCAAGTATTGAAGATTTGCACAATGCCAAATTTGTTAAAATTACAGCTTCGGGTATGGCAGAAAGTCATCCGCATGATGTTGCGATTACTCGCGAAGCTCCTAACTATAGCAGATAATTTTATCGCATATATTTCGGTAACCCGTTATGGTACGGGTTACCGTTTTCTTTTTTAGAATATTTACCATATAATTACTGAATGAGGAAGGGTTTATTATATCTGATTACAGTTTTATATTGCTCGTTAGCAAGTTACGGGCAGTACAATTCAACAGATACCATTTTTAGCATTAATGATACATCTTATCCTTCTGCTCCATTTTTTAAACTTTATGAAAGTAATAAGCTTCGTGATCAGCACAACAAACCGCTTTCTCTAAAAGAATCTTTAGATTTATATATCGATTTTCATCTAAAAGCCACTGAAGCTAAAAATCTTCAATTTGACACTCTACCAGAAGTGATTCAGGAAATTGAAACCTACCATAATCAAGCTTTTAAAGCATATTTGTATCCTGTAAATATCAATCAAAATTTACTTGAAGAAACATTCGAAAGAATTCAATATTTTATAAAGCCTCGTCATATTTTAATTAAGATTGAAGGTAGAGCTACTCCGAAAGATACTCTTGAAGCCTATCAGGAAGCTAGCAGAATCTATTCATTATTAAAGGATGGTAAGAAGTTTTCAAAACTTGCCAATCAATTTTCTGATGATTTATCAGCTAGAAAAAACAATGGTGAATTAGGATACATTACAGCTTTCGACATGGATTACGCCTTTGAAACCGCTGCATACAATACGTCAAAAGACAAGTACTCCAAACCTATTCGATCTCCTTACGGATACCATATTATCCAAACTATTGACAGGATTAAAAATCCGGGAAAGGTGAAAATTAGGCACCTTATGCTTGAATTTAAAAAGAAAAACGAAAAAAATAAGATCAAACTAAAAGCGGATTCTATCTATCAACTTCTTCAATCAGGAGCTGATTTTTCCGAGTTGGTTCAAAAATATTCCGATGATGTTAGTTCGATAAATAACAATGGTATATTGCCATGGTTTGGATTATTCGAAACTCACCCAACAATTGAAAGAACTGCTTTTGAATTAAAAAAGAAAGGAGATTTTTCACAACCCATAAGAACAGAATTTGGCTACCACATTATACAGATTTTGGAGAAAAAGGAATATAACAATCTTCAGGAATGCAAAGGTGAATTGATTGAGCTTTTGGAAGAAGATAGTAGATCAAGAATTTCAGAAAATGAATTAATCAAGCAGTTAAAAGAAAGATATCAATTCAAGGAAAACAAGAATTTACTATCGAATTTTTACTCAATTCTGGATTATGCTTACGCAGAGCTTTGGGAAACTTTATTTTCGATAGACGATAACGATTACTCTCAAGAAAAGTTTGCTGAATTCCTAAGTAAACAAGCGTCGAAAGATATTTATGAAAATTTTGAAGATTATATTAATAGATTATATGTTAATTTCTCAAACACTTGTATCTTAGCATACCACAAAAATAAACTTGTAGAAAGACATCAAGAGCTAAAAACATTGCTGGATGAATACGAAAATGGAATTCTAGTTTATTTTATCACAAAAGAAACAATATGGAATAATATTTCAGACAAAGAAAAGACAAAAAAATATTACATTAACAATCAGCACAAATACAACAAAAAAGCTGATTACATAACAGTTAAAGATATTGTATTGGAGGATTACAGAGCTTGGCTTGAGGAAAAATGGTCGGAAGAACTTAGAAAGAACTATTCTGTAAAAATCAATCTCTCAGCTTTAACAAACTTGCGAACAAATAAGAATGAATAAATACATACTAACAATAATTTTACTTGCAGGCATGATTGCTTGCAATTACAATCAGGAAGAAGACAAGGTGGTTGCTAAAGTAAATCAGAACTTTTTATACATGAATGAAGTAGCAGCAATCGTCCCCAATGGAAGTACTAATGAAGACAGTATATTAATTGCTGATAACTATATTCACCAATGGATAAAAAAACGGTTGATCATTTCAAAAGCTGAACTTAATCTTTCGGAAGAAGATAAAGATGTTAGCAAAATGGTAGAAGATTATCGTTCTTCTTTAATTATTCACAAATACCAGCAACAGCTTTTAGAGCAAAAACTTGATACTTCTGTTACCACTTTTGAAATTGACAATTATTATCGTCAAAACTCAGGGAATTTCATACTGAACAGAAACATTATCAAAGCATTATACATTCAAATCTCAAAACCTGTTCCCGATTACAAAAGAATTCAAAAGCTTTATAAGTCAGAAAAAGAAGAAGATTGGGACGAATTGGAAGACTACTGTTTTCAGAATGCCACAAAATTTGATAATTTTAGCGGGCAATGGGTAAATGCGAAAGAACTATTAAATAGAATCCCTTTCGAATTTAGCGATGAAGACAAATTATTAAAAAGTAGAAAGCACATTGAAACAGAAGACTCGACATACAGGTATTTTGTTGCCATTAAAAATGTTGAGTTCAAGAATAATATTGCTCCTCTTGACTTTGTGAGAGATGACATTAGAAAAATAATAATCAATAAACGAAAAATAGAATTCATTAAAAATCTCGAAGAAAACATCTACAGAGATGCAGAATCGAAAAATAAATTCAAAATTTATTAAACCATAAAATATGCGTTACATTTTTAGAAAAACTTGCACGGTGTTAACATTATTGTTACTGAGTATTCTTACTCTTAATGCTCAAGACAATGTGGTAGATAAAATCATTGCCGTGGTTGGTAATCAGGTTGTATTAAAATCGGATGTTGAGCAAAGATTCATCAGTCTTAAAGCTCAAGGATATACATCGGGTAGTGTTGACTTGAAAACCGAAATTTTTGAAGATCTATTGATTCAAAAACTTATGATTGCCCAAGCTGCGATTGATAGTGTTGAGGTAACCGAACAAGAAGTTGAGGATGATCTTGATCGTAAAATGGAAATGTACATTCAAAGAATAGGTTCGAAAGAAAAATTGGAACAATATTTTGGCAAATCAATTCTTGATATGAAAAATGATTTGCGAGAACCTACCAGAAATGAACGTATTAAAGAAAAAATGCAGGCAGAAATCACAAAAGACATTCACATTACACCGGCAGAAGTTCGTGATTTCTACAATAAACTAAACAAAGACAGCTTGCCTACAATTGCTGGCAAACTAGAGGTACAACAAATTGTTCGATATCCAAAAGTTACTGATGATGAGAAAGACAGAATTAGAAACAGGTTAAGAGAATTTAGAGACAGAGTACATAAAGGTGAGAGCTTTTCAACCTTGGCAGTTCTTTATTCTGAAGACCCAGGAAGTGCTCGTCAAGGTGGTGAATTAGGCTATACTCCTAGATCTAGTTTAGTACCAGAGTTTGCAAACGTAGCTTTCAACCTAAAAACTGATAAAGTTTCTAAGATTGTAGAAACTGAATACGGGTTTCACATCATTCAATTCATCGATAGAAAAGGAGAAAGAATTAATGTACGTCACATTCTTCTTAAACCAAAAATTGAAGAAGATAAAAGAAAAGAAGCTACAGCGCGTTTAGATAGTATCGCAGATTTAATTCGAAATGAAAAACTAAAGTTTGATGAGGCTGCATTTTATTTCTCAGCTGATAAGGATACCAGAAATAATGGTGGTTTGATTGTTAATCCATATACTGGATCATCTAGATTTGAAAAAGACAATTTGCCTCCTGCAATTGCTCAACAAATTAACAGCTTAAAAATCAATGAAATTTCTGAGCCATTATTAGATGTTTCAGGAGGAAAGGATGCTTACAAAATCATCAAGATAAAATCAGAAACCAAATCTCACACAGCAAACCTATCTGACGATTGGAGCATTTTTGAGAATATGCTGACCAATCAAAAGCAGCAAGATATTCTTGATAAATGGATCAAAGAAAAGCAATCTGGCACTTACGTTCACATTGATAATTCATACAAAAATGCAAAATTCAGATTCAAAGGCTGGCAAAAATAATAAAGCTTAAAATATTTTCTCAGACACAGCCTTTTTGCTGTGTCTGAATTTTTTCAAGGAAATCCAAATACTAAATCCTTATGAACTTTAAATCAGAAGTTGAAGCTGCTAATTCCTTACACGCCGATTACAAAAAGCTACTTGAGGAAATTGGTAAGAAAATTTATGGTCAGGATGAAATCATTAAAAAGGTATTGATTTCGATTTTTAGCAATGGACACTGCTTACTGATTGGTGTTCCCGGACTTGCTAAAACTTTACTTGTAAACACAATTGCACAGGTATTAGACTTAAAATACCAAAGAATACAGTTTACACCAGACTTAATGCCTTCTGATATTATTGGAACAGAAATATTAAACAATGAACGTAGATTCAATTTCATAAAAGGTCCTTTGTTTGCCAACATTCTACTTGCTGATGAAATCAACCGTACACCGCCCAAAACTCAATCGGCTTTATTGGAGGCAATGCAAGAAAAAATGGTAACGGTAAATGGTAAAAACTACGAAATTGAAAAGCCTTTTTTCGTATTGGCCACACAAAACCCAATCGAGCAAGAAGGTACATATCCTCTTCCTGAAGCTCAATTGGACCGCTTCATGTTTAGCATTTATTTGGATTACCCAAAATTAGAAGATGAAATTTCGATTGTTGAAAACACTACATGTGGCAAGGAAATTGCATTGAACAAGATTATTTCGGGTGAAAAGATTTCTTATTATCAAAAATTGATACAAAAAGTACCAATTAATCGAAATGTATTGGAATATGCTGTAAATTTGGCGGCAAAATCAAGGCCTAATACCGAGTTCTCGCATCCTATGGCAAATGAGTATATCAATTGGGGAGCTGGACCAAGAGCATCGCAATATTTGGTGATTGGTGCCAAAGCACACGCTCTTCTTTCCGGAAAATATTCTCCGGACATAGAAGATGTAAAGGAAGTTGCAGTTTCTATATTAAGACATAGAATCATGAAAAACTACAAGGCCGAAGCTGAAGGAATTAGTGTTGAAGATATTATAACAGAATTATTAAAATAAAAGGAATGCCTTGCATCATTACAAAATATAAATCGATTATTCTATTCGCAGGAATATTCTGCCTTTTCTCATTTACGCTGGAAGCTCAGAAAAAATCATTAATCGAAATTAAAAACTCAGATGATATCAGAGCCGAATTAAAATCAGAATCGCAGCTTACTGTTTTCAATGGCAATGTATTTATAACCCATGAAAACATTAAGATGTATTGCGATAGCGTATATCAGTTCAGAGGCGACAACAGAATTGTTGCATATGGTAATGTTCACATTATTAGCTCGGACACAGTTCACATTTATGGTGATGTACTAAAGTACTACGGAAACACCAAACTGGCTGAAATGCGTGACAATGTAAAGCTTAAAAATAAAACCGTTACGGTTACCACTGAATTTCTTGATTTTGACATGAATGAAAGTGTAGGTTACTATTTTGATGGTGGAAAAATTGTAGACACAAACAATACGCTTACCAGCAGCATTGGAAGATATTACACGCGACAGGATTTGTTGTTCTTTAAGGATAGCGTAGAGGTTCTAAGTAATGACTATACTTTAAAATCAGACACACTAAAATACAACACAGTTAGCAAAACTGCCTTTATTTTAGGTCCTACTACCATCGAGAATGAAACTGAAACACTTTATTCGGAAGATGGATGGTACAATACAACAACTGGAATATCGCAATTTTTTAAAAATACTACTCTCAATAGTAAAGCATATCAAATAAAAGGCGATAGCATTTACCTTGATAAAAACAATGAAACCGCTAGAATATTCGATAATGTAGAATTAAAAGACACTGTTAATAATATTATCTTACAAGGACATTTTTTAGAAACTTTTAAGAATACCGAAGAAGCATTAATGACAGATTCTGCGGTATTCATTCAAGTGGCCGAACAGGATTCTCTTTTTCTACATGCAGATACCCTTACCATATCAAAAGACAGTGCAGATTATGAACTAATAAAGGCTTTCCATCACGTAAAGTTTTTCCGACCTGATTTGCAGGGTAAATGTGATTCTCTGGTATATACCATGCAAGACTCCACTATCCGATTGTTTAACGATCCGGTTTTATGGGCACAGGGAAATCAAATGGTTGCTGATACCATAGGTATCGAAACACAAAATCAGAAACTAAAATATCTACATTTTAGAGGTTCTTCTTTTCTAACGGCAAAAGAAGACAGTGTCTTTTACAACCAAATTAAAGGAAAGAACATGCTTGGTCATGTTAGAGACAATAAAATTTACCAATTAGATATTGATGGCAATGGTGAAACCATATATTATCCTAAAGACAAAGAAATATTAATGGGAATGAATATTGCCAAGAGCAGTAATATTACAATACTTATAAAGGATAACAAAATCGATCAGATTAAGTTTATCAAAAAACCTGATGGCAATATGTATCCTTTGTTTGAAGTAGAACAAGAAATGCTATTCCTGAAAAATTTCCGTTGGTTCGATGGTGTTCAGCCAAAGTCAAAAAAAGATATATTTATATGGAGAAATACACCTCCACATACAGCTAAAAGTATATTAAAAGCGGAATCTACTGATTAATGAGCAGATTAAAGCAGGAAATAAAAAACGAGGTTTTGAAACAAAACCTCGTTTTTTATTTTTTAGTATTCATCTTCGTTGAATAAAAAATCTCCTTTGCTAGGGTAATCAGGCCAAATATCCTCAATACTCTCAAAAATCTCTCCCTCTTCCTCGATTTCCTGCAAATTTTCAATCACCTCTAGCGGCGCACCAGAGCGAATTGCGTAGTCAATCAACTCATCCTTGGAAGCCGGCCATGGGGCATCTTCAAGTTTTGTTGCTAATTCAAGTGTCCAATACATAAGTTCAAAATATTTTTAGGTTCCTTTATTCTGCGAATATAATTTTTTTTTCCGAATTTACAAGTCAGGCTCCCATTTTATTTCATCAGCCCCAACATCCTTTAAAACCTTGCGTGATAACACAAATAAGTAGTCCGACAAACGGTTTAAGTACTTCAACAATAAGGGATTTATGTCAATTTCTATTGATAATTGATTGGCTCTTCTCTCTGCCCTACGACAAATTGTTCTTGCAACATGACAAAATCCATTTAACTGACTCCCGCCAGGTAGAACAAAATTATTCAATTCTGGTAGTTCTTCATCCATTCTATCCATCTCCGATTCCAATAACAATATATCATCTTCACTCAGATTTAGCTTTTGTTTTAAATCCGATTTTTCATCATCAGTAGCCAAACGAGAACCAATCAAAAACAACTTATTCTGTACGATATTTAAAACTTCCAGAGTTTTTTCTTCAATTTGATGAGATCGAATTAAACCGATGTAAGAATTCAATTCATCAACTGTTCCGTATGCTTCTAACCTCAAATGGTATTTTGGAACACGTGTTCCACCAATAAGTCCGGTAGTTCCCTTATCCCCTGTTTTTGTATATACTTTAAATTTATCCATTGCTCTATTTTTTTGGCTAATACCTACAAGTTTGTCGGTAAATATTAGCAGTTATAACAAAGATAAAATTTTTTATTATTTAGAACGATTCTAAGAAATTATTTTTCCGTATTATCCATAGAAATTAAAATTCCAACAGAGTGTATATTTAGGTAAAAATCAAATGAAGGAGAACATTTTAGGGTTTTCCAAGTTTCCAACAATAGGGGATTTCTATTCATGTTTTGAAAAACTAGAATAGAAGATCTGCCCAAAAATTGAGGATAATTAATTCTAAACAACTCAATATCTTCCATACTGGCCAAATTGGATATTACCACAAAATCAACTCCCTCTAATTCATTAAAATGTATAGATTCTACATTATTAATTTTAAGCTGCTTGTTAAAAATTTTAGAATTTATCTCTTCATTTTTAAGACAATCTCCAATACAGTGAAGTTTAATTCTAGAATCAACCTTGGCCATATATGCCTTCGTATAGCCCAAACCATTTCCAATAAACACAGGCTTTTTTACTTGATAGTAGTTCATCAATCGAAAAATCAAACGATCCACATCCTTTCCTCTTTTTAAATTTAGGATTTCCTCCTTCAGATAATTTGCACGACCTGCACTAATGGCAGCTGACTTACAGGAAGCTTTTAGCAATTTTATTGCCAATTCCCTGGTATGTTGAAGATCACGAAAGGCATAATAATGAAGCTTAGCTCCGAATACATTAGTTATCAAATCAATTGCATATGACGAATGTTCTCCAAAGCCCTTTCGGCGATAAGTTCTTAAACGAATTAATCTTTTTTTTAGTCGATAACGAATTCCACTCATGCTAGTGTTTATGTATATTTGGCGAATTAAATTGTAAATTTGAGTTTCTCAAAAATTAAAATTATTAGATTTTTTGAACTTTCAATACTTTAAATGTCTGAATTAGCTGGTCTGGATATAAAATTTTTAGCTGGAGTTGGTCCAAAAAGAGCTTCCGTTTTGAATCAAGAACTATCGATTTATAGTTACGAGGATTTGTTGTATCATTTTCCGTACAAATATATAGATAGAACCAAATTCTATTCAATTAGGGAGATCAACTCAAAACTACCTTACATTCAGGTAAGAGGCCAAATCACAGGCATCGAAACTTTGGGTGAAAAACGTCAACAACGTTTGGTTGCTTATTTTACCGATGGTGAAGATACCATGGAATTGGTTTGGTTTAAAGGCATTAAATACATTAAAGGCAACCTAAAGCCAAATACCGATTACATTGTATTTGGAAAGCCTTCAGAATTCAACAGAAAGGTTAATGTTGTTCATCCTGAAATAGAAGAAGCCAATAAAAGCAACGGGAAGATTAATGCTTCGCTTCAATCTTTTTACCTGACTACTGAAAAAATGAAGAATAGCTTTCTGAATTCACGAGCAATTCAGAAACTGCAAGAAAATGCACTCAAATCAGTAAATGGGAAAATACCCGAAACTTTACCTGCACCGCTGATCAAAAGACTAGGTCTTATCAACCTTCACGAAGCATTATTGCAAATTCATTTTCCGCAAAATGCCGAGATCCTTAAAAAAGCACAATATCGCTTAAAGTTTGAAGAGTTGTTCTATATCCAACTCAACATTCTTAAAATGAAAATGAAACGGAAAATCCTATACAAAGGACATCCGTTCGCAAAAATTGGCGAATACTTCAATACGTTCTACCAAAACAATTTGCCTTTCGAATTAACCAATGCACAAAAGCGAGTAATTAAAGAAATCCGTAAAGATGTTGGTTCAGGAAAACAAATGAATCGCCTGTTACAAGGTGATGTGGGTAGTGGAAAAACCATGGTTGGACTGATGTGTATGCTTATGGCGCTCGACAATGGTTGCCAGGCATGCTTAATGGCTCCTACCGAAATTCTGGCAACACAGCACATGGAAAGCATTTCTGAATTTCTGGAAGGAATTGATGTGAATGTTGCTTTGCTTACTGGTTCCACAAAACAAAAGGACAGACGCAGAATTCACGAAGACCTTAAAAGTGGAGAGTTACAAATTCTGATTGGTACACACGCCTTGCTCGAAGATGTTGTACAGTTTAATAATCTTGGTTTGGTAATTATTGATGAGCAACACAGGTTTGGTGTAGCACAACGTGCCAGGTTATGGAAAAAAAATAACATTCCTCCTCACGTACTGGTAATGACTGCAACTCCAATTCCTAGAACTTTAGCAATGACTTTGTATGGTGATCTGGAAGTTTCAGTAATTGATGAATTGCCGCCAGGAAGAAAACCCATTCAAACGGTTCACTATTTCGAGAACAAAAGACGTCAGGTTTATCAATTCATGAAAAAGCAAATTGATTTGGGAAGGCAAATCTATTTGGTATATCCGATGATTAAAGAATCGGAAAAAATGGATTATAAAAATCTGGAAGAAGGATATGAAAGTGTAGCCAGTGCTTTTCTTCCTGAAAAATACGGCATAAGCATGGTTCATGGCAAAATGAAACCTGCCGAAAAAGATGCTGAAATGCAAAGATTTGCGCAGGGTGAAACCAAAATCATGGTGGCAACTACCGTAATCGAGGTTGGTGTTAATGTACCCAATGCATCGGTAATGGTGATTGAAAGTACCGAAAGATTTGGTTTATCGCAGTTGCACCAGTTGCGTGGTCGTGTTGGTCGTGGTGCCGAACAATCATACTGTATCCTAATGTCATCCTACAAGATTTCCAATGAATCCAGAAAAAGAATTGAAACCATGGTAAGAACCAACGATGGTTTCGAAATTGCCGAAGTAGATTTAAAACTAAGAGGTCCTGGAGATATTGAAGGAACACAACAAAGTGGTATTTCCTATGATCTAAAAATTGCTCACCTTGGTAAAGATGGTCAGTTATTACAATATGCAAGAGATGTTGCACAGGAAATTTTAGACGATGATCCACTTCTGGAAAAAGAAGAAAACTTCACTTTAGCCAAACAAGTAAAAAGACTTAGTAAGACAAAGGTAAATTGGAGTGTTATTAGCTAATTATTGAATAATAAATTTATACTTTTAAATTGTATTTTCAATATTATCCTTAATCACAAAAGCATGCTCTTGATAATAAAATAGGGTTCATAACTCTTTGTTCGGTACACATATATCAATAACCAATATAACCATATGAAAAAACTATTACTACTCTCTATCTTGTCTATATTTCTGTGTGTAGGGAACCTGCATGCTCAAGAAGACAATTTATTTTACGGTTTCGATAATTCTTTCGAAAACCTAAGCAATCCTGACTCCATCAGCCTTTTCACTGGTGCATTTGTCTTTGCCCGAATTGGTGGAGAAAACTATGCTGGTGCAAGATTTCAACCTGAATTGAACTTGGGAAAAGTAGGTGTAGGATTTGATCTTCCAATTTATTTCAACATAGAATCGGGAGAATTGTACAGCGACGAATTCAAAAATGGATCTGGAATACTTCGTCTTATCAGCTATGTACGTTATGGTCGTAAGAAAAAAGATCCTGTTTTTATTAAAATAGGGCAATTAAGAGGCGAATCTATTGGCTATGGTAGCTTGTTAAATAACTACAACAACTCACCTAGTTTTGAAAAGCGAAAAGTAGGTATTAGCTACGATTTTAGAATTAAAAAAGTTGTTGGTATCGAAGGTTTGTATAGTGATTTTAATCTTGAATCATTTAATCTGTTCGCCATTCGTCCTTATGTTCGTCCGTTTGGAGCTAGTGGAATTCCAGTTCTTAAAACATTAGATTTTGGATTCTCTTACATTAGCGATAAAGACAGAACCAATCGCTTTGGAGATGATACCGGGAAGAATGAATTGCTTTCTGATGGGATGAAAGCCTATGGTTTTGACATGGGAATCACTTTTATCAATTCCAATTTTATCAACCTTACCGGATATACCCACTTTAGCAAACTGGCCAAAATTAAATCAGATTCACTGGCCAGATATCATCAGGCAATCCCTCCTGCGCAAGGATATGGCGCAGGAAAAGGTATGGGAATTGGTGTTAATGCCAATATGAATGTCGTAGGCAATTTCTTTAGATTGAATTCGAGAATTGAACGTCTTTGGTATACCGACAATTACCTGCCGCAATTCTTCGATGCGCATTACGAAATCAATAAGGATGCAAAAATTGCTGCATTGGGCGATGCTAAAAATAAGCAGGGTATTTACGGATCCTTAACCGCTTCGTTAATGGATAAAGTTTTGGTTGGAGGTAATTTACTTCTGCCTGATAATGTAAGTGAAGAAACCCCTGCCACCATGCAGCTAAATCTTAAAACGAAAGATTTATTCGATAAGATTATTATTGAAGGATATTATACAAAAGCCAATTTGGTTGATTTTGGTGATGCTTTTGAATTCGATGATAATTCATTGGCATTAATTCGTTTCGCATATAAAATAAGTCCTATTATAGCAACAGGAATAGACTACAAATGGACCTGGAACAAGCAAGATGATGGAAGTTTTAAAGCTGATAATTCGGTAGTGCCTTATGTGGCATTGCGTTTTCAATTCTAAGCAAGATAAATATACACCTAAAATATTTGCCCAATGTATTTTAATGCGTTGGGCATTTTTTATAAAGCTACCTGAGCTGCAATAGCTATATTAATAAGCTACCCAAGTACCTTCAACAACCTACTTTATCTATTTGTATAACCTACTCTAGTACGACTACCAACCTACTTTACCTGTTTGCTAAACCAGGTAGATACTGTAAAATACAGGTTCTATACTCCAATTAATACAAGCTCCTTTACAATAATCACATGTAAAGTTTATTTTTTAACACTTTACAGGTAATACACTCTTATCAAAATTAGGAATTCAAAAAAGGGGAAAGTCTCTTTGTGGTTCAATTTAATTCTGCATGAAAATTCACATTCCTCGACCCCTGTTGTTCCAAAGACTTCAATCAAGCACCCATTATCTAAAAGCAATCTAAATTGTCACGTTTGCAGAAAATACAAAAATTAGCGATTTTTTTCTTGAATAGCCCAAACTAACTGTATTCAATATAGATACATTAAAAATTGCAATCTCTACATTACAAAAGCAAGGAAGTCCCTCTATTTAAACACGCTATAAATAGACTTTTTCAGGATGGAATGTGGCCTAAAGTGTTAATTTTGTTGCCATGTGTTAAATAACATACCTATTTAAAGGTGCTGATATACAGCGAACAAACACATACACTAAATAAAAAGGGGCTAAATCATGAGTACTCCCAAACAAATTGATCATGAGGGGACTATCCTGGAAATAAAGGATGGTAAGATTACAGTCGGAATTGTTAATGTTTCGGCTTGTGCAGGTTGTCATGCAAAAGGAGCGTGTACAATGTCTGATATGAAGGAAAAATCAATTGATGTTATTGATTTTAGCAACAAGTATTCTGTAGGAGAAAAAATCAAATTAACTTACCGCGAATCCTTAGGCTGGTTTGCATTAATGTTGGCGTATGTACTCCCATTTGTTCTTGTGTTACTTGTTCTTTTTATAGCAACATCAATTACTAACGACGAATTAATAAGTGGTTTACTATCATTGGCAGTTTTACCACCTTATTATATCATATTGTCCTTTTTTAAAGGACGTTTAAAGAAAACGTTTTCATTTACAATAGAAAAAATCGTAAACATTTAATTCTATGAGCATTATAGCTATCACTATTCTGGCTTTGTGTGCTATTGGTGTTACAGCAGCAATTATCCTGTATTTTGTAGCCCAAAAATTCAAAGTATACGAAGATCCTCGTATCGACGAGGTTGAAGAAGCATTGCCTGCAGCAAACTGCGGGGGTTGTGGTTATCCGGGTTGTAGAGGTTTTGCCGAAGCATTGGTAAAAGCCGACGACATCTCAAACTTCAACTGCCCTGTTGGTGGAGCAGCAGTAATGTCACATGTAGGTGCCCTTTTAGGACACGAAGTTAAAGCAGCAGACCCAACTGTTGCTGTTGTACGTTGTAACGGAACTTGCGAGAACCGTCCGAAAACAAATCAGTACGATGGAGCAGCTTCCTGTTCCATTGCGGCATCGCTTTACAGTGGCGAAACTGGTTGTCAGCATGGATGTCTAGGTTTAGGCGAATGTGTTGAAGCTTGTAATTTTGATGCAATGTACATGGACGAAGAAACAGGTCTTCCAGTTATCATTGAAGACAAGTGTGTTTCTTGTGGCGCTTGTGTTAAAGCTTGTCCTAATAACATTATTGAGCTTCGCAAAAAAGGACCTAAGAGCCGTCGTATTTTTGTGTCTTGTGTAAACAAGGACAAAGGTGCTGTTGCCAAAAAAGCTTGTAATGTTGCATGTATTGGTTGCCGCAAGTGCGAGAAAGAATGTCCTTTCGATGCAATTACAGTAGAAAACAACCTTGCTTACATCGACTACAACAAATGTAAATTGTGTAGAAAATGTGTGGTAGTTTGTCCTACTAATGCAATACATGAATTAAACTTCCCTCCTCGAAAAGAGAAGCCTGCTGCAAAACCTGGTGCTAAAACGGTAAAACCTGCAGCTGCTAAGGCGGAAGTCAAAGATGCTCCTAAAGCTGAGCCAAAAGCAAACGATTCGAAAGAAGAAACATCTGATAACAAATAAATAGGAGGATAATCAGTGTTAAAAACATTTTCTATAGGAGGTATTCATCCAGCAGAAAACAAACTATCTGCTGAAAGCGCAATCCAGGCATTGCCAATACCCCAAATGGTTAGCATTCCAATTTCACAACATATTGGTGCTCCTGCTACACCAATCGTTAAAAAAGGCGACGAAGTAAAAGTAGGACAACTCATTGCCAAATCTTCAGGATTTGTATCTGCAAATATTCACTCTTCTGTTTCCGGAACAGTATTCAAGGTGGATGATATTTTGGATGCTAGTGGTTTCCGCAGAACATCAATTATCATCAAAGTTGAAGGTGATGAGTGGTTAGAGCATATCGACCGAAGCAAAGAATTGGTAAAAGAAATCAAAGTGAGTAAAGAAGAAATTATCAAACAAATTGGCGATGCGGGTATCGTTGGTTTGGGTGGTGCTACCTTCCCTGCTCATGTTAAACTTTCAGTTCCTCCAGGAAAAACTGCAGAGGTTTTAATCATTAATGCTGTTGAGTGTGAGCCTTACCTAACCTCTGACCACAGAATCATGTTGGAAAAAGGTGATGAAGTATTGGTTGGTACTCAAATCTTAATGAAAGCTCTTGAGGTAAACAAAGCAATTATCGGTATTGAGAATAACAAACCAGATGCCATTGCTCACCTTACAAAACTTGCTGCAAACTATAATGGAATTGAGATTTGTCCATTAAAAACACAATACCCTCAAGGTGGTGAAAAGCAATTAATTTCTGCTACCATCAAGCGTGAAGTTCCATCAGGAGCTCTACCTATTGAAGTTGGTGCCGTTGTTCAGAATGTTGGTACTGCTTATGCAGTTTATGAGGCAGTTCAGAAAAACAAACCTTTATTTGAACGAGTTGCAACTGTTACTGGTAAATCATTGAAGAACCCTTCAAACTGGATGTTCCGTATTGGTACCCCAGTAAAAGATATTATCGAAGCTGCAGGTGGCATGCCTGAAGATACCGGTAAAATTGTAGGCGGTGGTCCTATGATGGGAAAAGCATTATCAAGTATTGATGTACCATTGACTAAAGGTAGTTCTGGATTATTGCTTCTTCCTAAAGAAGAAACTGCTCGTAAAGCTACCAAAGCTTGTATCCGTTGTGGTAAGTGTGTTTCTGTTTGTCCAATGGGACTTGAACCATACTTGCTAATGGTATGTGCTGATAAAAAAGATTACGAGCGCTTAGAAAAAGATGCAGTAATGGATTGTATCGAATGTGGTTCTTGTAGTTTCACTTGTCCTGCTCACCGTCCTCTATTGGATTACATCCGATTAGGAAAGGGTAAAGTAGGCCAAATCATGAGAGCACGCAAATAATTAGCAATTCACAATGAGTGATTAATAATCATTCATTTACCAAATTAAAAATTAACTAATTAACAAATAGATATGAACACCAAAGTACTTGTCGCACCATCTCCGCATGTTCATAGTGGAGATTCCATACAGAAAAACATGTATGGTGTGGTATTTGCGATGCTTCCGGCGCTGCTATTTTCGTTCTTTTACTTTGGATTAGGTGCACTAGTTGTAACCCTAACCGCCGTAGCATCATGTTACTTATTCGAATTCTTAATTCAAAAATACATTCTAAAGACAGAAGTTACCATTAACGATGGTTCTGCCCTTATCACTGGTATTCTTTTGGCTTTTAACGTACCATCTAACCTTCCAATCTGGATCATCATGATTGGAGCCTTGGTTGCAATTGGTATTGGTAAAATGACATTTGGAGGATTAGGAAACAACGTATTCAACCCTGCTTTGGTTGGTCGTGTATTCCTATTAATTTCCTTCCCTGTTCAAATGACCAGTTGGCCAGTGTCTAAAGGTTTAACCAGTGGATATATTGATGTGGAAACCGGAGCTACGCCTCTTGCTATCATTAAGGAAGGATTGAAAAGCGGTCAATCTCTTTCATCACTAATGGACAAGATTCCTTCAAACATGGACATGTTCCTTGGGAATATGGGTGGTTCAATGGGTGAAATTGCAGGAGCTGCCTTAGTTCTTGGATTAATTTATATGTTGATCCGTAAGATCATTACTTGGCACATTCCTGTTGCTGTGATTGGTTCTGTTGCTATCTTAACTGGAATTCTTCACATGGCAGATCCAGAAGCTTATGCTGGACCTGTATTCCATATTTTGACAGGAGGTTTGTTATTGGGTGCTATTTTCATGGCAACCGACTATGTTACTTCTCCTATGTCTAACAAAGGAATGATCATCTACGGTGTGGGAATCGGTGTCCTTACTGTAGTGATCCGTGTATTTGGAGCATATCCTGAAGGAGTTTCATTTGCCATTCTTATTATGAATGCATTTGTGCCACTAATTAACGTGTATGTTAAACCTAAGCGTTTCGGCGAAAAAAGGAAATAATCATGGCTGGTAAAAAAGAATCTACATTTATAAATATGGTTCTGGTGTTATTCATCGTAACACTAGTTGCCTCAGCTGCATTGGGTGGACTTTACGAGTTAACCAAAGAACCTATCGCTGCTGCTAAATTGGCTAAGAAATTAAAAGCCATTAAGGAAGTTGTTCCTGAATTTGATAATAATCCAAGTGAAGAAATGTATTCTGTTGAGATGCCTACAGGTGATCTTTTGGAATTCTATCCTGCCAAAAAAGGGGGAGAATTGGTTGGTACTGCAGTAAAAACATTTACCACAAACGGATTCTCCGGATATATTTGGATTATGGTTGGTTTTAAACCTGATGGAACAATCAACAACTATTCAGTATTGGAACACAAGGAAACACCTGGTTTGGGTACAAAAATGGAACCTTGGTTTAAAACTACCGATCCAACTAAAGCCAAGTGTAGCATTTTGGGCAAAAATCCTGGAACAGCAAACCTAACTGTTAGCAAAGATGGTGGTGAAGTTGATGCAATTACTGCAGCAACAATCAGTTCCAGAGCTTTCTTAGAGGCTGTTCAGACTGCTTACAATGAGTATAACAAAAAAATGGAAGGAGGAACCAAGTAATGACAAACAAAGAAAATTTCTTAAAAGGTTTTTTTAAAGAAAATGCTGTTTTTACTCTATTGTTGGGTATGTGTCCTGCACTTGGAGTAACCTCTTCTGCAATTAACGGATTGGGTATGGGATTAGCTACAACTTTCGTACTAATCATGTCAAACCTTGTAATCTCATTGGTTAGCTCTCAAATTCCTGATAAAGTAAAGATTCCATCATTTATTGTGATCATTGCTTCTTTCGTAACAATGGTTGATTTGGTAATGGCTGGTTACGTACCTGCTCTGCACGAACAATTGGGTGTATTTATTCCTCTGATTGTAGTAAATTGTGTAGTATTGGGACGTGCCGAAGCATTTGCATCTAAAAACAAGTTGGTTCCTTCTATTATTGATGGATTAAGTATGGGACTAGGTTTTGCGATGGCTTTAACCATGTTGGGTGCTGTTCGTGAGTTTTTCGGTTCAGGAAAAATGTTTGGCATCACCATTTTTAGCGAGAATTATGGAATGTTGATTTTTGTATTGGCTCCGGGTGCATTTATTGCCTTGGGATACTTAATTGCATTTATTAACAAACTGAGAAAAGCATAAGGAGGAAAACGATGGAATTTATTGTAATTATTATATCAGCTATATTTGTAAATAATGTAGTATTGATGCAATTCCTTGGAATTTGTCCTTTCCTGGGAGTTTCGAAAAAAGTATCTACCGCTGTAGGTATGACAGGGGCTGTAACCTTTGTAATGGTTTTGGCTACTATCGTAACCTACTTAATTCAGAACTATATCTTGAATCCTTATAATATTGGATTCATGCAAACCATCACCTTTATCTTGGTAATTGCTTCATTGGTACAGTTGGTAGAAATTATTTTGAAGAAAGTAAGTCCTGCATTATATCAGGCTTTGGGAGTATTCCTTCCATTAATCACGACTAACTGTGCAATTTTAGGGGTTGCAATCATGACCATTCAGAAAGATTACGATTTGCTCGAAGCTGTTGTATTCTCTGGAGCATCAGCAATTGGTTTTGGGCTAGCATTGGTATTATTTGCTGGACTACGTGAACACCTTGATATGATAGAATTACCTAAAGGAATTAAAGGAACTCCAGCCGCTCTTATTGTTGCCGGATTACTTGCAATGGCTTTTATGGGATTCTCTGGAATCGTATAAATCAAAATACATTTGATTATATTTCATAGGCAGCTCATTTTGAGCTGCTTTTTTTGTTGTATAAATTCCCCTCTACGTAAGCAATAATAGCACCTTTGTCAAAAATCTTGTGTAAATCCATAAGAATAACTAACTTAGGAATGAAAGTCACCTAAATGTGACCAAAATCAACCACTAATTACACACTAAATACAGGCGAAGCTAAATGCTTAATAAGTTAAAATTTCGTACGAGAGTGCTTGCTGGATTCGGACTTATTCTACTGTTTACGGTATCATTTTTCGTCCTCTCTATTTTCCAGGTAAAAAAGCTACGATCAGAATCTGAATTCATTTATAATCACACCTATACAGTCAGCAATAGTGTTCGAGATATCAATACTCACATCCAGATCATGGAGAGTGCAATGAAAGATATCCTGCTGGCTAATACCCAGGAAGAATTCGATCAAGCCATTGATACCATTAACCTTTACCACCTTAAAGTAGAAGCTGAATTTGACATTGTCTACAATAATTTTTTAGGCAATGTCAGGGATGTGGGTGATGCACACCGTGCCTTTATGGATTGGGAAAAGATCAGAAATGAAATTATTGATCTAAAAGTTAGCGGCAGAGAACTAACTGCAAAAAAAATGGTTGATGGGGTCGCTGCCAATCACCTAAGGAAACTTAAAGAAAAAACCAAGGTGATGACAGATTTTGCTGCAAACAAGGCAAAATCAAGTTATCAGGAAGCTACCGAAATGCATAACACCACCCTGTTTTGGTTTACCATTATTTCTGTAATTATTGTTTTAATCTGTATCGCCATAACATATGTCATTTCAGATAGTATATCGCGACCTATAAAGAATTTCATTTACAAAGCCCAGGCCATTTACCAGGGGCAGGGACATGGTTCTATTAGTAGAATCAGTGAAGAGAGCCTCTTAGATCATTCTATTACGGAATTAACAGAAACCTATACCATGCTTCAAAGCGAGATTAAGGAGCGTGAGAAAGGTGAACAAACAATACGTGAACAATACCAGGAAATACATGATTACTCGGAACAGCTAAGATCTTTTAACGAAAAACTGGAAGGAAGAGTAAAAGAGAGAACAACTGCCCTGGCAACAAGCGAAGAGAAATACAGGAACCTGATAAACGGAAGTACCGATATCATATTGGTGAACGAATATTTAGGTGACGGTTCTTCTAAATTAATTGAAGCGAATGATACTGCCTGTATTTTGTTGGGTTATTCTCGCGAAGAACTATTACAACTTACACTTCATGATTTTATTGAAAATTTAGACAATGATTACATTGTTGATTCGATAAAACGTTTAACTCGCGAAAAGCAGTTTACCAGCGAACAAATGTTTGTTTCCAAGTATGGTAAAAAAACCCCTATGGAAACCGTCAACCAGTTAGTAACCCTGCAAGGAAAGCATGTTATCCTTTCAACTGCGCGTGATATCACCGAAAGGAAGAATGCACAACAGGCAATTATTTCGAGCGAACGCAGGTTGAAAAAGATGATCCATAAATCACCTCTTCCTATTGTAATTACTGATGAGAATAAGGATATCGAATTCCTAAATGATAAGTTTATTGAGCAATTTGGCTATAATTTAAATGACATTCGAACCTCTGAAGACTGGTACGCAAAATGCTATCCTGACCAAGAATACAGAAATACAGTTATTGAAACTTGGGAAAAAGCTACTGAAAAAGCAAGGCAAGATAATACGGATATTGAAAAGCAAGAATTTCACATTAGCACCAAAAATGGAGAACAGAGGCATTGTGAATTCTTCATGGTTCCTTTCGATACCTCTTCCATGATCATTATTAATGATATTACTCCTATCATTAATTCACAAAGTGAATTGGTAAAAGCGAAGGAAAAAGCGGAAGAAAGTGATCGTCTAAAGTCTGCATTCCTTGCCAACATGTCACACGAAATCAGAACGCCAATGAATGGGATTATTGGTTTCGCAGATATGCTTAGAAAACCTGGGAAAACAGATGAACAACAAAATGTATATGTCGATATCATTTACAAGAGTTCAAATCAGCTATTGAAAATTATCAATGATATTCTTGATATTTCGAAGCTTGATGCGGGACAAACCATTATCAAGGAAACTCAATGCTCGATTAATTCAATTTTAGACGATTTGCATATGCAATTCAGCAAAGAGAATATTGCTGATGATGAAATTGAATTTAGAGTTATTAAATCCTTGCCAAACGAAAAAACTCTGGTAGTAACCGAGGAAAGAAAATTAAGACAAGTCCTTTCTAACCTTCTGAACAATGCATTTAAGTTCACTTCATCAGGCTCTATTGAGTTTGGTTATAAACTCTTAACGACCGAACTTTTAGAGTTCTATGTAAAGGATACCGGTATTGGTATTCAAAAAGAGAAACAAGACATCATTTTTGAACGATTCCGTCAAGTTGAAGAATCCTTTACACGCAAATATGGAGGAACTGGTCTTGGTTTGGCAATTTCGAAAGGTTTTGTGGAGTTAATGGGTGGTAAAATAAGAATGGCAACTATTGAAGACAAAGGAACAACGTTCTTCTTTACCATTCCTTATAAGCCTGTAAATACAGATAATCTTCCAGTTAAAAAGACATCTAAGAAAAAGGATTACAAATGGGATGATAAGCTTATTTTAGTGGTAGAAGATGACGAAACCAACTACAAGTACATCGAAGCAGCTTTAAAGCCCACAAAAGTAAAGATTCTGCATACCATATCAGGAAACAAAGCAATCGAATTAAGCTTGCGAAACCCAACCATTAACTTGGTTTTAATGGATCTGCGTTTGCCAGATATCAATGGTTTGGAAGCTACACAATCAATTAAGAAAATGCGTGATAATCTTCCAATTATAGCGCAAACGGCAAATGCTTTCAGAGAAGATAAAAACAAGAGTATTGAAGCAGGTTGCGATGACTTTATTGCAAAGCCATTTGACGAAAAGAAACTACTCGAAACCATTAATAAATACTTCAAAAAGAAAAAAAGAATCAATGTGTAATTCATTAAATTCCTGAAATACCAACCCTTCTTGGCAAGCAATTTCTATGTAATCATGTTTTAACTACTATTACAACGTCGTTTTAATTAGCATTGTAACGATGCGTTCGTCATCAACGAGACTATTCACTTATCTTTTCAATAAGAAGGAGATTGTATTAAATATATTTTTGATAGATTATTGTAATTTATTCCGAATTTCAATACAATCCTCTACACTTTGAGGGTACAACTGCATGCACTTTGAGAGTACAACTGTATACACTTTGAGGGTACAACTGCATGCACTTTGAACCTCAACAAATTTGTTTACTTAGGTTCAACCACTATGCACTCTTAGGTTAAGAGTACAGACACTCTTTGTCTCAGTAATTAATCACGCACAAAGTTTAAGGGTATACCCATAAATTCTCAATTGTATTCTTAAAATAATTCTACCCCATTTATATCTGATATACTGACCACAACTCCACAACACTGGTATGCTTTCGAAAATCATTTTCCAGACTAGTTGAATAACACAAAAATCACTACAAATAGTTAGTAATTTAAATCGCAATCTTCATTAGTTTTGCTGCCGCAATTTTAAACGATATTTACAAACACACCTTAAAAATGAACTCAAAGAACATTACAATTATTGGAGGAGGAAATTTAGGATCCTCTATTGCAAAAGGATTAGTTCAAAGCGGTTTATTAAAACCTGAACAAATTACAGTTACCAATCTTGAATTGCATTTAATTCAACACCTAAAAGATGAAATAGGTGTGAATATTACAACCAATAATCTTGAGGCAATTAACAATTCGCAAATTGTTATAGTTGCAGTAAAACCAACTGTGGCAAGAATACTTCTAAACGAGATTAAGGAACCTTTACAAAAAGGTAAACAAGTTTTAATTTCGGTTATCTCAGGAATTAAAATTCAAGATCTTGAAGATATTTTAGTAGATGTACCTGTAATTAGAGCTATGCCAAATACAGCAATCGCCATTCAGGAATCAATGACTGCATTGTCTTTTAACGAAAAGGGCTTGGAGCACAAAGATGAAGTTGTTGAAATTTTCGATCAACTTGGAGCAACCATGATTATCCCGGAATCGCAAATGCCAGCTGCAACAGTTTTGGCTTCTTGTGGTATTGCCTTTGCGTTAAGATTTATGAGAGCTGCTTCGCAAGGAGGGATTGAGATTGGTCTGTCTTCAAAGCAATCATTAGAAGTGGCAGCACAAATCATGAAAGGTGCTTCAAAATTGATTATTGAAAATGGAACTCACCCCGAACCAGAAATCGACAAGGTAACGACTCCACTTGGAGTAACCATTAAATCACTAAATAAAATGGAGCATGAAGGATTTAGTTCTTCTCTTGTTCAAGGAGTGGTTAGTGGTCACAAAAAGATCTTAGAAACAGAATCATAAAAACTCAATAATTACAGCTCATTACCTAGCATATTTTATAGAGCGCGGTAGTGAGCTGTTTCCCATTTAATAGTACTGTTCCCAAAGGCTCGTAATCAGTATCAAAATATTGGTTCTCTTTCAACTCTTTAATCAGGTTACCCGATACCAAAAGCTTTGATTGATAAGAGTTGCATAAGCATTGAATACGCGATGCTGTATTAATGGCATCACCATGATAGGCGATTTCTGACTTTAACTCCCCTACTTCTGCAACCATAACCTTACCTGAGTGCACTCCAGCTTTAAAGACTGGTATAATTCCATATTCCTTTTGATAATAGTCTCTTTTCTTATGCAGTTCTTCCATAAAATCAAAGAACACTTGCAGGCACCTGTTGTTTTTCAATCCATCCTTCAGTTTCCAGGTCAGTACCACTTCATCGCCAACAAACTGATAAATTTGAGCCTTATTTTTCTCAATGGCAGAAGAGATATCTTTAAAACAATCCTGAATCAACCTGCTGTACTTAAAGTGCCCCAATTGCTCAGCATAATAGGTTGATGATTTTAAATCCATAAACAAAAACACTCTGTCCTCTTCCTTTGGTTTATAATATCTCCCCAACAAGAACTTTAAAAGTACTCCTTTTCCTAAGCGCTTGTCTATTTCGAAAAAAATCTCGATTAAAGATCCCACAATAAAGAAATAAGCTAAAATGGAATAAAATATCTGTGAATTATAAAGATCTAATAGCTGTTGAAAACTATTTGGAAAATCTTCAAACATAAAAATATCACTTAAGTGATAGATCGAATAGATCAATAAATAGGCACTTAATACATTGACCGAAACGGAAAGTAAAATCGTTAATGAGAAACGAGAAAGAAATTTCCTAATATACTGTGATATCTTAAAAATGATTCCCCAAATAATACCGGCCAGCAAACCAGACCAAAATGAATTGTTTAAGTCAGCCATCCTTGAAATTGACATGGTATTGTTTTCATTAACCTGAAAAGTAGTTAAAAAGAAACACGCCAGAATCCAAGTAAGAATGATAGCTCCAAAATAAGTTATAGACTTATAAATATGTCGCGATAACTTATTTTCCATGATTGCAATTGATGAAAGATACCAAATCATTTATTTGTTCTTTGGTATTGATCACGTAATCGTTATTTACTTTTAAACAAAACAAGTGTGTTTTTATAATTTGCATATTGGTTTTTGAGGGATTTTTTAAACTTCTTATCGCTTCTTCATAAAGCAAATCTCTATCTTTCATATCTTCGTACTTATTAAAACAAGAGAGGATGAATTACAAGGTTGAAAGAACCACCAATCAACAACATCCCATATGTAATTCATGCCTCTCTCTTCCCACTATTTTACTCTGCTAATTCTCCTATTGCTTTTAGGAAACCCGATTCTTTTAGCTTAAAATTGATTTTTGCATCAATTAATTCGGTATGTGCCTGTTGCCAAAATGCTTGCGCATCGAGCATTTCAGTGGCATTGGCCAAACCTTCGTAAAAACTATTCCTGGTTATGGAAACATTCTCTTCGGCCTGATTCATTGATATTCGAGCCAATTTGTTTTGCTCGTATGCTTCTTGCAAGTTGAAATATGCCTGCTGCACTTCAAGGCTAACCAGATCCTTAGTTCTGTCTAATTGCAGCTCACGTTGTTTTGTCTGATATTTCTTTGCTGCAACCCTATGCTTTCTTTCATTCCAGTGAAAAATAGGAACCTTTAAACTTGCCTGAACAGATAAGTTTTGGCGTGAATCCATCAAATTTTCGATTTTACTTGTATAACTATAAGAAGCTCCTACACCCAATTGTGGCAAATAATCGGCAAGTGTACTTTTTTCTTCTTGCCTATCTATTTCCACCTGCTTTCCAAGCATCAAAATTTCTGGTCTTTGTTGCATTGCCTTCTGAATAAAATTGGTTTCGACATGTTTATTCTCAACTAAAATAATTGTGTCAGAAGCTGATATTTCGCTTTTTAAATATCTACCAATTACCTGGCACAATGCCATTTGAGAAAGTACATGAGCATTTTTAATTCTGAACAAATCAAGTTTTGCCTGATTTAACTGCACTTGGGCCTTTAGCAATTCATTTTTTGTAGTCAATTCTAAGTCAAAAGCATTCTTCAAATCAGTTACCAACTGATTCAACATTTCAACATACTTTTCAGCCACTTTAACTCTTTCTCTTACCGACACAAGATTCCAATATGCCTTATCGGTTTCAAGAATAACATCAGAAGCTTCCAGTTTTCGATTGAATATCGATAAATCGGCTCCTAACTTGGCCATATTGTAATTGCTTCTAACTTTACCTCCTGCATATATAGGTTGACTTAAAATCAAATTTGCAGAATAGTAATCGATATTTCCCATTTCAAGATTTAAACCGGGAAAGTAAACATCACTTGTACCTGTAAAGCTTCCTAACTTTGCTTCATCCAAACTACTGGCGGTTGGAAGAAAAAATCCTGGAAAAGAAATATCATCAATATCATGTAAATAACTATAGCTTCCTTCTGCGCTAAGGTTAGGCAAGAAATGTGTATAAGCAAATTTTACGTTCGATTGACTTTCTGAAATTAACTCTTCGGCAATTTTTATTCTCTGGTTATATTCCAAAGCCAACTTTCTACTTGCCTGAAGAGATAATTTCTCCTGCCCAATTCCCTGATATGATATCAGGGAAACAGCAAGAATAGTATATATTTTGAATTTTAATAATTTCATAAAAAGTGTCTTATAAATCCATAACTTCTTTAGTATTTACACGATAGAATACCGCATACAATACCGGAACAATAATTAATGTAATAATTGATCCTATTAACAATCCGAACATAATCGCAACAGCCATTCCTCCAAACAGTTCATCTGGAATTAAAGGAATCATACCTAAAATTGTTGTGAATGATGCCATAATTACCGGACGCATTCTGGATACTGCAGAGTCGATAATTGCTACTAATACATCTTTCCCTTCACTTATATCCAAATTAATCTGGTCGAGCAGAACCACTGCATTTTTAATCATCATACCCATTAATCCAAGGGTTCCCAATACAGCCATAAATCCAAATGGCTTGCCAGTTAACCACAAACCGTAACTAACTCCGATAAATGCCAGTGGTAGAATTGTTAAAATGATAATTGGCTGACGGAAGTTGTTAAACAACATCATGATAATGATGACCATTAATAAAAATGCCAATGGTAAAAACTTCGCTATATTTTCATTCGCATCAGCACTGTTTTTATGCTCTCCCAACCATTCTAAATCATAACCTTCAGGCAGTGGTATTGCCTCAATTTTCTCTTGAACTTTATTAAAAACATCAGGGGCATTGTATCCTGGTGCCGGATCGCACTGGGCTTTTATTGCTCTACGTCGATCGTATCTTTTGATTACCGGATTTTCAAACTCAATTTCAATATCAGACACTACCTGTCGCAATGGAATACTTTGAGGTTTAGCTCCCCAAACTGGTGTATTCTCAAGAGATTCAACATACTTATCTTTTTCAACTGTTGTCTTTAAATAGATAGGTAATATATCATCTGCTTTTCTGAATACTCCAATGGCCAATCCATCGGTAGCACAAGCCAAAGCATTAGAAACATCGGAACGGTTGATTCCGGTAATTCGTGATTGTGCCTGAGAAAAACGAGGGTTCCAAACCTTAACCTGATTCTTCCAATTGTTGGTTACCTTCACCGCAATTGGTTCGTCCTTCATGATTCTCTCCGCCTTTTCTGACAATTCTCGTAGGACTTTTGGATCTGGTCCTGAAAATTTAGCCTCTATCATCGACTCTGTTGAAATAGGAGAATAATATCTTACCCTAGCTCTCGCCCATGAATAATTCTCATCTAAAAACTCCTGTAAATCAGCACCAAATCGAACTGTGGTTTCATAATCCTTAGTATCGATTATCAACTCCCCATAATTTGCATGACTATTATTGAACGGTCGAACCAAAGTGTAACGAGCAGGTGTTGAACCCAAACTGGTAGTAACATTAAGAACATCCTCCTGCTTTAACAAGTAAGTTTCCAGATCATTTAGATCACTCTCTACTGTTTCAATATCCGAACCTTCGGGCAACCAATATTCAACGATAAATTGATTGTATTCAAGATTAGGCATAAACAATTGCTTCACATACTTAAATACAAACACAGCCGAAAAGAACATCAAGACTGTAACAGCCAAAATCATCGTTTTGTGTCGAAGAGAATATTTTACAAAGTGACGAAACTTCTGATAAAATTTCCCGGCATAAGGATCCGTTTGTGCTTCATCACCTTCTTGCTTCTCATATTTTTTGCCTCTTAAAAAAAGATCACAAAAATATGGGGTTTGTGTTAATGCTAAAATCCAACTTAGAAATAATGAGATGCCAACTACCTGAAACAAACTTGCACAAAACTCACCTGTACTATCTGGTGAAAGGTAAATAGGCAAAAATGCAAGAATCGCAACAACCGTAGCTCCTAACAAAGGCATTGCCGTCTGTTTGGATGTTCTGCTCATAGCCTCATCTCGTTTCAAGCCTTTTTTCAAGTCCACCAAAATTCCATCGGCAATTACAATTGCATTATCTACCAGCATCCCCATAGCAATGATTATGGCTGCCAGACTTACACGTTGTAGTGTAATGTCGACGCTTAACATGATAATGAATGTTCCTAAAATGGTAAATATCAAACCACTTCCTATTAAAAGTCCGGTTCGAAATCCCATTGCCAATAACAAAACAAATACTACAATTAAAACTGATTCAATCAGATTTATCATGAATTGCTCAATGGCTACACTTACTCGCTCTGGCTGATAAAAAACACGATTGATGTTGATACCAACAGGAACGTTCGATTTTAATTCATCAATTCGTTGCTGAACTCTTTCACCTAATTCAATCACATTGCCACCTTTTTCCATGGCAATGGTAAGTCCGATGGCAGGAACTTGATTGTACTTCATTTTTCTTGTAAATGGTCGCACATAATCTTCTTTTACCTGGGCAATATCTTTTAAGAAAATTGGATTTTTATCGTTTGCCGAAATCAAAATATTCTTTAAATCATCCAATTCATGAAAGCTTCCATCTGATGCAATTCGAATTCTATCTCCACCAACTTTCAAGCTACCCGGATTTACCATACCATTCTGCTGATTCAAGATTTGAATAACATTAGCAGGATGTATTCCCAGGTATGCCATTTTCTCTTGTGAAAGCTCAATATTAATGCAGGTTTCCTGTTCCCCAAAAAGATTAATTCTTTTTACACCTTCAACCAAGAGCAATTCTCTTTTCATGTATCTGGCATAATCTTGCAACTCTTCTCCCGAATAACCATCACCACTTAATGCAAGGAATATCCCATATACATCACCAAAATCATCTACAACCATTGGCTTTGAAGCTCCCTGTGGTAAAGCAGGTGTGATATCATTAACCTTTCTTCTAAGTACATCCCACAATTGTGGTAACTCCTTACTTTTAACCGATTTTTTAATATTCACTGTAATTTCGGAATATCCTGCCATAGATCGTGATTCGATATCATCGATATTATCCATTGCCTGTATAGCGGTTTCCAAAACATCAGTTACTCGAAGTTCGACCTCATGCGGCGATGCACCCGGGTACTTAGTGATTACCAATGCAGATTTTACACTAATTTCAGCATCTTCAAGTTTTCCCATCTTAAAAAATGAAAAAACCCCACCTATAGTCAAAGTGATTAGTACAAACAGCAATACTTTTCGCTGTTTTAATACTGCTTCTGTAAAATTCATAATTGACCTCCTACATTGGTATTAGACTTCCTTACCAATATTTTCACTTTTTGACCTTCGCGTAAAGAATGAACCCCAGCTGCAACAATCATTTCGCCATTGGAAATTCCCCTGCTTAAATTCACCATTCCATTAGAATCAAAACCTAACATTTTAACTTCTCTTTGCTGTACACATTTTTTTGTGTTATCAAAAATCCAAACGTAAGATTTGCCTTTATCACTAAATACTGATTCTACCGGAACTTTATAGTTTTCTTCTCCGTCAGCTTTCATAAAAACTGTCACACTAGCCACCATTCCCGGAACAACTTGCTTTTTATTAACATCAAGTTTTAATCTCATTTTAAAGAAGTTATCACCATTAGGCTTTCTTTCAATGTCAATTAAACTCAAATCAAAATCAGTATTCTTAAAGTTTTCAAACTTACATGTGAAGGAATCAAATGAGTTACGCATCAAGAAATCATTCTCACTCAAGGCAACTGTAATTTCCAGATTATTTAAATCTAAAATTGAAACAATAGGCTGTCCTGCTCCTATTTTCTCAAAGTTTTCCACAAACATTCCTTGTATGTAACCTGTAAAAGGGGCATAAATTTTAGTATCTCTTAAAGCATTTTCTGCTGCCTCTTTTTGTGCTTTAGCTAACTTATAAGCTGCTTGCATCTGGTCATAAACACTTTTCGAAGTGCTCTTTTTTTCATACAAAGCAGCATAACGTTCTGCTTGTAGCTTAGCATTTTCATAATTTGCATTGGCAGATTCCAGCTTTACCATGAAATCTCTCTTATCAAGTTCTGCAATAACTTCTCCTTTTTTAACAAATTGGCCTTGATCAACATTCAATTTAACCAAAGGTCCCGGTACCTGAAAAGCCAATCGTACTTCTCTGGATTCCTTCACAAAACCCGTAAAAACTTTCTTATTCTGCTCATCTCCGTTTGCATTCACCTTGTAAATCTTCACAGGCTGAATAAGCTCTTTCTTACTCTCTTTTTTGTCTTTACACGAAAAAAGACCTGCCGAAATAACAAACAGCAGAATTAAGACATTAGAAATTTTTATTACTTTCATTTTTACCACCTTTTGAACTCATATTGTTCATAGAGTTCATTTTTATACAAAAAATATATGGAGCATTTTTACTCCAACATCATTCAAATTACTTTTTTGAACTTTTAAAGTTCACTTAGTTCATTTTTATCACAAAAATAAGAAGCATAAAACAATACTCCTTAAACTATAAATTAAATTTATCTAAATTTCGATACCCATGCCTCTTAAAACACATGTAAATGATGCTCGAAGCCTTGCAATTGTCTCTTCTTCCGAATAATTTTCTACCACATAAAACTCATTTAAATGTTGCAATGCATCAATACAATAATCAACATTAATATCTTGCCTTATTAGCCCTTCGCTCTGCCATTGTTTATAACGTTGAATCACAAACTCTGTCTCCACTTTAAATTCCTGATCCACCTCTTTTTCAATCAAAGGATATTCTCTATAAATCTGTTGAACTAAAATCTTCTGCGCCTGAATTGCATAATCAAAATAATTATCAAGAAATTCTTGGGTAGCCTTTGATGGATCATCAATTAATCTAAAAGGCTCAAGCATTTTAATAAAATTCACTTCGAATATTCGAAAGGCAATTTGCCTGATTAAATCCTCCTTAGTTCCAATGATTTTGTATAGTGTAGCTTTTGCCAAACCAGACTCCCTAGCCAGTTCAACCATATTTAAACCACGAAGTCCAAACTTCATTATCATCTCATAGGCAACATTTGTCACTCTCTCCTTAATTTCTATCTTATCTGTTTTTGCCATAATTGAACTCTTTTGGTATTCCCAGTACAAATATAGGTGTTATTTTGATTTTCAAATTTATTTTTAGATTTTTTAACACTATTTATGAGTTAAATTGAACCTTAAATATTGTGGGACCTCCTTGCTGAGAAGTAAAGGTTAATGATCCTTTATGTAATTTCATTAATTGACGTGATAAACTTAAACCAACACCCGATCCATTCTCCTTGGTTGTAAAAAATGGCGTGAAAATTTCTTCTCTATTTTCTTCAGATATACCACATCCATTATCTTCTATATCTATACTTGGCTCTTTTGATTCACTTACCCGAATCTCAATTTGTTTGTTGTCACAAGCTCTTAATGCATGAATTGAGTTGTTGATGAGATTTAATAATATTTGATCGAGCATTGCAGGATCTGCATTAACTTCAACACCATTCTTTGGATGAACCAAATTTACTTGAATGTTCTCCAATTGTAAATTCTCCTTCAACAGTTTGAGTATTTGATTTACACGATCAACTAAATTAACCTGTTTAAATTTAGGTGATGGAAGAAGAGTTAAATCCCGAAAACGACTCACAAAATCAACCATACCAATAGTTCTCTCCTCTATTATTTCGAGCCCCGTTACAACATCTTCACTTTCTTCTTGGTTAATTTGTCCGCCCTCTTGTTTTCTATTTCTAAAAATCTCGGATATGGTTCCAATTGATGAATTTATTGGACTCAACGAATTCATAATTTCGTGTGTAAGAACTCTTATCAGCTTCTGCCATGCATCCAATTCTTTTTCATCAAGTTCCTGCTGAATATTCTGAAAGGAAACCAGTTTTATCTCTTGTCTACTCAACTTTAATTTGCTTGCTTTTATAGCAAGTTGAACCAATTCATTATTTCTATGAAGAGAAATTAGCCTTTTTTGCGCAGGTTCAATTTCATGAATCACATCGCTTAATCCTTCTTGAATCCTATCCAAATCTTCAAGTCTGTACAAATGAATTCTATTGAAAATATCTTGTGCAGCCTTATTAAAAAGCAATACTTTTCCATTGGAATCGATAGAAATTAATCCTATGGCAACATGTTCTACCAAAACCTTAAAATACTGATCTTGATTTTGATTCTTAATTTTTATCCCAAGTATATCCTTATTGATTAGATCAAATTGTTTGTATAAGTTCTGATATTCCTTTGTTCGATTCGAGCTAAACTTCACACTTGTATCGCTATTTCGAACCGTACTAAAAAAATGTTCCAAGTCGCGATTAACTTTATTCAAGCGCCGAATAAATAATACAACCTGCACAATTAGTAATGCTAGCAAATTAATCAACAATACAATATCACGATATTCATACCAGACAAATGCCAACACTAAACTATTTACCAATATCCCTAATACTCTTACAATTACAACAATATAAAGTCGACGATAAATCATTTGGCTAGTGTAAAATGTTATACTTCTCAATTTTGCGATATAGGGTTTGGCGACCAACATTTAACTCCTTCGCTACTTGACTAATATTACCACGATTTCTTTTTAATGAATTCTCGATAATAACTCGTTCTCCCTCTTCCAAACTCATCGGTTTTGAACCAAAACTAACATGGGAATCCTTTTGTTCCAAATGAAAATCTTTAGATTGTAAAACTTCAGAATCAGTTAAAATAATGGCTCGTTCCATACAATGACGCAATTCTCGTATATTCCCAGGCCATGAGTAGCTAACAAGCTTTTCCTTAGCCTCCGGGTGAATTACAGGTAACTTTTTCCCATACTTTTGCGCAAATTGCTTCAAAAAATACTCTCCAATTATCAATACATCATTGTCCCTTTCACGCAAAGGCGGTAACTCAATAGTGATGGTATTGATTCTATATAACAAATCTTCTCTAAAACGATCTGTCGATATCAATTTCTGAATATTTGCGTTTGTAGCACATATTAGTCTTACATCTATTTCATCTTGTTGATTTGAACCAATTGGTGTAACCACTCTATTCTGCAAAATCGATAAAAGCTTGGCTTGCATTGGCATGGATAAATTTCCAATTTCATCCAGGAAAATTGTTCCCTTATTGGCTGCCTGAAACCTTCCAATCCTATCCTCTTTCGCATCGGTAAACGATCCTTTAACATGTCCAAACAATTCACTTTCAAATAAATTATCGCTTAAAGCGCCTAAATCAACACCCAAGAAGATATTCTTTTTTCTGCTTGACAATTGGTGAATTTCTCTGGCGATTAACTCTTTTCCAGTTCCATTTTCACCAAGTATTAAAATATTTGCATCTGTAGCAGCAACTTTTTTAACCGTACTTAAAACCTCCTTAATGGCATCCGATTCTCCAATAATATTTACAAACTGTTGATTCAAATCTTTTTGCAGATAGTTTTTTTGTTGCTCTAATTTTTCTACTTGCACTCTAGTTCTGTGTAACTCAACACCACTTTGAAGTGTTGCCAACAATTTTTTATTATCCCAAGGTTTTAAGATAAAATCTGTTGCTCCTTCTTTCATGGCATTAACTGCTAAATTAATATCGCCATATGCTGTAAATAAGATTACTACCAACGAAGCATCGAGCTTTAAAACTTCACGCAGCCAATACAATCCTTCATTCCCAGAATTCACTCCTGCCGAAAAATTCATATCCAACAACACTACATCATACTTGTCTTTTGTAATCAGACCTGGTATCTGATTGGGATTAGAACAAATATCCAATAATTCAAAATGATGCTTTAAAAAGAGTTTTAAAGAGCTTAAAACACTTTTATTGTCATCAACTATTAGCAGTTTCCCATTTTTCTTCATTAGTAAATAATTATAATATGCGTATCATACGTATCGAATAAAAATAACACAAAACATTATATTCAGATAAAACATTGTTCCATTTTGGTACAATTAATGGATGATTTTGAAACAGTTTATATTCAACCCAAACACCACAAAACACCCTAATCGCTAACCTACTGATAGTTATGGCTTTTGGCACAAGTATCGCATTAAACTCATCGAACCTAATAAAAACAGACAATCATGATACAAACATCCAATTTAAATAAAGTTTTTAGAACTGAAGAAGTAGAAACTTTAGCTTTATCAAATATTAATCTACACATAAAGAAAGGCGAATTTGTTGCCATTATGGGACCTTCGGGTTGTGGAAAATCTACTTTACTAAACATTATTGGTTTGCTCGATAATCCTTCAGCGGGCAATTTTAGATTTATAGAAAATGAAGTTGCACATTATACGGAAAAGCAAAGAACTAAATTGAGAAAATCAAATATTGGTTTTGTTTTTCAAAGTTTTAATTTGATTGATGAACTTAGTGTTTATGAAAATGTTGAATTGCCTTTGGTATATCAAAAAGTACCAGTATCGGAACGAAAAAGAAAAGTTGCAGAAGTACTAAAACGCGTACAACTTGATCATAGAAGTAAACATTTTCCACAACAATTATCGGGAGGACAACAACAAAGAGTGGCAATTGCAAGAGCGGTAGTTTCGAATCCTAATTTAATTTTAGCCGATGAGCCAACCGGAAATCTCGATTCTGCAAATGGTAGAGAAGTAATGGATTTGTTATCTGAATTAAATCAGGAAGGCACCACAATTGTAATGGTTACTCACTCGAGTAGCGATGCAGAAAGAGCAAGCAGAACCATTCAACTATTCGACGGCCATATTGTTAGCGAAAATCACAAAAAACAAGTTAATAAAGCAGTTCAAACTGAAATCCTTTAAACCAATCAATCATGATTATTAACAATCTTAAAATTGCATATCGAAATCTGATCCGAAATAAAGGATACAGTTTTATCAACATTGTAGGTTTGGCTATTGGTATGGCATGTACCATATTGCTACTGCTTTGGGTAAATCATGAGATGAGTTACGATACATTCCATAATGATCCTGAACGAGTGTATCAGGTAGGAAATTATCAGACCTGGAATGGCAAACGAAATGCAATGCCAAATTTGCCAACTCCACTAATTGATGCCCTGAAAGAAAAATATCCGGAAATAAAATATGCAACACATTTTAATGCCTGGGGAGAAAATTTACTTCTTGAATACAATGGCAAAAAGCAATATGAAAGCATTAAAGGTGCTGATCCGGATTTTTTCAAAATTTTCAACTTTCCTGTACTACAAGGAAATATAGAAACCTGTTTGAATGATATTAATTCTTTGGTTCTAACTGAAAAATCAGCGAAACGAATATTTGGGAATGAAAACCCAATTGGTAAAACAGTAAACATTGATAACAGACAACCCCTTACAGTTACTGCAGTTGTTAAGGATATCCCTACTAATTCATCAATAAGGTTTGAGTTGTTAATGCCATTCGAGTTGATGAGAAAGGCAAATCCCTGGTCTGAAAATTGGGGTTCGCATAATTATTTTGGATATGCAAAAATTGCCGAAGGAACGAATATTGACGTGCTAAACGAAAAATTAGATCAATTTTATATCGATCATGTTGATAAGGAAAGTGAAAAATACGCCTTTTTATATCCATTGCTTAAAAGGCACTTGTACTATCTTGATAATTCACCTTCCAAAATCACCCAGGTTAAGATGTTTTTCATGATTGCAATTTTCATTCTAATTATTGCTTGTTTCAATTTTATGAATCTTTCTACTGCACGTGCAGCTAAAAGAGCCAAAGAAATTGGTCTTAAGAAAGCAATTGGAGCTACTTACCCACAATTGATTAAGCAGTTTATTGGTGAATCATTACTAATCACAATCATATCGGCGAACTTCGCAATCATTCTGGCACACCTTTTCTTACCACAATTCAATTCTTTAATGAACCGACACCTTATTTTGGATTATTCATCCCTGGAATTTTGGTTGATTATTGTAGGAGTTACCTTGGTAACGGGACTAGTTGCCGGAGCTTATCCTGCCTTTTACCTATCTTCATTTAATCCTATCATGGTATTAAAAGGTACATTTTCAGGAGGAAAAGGAAGCAATCGCTTTAGAAGAATTTTGGTTGTAATGCAATTTATATTGGCCTCTTCCTTACTTATTTGCACATTAACGATTGTATTACAAACCAATTATCTTACCAATATGGATATTGGCTTAAATAAGGATAATGTAATCGCGATTAATATTAATCAACAGATGCAAAAAAAGATAGAGACCATAAAAGGTGAATTAATGAGAAGTTCATTTATTGAAAATGTATCTTATGGTTCACACAGGCCTTATTATGTATTTAGTAACGGTTGGGGCGAAAATTGGGAAGGTAAAGATCCTGAATTCAAACCTTTGATAACTTATCCTTATGTAGACCCAGAATTCTTTGATGTTTTTAAAGTAAAATTTCACTCAGGAAGACCATTTAATGCTAATAACCCTGCTGCAGATTCAAGTTGTGTAATTATCAACGAAACATTTGCAAAAATGATTTCTGATGAATCGGTAATTGATAAAATGATTCATACTGGCAATAACGAAGATTTAAGAATTATTGGTGTTGTTAAGGATTACCATTGTACACCAAACACTCGCAAACTACAACCGTTTTTACTTCGTTTATGCGACGATCCAAGATACTTATTTGTGCGCTACGTTGAAGGAAATGCAACAAAAACAGTTCAGGAAATCCAGGAAATCTGTGGTAAATACAATCCGGAATTTCCATTGATTTATAACTTCCTTGATGATCATTACGACAATTTGTATGAAGGCCAAAGAGCCACGATAAGCACTTTATTGTACGCTTCAATATTGGCAATTATTGTTTCCTGTCTTGGATTGTTTGGTTTGGCCTCATTTAATGCGGAAGAACGCACCAAGGAAATAGGTGTTCGCAAGGTTCTGGGTGCATCAATGAATCAACTGATTCTTATTTTTAGTAAAGATTTCAGCAAATGGATTCTAATTGCCTCACTAATTTCTTGGCCAATAACTTATTTTGCTATGGAAGTGTGGTTCCAAGATTATCCTTTTAGAATTGATTTCCCATTCTGGTTGTTTATTGCTGTGTTTATGATGCTACTATTTATATCAACTATAACAGTAGCCTATCAGTCCTGGAAATCTGCAACAAAGAATCCCGTTGTAAGTTTAAAATACGAGTAAATTAACCCAATACCTATATACAAACACAAAAACCACCTTGAATATTGATTCCAAGGTGGTTTTTCTTTAGTACTTCTTTCTACATACGGAGCACTTCTTTCTACATACGGAGCACTTCTTCCTACATACAGAGTACTTCTTCTTACATACAGAGTACTTCTTCTTACATTCGGAGTACTTCTTCCTACTTTAAGCTTCCTTATTCGTTAATCTTATAAGAATAAAAATCAACAGCTCTATCTTCTAAGTAACATTGCTTCAAAAGTTTTCACCAACTTATCGAAATCAGAATAAACCTCTCTCCCATTTTTTATGGTTTGATTTTCCAAAAGTTTTTTCAGTTTGGTTTTTCCTCCTTTATTCAACAAAAACTCAATAAAAGCAGCACCAACCGGATAACTTAAGTTGCGCTCGTACCTGGTAGGTTGCTCCCACAATTCAAGAAGCGAAAATTTCTCTTTAGGCACTCGCTTTCTTGCAATGGCAAAAAGATTTTTATCCATGGTGTCGAAATATACAGCCAAACCTTTATCCAAAAGCATACTTTTAGATTTTGGTTTTAACACCATTTGGGTTAGCATATGGCACAATTCGTAATCATCTTCCTGCTGATCCCAAACGTTCACAATGCATAAATCAGAATTATAAAATCCTAATGGTCGATTGAACTTACGAAAAGCCTCATTCCTATCATGCCAAACAAAAACATCTACCTTTTTCGGAGAATCAATTCCATAAAAAGATGCCATTCTATTATAATTTACTTTTAGGCGTTCCATATAAGCATCGGGACTTTGTAATTTTTCCTTATCCTGAAAATGAAATCTTATTTTCTCTGATTCAACAACTTCCCAAGTTTGATAATAAACTCCTGTTTGAAATAAATTTAGGTATCGATATGCATATTTACTTGCCTCTTTAGAAATTCTGCCATTCTGACACTCTTTTAAATAAGTAATGGCTTTTTGTTTTTCGCCAGTTATAAAATAGCATTTGGCCAGATAGGCCTTACTAAGAGCCTTAATTTCTTCGCTGGCAGAATCGCTTAACATCGATTTCTCAAGATATGGAATGGCCTTGTTAAACTGCTTTGAATTGGTATAGGCCCTTCCTAAAATCGAATTCAAATCTGGATCAGAATCGTTTTCTATTAAGAGAGTTTGAGCTTTTTCTATTAACTGATCGTATTTCCCTTTTGAATATAGTTTTTTCAATTCTTTATTCTGACTCATTGAACTAAACTGCATCAGAACTAAAATTAGGGCAAGTAGAATTTTATTCATGGTATTATTATTTTAAGGCTTGACAATTTAACGGATTATTTTGATTGATAAAATAGCCATTTATTGTTTTCGCCTTCTTTGATCAATTATCGTTCCAAATAAAACTTCCTGACATTTTATGAAATTGTATAAAAAAAGGTGCTGAAAAATCAGCACCTCATATTTTATAGGAAAAATAAGAAAGGGAGGATAATACCTATGACTATTAACCATTTTCCTCTTCCTGTAATGCCTTTTTTACCAGGAACCATAAACATGCCCGAGAGTGCAAATAAAAGCATGGCTACAGCAAAAATATCAGCCATAAGAGTCCAACCCTTCTTGCTATTGTAGTGTAGCTTATTCATAAAATAAACCCATTGTTTTCTCTCATACAATTCAAATTCCAGTTGTCCACTCATTGGATTATATTTACCCAAACCACCTTTCAAATAAACATCATACCTTTCGGAATTCGGAATAATTCTATTCAAATGGTAGTCTGAAAAATTATTTCCCCAGTAAGTTTTCAATTGATCTGGACTTAAATTGGCCTCCAGTTTATAATTCTGTTTAACGGTACGGTAAGCTGGATCTTCTCCATTTTTTTTATGATTCAAAATGATCCCCGAAACCGCGTAAATAATCGTTATACCCACAAAAAAATAACCTAAATCACGATGTATCAATCTAAGCCATTTTCTCCAAAATTTTTTACTCCACAATTTCATAAGCTGTTCCGTCTACATAGTAGATTGCATAATAATCTTTGTTATTTTCTTTCATCCAGTCACGCATTTCCTTAATGTTGGCCATTTCGGAGCTGCAATGTTCTCCTTTTTCCTCATCAACATGTTTTGCTTTCACATCAGCTTCCCATTTGTCGATATAGTCTGTATCCAATCTCTTTTCTCGTAAAGTTCCTGTTACAATAAGATCGTTTCCTGCAAGTTCTTTTGTAAACCCTTCCAATTTACCAGTTGCTTCAACTCTAATCGATAATTTTCCATCAGCAGTTTTTAAAATACAACGTTTTCCTGAGTGAGCACAAACGTGATTTACGGTACCTTGAAAGTAAACTTCCTTGCCAACATTATCGGCAGCTGTTTGCATTACTTGCTCAATTGATAAAGCAGCTTGTTTGATCTGAGCAACTTCTTTCTTTTCAGTCTTTTCCTTTTGAACTGAATTACATGACAACATCACAATGCACATTGCCAATAAACTTAAGTATTTCATCTTTTTAGGATTTAGGATTAATTAGTTGTTTGATTTTGTTTATTTATAACAAACCTATTGCATATCTAAACATTATCCAAATACTATAACATTTTATTAACAAAATAACAGTTGTTTCTCAATGATTTTTCTCCGTTCTAATCTAAAGAAGAAGACATTTTTTTAACTTGCACTAGAATTCACGGAGAAATATCATTTATTCACACATAAAAAGTAACCATTCACTAGAAAAACCGTAACATCACCGAGATTAAAAAAATAAAATCTCTTTTTAACACTTAAAACTCAAACACACAAAGATATTATGCGAATAATGATGAAAAAGTTAAAGGATTGGAGTATTAAGTCCAAACTGCTTTTATTAACATCCACAACTATACTTTCGATTGTTGTCTTAAGTATGGTTTCAAGCTACTTTTTCAACACAAGTAGATTTTTAAGTATAATGTTGAATGGTGTTAGAGTGCATCAAAATTTACTTCAGAATGGAGTCGAAGAACTTTATAATTATAAAATTCACAAAGATCCTAAACATCTTGATACATCTGCTAAACATTTAAACGAAGCTAATTTATTAATTCAATTAATGCTTGAAATAAGAGGAGATTTGAATGTTAAAACTAAATATGAAATTGCAACTGATATCTTTAATAAATTTCCACAAGTTTTTAATGATGAAATGTCAAATGCTATTTTATTGATCGATAGAATCAAGACATTACACAGTTTTAATAATAGCGAAATGGATTCTTCTAGAGAAATGGCAATAAAAACTCTAGGATTATTACAAAAAATACAACATAACCTACAAACTCAGAAAGATTTAATTGACACCGATAAAACACACAAACAACTTCTACAAATTCAAGAATACTACGCCGGCATTAGTCTAGAATTAAACACCTTAGCCAATAAGGTAAACACTGGATTAGTATGGGCGATTGTGATCATTTCCTTATCAATTAGTATTTTGTTTTTAATTTTATCCAGATACATTTCAAGATCAATTACAATCCCTGTCAGGGAAATGGTTGATAATTTTAGTGATATTGCAAAAGGAAATTTCCGAAGACCTTTAAATATAAAAACCAAAGATGAAATTGGTTCTTTGGCTAAATCATTCAGAAGTATTCAAACCGATTTTCAAAATGTTGTTTCTTACACTAGAAAAGTAGCTAATGGAGACTTGGGCATCAGCTTAATTCCTAAATCAAAGGAGGATGAATTATCTGTTTCATTGAACCAAATGGTGAAAACCTTAAAACATTCTAAAGCACAAAATGATGAAACTTTATGGTTTAGATCCGGTGTGAACAACTTAAATGATGAGTTACAAGGAGATCATGAATTAAAAGAAGTCTCAAGTAAAGCATTACAGTATATGACAGCTTTCTTAAGAGCTGAATTAGGTGCAATTTATGTCTATAAAGAAGAACAAGAAAGTCTATGCCTAGCAGCTTCTGTTGGAATTCCTGATAAAAATCAATACAAAAACATTAGGATTGGACATGGTTTAATTGGACAAACTGCCACAACACAAAAGTTTGGTCATATTAAAGATGTTCCCGCTGATTATTTTTCAATTTTCTCAGGAACCGGAGAAATGATGCCAACCAATATTGTTCTAGTACCCTTGGTATATGACAATACGTTGTGGGGCGTTATGGAGTTAGCAGCAAGCAAAACCATTACCGATCCGGAAATTGATTTTATAAAGGCGGTAAAAGATAGTATTACAGTTAAAATTGCTTCAACTCTTGCACGTGTTAAGCTTGAAACATTATTAAAAACAACGCAAGAACAAGCTAGTGAACTTCAAGTTCAGCAAGAAGAACTTCGTGTTGCAAATGAAGAGCTTGCCGAACAAACAAGTATCTTAACCGAGAACGAGAAGAAATTACAAGTTCAACAAGAAGAATTAAGAGTTGCGAACGAGGAATTGGAAGAAAGAACCAATCAACTTGAGATTCAAAAGGAAGAAATTGAACAAAAAAACACTGGACTTTCGCTTGCACACGAAAAACTGGAAACCAAAGCTCGAGAACTTGAACAGGCTAGTCAATACAAGTCAGATTTTCTGGCCAACATGTCCCATGAATTACGCACACCGCTTAATAGTTTGCTTATTTTATCGGGAATGTTGGTAAAAAACAAAAATGGAAATCTTACTCCTGAAGATGTTGAATCTGCAAAAATTATCAATAAGAGTGGTAAAGATTTACTTCAATTGATCAATGAAATTCTAGACCTGTCAAAAATCGAAGCTGGAAAAATGACCATTGAGATGGAACAGGTTAGTCCTTTTGATATAAAAAGTGAAGTTTTAATGGACTTTAAACATCAGGCTGAAAAGAAAGGACTCGATTTTCATGTAGATGTTTCTGATGATTTTCCCAATACAATTGAAACAGATCAACTTCGTTTGAGTCAAATTATCAAAAACCTGTTATCCAATGCCTTTAAATTCACTTCAAAAGGTTCTGTAAGTGTATCTATGCAACGTGTTAATGGTGATTCTAAATTATGGAGAGATGAGCTTAAATCGACCGAAACTTGTTCGATTTGCGTGATGGATACTGGCGTAGGCATTCCTCCTGAGAAAAAAGAAGCAATTTTTGAAGCATTCCAACAAGCTGATGGTAGCACCTCAAGAAAATATGGAGGAACAGGTTTAGGACTTTCTATCTCGAAAGAATTGGCCAGAATGCTTGGTGGTGAAATACACCTGGAAAGTGAAGTGAATAAAGGATCAAGCTTTACTCTTTTTGTTCCTGTAAAGCAATCCACTAAAACACCAAATAATACTAATTCAATAAAAAAGGAAGTAGAATTAAAAATAGATCATAGTAATGAAGCTGTTGTACTTCCTAAGTTTATTGACGATGATCGGGATGTACCTCAGCATGGTTCAAGTGTTGTACTAATCCATCCTAATAAGGAAGAAGCTACAAATTTATATTATCAAATTCATAACAATAGCTTCCATGCTTTGGTAGCAGCAAATATTCCTGATGCAATACAGCTTATCGAATCACATCAACCATCGGCTGTTATTGTTGGCTTAGATCTATTAATGGAAAAGGGAGAAGCTGTGCTCGATCCACTAAGGTTACATACTTATGCTTCAAAACTTCCAATGCATATTATTAATCCAGTTGAAGGAATTCTTGAAAGAAATATCAACGATTTGCCTACTGTTAATGCAACAAATATTACCCAGGCAATCGATAAAATGAAGACTCAACTATTTACCGAAGCACAAAAGATTCTGGTAATTGATGATGATGATGTAACCCGACAATTGATCAAGAGTATTCTTACTCCAACCAATGTTCAAATTGAAGAAACCAATACAGGAAAAGAAGCTCTGGAATTAATTTCGACTAAAAAATACGATTGCATTGTTTTGGATTTAGGCTTACCAGATATTACTGGGAATGAATTATTAGCAAAACTTACAGAGAATAGAGTCAAAATTCCTAATACAATTATTTATACCGGAAAAGAGTTAAGTCGTAGCGAGCACCGTGAGTTAAGCAAATACACCAATTCTATAATATTAAAAGGATTAAAATCGGACGAACGCTTAATGGATGAAGTTAGTTTGTTCTTGCACCAAGTTGCAACAACAGCTCCTGAGAATCCACAAGTTAAAATTACCGAAATTGACGATTCCATATTTAAGGGAAAAAAGATACTCGTTGTTGATGACGAAATCAGAAATATTTTTGCCTTAGGCAAGATTCTTGAAGAAAAAGAAATGGATGTTCTTGAAGCTGAAAATGGTAAAATTGCAGTTGACGTTTTAAAAGAAAACCACAATATCGATTTAGTTTTAATGGATATCATGATGCCGGAAATGGACGGTTATGAAGCCATGAATATCATCAGGAAAACTCCTGAAATAAAAGATATACCAATCATTTGTTTAACGGCCAAGGCTATGAAAGAAGATTATCAGAAAGCCATTACCTCGGGAGCAAATGATTATTTATCAAAACCTATTGACGAAAACAAATTGTTCTCGATGTTGAAAATTTGGCTTTACAATTAGAAAAGAATTTAGAAACAAATGAAAAAAGACAAAATACTAATCGTAGATGATAAAATTGAAAACCTGGTAAGTTTAGAAAGGGTTTTAAGCGATTTTGACGTTGAGTTTGTAAGAGCTGAATCGGGAGAAGCAGCCTTGAAACAAACACTCAAAGAAGAATTCGCCATGGCCATTCTCGATGTTCAAATGCCTGGTATGGATGGGTACGAAACACTTGAATTTATGCGTCAGCGTAAAAAAACGAAGTACCTTCCTGTTATTTTTGTTTCAGCCATACATCAAAGCGATTTGCATATTATTAAAGGCATTGAAACTGGTGCTGTTGATTTCATTCCAAAACCCATTATTCCTGAAATTTTACAAGGAAAGGTGAAAGTCTTTCTTGATCTGTACCGACAGAGAAAAGAGCTTGACACTTTATTGGAATATCTGGAAAGAAAGAATGAAGAATTAATTATTGAAAAACAAAAAGCAGAAGAAGCAACAAATGCCAAGTCGTTATTTTTAGCCAATATGTCTCATGAAATTCGCTCACCAATGAATGGTATGTTGGGCTTATCGAGACTGTTATTGGATTCAGATCTTAACGACGAACAAAAAGACATGTTGAAAGTAATGACAACATCGGGAGAAAATCTTTTGCAAATTATTAATGACATTCTGGATTACTCGAAAATTGAAGCCGGACAAATCGAAATTGAAAATATTGCATTCGATATTAAACAACTAACTGACACCATCTATCACCTACTTAACTTTAAGGCGATTGAAAAGGGCATAGAGTTTAATATTGAAATAGATAAAGACATACCAGAAAATTTATTAGGAGATTCATTTAGACTAAATCAAATATTAATGAACCTTGCAAATAATGCAATAAAATTTACACATAAAGGTTCAGTTCTATTATCAATAAAGTGTCTTGAGAAGAACAATCAGCATGTATCTTTGTTTTTTACTATAAAAGATACTGGAATAGGTATTTCGAAAGACGCACAGAAAAAACTATTTAAAGAATTTACTCAATCTGATAGTTCAACAACCAGACAGTATGGAGGCACTGGACTAGGCTTAGCAATTTCGAAGAATTTAACCAACTTGATGGGTGGTAAAATCAATTTAGAAAGCGAGCCAGGTATTGGATCGGAGTTTATGTTTGAACTAAAATTTGGATATAAAGAGAAGGAGGCGGATATGTTTAATAATGAAAACGTGGAAATTCCAAGACAATTATCAATTCTTGTAGCAGAAGACAACCCTATTAACCAAAAAGTAGCAGTTCTTACTTTGCGTCATATGGGCCTACAGTGTGATGTAGCAAAAAATGGCTTGGAAGCATTTGAAATGCAAAAAGAAAACAACTATCAGGTAATTTTAATGGATATGCAAATGCCTGTTTTAGATGGGCTAAATGCTACTCAAAAAATTCGAAGCTATGAAGCTGATCATCCAGAAATTGATAAGGCTTTTATTATTGCATTAACAGCAAATGCTTTTGTGGAAGACAAACAAACCTGTTTGAATGCTGGTATGAATGATTTTATTAGTAAACCATTCAAAGAGGAAGCATTAAGAAAAATTCTAAGCCAAATTACCAAAAGCATTGCATAACGAATGGAGCAAAACAAGTCTTCAGTAATTGATAATATCGATATAGAAATCCCTTTATTTCTAGAAGCTGTGTATCAAAAATACAGCTATGATTTCAGGGATTATTCTAAAGCTCATGTAAAGCGCAGATTATTGCACAGAATGTCTATTGGTCGCTTTACATCCATCTCGCACATGCAAGAAAAAGTGCTTCGGGATAAAGCTTTTTTTATTGATTTATTGGAAGACTTGTCGATTAATGTTACTGAAATGTTTCGCGATCCGGATTTTTACAAATCCTTTCGCGAAAATGTTGTGCCAACTCTTAAAACCTATCCTTTTATTAAAATATGGCATGCTGGCTGCTCAACAGGCGAAGAAGTATACTCGCTTGCCATTCTATTAAAAGAAGAAGGTTTATTGGACAGATGCCAGGTTTATGCTACAGACTTCAATCGTAAAGTGCTTGAAATCGCCAAACATGGAATTTATCAAACTCAGGAATTAGATAAATTTCAGCGCAACTATATTAAATCTGGTGGCAAAGAAAAATTATCCGATTACTACACCTTAAAATATGGTTCCATCAAATTTGATCAGGCACTTTCTAAGCATGTGGTTTTTGCCGACCACAACCTGGTTACCGATCATGTATTTGCCGAAGTAAATTTAATTTTATGTCGTAATGTATTGATTTACTTCAATCGGGAACTACAAAATAAAGTAATTAACCTTTTCCATGAAAGTTTGGTGCATAGTGGTCATCTTTGTTTAGGATCGAAAGAATCGCTTCGTTTTACACAACACGAACACAGTTTTGCTGATATCGATGCCAAACAAAAAATCTTTAAAAAGAAAATTGGTTGATGAATAAAGCATTAGTCATTGGAACATCATTTGGAGGGCTGGAAGCATTAAAAACAATTATTCCGGCCTTACCTGCCGATTTTAAACTCCCAATTCTTGTGGTACTGCATATTGGCGACCACAATAACGATTCGTTTGTTCAATATTTAAATGGCATCAGTAAACTCAGTATTAAAGAAGCCGAGGAGAAAGATGAAATCAAAAAAGGACATGTATATTTTGCTCCTCCTAATTACCATATGATGGTTGAGGATGATGAAACCATATCATTTTCGGCCGATCCAAAAGTACACCACTCTCGTCCTTCAATCGACGTGCTTTTTGAATCTGCAGCCTGGACCTATAAAAACAGGTTGGTTGGTGTAATATTAACTGGCTTGAATCAAGATGGAGCCTATGGTCTTAAAACCATTAAAGATTATGGAGGAACTACCCTAGTTGAAAACCCTGAAAATGCAGTTGCATCAATTATGCCCAAAGCTGCACTATCAGAAACCAATGTTGATTTTGTTCTTGAACTAGATAAAATCAGTAACAAGCTTATTGAGTTATCGGTACAAGACTAATAACCTGAAAACTCATACTGCTTTCCTCTAGAGTAAATAAATCCAAATACTTTATAAAAACTCATTCTACTGAAAAAGATAGACACTACTGAAACATTTTACCCTTCTCTACTGGAGTAGATTAATATATAAACATTATAAAACTTGTTTCGGAAAAAAACAATTGGTTCAACCAAAACATTTTATTTCTTTCCTTCCTGGTAGAGTGATATAAAAACTTTGTGAAAGGCAATTCTTTAAAGAACAATGGCCCTAACTAAAACATTCTGCGCCATTCCACTCAAGTAGAACGATGTAAAATCATCATAAAATCTATTTCGTATAAAAACAATCGCGTTACCGATTTATTTTCATTCTCTTTTACCAAGTTAAATTCTTCAATTAAGATCATTTTTTTACGATATTTCGGACATATTTAAAAGCAAAATACAAAAAGATGCCTGTAACTGTAGAAATTAAAGCTCACTGTAAAAATCAAGATAGAATTCGTGAAATTTTAAAATCGAATAATGCCGACTTTAAAGGAGTTGATCATCAAATTGACACCTATTTTCATGCCAAAACGGGACGTTTAAAATTGCGTGAAGGAAAAATTGAAAACAACCTGATTCACTATTTTCGTGAAGACACAAAGGGTTCAAGAGAAAGTAAGGTGAACTTGTACCAAACCAAAACTGATTCTACTTTAAAAGAGATACTTGAAAAAGCGATGGGAAGTAGATGTGTAGTAGATAAAAAAAGAGAAATCTATTTTATCGAGAATGTAAAATTTCATATTGATGATGTAAAAGGACTTGGTAAATTTGTAGAAATTGAAGCCATTGATATGGATGAGGGTATACCGAAAGAAAAGCTACAGGAACAATGCAATTTCTATATCAAATTACTGGAAATAAATGCCAAGGATTTAATTTCTCAATCGTATAGCGATTTATTGGAACAAAATAGTTTATTCAATCAGATTTTAATAGAGGAATAAATTTTTATTTACTAAAACTTGGTTATTTAGTAACTTTAGGGAAGACTCTAAAGAAACTAAAAAATGCTTCAGTTCGAATTCGACATCAGAGATCACAAAATCAACAACAACGAAACCAAAGCAAAACAGTTGGCATTGGCCATTGCTTTTTTGGTTTCGGCAGTTTTGCTGTATATTTTCAACCGGTATTTTAATTTTTTACCACATGGTAACTATCTGATATTTGTTCTTGCAACTTTAGCGGTTTATTTTATTGGCTTGCTTCTGGGATGTAAAATTTTATATCCCAAAGAGTACCTTATCATCAATTCAAGAAAACTAAAATACAAAACAGGTTGGAAGTCGAAAGAAATAAAAGTTTACCTGAAAGACATCAATGACATTAAAATAGAAAACCACAAAATGAGCTTAAATCTTAAAAACAAAGAAGTTTTAACTCTTGATTTGGCACATTTTAATGATCATTCGATAACAGTATTAAAAAACTATTTGAATATTCCCGAGTAAAAAAACGGAAGCATCTGGCTTCCGTTTCTTGTTATTTCATTTATTTGCTCTCAACAATTATTTAATTGTCATTCTAGCAAATGGAGCCGTATCCTGCCCCACAAATTCTTTCTTTAAATATTTAAAGTAGCCTGTTATTGCAATCATGGCTGCATTATCCAAAGAGTAACCCAACTGAGGTACATACACCTTCCAGTTAAATTTGTCAGCAGCTTCGTGTAGCGCATTTTGCAAACCTGAATTCGCTGAAACTCCACCTGCAATGGCAACCTGCTTAATTCCGGTTTCGCGAGCTGCTCTTTTAACCTTGTTCATTAAAATATCTACAATCGTATACTGCAAAGATGCACACAAATCATTCATGTTTTCCTGAACAAAGTTTGGGTTTTCTTTCACTTTATCGCGAATGAAGTACAGGAAAGAAGTTTTCAAGCCACTAAAACTGTAATCCAATCCTTGAATTTTTGGTCTACTAAACTCAAACGCATGCGGATTTCCTTGCTTGGCATTTCTATCGATAATCGGACCTCCAGGATAAGGCAATCCCATAACTTTGGCACACTTATCAAAAGCCTCTCCTGCTGCATCATCAATGGTTTCACCAATTACTTCCATTTCCAAGTGATCCTTTACAACAATAATCTGTGAATTACCACCAGAAACCAGCAATGCCAAAAATGGAAACTCAGGATGATCGTAAGTATTTTTTAAATCATCGATAAAATGAGCTAAAATATGAGCTTGCAAGTGATTCACCTCAATCAAAGGAATGTTCTTTGCCATGGCAAATCCTTTTGCAAAGGATGTACCCACCATTAAAGATCCCAACAATCCAGGACCTCTTGTAAAGGCCACCGCATCAATCTCATCAGCAGTAACCCCTGCTTTCTGCATAGCTTGATGCACAACAGGAATAATATTCTGTTGATGAGCACGCGAAGCCAATTCAGGTACTACCCCACCATAATCCATATGCACGGTTTGGTTTGCAATAATATTGGAATAAATGATTCCATCTTTTAATATCGATGCGGAAGTATCATCGCATGATGATTCAATTCCAAGAATAGTTATACTCATCTTTTTATTTATTATGTCGGGCAATTAAATTGATTTATCCTACCAATCGTTAAAAAAATCAAAAAAGCTCCCAATCACCCTTTATTGTTGTTACTTTCTTCTTCTTTTTACCTAATTTTGTGCAACTCACAAAACGGCAAAATTATTAAAAAATTTTTCAAAATATCAATTTGGACTGCAGCAGTTATCATTATGATTCCCTGCATCATGTATTTGCTTTTCCTAAGCAGTACAGTTCAAACTCACATAAGTAGGAAAATTGCCAATTATTTGTCGGAACAAACTAACACTCCAATTAGCATTGAAGGAGTAAATATTTCCCCCTTTAAAAGAGTTATTTTAAAAGGCTTATATATTGAGGATTACCGACAAGACACCTTGATTTACATTGATAATCTAAAAGTCAATATTGATTCTTTTAATATCAGTAAAAAAGAACTTTACATTAATAAACTTACTCTTTCGAATACATTCTTCAACCTGTACGAAGATGAAGAACGTATTTTAAACATTGAGGTATTTCTTGATTCCTTGTCAAGCAGCAACTCTCCAAGTCCTGTGGATACAACCCAAAAATCATGGAACATTACTGTTGCAAATGTTGATATGGAAAATTCTAGTTTTGGATACAAAACCGCAGACTACATTCCACAAGACTTTGGAATGAACTACGATGATATTTTTGTAACTGATTTAAATATTCAGGCCAGAAACATAAAGGTAGTGGGTGATTCGGTTGGTTTTTACCTGCAGCATCTCAGCTGTAAAGAAAAATCAGGATTTGTATTAAAAGATTTTAAAGCCAACAATTGGTTTACCAGTAATCAATGGGGTTTGTCTGATGTGAACATTATTTCAAAACACAGTAAAGTAGTAGCAAAGCATCTTTATTTCAATTATGAACCCAACCAAGGCTATTGGGCAAAGTTCACTAAAAAAATGCAACTCGATTTCCTGCTAAAATCATCAAGATTAAGTTTTTTGGATTTGGCTTATTTCAATGAAAAACTGCTGGGATTCAGAGAAACAGGTTATTTGTCGGGAAAAATTTATGGTACCATATACGATTTAAGAGGACGGGATATTGACATTGTATATGGCGATAACACTGCTTTGAAGGGAAGATTTTATATGAATGGCTTGCCTTACCTTAGTGATGCATACCTTCAAGCCGATTTTAAAGAGTTAACCACAAGCATTTCAGATATCGAAAAAGTATATATTCCCGGTTACTCCAAAGAACATTTTAAACTACCTGAATATTTTAACAATCTTGGATTGATTCAATACAAAGGGAAATTTAATGGTTTTATCAATGATTTTGTTTTCTATGGTAAGTTCAAAACTGAATTGGGAGATTTGAAAACCGATATCCTGTTTAAACCAAATCAGGGAAATAACAAACTCGATTTTAATGGTGATCTAAGAACAAATAATTTTAATCTTGGTGGTTTAATTGAACAAGAAAAGGTTGGTGAGATCTCATTAAATGTTTCGGTTAGTGGTTACACATCTCCTGTAACCACCCAAGGAATCATGAAAGGAAACATTAGTGAAGTTGACTTTTACGATTACAAATACAAGAATTTAACACTTAACGGATTCTTCTCTGAATCCCAATTTGATGGTAAAGTCTCTATTGAAGACCCTAACATAGGTTTTGATTTTGCTGGTAAGGTGGATTTCTCACAAGAGGTTCCAACAATGAACTTTAGTTCACACCTAAATCATGCAAAATTATTTCCTCTGCATTTAAACACTACCGATCAGAAGGCAGAACTTAGCTTGTCTGTTAATGCCAACTTTACTGGTAGTAGTTTTGATAATGCCAATGGTGTAATAGAGATTAACAAAACCAATTATAAAAATAGCTTAGGCGAATTTCTTTTGAATAAATTTACCATTAACTCTTTTACATCTCCTGAGTTCAAAAAAATGATTTTAAATTCTGATGTTTCAGATGTAAAAGTCGAAGGTAATTATGAAGTTAGCAAATTAATATCCTCCATTGCAAACCTAGCCTTTTACTATTTGCCTGCATATGCACCAAACAAAGAATACGCAAAAATAGATAGTACCAATAATTTTAAATTTCAATTAAAGCTCAAGAATACAGAACCGATTACTTCGGTGTTATTCCCAGATTTTAGCATTGCACCAGAAACCAGTTTAGAAGGTGAAATAGTTGCTGTTGATCGTAAATTAAACCTGCATTTTGAAACTCCAAAGCTTGTAGTAGAAGGAAAATCTTTGGATGAATTAAAGATTGATTTAAATACGGATAGCGAAAAACTTACCCTAAAAGGAAGAACCAACAAGCTTAAGTTCTCTGATAATTTTGGTTTGTATAACCTTTCACAAAAACTAATTGCTGAAAAAAACAAAATCAAACTCGATGTACTATGGAACAATTGGGATAAAATTACTTATAGTGGATTTTTATCAGCTGAAGGTGAAGTAGAGAAATCAAAAACATCAGAAAATGTCAAGTGGGACATTAACCTGTTGCCAAGTACTATTATTATGGCCGACAGCATTTGGTCCATTCCCGAATCGCGTATTGTAATTGATAGTACCAGTTATGAAATAGATAATTTTAAAATTGCTCGCGAAAATCAATTCTTTGGTCTGGATGGTAAGATTTCAAACAATCCAAATGACAGCATAAACTTTAGAATTCAAAACATCAGCCTGAAGAATTTAAACGATTTAACGCGTGAACAAAATATAGGTATCAATGGTACTGTAAAAGGGTATGTTCAGATTTCGGACTTCTATGGCGATAGATTATCCAACTCAAACGTAATGATTGAAGATTTAATCCTTAATCAGGATACCCTGGGTAATTTATTTCTTATTAGTGATTGGGACAAATATCAAAAAAAATTAAGCTTTTCGTCGTTTACAGATTTCTCATCGCGTAAAGAGCTAGAGGTAACGGGAGATTATTTCCCAGATTCTGATTCTTTATATATGGATATTAATATCGATAAAATGCGAATGGAATTATTGAACCCTTATCTGCAAGAAAATATATCTGATATCAAAGGTAATACTTCGGGAAGTATTCATATCGAAGGTCATACAGATGATTTAAAGTCAGTTGGTAAATTAAAATTCGAACAAGCAGAATTTACTGTAAATACACTTAAAACAACATATTACTGTAATGATAGCATTAGCATCATGCCCGGCGAACTCCGATTTGACAATTTTACCATAAAGGATCAAAATGACCAGTCGGCAATGCTATTTGGTGCAATTACACATGAACAATTCAATAATTTGCAATTAGATCTTTCAGTAAACACCTTAAATTTCAACGTTCTTGACACAAAGGAATCCGACAATGAAATGTTCTATGGAGAAGCATACGTAACAGGTATAACTCATTTGTTTGGACCAGTTAATGATCTGGAAATAGAAATTAGAGCAAAAACGGATAAAAATACAAGAGTCTATGTTCCTATTAATAATAGTGGTGACATTCAGGAAAGTAATTTCATTACATTCGTTAATACAAATAGAGCTGATCAGAGCGAAGAAGTAGAGGAATATAAAATTGATTTATCAGGAATTCGCATGAATTGCGACCTAGAAATTACTCCTGAAACTGATATTCAAATTATTTTTGACTCGCAAATTGGTGATGTTCTTAAAGCGAAAGGTAGTGGGAACCTAAAACTAGAAATTGATACAAAAGGAGAATTTAAAATATTTGGTGATTACACCATCCAAAAAGGTAGTTACCTTTTTACTTTGCAGAATGTAATCAATAAAAAATTCGATCTGGCAAATGGAGGAAATATAAAATGGGCTGGAGATCCTTATAATGCTACAGTAAATATTGATGCAGTATACAATGTTAAAACAACCTTATACGATTTGTTGTTGAATACACCATACATTGATATCAACAGAAAAATTCCGGTTCAATGCAATATGAACCTTAGTCAAAATCTTGAAAATCCAATTATCAAATTTAATATTGCATTTCCTACATTAGATCAGCAAACGCAAAGTATTCTGGAAGGTTTATTTTCTACAGAAGATGAAACCAATAAACAAATTCTATCTCTTTTGGTTTTAAATAGATTTTATACACCTGAGTACCTTCGATCTACTGATCCTGATTTCGAAAACAAAAACTCGAGTTATGCTGTTGGTGTAACTACCAGCGAGTTATTATCCAATCAACTTTCCAACTGGTTGAGTCAAATTAGCAACGATTTTGATATTGGGGTTAGTTACCGCCCAGGCGATAATCTTACCAGCGATGAAATTCAAGTCGCTTTATCAACTCAGGTTTTCGATGATAAAGTAACCATCAACGGTAATGTTGGTACCAGTAACAGCCAGGAAAGAGCCAATGATATTGTTGGTGATGTGGATGTGAATATTAAACTGGATAAGAAGGGTAAATTACAACTAAAAGCGTTTACACGCTCCAATGAATATTTGGTCTACGAAGATTCAAGAAACACACAGGGTATTGGTATTTTTTACAAAGAAGATTTTAATACATTCTCTGGCCTATTCAAAAAATACATGAGCTTTTTAAGAGGCAACAAAAACAAGGACAATAAAAAGGATAAAGCAGAATAGAACTGCTTTATATTCGCTACCTCAATGTTCTGCAGCATTAATAATTCTCGATTTTTTTCTTTAATTGCTAACTGATTTTGAAAAACAAATATTAGTATATTAGCAGTTTAAGTATCTAAAAAATTTAAATCACCTAAAATAATCAATTATTATGTTTGCATTAATGGTTGTGGTATTTGTTCTTGGCTATACAGCAATAGCCCTTGAACATCCACTAAAAATTGACAAAGCAGCATCAGCACTTTTAATCGGTGTGCTGACCTGGACTATTTACGTATTTGGCGGAGTTGATATCCTTTCATCGGGAGTGAGTAGAGCCTGGAATGAATACGTAGCACATAATCCTGGAATGGATAATGCCCATGGTATGCTGGACTTCATTACCCATCATGAAGTACTTCATCACCTGTCTGAAATTTCTACAATTCTATTCTTCCTTTTGGGAGCTATGACTATTGTCGAAATTGTAGACCAACACCAAGGGTTTAAAATCATTACCGACAAGATTAAAACTACTAACAAAGTAAAATTACTTTGGGTATTAAGTGTTTTAACTTTCTTCATGTCTGCTGCTCTTGATAACTTAACTACTACAATTGTTATTGTAGCATTGATCCGTAAATTAATTGACGACCAAAAAGATCGTTGGTTCTTTGCATCAATGGTTGTATTGGCTGCAAATGCCGGTGGTGCCTGGTCTCCAATTGGTGACGTAACTACCATTATGCTTTGGATTGGTGGTCAGGTTACAACAATCAATATCATCACTCGAGTTATTGTTCCAAGTTTATTTACAATGATTGTTCCATTGATCATCGTAAGTACTTACCTTAAAGGACACATTACTCGTCCTGCACTAACCGAAGGTGAGGATAAGGAATATACAACCCATAAAGAAAGAGTATTCATCCTTTGTTTGGGTGTAGCATCTCTACTATTTGTTCCTGTATTTAAAACTACAACACACTTGCCTCCATATTTGGGTATGTTATTCGGACTTGGTGTAATGTGGGTGGTTACTGAAATCATGCACCGTAACAAAGATCACGAATTCAAAAGTCGTTTAAATGTAACTGGTGTATTGAAAAAAGTTGATGTTCCTACAGTATTATTCTTCTTGGGTATTCTTTCAGCTGTAGCAAGTATGCAATCTGCAGGACATCTTGACATTTTAGCGTCATGGTTGGACAAGAACGTTCACGATATTTATATTATCAACTTGATTATTGGTGTTCTTTCATCAATTGTTGATAATGTACCATTGGTTGCTGCTGCAATGGGTATGTATCCTATCGAAGGTGCAGAAGCTGTTGGTTATGCTTCAAACTTTGTTCAAGATGGTTTATTCTGGGAATTCCTTGCATATTGTGCTGGTACAGGTGGATCTATGTTGATCATTGGTTCTGCTGCTGGTGTTGCTGCAATGGGTATGGAAAAAATCGATTTCATTTGGTACTTAAAGAAGATTACTCTTCTTGCATTTGTAGGTTATTTAGCAGGTGCTGGAGTATACTATTTACAAGCAATGCTATTGCATTAGAATAAAGATTCAATTTCCCTTAATTTCTATAGGGGAATAAAATCAATAATATTAATTTAGCGAGATATAATATTCCATATTATATCTCGTTTTTTTATGTATTAGATCAAACTAGAAAACATCGTATATGAATTATCTATCGCTTATTGCAGGTGTACAAGAAATGGCTCAAAATGAACTACCAATTGAAGAACAAGGAGCCGAAGCAACAGAAATAACTCTGAATTTTGTTGATTTGGCCTTTAAAGGTGGCTGGATCATGATTCCAATCTTTGCCCTTTCGGTAATTGCAATGTACATTTTCTTAGAAAGATATTTTGCTATCCGCAAGGCAACAAAAGAAGATTCAAACTTTATGAATCGCATACGAGATTACATTCATGAAGGTAAAATTGATTCTGCTTTGGCTTTGTGTCAATCAAAAGATACTCCAGTATCAAGAATGATTTCTAAAGGAATTAAAAGAATTGGTCGTCCACTAAACGATGTAAACGCTGCAATTGAAAATATCGGTAATCTTGAAGTATCAAAACTAGAGAAAAACCTACCTACTTTAGCAACAGTTGCAGGTGCTGCTCCTATGATTGGATTCCTTGGAACCGTAATGGGAATGATTCAGGCATTTTACGATATGTCGAACGCAGGAAACAATATTGATGTTGGTTTACTATCAAGCGGTATTTACCAAGCAATGGTAACCACAGTTGCAGGTCTTACAGTTGGTATTATTGCCTACTTCGCCTACAATATTTTGGTGGCTAAAGTTGAAAAAGTTGTATTCAACATGGAAGCTACAACTACCGAATTCATGGATTTGTTGAATGAACCAATCAAGTAAAAAGCATGGCTCTAAAAACTAGAAATAAAGTAAGTGCAGCTTTCAGTATGTCTTCCATGACTGATATCGTGTTTTTGTTGCTGATTTTTTTCATGGTGACATCAACATTAATTAGTCCGAATGCATTAAAATTGCTATTGCCAAAAAGCAGTAACCAAACTGCCGCTAAGCCAATAACTACAGTTTCGATCGATAAGAATTTCAATTTTTATTTGGAAACAACTCCTGTTCCTTTTTCACAATTGGAACACAAATTGCAAAGAAAACTGGCAAGAGAAGAAGATCCAACAGTATCGCTTCACGTTGATAAATCGGTTCCAATGGAACAGGTTGTTAAAGTGATGAATATTGCAAAGGACAACAAGTACAAATTGATATTGGCAACACGAGCAAAGTAGATATGGAAGAATCCAAGAACAAGAGAATAGGATTTGCTGGCACACTGTTTTTCCACATTGGATTAATCGTGCTATTGTATTTTCTGGGCTTTCGAACTCCCCTTCCCCTTCCTGAAGAAGAAGGGATTCTCGTGAATTTTGGAAACTCCAACCAAGGTGTAGGAAGTAGAGCTCTTGCACCTTCTAAAGCTCAGAAGAAAGTTGCTGCTGCCACTCCTGTTTCAGTTCCTAAATCTGCACCTGCCAAAACAGAACCAGAGCCAAGCTCTGCACAAGAAAAAGTATTGACTCAGGATACCGAGGATGCTCCGGAGTTGCCCTCTGCTGAAGAAATTGCAAAGAAAAAAGCAGCTGACGAAAAAGCAAGAAAGGCAAAAGCTGAAAGAGATAGATTGGCTAAAATAGAAGCCGAGAAAAAAAGGCAGGAAGAAATTCGAAAACAGCAAGAAGCCGAAGCGGAAAGAAAACGCCTGGAAGAAATTGAAAGAAAAAAACGTGAAGCTGCAGAACGACAGGCAAAAATTGATGCCATTAACAATCGGGCTAAAAATGTTTTCGGACAGGGAACTTCATCCAACTCATCTCAAGGTGTAAGCTCTGGAAGTGGAAACCAGGGCAAACCAACCGGTTCGCCAAATTCTGACAATTACAGTGGAACAGGCCTGGGAAGCAAAGGCGTTTCATACGATTTACAAGGACGTAACTCACTATCCATACCTAAGCCCCATTACAACCTTCAGGAAGGCGGAAAAGTTGTTGTAGAGATTACTGTTGACAAGAATGGGAAAGTTGTGAATGCACGCCCGGGAATGCCTGGTTCGACTACAAGCAACTCTACCCTATTTGAGGCTGCAAGAAAAGCCGCCCTAAAGGCAAAATTCAATTCCGATAGCGGTGCTCCTGCATACCAGAAGGGAACCATAACTTATCATTTCCAGTTGAATTAAGTGTACGCTTTATTACTTTCCGCAACTGATAACTGATAACTGATAACTGATAACTGATAACTGATAACTGATAACTGATAACTGATAACTATTAAATCAATCCAATCATCTCGTACACACCTAAAAACTTAAGGGAAGCGAAGATGATAACAGCTAATAAGATGTAACGAACAAATTTGGCTCCCCAACTTACAGCAAAGTTAGCCGCTATGTATGCTCCAATCATATTACCTGCAGCTAAGATAAAGCCTATCTTATAATCGATTTGTCCATTCATAATAAACACACCAATTGCAAAAGGAGTATAAAGAAGAACAATAAATACTTTAATGGCATTTGCCTTTACCAGATCGAATCCTGCTCCCAATACCAAACCTGCCAATAGAAAAAATCCTACTCCTGCCTGAATGAATCCACCATATAATCCAATAAAAAAGAAAATTATAATTTGCCAGACACTTGGCTTGGAACGAACCAATCCTGCCTGACCTTTAACCCAGGCATCAGGTTTATAAAGCACAATAAAAAAGAGAAATACCAGAAGTCCTCCAATGGTTTTCTCCATCATTTCTTCATTGATTTCAACAGCCAAGCTTGCACCTATTACCGAACCAACAATTGCAGGTACAGCCAACCATATTCCTTCCTTAAAAGTAAATACCTTCTGCTTCTTGAAACTACTTACGCCAACAATATTCTGCATCAAAATGGCAATTCTATTGGTACCATTGGCAACATTTGCCGGCAAGCCCATAAACATCAACATAGCCAAACTTATAATCGATCCGCTACCCGCCAAAGTATTTAAAAATCCTGCAAAAACTCCTACAAGAACAACCAATAAATAATAATACCATTCCATATTAAATAATTTTGCACTAAACTACAGTTAATTATCGAGATAGGATATGCTCTAAAACAAAACACCTTACGATTGATATAATTCTGCAACAGTGTAGAATACAAAAAAAGGGAAGAACCTAAGCTCTCCCCCTTCATATATCTTTTGGTATAATTCTACTACCAAGCGAACATTGGACGCTCACACATCATTTCATTAACGCGAGTACGTACAGAAGCGATTACCTCTTCGTTTTCGATGTTAGAGATTACCTCATCAATCATTTGAACGATTACTGGCATGTGCTCCTCTTTCAAACCACGAGTTGTGATTGCTGGAGTACCAACACGTAAACCAGAAGTTGAGAATGGAGAACGTGAATCGAATGGAACCATGTTCTTGTTAATAGTAATATCAGCCTGAACCAAAATATTTTCAACTTTCTTACCTGTAATTTCAGGGAACTTAGAACGAAGGTCGATCAACATAGAGTGGTTATCAGTACCACCAGAGATTACCTTGTATCCTAATTTCACGAACTCTTCAGCCATTACCTTAGCATTCTTCTGCATTTGGATAGCATACTCTTTGTAAGAATCAGTTAAAGCTTCACCGAAAGCTACTGCTTTAGCAGCAATTACGTGCTCCAATGGACCACCTTGCTGTCCTGGGAATACTGCGAAATCCAATACTGCAGACATCATCTTAGTCTCGCCTTTTGGAGTTTTAGCTCCAAATGGATTTGGAAAATCTTTTCCAACGATGATCAAACCACCACGAGGACCACGAAGAGTTTTGTGAGTAGTTGTAGTACATACGTGACAGTGAGGAACTGGGTTGCTCAATAATCCTTTAGCAATTAAACCTGCAGGGTGAGCGATATCAGCCATCAAAATTGCACCTACTTTATCAGCAATTTCTCTTAAACGTGGAAAATCCCAGTCACGAGAATAAGCAGAAGCACCAGCAACAATCATTTTAGGATTGTGCTCTAAAGCCAATTTTTCTACCTCGTCGTAATCAACCATTCCGGTATCTTCTTTTACGTGGTATGCAATTGGATTGTATAGGTTACCTGATAAGTTTACAGGAGAACCGTGAGATAAGTGACCACCATGAGCCAAATCTAAACCTAGAAATGTATCACCTGGTTTCATACATGCATAAAATACAGCAGCATTTGCTTGTGCTCCTGAGTGAGGCTGTACATTAGCGTACTCAGCACCAAAAAGCTCACATGCTCTGTCAATAGCCAATTGTTCAGTTTGATCTACAACCTGGCAACCACCATAGTAACGCTTTCCTGGATAACCTTCAGCGTATTTGTTAGTAAGGCACGATCCCATTGCGTCCATTACTTGCTGGCTCACAAAGTTTTCAGAAGCAATCAACTCAATACCATTTTTCTGACGTAGGTATTCCTGATCAATTAGGTCGAAAATTTGTCTATCTCTTTCCATTGTTGTTTGTCTTTTCCCCGATTTTAATCGGATTAATTTAATGTTTTGTTAGTGTTTTAAAGGGTCAAAAATCCCATGTTTACTAAATTTTATTCCCCCTTGAAAAGATGATGCACCGCAAGATTAATATCATTTATCCTCTCCTTAAAGTGCAGGTTCAAAATTAGACAAATCGGTATATTAAAAAAATTATTTTGTGCTTATTTAAATCCTAAATAAACTTTTCTAGAACATACACTTAAAGCTCTTAGTTATTATATCCATCATTCCTGGTTATCAAATATCAGGTAAAACCAATTACTCAACCAGAAAGAAACCTACAAAATCTAATAAAAGCACTATATTTTTTTTACTATTCAGCTTTATTGTAAATTTATGATTGTGAATTTTTATACCCTAACACATAAATACAACGCAAATGGAAATTGTTGAAACCAACCCAAAACAAAGACCTGGACTATTAACTGTCTTGTGCATCCTCACATTCATTGGAAGTGGATTTGGCGTATTAAATAATATCATGGGAATGATAATGTCTCCAATAAAGAATTTTTTCGATCCAGATTTTTTTGAAATGGCATTAGAAGAAGTGCAGGAAGAACCAGCACGCAAGTTCATTGAACAGGCTTTAGAAATTGGTCAAAGAGCTTTGGAGAACATTTTCGAGATTTCTCTCACACAATTTATACTGTATGCTGCTAGTTTAACAGGTGCTATTTTAATGTTCCAACTTAAAAAAGCAGGATTCTATATTTATACAATTGCTCAGGTTCTGCTTTTATTTGTTCCTGCGATATTCGTTGGCTTTAATTTATTTATAAACATCGGTATTTTATTCTCGAGTGTTTTTACCATCCTTTTTATTGCCCTTTATGCAATTAACCTAAAAAAAATGAACTAAATAATATTACTCATCCTACAAAAACCTTTTAATTATGGAAGAAAATGTAACGGCTGTTGAAATGCCTAAAAAAAGACCTACATTCTTAACTGTATTGTGTATTCTATCCTTTATTGGTAGTGGTGGTTTCGGACTTTTATATCCTCTATATCAGTACGTGACTTTCGATACCTCTTATCCAAAGCAGGTGAAACAACTTACCGAATCTTTAGAGCAATTGGAAGATGCAGGTATGGACTCTGGTTTCATCTATGAAAACACTGAAAGAGGGCTGGTTCAACTAGAAGCTATGTCTAAAAACCTTGAAATGATTACAGGTGCTAATTGCTTGTTTGCCATTCTTAGTTTGCTAGGTGTATTCATGATGTTTAAATTAAAGAAAAACGGTTTCTATCTTTATACTTTTGCAAATGTATTCTGGCTATTAGTTCCTCTGGGTCTAATTGATTTTGATGCCACATTTGTTAATACTATGATTGGGGCAGCAATTTCGGCAGTATTTATTATCATGTATGCAGTCAATTTAAAACACATGAAATAGTTCTTTTAAATTCAAATAATCATCAGAAGCTGTCTCACTTGAGGCAGCTTTTTTAATACTTTTTAAAATATTTTAACTCACTGCGAACACAGATGTTTTGTAATTTTATGAGGCGAAACCATTAGTCCTTTTATCATGAAGAACATAAACAAAATTTTATTTTCAATTGGTATTTTGCTACTTACTTTTACTGCCTTTGGACAAAATACCGAAAGCAAAAACTTACCTAAAAAAGACATTAAAGTAAATAAAGAATACGACGAAGATGGAAACCTTATTCGTTATGACTCAAGCTATGTTTATTCCTGGTCATCAGATAGCACAAAGCAGTTTTTTAATGATTCAGCATTTTTCAACCAAATGGACATGAACAGGGTGCACAAAAGAATGCAAGAGCAATTGAGTCGCTTTTTTGGTTCGGATAGCATGAGGCAAAAAAACAACAAACATCCATTCTTTTCTGACGATTTTTTTAAGGATGACTTTTTTGGTAATGATTTCTTCGATTCAAAGATGTTTCGCAGAAATTTTCATCAAGCTGATTCGAGTCGAAATGATTTTTTCAAAGAATTGGAAGAAATGATGAATAACAGAAGACAATTCAGACAAGAACACAATAGCAAAATGCAAAGAGAACTGGATTCATTAAGAAATGATTTCCTGGAACAAAGACGAGAATATTATCAGAAAAGAGATTCAATATATCGCAAACACAATGGTATGCATAACAAGACTATAGATTTGTAATGCTATCCATATTTATTAATACCTTTCAAACACAGCCTGGCAATTCATTTTGTCAGGCCTTTTTATATGCTACTAATCCGCCGTAATCTTCACCAAATGTTGACGATAAGCCGAGAATAACTTCGCCTTGGAAACAAAACCTATGTACTTTCCTTCATCAATCACTGGTAAATTCCAAGCACCTGTTTCCGTAAATTTCTTTAATACCACCTCCATAGGGTCTTTATAGGAAATAGAAGCTGGTGGCATTATCATTACATTGCTAATGGGCGTATTGTACATCTCTTTGTCAAACATTATTTCTCGCACATCATCCAGTAGCACAACACCAATAAGATAGCCCTCTTCGGTTAGCACCGGATAGATATTCCTTTTCGATTTTGAGATCACTTTAATTAAATCCTCGAGTGTAGCATTTTCGTTTATACTTTTCAAATCCTTCTCAATTACCTTTGATAACTGCATAAAAGTAAGTACTGCTCTATCCTTATTGTGAGTGATCAATTCTCCCTTATGGGCCAACTGAGTTGTCACAATCGACTCTTTTTGCAAACTCTTTACCGTAATAAACGAGATGGTGGTTGACAGCATCAAAGGAACAATTAACTCGTAACCACTGGTAATTTCAGCAATCAGGAAAATCCCTGTTAAAGGGGCCTGTAAAACCCCACCTAAAACACTAGCCATTCCTACCAAAGTAAAATTGTTGGCATCCAATGGCTCTCCCATCTGAAAATGATTGTATAAATAAACAAATACAAAACCCAACATGGCACCTGTAAATACCGATGGAGCAAATATTCCTCCAATACCACCAGCACCCAATGTAATAGAGGTAGCAATAACTTTTAGAAACACCATAGCCCCAATAAAGATTACCACCATGTACCAAACATCGGTGTAATTCTCGAATAAACTCGAACGAAACACTTCATCTAACCTGCCTCCAATAAGCGCTTTTACCGTATTGTAACCCTCACCATAAAGAGCAGGAAAATAGAAGATTAAAACTCCCAATGCCAATCCTCCAATTAGCATTCGGTGGCGCAACAATTTTATGGCTTCAAACTTATTTTCGATCCACAGAAACATACGCGTAAAATAAACCGATACAAAACCAGACAAAATCCCAAGTAAAATAAAGAATGGAATATCCTTTGCTGCAAATGGTGTATTAATGGCAAATTCAATCAGGATTTCCTCATCTAAAAACAACTTTGTGGTAATTGCACCACTTACCGATGCCATTAAAAGTGGGATTAACGAAAACCTAGAAAGATCTATTAGTAAAACTTCCAAAGCAAAAACAATAGCTGCAATGGGAGTATTAAAAATAGCTGCAATGGCACCCGAAGCTCCGCAAGCCAGCATTACTGTGATTTCTTTATAATTCAGATGAAAATTTCTCGCCATATTGGAACCAATAGCTGCACCTGAGGAAATGATTGGAGACTCCAATCCGATACTCCCCCCAAAACCTGCAGTAATAATAGACCCAATTACCGATGAGTAGGATTTATGAAACTTCACTATGCTATTTCGCTTGGATATCGCCTGCAAAATGGCCGTAATATTGTGCTTAACGAAATCTCGAATAATGAATTTTTTAAACAACAATGTCAAGCCTACTCCTATCATGGGATACAAGAAAAACAAGTAATTCTGATAAGCCCAATCAATACCTTCCAATAAAAACTCTCTTCCACGATAAACTGCCGTTTTCAATATCAAAGCGGTCATGCCGGAGGCAACTCCAACAAATACACTTAATATTAACATGAAGTTTTGATTATTGATATGTTTTAATCGCCAAATTAAAAAACGGCGCCAGCGGGTTGTTCTTGCCATAGGGTTATACCATTTAAATTTCAATGTGAGCCATTGGTGAAACATTGAGATATTAAATTGAAATGCCGATATATAATTAGTTAGCTAATGTAAGTAAGACGTACAATTGGCTTTACTAATTAATAATCGGTATTAAATTGGGTTATAGCTCCTAATTTAACAAATTTGATGATGAAACGAGCATGATTAAAATAATTAATAACCCCACATGCTATTGATTATTTTGATATTGTCACTTCCATTCTACCAATGCAAGTAAATTTTAAATGGATTAACAAAAACACATAGGTCGTATAGTTGATCACAAGCAGTCTGAATATGAAAACACACTCTACTAAAATTTAAACAAGATTTTAACTCGTGATCGTTGGTGGAGCATTTTTCTTGCGCCAGCCTATCAAAAAATTGAAAATTCACCCACTGGCGCAATTCAGGACATCAATTTTTTGAAAATTGATTGCCTGTGGCAAGCCAGCAGGTTAATTTTTTTCTCAGCCATGTGCTGGCGCAATTTTGGAGCTTAAAAAATTGCTTGGCGACCCTCTGGCGCAATTTAGGAGGTCAATTTTTGATTTTTTGATCCTCTGGGGTGAGCCAGATGATCAACGTTTTGCTCGGCGAGAGTCTGGCTAGAGAAAAATAATCCCAGATCCCTCTAAAAATAGGTATTCAAAGAAAATGAGGTGTTAATTAGGAAAAACCTAATAGGTGATTTTTAAGACAAAAACATAACTATTCATTAATACAAAAGCCTGGCATTCCAGCCAGGCCATATATGTTTATCTAACATGTACAATCCGAAGCAGAGCCAAACTCAACCACCGAGTTGATGACAGCGAAAATGATAATTGCAGCCAATTTTGAGGTACGATTGTCCTCATCAAATCGAGGCGAAACTTCAGCAATATCGAAACTAATTACCTTACCGGATTGAATAACGGTTTTAATCAGTTTCACAATAATTTCGGGATGCAAACCAAAGGGCTGTGGTGCACTAACTCCTGGTGCATAGGCCGATGATATTACATCCGAACAAAGAGTCATGTATATCTTTCTTTGCTTCTTGGTAAATCGAACGATATCCTGTCCTACCGCAAACATACTGTCGTTGGAAATATCTTTGGCCATTAGGTATTTTACCCCCAAATCATCAGCTTTTTTAAACAAACTAACCGTATTGCCATATTGTTGGATACCAGCAACCATATAACGAAAATCTTTTCCATTCTCTTTACAGCGATCAGCAATTTGTGCAAACATGGTTCCCGAACTTGCACCTTTTTGATACGGACGCATATCAAAATGAGCATCCAAATTGAAGATTCCTAACTCCTGATTTTCTTCCTCTGCCAAATATCTTTCAATTCCCAAATAATGACCATAGGCAATTTCGTGTCCTCCACCCAAAATCAATGGAAACAGTCCCATTTTTAAGATTTTGTACACAGCCTCGGATAATATATCTTGTACTTCTTCTAGCTTTACTCCATTACTTACAATATTTCCACAATCGTAAATATTGGTGCCTTGTGGAAATGAGCAAGGCAGGTTTGTCATTTCTTTTCGGATACTGTTGGGAGCCTTTGAAGTTCCTTTTCTTCCAAGGTTTCTTTGCACTCCTTTGTCGCAACAAAAACCCAATAAACCAAAGCCATTTAAAGTTCTCTCTTGAGAATCAAGTAAGTCTATGGGTTTTACAATCTGATGCCAACGAAAAGCATCGTAATCCTCCTCATCATCAATCCTTCCTTTCCAGATTTCAGGATCGATGGTTTTGTAATGTTTGTTGTTCATGATTAATAGTTTATTGCTGCAAAGATAAGTAATATCAAAGCCCAAAAATCAAATTCCAAACTCCAAATAAAAAGAAAAAAGCTCACTCATAACCGAGCAAGCTTTCATCTAACCTAAACTAATCTAAAATAAAACTATTATTCATCTGAAAAGTGTACCAAGACTCTTCGGTATACGTTGAAGATTTTGGCTTTGGATACAAATCCCAAATATTTTTCGTCCTGCGTAACCGGAAGATTCCAGGCTCCTGTTTCTTCAAACCTCCTCATCACTTTTTCCATCGGAGCATTGGCATCTAAAATTGCAGGTGGCATTATCATTAAATTTCTTACATACGTTTCATCGTACATCTCTGGATTAAACATGATATGTCGAATATCATCCAAAAGAACAATTCCCAATAGCTTATCATCCTCATCAACCACAGGAAAAATATTTCTTTGTGAGTGCGAAATAATTTTCACCAACTCCCCTAATGTGGCATCAGGACTTACCTTTTTCAAGTCAGTCTCAATTACCTTGCCCAATTTCATTAAGGTAAGAACAGCTTTATCCTTATTATGAGTAATCAATTCTCCACGTTTGGCCAAACGTTTGGTGTAGATTGAATGTGGTTCAAAATACATGATGGTTAAGTAAGCAATTGTTGCCGTAACCATAATTGGAATGAACAATTCGTATCCTCCGGTAATTTCAACAATCAGGAATATTGCAGTTAATGGAGCATGCATAACACCAGCCATCATTCCTGCCATCCCTATTAAGGTAAAATTGCTTTCGGACAGCTTCACAAAATTAAAACCGTTAATAAATCGGGCTACAAAAAAACCAGAAACTCCACCAAGAAACAGTGAAGGTGCAAATATACCTCCAACACCACCACTACCTGTAGTAACCGTTGATGCAATTACCTTAAATCCTAAAATCAACACTACATACCCCAACAACAACCAGTAGTTATCTTTTAAAAAGTAGAAGATACTGTTGTTTACCAAATGGGTATGATTTCCATCTAACAAAGCTTGGATTGTAGTATAACCTTCACCATACAAAGGAGGAAATAAAAATATCAAAATACCCAATAAGATTCCACCAACCATCATTTTCCGATAACAATTGGTAATTCTATCAAACTGGCCTTCTAAATACATTGAAAATCGAGTAAAGTAAAGCGAAACCAGGCCTGCAAACACCCCCAAAAGAATGTAATATGGGAAGTTGCCAATTACGAATGGCTCGGTTACATCATAGGAAAGCAAAACCCCTTTTCCCATAAAAAAATAAGCAATACTAGCTCCTGTAATTGATGAAATCAAAAGCGGAATTAAGGATGCCATGGTCAAATCCAACATCAAAACCTCCAAAGTAAATACCATACCAGCCATTGGTGCTTTAAAGATTCCTCCAATTGCTCCTGCTGCGCCACATCCAACCATTAGCGTAATGATTTTCTGGTTCATGTGGAACATTCTCCCAAGATTGGAACCAATTGATGCACCAGTTAATACTACTGGAGCCTCTGCTCCCACCGATCCACCAAAACCAATGGTTAAAGTACTTGCCAGTACCGAAGAATAGTTATTATGTGATTTTATCAGTGAGTTCTTTTTCGAAATGGCATATAATATTCTTGATACCCCATGACCAATGTTATCCTTCACAAAGAACTTTACGAACAGTACAGTTAGTAATATACCCACAGCAGGATATGCCAAATACAACAAGTTGGCAGACTCTACATGCAAACGATGAGTTAGAAAATGATGGGTAAAATGGATTGTATTTTTGAGTACAAGTGCAGCCAAACCACTCACTACTCCAACCAAAAAACTCAAAATTAAAACAAACTGTCGTTCCTTAATGTTTTTTACTCTCCAAATTAAAAATCGAGAAAGCAAACTCTTATTCTTCATTGCTCCGAATCAAGATTATCTATTCCACATACATAAATTAAAAAAGGTCGGATGGCTGCAGAAGTCAGGCGGCCTTAGGGTAAGTTACATAAAACTACCAGGCGGTTAGTCGGAGTTCATGTACTTTGCTGATTTTGGTATGCTTATGAACTACTATCATTAAACATCCCTCAAAAATCGAGTGCAAATGTAATAGATAATTGGAAAGGATAAACTCTTTTTACCAGATTTTTTCAAAAGATTTTCATTATCAAACTAAAGCTCTGAATAGCAGCTACAATTAGGAAAACGTTTGCTTTTATAACTGATATAAATAAGACAATTTGATGAAGTATATATTACTGTGAAAATATTTTAAATCGAACTCAGGTTAGTTAGTCTTCAGAGAAGTGCTTCAACATTCGACGATAAGTTGAGAATATTTGAGCACGCGAAACGCATCCACAATACTTTCCATCTTTTAGCACAACCAAATTAAACTTATCGGAATATTGATATTTTCTGGCAACATCAGCCATTGATTCATCATGCTGAATAACCACCTGTGGCACTACCATTAAATCGCGAACAAAAACACTATCATATTTTTCTGGTTGGAACATGATTTCACGAATATCATCCAATTTTACAATTCCTTCAAAATTATTTTCATCATCAATTACAATAAAGATGTTACGTTGGGCTTTTGCTATAATTTTAACCAAATCGCCAAGAGTAGCTTCTGAATTGATGGTACTAAAATTCTTTTCAATCAACTTGGTAACTCGCATAAGCGAAAGTACATTCTTATCCTTATCGTGAGTCATTAGCTCTTTTCGTTTTGCCAGCTGAATGGTATAAACCGAATGAGGTTCAAAAGTTTTAACCGTAGCATAAGAAATGGTTGCCGTAATCATTAAGGGAACAAAAAGCTGATAACCTCCTGAAATATCTGCAATCAAGAAAAGCCCTGTTAAAGGAGCATGCAAAACTCCGGCAATCATCCCTGCCATTCCGATCAAGGCAAAGTTATTTACCGGCAAATCCCTTAGTCCAAAATACCCTACAACTTTTGCAAACAGTACTCCCGAGTTTACGCCCATAAACAAAGTTGGTGCAAAAATACCACCTACTCCACCGGCTCCAAAGGTGATTGATGCTGCAATAACTTTAAAGAATATGACCATTGCCATTAAAGCAACAAACACCCAAAAGTTATCTTGTAAAGCATAGAAAAATGAATTGTTGTAGAGATATGAATAATCGCCCGAAAGACATGCATTTATTGCATGATAGCCTTCTCCGAACAATGATGGAAAAAAGAAAATAATTACCCCAAGAAACAATGCTCCGAACAATAACTTTTTATAAACATTATCTATTTTTTCAAAAACACCATGAATAAACATGTATGATTTTGTAAAATAAGTAGCAACCAAGCCCGTAAAAACGCCCAACAAAATATAATAAGGCAAATCCCTCATTTCAAAACCATTTTCAACTTCGAATGGATATAAAACATCCATTCCCAAAAAGAAATAAGATGTTAAAACTGCCGAAGCTGAAGCTAATAAAAGTGGTACCAAAGACCACATGGTAAGATCCAACATGATAACTTCCATCGCAAAAACTATGGCAGCAATTGGAGCTTTAAAAATAGCAGCCATTGCTCCGGCACAAGCACATCCCAATAACAAAGTAATTTGCTTATAGTTTAGGTGAAATAATCTGCCAATATTCGATCCTAGTGCTGCACCTGTTGCAACAGTTGGTCCCTCTAGTCCAACCGACCCACCAAATCCTACGGTAAATGCTGAGGTAACAATGGAGGAAAACATATTGTGGCGATTAATTTGTCCATTGGTCTTGGAAATACTGTATAGCACATTTGGTATTCCGTGTCGAACAGGACGTCGAATCACAAACTTGATGAATAACACAGCGACGGTAATACCTATGGTAGGATAAATTACATAAAGGATGTTCTGGTACTGATCTGACGAATTGTTTTGGAGCAACTCACTGATAAAGTGTACAGCGTTTTTAATAATTACTGCTGCAATACCAGATGTTATACCGATAAGTACCGCCATAAATGAGATAAATTGACGATCGCTCACATGCTTTAAACGCCAAACTAAAAAACGTCCTAATAATGATTTTTTCTTCACTCAATAAATTTATAAAACCAAGCAAAACTACTTGATTGATAATGGTTAATCCCCCTAAATGTTTTCGAGCATAAAAAAAGTAATATTGATTGTAAGAAACAAGAACCTTTGCACAATTCGAACCCAATATTTAATCAGAATTCAATATCTATAATTATTCTAAAGAATAAATGTATAAAAACCTTCATTACCAATGCTGATATGCTCAAAATCATACTTCAACATCTTATTCTTATCAAGAATTTTTCTAAATTTGCAATCGAACAATTCATCTAATAAGGCACAAGAAAAATACAATGCTCTTGTGTCTTTTTTGCTTGTATACTAATAGAATATAACATAATGACAAATAGAATTACATCTCTTTTTGGAATAGAATTCCCTCTTGTGCAAGGAGGAATGGTATGGTGTTCGGGTTGGAAATTGGCTTCAGCAGTAAGTAATGCTGGCGGTCTAGGTTTAATTGGTGCGGGATCAATGCACCCCGAAACTTTCAAAGAACACATTCAAAAAGCAAAAGCTGCTACTTCTAAACCTTTTGGTGTTAATGTTCCATTATTATATCCTGAAATGGATAAAATCATGAACATTATTATTGAGGAAGAAGTGAAAATTGTTTTCACATCGGCAGGAAGTCCTAAAAAATGGACGCCATTTTTAAAAGAGCATGGAATTACAGTTGTTCATGTTGTATCAAGCGCATTCTTTGCAAAAAAATGCGAAGACGCTGGAGTTGATGCGATTGTTGCTGAAGGCTTTGAAGCCGGAGGACACAATGGTAGAGAAGAAACAACTACGATGACACTAATCCCTTCGGTAAGAAAAGCAACTACTCTTCCAGTAATAGCAGCCGGCGGAATTGGATCGGGACAAAGCATGTTGGCTGCAATGGTTCTAGGTGCCGATGGTGTACAAATGGGAACTCGTTTTGCTGTAGCTGAAGAATCTTCAGCGCATATTGATTTTAAAAAATCAGTTATTGAACTGGGTGAAGGGGGAACAAAATTGGCCCTTAAGAAACTGGCTCCAACCCGCCTGGTTAAAAATCAATTCTTTGAGCAAGTTAATGAGGCTGAATGCAGAGGTGCATCGCAGGAAGAAATGAGAGAGCTTCTAGGAAAAGGACGTGCTAAAAAAGGCATGTTCGAAGGAAACCTGGAAGAAGGTGAATTGGAAATTGGACAAGTTTCGGCCTTAATTTCCAAAATCCAATCGGTAGAAGAAATTGTGAGTGAGATAAAATCCGAATACAAGGAAGCATTAACTGGCTTAGCCAAATTCAATATCTAAATGATAGAATTCGATAAATTTACACTTGAAAATGGATTAAGAGTAATTATACATCGGGATGAAACAACTCCGATGGCTGCTGTTAACCTTTTATACAATATTGGTTCAAAAGATGAAAATCCTGAGCGCACAGGTTTTGCTCATTTATTTGAGCATTTGATGTTTGGTGGATCTGTAAACATTCCCAATTACGATGAGCCTTTACAATTGGTTGGCGGAGACAACAACGCATGGACAAGCAACGATGTTACCAACTATTACCTTACAGTTCCTAAGGATAATCTTGAAACTGCATTTTGGTTGGAATCCGACAGAATGCTAAGTTTGGCTTTTAGTGAGAAAAGTCTGGAAGTTCAACGAAATGTTGTAATTGAAGAGTTTAAACAGAGATATTTTAACCAACCTTACGGTGATGTTTGGTTGCATTTACGCCCATTGGCATACAAAAAGCATCCATATCAATGGTCAACAATTGGAAAATCAATTGAACAGATTGAAACCGTAGAATTAAATGAAGTAAAAGAATTCTTCTTTAAACACTATGCTCCAAACAATGCAATACTTGTGGTGTCGGGTAATGTAGAAACCGAGAATGTAAAGCGCTTGGCAGAAAAATGGTTCGGACCAATTGAACGTCGGGAAATTGCCGAGCGAAACCTCCCTACAGAACCCAAACAAAATGAATTGAGAACTTTACATTTAGAACGCAATGTTCCGTTCGATGCAATTTATATGGCTTTCCACATGGGGAAGAGAACCGATGATGAGTTCTACTCTACCGATTTGGTTTCTGATGTTTTATCAAATGGTCAATCATCAAGAATTTTTCAGAAGCTGATAAAAGAACGTAACTTGTTCTCTTCTATTGATGCCTACCTTACCGGTGATTTTGAACCTGGACTTTTCCTGGTAACTGGAAAATTAAGCGAAGGAGTTTCCTTTGAAACAGCCGAGGCTGCTATTTGGGAAGAATTAAATAAAATTGCCACAGAAAAGATTACTGATTACGAATTACAAAAGGTTAAAAATAAGATTGAATCGAGCCTGGTATTTTCAGAAATCAGCTACTTAAACAAAGCCATGAATCTTGCCACACACGAACTACTTGGCGATGCGAATGAGATCAACACCGAGGTAGAGAAATATCGTAAAGTAAGCATTGATGATATATTAAACACATCAGCAAAGCTTTTTAGAAAAGAGAATTGTTCGATTTTATATTATCACGCAAAAAAATAGGAATGGAAAAATTATATAGAAACACTGCTCCTGAATTTAAAACTGTTGATAGTATAGAGATTCTTGGAGATATAAAATACACCCTGAGCAATAATATTCCGGTACATGTAATTAATGGAGGGAGTCAGGAAGTATTAAAAATAGAATTCATTTTTGATGCTGGAATATGGTATCAAAACTCACCTCTCGTAGCAAGTATGGCCAACAGTATGCTTAACGAGGGAACCAGCAAGTACAATGCTGCTGAAATTGCAGAAAAGTTCGACTTTTATGGAGCCTACATTGGTTTTTCTGCAGCCAAACACGACGCGAGTGTTTGTTTGTACACCTTGAATAAATACCTTTCTCAAACGCTTGAAATAACCGAAAACCTGATTAAGGATTCCATTTTCCCGCAAAAGGAATTTGAAACCATTCTTTTGAATAAGAAACAACGTTTTCAGATTGAGCATCAAAAAACAAATGTCCTTGCAAAAGATGAGTTCAGTAGTTTAATCTATGGAAAACAACATCCTTACTCGAATATTTTCGATGAATCGGAGTTCGACAAATTAGATATCAATACCGTTAAGGAATTCTACAAAACGCATTACACTCCGGATAACTGTAAAATTATCATTGCAGGCAAAGTAGATCAATCTGTTATCGATAAACTGGAAGAGCTGTTTGGAAAGAAAGCTTGGCCTAAAAAGGATAATTTGATTCATGCAAAACACGAAATCCAATCATCAGAAGAGAACAAAAGCTTTGTATGTAAGGATGATGCCGTTCAGGCTTGTATTCGCATAGGTCGACCTATTTTCAACAAAACGCATAAAGATTACACTACGCTGCATCTTTTCAATTTAATTCTTGGAGGTTATTTTGGTTCTCGTTTAATGCAAAATATCCGTGAAGACAAAGGATATACTTATGGAATTAATTCTATTATCATCTCTCATTTAAAAGGAGGGCACTTTGTAATTGTAACCGAAGTAGGAAGTGATGTTTGCAAAGCGGCAATTGATGAAATCTATAAAGAAATTAAAAGATTAAGAGAAGAATTGGTATCAGATGAAGAATTGAATCTGGTTAAAAATTACATTTCTGGTGAAATGCTACGTAATCTTGACAGTCCCTTTGCTCTTTCTGAAAGCTTGAAAGGCAACTTGCCTTTTGGATTAGATAACTCTTACTATCAGAACTTTATAAAAGAATTAAAAACAGTTGATGCTGAAAAAATCAAAACACTTGCAAATACTTATTTTCAAGAAGAAGACCTTAAATTAGTTGTTTGTGGTCCAGATAATTGCAGAAATTCAATCTAAAAACCTATAGTTTTTAACAAACCGATTAAATCATAGGATAAATTATCAGCAATCTTGCTTAAAATCCATTTTAAAGAAGATTTGTATAGAAAATAGTACAATTTTAAGCTTACCAAAGCATTAAAAAATAGTTAGATTTCGCTACATTTAGAGATTACAACTAAAATTAACAAAGAAGAGAACTCAAGTTTATTTATGAACGTTGAAACCGAAAAAGATAAACAATTAGTACTTGATGCTTATGAAGCTCTTTTAAAAGACTGCAAAAGAAGTCATGCTGAAGAGAGTCGTAAGATGATAGAGAAGGCTTTCCAATTTGCTTGGAAAGCCCACAGAGGTGTACGAAGAAAATCAGGAGAACCATATATATTACATCCAATTGAAGTTGCTCATATTGCTGCCAAAGAAATGGGACTTGGTACAAAATCGATTGTTGCAGCTTTACTTCACGATGTGGTGGAAGATACAGATTATACCGTTGAAGATATTGAAAATCTATTTGGAGAAAAAGTATCTCAAATCGTTGATGGACTAACCAAAATCAAAGGCGTTTTTGATCAAAAAACATCGATGCAAGCGGAAAACTTCAGAAAAATGCTTCTCACCTTATCAGATGATTTACGTGTAATTCTGATAAAAATGGCAGATCGCCTGCACAACATGCGAACCTTAAGTTCCATGCCATTGCGCAAGCAAATGAAAATTGCTGGTGAAACTCTTTTCCTTTTTGCTCCGCTAGCTCACCGAATGGGTTTGTACTCAATTAAAACAGAGCTTGAAAACCTAAGTTTAAAATATGAGCATCCTGATGATTACAACTTAATTGATGAGAAGATAAAAGAGCAGGAAGCCAAACAAGCTAAGCTTATTGAGCGAATTATTGCGCCTATTGAAGTAAAACTGCAAGACAATAACATCCGCTGCTCCATAAAAAACCGTCCTCGTTCCATTTATTCCATTTGGACCAAAATGCAAACTCAGAATGTTAGCGTAGAGGAAATTTATGACTTGCTTTCGGTTCGTGTTGTTTTTAAGCCTGAAGAAGGCATTCCTGAAAAAAACCAATGTTGGAATATTTACTCTCTAATCACCGATATCTACAAACCAAAACCAGAGCGAATAAGAGACTGGGTTAGTACTCCTAAAGCAAATGGTTACGAAGCATTGCATGTTACTGCAATGGGACCTCAAGGAAATTGGGTTGAATTTCAGATTAGAACAGAACGAATGGACGATATTGCTGAAAAAGGATTTGCGGTTCATTCTAAATACAATGCCAATGGCTCAGGCGATTCGGAACTTGATAAATGGCTAAAGGATGTGAGAGAAATTCTCGATAATCCAGAAGCTGATGCAATGGCCTTTCTCGATGAGTTTAAACTAAACTTATTTTCACAAGAAATTCAGGTATTCACTCCCAAAGGTCATATTAAAACCTTACCTAAGAATGCAACCACGCTAGATTTTGCATATGAAATTCATACTGACATTGGTAACCAATGCATTGGCGCAAAAGTAAATCACCGATTAGTTCCTCTTAGCCATGTATTAAAAAGTGGTGATCAGGTAGAAATCCTTACTTCTGAAAAGCAGTCTCCAAAACATGAGTGGACCGAGTTTGTGGTTACAGCAAAAGCCAAGTCGAAAATAAAGGCTGCCTTTAAAAAAGAAAGAAAAGAATATACCAGCAAGGGTGCAAGAATGGTGGAAGATCAACTTTTAGAGGTTGGATTTCAGCTAAATGCGAAAGCCTTACGCAAAATGCTTGAACATTATAAGCTATCCGGTAAGGAAGAATTATTCTATAAGGTTGGTATGGGTAAAATCGATATTAACGAAATAGAAGCTGTTGTTCGCAGAAAATCGCGCAGTAAGTTCATTAAATATTGGAGACTTAACTTTTTTGGAGATCGCGACAAGGAAGAAACAAAAGATGAAGAAGCTGTAGAAGAAACAGTTGAGGACGAAAAACCAACCATTGATAAGAAGAAAACTTTCATGCTTAATGAAATGGCTGCCAACGAGTCCTACAAAATTGCCACTTGCTGTAAGCCTATTCCAGGTGACGAGGTTCTTGGTTATTTAGATATGGCCAACAATGTAACCATTCACAAGCGAAAATGTCCAAATGCCTTAAAACTGATGTCAAGTCAGGGAGATCGAATCTTAGCAGCCGACTGGACCAGTCATAGATTAATGTCTTTCCTTGCTGTTATTGAGCTTTCAGGCATTGATAAAATTGGAATTGTGAACGAGGTAACCAATATTATCTCAAAAGATCATGACGTAAATATGAGATCTCTTCATTTCGAAAGTCACGATGGCGTTTTCGAAGGACTGATTCACCTTTACGTTCACAATACGGAAGACCTTAACAACCTTATCGTGAAATTGATTAAGATCAAAGGCCTTGATAACGTGAAACGTATCGAAAATATTGAAGAATATTCCTAGATAAAATTTATTCTAAATAAGGTTTTATTTCTAAAAAAAATTACTATTTTAGACCATTATTTTAAATTAGATTAGATAACACCTAGGTTATTTTTAAGATATGAGCAACGAGGACACCAAAGAAATTGTAAAGAAGATGTTTACCGAATATCTTCAGAAAAAGGGACATCGAAAAACCCCTGAAAGATATGCTATTTTAGATGAGATTTACTCACGCGAAGGGCATTTCGATATCGAATCTCTTTACATATTTATGAAAAACAAAAATTATCGTGTAAGTAGAGCAACTCTTTATAATACTATAGATTTGCTTCTAGATTGCAAGTTGGTAATCAAGCATCAATTTGGTAAAAATATTGCTCAATTCGAAAAGGCTTACGATAGCAACAAGCACGACCACTTAATTTGCACTCGTTGTGGAAAAGTGTTAGAATTCTGCGACACAAGACTTGATGATGTAAGAAGAAATGTATCTGATGATATGGATTTTAAAGTTTCACATCACTCATTGTATATCTACGGCACTTGTCAGGAATGTAGAAAACTAGAAAACAACTAGATTTATCAACAATCATATTTCTCTAAAAACCTCTTAAAACAAGAGGTTTTTTTGTATCTGCACATTTTATCAACAAGCTGAATTTTCTACAAAGCAATATCAAAATAATTACTACCTTTGACTGTTAAAACTTGTAACCATCCTTCAAGATTTAACATCAAATCCGAACCGTTTTATAAATCCGAAAAAATAACAATTCGGTCCGGTAAATTAGATTATAAGATTTAAATCAAATTATTAGACAAGATGAAAGTTGATGTGCTTTTAGGCCTCCAGTGGGGAGATGAAGGTAAAGGAAAAGTTGTGGATGTACTGACCCCAAAGTACGATTTAATTACCCGTTTTCAGGGTGGACCAAATGCAGGACATACCTTAGAATTTAACGAGATTAAACACGTTTTACACACTATCCCTTCTGGTATTTTCCGTGATGATAAAATCAATGTAATTGGTAATGGTGTTGTTATTGATCCTGTAATCTTTAAAAAAGAGATTGAAGGAATTAAAGGATTGGGTATTGATTTATCTAAATCTTTATTCATTTCTAAGAAAGCACATTTAATTTTACCATCTCACAGAATTCTTGATGCTGCTTCGGAAGCTGCCAAAGGAAAATCGAAAATTGGTTCTACTCTTAAAGGTATTGGCCCAACTTATATGGACAAAACTGGTAGAAACGGTTTAAGAGTTGGTGATATTAACAGTAATTTTAAAGAAAAATACGATCTTTTAGTTGCTAAGCACCGTCAGATGCTTGATAAATTCTACGAGTTCGACTATGATATTTCTGAGTACGAAGCTGAATGGTTCGAAGGAATTAAAGTTCTTAGCGAATTCCAACACATCGACAGCGAACAATTCCTAAACGATGCATTAAAAGAGAACAAATCAATTCTTGCTGAAGGTGCTCAAGGTACTTTATTGGATATTGACTTTGGTTCGTACCCATTTGTAACTTCTTCGAATACTGTTTGTGCTGGTGCTTGTACTGGTTTAGGTGTTGCTCCTAACAGAATTGGTAATGTTATCGGTATTTTTAAAGCTTATTGTACTCGTGTAGGTATGGGACCATTCCCTACTGAATTGTTCGATGAAGATGGACAAAAATTAAGAGACAATGGTAACGAGTACGGATCTACTACAGGTCGTCCAAGACGTTGTGGTTGGTTAGATTTAGTATCATTGAAGTATTCTATCATGATTAATGGAGTTACTGAATTAACCATGATGAAATCAGATGTTATGGATGATTTTGAAAGCGTTAAAATCTGTACCTCATACAAAGTAAATGGTCAAGAAGTAGCACACGTTCCTTACGAAATGACTGAGGATATTGAGCCAGTTTACACTGAATTTAAAGGATGGAAAACTGATATGACTTCTATGACTCATGAAAATGAATTCCCGGAAGAATTTAATGCGTATATTGATTTCATTGAGAAAGAAACAGGAGTTCCTGTAAAAGTTGTTTCGGTAGGTCCTAACCGAGCACAAACAATCGACAGAATGATTGACTAAGATCAACATATATTATGAGTCGTCCTAAAAAAGGTTGACCAAATTTATAAAAGTTTATTAAACCAGTTGATTATTTTCAACTGGTTTTTTCTTACTCCATTTTTTAATCTTGATCTTTCTTTGTCTATGAGCTTGATTGGGA